>Ga0180433_10000004_pt1 | contig 523931 bp, 551 predicted proteins | sample SS_ome_8_FD_132980 | JGI IMG/M metagenome (GOLD analysis project Ga0180433, IMG submission 132980) | Hypersaline lake sediment archaeal communities from the Salton Sea, California, USA - SS_1_D_1 metaG | ecosystem: Environmental > Aquatic > Non-marine Saline and Alkaline > Hypersaline >...
AGTAAATCCTCGATTATTCTTAGCATTAACATCTGCACCCTTTGAGAGTGTGTCTTTCACTCTTTCTAAATCTCCATTCAGTGCTGCAGCTCTCAATTCGTTGTTAAGTTCTTCCTTATCCATTTGTGACCCTCTTCATTCTAAATGTTCCTCTATCTTTAGGAGGCAATCTCACTGTTTTAACATCTGGTTTAGTTTCTTTGCCTAAACATGAAACAATTTCTCTATAACATTCAGCAAGTTCAATTTTCAATTCCAATCTTTTAACTGGGTCTTTCTCCTGTTTAATATCCTCTTTCATTTTTCTTCTTACTCCTTCTAAACCTCCTAATTTAGGAAGTAAAAATTTTACAACTTCTTCCCGTTTAAACATCACAGCCCATGTCAAAGCAGTCCATCCATCCTCATCTTTAGCATTGACATCTGCTCCATTCTTTATTAACAATTCAACAATCTCTTTATGTCCATAACAGGCAGCTAGCATCAAGGCGGTTCTTCCTTCATAATAAGCTACAGCATCGACATCTGCTCCTTTTTTTATAAGGAATTTAATAAGTTTTTTATTTCCTTTAGAAGCAGCTTTGATCAGTAGGGTGAACCCATCGGTATCCCTAGCATCAACATCCACGAATGGATTTACAGTTGGTTTTTTGTATTCTCTTTTTCTATCCACCATCTTCTTCACCAAATTCCTCAAGAGCTTGAACAACTCCTAATATGTCTTCTCTTTCTCTTAGTGTTTCGACATCGGCAAATTCTCCTGCTTTCTTAAGTTGTCTTAATTTGTCTTCTACAGAAACAGCACTTCTATCTAACTCCTCACCAATCCTCCTAGCAATTTCAGCATCATTTAATCCTTCTTTAACAAGCTCAGCGTATCTTCTTTTGATTAACTCGATCTCCTCTACACTGAAATGTCTTGTTCCTTTATTGGGATTCACTCCGAGTTCTCCATCTTCCCTCATTCTTCTTATTCTATAATCTACAGAACCAATATTCCTTCCTAATTCTTTTGCAATCTCCTTAGCAATTTGAAAATCATTCAATCCTTTCTCAACAAACCCAGCATACTTTCTTTTTATCAATTCAAGTTCTTCTTCACTGAAATTAATTCTTCCTTTGTTAGGATTCTCACTAATTTCTCCACTATTTCTCAGTTTTTGTATTTTATTTTCTACAGAATCAGCAGTTCTTTCCAACTTTTCACTAATCTTTTTGGTAATTTTTCTATCATTCAATCCTTGTTTAACAAGCTCAATATATCTTCTTTTGATTAATTCAATTTCTTGATCAGTATAATCTGTACATTCTTTGTTAGGATTCTCCCTAATTTCTCCACTATTTCTCAGTTTTCTCATTTTACCTCTTACAGACTTATCACCTCTTCCTTCCAACTTTTCAGCAATTTTTTTAGCAATTTCAGTATCATTCAACCCTTCTTCAACAAGTTCAACATATCTCCTCTTAATTAATTCAATATCACCAGCAGTATACTTCTTCCTTTTTTTCTTCCCAGCCAGTCCTTCACCTAGAGGTTCTACTTTTTTCCTTGGTCTTTTCGCATGGGTCTTCCTAGTCCTGACGCTGTTCATTATGTAATAAAAAGTGTCAAAAACAGTATTTAAATGTATCTGTCAGAGGTTATCATCAATTAAACGGGCCATCTTCCTTATCATCCTTACTCTTCTAACCATGTCGTGCTCAATTTCCTCTAAAGTTCTGTCAAGAGTGGGTGCTCTTAGAAAGTATGTTCTGCCTCTTCTAACTACGACTCCTGACCTTATAAAATTATTAAGATGGTAAACAACAGCTCCTTGAGTAACTCCTTCTTTGTCTGTAATCTCCCTGCTTGATACTCCTTCCTTGTTTTTTGCGGCAAGGACAAGCTCCCTGAATATTGCTGTTGCCAGTTTATCTCCTTTATCAGCGAGGCCGAGAGAGTAGCACACCCAATTTATTTCTTTATCAAGTTTCTCCTCCTCAGGCTGTTCTATTTCAATGATTAGAATTCTCTTCCGGTAGCGTTTGTCCATAGTAGTATAATAAAGGAAAGTTTTAAAAAACCTTTGAAACAAATAAAGATTTGTTAAAATTTGAATAGGTGATTCTATAGCAGATAAAAAGGAAGAGAAGGAGGAATCTGTCGAAAAAAAGGTTGGAGAGCTTGAGGAGCATTTGAAAAGGCTCCAGGCAGAGTTCGAAAACTACAAGAAAAGAGTGAGTAAAGAAAATGAGGAGAGGACTCTTAATGCAAGCGGAAAGCTTGTGCTCAATCTTCTTCCAACACTTGAGGCATTCGAAGCTGCCCTCTGTCTTGCAGAAAAATCATCAGACAAGGAAATGGCAAAAGGAATGAGAATGGTTTATGAAGGCCTTGTTGATGTTTTGGAGAAGGAAGGGCTTCAGGAAATGAAGGATGATAAATTTGATCCTTTCAGGCATGAAGCAGTAAGGCATGTTGAAGGGAAGGAGGATGGAAAAATAGTTGAAGTAGTAAAGAAAGGATATCTCCTTAACGGGAAGATACTCCGTCATGCTTTAGTTGTTATAACAAAGAAAAAAGGTGATGAAAAATGAAAATAATAGGAATAGATTTAGGAACAAGCAATTCAGCGGCTGCTGTCTTGGAGGCAGGAAGACCCAGCATAATACCGAGTGCGGAAGGAGTGACTGAATACGGAAAGGCATTTCCGAGTTATGTTGCGTTCACAAAAGACGGGCAGAGGCTAATTGGTGAGCCCGCAAGAAGGCAGAGAGTATCAAACAGCGAGGGAACGTTATCTGCATTCAAAAGAAAAATAGGTACAGACTACAAATACAATGTACACGGAAAGGAGTACACACCGCAAGAGCTTTCAGCATTTCTCCTTCAGAAAATTAAGAAAGATGCTGAGGCATTCACTGGTGAAACAATAACAAAGGCGGTTATCACAGTTCCAGCATACTTCAATGACAATCAGAGGCAGGCGACAAAGGATGCAGGGGAAATTGCAGGTCTCGAAGTTGTGAGATTGGTGAATGAGCCAACTGCAGCATGTCTTGCATATGGTCTTGACAAATCTGACAAGGATATGAAGATACTTGTTTTTGACTTCGGTGGAGGAACCCTTGATGTAACCACAATGGAATTTGGAGGGGGAGTTTTCGAAGTAAAATCAACAAGCGGTGATACACAGCTTGGTGGAACTGACATGGATAAAGTGATAACAGAATTCCTTGTAGACCAGTTCAGGAAAGAGAATAATGTTGATCTTTCAAAGGACGGGCAGGCAATGGAAAGGTTGAGAGAAGCTGCTGAAAAGGCAAAGATTGAATTGTCAACAGTTCTTTCTTCAGAAATAAACCTTCCTTTCATTACATCTGAGGGGGGAAAACCACTGCACTTCAAGTATGCTCTTACAAGGGCAAAGCTTGAGGATTTGGTAAGGCCTGTTATCGAAAGATGCAAAGGCCCTATTGAAAAGGCATTGGCAGATGCAAAAATCAAACCGAATGAAATCAACAAGATAATTCTTGTCGGTGGGCCCACTAGAATGCCTATTGTCCAGAAGTTTGTTGAAGACCTTCTTGGTGCAAAGGTTGAGAGAGGAGTGGACCCAATGGAATGTGTTGCAAAAGGAGCAGCAATACAGGCAGGAGTGCTTTCAGGTGAAGTGAGAGACATCTTGCTTTTGGATGTAACCCCGTTGTCACTTGGTTTGGAAACGCTTGGAGGGGTCTTCACAAAACTGATTGAGAGGAATACAACAATTCCTACAAAGAAAACACAGGTATTCACAACTGCTGCAGACAATCAGCCTGCTGTGGACATTCACATACTTCAGGGTGAAAGGCCTATGGCAAAAGACAATGTTGAACTTGGAAAGTTTTCACTTGTCGGCATTCCTCCTGCTCCAAGAGGTGTTCCGCAGGTTGAAGTTACATTTGACATTGATGCAAACGGCATACTGAATGTTTCTGCAAAAGATCTAGGAACAGGAAAAGAGCACAAGATGAGGATTACTGCACCCCACAAAATGGCAAAAGAAGATATTGAGAAAAAGATGGAGGAGGCAAAGCAGTATTCTGAGGATGACAAAAAAGTTCTTGAGCTTGCAGAGGCAAAGAATGAGGCGGAAGCATTGAGCTACACTGCTGAAAAGACTGTCGGAGATTTGAGAGAAAAGCTTCCTAAGGACAAGATTGACGGAATACATGAAGCAGTGAATAAACTGAAGGAGTCTTTGAAATCAGAGGATGCTTCGAAAATAAAGGCGGAAAATGAAAATCTAAAAAAGATTCTTCAGGAAGCAGGAAGCTATGTATACCAGCAGACAGGCGGAAGTGAAGCCAAAGGAGAACCTGAAAAGGAAAAGTCTCAAAAAGAGAAAGGGGATAATGTAGTAGAAGGAGATTATGAAAAAGTAGATGAGGAGAAATGACTAAAAAAGACTACTACGAAGTCCTTGGGGTTTCAAAGAGTGCAGGCAAGGACGAAATAAAAAAAGCATACAGGAAGCTTGCATTCAAATACCACCCCGACAGAAACAAATCCCCTGACGCAGAGGCAAAATTCAAAGAGATCAGCGAAGCTTATGCAGTTTTAAGCAATGAACAGAAAAAAGCCGCATATGACCAGTACGGCCATGCAGGCTTTGACCAGAGGTTTTCACAGGAGGATATTTTCAGAGGGGCAAAATTTGAAGATATGGAGGACCTTTTCAGGAGCGCTGGATTCCGCTCTCCTTTTGAAGATTTATTCGGCTCTTTTTTCGGAGGAGGTTTTGGAGGAAGGAGAGGGGATTATGGTGCTGATTTGGCAGTTGAGATGGATATCGAATTGAAAGAAGCTGCTAAAGGAATCAGCAAGGATGTGGATGTAAAACATTCAATCATTTGCAGGCACTGCAAGGGAAGTGGAAGCGAACCGGGAAACCCCCCAAAAAGATGCGATGAATGCAAAGGCTCGGGAAAAGTGAGGGAAACAAGGGCCATGGGTCCTATGAGGTTCATGACTGTCGGTGCATGCAGGAAATGCAATGGAACAGGAGAAATTATAACAAAGAAATGCAAAATGTGCCAAGGGACAGGAAAAACAAGAGAGAGGGAAAAAGTTAAGGTGAGGATACCTGCGGGGATAGAGGATGGAATGCAGCTGAGGCTGGACGGTCTTGGAGAAGCGGGAAAAGACGGTTCAGGGGATTTATACGTTATTGTAAGGGTTAAGCCCCACAAGCATTTCAAAAGAAACAATTCTGATTTGTGGATTGATGTTCCCATTTCATTTTCACAGGCTGCTTTGGGAGACAAAGTTGATGTTCCGACTCTTTTTGGAAAAGCAAAATTGAAGATTCCTCCAGGAACGCAGTCCCATACTGTCTTTGAATTAAAGGGAGAGGGAATGCCGAGGTTGAGGGGAGGAAAAGGAAACCAGATGGTAAGAGTAGTAGTTGATGTTCCAAAGAAATTGACAAAAAAACAGAAGGAGATTCTTCAGGAGTTTGACAAAAATTACAAAAAGAAAAAAGGATTTTTTGATTTCTTCTGATAGTAAGATATTTAATTCTGGCATGGATATTTAAAAAACATGAAAGCAAAGCCTCTTGCAGAGAAAGAGGGCAAGTTTCTTCAGTGCTATGCGTGCAATCACAGATGCAAAATTCAAGAAGGGCAGGTCGGATTGTGCGGGGTAAGGGCAAACGAAAAAGGAAAATTCAAGCTTCTTGTTTATGGAAGGCCCTGTGCCGTGTGGGTTGACCCTATTGAAAAAAAACCATTGTTTCATTTTCTGCCGGGGACAAAAAGCTTTTCAATAGGAACTTACGGATGCAACTTTTCATGTTCATTCTGCCAGAACTGGGATATATCCCAGGCTCCTCATGAAGCAAAGAAAAAAGACCCCAGGAAATGGAGGGAATATTTTGAGGGCATTGTTTCAAGATGCAACATGCTCCCCCCTGAAAAAGCTGTTGAATTTGCTGAAAGGGAAAACTGCAAAACCATTTCTTTCACATACAATGAGCCTACAATATTCACTGAGTATGCTTTGGATACTATGGAAATTGCAAAGAAAAAGGGAATCAAAGGAGTTTATGTTACAAATGGTTATGAAACTGAAGAGTGCTGGAAAAGGATCGATGGTTATATTCATGCAGTCAATATTGACCTGAAAGGATTTACTGAAAGATTTTACAAAGAGCTTTGCGGTGCAACTCTTGAACCTGTCAAGAAATCAATAAAAACAGCAAAGAGCATGGGGTTCTGGACTGAGGTTACAACATTGATAATCCCTGATGAAAACGACAGTGATGAAGAGCTTAAAAAGATTGCAGAATTTTTGTATGATATTGATTCTGAGATTCCTTGGCATGTTACTGCATTCTCTCCTTCATACAAGATGATGAACAAGGAAAAGACCCCTCCTCAAAGTCTTATAAGGGCAAGAGAGATCGGAAAGGAAGTTGGATTAAAGCATATTTATTGTGGAAACCTTCCTTTCTCATATGCAAATTACGAGAGAACAGTATGCCAGAAATGCGGGAAAACACTGGTTGAGAGAGCTGGATTTTCAATAACCGAAAACAAAATTACAGACGGAAAATGCAAATTCTGCAAAGCAAAAATAAAAGGAGTATGGGAATAACAAGGATATTTTTTCAGTAAACCAAAAGAAAAAAGAGCATTTAAAAGAATTCTGTTTCTTAAGTTGAATGGGTGGAGGAGATAAAAATGGTAAAACATGTAACTAAAGAAAGAGGTTCAAGAGGAGTTGAAAGAGAAAGATCAGGAGTAAAGCCAGATTTAGCTTCTGAAAGACCAAGAGGCATACCGAGACCCCTCGCAGTAAGAGGAAAACAAGCTATTGAAGCATTCCACAGTGCAGTAAGAGAAGCAAAAGGAAGAGAGATGGATAAAGCAGGAATAGTCATTGTGGAGATGATTGAAAGATCAGTTAATACACTTATAGATCCAGTAGAAAGAAATGGTGATGATCACTTTTACTCAAAGTTACTCATAGGAGTAAGGGCAGCCACAAGAGAGCTCCAAAGGGAAAGCTTTGTAGACCTTGCAAGAAACTTCAATGCATATGTCCAGCCTTCTCTTGACGAGGCTGCAAGGGCAGTAGGAATGGAAGTTCCACCGATAAACAGTGAAAGTGCAAGAGAATTCATGACATCGAAACAAAGAGCAATTGAAGCACTTTCAGGACAACTATAGAATTCCGTTCATTTCAAGAATGACTTGATTTATGTTGTCAAGTCTCTCCTTTATTTCTTTTCTTCTTATAAAATCAAAAAATGCCTCAACTAATGCTTCCCCGCCTTCTTGTTTTCTTAAAAATGTTACATAGTCTTTAGTATTTCTGAGCGATCTCTCCGACTCTATCAAACCAAGTGCCAAAAGAATGTCGCCATCTCCATTGACTGCCATTTGCTGACGGTCTATTCCTAATATCCTGTCCATTGTGTCAGCTTCGAACATGTAATTGGAACCTACAATAATTCTGTCTGAACGGAATAAATCTTCAGAATCCAAATCATACAATTCAAGTGCGTGCCATGTCAATTCGGCATCTATTTCATCCAAAGTTGAATTCTCAACTGTTATGTGCAGCATTTTTGGCCCGAATTGGAATCCTCTTGTAAAGGTCTGAACTCTTATAACTTCTTCCAATTTATCAAGGTCTTCAATAGATAAACCGTTCATCAGATATCTCAAATCCCCCAGCCTGACTACTGCAACTCCTGTTTTCCCGGCAACGCTCTTGAGAACCCTTTCGACTACGTTCACAAGACTGTCCGTCACATCATACCCGAGAAGATTTAATGCTCTGAATCTCATCCTGTTTGTCATGACTTCATAATACCCCTTTCTTTCGGCCTTTAAAAGATTCGAAGCATGGTTTTTGAATAAATCTTCAAAAGCTTCTGAAGAAGGTGCAAAATTTATTTCAACTGCAGTGCCGCTTACTCTCTCGTCTTCTCCTATGTTTGGTATGTTTGGCGCAAGCATGATATTTGTATCTGTGTTGTCCATATTTATGCCAAATCTTGCTCTTATGGTTTTGAGTGATGCTGTTCTTTTTCCGTCAGAAGAAATATTGTCCCTATTAAGGTCGGCTTCAATAGCAAGTCTTTTAATGAAACCTGAGGATGTGTCAGGAGTTACAGTAAAAACACGGGAGTACCTAGGTTTAAATGCAATCAATATTTCATTATACCTCAGTACTCTTGCTACTGCATAATCCGCAAGAGTCAGGTTCAAGTGGCCGTTTCCTTTTATCTTAAGATCAACGTCATAATCATTGAGAGGACCAAGCTCATGCATATTCGCTCTTCTCACTGCCCTGAATTCATCGTCAAAAAAATGCCCATAATTTTCAAGACTTTCTCCACTGATGACTATCCTTCCCTCGTCAGAAGAGGTTCCCATCCTTATAAGGTCTATTTTGCCTTCGGGAAATACGCCTATTGCATTATTTGCCGCCACCTCAACAGTATCATAATAAAACTGGAGGGATGCATTGCCGACCGGTCTTCCCAGTGTCTTGTTTATGCTGCCCAGCCCCGATTTATCAACTAACACAACCGCAACCTTCCATTCCCCCCTGCTCAATGCCATAAGGCGTGCATACTCCTCGGCCTGGTCGTAAACGATTCCTTCCTCAAGCTCATCATCTCCCGGTATTCTGAATGGGGTCCTCGGTTCAGCAAGAGCACCTACATCGTCCGCTACAGCATCTACGTCAAGAATGAGTCCTGCACTAAGCTGGTCTTCTTTTGATAGAGAAGGGCCTTTTGGTTTTGGTTTTAATTTATCCACAAGCACTCCGATTGTCGAGAATACGCTTTTTCTCTTTTTGTCCTCTCCCTGAGGTGCCTCCCTCTTATTTTTGGGGTCTTTGTTTTCTGGGTTTTTAACTACCATGATTAATCATTTTTAAATTTTTTAACTGGGATTTTAATGATGGCACTTATTAATACAATTTGTTTATAAAAGTTATGAATTGAAAAAAACAGTGAAAGGAAACTTATGAGGTTAATGTGTTAATTTTATGTTATATGTGGTATAAGTAATGAAACATCTTTATTTAAAAGGATTTATGTGCCTAAAAAGTTTATGGGAGAAGTTGCAAGAACCTTGAGCAGGAGTATGCATGGAAGAGGCCTAGATTATGATAGAGGCGGAGTAAGAAAGTTTCTTGCAAAAAGAGGAAGAAGAGAAGGACCCAGAGCTCTTATACCCTCTGCAGAAAGGGAGAATGCAGAAAAGATAATGGGTCAAATGCTCTTTAGCGTAGGAAAAGCCATAAAAGAAGGTTTCGCTTCAGGAGAGGAAAAAGAAACAAAAGCAAAAATGGCTTTGGTAATGTTCCTGAGAGATACAATCAAAAAACTTAACGACGCTGTTATGGAAAAAGATGATGCAGTAGTATATTCTAATTTCACAGGAGTAAGAGATGGCATAGCACATCTTATTGAGGAAAACAGGTCCCTCAGTGTAATGACCATGGTATACTCAGAAGTACTCGAAAGCGCTGTCAAGGAATGCGCAAGACAGGCGGGTACAGAAGTAGAAACACTTTCGCAGGATACACTCAGAAGGTATGTCGAAAAATCAGTTTCAAGTGCAAGAATTCTAGTTGCTCTTAGTGAACCTGTTGAATAGTTTTTTCCACCATTTTCCGTTTTTTGGAAGTTCCAGAATGACATCGTGAATTCTATCCAGTCTTTCCCTTGTATCTTTGTTTTTTACAGCAGAAAAAAATGCTTTAAGAAGGTCCGGCCTTTTCTCTCTTTGATTGAAAAACACGACAAGGTCTTTTGTATTTCTTATTGCCCTCTTTGTCCTTAAAACATCCATAAATTCATTCAATTCATGGCCGTTGCCCAAAACATGATTTATTACCTGGGGATCGAACATGTAGTTTATTGCTATGACGAGCTGATCCGCATACATCAGATCCTCGGCAGTCATTCCATCTATGCCAAGTGAAGACCATGTGGCATGTGCAAAGACATCATCAACAGATGCATCAGAAACATCAAAATAACGGAAGTGTGTTCCAAGGGTTATTCCTCTCTCACCGAGCTCTCTCTCAATTTCATTTTTCCAGAGTGAAAGATCCTCCTCAGAAGCGTTTTCAAGGATATAAAGAAGGTCTCCGCATCTCCCTATTGATAATTCTCTTTTTCTGGCGAGGTCCCCTCCAATTCTCTCAACAGCACTCACCGCAGTGTCTGTCACGTCATATCCAAGAATGTTAAGAGCCCTGAATCTATGGAGATTCATCAAAACTTCAAAGAGCCCCTTTCTCACCTTTGAGCAAACTGGCTCTCTTAAAACATCAAGAACTTCTGGTGATAAAGTGAAATTTATCTCAACTGCTTTTCCGCTTACTCTTTCATCATCAGAAACAGTTCTTATATCAGGGTGCTGGAGTATTTCTGGGTCTGTGTTGTCCGTTCCTATCCCAAGCATCTCCCTGACGCCAACTGCATAATCCTTGCATCTCAAATCAGCTTCAAGAATAAGTCTTGAAATAAAACCGTGCTCCGTTTCAGGAGTTATCAGAAGGGGCTTTGAAAATTCTGGTTTGAATGCTCCAAGGACTTCCCTGTGCCAAAGAACTCCTTTTTTTGCATAGTCAGCAAGCGTTCTTTTTATCGTCCCCCCGTTTTTTCCTATTTCAACCTTGTATTTTCTCAGTCTCCTCGGCTTCATCATATACGTTATTGCTTCCTTAAACTGGGCTCTCAATTCTTTTTCAAACTCTTTTGGGTTTTCCCCGAAGAATATAAGTTTTGTCTCGTCAGAACCTGTGGCCACTCTTATCATGTAAGCCGTGTCGCACTCCAGTTTTTTCTTTGTCTTTACTATTGCCCTTCTTGCAATATCAAGATAAAGTTTTATTGTTGCATCTCCGACTTCCCTTCCGAATACCTTGTTGATGTATCCCTGACCTGATTTATCGAGGTTGACTACAAGGCAGTATTCGCTTTCGAAAATTCTTGAACGTGTGATAGAACCCGATTCCATGATGTAATAGACATTACTGTTAACGACATCCAGTTCAGATGGTATGATGAAACCTCCTTTTGCCTTATCGAGAACGCCTGAAATATGGTCAAGGATGCTCTGTACTTCCCTTTCATCCCTTTTCAATCCTTCCCTCATGCCGTTCTGGCTGCCATTCTGGAAGGCGTTTCTGCCGTTTCTAGCTTTATCACTGGGTTGTTTAGTTTTATCACTGCGTTTAACCATAATTAATCATTTTATACCATAATGTTTATAAATAGATGTCTGACGTGGTTTATGGGGTGGAAATCCCCTTTTTATAGTGGGAGTTGGTGTTTTTAAAGATTTATATGCATAAATTTAATGTATGAGTTCCAGAAAGTCAGTAACAAGAGGGAAGAGAGGCCCTCCACCTATGCCTAAGGATGCAAAAATCGCTGGAGAGATTGAAAAAATCAGAGAAAGGGCGAATGACATAACTGAAAGACTGGATACTCTTATCGACATGAGAATGGGGGAGATTGTAAGGGGAATGGAGAAACATAATAGGGTGAAAGCGATTGCAGAGGTCATGCTTTCTTTCTATTTTAAAAGGCTCATAAAAAAAAGCATGGAATTTATTCCTTACAACAAAAATCAAAGCGTCCATAAAAAATTTTCAGAATGTCTTGAATTGATGGATGATTTGATGCTTGGGGGCAAATCAACAATATCTGTATTCGATAGGGAAAAACTTTTCAATAGTGTTGTAGTTCCATGGCTTAAATCATGCTTTGAAATGTGCGGTAAAACAAAGGAGTTCACAGAACTGGATGTTTTTACACTCAGAGCGCTTAAACAAGAAATAAAAAAAATGTTTCTCGAGATAAAAGGAATGTAGGGGATTCATTTAAAGTGAGGATATGGGAAGAAGACTGAAAGACAGGATACGGGATGCGGGGAGAAAAGCGGCAGAAAAAGTAAGAAATCTTTCTACGCCAACAATGAAAGTAAAGAAAATGTGCGACGGAGAAGTTGATTTAAATTCAGGAAATGTTGCCATATTCATACCTCCTCAAATGGAAAGGTCAATTGAATCTTTTGAAAAGTTGAAAGAGGATATGAACAGAGTGATAGATGAGAAAATCGAAAGGCTTGTTGAAATGGGATTATCAAACGGCTCTACGATAACTTCTTCACAACGGGATTCTATAGCGCTTTTTATATTCGCATTGAAAAGAATCGATGAGGCATACAGACTTCTTTTAGATGCAGGATGCACCGACACAAAAGTTCTTTCAAGAATGGGAGTCATAGTTACACAGACAAGGAGATTTTTTGTGGATGATCCAAAAAGACGGCCAAAAGGAGTGATAAGCATGATAAGAAATACCATAAATCCTGAAATCTCCCGTTGTTTGGAAACTGTGGGTAGAAAGCTCAGACCGCCTAATGAAGTAATTGAAGAATGCAGGAAAGATGCTGTAGAGAAGCTGAGAAACAGAAGTCTGGAAGTTGGATTTGGAGTTGATTAGATGAAAACGATATGTTTTAAAAAGAGTTTGAGCCCTAATTCAATCATGAGTGGGGCACAGACAGTTGAAAGAAGCACGGGACGTTCCGTCCGTACTAGCAGAGAAGGAGCTAGAATACCAAATTCATATTCACGACTTATGCAAAGAGGTTCGCCAAGAGGAGTGAATAAAGGCCTCAGGAGAAGGGCTGTTTCTGCAATGTTAAGCTTTCAGGAAGCTGTTGAATCAGCAAAAGGAAGAGCAAAAACACCTGCAGAAAGAACAGTAGTTGAAATGGTTGAAAGGAATGTTGTAGATTTGGCACAGCCTGTATTCAACAGAAATGATGAAGGAATCACAACTACTTTCCTCAAAGGAGTAAGAGCAGCAACAGAAGATCTGAGCGGAAAGGATTTGAAAACTCTTGCAACAAAGTTCAACAAATATGCTCATCCTGCATTAAATGAAGTTTCAAAAGCAGTTAGATCAGAAGTAATGCCTGAGATAGGAAAAGAAAGCTCAAGAGAATTCTTAACTGAGAGACAATCAAGAGCAGTTGCCTAAATAAGGAACACATTTCCTTCATGTTTTGCTAAAACAAGTTCTTCCAGTATTCTTAATCTTCTTTTTACTTCTTTTCTTCTTATAAATTCAATGAACATTCTTTCTAATTTCTCTCCATCTTCATGTTCTCCAGCGTGAGCAAAGAAATCTCTTGCACTTCTTATTGTTTCATTTGCTTTAATTGCTGCGAGGAGATCAAGCATATCTTTTGTTTCCAAAAGAATCTTTTCCATTGTTCCAGGAGTAAACAACCTAACTCCTGCAACAAATCTGTCTGCAAGTAAAAGAGAATCAGTAGAGAGATCAACATTCAAAACTCTTGAGGTGAAAGCTGCGTCTATGTCCTTTCTTGTAGCATCCTCAACATCGACATGAACTATGTTTGGCTTTAGTTTTATTCCCCTTTCAGAAAGTCTCGATTCAAGATCTTCTCTCAGTTCTTCAAGCTGGCCAGATGACATTCCATTGACAACATACCTAAAATCTCCAATACGAACTATTGCAATCCATTTTTTTTCTGATGCTTCTTTAAGAGCTCTTTCCGTATCATTCATCAGAGTATCTGTTACATCTCTCCCAAGATACCTTAATGCTCTGTATCTCATTTTGTTTCTTCTCAACTCATACAAGCCTTCTCTTTCAATTCTCAAGAGTTCTTCTGCAAGAACGAAAAAATCAGGTCCTTCTGCTGTTGAAGAAAAATCAAATTGGACTGCTCTCCCTGTAAATCTTTCTTCTCTTTCAAGGGAAGGAATGCTATCAAGGAATTCGATTTCAGAATCTGTGTTTCCCCTGGTTATCCCAAGGGATTCACGCATTCCTACAATGAGCCTGCTTAGTTCGATGCTGTTTACTACTCCTCCTTCACCTATTGTCATTCTTCCTGCAAGGTCAGCATCAATAGCCAATCTCTTCATGAAACCAGGTTTTGTTGCTTCTGTTAATGCCAAGGGATCTGAAAGCTTTGCAAAAAATGACATAAGAACGGCGCTTTCTTCAAGCAAACCGCAAACAGAATAATCAGCAAGAGTAACTGTTGTTCCTGAAAGTTGTACATCATAATTACTTAGCTGGCCCAATTCCATCAATCCATCTTTTCTTGCTCTTTCAAGATTTTCATAAAAAATGAATCTGTAATTTCCCAGGTCTTCCCCCATAACAACAAGTACTCCTTCAGTTGCTGTTCCCGGGACCCTTACCGGATCTATAAACCCTTCTTTAATGGCCTTTTCTGATCTATAAGCTGCATTTCTGACAGTATCAAGGAACAGTTTTGTTGCAGCTTTTGCAGCATTTTTTCCAAGAGCTCTTTTGATGAGGTCAGAAGCAAGTTTTCCAACACGGACAACTGCAACTTGAATTTTAGTACCATTTGATGCAACATCAAGAGCATAATTCTCCCATTCACGGTAAGCTCTATCTATCTCTTCTGCTCTTTCACCAACTGTTCTGAAATGTAATTTTTGTTCTGCCTGCTGGCCAACCTGCTCCGAGGTTAATACGATGCGTCTTGCCTGTTCTTCAGGAAGTTCATATCCTCTTCTTTCAATAAGTCTGTCTTCAAATTTCAGCCTAGCCATAGGAAGTTCTTCTCCAAGTTCAGGGAAATTTAGTGCGCATGCTGTCGAACAACTTTTCAGAAGTGGTTTTATTTTCATTTCAAAAACATTAGTTTTCTGTGTGAGTGATTTTTCTTCTCCAAAGAATTCTTCTTCAATAAAAGTTATTGCTTCCTTGAATCTTTCATGAATTTGCATGTTGTGCTGATCTCTCATTTTTTCTCCTATCAATCCGAGAGTATCTATCATGTACATTGCAACTGCTGCTTCTGATTTTTTTATTTCTGAGTTTTTTTTATCTGAAGCAAGCTGTACTAATGTATCTTCAACAAACCTATGGAATTTTGCAACAAGTACTTCATAATCGTTGATGTGAGAAAGATCAACTTCTCTTGTCTTTCTTCTTCTGGGTCTTTCCTTTCCACCTTTTTTCTTGCCCCTTTTTCCATCTCCCTTTCTCGAAAACATATGATATAATTAGGATAGCAAATATTTAAAAACACTAACTACCACACTTTGTGGTATCCTCTATTACGACGTGGGTTTAGGTTTTAATTCTTTTTATTTATCAAATAGGGTATGGACTTCGAAGAAGAACTCCTCCACATGGACAAAAAAGTCTTCAGCAATGCAGAAAATACGCTGAAAAAAATAAACATAGCACTGCATCTTAATGCAAAAAAATTAAAGCAGAAAGATGTGCCTCCGAGATTGAAAAAATTAAAGGAATGGAAAGAGGCCCTCGAATACTGGCAGATAGTATATGGAGAAGAAACCAATGATTTGGAAAGAGTGGCCGAGAGAGTCGGGGCATTCTATGAAATCTGCACCACATTAGGATGATATTGATGGGAAAGCAATTGTTGAGACCAGAGGAAGCAGCAGGAGCAGCAGAGGAATCCGTAAAAGGATTGGTCAGCGTCAGGCCCGAGTTGGAGGCTGGCGGCGGAAGAGCGCTCGAAAATGCAAACAGAAGTGTAAAACAGAATGTGGAACATGCTCCTGAAAGAACCGCCCGATCAATTTCAGCAGGATTCGGGATGAGCGATGACGAAAGGGTTGCAAAACTTGCTGGGATTGCAGATGTGCTTGCAAAACGGGCGGAAAATGCACCCAGTGAAAAGATAAAAGACGCTGTACTGATGAGGTCTGTTTCATACATTGTTGCTGCAGAAACTCTCAGCAGGGTTCTTGAACTCCCCAAGAAAAATCAGCAGGAGCCCTGGGCAAAAGATTTCGTGGAATATGCAGAATCTCTCGTGAAAAAGAAGGATGTCGGACCTGAAGATATGGGAAAGATAAAGAGATACTATGTTTTTGTTGGGGACAGGTCTGCTGAGATTAATATGCCAAAACATATTGATTATTTTGAGAATAAGCTTATGGGCGGAGGTTACAAAGGTGATGATAAAAAATTCATGTTCAGTTGTCTTGACGCATTGAAAAGAGAGGGAAGCCCTGCAAGAAAAAAAGAACTTGTTTCATACATGATTTTTTATGAAAGAAGATATATCCAGCAGAACGTAACGGGAGAGGGGAAAAAGGATGTCCAAAGGGCTATGCGTGCTGAAATGCTTGGGAAAAACGGCACAGAATATTTCATGAAAGGGCTCGGTGAGGCGCTTGTTTTTGAAAAAAGAAGAAGGATAGCAGAAACATACGAGGAATTGAAAGGATATTATGTTGGGATAAGAGATGCCGTTTCGAGAGAATCAAAAATAACCGATGGCAGGCTTGTTCAGCTTGGTATAAAGCTTGATTACATTTCACAAAGCATCAAAAGGGGTAATTTCAGGGATGCTGAAAAAAGAATAAACGGTCTTGCTTCCGAATTAAACAAGTATGTAAGAGAAAGGAAGTTGGGGAAAGTAAGGGAGATGTTGACCACTGCTGAAACAACTGTTGAAGCACTGAAGGAAAGAATGCATGAAAGATCAGTAAGGGATGGCGGTTTTTTCAAAGACCAGTATGGAGGCTTCAAATTCCTCATGGGAAAAATTTCTGAGATGGAAAGGAGCATAGAACCTGTCAAAAAGGTTTTGAAAAAACTTGAAGATGGTAAAAAGCTTACTGAAAGCGATGAAAAGGCAATTGCTGGTTTCTCACAGAAATTTCAGGAAAGATTGGGTTTCAAGGAATTGTTTGAATATGGAATGTCTCTTGCATACTTTGAGAAACAATACAGAATGGGGCTCAAGGAATCAGGAGTTAGGGCAAAGAAAGAGCTATTGAAATACAGTGAAAAAACAAGTGCTTTGATGGACCAGTGTCTGAAGGCAATGATGGCAGGCGGAGAAAAAAACCTTGAGAAAGCAAGGACTCTTTTTATGCAGGCTGTGGAACGGAAGATGTGGATATTCTCACAGAGAAAAGGAGAAATGGAACTTCCTGTAGTTCCTCTTGCAAAAACAAGGGAATTGTTGGACAAGGCACTGTCGGGAGAAGATCTTACTCAGGAATGGAGCAGAATTGGTGACGCATATGCAAGAGTATGGGACAGCTTGTCTTCAGGAAAAGGTGCTTTTGATAAAAACATCAGGGAATTGATGGGCGTTTTGTCAACAAATGAAGCAACAATAAGAGGTGCCGAAAGGACATTTGTTGATGATGTAACAGGAGCCGTGACACCTGGATACTTCAGCTCTGTCGTTTCAAATTCAAACAAACTTATCGATCATTATCTTGCAGCTACAGAAATGAACCAGGCAGCAAGAAAAACAGCAATGATAGACTATGGACTGAATGGGCGGCAGATAGCAATGCTTAAAAGTTCAATAAAAAGCGACGCAAAAAAATTAGGGGATGAAATACAATTTGCAAAAACTCTTTACATGGTTGCTGATTTGGCTGCATCAATTGCATTCACTCCTTATTTCTTAACAAGTGCGGGAAGCCATCTTCTGAAAGAGCAGTATGTGAAGGGGGAGGTTTCGGCTGCAAGCTGGATGATGGTTGCAGCTGCGGCAATAGGAATGAGGCATTACAGCATACTAAGCAAAAGCGGAAAGATGTTGAGCGAATCGTTCACTGCTGCAAAAGTTGCAGGGAAACTTACAACAGGAGCCGAACTGGGACTCGGAGGATACCTTGTTTCTCACGGGATAATGAATGCACAGAATGCAAAGGATTACGCCTTTTTTGCACTTCCATTGATTCATGCTTTTGCAAGGAAGCCTATCGGAAAAGTATTTGGGAAGATATCGCCTCACAGGGTGATGGTTGAAAGGTTTACATCAGAAGGGCTGATGGCTTCTGAGATTGCAAGATTAAGGCCTGCGGCAATGGGAAAGCCTTCAAAACTCGCTACATTATTCAGGAACATAAGTATGAGAAAACTTGCTGCCGGAGAAACTGGCGTTATAAGTGTTGAAGCTGTTGCAAAAGGAGCAAAAAAAGTGAGAAAAGCAGCAGTAAGAATGAGAGAAAGGGCAAGAGGGGCAAAAGAAAGAGTCAGGGAGAGGATTGCTGAAGCAAGAAAAGCAAGGGAACCCATTAAGATTCCCAAGGAGAAAACCGCTTTGCTTGATGGGATAAGGGAAAGTGTGAGAGAATTGGTAGGTGAAGAAGCACAATCACTGCAATTTGTCGAGCATGTTAAAAGATTAGGGATAGAATCGCTCCAGGAAATTTATGTTCAGGTGAAAGTGCTGACAGGAGGCATATCTGAAGTCCAGATGATGAGGGGAATGGAAAAAAGAACATTCCCGAGAAAAGTCGGAGAGCGTAAAATTGATGTTGCAGGGTCAAGACATCTGAATGAAGTCAAGGCAAGGGTTGCAGAGATAGTTGGAGAACAGTTCGCTTCTGTGAAGATGATCGAGGAAGCCATCGGAATGGTTCCGGGTACACTGTTTTCCCGTTCTAAGATAAAAGGAAAAAGTTTTGAAGTCGGTGTAAAAACTGCTGATGCAAATAAGCAGAATGGTTGGAACAACGCAGGTGTGGGGGGGAGCAGGGCAGTCGGAGATGCTGTTTTTGCAAGATATATCGAAGGTTTGGTTAATGAAGTTCCCGCACAGGTGAATGCACGTTTGAAAAAACTGGGTGTTGATTCTGAGGTTTTTGCAGCAAATATCAACAAATCAGGAGATGAAATTGAATGGGTTGTTATTGCAAAAAACAGAAAAGCAATGGAAAAAACATTTTCCTTGATTGATGAGGGAATAATAAGATTTGAAAAGGAAGGCTTCGGATTTGACATGACAACCCCTATTGGGAGGCACATGCAGGCAGTAACAGGAGGAAAGAAAACCCACTCAGGAGGATGTTATACGAAAATAAAACTTGATGATTATGCAAACATGAAGCCTTCAGAAGCAAAAAGAACAATCCTTGGAAAAATTGAGAGGGTTGCAGCATATGCAGATATTCTTAGTGAAATGGATGCAAAGGGATTGAAGGCACAGACAGGAACGGCCGGATTGAAAACTAGAAGAGTTCTTGCTGCACCTCTTGAACAGGCTGAGAGAATTGCAGTTGAATCGCTGCCTATACTCAAAAAGAAAACACCTAAAGTAAGAACAGATACTGCAAAATCCTGGTACACGTATCCAGAAAGAGGAAGAGAGGTTGTCAGAAATGAGGCAATTGAAAAGACTGCTGCTTCTGATGGTGAGGCATTCATCGTTCAGATTGAATATGTTGTCAAACCTGAAATGGCTGCAAGAATAACAGAAAAAGCAAAGGAAAAAGGAAAAGGATTTGGAACTGCTGCAGAAGGAAAACTGGATTTTTCAGTAGTAAACAACTTTTCCCATAAAGCAGGGGACGAATTTGGATTTTCAGCTAAAGAGGGGACAAGGCGCGTTGAAAGAAAGCTGGGAGAGCAAACAAAAAATGGAGACTATGTCATTCAGCCGGGAAATGCTCCTGTTTTTGAGCATTTTTATCCTGAAAAAGGAGTGGTTACTGCCGAGAATCTTAGGGAAATTTACGCATCCGGCATGAGGGGGGTCCTGGATCCCAGATTTGATGTGAATGTGAAGGTTATGAAGGTTCCTAAAGTGAGCCGTACCTCACTTGCAGAAGGAACAAATTTTCTAAGATACGGCATGGGTGAGGGGACTGCAACATACTCTCCAAAAATGAAGGGAATAGGAGAAATGAGAAGGCTTCAGGAAAAAGTGGGATTCCTCTTTTCAAACATTATTTCTTTCGGCAAAAAACAATTGCCAGATCCTTACCTTGAAAGATTCCTTGTTGGGAAATTGAGAAAGGCAACTCCAAAAACAGTGAGCAGGGAAAACCTTGCCCTGAGATTGAAGAAAAGCGGATATTCATTAAGAAACTGGGATGATGTTGTTGCATTTGTAAAAATGGAATTCGGAGAAAAAGCCGCATCAAAATTTGTAGATGGAATAACAAAGGAAGAATTGAGGGCTATAGACAATAAATACTCATTTTAGTCAACAGGAATTACTCTATCTCCTGCTGACTGTTTTCTCATCTGGTCAAGCAACGGGAACTTTTCTGCTATAAGCCTGTTTGCTTCTTTAACAAAGGCTTTTGCTTCACCAACTGTTTTCCACTGCTTTTCCATTGTTAAGAACAATCGGATTTTTTTATCATACAATTCAATGAATCTTTTAGCTTCCTCTTCTGTTCTCAGGGCATCAGGAAAAAACAGGCACACGTCGCCCAAATCAATAAGTGAAAGCATAACCTGGATCCTCTCTGCAACATTTTCTTTGTCTGAAGGATTCAAATCCTCGAAATTTGAAAGATTCAGTTCTTCTGCTGCTGTTTTTTTCAAAGCGGCAAGAGCGTCGTCGAACTTTTTGGCTTTTTCAGGTTCTGTTTTTCTGATAACTTTTCTTACAACATCCATGGCCGGATTAAAAGGCATGTATTTTGATCCAAGATGTTTTGCCTTGCTTCCTTCGTCCTTGATTTTAGAAAGTTTTTCCTTTAATTCTTTTGGGAGAACTGCTTTATCCGGAGCAAGCATTCTTCTTATTCTGCCCCCTATGCCTCTTACAACCTCTCCTCTGTCTATTCTTCCTGGAATTCTTTCTGAAGCAGTTGCATTAGCTCTTTTTGCCATGAATTGAATGTGCATAAAACAGTATTAAAAAGTTTCATTTCCAATTGATAAATATGACTGTAAGGCAGCCTTCTGTAGCAGGTTCATTTTATCCGGGAGATGCTGATGAATTAAAGAAAATGATTGATAAGTTTCTTGATGAAGCAGAGAATGTTGAAATTGAGGGTGGACTAAAAGGACTGGTTGAACCTCATGCCGGTTATGTTTATTCAGGTCTGACTGCAGCTTACGGCTATAAGCTCCTTTCGAAATATTCTGATAAAATAAACAAAGTCTTTCTTGCAGGGCCATCTCATCAGGTTCCTTTTTTCGGTGCAGCCGAATCTGGAGCTGAGTTCTGGAAAACGCCTTTGGGAAAGGTAAAAATAGGTAGTGTGAAGGAAAAGGCGGAAAACAAGGATCTTTTTCCCGTTTACCCCCAGGCGCATGCTCCCGAGCACTGCCTTGAGGTGCAGGTCCCCTTTTTGCAGACTGTTTTGAAGGATTTTAAGCTTTATCCTGTTTTGATATCTGATGTTGCTCCTGAAAATATCGCCAATGAAATTGCAGAACAGATGGATGAAAAGAGTGTTTTCATAGCAAGCTCTGATTTGAGCCATTATCAGCCATACGAAACTGCAAGGAAAATAGATAGTACTGCGAATGAAGCGGTTCCTTCACTTGATTTCAAAAAATTTGAAGAAAAAGGGGACGCCTGCGGCAAAGGCGCAATACTCGTCCTCATGCATTTGGCAAAAAAAATGAAATGGAAGGGAAAACTTCTTGATTACAGGACTTCTGGGGATACTGCAGGAGACAAAAATGCAGTGGTCGGCTACGGCTGCTATGCATTCTATAAGTGATCGGAATGGAAGAAGGAGACAAAAAATTTCTTTTGAAACTTGCAAGGAAAGCTATTAGGCATTATCTTGAAACGGGAGAGAGACTGGATGTAAAGCCTGAGGAAGTTTCTTCCGCAAAGCTTGTTGAAAATGGAGCCTGTTTTGTAACAATCAAGATAGGTGATGAATTGAAAGGGTGTATAGGTTCGCTTGAGGCAACCAGGCCTTTGTTCTTTGATGTAATAGAAAACTCTCTCGGCTCTGCTTTTGGAGACCCAAGATTCATGCCCCTGACTGGAGAGGAATTTGAAAAAATGAAGATAAGCATCTCAGTTCTGTCGAAACCTGAGCCTTTTCCTGTCAAAAGTCCTGAAGATTTATTGGAAAAGCTTATTCCCGGAAAACATGGACTGATAATTGAAAAGGACCTGCACAGGGCAACTTTTCTTCCCTGCGTATGGGAGCAGCTTCCCGGAAAAGAGCAGTTTTTATCGAATTTAAGTGTGAAGGCAGGGTTGATGCCCGATGGATGGAAAGACCAGGAAGTAAAATTCTATATCTATGAAGCAGAAGAGTTCTCAGAGTAGCTTCCTGCTTATCTTAAGGCATTTTTCTTTTGAAAGAGTTCTTACCCTTTTTTTGAGGAAATCGCCTAATTTCTCTATTTCTTCCATCTTGAATTTTTTTGAATCTATTAGAGCATTCCTGACCGTTTTGTTTTTATGCTGAAAAAGAATCCTTATTATTTCCTCATCAAATTCAGTGACTTTGTTCTTTCTTTTTTTCAAAACTATCATTGAAGAATCCACTTTTGGCGGAGGCGAAAAAAGATGTCTTGAAACTTTCTGGATTATCTTGACATCAAAAAACAACTGCGAAGTTACTGACAATCTTCCGTAGTTGTGGTCGTTTGGTTCAGCAATCATTTTTTCAGCAAATTCCTTCTGTAATATTAAAACCGCATTCTTGAATTCGATGTCTTTTATTTTAAACAAAATTTGTGAGGTAATATAATAGGGGATGTTCCCTATGACCACATCAATTTTTGAAATATCGTAAGAAAGGAAATCAGCATTAACAACTTTCACTTTCTTTCCAAATTTTTCTTTTAATAAATCAGCAAATTCATCATCTTTTTCAACTGCAATAAGTTTTGAAGGTCTTGACCTGAGAATGTGTTCTGTAAGTCTGCCGTCCCCTGCTCCTATCTCCAAAACAGTTTTTCCCTTGACTCCTGCAAGTTTTACCTCTTTTATAAGAATATTCTTGTCTTTAAGAAAATTCTGGCCTAATCTAGACGACATTTGTTTCATCCTTCTTGTTTTCTATTATCAGAATTGCATCGACTATGCCGAATGCATAGTTTGCTGAGCCGAATGCGGAGAAATAATCCTTTTTTTCAAAGAAAAATTCTGAATCGTGCAGGTAATTTTCCGCCCATTCAAGAATCTGAGGGTACTTTTTTTCGAGTCCGTATCTTTTGAATTCCACAAGTATTTTCTTGAGTTTGTTGATGTCCTTTGTGGCTCTTTCCTTTTCATTCATTTGAATCTCCTAATTTAAATTTTTGAAATTATAAATTTCAATCAATTAGAATATCTCTTACTAGAAAGTATATAATTAGTTAAGTGTCAGCAGCAGCGCGCTTTCCCGCCCGTAGGGCAGTACAGGCAACGCCGTGAGAGGGCTTAGCTTCTGTGTTCGATATGAGAACAGGCGTTTCCCCCCTCCTGTGACCGCTAACAGAAACATTTATGCCTATAATCATTTATAAATGTTACTCTACGGCGAAATTTGGTGTCTCTATTCTTACTGAGAAGGGAACTTCCAAAGATGAAAATTCACCTGGAAGACCTGTTGAAAGGCATGAACCTGCCCACTTTTCTGCAGAAAACATGGTGAATGCATCAATAATCCCAGGTTCTGTATCCGCATAAAAAGGAACACTCCCTGGAATTCCCGGGGTGTGTGCTGGGTTCTGAATAACTATAACCGGCTGTTCATCTTCTCTGAGTCCAAAAACAACATTCTTGTAGTGATATCTTGTTGAACCTTCCTCAGGAATGAATCTATTTTTCTTTTCATCATATCTCCATTTTATTGCAACTTCTTCCTCATCCCGTTTTTCAATAATGTGGCTGTGCCCCCAGACCATAACATGCCTTGTAAGCAACCGGACTCCATCATCGCCCTTTGTTATTTTTATGAAAAGTTCTGCTGACTGGGGAGGCTTTGAGCCTATAACCTTTAGTTTTGCAGTTTCAAGAGCCAGCTTGATTAAATTGTCTGCATTTCCTTCAAGGGAAAAATTCATTTTTGTCCTGTTTGGGAATTCACTGTAATCGTGATTATGATACCTGTAACTGAAATATGTTCCAAGAGTAGCACCAAAAATGGCAGTTAATGAAAAAGCAGCAAACCCTGCTATGGCATAACCCATTCTTTTCACTGCAGAAATCAGAGGTCTTTTCTTCTTGAAACCTTCTTTCTTTATTTCTTTTTGAGAACCCCTAACATTTCTAAACTTCTCCATGAATAAATACTGAAAACAACAATTTAAAAAAGTTCACTCTCTTCATGAGATGCAGTGGATAGTGTATTTCTTCCTTCCATTTTCCTGTTCTATAAGCACACCATGAACTTCATTTTCAAATCCTGGATATCTATTGTCAAACTCCTCGCAGAATGCAAGATAATCGATGATTTTCCTTGTCTTTGAGGTGAATTTCTCCCCAGGCATTATCACAGGAATTCCAGGCGGGTATGGAACCACCATTGCTGCTGATACCTTATTGTTCAATTTGTTAACCTGAAGTTTCTCAACCTTTCCCTGGACCATCATCTTGTATGCATCCGCAGGAATCATCTTCTGCTCAGGCATAACTGAATAAATCTCCTGAACTACGTCTGTTATTTTCTCTTTCATAAGGAATTCATGCATTTCCTGACAGAATTCTCGGAGTTTAAACCCTTTGTATTTTTCAGGATTCTCTTTTACAAGTTCAGGGAACACACTTTCAAGAGGAACATTTTCATCATACAATCTCTTGAACTCGAATAGCTCATTAAGCAAAGCCCCTGATTTTCCTTTTGTAACCCCTATTGTGAAAAGAACAAGGAAAGAATAGTGCCCTGTCTTCTCAACAACTATTCCCTTTGTCATAAGGAATTTGGATACTATACCTGCCGGAATTCCCCATTTGTCCATTCCCTTTTCATTTACCCCAGGCATAAGGATGGTGACCTTCAGGGGATCGAGAAGTATGTGGTCTTTTTCAAGATTTCCAAAGCCGTGCCATTTTTCCCCCGATTTCAGAGTCCAGCAATCAGGATTGTTTTTCAGGAATTCATCATCCACATCTTCAATAGGTTTTGATTTTCCTTTAACCTTGACTTTTTCAGGCTGCCATACGCCAAACCACCAGTTTTTCTCCTTTTTTTGCTTTTTGATTCCTTTTGAAGTTTGTGCCATCTTCTTTCTGAAGATAACGGCCTCATGAATAGCATCATCAACAAGATACTTTCCCTCTTCCATCATCCTTGAAGCCACATCAAGCGAAGCAATTATTTCATACTGCGGGGAAGTTGAAGTGTGCATCATATATGCCTCGTTGAACCTGTCGTGGTCTACTTTTCTTTTTCCGTTTTTAACATGAACCATTGAACCCTGGGAGAACGCAGCAAGGACCTTGTGGGTTGACTGTGTCGCAAAAACTGCAGGGAATTTTTCGATGTTCTTATGTGTGTGCATTCCGTATCTTCCTGCATACATTTCATGGAAACAGGCATAACCGTACCAAGCCTCATCAAAATGAAGGTTTTCAACTGCTTCTTTAAGTTTCCATTTTACTCCTTCGACATTGTAGCAGAGTCCGTCATATGTTGAATTGGTAACAACTGCAAGCTTTGCCTTTTTTGTGCTTTTGATCAAAGGGCACTCCCTTATTTTTTTGTTGATGGTTGCCTCCTCAAATTCCCTGTTGTGGATTGGCCCTATTATCCCATATGCATTCCTGCTTGGAATAAAATAAACAGGAGTTGTTCCCGTCATCATTATTGCATGCATAACTGATTTGTGGCAATTTCTGTCTGCAACAACAATATCTCCTGCAGTAACGGAACCGTGGAAAACTATCTTGTTTGCAGTTGATGTTCCGTTTGTAACGAAATATGTCCTGTCCGCATTGAAATTCTCTGCCGCCTCTCTTTCTGCATCCCCTACGACTTCACTGTGTTCAAGAAGGGAGCCGAGTTCAGGAACAGAAACGGACAAATCCGCCCTGAATGCATTTTCTCCGAAAAAATCAAAGAAAAATCTTCCTGCAGCAGATTTTCTGAAAGCCATTCCCCCCATGTGTCCGGGCGTATGCCAGGCATACTTGTGTTTGTCTACATAATCCACAAGCTCATTGAAAAAAGGCGGAAGAATCTTTCCCATGTAAACCTTTACCGCATCATCTATTCTTCCCGCTATAAAGTCAGAAGTGTCTTCCATAAGCCAGACATATCCGGTTGTGTTTTCAACAACTTCAAGAGGGATATCCTTGACAGAAAGCCTGTCTGTAATGATAAAAATTGGAATTTTGATGTTTCTCTCCCTGATGTTTTTTATGAAATCAACCGCTTTCATATCCTTTTTATCAAGATTCCAGTTGAGAAGTATACAGCTTATATCTGGATTGGCATGGAAAAGAGGCAATGCTTCCTCTGCAGATTGTGATTCCATCAATTCAAGGTCAAGGCACTCAAGCTGATAAAATATCTCATCAAGAGCCCTCGATTCCGAATCCTCCAATACTCCCCCCACAATCAATACCGGACATTTTTTGTATTCTTCAACATTCATAAAAAATCACCCTAATTTCTTTTTCTTCGGCTTCCAATTCGGCTTTCTGAAATGGTGTATCAAAACTGCTGCAAGGCATGCAACCACCACTCCCCCTCCAAGGAATCCATCGTACGTTACCTCTCCTCCAGTCTGAACCTGTGCAGGCGGAACGAACCCTATGAAAAAAGCAAACAAACAGGCAAGTATCCCTAGACCTGCAACAATCCACATTCCTGTTTTTCCTCCCGGAACTGAGTATGCCCTTTTCACGTTTGGCTTTGAATATTTTAGTTTTATTGCTGAAACAAACATCAAAACATACATCACAAGGTAAAGTTGTGACGTCAGATCAGTAAGAATCCAGTATGAACTGTTGATTGAAGGCATGAAAACAAAAACAAGCGCAAGAAGCGAGATTATCACTGACTGAGTTATCAGGATATGGGTTGGCATTCCGTTTTTGTTCATCTTTTGGAGCATAGGTGGAAGATTTCCATCATCTGCAGCTGCGAGAAGCCCCTTGCTCGGACCCACCATCCATGTGCTTATCATTGTAATCGAACCGAGTGCTATCAGTGCTGCAAGAATAGGAACAACTCCTTGTATGTTGTATGCAGTGAAGAATGCCTGGAATGCCTCCATAACCCCGGCTGTTAAAAGTATCTTTGTTTTCGGTACTACCATTGCTATTGATAGTGAACCAAGAATTGCTATTATTAGTATTATTACAACTGAAATCAGAATTGCCTTTGGATAATCCGTCTGAGGGTTTTTGACCTCCTGTGCATGCACTGAAGACATCTCTATCCCAGCAAGGCCGAGCATTATCCCAACAAGAAGAACAAGATTGTTCAATGAGCTTAAATCTGGCATAGCATTTGAAACATCAAATGTTATCTGGGTGGGGTTTCCTGAAAATACCCAAATCAAACCCATCAAAATTACAAGGAATGCCGGAAAGATAGTTCCTATCATTACACCGTATTTGCTGATACTTCCTGAAACCTTCATTCCCTTGAAATTGATTAGGGTGACCCCCCAGGTAATCAAAAGTATCATTCCGAAAGTATACATTGAATTTGTTGCCAGACCGGGATTGATGATAAATGCTATTGTTGCTGCACAGAATGAAAGTATTGTGGGATACCAGATGACATTCTCAATCCACTGAAGCCATATTGCAAGAAAACCCCAGCTTGAACCCAAGGCTTCCCTCACCCAGATATAGACTCCTCCCGTCTTAGGCCATCCTGTAGCAAGCTCTGCAGATACTAGTGAAGCAGGTATGAAAAACATTATTGCTGCAAATCCGATAAAGAACATTCCCGAAAGTCCGTACAAAGATAAAAGAGACAACTGACCCAGATTTGATACTGCTGCAACGTTAATCATTGCAAGAGTAAAAACTGTGAGAACACGAGCAGTGTTTTTTGAAACCATCTCTACACCTCGTTTTCTCATCCCTCTTAAGTTTTAAAAAAGATTGCCTTAAGCCTGGTTAATTTCCTTTAATTTTTTTCCTAAGTTTCCCTGGATTTTCACATACTTCAAGTGATTCTGCGATTGTACGGCTCCATACGTGCTCCTTGTGTAATTTCAATGCTTCACGAACAAATCCGGCATCTCTGCAATTTCTAAGTATTACTGGCAAATCGTGGATACCGATATTTCCTTGACCGCAGTTCATCAAATGTTTCAGCAATTCTTTTAAGCATTCCAGTGAATTACATGCTGCAATGGCTGGAGGGAGGAAATGAAAATCGCTAGAATAGATGATTTTTCTTTTTCTTTGGGCATGCTCTTTTTCAATAAACCTGTCCAGAACCGCGGCCCACTTTTTAAGTTCATCAACAGCATTTATTCTTGCCACTATTGGTTCGAGCAGGCCCATATATCCTCTTACCCTTCCAAATTTTCTGTTGTGTTTGCTCAGCATTGATACAACTTCGGCATTTAATTCTCTGAATTTTTCCACAGTATCAGATTTGTCAAGAATAGTTAGAAGCAATGAATTGCTGCCGAAAGAATTACCCTGATATCGCTCTGCTCTGAATGAGGTTTCAACAGGGCATGCCGGGATATGTTGGATTACTTCTGTACAACTCCTTGCCATTTCAATTCCCCATTTACGAAGTTCACCGGGATTGTTGAATCTTTTAACAAGTTCGGGGAGTATGAAGATTCTGAAATGTTCAAATCCATGATAATACTTGTATTCAAGAAGAATTTCTTTTACTGCACCTTCTTGAGTTGTTTTCATTATGCCTGCTTCAAGAGGCCTTTTGGATGCGTTTGCAGGGTTTCTTCTTTCAGGTTTTTTTCTTGGTTTTCTTTTCATTTCAACACCCCCAATTTGTTAGTTGGTGATAATATATGGGATTTTGGAATATTAAAGAGTTGTTAGCAGATTTTTTGACAAAATGGTAAAATATTTAAAATATCAAGAGATAAGTAAAAATATGAAAATAGAATTGACAGCAAAGGATAAATTAATTCTAAAAGAATTGGCACAGGATTCAAGACAGCCTTTAGCGGCAATTGCAAAAAAGACGATGCTTTCAAAACAGGTTGTTGATTACAGAATAAGAAACATGATCAAAAGCGGATTGATAAAAAAATTCATAACCGTAGTCAATTGGAAAGCCCTGGGGTATATGTCATTCCGTCTTTATTTACAGCTGGAGAAGATATCTGAAGAGGAACTCAGGGCAATGATTGAGGAGCTTAAAACATTTGATGGAGTTTATTTTGTCGGACTTTGCGAAGGTAAGGTCAATGTGGTAATCAGATTTCTTGTTAGAAGCGTGGACGAATTTAAGGTAATGCTCGAAAAAACCATTGGAAGATTCGGAAAATATATATGGGACAAACAAATTACATTGGTTACAGAAGATCCTCTTGCTTTTACATCTCCGGGCGCTTATATCTGGGGAGATACAGAAACAACAGTTTCAAAAAATAAAAAGAAGGGAGATATCAATGTTGATGAAACTGACCTTGAGATAGTAAGGGAGCTTACTGAAAATTCAAGAAAATCCGCCATAGAAATTGCTAAAGAGATAGGAAGGTCGCCCGACAACACAAGCTACAGAATAAAAAGGATGGTTAAGAGCGGTGCAATTCTGGGCTTCCGATGCTTTATAGATTCAACAGAGCTGGGTTTTGAACACAGAAAAATATTTCTAAGAATGAATTACTTTGACAGCAAGAAAAAACAAAGCTTCTTTGATTATTATTCGACACACCCTAATGTTGTTTTTCTTCTTGGGTGCATAGGAAATTGGGATGTTGAACTCGATTTTGATGTCAAAGACACAAAACATTTCCATGAGCTGGTAATGGATATGAAAAACAAATTCGGGGATATAATCAAAAATTATGATACCACTGTCTTCCTTGAGGAATATTATTTGACTTCATTTGATTGAATTATTTTAAGAGTGAAAAATATGAAAGCATGGATATTGGCTAAAAAAGCCAATTTTGATTCCTACGAGAATAAAAGCTTCGTAGAGGAAGCTGAAAATGCAGGTATAGAAGTAAAGATTGTTGCACCTGAAGAATTTGAACTGATAGTAACTAAAGAAGGAAGAAAAAGTATTCTTTATAACGGAAAGCCTTTGGAACTTCCTGATTTTCTAATACCCAGAATGGGTGCGGGCACAACATACTTTGCATTGGCTGTAATAAGACACCTTGAGAGACTGGGGGTATTCACATTAAATTCAAGCCAAAGTATAGAAAATTCAAAGGACAAACTGGCTGCCCTTCAGATTCTTGCATCAAACAATATTCCAATACCCAAAACAATGCTTGCAAAATTTCCGCTTGATATCGAGATTGTTGAAAATGAATTTTCATACCCTATAATAGTAAAAACGGTTTCTGGCACTGAAGGAAAGGGAGTTTTTCTCTGTGAAAAGAAAACCCAATTAAAGGATTTAACGGATCTGATAGAAGTTTCAATAGACCCAAAAATTAATGTCATTATGCAGGAGTTTGTAACCCCCAGCAAAGGAAAAGATATAAGGGTCATTGTTATCGGAGGAAGAGCGGTTGGGGCTATGTTAAGGACTGCAGGGAGAGGCAAATTCAAGGCAAACTATTCTGCAGGTGGAAAGGTTGAAGCGTTTAAATTGAACCCAACACTTGAATGGCTGGCGGTTGAATCATCAAAATTGCTTGGATTGGAGATTGCAGGTGTTGATTTGCTTTTTGACGGTGACAATTACAAGATATGTGAAGTCAATTCTGCCCCTGGTTTTGACGGTTTTGAAAAGGCGACTGGGATAAATGTTTCAAAGAAGATATACCAGTATGCAAAAGTAAGGCTTGAAGGTCACCCCTGATTTTTAGATTTTCTCTATTGTTTCATATGAAATCATTGTTCTTGTCTCCCCTACTGTCTTTTTCTTTCTTATGTTCTGGACAACCACCTTGTTCAATTCATCCATTGAAGCAATTCTCGCCTTGAAAAGAATATCGAATTCACCGGTTACCATTGCTGCCTCGTATATCTGGGGAAGTTTTGAAATGTAGGTCAATACTTCCTTCTGGTCTGCTCCCTGTATTGTTTTAAGAAGGACATAAGCAGTCAATGGCAGTCCCATCTTCTCGTAATCCAGTTCAATAGTATATTTTTTTATCAGGCCTGAGGCTCTCAGTTTCTTTATTCTGTTATGGACTGTTGTCATAGGGATTCCTGTTTTTCTTGCTATCTTCTGCTCTGACAGCTTTGAATTTTTCTTCAGTTCATCAAGGATTGTGAAGTCTTTTTCATCTAATTCATTCATTTAAATTCACCAATTTAAATTTTTGAAATCACAGATTTCAATTCATGCTTTCACCTAATAATGGAATAAATACTCCAAAATATTTATAAATTTAGCTAAAATTTGAATATATAGACCTAATTTTTGGAGTTAAATTAAAATAAAACCTGGTAGGAAGTCTAATCCTGTGGTGATGAGAATGAAGAAAGAACAAGTAGAGAGAAAGATCATTGAAAAAGTAGCCAAGACTGTGCAGCGTGGTAAGATAGATGTTGGGACACTTAGGAAATTCCATGAAGGATTCCATGGTGCAACTGAAGAGCCCTTGCGTAAAGCAGCAGGAAAGCTTGTTCGAACAGGAAAGCACATTGAGGCTGCAGAATTGTACGGCCTTATTGGGGAAAAGGTAAAAGAAGCACAAGAATATGAGCAAGCTGGTGAATATGAGAAAGCCGCAAAAGCTTATGAACAGGCAGGAAAAAACGAGGAGGCTACAAAAATTTGGATAGGAATATTGAATAAAGAACTGGAAAAAGGAGACAAAGGAGAGTATGGTTACGGAAGAGATTTCTTGGAGAGATTACTTTATGCTGCTCCAGTATTCCGAAAGTTGAAAGACCAGACAAAGGTAAGAGAAGTTGCAATTAAATTGGAAAAAGAAGGGGAAGTAGCAAAAGCAGCGGAGGTACATCTTGCTCTCGGAGATACAGAAAAAGCAGGGGAAACCTTGGCTAATACTCTTGAAGAAAAAGAGATATGTCTTGAAACAATATGTCCTTTAGTACGTCTTGGCAGATATGACTTATTGAAAAAGTTCTTGGAAAAAAAGAGAGGTTCGTACTGGGATTACGGGAAAAGAAACGTATTGTTACATATTGCGAGAGTGCTTAGAGACAATAAAGTTTATGAAGGAGAATTATTGTTTGATGAAAGAGGGGCGATGAAGGAAACGGCTATCAAAGAATATGCACTTTTGGCTAATGGAACAGGAAATCTTACCAAACTTGCTGATCAGGTTCTTGCTAACAATGGAATTAGAGAAAATATGCTAAAGACGATGGAGTTGGAACCAGAGCAGGAAGCAAAAAGACAAGCTGGCATACTCGCAAGGATACATTATGATCAAATGGAGAAGTTGATGCCGGATCCTGTTGAGCGAAAATCGGATGAATGGTATTACAGGACCAAACAACATCCAGACAGCACTTTTGCAGGATGGAAAAAACAGGAAAATGCTAGGGTAGATTATGAAAGAGCACAGAATTGGGCGTTTTACTCAAGACAGCGTAGAGAAAGAATGGAAATGGCATTTCCCCTATTCATGGAAGCAGGGGAAATTGAAAAGGCAGAAGAAATATACCGCAAAATGCATGGTAAACGCGAAATTCCAGTGATAGAATACCTAAAAGCTGGACTGAAAAGGAAAGCGGCGGAAGAGTGTGAAAAGAGAGGCGACTTCAGAATGGCTACTTTGCAATATGCAAATCTTGAAATGACTGAAGAAATCAAAAGGATAGCAAAGGCACTTATACAAAAAAAGGAATGGAATGAGGCAGGCCTTGCATATCAAAATGGAGGAATGGAAAAAGAAGCCCTTGAAGTATATCTAAAATATCTTAAACGTGAGCCGAATTGGGCTTGCTGCGAAAGAACTGCCGACATATACGAACGGTGGGGCAAACTTGAGGAAGCTCTTGATATATGTTATGGAGTTGCCAAGAGATTGGAAAGAAAAAATATATATGGCGCGATTAAATTATACGAGAGAGCCCTAAAATACGCAAAAAAGCTGAAAAAGCAAGATATTGAAAACGAAATCACTGATAGGCTGGTTGGTCTCCTTGTAGAGAAAGGAATGATTAAAGAAGCAATGAAGGTGATTGAATAGTCACTTTTTACTTCTGTATGATTTGCTAACTTTCTCCCCCCAGAAGGATGGAAGTCTGTTTGAGACAAAACCCTGGTACTGGTCTGAGTAAATATATGTCAATCCTTTTTCTTTTTTGTATTTTTTGAAACTAGATTTTACGGCTTCATAGATGTCCTTTATTTTTTTTCTTTCAAAATCCAATTGAAGAAGAGAGGGCGGCTTTAGGATAAGATAATCAGTCTGCCTTATTGTGTTTACTTCAATGTTTGAAGAATTCTGGGTTATGAAAAGAACATCAAGGTCTTTGTGCCTTGAAATTAGGAGGAGTTCGCTTAGAAGCTTGTTTGCATCAGACATTGAGCTTCTTGACGAGAATTCAATTCCACCTTCATCAACAAGAAGGAATGCCCCGTTGGGGATTTCATCTATTGACTTTATCGGGTGAATCCACTTTGGCAGGTCCTCTTTCTTGAAACCCATGCAATATGTCTTTCTTTTTTCTTTTGCAGCAACATTTTCAAGTATTCTCATGCCTATTGCTGATTTTCCTGTCCCTCTTGCACCAAGGACTAACCCTATGAGGCTACGTTTTGAATAAAGTGTTTTGTCAAAGGAGCCAAGCTCCCCTTCAACAGGTTCTATTTCCTCAAAAGGTTCATATATTGCTTCAATGTCGGGCCTTTTGCTTTCTGCGGCCATTTCCTTTCTTTTTTGGTTTCCTTTGTGGATTAAGCCCCACAGCCATTTGAAGAATGCCCATATTTTGAGGATTACCCATTTTATTCCTCTGAAGATTAATCTGAAGAATTCGGCTATGTAGTAGAGGATTCCTTTCTTTTTCTTCTTGGCCATAAGAAGTATTCAACAGAAAAATAAATAAAGTCTAATCCGCGGAAATGAGGAACATCTTGCCTTGTTTTTCTTTTGTTATTCTTTCTGTTTCCTGAATGAAGAATTCCCCTGTGTGGGAGATTAACCCCTCAAGAAGATGGCCTGCTTTTGATGAATGGTCGGGAAAACCAAGGCATACATGAATATGGAGTATAAGTCCTTCTGGACCTGTAGTTATGTTCCCAAGAGCAGAAACAAGCTCAATCGGATCTTTGAAAACTGTTTCCTTTGTGACAAGCTCATCGCTGTTCTGGACGTTATAGATTCTTGCTTTTGAGAGTGCTCCAACTCCCTGAATTATTCCTCCCTGTATATTGTTTTTATTGCAGAAGTTTGAAATTGATGAGATGACTTCTTCACCTCTTTTAAGGCGCAGGACAAATGTTCTTTTGTTTTTTATCTCTTTTTCAATCATGAATTAGTTTCAAATCCCAAGATTTTTAATTCTCTTTCTGTAAATCACCCCATGGCTGAAGATAAGAGGTTTTTCAATCGGGACCGTTTGACTGCACTGGTTGACGGCATTTTCACAGTCGCAATGACAATAATGGTTGTCAGTCTTGCGATTCCTGAATCAAGCGATGTCTCCAATGCGCTGATAGACATGTGGCCTGCTCTTTTCAATTATGCATTGAGTTTTGTAATTTTGGGGTTGTTCTGGCTGGCTCATAACAAACATTACCTGAATATAGGAAGGACGGATGAAATGTATGTGTGGCTGAATATATTCTGGCTGATGTTCATTGTCCTTGTTCCTTTCTCAACAAGTCTGATAAGCACTTATGACGAGGTTACTCCTGCAGAAATCTTCTTTCATCTGAATATGCTCGCAATCTTTGCTCTTTTCTATCTGCAGGTCAAATATGTGGACGACCATAGAGAGCTTCTTGAGGTAAAAAAGGTTGAGTCGAAAACATTCAAGCGTGTCTTAATACTGGATAGGAATCTCATGCTGCTTGCATTATTGGGAATAGTCCTTTCTTTTGTAATTCCTGACTGGAGCAATACTGTCTATCTTCTTGCTCCTCTTGTTTCTCCATTCTTTAGAAAAAAGAAAAAATAAGGTGTAAAATATGAAAATAAAATATCTGTTTGGTTTGGTTTTATTGGGATTGGTATTTACGGGCTGCGTAAATGAATCGGAAACAACAGAAGATACAGCTGAAATAACACTCCCGCCAGATGTTCCGGAACACTTAACTGGCTGTGTTTATTCAGGTACATGGAATACAGATTGGGGTACGATGAAACTTGAGCAGGACGGCTCGAAAGTTACTGGTAATTATACGCATGACTCAGGAAAGCTGAACGGAACTGTTGTTGATGGTGTGTTTGTAGGAAAATGGTCCGAGTATCCTTCTTATTCTGAACCCAATGACGGAGGGGATGCGGTGTTCTACTTCACAGAAGACTGCAATTCATTCAGCGGTATTTGGGAATATGGTGTGCATACTTCAGGTGAATGGACAGGCACATGGGTTGGCACTAAGATATCTTGATAATGGAGATGAATAAATATGAAAAAATCCAAAAAAAGACCCATCATGGGATGAAATTGGAGAGACAATTGGAAAAAAGATAGAAAAAGAATGCAAAGATGATCCTTCGATGTGCAAGCCAAAAGGACACATGTGTAAACCAGACTGCGGAAGTGCCATCTATGGATTGGGATTCCTGGGGGCTTTGTATTATTATATCACAACTGCCACTGACATCTGGCTGGGAATCGTTGGGGTTATTAAAGCACTTTTATGGCCTGCCTTTCTTGTGTATGAACTAATGAAATTTCTTGGGATGTGAAAAATCAGACTAGTTAATTTGCAATATCATATCCAAGAGACATTCTCATTTTCGGATTTGCTAGTACAAATGCACGTATGGCCGCATCCCCATTTGCAGCTATTTTAACATCCCTTTTAAACCAATTCAGAGGTATACCGCTTGCAGCCTTCCAAATGCCATTCTTATTAGACATCAACATACTGAAATGTGCTGCTGCCGAAAACTGCACCGTGACAAATTCTCCAGTTTTTTTTCCGCTATCGGCACCTACGCAATCATAATTTTTACTAAGTATGCCATTCTGCAAATTCACTTTGTTTCGAGGGCTCGGATCGATGACCATGCGTTCTTGCCATGCTCCTCTTGAGATTGGCTTTTTCCTTCGTCTCTTTTCTGGAAATTCTACTTTTGGAGTAATACATTCACGTCTTTTTTGATATGTCGCCATGGGTAAGTATACCACATCAAACATTTATAAATGTTGCTATAAAAGATTTTTTGTGTCAGACCGCACGTCACTCATCATCGATCAGAGATCACCGTGATCATCATCCAATATAATAACCCATTTTCTCTTTTTATTTCTTTCTGATTAAAAGAAAAATGGGAGAAAAATGATTACTTCTGTGCGTCTGAATAACTGGAGGTCTCATTCTGATACATCACTCGAATTCAGGGAGGGAACAAATCTACTTGTAGGAATAATGGGCAGCGGGAAGAGCTCTATTCTGGATTCTGTATCTTTTGCATTGTTCGGCACTTTTCCTGCACTTGAAAGGAGAAGAGTGAAGCTTGAGGATGTTATAAGAAATGAAGAGAATTCTGCAAAAACAGAGCTTGGTTTCTCATGGAATGGAGATAAGTACAGAATAGAAAGAGAGATAAAAAGGCAGAAAAAAGGAACTTCAACTGATGCAATGATATACAAAAATGATTCATTGGTTGATAAGGGAACAACTGCAGTGAGCAGATATCTTGAGGATGTTCTTCATGTCGATTATGATTTATTCACAAGGGCGATTTACTCTGAGCAAAACAATATTGATTATTTCCTGACCTTGGAGCCAAAGAAAAGAAAAAAAGAGATTGATTCCCTTCTAGGTCTGGATAAATTTGAGAATGCGAGGGGTAACCTTGTTACTGTTCTCAACAGGGTAAAATCAAACAAAAATATGTTTCAGGGAAAACTGGGTGAAGGGAATCTTGAAGATACCAAAAAGAGATTGGAAGAAGGAAAGAACAATGAAACAAAACTGAAAAACGAATTTGAAGTGTCTGAAGAAAAAATCAGGGGGGAGAAAGCAAAGCTTGAGGCTGCAAACAGTGAATTCTCTGAATTAAAAGGGAAAAAAGATGAACATGAAAGGCTTTCAAAAGAAAAAGTGAGACTGGAGAGCACTGTCGAACATTTGAGAAAAGAAGTTGGGGAGAAGAAGATAGATGAAAATGAGCTCAAAAAAATAAAAGAAGAGAAAGTACAAACTGAAAAGAGGCAGGATACAATAAAAAAAGAAATGAATTCTGTTGATTCCTCCCTTTCAAAAACAAACAGCGAGATTGGGTCAATAGATGCAAAGATAAAGGCGGCAAACAAGGTTGATGAAGAGATTTCTGTCTATGAAAAGAGGATTTCAAAGGAGAAGATGGAGAATCTTTCAAAGGAAATAGAAAAAATGGAGGATGAAAAAACATCCTGCTATACTGATGGAAAAGTCCTGCTTGTTGAGATAAAGGAACTTGATGAAATATCTGATAAACTAAAGCCGGGTGCAAAGGAATGCCCTCTCTGCGGAAGCGGATTGACTGAAGACAAGGTAAAGCACATAGCAGAAGAGAAAGAGGCCATTAAAAATGAGAAAAAGAAAAAGGTAACCGAACTGCAGAAGAGATTTAACGAACTTAAAAAAGAAATAGAAAAAAATAAACTGACCTTTAAGGAGCTTGAAGAGATTGAAGGCAGGTTGAAAACACTCAAAGATAGGAGAGAGGATAAAGGAAAGCTTGAAAGCGAAAAGAAAGTAAGTGAAAAAAAGATAGAAGAGCTCGGAGAAAGAAAAGAAAAGATGCAAAAAGAAGCTGATGAATTGAACAAAAAAGTTTCTGAGATTGCAAGGGAGATAGACAGGATGGAAGATGTCCTGAAGAAAAAAAAGGAGCTGGAATTGTCGCTTGAGAACCTTAAGAAAGCTTCAAAAGGCCTAGAAGAACTGAAATTTGATGAAAAGAGGTATGAAGATTCAAGAAAAAAGACTGAAGAAACAAAACTTTCACTTGAAAAATTAAATGGAATTAGAACAAATGTTGAAAATCAGCTGAAATCCGCAAAGGAAATCAATGAAATGCTCGAAAAGGAGATGAAAAGGCTTGTTGAAATGGAAAAAGAAATTAAAAAACTTGAGAAACTTGAGGAGGAATTGATTATTTACAAAAATGCTCTTCTTGAAACCCAGACAAGCCTGAGGAACAATCTTGTTGAGGCAATTAACCATGCAATGAATGAGATATGGTCTATTTTCTATCCTTACAGGAACTATCAGCAGTTGAGAGTGAGGGCTGACGAAAAGGATTATTCTTTTGAAGTGTTTGACGGAGATTGGAAACTCCTTGAAACAGTGGCCAGCGGAGGAGAGAGGGCATGTGCAGCATTGACATTGAGGGTTGCTCTTGCAACTGTGCTGACACCAAATCTAAGCTGGCTCATACTTGATGAACCAACACATAATTTAGATAAAGAAGCTGTTGAAATGCTTTCGCAGGCATTGCAGTACAAGGTTCCTGAAGTTGTAAAGCAGACTTTTGTTATTACGCATGAAGAAGCATTGATGGGTTCTGAGTTTGCAAGCTCCTACAGGTTCTTAAGGGACAAGGAAAGGGCAGGACCGACAAAAGCAGAAAAAATCTAATTGTAGATTGATTCCTCAAGAGCAACTGCGACTCCAAGGGTATCTGTTTTCTTTCCTTTATTCTCTTTATGCCATTCCTTGCAGGCAGAACCCATAACAGCAAGGTAATGGGCTATTGCATGGAAAACATCCTCATTGGTTGCCATTCCGGATTCAAGAAGCTCTGCCATTGTTTTTCTGAATTCATCAACAAGACGGCAGTTTTTACCGGAAGGCTTCATGTCCCTGAGGTCAATAAGAACAAGTGAATTTGTAGTCATAAGTACATTCTTTAGTGAAACAGGACGTCCGAAAAGAACTCTTTTTTTATGGAGCTCTGTTAATTTCTCAATAACCATCCTTGAAAGGTCGGCTTTCTGTTTTTCTGACAAATCTTCAATGTTTATGAACTTGATTGTTGGGGCAAGTTTTTTCGCAAGCTGTTCATCAAAAACCCAGCACATGCCTTTTACCCTTGCTATCACATAAGCATTCCCTGAGAGAGTAAGGATGTAGCCGACAATCCTCTCAACACATGATGATAAATCTTTTGAAGATGAGAACAATCTCTTTGCATTCTGAGATGTTGTTTTTCTTATAGTATATGTTGTGTCATCGTAATGAAGGGTAGAGCGGTCAACACCATCATACTCACTGATCCTGTAAAGATTCTCAAAGTGTTTCTCTCCTTTCATGAATTCGAGGTATTTCACCTTTATAGTATTTGTTTCACCAGGAGGCCAGCCATACTTGATCGAAACTATTCCCTTGGTTTCAGTCCTTTTTGAGTCTAGGGGAACCTCTTTCGAAAATTTTGGAAGGGAGGTTTCCTCCTCTTTGTAAACCTCAACATCTTCAGACTCTTCAGGCCTGATCTCAGCATATTTCCTCATCGCCAAACCTCAATCTAAAAGGATAGAAAAATATTATAAGCATATGTCACTCAAGCTTTTTAATCATTCTCTATGATTTTTTCCAGGTCTTCAAATAGTTTTGAATATGCTTTCGAAGACTGGTGCATGCCCAGAAGACCTCTTCCATAAACCCACCCCATTCCCAAAAGACTTCTTGTTCTGTTGATGTCAAACTTATCAATCTGTTTTGCTTCTTTTAGTGCTATTAAAAAGTCCAAAACATTTTCCACGGTTGTTGTGTAGTTTATGTTATTTTTATCTACAATATGAATAGTTTTGAAATTTGATATATAGATTGACTCGATGTCCACCCATCCGAAAAAGAACTTACCAAAGATTCTTCTTTCCCTGACCTTTGTTAATATTCCCTTTTTTGCAAAATCTCCCTTTATACCCTCACTATACATTTTTATTTTATTTACTTGTAAAAAGCTACGAAGTAAAAGAGAGATTAGTAACAGAACAAAAAATAAAAGCGCCAGAAGTAAGATTCTCGAACTGGCATCCTCTTCTGATGAGCTATTAATGATTGATAAAGATAAAATGGCAAGTATAACTACAAGCAATGAATATGGAATTATTAACAAAAACTGCGATTTAATTAGAATTTTTTGCCAGCCTTCTGGAACTGTACCAAATAAAGGATTAGAAACAGATGAATAAAGAGTATGGGTTTCTCTCATAATCCTTAATCACTCTCTATTCTTGGTGCAAGATAATAAACAACCTTTGCACCCTCAACCTCGTATTCAAGCTTCAGAGGCTTGTCGGTTTCAATATTGATTGTGATCGGGGAGCTTGAACCGCTTGCTTTTACAATATCCTCAAGATACTGCAAAGGAAAAGTTGATCTCGCCCCTCCTGAAGTCTTTATTTCTGAAACTTCATTGCTTCCATTGTCAAAAACAGCATGAACATCTCCAGAATCTCCCTTCACATCCACAGTGAATGATTTGGGGTCAAGCATTAATCTTACGTGTGAGCTGACAAGCTTTGCATCCTTAAGTGTTTCCTTGAACGCATCCGATGCAACCTTTACCTGTGAATTGAATTCTATCTTGGGTTCTTTTTGTGCCCCTTCTCCTACCTCAAGAAGAGGGACCCTGAATGTTCTTTTTCTCTTGTCTGCAGAAAACTGGACTACGAGTCTTCCTTCATCAGCCGACAACTCGGCCTTTTCACCTCTTTTCCCTCTTGCAAGGATGTTTGAGAGCTGTGTGATGTCAACTCCTACCCTGCTGTCCTCATCCAACTGGTATTCAAGAAATGCCTCTTTAGGCATGAAAAATGAAACCATTGAAATCTGGGACGGGTCCATTGCCCTTAAGTATAAACCATCTTTCTTTACTTCAAAAACTCCTTCCTCAACCAAGCTTACAATAGAATCCACTGCTGCCTTTAAAGCAGGTGCTTCCTGTATAACTAATTTCATAGAATTACCTCCCAACTCCATATATCAAGTAGAAAATATAAAACCTTTGGTGGCAACTCAGTAGCTACTCTTATAATCATCGATCATACTGGAACGGTATCTTCATCATTGCCAATAATAATTACTCATTCAGCCTTTTTATTTCTTTACTTCATGCTGTCTTACAACGACTCCTGCTTCTTTAAGGAGCTTAAAGGCATCATCAGCAAGAGGATACTTTGCGTTGTAGATTACTTCCTTTATTCCTGCATTGATTATCATTTTTGTGCAGTTCAGGCATGGTGAAAATGTTGTGTAAAGAATTCCATCCTTGATGCTTATTCCGTGGTAGGATGCCTGCACTATTGCATTCTCCTCTCCATGAGAGCAAAAGCAGTTTCCAAGGTCTTTTCCGCTTTCGCCGAATGCATTGCATCTCGGACATCCGCCTTCGTTGCAGTTTTTAACCCCTCTAGGAGTCCCATTGTAGCCAGTTGAAATTATTCTCTTGTCCTTCACGATTATTGCTGCAACCTTTCTTTTTATGCAGTTTGACCTTGAAGCAACTACTTTGGCAATCGACATGAAATACTCATCCCAGCTGGGCCTGTCCATCTTGAAATCCTTTGACAGATTTGCAAGGGTTGAATCAAGCTGGTCATAAAGATGGGGAAGGTCTCCGTTATTTTCTATTTTTTTATAAGCAAGCTCTGCAGTATCTACAAGGCTTTGTTTTGTTTTGTCTGCATTTTTTGCCTCCAAATCCTCATATTTTTTGAATGCCTCAAGGGTATTCGGATCTCCCTCTCTAGCCCTTGATTTCATTCTTTCAAACCTTATTTCGGCAGGGGCAGTTACATACAAAAGAAAGAAATCATCCCTTTTCTTGAGCTCCTCGGCCTCAAAAGGACTTCTCACTGAATCTATTACATAATTCTTGTCATCTTCTGCCTTCAAAAGTATCTTTTTTGCAAGGATTGAAGGGCCGAACTCTTCCCTCATTCTGTTTCCTTTTTCAATCATGTTTTCTCTTGTAAGCTGCTTTCCTTCAGATGTAAGCTCTTCCCTAACAACATCAGAAAGTGAAAGATAGTAGAATCCTCTCTTTGAAAGGTATTCTGCAATCGTTCCTTTTCCTGCGCAATTCTCACCGGTTAGACCTATCAGCATTAGAACCACCAAAATAATGGTTTGAATGTTTGATTATTTAAAATTACTGTTCAAGAAGCCAGATGAATTCCTCTTTTAAAACCTCAACGCCCACTTCTTCAACAATTTTTCTTATATCAGGGTCTTCAACCTGCCTCATATAATTTTCTGAATTCTTTCTTAAAATCTCTTCTTTACTCTGGGAATACGCAAGACCAAGCACCAGGTTTATTGAACTTCTGACAAATTTTGCCATCTTGCTTGAAGCAAGAAGAGGGAGGGTGAATTCGGAATTCCCAAGATTATCAAGGATTTTTACTGCAAAAGAATCCATCCTTGGGAAATCATTCTTATGAAGGAATTCAAGAATTTCCTTCTCATTCCTGAAAGGGCCTCTTTTAAGGAAATACATAACAAGAGAATGACAAACTGATGCTTCTACCTTTCTCAAATTTCTTAATTCATCCCACATGCCGCCCTTCGGGAAATCATCAATTGCTTTTTTGGCATACATTCTTATCATGCTCTCCCCAAGGAAAGCAAGAAGTCTGAATTCATTTTCACTGAAATCCGAAGATAGAATTCTATCTCTCATTGCCCCCACATCTTCAGGGTTTTCAGCTCTTTCTCCGCTTACAAACTGAGCTCTTCTAACAACAACAGATGGTCCGATTCCTTCAATTCCTTGGTCTCCATACAAAAGTGCCTCCTGAATCAGGGCTCTGTCTGCTATTCCTTGATTCCTGAAAGCAATTATAATTCGGATTATTTCTGATATCTTTCTTTCATTGAATTCTATTGCTTCTGCAATATCGATAGTTTCTCTTTCCATTGGTTGAAAAAAAGTCCTCATAACTTTCATTTCTTCAGGATACAGGGATTCGAGCCTTGAGTATTCATCAATATAATCTCTATGGATTTTGTGCCTTCCGAATACCATATATTTCAGGAGGTCTGCCGTTATAATTCCGTCGCTTCTTCCTTCTACTTCTCTTGGAGCTCTTACGAAATCATGCAATAAACCTGTGATTGCAGCAAGTTTGGCTGTTTCACCATTCTTTTTTCTTGAATACCTTGCGGCCGCTATTCCGGTTCTAAGCATATGCCCTGAGTTGTGGGCTGAGTTTCTCTCTCTTTTTTCTTCCTGCAACGAATAGATTCTCAAAACGCTTTCAGTAAGCTCTCTTGCTGAAACTCTCTTGAATAATGGTACTTTTTGAGAAGGCCTTGTTTTTACTGGGGGTTTTGATTTTCTTTCTCCCATAAAAATAATAAGGAACAGAAATAATTAAAAATTACCACTTTTTAACAAGGATGTTCTTGGTCTCCAAGAATATTTCCTTCTCTCCACCATCGAGAACATCAAGTTGTTTTTCCCATTTTTCTATCTCAGGAGAGGACAAGTATATGTAAAGAGTATCGCCCTCGCAGACATCCTTTCCGAAGTATATTCCTTCGCATGAAAGTGCAAGCTGCATTCCGGGAGTTGCTTCATCAACATCCTTTTTCTCATGTTGCATAGTTCTTATTTCGCCAACAATCTTTCCTTCTGAATTCATCAATTGTGATTTAGGTTTCACCCTTCCGCCAGTTACTTCAACCCCGAATATTGCGGGCTTTGAAACCCTGAAACAGCATCCCTGCAGGACTTTAATCTTTCCGGGCCAGCTCTTTTTCTCCATCAGTTTTTTCTCAGCATCCTTCTGTTCTCTAACCCAGTCCTGATAGTTTTCTATGAGCTTGTAAACAACATCGCTTCTCAAAATAGGTATTTTCAGATCCTCACTTTCAGAAAAAGCTTCACCGAGGACAGGAACGTTGAATCCCAAAACAACCCCAAGATGTTTGTTTTCCTTTGAAACTGTATGCGCAGTTATAACGTCTTTCTTTGTTATTTTGCCGACTCCTGCAAGCTTTACGGGGATTTCGGCTCTTTTGAGAAGCTCTATGAGCGCTTCCACAGAACCAAGGGAATCAGCTTTCAGCACAATGCCAACTTCTGCCTGCTCTGAAAGTATTTCCTTGAATTGCTGTTCTATTTCTTTTTTATCATTTTCAATATCCCTGACAACCATTATTGGAGAACCGGGTATTGTTTCTCCAAGTTCAGGGGCAAATATTTTCACGCCTGCCGCCGCAACAACTTCATCAAGATACCTGAATTTCTCTTTTCCTGATATTGAGGGCTCAAGAAGCCCCCTTACCTTGGTTGTTTTTGCTCCATTTTCAGTAAGGAATATTATTTCATCGTTCTTTCTGAGGACTCCGTCATAAACAATCACATCAACGGTTGTTCCGAGGCCTTTTTCCTCCTTGACTTCAATTACACTTCCTTTTGCCCTGCTTTTTTCATTTATGTTAAGATTCTTTTCAAGGAATTTCTGGCTTAATCCTGCAATTATAACCAGAAGCTCGCTCAATCCCTCTTTTGTCTTTGCACTCAAAGGAAGAATGGCTATCTGTTTTGTGAAATCATCAATCCTGTCAAATCTTTCGCTGTCAAATCCGTGCTCTGATGTTTTCCCCATTATTTCATACATTTTTTCATCAAGTCTTGTCTGCACATGCTCAGGCTGTTTTGAAAGAGATTCGAGAATTGAAGTTGTGTTCTGGCTTTTCCATCCTGAAATCAAATCAACCTTGTTTGCCGCAAGAATAAAGGGGGTCTTTGTCTGTTTCAGGATTTTTACACTTTCTATTGTCTGGGGCTGGAATCCCTGGGCAACATCTACAAGGAGGATTACCAAGTCTGCAATTGAACCCCCTCTCTCCCTCAAGGTTGAGAATGCTTCATGACCGGGTGTGTCTATGAAAAGAAGGCCGGGAATCTTGAAATCCGTGGGGAGCTTTCCTTTCAAAGGTTTTGCAAGCTCATCAATTGTTTGTTTTGTTATGTAGCTTGCACCAATCATCTGTGTTATTGCCCCTGCCTCCTTGGCTGCCACTCTTGTTCCGCGTATCGCATCAAGAACTGAAGTTTTCCCATGGTCTACATGAGCCAGTAAGCAGATTATAGGCGATCTGATTAACATTTTCCCCACCAGTTAATTGTAAGATATACCAAAAAGAAACATAAATATTATGTTTTGGGAATTTGATAGAAAAATATAAAAAATGGTTGCAGAAAAGAGAATAAAGAGGGAGAGAAAGATATGTGCAGACCTGAATTATATTTTAACAGAGCAGTTTCTCACGAGATGAGTGGAAGGACATTAAGGAAAACAGATGTTGATGGTGTTTTATCAAGATCAAGAGAGGCGAGCTTGCCCCTAATTGAAGGAAGATTGGGGGACCCCACAAGATACCCTGGTTTCGAATCCCCGAATAAAAGATACCAGTTACTTAAGTTTGCAGGTATGTTTCTTGGTTTTATAAGAGAATACGCAGGCGAGGAAAAAATAAGTTATGCTGCAGAATATGTCAAAGCAATTGCCGGATTAAGAAGAAGGAGGGGGATGTTCACAAAGCTTATGAATATTGGGTTGAATTCAAAAAATTTCAATGACCCTGAAAAAAGAAGTATCGGAAATGCTCTTGAATTCAGCAAAAAACTTATGAGACTCGACAGAATAGCTGAACTTCTTGATTTTGTAGAAGAGGCTGCAGACATAGCTTCTGAAGATTACATCATAAAAAATTACAAAAGAATGTGGAGTTATCAATCTGCCTCAGGACTAGCAGAGTTAAGAGAAATTCTCGGGCTCGGGGGTGCGGATGTTCACGGAGAATATAAGCTCCCTGCAGACCAGGTATTCATAGGTGCAGGAATAAGTGGTATACTTTCGAACATATTTGAAATAGCGCTTGGAGAGGGAAGCTTAAACTTGGGAAAAGGAGGAAATGTCGTTACTACTGACTGGTGCTACATTCTTTATTCTGCAGAGGCTGCAAGAATGGGGGCCGAAATAAAAGCAGTTAACATAAGAAGTGACGGCCAGGTAACACAAAAACATCTTAAGGAGGTAATAGACAAGAATACCAAAGTTGTTGTTTTTGCAACAGTAGGAAACCCTATAGGGATAGGAATGGATCCTGAAGAATTTGGAAAAATAATAGAAATCGTCAACAAAAAAGAACAAGAGCTCGGCAGGCCGATATTCCTCGTGGCGGACACGATATATGAAGGATACAGAAAAGACAGGAAAAAAAGACTTGACCCCATAGTTCTTTCAATAAAACACGGCCGTACCGGTCCCACAATAGACCTCCACGGATTCTCAAAAATGATAGGCGCCCCGGGAGACAGATTTGGATTTGCAAGGGTTTACTGGCCAAAAGGTGAATTCAAAAATTACAGGAAGGCATTTTTCAATGAGATGGAGATACTAATGCAAAGAAGACTGGGAGAAGTAGCAACAAGCGTACAAATAGCAGCATATTTGTTTTTCAGGGAATTGAATACAAGTGAAGAAAGAGTTAAGGCATATCTTAGATACAAAGAGCAAAGAAGGAATGAGGCATTCAGAAGGACAAGTGAACTTGCAAGGAAACTTAATGAAATAGGGCCGGAGATAGTTTTTCCTTCTGCATACAAAACAGGAGGAATTATCGACCCAAACAATTTTGCAAACTCATTCTATGTTGTTTTCGGAATTGACCAGGGATTAATGCCAAATATTGACCAATCACAGGCAAAGGCAATCGCTGAATTTTCATTAATAACAAGAAAAACACCTGTTCCTGCACTTACGCCTGGTGAAAACTTCAGGCTTATAGATGAAAACCAGAGATACAGCAGGGTGGTTTCCCTTCTTGATGACGAACAACAGGACCAGCTTGTGGATGTTGTAGGCGAATTTGTAAAAAGCAGAAGGACAAAAGCCCAATAAATTAATAGATTTGGTGCGTGTTTTCAGCATGGAAATTGAATTTGAAGGTATAATAACCAAGGTTAATTCTGTTAAAGGATTGCACATCTGCTCTATCACTAATGGAAAAGAGGGGTATGATGCTGTTCTGAAAGAATCAGTTGAGGCAGGGGCAGCTGTAAAAATTAAAGGATTAATGGAAGAGAGGTTTGGGAAAACACAGATAAAAGCGGAAAGTGTTGAGGTTCTTTCTGATGGCAAGAAAAAAGAGATAGAAAAGAAGATTTCTGATTCTGTTGAATTGAAGGATGTTGAATTTCTGTTTAAGGATGAAGTTACTGAAAAATTGAAAGGGAAGATTATTGAAATTGCAAAACATCTTCTCGTTGCAAAAAAATTAGGTAGATACATTCTTTTGAGGTTTCATGGTGACGCTGATGGAATTTCAGGAGCCATGGCTTTGACTAAATTCCTGAAATGCTATTCAATGCAGCAGAATTCCGCAGTTTATTCTGGGAAAGAGGCAATGAAGGATTTGGGATTGTTGAATTACCAGAACAGGCCGATTGCATTGTTTGTTGATTTCGGTTCAAACAAGGAAAGCAGGATGGGATTGGAGTTTTTGAAAGCTGCAGGGATTGAGATTGTGATGATAGATCACCATCCTTATGAAAAAGAGGATGAACCTATTGCTGATTTTTTCCTCAACCCATGGATGCTTGGCGATGATGAGAAGCTTTCTGATTATACTGCAGGATATCTCTGTGCGGAAGTTGCAAAGAGTGCAGGAGTTGAAGAAGTTAGGGAAATAGCAGAGACTGCAGTTGCAGGAGACAGAAGCGGAATTTTGGATGTTAAAGAAAGCAGCAGGGAAGCCGCACTTGTTCTTGATTTTATGGCAACATATTCAAGCTATGGAAACAACCTTGATTTCTACAAGAATGTGCTTAAGAAAAAGGAATTGTATGATTCTATGCTAAGCCAGGCAAAAGAGAAGATAAGGGAGATAAGCGAGGGAGTAAAGAAAAGCATGAAAGAAAGAAGGATAGGCGATTTTTCTGTTTACATTCTTGATTTGGAAAGAATGGCAGGGGCATATGAATTTCCGAGTAAAGGGAAAGTTGCAAATGCAGTGCTCGATACCATTGATAAGAATAAAGCAATTGTCATGATAGGTTATGGGAAAAGAACAATTGTTTTGAGGTTGAATTCTAATGCTGTTGAAAAGGGTGCAAGAGGGGATATTCTTATTGAAAAAGTTAAGAATTCAATGAATGCCTTTATCTGGAGCGGAGGGGGGCATGCAAAAGCAGCGGCATTGAAGGTCAGGGAAGGTTTTACAAAGGATGTTGCTGAGCAGATTGCAAAGGAGCTTGAATTATTGTAGTTTTTTCCCTTTCCAGATTGTTTCTTCAACTCTCTTTTTTCTGTTTGCATATCTTGCCATCACAAAAAGAAGGTCTCCAAGTCTATTCATATAGGAGATGATATTCTGGTTGATTCTCCTTTTTTTATTCAATGTAACCATTTTTCTTTCGGCCCTTCTGCATACCGTTCTTGCGTGATGCAAAAGTGAAGCAGTCTTCGTTCCCCCTGGGAGTATAAAATGTTTTAAGGGGATTAAATCCTTTTCCAATTCATCAATTTTATTCTCAAGCTTCTCGACATCCTTAAGGTTTATTTTTGATGTCGGACGCTGTGAAGAAAGCTCTGCACCTATAACGAAAAGTTCCTTCTGGATATCTGTGAGTGTTGATTTTATTTCCCTGTTGTCTGAGAATGATATTCCTATCCCCAGCAAAGCATTCAATTCATCAACTCCGCCATATGCTTCAACCTGAGGTGAATCTTTTGAAACTCTGTTGTTTCCAAGAAGCACTGTTGTCCCCTTGTCTCCTTTTCTTGTGTAAATCTTCATGGATGAATAGAATCAGTCTAAAATTAAAAAACTTTGCAGGGAGTTAGGAGTAATGAAAAAACTGTTTGTTTTGTTTGTGGCTGCAATTTTTATGTTTGGGTGTGCTGGAGAAGAGAAAATTGAAGAGCAGGAAGAGATTGAAGAATTGCAGTATGAGATAATTGAAAGGGAAAGCAAGATTCCTTTCAATGCAACAAAAATGACTCCTGAAACTGACTTTTACCCTCCAATTCTCCACTCGGATGAATGGCAGGACCCAGTACCTGTAGAAGGTGGAGTGAATACAAAGGGAGGGGAAGATTCAGCATTTGTAACCCCTGATGGAAAAACCCTGTATTTCTTTTTCACTCCTGATGTGAGTGTTCCTGTAGAAGAGCAGGTTACTGATGGAGTTACAGGCATTTATGTTTCAAAGAAAGTGAATGGCGAGTGGGGAGAAGCTGAGAGGGTGTTTCTTCAGGATCCTGGAAAGCTTTCACTTGATGGATGTGAATTTGTTCAGGGAAATGAAATGTGGTTCTGCTCTGCCCGTGAAGGATATACTGGAGTCCATTGGTTTACTGCTGAATATGATAGGGAATGGAAAAATTGGGAGTATGCTGATGAAAAATTGAATGATGAATATATGATTGGTGAGATGCACATCACTGCAAATGGAAAGGAGCTTTATTTTCACAGAGGGGAAGAGGATTATGATATCTGGATTACGAGAAAAAATGGGGAATGGGGAGAGCCTGAAAGAATAGATGAAGTGAATTCAGATGTTAATGAAGGCTGGCCGTTTTTAACTCAGGATGGAAATGAGTTGTGGATTACAAGATGGCACATGGGTTCGCCTGCAATATTCAGATCCATAAAAGTAAATGGAACATGGTCAGAACCGGAATTGATTATTTCACAATTTGCAGGAGAAGCATCTTTGGATAATGAAGGGAATATCTACTTCACACACCATTTCTATGAATATGGGGAAATGATTGAAGCAGATATTTATGTTGCAAAGAAAAGTTAGATTTCCTTGTTTCCGTCTTTCTCAATGTGAATGCAGTTTACCGGACAGGATTTTGCAGCATCCATATTGCATTTTGCATCATCAAGCTCAAGAACAAAGTTTGTCCCTTCTTCTTTTGCACCTTTTAAAGATGATTTCCCGTCAGGTCCCATTTCCCAATAATCAGCACAAACTGCTGCGCAAGCTCCACATCCTATACAAGCAGGTCTGTCATGTATTACTTTGAAAACCATTCAATTCACCTCTGATTTCACTATTCTTTTTGAATGTTTTTTAATCTATTGTTTTCAAAGTATTCATTTATAAACATTTCTAGACACAATATAATTGTGACCAAAATGTCAGATGAATTAGATTATATTAAAGAGAATTCAGGAATTACTGTGAAATCTGGAGAGACAATTGCAATTAACAAAAACAAGAAATTGATATTTTCAGTAGGCCCTGACAAGGATCATGCATTGGTTCTGGTTGAAAAGAATCATGATGGAAAGATTGAATTTAGACCTCTTGTTCTTTCAAAAGGAGACCAGATTGCAATAAAGAATGGAGAGGAGATTTTGTTTATTTCATTGACAGATGACAAGAAATTATGGGTACATAATGCAAGGTTGAACGCAATTGATATTGATGATGAAAAAACATTTGTGATGTAATCGTGTTTTTTGCAGTAAAAATATGTTTATAAATATTTGTACACAGAATTTTACTATAAACAACTATAGGTGATGAATTGAGGAAATTCAAAAATAATACTGCAAGAAAAGAAGAGAGGAAAGAAACAAGAAAAGAGAGGCCTGGAGCAAAGGTCTGCGGTGTAGGTCTTACTGCCGGTTTGATGATTACAGGAGGTTGTAACGGTTCAAAGCCGCCCTGCAACTGTGTTGAAGAAAATGAACCTACTCAATCCTTGTGTCCTTCTGGTGAAAATATTGGTGTAGGACAAACCCAAAATAGGGCATTTGCAGAAGCAGGAACCATACTTAGTGCAGAACACAATTTTGGAATGGAACTTATGAAGATTGAGGATAATGAAGCTGTGTTTAGGATCAGTACTGGAGAAGGTTATGAGATTGTTGGTTTGAGAGAGGGAAGAACATACAATATTACTGGAGAAATGAGTACAGAAACAATATCTGTTTGTGAAATTGTGGAGAATGTAATTATCTCAGAAGAGGAGAAAAGCTTTGTTGTTCTTGCAAGCTCTGTTCCTTTAGAAGATGTGACCCCTCAAAGTATGTCATGCGATGACGCTCAAGACAGAATTGATGGAAAGTATAATATTGGCGATAAATCAAACATAGATGATGAGTGCATCTGGATGGAAGTAACCGAAATCAATAATAGAAATGAGGTATCCATCCGGTTTACAATAGATAACCAGTTAGTGGATAACGAGCCATGGACAAAAGAATTGAAGTTATATGAAGGGGTCAAGGAGGTTGTATCGCTTCATGGAGAGTACTATGTAGTCACTTCTGTTGAAGTTTTCAGCCCTGGAGATGAGAGCGAAAGATGGGCACAAATAAGGGTTGAAAAGGTTTCTGAGGACCAGTGTGACGAAAGCGAGAGAATATCAAGAAAATTTGTATTTCTAAGAGAAGATCAGTCAACAGAAATAATCAATGATTGTGTTGAACTTGAAGTGGGACTTATAGAGGCGGATGCAAGGTATAATTCTGAAACCGGAGAAATTGAATTTTATAATGTAAAATTTGAATTCGGCTTGGTGGATGAAGAAGGCAGAGGATCCTCGTTCGTCTTTCCAGACATAGATGAACGAACCCTCTCTATCAGTTTTGGAACAGGATATTATGAACTTTTAGTCAGAGGACCTGAGATAGATGCAGTCTACAATGAACAAACAGGGGAAGTTGAAATAAGAGACAAGAAAATCAAATTTGAATTTGTTCAGGAATCTGGTCCGGGTGAATGTAACAGCGATATGATAGATGGCCATGGTCATGTCATCAACGTGGGCGAATCCATTTCTCTAGTAGAAGGGATTGAAATCTTCTTGGATGACATTGAAGCGGATCCTAAGGCTGCTGATATTTCTATAGGGTCAAATGATATCACACTCGACAAAAGAAAGATCCTTGAGGGAGAATCAGTCATATTTAAGGTATATAATCCTGAAAGGGAAATGGATGTTACATACCAGATAAAAGTTGAAGAAGTTGCCACTGGAATGACATTTGCAGCCAAATGGGCAAGGATATCTATAAGTGAATGCTGGTAAAGTCCTAATTTTTAAATTTTCTTTTCTTATTCTTTTTATGAAAGTCAATTCAAAGAATGGTTCAATCAAAAGGATTAAGGATGAGATACTTGCTGTTTTTGTTTTTGAGAAAGAGAAACTGCCTAAGGAGATTTCCTCTCTTGGGAAATTCATAACCAAGAGTGAATTTGAGGGAAAGCAGGGCCAGGCTGCTGTTGTGAATACTCTTGGGAAATTCAATTTTAGGAAGCTGTTTGTTTACGGTCTTGGGAAGAAAGATGAATTTAACCTTGATTTTCTAAGGAGAGGAGCAGGAAAGGCAGTGAGGTATGCAGAAGGAGTGAAATCAAAGTCGCTTACGCTCTTTGTTCCGCATATCAAAAACAGGAAGGATGCAGCTCAGACTTTGACTGAAGGTGCACTTCTTGCAAAATTCAAGTTTGATGATTATAAGACTTCAAAGGATGAAAAATTCAAAGTTGAGAAGGTTGATGTAGTTGCTGAGAAGGTTGATGTTTCTTCTGCAGTGAAAAAAGGATTGGTTCTTGCAAATGCACAGAATTATGTAAGAGAGGTGAATGAGCATCCTTCAAACTTCATAACTCCATTGAAGATGGCCGAGTATGCAAGGAAATTGTCAAAGGAAAAGGGGTTGGCTATCAGGGTTTTTGGAAAAAAGGATATGGAAAGAATGAAGATGAATGCAATTCTTGCTGTAAGCAAAGGAAGTGCACAACCCCCAGTTCTTGTTGTTATGGAATACAATAAGGGAAAGAAACTGCCTCTTTATGCTGTTGTAGGAAAAGGAATTACTTTTGATTCAGGCGGGATAAACCTCAAACCCTCAAGAGGGATGGGTGAAATGAAATATGACAAGAGCGGTGCTGTGAATGTTCTTGGGATAATGAAGGCTGTGGCTGAGTTGAAGCTTCCTATTCGAGTGATTGGAGCTTTTGCTGCAACCGAAAACATGCCTGGAGGAAATGCACAGAGACCAAGCGACATTGTGAAGGCATACAATGGAAAGACAATTGAAGTTGCAAACACTGATGCCGAGGGAAGAATGATTCTTGCTGACAGCATAGCTTATGTTTGTGAAAAGAAGCCGAAAGCAGTTATTGATATGGCAACTCTAACGGGGGCAATGGTTGTTGCTCTTGGAAGGCACAGAATTGGATTATTCTGTGATGACGATAGATTGGCAAAAGCATTTGAGAATGCAGGGGGAAAAACCCATGAAAGAGTCTGGAGAATGCCCATTGACAAGGAATATGCAGAGATGAACAAGGGAGTTTTTGGCGATATAAAGAATGTTGGCAGCGACAGAGGAGAAGGAGGTTCTATAACTGCTGCAATGTTTGTAAAGGAATTTGTGAAGGATACAAAATGGGCCCATCTTGATATTGCAGCTGTCAGTGATTCTGATTCTCAAACAGATTATTACAGGAGAGGAGCTACAGGGATAGGCGTAAGATTGGTTGTTGAAGCGCTTTCATACTTGAGGTGATCTAAAATGGCTTTGAAATCACGATTTCAAATATTTAAACAGGTGGTTTAAATGGCTTTGAATCCCAAAAATTTAGGTTTGGCCGGTGGAGTTCTCTGGGGTGTGATGGCATTTGTAATGTCATTACTAGCAACAGGAACAGGATATGGTGCAGGTTTTGTTGGTGCACTTGGTGGACTGTATATAGGATATGGTGAAGGTATAATGGGAAGCATCCTTGGATTGGTTTATGGATTCCTTGATGGATTCATAGGACTCTACATACTTGGATGGTTGTACAATCTTTTTGAGAAGAAAAAATAGCTAACCCTTTGAGTGAACCGCCCAGAACCTCTGGACGAATGTTATGAATGTAAACGCAGATGTTGCGCAGAGTAAGTAAAAAACAATCTGTGTTTCTGAAAAGACAGCAAGTGCATAGGAGAGAAGCAATAGGAAGCTTCTCTCTGCTCTTTCTAATATTCCAGGAAGTTTTAATGCCTCTTCATTAGTGAGTACACCTGTATGTTCCGCATATGCCTTGACAAAAGATGTCATACAGGTTCCGAAAAACAGTATTGAGATTATCGGAAGCTCAAACTCCCATCTTCCAAGGAATATAAAATATAATGAGAGTAATATGAAAAACTCGACCAGTCTATCTGAAATGCCGTCTAAAAAGGCTCCGTGTTTTGTTGCAAGGTTTTTTGCCCTTGCCACAGCTCCGTCTATTGCATCAAGGAAGAAAGCCATTATGAAAAGTATGAGTGCTGATACTGAAAAAGCAATAGAACCGCAGATTGAAAGAAGAAAGCCGAATAAAGCAAGGACTATTGAAAGAATTGTCATAGTGTCAGGGGTCAAAGGAACCCATGAAAACATCTTCCCCAATCCTTCAGAAGCTTTTTTTGCCTTTTTTGACTTTTTTAACATCGGATCACTTTAGTTTAATTTCATCCATAAAATTGACTTCAGAAACTTCCGAGGGTATTGAATTTGTAACAAAAACTCCGTCGGATACATCTCTGAGTTTTTCAAGAGAATTCTTTAGGAAGAAACCATGCGTTGCAGCACAGAAAACCCTTTTTGCCCCTCCTTTTTTTACATTTTCGACAGCCCTTACCATCGTTCCTCCTGTTGAAATCATATCGTCAAGAACAAGAACGTCGGCACCTGTGAAATCATAGCTACTCTCCACTTTCTCTATTTTTCTGTACGCCTCATCTCCTTCATTGTACTCCCCTCTTACTTTTTTCATTGATTTCCCTCCATGTGCTTCAGTCATATAGCTTGCACCAACATCAGGGGAGATTACCTCCAATTCAGGAGCATCATATTTCTTTTTTGCATGCTCGATAAGGGGGTTTGCCATTGAGATGTTTTTTATTGTAAGTCCGTTGTACTGAAACTCCCCTTCCTTCTTGAGGAAATGGCAGTCCAAAGTGACGATGTTTTTTACTCCTGAATGAGAAAGTAAGCCGCATATTATTTCAGAGCTTAGTGCTTCCCCCTCAAGGAATATCTTATCCTGCCTTGCATAAGGAACATAAGGCGCAATAAGGGTCACTTCCACCTCCTTCTGTTTGAGGGTTGAGAGAATTAGAAATACCTCTATCAAAGCTTCATCCTGATTTGGGTACAACCTGTGGAAGAGATTAACCTTTTCTTCTACTTTTTCAGGTATTTTGATGTATTTTTCTCCATCAGGGAATTTCTTTGTCTCTATGTTCGGCTTTAACAGGTCTGAAAAATTGCTGCTGACAAGGTCCATAAGAAAAAGTAAGATGAGTTATGATTAAAAACCTGCACACACCCAAGAATAAATATGTATAAGGGGGTAGCACTTGATTTTGATGGAGTTATAGCCCAGACAGAGGAACTCCACAGGAAAACATTCGAGGAAGTTCTCAGTGACTATAATGCAAACTTCAATATTGACAGATGGTACAGGGATTTTGCAGGGACTGGTTCATACAATATAATGAAGAGACTGTTTGACGAATACAAAGTAGATGGTTCTGTTGAGGATTTTGTTAATAGAAGAAGAGACATTTTCACTGAGCATGTCGGCAGGGGAGAGATAGAATTCACTGAAGGACTTGAGGATTTTCTTAAGAGGATGAAAGATGCGAATATCAAGGTGGCTGTTGCTTCAGGAGGACACCACAACTACATAGAGTTGGCCTTGAAGAATTCAAATCTGAGTGAATATTTCTGTGCGATAATTTCTGGCGATGTTGTTGGTGAGAAAAAACCCCACCCTGAAACATTCGTAACTGCTGCTCAGAAGATGGGTTTCGAACCTGTTGACTGTGTGGCTGTTGAGGATTCTCCCAATGGACTTATGTCTGCTGCAGGGGCAGGGATGTATGTCATATGTATGGACTCTCCTGCACGGAAAAATCTTAAAGGATGCGGAACAGTAATACATAACTTCACTGAGTTTCCTTTTGGTATGATGGGGATTGAATGATAGAGCTTGAACTGCACAGAAAGAAAAATGAGATACTTGTAAAGGAGCCTTCTAATGTTACATCACTTTCAAACGGCTTCTATGGGGAGATGAAAAAAGGGATAATCTATCTTTCACCTGAAGAGGCATTGTACATCATGGACATAAGAAATGGAAGATGCCATGATGAATCAGGAAATACTTACACCTTCAATGACCTCGCAGGGAGATTTTCAGATAACAAGAAATTCCTTGCAAAATATCTTACATATAAGGACTGGAGAGACAAAGGATTGATTCTTAGGAGTGTAAACGAGGCAGAAGGGAATTACGGCAGGAGTGTTTTGAAAAAATATGCATCATCTGATTTCAAGCTTGATTCCTATTCTATGGATGGCTTGTTTTTCACTGATGATCTAATCACAATATTGGATGATGAGGCAACAGGAAAAGAATTGTATGAAAGATACTGGCTCGGGCAGTTCGGTACATACAAGGCATCCCACAGGGGAAAAATATCAAAGCTTGACATCTATGAAACAATATTTCTCATTAAGCACGGGAGCCTCAAACTGAAGAATGAAAAACTGAAGAAAGTTATTGAGCTTGCAGAAGGCAGAATGAAGTACTTCCCTGACATGTATTCTGTTTATGAGGACTGGAGACTTATGGGATATGTCGTTAAGACAGGATTCAAATTCGGAACTCATTTCAGGATTTACTTCCCTGGAGCCTCTCCTGTAAAAACAGAAGATAAATGGGTCCACTCAAGACATGTTATTCATGTGTTTTCAAGAAGAAGCAAGATGCTTATATCCGAATGGGCAAGGGCAATAAGGGTGGCTCATTCAGTTAAGAAAACATTCATACTCGCAATTCCGGGAAAGAAATTGAAAATCAAGGTAAACCCGAAAAAATCAAGGCTTGATTTCCTTCTCTACCACAGGAAAAAAGGGGGAATAGAGAATCCAAAGGATGGAAAACCTAAATATCTAATGTATTCGCTTACTGAGGATGAATATCTTGGTGGTGAGGAGCTTGCAAAAGCACTTGAGGAATGCAGGAATTATGGCCTTGAGATGGTGATGGCGATATCTGACAGGGAAAGTTCTGTCACATATTACTTGATCAAAAGAATAGAACTTCCTGGAAGCAAATATGATTACTTTGAAATTGAATGGGTACAACCATAATTTTAATGGGCCTGTAGCTCAGCTAGAGCTTTTTGACAGGTATAAAACTTGTGGCAAAAAACCTCGGAAAAAGCCTTGAGTCAAACCTCATGGTTTTTGATGAACCTTTTGCCATCAGGACAACACAAGTCAAAAGGTTCCTGAAATGGATAGAGTGGCACCCTCCTAAGCACCTTCTTTCGGTTAACCAAAGAAGCTGCACCAAGAAAGAGGTTGCTAAGAAAGGTGAAGGTCGAGGGTTCAAATCCCTCCAGGCCCGTTTTTTAAAAGGTGAATGTATGGGAGTTTTACAGATTAAAGAACCGGAAGTTTCTTTTCACAGATATTCAGAAAGAAAGAAGAGAAACCCATGCATAAAAATACCTCTAAAATTAGGAAGAACAATTTCAAAGCATATAGATGCAATCTTTGGGGAGGGATATGCACACAATTTAAGCAAAGAGGATTTTTTCCACGGACATTTTCTATTTGATAAAAAAGGAATGTTGGCAGACCCTGCCTGGTTTGGGGATGATGGAAAATTCAAAGAAAGAGTATTCAGTTTAAGAGAATATTTTTCAGCAGCATCAGCAGTCATTTACCATACAAGAGAGTATTTGGGCGACTGGAAGCCTGGAAGAAAAAATAAACCTAGAAGCATTGTTGGGACAATGGATGGAGATATCCACATTCCGATTTACAAAAGCAAAGACTACAGACTTTATGGGTCTATAGGTGGAGAGCAACCATTTATGTTAAATGGAAAATTAAATCCCTACAAACAAGAGATACCTCTGGTAAAAATTGGGGAAAAAGTTTATAGATCAGAATCAGTTGTTTTCATAAAACCAGCAGAAACTGGGAGGTTTAAATTGAAATCAGGGCAGAGATATGAATTGTATCTTTTGCTAAAAACAGAGAAATCGCTTAAAGATAGAACCCTGATTTATTCAAAAACTAAAAAATGAGTGTTTTTATGATTCCTGAATTGGCTAAACTGCTTGAAAGCTCCGTGCAGGAGAACCTGGAGGACAGGACAGCTGTAGCTTTTTCGGGAGGAATAGATTCTACTGTCATCGCATGTGTTGCCAAAAAGAGTTCTGAAACAGGATTGTTTTCTGCAGGTACAGAAGAAAGCATTGACTTGAAGGTAGCAGAAGAGGTTTCAAAGATTATTGAATTGGATCTTAAAAAAGGGATAATGGGGGAGGAGGAAATACTTGAAACATACAAAAAATGCAAACCTGTTGTTCCTACCGGAGATCTGCTTAAGATAGAGATACTTGTTCCTGTCTACAAAACTGCAGAGCTTGCAAGGAATGCTGGGCAAGAGATCTTATTATTCGGTTCTGGTGCAGAGGAATTGTTTGTGGGGTATGACAGGTATTACGGTTATATGGAAGAAGGGAAGGATATCGGTGCAATACTCAATGAGGAATACAAAACCCTTGAGAACAGGGAGATAAGCTGGATAAAGAAAGTATGCTGGAAATTTGACATAGAAGCAAGGTTCCCATATTACAATAGGAAATTATCTGATTTTGTTTTCTCACTCCCTCTTGAAACAAGAATAGGAGATAGGGATTTGAAGAAGAATATTCTCAGGGATGCAGGAAAGATGTTGGGTGTTCCTGATGTTGTCTTAAAAAGAAGAAAAAAAGCAATGCAGTATGGAAGCGGAATTCACAGGATAATCATGAAACATTCTGATGAACTTTGATTATTTCTTTTTTCTTGTTGCCAATTCTTCCTTGAGCGCTTGCTTGAATTCCTTGTCCCATCTTTTTACAGCATCTTTGAAATCTACTGTTCCAGTTTCCTTTTCAAGAGAAGACAGGATTTTGTTTGCAACAGTGTTTGCCTTCACAACAAAGTCTAATTCAAGGAGCAATTTATCATTTGTTTCCTCGCTTGCCTTGTAAATGTCATAGTAGACCTTTCCCTTGAAGAATGCCTGCAGGAGATACTGCTCAGGGGTTATTCCTGATTCTTCGCTTCTTCTTGCAAGAGCAGGAGGAATGAATGCAATGTCAAGGTCTTTCTCCATCTTTGCCATGTCAATCTTGTCAAAATTAAGGAAGTTTGCCTGCGGGTTTCTTAGGAATTTTGCCTCCCAGATACATTTCTTTATGTTTTCCCCTCTCTTGAATCTGAAAACTTCAACGAATTTCTTTTCATCAATGTCACTTTCATACTCATAACCAAGCACCCTGTAAAGCCTTCCCCTTCTTCCGAATTTTATTTTCTTCAGGAATGTGTATCTGTCTGTGGCAAACATGCTTGCTGCAGGTATTCCAAACACAAGCTCAAGCCTGTCCTGGACATCTCTGAGAGATTCAGCGTGAAGGTTATACAGAAGGAATACACCTGGCTGGGTGTTCAAAAGGTTGATTATTCCCTGAACTGCAACTCTTGAACGAACTTCGTTAATAATCAATGCGGCATCACCCATTCTCAGCAATGCATTTGCCATTGAAACAAGGTCAAGCTCTTTTGTTACTGCCTCTTCCCTTTCAGAACTCTGGACTCTTGCAGTACCTATGTGGAATCCTCTTTTCCTGTATGCCCTTACGGGGATTTCCTCAATATCCTGTATTGGCAGGATTCTTCTTCTTGTACCTATTGAAGCTATTTTCGCTGCTGTGAATGCTGTTTTACCGACACCCTTGAGTCCAAGCACAGCTTCACTGCATCCAAGGCTTACAAGGACATCGTCATATCCTGCAAAGAAAGGGGATAAAGAAGAATATTCAAGGTACTTCGCATATGTGAAAGGATCCTCCTTCATTATTCTCAATGCTCCCTGCAGTTCTTCGAAAGTTGCTGGAGGTCTTTGGAGGTGACATCTCATGTTCAATCTTTTCAGAACAACGTCAACTATTGGATTGTTTTCATCGAATTTTCTAACCCCTTTCATTGTGAGAACTATGTTCTTGAATGCTCTTTCAAGTAGTTCACGGTTGTACCTGTAGAGTGTATGACAAAGCCCATATTTTGCATGCTCTATGTAAAGGGGAGAGTTCTCACTGTCTATGTAAATATCAGTTACATTCTCTTTGTCAAGTGCTATTCCTTCGATATGTGCACCTGCTCCCACAACCCATGAGGCGCATTCTCTACCCATCGCAAGTGCTTCATGTGGGGTTATTTTTATGTTCTGGAGAACTGCCTGGTCCATGAAGTATGAACGATATTCCCTTGTTTTGAGATCCATTAATATGCTGTAATCTACATTTTCAAAGATTTCCCTCATCTGTTCTGCTATTGTCCTTTTAAGCAGGCCTTTCAATTCCTTGCTGAGCTTCTCCATTGTAGGATTTTTCATCACATAGAGGTATGCTTCTTCCTTTGGGATTTCATAGATCTGCACTTCATTACCATAAGGAAGAGAATATTTTGCATCAGAATCCTTCAATGGTTTTGCAGCTGGAGGGATATCAAGAATAAGGGAGCTTATGAAGAAAAGACTTCTCAATCCTGTAAGAGAGAGAAATGCTGCTCTGAAATCTCCCGTTTTCTTAACCAATTTGTAAAGCTGTGTTGCTGTGAATCTTTTTTCTATTCCTTTTATCCATGCCTTGAATGTCTGATATCCTTTTTCGTGCATTGATTTCTCAGGTGCTTTCTCATCATACTCGCTCAATTGTCTTTCAGCGAGCAAAGGATTCATCAGCATGTATTCATAGAATTTTTTGATAAGATTTCTTCTGAAGCTGTAATTAGGATCATGTTTAAGACCGTATAGGTCCTCTCTTAACAAAAGCGATTCAACCTGTTTTATGATGTTTGCATATTCTGTGAGTATGCTTGCCTCCTCCTCATTTAATTCTATGACTATCTCTTCTTCATAACGGATTGTCTTTATGGGGGATTCCTGTGTTGCAAGGTCTTTCAGATGATAGTTGATAAATTCCGGAGAAGCAAATTCATAAGGGCACTTGGCCATGTCCACTACTGCTCTGGTGCCTTCTAAGTATAGGTTGCACATGTCTTAGAATACCAGAAGATAGTTTTTAAATTTTGCGAATAAACTTTAGTGTAAAGAGTGATTTTATGAAAAAACTACTTGTACTTGTTCTTGTCGCAATGGCAGGTCTGTCATCAGCATGGTACAATGAAGCAACACCTGACATGCTTGATGCTAGGTATGCCTATGCCACATGCGATGTGGAATACGCAAAGGACTGGCTCTCCATGAGAGAGGGCTGTGGTGAAGAGAATAATGTAACTGTATTCGATTCTACAGAATACGTTGACTCGCTTGATGATGATCTCGTTGATTTGAGGGAAGCTGCTGATGAAGGAGACAGCTTTGAATTCGGCCTTGGGGTGTTTCAGCTTGGTGCTGACTCTCTTGACCTTCTTGGAGCAATTGTCCAGGATGCTTTGACAAACAAAACAATGTCATTCTTTTCATGTGTAAGAGATGGTGAAGATCCTCTGAAGGATGAAAGAGATGGCTGCAGGACTGATGCTCTTGAGAAAGAGAGGGGCGCTTCAAAGAAGTATGTCCAGAATGAGATTGACTATGCAAATGAGCAGATAGATGATCTTGATGGTGTTGGAGCAGACACAAGCGGAATGGAAGAGGCAGTTGAATACGGCGAAGAGCTTTATGATGACATTGATCCTGCTTTTGACAGTGGTGATGTCAAAGAGATAAGGAAGCTTCATCTAAGGCATTCAAGAATTATTCTTGTATTCAGGCTTGAGAAGATGCGTGCAACTATTGATTACGCAAAGCCTTTGATAGAAGATGGAAATAATGAGAATAAGGAGGAAATTCTTGAAAGGATGGATGTTCTGGATGAGGATATAGCAGCGCTTGTTGAAGGAACATGTGAATATTCTTCGACTGTGGATAACAACTTTGACTACGGAAGGGATAATCTCGAGTGCTGGGATGATTCTCTTGATTTGTTTGAAGAGTTCCTTGCAATAGGTGCTCTTATACTGGAGGGTGCTTAGAATGAACGGAAAGATTGTATTGATTGTTTTCCTGGGGATTTTCTTAATCCTTGCAGGATGCGCTAAAAAAGAGGCTGAAGTGCCTCCAGGACCTTCTGAAGTAACTCCTGTTGATAATGAAACAGAAGAACCTGAAGAAGAAGCTCCTCCAGAGGAAGAACCTGAAGCAGAGCCTGAGCCTGAACCAGATACTTCTGGATTGATGAATGAAGCAACAGAAGCTATCGGTGCCGCAAATGAGGCAATAGAAAAGGCAGATGGAGAAGGAAAAGACACATCCGCTGCAGAGGCAAAGGTTACAGAGGCAGAGGAAAAGCTTCACCTTGAAGAATTTGAAGAGGCAAAGCAGCTTGCTGAGGAGGCAAAAACACTTGCAGAAAATGCACCTGCGAAAGAAGTTCCAGCAGAGAATGATACTTTAGAAAATGAAACAGGAACAAGTGATGAAGACCTTGCAGACCTTTTCAAGATCGACAAGGACAAGCCAATAGGGGATGAAGGACTGGATACAGAAACTCCTTCCTCTTAATTCTTTTTTTCTATTTTTTTTCCTAATGTTTTAAAAACTTTAATATATTAAGAATTCTAATATAGGTGATATTGATGGGCGAGATAAAAGTTGCAGTAGTAGGAGTAGGAAATTGTTTTGCAGGACTTGTTCAGGGAATTGAATTCTACAAAAATAATCCTGAAGAGAAAGTGATAGGAATAATGCATGAGAAAGTTGGAGATTATGGAATAGAGGACATCAATTTTGTTGCTGCTTTTGATGTTGATAAGAAAAAGGTTGGGAAACCTTTGAATGAAGCTGTTTATGCAGAACCAAACAAAGTAAAGTGGGTTCCGAAATTATCCACAATGGAGGATGTGGTAGTTAAGCAGTCTCCAAGGCTTGATGGTGTAGGACATTATGTTGAGAAAGTTGTTGATGCTGTTGAGGACAGGCCTGCTGAAGAGCTTAAAGAGGAAATATTGAAGGAATTGAAAGAAAAGGAAGTTGAAATACTCGTTTCTTATTTGCCTGTCGGTGCTGATAAGGCAACACAGTTCTGGGCTCAGGTCTGTCTTGATGCAGGAGTTGGGTTTGTGAATTGTATGCCTTCATTTATTGGTTCAGACCCTGAATGGGGGGAGAAATTCAAAAAAGCTAATCTGCCTGTAGTTGCTGATGATATCAAAGGGCAGGTTGGTGCAACGATTGTGCACAGAACCCTTGCTAAATTGTGTGATGATAGAGGAACTGTAATAGATAAAACCTATCAGATAAATGTCGGAGGGAACACTGATTTCCTTTCGATGAAGGAACAAGAAAGACTTTATTCGAAAAAGATTTCAAAAACAGAGAGTGTTCAGAGCCAGTTAAAGCAAAGGCTGCATGATGAAAAAATTTATGTCGGTCCAAGCGATTTCATTCCATTTCTAGGAAATACAAAACTGATGTTCATGCGCATAGAGGGCAGGATGTGGGCAAATATTCCTTATAACATGGAAGTGAGACTGGAAGTGGATGATAAGGCAAACAGTGCAGGGATTGTTATTGATGCAGTGAGGGCCTGCAAGCTTGCATTAGACAGGAAGATAGGAGGTCCTTTAGTTGAGGCAAGCGCCTATTTGATGAAACATCCACCAAAGCAAATGAGTGATTCTGAAGCAAAAAAGGAATTTGAAGGTTTTATTGAAGGAAAATAATACCTTTTAATTTTTATTTGATGAGATTTTCTATGGATGGTTGCAATGGTAAAAAAAAGAATGGAAAGTCTCATGGAAAAGATAATGACTAATGCTAAAGATGTTAATGAAAAGGATGCAAAAAAACTGGTTAAGGAAATAACAAACACAAAAAGAATTTTTGTAACCGGAGCAGGAAGAAGCGGATATGTTGTAAGGGCATTTGCAATGAGATTGATGCATCTTGGTTCCAGGGTTTATGTCGTTGGTGAAACCACTACCCCTTCAATCCGTAAAAATGACCTTCTTGTTGCAGTTTCAGGTTCTGGGGAAACTGCTTCCACTGTCCAGATAGCTTCTGCTGCAAAGAAAAAAGGAGCTAGAGTTACTGTAATTACTTCAAAACCTCAATCAAGCATTGGAAAATCTGCCGATGTAATTGTCAAGATAAAGGGAAGGCTTGATGGCAGGAAGAAAAGGGATTACCTAGTCAGGCAAATGCTCGGCACTCATGAACCAATGGTGCCTCTTGGAACGTTATTTGAACTAACGACGATGCTTTTCCTTGATACTTTAGTTGAAGAGTTGATGGTTCTTCATAAAAAAACAGAGAAAGAGATGAAAGAAAGGCACACGAATTTGGAATAGTTGAATAAGGAGATGAAAAAATCTTTTAAAATATTCGTTATATTACTAAATTATGAATTTTGGGCAGGATAATTCAACTGAGAGTATTGGGGAGAAGGTGGGATATGTTGTTGCTTACCTTTTGTTCACTACAATATTATTTTTAGTATTGAATTTAACACACAAAATACCAGATTCCTGGTCTTACTTTCATATTATGGGAATTACATTTTCCATAGTTTTAATAGGAACTGTAATCAGGAGAGTGTTGAAATGAAGGGAATGAAAGATTTTTACAAAGGTCTAAAAAAAGGATTCAAAAATTTCGGTGTGAATGTTAGCACCATTGTTAATACTTTTTTACTTTCCTTAGTATATTTATTCGGTGTTGGGATTACCTGTTTATTCGCTAGAATAGCAAGCAAACGCTTCTTGGACCTGGAAGTATCAAGAAAGAAAGAAACTTATTGGTCTGATTTAAATTTGAAAAAAAAGGATGTTGAAAAATACTATAAGCAATTTTGAGGTTATAATATGTATATTTTAGGAATAAGTTGTTATTATCATGATTCATCTGCAGCCCTGTTAAAAGATGGAGTTGTGGTTGCTGCTGCTGAAGAGGAAAGATTTACAAGAAAAAAACATGATACTAGTTTTCCTATTAATGCTATAAAATATTGTCTCAAAAGCCAGAACATTGGTATAAACGATGTTGACTATGTAGGATTTTATGAAAAACCATTAATTAAACTTGAAAGAGCATTATCACAACACCTGGACACTTTTCCCTTAAGTTACAAAACATTTCTGAACTCGATGCCTTCCTTAATCAACGAAAAAATAAGAATAACGGGAGCAATAAGGAAGAAATTGGAGTACAAAGGGGACATAATGTTTATTGAACACCACCTTGCACATGCCGCAAGTTCATTTCTGATAAGCCCCTTTGAAAAAGCTGCAATTTTAACAGTTGACGGTGTTGGTGAATGGACAACGACTGCATATGGTACAGGGGAAGGAAATGAAATTCACTTAATGAAAGAAATAAAATTTCCTCATTCCATAGGTTTACTCTATTCAACAATAACCGCATACCTTGGTTTTAGCGTAAATAATTCAGAATACAAAGTGATGGGTCTGTCTCCGTATGGTAATATGGACAAAAAAAGCAATCCATATTATGAAAAATTAAAAAAAGTCATAGACGTCAAAGATGATGGAAGTTATAGACTTAACATGAGCTATTTCATTTTTCATCATGCTGATAGGATGCCTTCAAAAAAATTATGCGAATTGTTAGGCGGACCGGTTTCAAAAAGAGATAGTGAAATGACACAAAGGCACAAAGATATCGCAGCAGCTCTCCAATTAATAACTGAAGAGATTATGACCAAAATGTTGAACCACGTTTATAAGGTAACTAAATGTGAAAATATTGTAATGGCTGGGGGAGTTGCTCTAAACAGTGTATATAATGGAAAAATATTGCAGAATACTCCGTTCAAGAAAATCTGGATACAGCCAAACCCATCAGATGGAGGAACGAGCATAGGTGTTGTGTCTTATATTTATCATACCCTCCTAAATAATAAAAGGAATTATGTTCTTGAAAGTGCGTATCTTGGTCCATCTTTCTCTTCCGAAGAAATAAAATCTTTTTTGGATGGAAACAGGATTAAATATTCAAAATTCAAAGATGAGGATGATTTGATTAAAACAACTGCCAAACTAGTGCATGATAATAATGTTATTGGATGGTTCCAAGGTGGAATGGAATGGGGGCCTAGAGCACTTGGAGCTAGAAGTATATTGGCTAACCCCTGCAATCCAAAAGCAAAAGAACTTCTCAACAGTAAAGTTAAACATAGGGAAAAATTCAGACCGTTTGCTCCAGTTGTCTGCGAAGATGATGCGTCAAAATATTTTGAGTGTGATGAACCAATTCCAAAACCAACTGATTTTATGCTTATGGTTTATCCAGTCAGGAAAAAATGGCAGGACAAGATACCTTCGATAACTCATGTTGATGGCAGTGGCAGGCTACAAACAATAAAAAGAAATGATAACTCTCTATACTATGACGTTATAAAGGAATTTGGAGGAATGTCTGGGATACCAATTCTGATAAACACCTCTTTCAACATAAGAGGCGAACCGATAGTTTGCACACCTTACGATGCGTATAAATGCATGATGGGAACAGGAATTGATTATTTAGTAATTGATAAGTTTCTAGTTAAAAGAGATGAAAATCCTCAAGATATGTGGAATAGTGAAAAACATGCAAAAGACTGATAAAGAGAATAGATTCGAACTCTTACTCACAAATATTAAGAAAAAATTTAGTGGAATTTTCAACTTCTTTGATAGAATTGTTAAAATGTTAATTATAGTAATTCTAATGTTTTTAATATTGGAGATTCTTTCTTTTGGTATATTGAAAGGACCTATTTTTTTAGGAAAATACTTAGGTGTAGATTATTTCAATTCCGATTTACAAAAAGATGTTTTTTTAAATAAAGAATGGGTCCCACAATACTATAAAGAGACAATACTTGTGGATTCCAGGGAATATGCCTCCTATCTGGAATTTAAAAGAACTGGTAATTTCAGTGGAACATACATAAATCTGGATGAGAATTCCCATAGATTTACGGATAATCCTTGTAAGGGGAAGGAAGCAATTAAAATATTTGTTTTTGGGGGATCGACAACTTGGGGAACTGGCGCGCGAGACAATTATACGATTCCATCTTACATATCAAAAAAATTGTGTGAAGATAATATAAGTGTAGAAGTAACAAACTTTGGTGAGGCCGCATATGTAAATACACAAGAAATGATTTCTTTACAGCTTGAATTAAGGAAAGGAAATATTCCAGACTATGTCATATTCTATGACGGGATAAATGACGTTTACTCAGCCTATCAAGAGGAAGCTGCTGGATATCCTCAGAATATTGCAAATAGAAAATTTGAATACGGTCTTAGAGACAAATTTAATATAATCAGGCCAATATTTAATGGTAATTTTGTTACACTTTTAAGAGAAACAATGCATTATTTTTCCCCAAAGGAAACAAAAAAAATTGATAACTCTGATGAACTTAGTGATGAGGTTATAGATATTTATTTTGGAAATAAAAGAATTATTGACGGGCTTGGAAAAGGATATAATTTTACAGTCTTCTACTTCTGGCAACCTACCATATTTACAAAAAGGCAACTAAGCGAAAATGAAAAAAGTTTTGATCCAAAAATAGATGAAAATTTTGCCTTAGAAGTTTATTCAAAAATAAAATTGTACAATAATTCGGATAATTTTTATGATATATCTGATATCTTTGAAGACATAAACGATTCAGTGTATGTAGATTTCTGCCATATATCTGAAGAAGGAAATGAAATGATCGCAGACAGGATAGTTAATGTTATAAAGGAAGATATACAAAAATGATATGTATGACAAAAAATAGATCTTTAATATTGGAGTTATGGGACTTTTTAAAAGTAAGAAAGGCTTGGTGGCTAGCTCCAATAATTATTTTACTTATCTTAGTGGGAGTCATAATTATAATTGGAGAAAGCAGCATAGTTTCATCATTTATCTATGCATTATGATCAAGTCATTTGCAGAAGCTTTTTGTTAACTTTTCATATTCTTCAAGGAGTTTTTCAGCTTTTTTCTCATCTTTTGCTTCTGCAAAAACTCTTACATAATTTTCAGTTCCCGAAGCTCTAACTATAACCCATGAGTCGTCAAAATTTATTCTTACACCATCCACATCAATAAAATCAAATTTGTTATCTTTCACATATTTTTTCATTTCATGGATTATTGCAGTCTTCTGGAGTTCTGTGCATTCTATCTTTGTTTTCTTATTGTGATAAAGAGGGATTTCAGAAAGCCATTCACTAAGGGTTTTTTCACATAATGCTTCAACGATCTTTGCTGAAGTGATGAAACCATCTTTAGCAAGACTCATCTCAGGATATATCACGCCACCTACTTCTTCTCCTCCAAGTATCGCGCCAGATTTCAGCATTTCCTCAGATAGATAAGGAGCTCCAATCTTAGTATAAATTGTTTTAACTCCGAATTTTTCTCCAACATCTTCGATTACCTTGCTTGTTGCAACAGTAGTTACAAGGTCTCCTTTCTTTTCTCTCAATTTAAGCAATGCTGACAAAGCATATACTCTGTCCCCTATTACATAATTTCCTTTTTCATCAACAAAGATTACTCTGTCTCCGTCTCCATCCCACGCAATACCTGCATCTGCTCTAGTTGATTTCACCGTATTAATCAATGTTTGGACATTTTTCTCAGTAGGTTCAGAAGGTCTTCCTGGGAATCTTCCATCTATCTCTGAGTTAATCAAAGTGATTTCACAACCCATTTCTTTGAGAAGATCAGGGGCAATGACTGCTGAAGTTCCATTTCCACAGTCAAGAACTAGTTTAAGGGCTTTTTTCTTTGTTTTCTCAGTATCGATTTCAGTAAGAATGGCAGTGATGTGATCCTTTGTAGCATGTTCATAATCGGTCTTATCTTTTATCTTATCCCAGCCAGCAGGAGAAGGACTTTCCATAATATTTTCTATCTCTTCTCCTCTCTCTTTTGAAACCGACACTCCCTGGCCATCTATCACCTTCAAAGCATTCCATTCAGGTGTATTGTGAGATGCTGTAATTATTATTAAGCCATCTGCTTTGAGCTTTTTAAGGGCAAATTCGGCTGTAGGGGCCGTCACAAGGTCTAGATCTATAACTTCACAACCAACGCTCTGTAATCCAGAAATAACGGCAAATTTGAGGGTTTCACCAGTTAATCTGGCGTCCCTGGCCACCAAGACCTTTCCACGCTCAAAATAGATGCCTATGCCTTGAGCTGCCCTTAATGCAAGCTGTGGGTTCAGTAAATCGAATTTACCTCTGATTCCATTGGTTCCAAAGTATTTTGCCATTAAGATTACCTATTCTCCTTATACCATTCAATAGTCTTCTTTAGTCCTTCTTTTAAAGAATATTCAGGTTCAAAGCCGAGATATTTCTTTGCCTTAGAAATATCAGCATATGAATGTTTGATGTCTCCTTTTCTTGGTTCTTCATAAACAGGATTGAAATCGGTTCCAGAAAGCTCATAAATAATTTTTGCAAGGTCGTTTATGCTTGTCTGGGTTCCTGTAGCAATGTTAAAAATCGACCCAGGAGCATGTTTTTTCTCCATAGCAAGAAAATTGGCCTTCACAACATCCTCAACACAGATGAAATCTCTTGTCTGATTCCCATCCCCATAAATAGTTGGATTCCTCCCTTCAAGTGCTGCATCTATGAATTTTGATATCACGCCTGAATACTCCGATTTTGGATTCTGACGAGGGCCGTAGACGTTAAAACAACGCAATGAAACAGTTTCCAATTTATGTTTCTTGAAATAGTTTTCACAAAGAATTTCCCCCATTCTTTTTGAATCCCCATAAGGAGATATTGATTTAACATTCATGCTTTCGTTGAGAGGCGGTTCTGCAACCCCATAAACTGCAGCTGACGAAGTGAACATGAATTTTTTTACTTTATTCCTGACTGCTGCTTCAAGAAGAAGTTTAGTTCCTGTGATGTTTATTTCCCATGTTTTCTTAGGATTTTGTATCGACTCAGCAACAGAAGTTAATGCTGCTTCATGGAAGATATAATTGACATCCTTCACTGCTTCTCCTAAAAGCTCTTTATCAGTAATCGAACCATTGACAAGCTCAACTTTATCTTCAATATCTTTCAAATTATCAAGATTTCCTGTAGAAACATTGTCAATAACTCGGACTTCATGCCCTTTTTTCAGTAGAGTCCCTGAGATATGAGAGCCAATAAAGCCTGCCCCACCTGTAACTAAGGATTTGACCATAAAAATATTAACCAAATGGATTTTTTAACCATTTTGCTTCCAGGAATGAAATCAGCATCTCATTATATTTATCAGGAACTCTTGCTTTTCTAAGTCCTGCTTCAAGTACAGATAATTCTTCTTTTTCTAATGATTTTAATAAAAGAAGTATAACGAGATACACTAAAACAGATAAAAGGAATAAAAAACCAAACATTACCAGTGCGATTATATTCCGCATAAGCTCGTCTGCAAATTGCCCATCTGAGATACCCACCTGTATTGTTGGTAAATAATTGGTTATCAGAAAAATAATAGGAATTTTCAAAATAAATAAGATTGTAAGCGATACAAATCCTGCGATTAACGGTTTATAAGTTTCTTCTGGAAATGAAAATTTAAAGATTTTTTTTGAATAATAAAAAATCATGACGCTGAGAACAAAAAAAGATATCATAGAAGCAAACGCAGCGCCATTTATTCCCCATGTAGGGATAAGGATAAAATTTAATAAAACATTTGCAATTGCTGCAATGCCAATTGCTTTCAATTCCACATCAAGTCTTCTCATTGCTGATAAGATAAGTTGTGGAAGGGTAAAGATTGATCGTGCAAACAAACCAATTACAAATAAAAACAAAACAATTGCTCCTGATCCATATACCTTCCCATAAAATAACTCAAGAAGATTGTCTCCAAATACACCCATTATTAACGCAAAAGGTATTACCAACATTAACAACCATTTCATTGAAACTCTAAGTGTCTTGTTCATCTTTCCGAATTCTTTTTTACCATAAAGTTCAGAAACTACTGGAAAGAATATTATGGTAATGGCGGTTGGAAATATAAGAACAAGATTAGCAAGTCCAAGCGCCATGCTATATATCGCTATTTTATTAAGCGCGTCTTCTACAAAATAATTAAGCATCAACCTATCAGTGTACTGAATAACTGTCCACATGGTAGTTATAAGAGTAACTATCAGACCAAAAGATACGATCTCTCTACCTAGCGATAATTGGTCTTCAAATTCCATTTTTATTTCATCATTTTTCCATGTTTTTATCTCCTTTAACACTAGATAAACACCAAATGGAAGCACAAATAGAAATGAAAGCAAAAATCCAATAGAAAGTGCCTCGGCATTGAAACCAACCATGTAAAACGCAACGATGGTTAATACCAATTTCATAAAAATTTGTGCAGTTTCTAAACCTTTAGATTCCAACATCTTTTTTCTTCCTGTGAGTATTCCTCTGTTTATTCCATCTATTTCTTTTAAAAGAAGCCAAATGCTCATCAATTGCATTATTGGTGCCACTGCTGGTTTTCCTATAAATTCTGAAATATGATTCGAAAGTAAAAATACTACTACGGAAAAAAGGAACGTTAATGTACCGCCTCCAAAATAACTTAATCTTATCAATTTTTTCAATTTCCCAAACTCGTTTTTTCCATAAAGATATGGTACGTATCTACTTAGAGAATAGATCATTCCAAGGTCAGTAAACATATAGAGTATACCGAGAGTACTTAACACAAGAAAGAAAATGCCAATTTCTTCAGTAATAAGAAATTTTGCTAATATTATATAATAAATAAAAGAAATTAGTTTAGTCAGAAGATTGGAAAGTAACGTCCACGAAGATCCTTTTGCAATAGTTGTTGCCTCTTTCATTAGAATTATTTCGAAAAGAGGATTATTAAATTTAGACCAATACTGCCATGGAAAAATTTTTAATCATGAATTTCCATAATTTATTGGGTAGTCGATTAATAATGGGAGGATAGTGGATAATTCAAGGTGAAAATAATGAATATTTTAATAAGAAACAAAAAAATAGGGAATGGTGAGCCTTCTTATATAATAGCAGAAATGGCATGGTCTCATGATGGCGAGCTTCAAAAAGCAAAGAATATTGTTAAAGGAGCTATAGATGCAAAAGCAGATGCAATATGTTTTCATCTAACATCTGTAGAAGATTACATGGTGCCCGATTACCAAGTTCTCGAAAGCGGCGCATCAGCAGCAGTCGGTAAAAAACCACTCTATGAATTTTTAAAAGAAAAAAACCTAAACCCAAATGAATGGAAGATACTTTTTGAACAAGCAAAAGCAGAAGATCTACATATCTTAGTAATGCCTAATGATGAACCAAGTTTTGACTTAGCTCAGAAACTTGACGCCGATGGATATGTAATCGCTCCTGCAGTGATGGCAGAAGCAGAATTTCTAAAAAAAATAGCAAAGAGTAAAAAACCATTATTTTTACGTATAGGTGGAGCTACACTCCAAGAAATAGAAAAAATAATCAATTTGGCTAAAAAAACTGGAAATACCAACATTTCCATTATTCATGGTTTTCAGAGTTTTCCAACACCATTAGAAGAAATGAACATATCCCTTTTAGATTATCTGAAAAAAAGATTGGAAGTTCCGGTTGGATTTACTGATCATACAAATGGTGAATCTGAAATAGCCTTAATGATTCCAATGGTGGCAATTGGTGCCGGGGCGGATTTGATAGAAAAACATATAACTCATGACAGATCTCTGAAAGGCATTGATTTTGAATCCGCCTTGGATCCTGAAAATTTTTCAAAAATGGTCGAAAATATAAGAAATGCCGAGAAAGCCCTCGGATCACCACAATGGAGAGATTTATCGAAAAAGGAAATGAAATATCGTGAAGTCGCAAGAAAACATTTAGTTGCTAATAGAGATATGAAAAAGGAGGAAAGAATTTCTAGAGAAGACATAGCTTTCAAAAGAGCAAATGGTGGTCTTTATTCGGAACAGATAGATTCCATAATAGGTCGTAAGATAAAGAAGGATTTAGTAAAAAACGATGAAATATATGAAGATATGGTGGAGTGAAAAAAAATGAAAACTGCCTTAATAATAACCATAAGGATGAAATCTTCAAGATTGCCAAGAAAGGCTTTACTTAAAATAAAAGGAAAGACAATCTTTGAACATCTTATTGATAGAATGAAGCTTGCTAAGCGCCCGGATATGGTTATAGTCGCTACTTCAACTCATCCTGATGATGCAATATTGGCCGAAATTGCAGAAAAATCAGGTGTAAAATATTTTAGGGGTAGTCCCGAAGACAAGCTTGCAAGATATGTGGCAGCTTCAAAGAAATTTGGTTTCGATTATATGGTAGATGTTACTGGAGATAATCCATTTTCTGATACGGAATATATTGACAAGATTATAGAAGAATATGAAAAAGACAATAAATCTGATTTTATACTTGTTGATGGCCTTCCGTTAGGAACTGCCCCTATAGGATTAAAGATGTCAACAGTTGAAAAGATATGTAAAATTAAAACTGGAAGTGATACTGAAGCATATGGCTATTATTTTCTTAATACGAATCTTTTCAATGTTAAACACTTAAAAGCAGAAAAATGTGTAAACCGGCCGGACATAAGACTCACAATAGACTATCAAGAGGATTTTGAACTTGCAAAGAAAATTTTTGAAGAACTTGGAGAGAATAAAAATACATTTGCACTAAGTAGAATTATCGAAATTTTTAACAAAAAACCAGAACTTCTTGAAATAAATCAGGAGGCACAAAAAAAATATGAAGAAAACTTTGTGAGGATACCGAAGGCACAAATAAAGCATGAGTTCAAAAAATATTATAAAAAATCAGATCTTGAGGGGGAGATAGAGTTAAGAAAAATTCAGATAGGAAATAAAATTCTGGATTCGAGTAGTTGCCTTATAATTGCAGAAGCTGGCGTCAATCATAATGGAGATATTAAAAAAGCAAAAAGGATGATTGATATTGCAAAAGAAGCAGGAGCAGACGCGATAAAATTTCAAACATTTAAAGCCGAGAAGATGATTACGAAAAATGCTCCAAAAGCCAAATATCAGATTAGGAATACTGAAAAAGATAGTTCACAATATGAGATGCTCAAAAAACTAGAACTTAGCAAGGAAGAATTCAAAGAGCTTTACGATTATGCAAAAAGGAAAGAAATACTGTTTTTATCAACACCTTTTGATTTTGAAAGTGTTGATTTTTTGGAAAGTTTAGGAGTTTCTGCTTTCAAAATTTCTTCAGCGGATTTAACGAATCTGCCATTATTGGAACATGTAGCTAAAAAAAGAAAACCGATGATAATATCTACTGGAATGGCGACTTTTGATGAAATATCAGAGGCTATTGATGCAATAAAAAGTACTGGAAATGAAGAGATTGTACTTTTGCATTGTACAACAGATTATCCTGCAAAATTTGAAAGTTTAAATTTAAAAGTAATACCTGCTTTAGAAAAAACATTCAAACTGCATGTTGGGTTTTCTGACCATAGTCCTGGCATATACGCTCCATTAATGGCAATAGCAATGGGTGCGATCCTTATAGAGAAACATTTCACCCTAGACAAAAATCTTGACGGACCTGACCATAAGGCTTCGCTCAATCCAGATGAGCTAAAGAAATTGGTAAAAGCTGTGAGATTGGGTGAAAAGGCTTTGGGTGATGGAATAAAAAAACCACTTCCAGAGGAAGAAGAAAATAAGAAAATCGCAAGAAAAAGTATAGTTGCAAATATGGATATCCCAAAGGGAGGTCTTATAACTAGAGAAAGCATAGATTTTAAGAGACCAGGAACTGGTCTGGCGCCAAAAGAATATAAGAAGATATTGAATAAAAAAGCGAAAAGAAATATCAAAAAGGATGAAATGATTTTGCAGGATGATGTGGAATGAAAGATGGCATAACTGTGATTCGGACAGCAGTAGGCAGCCCACCAGCCATGTCTTTAGTAAATGAACTTAAAGGCATGAATATTAGGGTTATCGGAACAGATTGTAATCCTTTATCCTCTGGATTACACCTATGTGATAAAGGGTATATAACCCCAAGAGGTGACGACACAGCTTTCATAGATAAAATGCTTGAGATATGCAAATCAGAATCAGCCGACGCAATTATCTCTGGGCCTGAGGAAGAACTTTTGACCCTATCTAAAAATAAACAATTATTTGAAGATGTGGATGTCTTGGTATTGTGTCCTGATTATAAAACAGTAAAAATTTGTGCTGATAAGAAATTAACAGATGAAACTTTCGAGAGTCTCGATATCCCAAAGCCGAAGATTTATGAAATGAAAGAAATTAGATACCCGTGCATATTAAAGCCTAAATTTGGCAGAGGAGGAAAAATGGTTTATAAAATAAATAATCAAAAAGAACTTGATTTTTATATAAATAAAGTTGAAGATCCAATTGTTCAGGAATTTGTAGGGGGAATGGAATACACCATAGATACTTTTGCGGATAAAGATGGAAATCCTTTATCGATAATCCCGAGAATAAGACTTCAGATAGATTCTGGTATTTCGATTAAGGGAAGAACCGTTTATGATGAAGAAATGATAGGATACTGTGAGAAAATTGTAAAAAATTTAAAATTAGCTGGTCCGGCTTGTGTTCAATGTATAAAAAACAAGGAAGGAATAAAATTCATTGAGGTTAATCCTAGATTCGGCGGGGGATCTATTTTATCAATTAAAGCAGACCCTACAATAATGGAAAATCTAATAAAAATAATAAAAAATAAAACTCCATCAAAAAGCAAGGGTTTCGAAGAAGGATTGATAATGTTAAGATATTATTCAGAGGTATTTGTTCATGAAAAAGGATGTGGCAATTCTATTTGATTTGGACAATACCCTTTATGATGCGGAGCAATACTTTAACGGAGCATTTAAAGAAATATCAAAATACCTCGATGATAAATACGGGATCAATAAAAATGAGTCTCATAAAAATTTGTTAAAGTTATGGAAAGAAAAGACAAGTATGTACCCCTATCTATTTAATGATTTTTTAAAAATGGTAAGCACTGAAAATAAAAAAAATATTGAAAGCGAATTAGAAAATATTATTAAGATATTCAATGGGCATTATGGAAAATTAAAACTATATTCTGATGTAACCCCAGTTCTCAAAAAATTTAGAAATGTAGGTTATAAGATGGGAATAATCACAGATGGAACTGTAGAAAGACAAAAAAGAAAGATAAAATTATTAAATGTTGAAGAGTTTTTTGATGTTGTTATATATACGAAAGAATTAGAAAGCCCAAAACCATCTACTGTCCCTTTTTTAAAGGCTTTAAAGGAATTACATACTAAGCCCCAAAATTCATTTTATGTTGCTGATAACCCGCTGATAGACTTCGAAGGAGCCAAAAAAATAGACATGAAAACAGTGAGGATAATGCGGGGGGAGTTCAAAAATAAACTCAGCAATGAATTTGTGGATTATAATATCATAACTTTGGAAGACTTGATTACGATAGTGAGAACATGAAAAGGAGAATTGGCGTAGTTACAGGGACAAGAGCAGAATTTGGCATCCTAAAGCCATTATTAAAAAAGATAGAAGAGGATAAAAATCTAGATTTGAAATTATTGGTTACTGGTATGCACCTTTTAAAAAAATATGGATCGACCATTAATGAAATAAAAGACTCGGGATTTGATATTTCTGCAACAATAGACATGTATGATGAAAATTTAAACCCAGATTATCACGGAAAATCGCTAGCTCGTTCTATAGAAAAATTCACTAATGTTTTACTCAAGATAAAACCAGATATTTTAATAGTATTAGGGGATAGGCTTGAAGCATTAGCTGCAACTCTGGCAGCAGCAATTCTCAAAATTCCTATTGCACACATACAAGGCGGCGATAAAACAGATAGTGGGCATATTGATGAAAGTATTCGGCATTCAATTACAAGATTTGCAAATATTCATTTTACTGCAACTCAAGAACACAGTAAGCGCTTAATTAAAACGGGGGAAGAGTCTTGGAGAATATTTAAAGTTGGTTCTTTGGGATTAGATTCAATAATAGGCTTAGAAGCCATAGACGAAAATAAACTTTCTAAGAAAACAGGAATAAATGTACTCAAACCATTGATTATCTGTTTATTTCATCCGGTCAGTATAGAAGTAGACAGTATCGGAGAACAAATAAAGGAGATTATGGAATCTATAGACGAATTAAAAATTCAAAGTATAATAATATACCCAAATAATGATGTTGGAAGTGAGAAAATCATATCCGAAATTAATAAATATGACAATAAACCACTAATGAAAATTGTACCTAATCTTTCTCATTTCGAATACATTAGTTTGTTAAAATATGCTGGTGAACACCAAGGAGTACTCGTAGGTAATTCTAGCAGTGGGATAATTGAAGCACCATCTTTTAAATTACCCGTAATCAATATAGGAGCTAGAAATGTTGGAAGGGAACACGCTGAGAACGCAATTTTCATAGAACCTAAAAAGAGAGATATAACAGAAAAAATTGAAATGGCACTATACAATGAAGAATTTAGAAAAAAAGTTAAACATTGCGTTAACCCATACGGAGATGGAAAAACAAGCGAGAGAATTGTGAAAGTTTTAAATGAGATAGTTATAGATAAAAAGTTATTGCAAAAAAAGATAACTTATTAGGGGGGGTATAAAATGGACGAAGAATGGAATGAATTGTATTCAAAAAAGTTTGGAGGAAGTTGGTATCCTAATGAAGGAATAGTTAGATTTACAGCAAGATTTCTTAAAAGGAGGAATGGCATAGATGCATATGAAGAAAAAAGGAAGATAAATAGACTGCTGGATGCAGGATGTGGTAATGGTAGGCATGTAATATTTTTTGCAGAACAAGGATTCAATACATATGGAATTGACATATCAAAAGAAGGAGTAGAAATAGCGAGTGCATGGTTAAACAAAAGGGGATTAGATGCAAATTTAAATGTTGGTGACATAGAAAAGATGCCATATGAAAACGAATTTTTTGATGCTATAGTTTCTTTTGGTGTTTTAGACCATATTACATTCTCCAAAGCTAAAGCAGCTATGAACGAGATTAAAAGAGTACTGGCTCCAAAAGGTTATGTTTATCTCACATTAAGATCTACAGAAGATTCAGAATTCGATAGGGGAGAAGCAGCAGGCCGTAATACGTTTGTATTGCAAGAAGGCTATGAAAAAGGGATAATACAACACTTTTTCGATATCGAAGAGATAAAGGAATTGTTTGAAGGGTTCAAAATCTTTGATATCGAAGTTTATGAAGAAAGATTCCCGGAGTTATATACTGTGGACAAGGCGTTTCTACAAAGTTCTACAGGTATGAAAAAATATATCGACTTGTCAAAACCTATAGAATTAAATAAAAAATATTCCAGATGGTATATCGCAGCAGAAAAAATTTGAGGGGGAAGCAAGATGAGCATACTAGTAATAGCACCTCACCCAGATGATGAAGTCTTGGGGTGTGGGGGCACAATATCAAAATACGCCAAAGATGGCAATGAGATTAATCTCTGTATATGTACCAAAGCATACGCTCCAGACTGGTCTGAAGAGTTTCTGGAGAATAGACCAAAAGAGATAGAAAAAGCAACAAAAATATTAGGCATCAAAAAAACTTTCTTTTTGGATTTTCCAACTGTCAAACTTGATACTATTCCACAAAAAGAATTAAATGAATCAATAGCTAAAGTGATAGATAAGGTCAAACCAGATATTGTCTATACCCCACATGAAGGAGATCTAAATAAAGATCACAGGATTGTCTTTGACGCTTCACTAGTTGCTTTGCGTCCTCTAACTCATAATGCAAAAAGAATTTTATCATATGAAATTCCTTCAGAAACAGAATGGGGGCGCATGATAGAACCTTTTATACCTAATGTATATGTAGATATTTCAGAAACTTTTGATGTGAAAGTCAAAGCGATGGAGGCATATAAAAGCGAGATAAAAAATTACCCTCATCCGAGATCCATAAAAGTAATAGAAGCCCTCGCCAGGATAAGAGGTTCTGAAGTGGGTTTAAAATCAGCTGAGGCATTTTCTTTAATCAGAGAAATTTTGTAGGAGATATGTGTGAAAAGATTCAATAATTGGAAAGAACCAGAATTTGATGATTCTGGTATGACTAGATGGAATTGGATATGCCAACACAAAGAAGGTCTTATTTTAGGTAAAAACACGGACATAGGAGCATTCACTTACATAAATGCAAGATATGGGGTTGAGATACAGGAAGAGGTACAGGTGGGTTCGCATTGTTCGATATATTCGCATTCTACGATAGACAACAAAAAAGGAAAGGTTATAATAAAGAAAAATGCGCGTGTGGGGGCACACACAGTGATTATGCCTGGAGTGACAATAGGGGAGAACGCAGTTATTGGAGCATTCAGTTTTGTGAATAAAGATATTCCTGATAATGTCTTGGCATTTGGGGTCCCTGCAAAAGTAAAAGAAAGGAAATGATGTAAATGAAGTGGAAAATTCCTTTATACAAAATATATCATGATGAAAATGACAGAAAAGCTGTTGATAAAGTGATAGACAGGGGAATGCATTGGACAAACGGTCCTGAAATAGCTGAAATGGAAAAATACCTGTCAAAATATGTAGGTACAAAACATGCACTTGCTTTCAATAATGGCACATCAGCGCTTCATGCAATGCTTCTTGCATATGGGATAGGCCCTGGAGATGAAGTGGTTGTCCCATCATTTACTTTCATATCAACAGCAAATTCAGTGCTTTTCACTGGTGCGAAACCAGTTTTTGCTGATATAGAAAGAAAATCTTTTGGATTGGACCCTGAAGATGTCAAAAAGAAGATAACAAAAAAAACAAAAGCGATAATGCCAATGCATTATGGTGGATCTCCTGCAATTAAAATAAGGGAGCTTAAAGATATTGCTGAAGAAAAAGGAGTTCTTCTGCTTGAAGATGCAGCTGAATCCTTAGGTTCAAAATTGAATAATGAAATGGTTGGTACATTTGGGGATTGCTCTATTTTTAGTTTCTGCGCAAATAAAGTGATTACTAGTGGAGAGGGAGGAGCAATTGTAACGGATTCTGAAGAAACATATGAAAAGCTGAAATTAATCCGTTCGCATGGAAGAGCTGAAGGGGAGAATTATTTCGAATCAAGCAAAACAATGGACTATATCCAATTAGGTCATAATTTCAGGATGCCTTCATTAATTGCAGCTTTGGCACTTTCCCAATTGAAAAAATTGGATAAAATAATAGAAATGAGAAGAAGGGTGGCTGAAAAGTACAAGAAAGAACTTTCAGGATTGGATTTAGAGCTTCCTTTAGATGAAAAAGGAATTTATAACATATATCAAATGTATTCATTGCTTCTAAAGAATGAAAAAACCAGAAACGGCCTTAAGGAGCATCTTGATAAAAATGGGATAACGAGCAAGATCTATTTTGATCCGGTTCACAAGACGCATTTCTATAAAAACATTTTGGGGTACAACGATATTTTACCAAATACAGAAGAAATTTCTAGAGGGATATTGACTATTCCGTTTTTTGTTGGTATGATTGACAAGGAAAACAACTATGTTTGTGATACAATCAAGGAATTTCTAAAGTGATGTTATGGATGATAAAGATCTAAAAAATAAATTTCAAGGAAAAAAAATTCTTATTACTGGGGGAGCAGGTTCGATAGGGAGTGAACTTGTTAAACAATTATTAAGATATGATCCAGAAGTAATCCGAGTCCTTGATGTTAATGAAAGTGGTTTATTCGATTTGGAACAACAGTGTATGGTCCATCAGAACAAACTCAGAATGTTGGTTGGAGACGTCAGAGACAAAAATAGATTAATCAGAGCAATGGATGATATCGATTTTGTTTTTCATGCTGCAGCATTAAAACATGTGTACATAAATGAATATTCCCCATCGGAGGCAATTAAAACTAATGTGATTGGAACACAAAATGTAATAGATGCAGCAATTGAAAATGATGTTAAAAGAGTAGTAAACATAAGTACCGACAAAGCAGTCAATCCAACAAGCGTTATGGGAACTACAAAGTTACTCGCAGAAAAACTTACAAGTGCTGCAGAATATCATAAAGGTTCAAGCAAAACAATATTCTGTTCTGTTCGTTTTGGTAATGTACTTTTTTCTAGAGGTTCTGTAGCTCCATTATTTATAGAACAGATAAAAAACGGTGGCCCAGTTACTATAACTGATGAAAGGATGACTAGATTCATAATGCCTACCAAAAAAGCAATAGAACTAATACTAAGGGCAACGCACCTTTCCAAAGGCGGTGAAACTTTCATACTTAAAATGCCATCAGTTAAGATAACTGATTTAGCAGAAGTTTTAATTGAAGTATACGGTCCAAGATATGAACATCCGGTTGAGGACATACCAATCAAAAAAATAGGAATTAGAGCGGGCGAAAAAATTCATGAAAGTCTATTAACTGAGTATGAGAGACAACATGCAAAATTGATCAGTAATGAAATAATAATTTTGGAATCTTTTACAAAAACTAGAGGTGGATTAGAAATGTATGGGGCTGATCCTAGTAAAAGTACAGTAAATGAATTCAAGAATAATAGTGAAGAAAAAGTCTTAACAAAAGAAGAAATCAAAAAGCTTCTTTTAACTGATTCCTAGAAAATATTTATTTTTTACAATTTGTGTGCAAAAAGTTCAATACTGTGGCATATGGATCAGTTGAAGAATAATAATTTTCTATCTGATTTTTACTAAGTTTCGAATCTTTCTTAATTTTACTATTTATCGAATCGACTGAATCGGCCAACTCACAGATGCCTTCTTTTATTAGATCAACAAGATAATCATCCAAAACACTGGGAATCAATATGGTTTTCAGGCCAAAATATATTGCATCATATGCGCATGTAGAGCCACAAGTCATATGGAGATCCACTAAAGAAAGCGAATCGAATATGTCATAGGTTTTTGGTAAAACAAGTATATTAGGTGCATTTTTGAAAAGATTTTCATACACCTCATTTTTTTCAGCCGGATGTGTCTTTATAAGAAAAAGAATTTTTGGATTTTCTTTGGCCAGAGAAAGGATTATGGGGATTATATAATCTCTTGAAAGAATCTGGGTGGTTACCAAAACTTTCTTATCAAACGAATCATCTAATTCCAGCACATTCTTTTGATTTTTTTTCAAATCAGACTTAAATTTAAAATAAGGACTCCCTACGGCCAAAGCATTTTTTTCACTGTATCTTCCATATTTACAAAACATATCTCTGAAGTGATTTCCATAAACAAAGACGTAAGAAGAGAGAGGATTGTCTTTTTTATTTGGATCGACATCTTGATACACATGGGGATTGATGTTGTTTATCGCCCCATGTTGAAGGTCAACAGTGGAAACGTTTCTTTTTTTTGCAATTAAATTGAAGGTCATCGATCTCCTACCATATCCACATCTTTCAAAAATTACACATGGGTTGAGAAGGCCGATGATGATCTTGGGTACGATTAAATCTATGTAAACTTTTTTCTTGAGAAGTTTATTTATATACTCATCAATAATAAATTGATCGTATCGAATTTCTGAAATCTCGATATCGATGTTAAAATGATAACCTGGCCATAGGTAAAATGGAGAAAACAAAAAATCTGAGATTCCAATCTTGTTTGTCAATTTTTTTAAAGAAGAGATGTCGAAATTTCTTTTCCCTATTTCAAAATAGTTGATTACCTGAAAACCGTTCTTACTCAAAAAATTAAACAAGCCATCATTCGCTTCGAGAAATTTATTTCCATTCCAAACTGTAAAACTTATAAGACTCGAGATATACAATAATCGTTTCTTTCCTCTGAGCTTAGCAAATAAAGCAGAAAAAATGGTAAAAATAGAAGATAAAATCGAATAAAAGATATATGGCAATATTCTAATTTTCTTAATTGGATCTTGTTTTTCTGGTTCATTGTATGATATCCTATCTTGTACTTTCAAAAGTAGAATGATGTCATCAAGGCAGGGTGGTGGATTTTTCCAGTAAATTTTATCATGTTTCTCAATTAGATACCTACATACGTCAAGTGTTTCAAAAAATTGGAATAAATCTTGATGAAAGCTTAGTCTACGGAAAAACCAGACTGGGACCCCTCTCTGAGTATAAGAATCTAGATTGTACTTGGTTTCCAATTCTCTAATTAACTGGAATACTGCCTTTGGATAATATTTCTTATCACCACATGCCTTTGACTTCAATTCAGAATATAGAACAAAATCTGAGCCTTCTGGAATTAATTTTTTTTCTCTTTCAGAATTGATGACATAAATCATGAGAATACCTTGATAAACAGAAAAAGAGGTACATTTCTTAAACCTTTACTGAGGAAAAATATTATGAATTCTGTACATCAAAGCGCAATAGTGGAAGAAGGGGCAAATGTGGGGGAAGGAACTAAGATTTGGCACTTTGTACACGTTAGAAAAGGTGCAGAAATAGGCATAAATTGTAATATAGGGAAGGGAGTGTATGTTGATTCAGGCGCAAAAATAGGAAATAATGTAAAAATACAAAATTTTGTTTCAATTTATAATGGTATTGAGATAGAAGATGATGTTTTTATTGGTCCTTCAGCGACGTTTACCAATGATTTATATCCAAGAGCGAAGGTATGGAATGATGAGAAAATAGCAAAGATAACTGTGAAGAAAGGTGCAAGTATTGGTGCAAATGCTACAGTTGTTGGAGGAACTGTGATTGGAGAGTATGCAATGGTAGGGGCTGGAGCTGTAGTCACAAAGGATGTGAAGCCTCATGCTCTTGTTTATGGCAATCCTGCAACTGTGAAAGGTTACGTTTGTTTCTGCGGGGAGAAATTAACAAAAAAGGAAGGTTCTGTTTATGAGTGTAAATGCGGGGAGAAAGTAAAGATAGAGGAATAGAATGATACCAATAGCAAAGCCTATGATTGGAGAGGAGGAAAAGAAGAATGTCCAAGAAGTATTAGATTCAGGAATGCTTGCCCAGGGAAAATGGGTGGCTGAATTTGAGAAAGAATTTTCTAAATATCTTGGAGTGAAGAATTCTATAGCTGTTTCAAATGGAACTGCTGCTCTTGACCTTGTTTTGAAAGCAATTGGTGTTGGTGTTGGGGATGAAGTAATTGTTCCTGATTTCACGTTTATAGCAACTGCTAATTCTGTTCTTTTCCAGGGTGCAAAACCTGTTTTTGTTGATGTTGATGATAGAATTTTCAACATTAATATTGAGGATGTCAAAAATAAGATAACACCTAGAACAAAAGCAGTGATAGCAGTGCATTTATTCGGCCAGCCGGCGGATATTGGGCCTTTGGCTGAAGTGTGTAAGGACAAAGAGGTTGTGTTAATTGAAGATGCGTGTCAGGCTCATGGTGCAGAGTACAAAGGAAAGAAAGTTGGTAGTTTTGGTGTTGGAACATTTTCCTTCTATCCTACAAAGAATATGACAACTGGAGAAGGAGGGATAGTAACCACTTCTGATGAAGAAATAGGCAGAAAAATAAGGCTTATGAGGGATCATGGGCAAAGTGAGAAGTATTCTCACGCTGTGTTGGGATATAATATGAGGTTGACAAACATTGGGGCTTCTATTGGATTGGCGCAGCTGAAGAAGCTTGATGAATTTAACAAAAAAAGAATAGAAAACGCGGAGTATCTAAGCAGTGAGATTGAAAAGATAGAAGGATTGACTGTTCCATATGTTTCAAAAGATGTGAAACACGTATTCCACCAGTATGTTGTAAAAGTTGAGAAAGGATTTCCGCTTAATAGGGATGAATTGAAGGATTATCTTCATTCAAAAGGAGTTGGTACTGCAGTCCATTATCCTATTCCTATTCATTTTCAGCCTTTGTACAAAAATCTTGGTTATGATGAGGGGATATGCCCGGTAACAAGTGATTTATGTGGTAAGGTCTTGAGCATTCCTGTTCACCCTGCATTGGAAAAAAAGGATCTTGAATATATTGTGAAAACACTGAAAGAGGTAAAATGATGATTGTCGGAGTAATAGGAACCGGAATTATGGGGAGGAACCATGTTAGAGTATATTCCAAAATGAAAGAAGTTGAAGAGATTTTTGTTTATGATATTGATGAAAAAGCATCATCAAAAGTTGCTGAGGAGTACGGTATTTCTTCATGTAAATCATTGGAGGAGCTGCTCGGAAAAGTTGATGCTGTAAGCATCTGTGTACCTACAAAATATCATTTTGAGACTGCAAAAAAGGTAATAGAAGCAGGAAAACATTGCCTTATAGAAAAACCGATTGCGCTGGAAATTGATGAAGGCAAAAAGATTGTTGAATTGGTGAAGGGAAAGGAGATTGTGTGTGGTGTAGGGCATATAGAAAGATTCAACCCAATAATTCCTGAAATTAAAAAAATAGTAAAGAAGCCCAGATATGTTGAAATAAAAAGGCATAATCCTGATTCAGGTAGGATCACAGATGCAGATATAATTTCTGATCTTATGATACATGATATTGATACGGTATGGAATTATTTTTTCAGGGGAATTGATTTTGAAATGAGAGGAGCTGCGGGAGTAAGGAACAAACTTCTTGACCTTGTTTCTTCCCTTGCTGTTTTTGATTCAACTGTGGTTTCCTTGTCTGCAAGCAGGCTTTCATCAAATAAAGTGAGATCAATAATTATTGAAGAAGAGGATAAAACTGTTGTTGGCAATTATATTACACAGGAGGTTCATGTTTACAAAGGAGTAGAAAAAAAGGATCATACAAATACTTCGTATGCTCAGGAAACTCTTGTAGAGAAATTGGCGGTTCAGAAGGTGGAGCCGTTGAAGCTTGAACTTTCAAGTTTCCTTGAATCAATTAAAAACAAGAAACCGTTTGAGGTTTCTTTAGAGGATGCAGTAAATGCACTTGAAGTTGCGGATAAGATAAGAAGCATGGTGAATAAATGAAAATTTCTGTTAGTGGTTTAGGGAAAGCGGGATTGCCTCTTGCTGCAGTTATTGCTGATTCAGGATTTGAAGTCATTGGAATAGACATTGATAAAAATAAAGTGAAAATGATAAATGAAGGAAAGAACCCTATCCCTGAGGAACCGGGGCTTTCTGAATTGATTGAAAAACATGGGGGGAGGAATCTTAAGGCAACTAATAATGGTATTGAAGGAGTGAAGAGTACTGAATTCCATATTGTGATTGTTCCTTTGTTCATTGATGAAAACAAAAAGCCTGATTTTTCTATTTTGAGGGATGCTTTTGAGACTGTTGGAAAAGGGTTGAAGAAAGGAGATGTTGTAGTTCTTGAAACTACTGTTCCTGTGGGAACTGCTGATGGTTTTGTTAAAGAGATTCTTGAAAAAGAATCCAAACTGAAGGCTGGAAAAGATTTCTATCTTGCTTATTCTCCTGAGAGGATTATGACTGGATATTCAATATCAAGATATAAGGAATTTCCGAAGGTTGTTGGGGGGGTGGATAAGGAATCCGGTGAGAAGGCGCTTGGGGTTTATAGTAAATTCTGCTCGGATGTAAGGCTTGTTTCAGATTCAAAAACAGCAGAGATGATCAAAATATCCGAGGGGGTTTACAGGGATATGAACATTGCATTGGCAAATGAACTGTTCAAGATGTGTGAAGAGTATGGAGTAGACTTCAAAGAGATGAGGGAAAATGCAAATCATAATTATTGTCACATACATAAAGCAGGGATAGGAGTTGGAGGGCACTGTATACCTGTTTATCCATGGTTTCTGATTAATGATTTTGAAAAGCAGGAAGATTTGATAAAACTCACCAAAACAGGAAGATTGCTGAATGATAAAATGGTTGATTACTGGGCAGAAAAGATAGTTGAAGAAGTTAAAAAAATGGAAAAACCAATGAATGAAATTAAAGTATGTGTGAAAGGAATATCTTACAGACAGGGAGTGAAGGAAACTGCTTATACTCGTTCAATACCCCTTGTAAAGAAGCTTGAGGAGTTGGGGCTTGAAGTTTATGTCTGGGATGAATTATACTCAAAAGAAGAGATTGAAAAAATGGGATTGAAATATTTGGAACCTGAAAAATGCGATTTTGTATTTGATGTTTTTGAATTATAGGAGACTCTTTTTTCCAAGGATGCAACCGAAGATTATTGAAATACCGCTTGAAATATGAGTGTAGAAATAAAGGAAAGGAAGTGCTATGAGGAATCTGATATCTCTGTGTTTTATTGAATTGAATAGGCTGAATAAAATGTTAAGAGTTAGATATGCCGCCGCTGGAATCAGGTAAATTGTGAAATTTGAGAAAAGGAATAGGCCTAGGGCGTAAACAAGAAATACCGGGGCAATCAATGCTTTTGGAATGAAATAACCTCTTCTGAGAAACATCCCTTTTACAATACCGTAGTTCCATATCTGTTTCAGCATCTTCTTGAAGGTTGTCCTAGGAAAATAATTGAATTGAATACCTGGGTCTGTAAGCAGTTTGTAGCCTTTCTTTCTTAACCGGAGGTTTATTTCAAGATCCCCGCCGTTCTTTAGGTTGTCTTCGAATCCTCCTGCTTTTTCTATTATGTCTTTTTTGTAAAGACCAAAAACAACTGTGTTTGTGAGTCTTGGTTTTTCTATTCTTTTATGGGAGCTCGAACCGCTGAAAACTGAATTGAGAAGGACGTAGCCAAGTTTTGGGGTGAAGGTTTCAAATTTACCTATTGTGTATCTACCGCCTATTCCTGCAAGGTTGTCAACTTCTTTTGAGTATTTATTCCATGTTTTCATGTTTCTTGTGAGAAAATCTCTTGGTATCGTTGCATGGCCTCCGAAAAGAAGGATGAAATCTCCTTTTGCTTCCTTCAAACAGACATTCCAGCCGCTTGAAGGAACTATTTCAGGATTTTCAAGAAGGGTTATTTTGGGGTTTTTTGTTTCACTTGAAATTCTTTTTACAATTGCTCTTGTTCTGTCAGATGAATTTCCATCTGCAACAAGAATTTCATAGTTGTTTTTTGGGAAATCCTGATTCAACAGTGATTCTAGGCATTTCTCTATGTAATCCTCTTCATTTCTCACTGCCAGAAGTATTGAAATCATTTCTCTCCCGATAAACCTTGGGCGCTGTGTTTTATATACCTTGCCTTTATCATCGAATTATGAAAAAGAAGATTGCACTTGTAGTGAATGCTGTAATCTCGCTTGTCCTCATAGGAGTCATACTTTCTTATGCAGGGGTAGATGATTTCATAAAAAACCTTGAATCGATAGATTTAGGGTATCTTTTGCTGGCAGTTGTCTTTCTTCTTTTTACTGATTTATTGATGATTGAGAGGATAAAGATTATTCTTTATGACATGGGGGAGAAACTAGGATATTTCAAAATTCTCTGGGCGCATTTCATAGGAATGTTATTGGCTGATTTTACTCCCGCAAGAACAGGCTATTTTGCAACTGCAGGTGTTTTGCATTACAGGCATAAGATTCCATCCGAAAAGGCAATGGTTTCTGTTTTCGGGCCTCAGATATATGATTTTGCATTGAAGGTTGTTGCCGGGTCTATTGCAATCATATATCTTTTGATGAAATTCATTGAACCTGAAGAAGGTTGGATAATTATTCTTGGGAGTGTGATTGTTGCTGGGATTACCTTATTGATGATATTGCTTCTTTTTTCAGAGAAATTTCTCAAAGTGTTTTCATTTTCAAAGAGCCTTCCTTTGGTAGGTTCTGTGTATGAATTGTTCGGAAGGATGCAGAAGAATTCCCATTTCATCATGAAAAGGACAAAAGAGCTTGTTTTGATTGTTCTTATTGCATGGGTTACAAAAGCAGTGTCCTGGTATTTTGTAGCAAAATCAGTGGGCATCACTCTTGATACTGAATTTCCTGAGATTTTCTTTTACTTCTTCCTGCAGCCGTTGGTCACAATGCTTGAATTCCTTCCAACACCTACAATTGCAGGTCTTGGGTTGAGCGAAGGTGGAAGCGTTCTTGTGTTTTCATTGTTTGGGATAGATGCAGGAACGGCTCTTGTATTCGGTTTGCTGGCAAGGTTCAAGACCACTGTAGTTCATCTTCCTGCCGTTCCTGAGAGTGTAAGGGCATTCAGGTTTGTGAAAAATAGAAATAATACCTAGGATTGGGATTTCAGCCAGCTTATGTATATCTTAACCCCTTCTTTGAATGAAATTTTCGGTTTCCATCCAAGCGCTTCAAGTTTCTTAACATCAAGAAGCATTACTGGAACATCACCTATCCAGCCCCTTTCTCCGCCAGTGTAGGAAAATTCAGGGGAAACGTTTAGTTCTTTTGAAACGAGTTCGGCAATTTCATTTACCGTTGTTTTTTCTCTGCTTCCGACATTGAAAATATCGTAGTTTTTCTTCTGTTTTTTGAAGGCTGTAAGTGTTGCTGAGATGCAGTCTTCAATATGCAGGTAGGATTTCTCCTGTTTTCCATCACCAAGAATTTTCAACTTTTTTGGATTTTTTTTCAATTTATGAAAGAAGTCAAACATTACTCCATGGTTGCTTCTTTCACCGAATATGTTTGCATATCTGAGGGACGTTCCTTTTATTTCGTAGGAATTGGCATAGCTTGATAGATAAGCTTCTCCTGCAAGCTTTGATGCCCCATAATTGCTTATCGGCTCGCAGGGATAGTCTTCAGGGGTTGGCATTTTTTCTGCCTCTCCATATACTGTTGATGTTGAAGTGAAGACTACGTGTTTTACATCTGTTTTCCTGCATGCCTCAAGGACATTGAATGTTCCGAGGACATTGAGTTCAAAATTCCTGCGGGGGTCTTCAGCGCTTGTTTTAACATTCGGGTCTGCTGCAAGATGAAATGCTGCCTCTGTATCTTCAAGGTCTTCAGTTAGGTTGTCTTTTGTTATGTCTTTTTCCACGTATTTTGCTTTGTCATTCTTGTAGGATAATCCCGAGAGATGATTGTCTATAACAATAACTTCATGACCTCTGGACACAAGACTGTCAACAAGATGGGAGCCTATAAACCCTGCTCCTCCAGTAACCACTGTTTTCATAGTGAAATTCATCCATGAATACGTTTAAAAAAAGAACCCAGCAGAACAGTTTATGGTGGGGACATGGTAGACACTATATGCTATAGTTTGCTTCCTTTTGGATTGTTTATTGGAGTTATCTTTGTTCTGCTTGGAGTGAGAGTAGTTATGGAGTATCAGAGAGGCGCTCTTTTTACTCTGGGTAAATTCAGCGGAATAATAAATCCTGGATTGAGAATAATTATACCTGTTTTTCAGAGCATGAGAATTGTTGATACTAGAATCAAGACCGTGGATATACCGAAGCAGGAGGTAATGACAAGGGACAATGTTCCTGTGAGTGTTAATGCCGTAGTTTATATGAGAGTTATCAATGTTGAAAAAGCTGTTTTGAAGATACAGGATTATGTTTATGCTGTTTCACAGTACGGCCAGACCGCCTTGAGGGATGTCATAGGAAATAAGGAGCTTGATGCTGTTTTGACTCAGAGGCAGGAAGTTGCTGACGAAATAAAAGAACTTGTTGATAAGGAGACAGATGAGTGGGGAGTTGATATCACTGCAATCAAAATACAAGACATAGAACTGCCCGTTGATATGAAAAGAATGATGGCAAGACAGGCTGAAGCCGAGAGGGAAAAGAGGGCCACAATCATCAAATCAGAAGGAGAGGTAACCGCATCAAGCAATCTTAAGAAGGCGGCAGAGAATCTTTCAAAGGCGCCCGGAGCATTGCATTTAAGAACCCTTGAAACACTGACAGACATATCATCAGACCAGAGCAATACAATGGTAATTCCGCTTCCTATGGAATTCCTGAAGGCTGTTGAAGGATTTGCGAAAATTTCAAAGAAGAAATGATCATGGATAAAGTAAGCTTCACTGATGTTGTAAGAAAGAGGTACGAAAGCGCTTACGGAATAGTGGGCAATCATTCAGGGGTGCAGATATGCTCCTGGAACAAGAAAGTTCTAAGGGGAAAAGGAGCTTGTTATAAACAGAAATTCTATGGGGTCGACTGCCACCGCTGCGCCCAGATGAGCCCTGCTCTTGCATGGTGCCAGGAGAACTGTATTTTCTGCTGGAGGCCCATGGAATGGATGAGCAGAATTGACATGAAGGAGAAGGAAGTTGACGCTCCTGAGGAGATAATTGAGAAAACTGTTTCTGCAAGAAAAAAGCTCATTTCGGGTATAGGAGGGGCTGAGGATGTCAATAAAAAATTGTTCAAGGAATGCTTTGAGAAATTCCCTTCGCATTGGGCCATATCGCTTTCAGGAGAGCCTACGATATACCCCAGGATAGGAGAGCTGATAAGCAGTTTAAGGGCAAATAAGGAGGTTAAGAGCATATTTCTGGTTACAAACGGCCAGGAGCCTGAAAAATTAAAGGAAATGGCTGAAAAAAAGCAATTGCCTACACAGCTCTATGTTTCACTTACAGCACCCACTAATGATGTCTTCAAGGAAGTTAACAGGCCTGTTTACAAGGACGGCTGGGAAAGATTGAATAAGACCCTTTCTCTTATGGCTGATTTTAAATGCAGGAGAGTGATAAGGCTTACGCTCATAAAAGGCGTGAATGACAATGAGAAATATCTGGATGAGTATGCTGAACTTGTTGAGAAAAGCAGAACTGATTTTCTTGAAGTTAAGGCATATATGTTTCTCGGGCTTTCAAGGCAGAGATTGAAGATAGGGAATATGCCATATCATGAGGATATAAAAGAGTGGAGTGAAAAACTTGTTAAGAAGCTCAAGAATTATTCCATAATTGATGAACATGAGCCGTCAAGGATTGTTTTATTCAAAAGGAATGATTCAAAATATGAAAACATAATAAGGGAGGTCTGATGCTCGGCTGGAAGATGCTGAAAAACGGTGATTACAAAATCGATTTGCCGAGATTGAGTTCTGAAGAAGAAAAGGTTATTGAGGAAGTGGAGGAGGAGTTCAAACAGAGAACAAGAAGCAAAAGTGTCAGTGAAGATGAAACAGAAGAGCTGATGAGAAATCTTATTTTTGACCATGGAGACAGGATGGGAGTCTATATAGATGCTGAGCAGGCAGAGTATCTTTCAAGAGTTGCCGTTCTTCACATCTATGGTTTTGGCTTTATCGAACCCCTGCTTAAAGACAGGAAGATAGAGGAAATAAGCGTAACAGGAATAAACAAGCCTGTTTATGTTTACATAAGAAACAAGGGATGGGAGACTGTCAATGCATGCTTCACAGATGAAAATTCAATAATGGATGTCGTAAACAGAATGGGAAGGAAGATAGGAAGGAGGATCACTTACCAGAACCCGAGGATTGATGCAATGCTTCCTGACGGTTCAAGACTTCATGCATCCCTCCACCCAGTATCGGCAGGGGAGATAACAATAAGAAAATTCAGGGAAAGGCCGTTTTCCCCAAAAGAATTATGTGATAATAAAACCATTAATTTTGAAGCTATGGCTCTTTTATCAATGATAATGCAGGGGGACAATTCTGTATTGATAGCAGGGAATACCGCAAGCGGAAAAACAACTACCATGAATGCGCTGTTCTCTTTTGTTCCTTTAAATGAAAGGGTTGTTGTAACTGAGGAAACTCCGGAGATAAATATTCCTCATGAACACCAGGTTAGACTTGTTGCAAACAGGGATATGGAAATATCACTGAAAGACCTTGTTTATGACTCTCTGAGGATGAGGCCTGACAGGACCATTGTGGGTGAGGTTAGAAATAAAGAGGAAGTTGAGGCGCTGTTTGATGTGATTCTCGGGGGGCAGGCAAGGGGAAGCTATGCAACATTCCATTCACAAAGTGCAATGGAAGCGGTCCAGAGGATGAAGACTTTTGGTATAAGTGATAACGATGTTTCAAGCATAGATTACATAATAGCACAGAGAAGAATGCTAAGGTATAAGGATAAGAAGGAGATAAGGAGGGTTGTCGAAATAATGGGTGTAAAGGACAGAAAGTACGCATTCAGCTATGATCTGAAAAATGACAGGCTTATTTCCAAAGGGGGGGTTCTTGCTGAAAGAGCCGGCGAAAAACTTGGGTTAAGCAAAAAAGAAACTTTTTCTGAATTAAAGAGAAGGGAGAAAATGTTCAGAAAGCTTGATAGTGAATTTTCCGGATGTTTCAGGAGCCTGCAGAAAGGTCTTTTTGATGCTTCTTGAAAGTATTTTTGATTTTTCTGAAAAATTTCCTGAAATAAACATGAAAACAAGTTCTCTGAAAGGATATCCTGAAGTGAATGAGAAAAAATATGTATGCATGAGTCTTTTTGTTTCTTTTTTAATTTCATTTTTTGTTTTCATTGTCTTTGTTTTTCAGAGCATCCTGAATGGTGTTGCATCCGCGCTTTTTTCTTTTGCATTCGTTTTCTTTTTTCTGTTGAAGCTTCCTGATGCTGAGAAAAGGAAAGAAAATTCTAGGATTGAATCTGAGCTTCCTTTTATAATGAGGAATCTCGGGCTTCTTCTTGATATGGGAATCCCTTTCCAGAAGGCTTTGAAGATAGTGTCTGAGGATGAAGGGGTCGCAGCCGACAGGTTCAGGGATATAGTTGAGGATATTGAAAAGGGAGGGTCTGCAATAAGATCACTTTCAGGATTTGCGGAAAAAACTGAAAACACATCGGTGAAAAGGGCGATAGCACAGCTTATGGCAGTGTATGAGCATGGAGGAAAAGGAAATGAAGTGAAAAGGATAGGCGATGAACTTCTGCTTATGCAGCAGCACAGGATGAAAGATTATGCATCTAAAAGCGCTTTGTTCGGACTGCTGTTTATAGCCGTCTCTGCAATACTGCCAACTTTTCTTGTTATATTCTCAACAATAGGGGAATTCGCATTTAACATGAAGGTTGATGTCATAATGGTCCTTTTTGGATTCTTTGTTGGCATACCGCTTCTCAGTCTGCTTGTGCTTCTTGTTTCAAAAATATCTATGCCTTCATACGCATTTTCAAAAGAGAAAAAAATTGAATTATCTGTTCTTTTGCTGGGTGTTCTGTTTTTTGCAACCACTTTTTTTCCAGGACCGCCTTACAATTATTTTTTCATTGTGATAGGGGTGTTTGTTTTTTCAGGAATGAATTACAAAAAATACCTGAAAGAGAAAAAAGTGGAAGAGGTTGAAGCGGACCTCCCCGATGCGCTTCTTGCGGCTTCAGGACTTCCAAAGGGTAGCAGGATTGACAGGGTTTTCTCGGTTATGGAAAAATCAGGGGGAAATGAACTTTCAAAGGAAGCCGAAATATCCATTAAACAGCTGAAATCCAATGTTAAGCCTGAAAAAGTGATAATGGATTTCCAGGAAAGGAATCCTTCTCCGGTTATCAAAAGAGCATGCAGCATGCTTGAAAATGCACTGAATACCAATGCCCTCTGGGTTCTGCATGAGATGGCTGAGGATATACTGAAATTCTTTGAAGTAAAGAGGGAAAGGGAGAATCTTCTGGGGATGCAAAAATACACATTGATTGCGGGGGGAATTATTCTTCCGCTGATTCTAAAGACTTCTTTGAACCTTGTTGAAAATATATCCGAATTTGTGGAGTCGGGTGAAGGAATGGTTGAAATCCTTTACGGTGCTATTCCCGGCTACCTTATTGTCTATGCAATACTTGCATCATATTATGTCACGGATTTGGAAGGAAAACCATCACGATCTTTATTGTATTTCGGTGTTTTGAGTGTGGTTGGACTGCTGATTTTCAGCTTCGTCAGCATTTAAATAATAAGCTTTCAATTATTGAATTCATGATTGACGGGGTTACAAGGGTTTTGGTTTCTCTAGACAATCCGATGCTGACTGCAGTAGCATCATTTCTGGATAACTACATTCTTTACATAGTGACAATTTTTGCAGCGGTTTTGATTTCAGAGAGAAGAAAGAAAAAACTTGAGAAGATATTTTTTGCAATAATTATAGCCGTTCTGCTTGCATTCATAGGCAAAGAGCTGTTCGCTGTTGAAAGGCCGTGTGTTTCTGAAATAACTTCAAAGATAGAATGCCCCGTGGGGTATTCCCTTCCAAGTCTGCATGCGGCAATCGCATTCACTGTTGCTATTGCCTTTCTGAATAAAAAAAGCTATTCCTTATACCTGCTGTTTGCTCTTTTCATAGGATTCACGAGGATTTATCTTGGAGTGCATACGTTCATAGACATAGCGATGTCTCTCGTGGTTGCACTTGTTGCATATCATATAACACATCTTGTATGGAGGAAAAAGAAATGAAAAAGAAAGAATTAGGGAGGCAGTTGATTCATGTTCTCATAGGAATAGGTTTGATAATCTTTCTTTTGCTCTTCGGAAGAACAAAACTTATTGCACTTACTTTCTTTACACTGCTTATAGGCTCTGTCTTGATAAACATGAAACTGATAGGGCAGAAAATAGGAATGGCTGAATGGTTTGAGGAGCAGTTTGAAAGAGAGGATGCCCTTCTTCCTGGCTGGGGTTCGGCATGGTATGTTGCAGGGTTTCTTCTTCTTGCAACCTCGCTTACAAACACTGAGCAGATAATGGCAGGCATATTCATTCTTGGAATATCAGATGCGGCTTCAACAGTTGTTGGAAGCATGTACGGAAAGCATAAGCTCTTTTACAACAAGAAAAAAAGCTGGGAGGGTTCGATTGCATTTTTTATCGCAGCACTTCCTGCATGGTTTTTCATAGGGGAGCTGGTTATCCCTGTGGCTTTTCTTGCTGCAGTTTTTGAGAGTCTTCCACTGAAAATAGATGATAATGTAATGATACCCCTTGCATGCATAACGGTGTTTTTATGGTGAAAAATCTTATACTATATACGTCGAAACAGAAGGCGAGCGGAAACATTGCTGAAAAGATGATTGAAAAAGGCTACAGGGGGGAGATTATTGATACAAAAGTGGATAGTGTTCTTGACGTTCCAACGGATTTTGATGCTGACCGCATAATTGTATTGAGCCCCCACAAAAGCAAAACAGGAAAACCGATGCTTACTGCCCATGTTCCCGGGAACTGGAGCAAGGCCGATTTTGGAGGGGAGGCAAGAACTTTGAATACTGCTTATGGTTCAATGCTGAGGAAACTCATTCTTAATATGCGCGAAACTGCAGAAAAGAAAGATTTCAAATGGGAAATTGTTCTTGAAGCAGACCACCACGGTCCGACCTGTAAATTACCGATAATATTTGTTGAAATAGGAAGCACCGAAAACGAATGGGGAAATGATTTGGCTGGAGAGATAATAGCAGAAGCAGTGATGAAAGCTATTGAAGATGATGAAAAAGTTGAATGCTTTTTTGGTGTGGGGGGAGGGCATTATGCAAGGGAATTTACAGATTACATTGCTAAAGAGAAGGTGTGTGTGGGGCATATTCTTCCGAAATATGCCATAGAAAGCCTTGATGAAGACACGTTCAAGCAGGCAGTGGAAAAGAATGTTGAAAAAGTTGGAAGGGTTGTCGTTCTGAAAGAATCAACAAACAAAGGGCAGAAAGAAAAGATAAAGGATTTTTGCAGTAAATTCAATGTAAAATACGAAGAATTATAAATTATAATCGGGATAGGAGTACCATGGAAAAGATTGAAACCCCCGTGCGACCACACAGGACTCCTGAAATAGAAGGGATACTCATAGAAAGAGGAATCCTTCCTGAAAGAGAATAAACGTTGAAAAAATGAGTAAGAATGAAATCAGATGGAATTTATGGGAAGGATACCAAAGCGTAATTTAGAATTAAAAGAAGAGATCAAAAGGGATATGGGAACTATTCTAAAAGAAGTGGAAAAAGGAGAATACCTGGCTCATGAAAAAGCTAAATCTTTAATCATTTTTTTGGAAGTATGAGTTCAAGTATTCCGTTCTTCAATAAACTTACTGATTTTGAAAAATCAACATCAGGAGCTATGTAAAGCATTTTTCTGAATTTTTTATGTTTTGATTTTGCGAATATTTTGAGTGTTTTCCCCCTCATGATGAGCTTGAGATTTTCAAATGTTACTCCTGGGAGTTCTGCTATCACGATAACTGATTCTTCTGTTTCTGTGATTTCCGTTTTGGGGCTGTAGGTTCTCAGTTTTTTATCTCTTTTTATCTCTACAAACATAAGAGGAGTTTCATCGTTTGCCTTTACAGAGAATTTCAGCCCGTCAGGATTTGATTTCAATGCCTCTACAAATGTTTGAAGCATCTCGTCAAGGAGCTTGTCCATCTCATCTTTTTTCTTCATGACACAATTGTGACTAAGAATAATTAAAAACAAGTGTCACAGGGAAGGGATATAAATTTTCTTTACTATTCATGAAAAGGGTGAATTCAAATGGGATTTGAAACTCCGAAGCCTGTATCAGAAGGGCAGGTGCTTGAAGTAACAATACACAGCCAAGGCGGAAAAGGGGATGGAATAACAAAAGTTGAGGATTTTGTAGTTTTTGTAAAAGGAGCGCAGAAGGGAGAAACCTGCAAGATAAAAATAACAGAAATAAAAAGGACTTATGCGGTTGCAGAAAAGGTTTAGCGCAGCCTTGTCCTGTTAAGCACAACAAGAATTAAAACGCCAAGAAGACCGATGCTGGCAATCACTGGATTTAGCTCATCAGAAAAAAAAGAAACGCTGGGTCTCACAGGGTCGCCTTCTTCATAGCTCTCACCTTCTTCAGTTGTTTTCCCGTCGAATGAAAGCCTCCTGCTGAGGATATCCTCTTCTTCATAGTAAGAATCAGTAAAATGGTCCTCAATCTTCAACTCAAGAGAATTCCATCCTATGCCTTTGTAGGATGAATTGAACATGTATGCATAGGTCTGGGGTTCTCCAGATTCCTGCAATGAGTCAACTGATGTGTTGAGAATTCCTTCATACGTTTCAATGTTTCCGCTTTTGTTTTTAACAGAGGTTATGTGCCTCATTCCATACTCGTCCTTGTAAACATTGAATGAATAGAGGTAGGCATACGCTATGGGTTCGTTGTTTAGGGTGAGGTTTGCCTTGTAGAATTTCCTCTTTGAAAATGCAATTGTGTTGAATTTGTTGTTCTTATACCACTGCTCCCTTAAAACAGGGGAAATAAGGAAAAAAGAAACATTTCCCGATTCCACTTCATATGAGAGGAAGGATGAAAATGGTTTTACGAAGGTTCTTGTTTCTGTTTCATCATCGGATTCGCAGCTTCCGTTCCCGTCAGGCCAGGAATAATGCTCATCCCTTAAATACCTGAATGAGAATTCACCGCTGATTGTTATGTTCAACAGATCAGAACCGTTTCCTTTTGAAAGCTCATACTCGCTGAAGGGGATATTCAAAAGAAAGCTCGATTCATCATTGTTTTCATTGAAGGATGTGTATTTCGTGCTGTTGTTGAATGAGAAGGATATTGTCCCTAGTATTGAAAAATTCTGAAAGGCCAGTTCAACCCTGTTGCTGCAACCGCCGTCGTCCCATTCATCAACTATTGTATCTGCATGGCTTTCAGCCCACCCCCACAGGACCTGAGGGGATGTTTTTGATGAGATCCTGTTATCAACAGAAGGCAGTATCATTATCGGTTTTGCATTCGCGTATATCACAGGGTCAAGCATGTCTGGCTCGTTCAAAGGGCCCAGGGATACCAGCTTTGACCTGAGTGAGAGTATCGCATCAGTGTTGTTTGATTTTACTGAATCAAAAGGAGGGTCGGTGTAGGCAAAAAACAGTGAAACAAAAAGAAGAAGAAAAAGAATGAATCTCATAGGACGTCCTTCAGGGAATCTATTGTGGCAAACCTGACAAGACCGTTTTTTTCTCTGAGGGAGAGCTTTGCCCTTTCTTTTATGTTTAATTTTTTGATTTCTGAATCCATTTTGTATTCATCTTCAAAAACTATCACTGCCTTCCTGTTGAAATTGTCTCCGAAAAGGCCTATGTCATAGTCTCTTGTGGAAAAGTATCTTTTCTTATCTGTGAATTTTTTTCCGTTTTCTATAAGAATCTCCTTTATAACCCTTAGAAGGGTGTTTCTTCTGACATCCCCCTCTCCTGAAAGCTGGTAATAGCTTCTGTAATTTTCAACAATTCCTAGTGAGGACATTTTTTTAAGAAGCTCTTCAACATTTCCATCGGCAACATCCGCTCCATCAGTAACGTTTCTCTTCAATGCAAAGGAAAATTCCTTGGAAGTAAGAGGGCCTTTGATGCCAAGGTCGCTTCTTGCAATGCTGAAGAGGGATTCCGCTTTTTTAACAGGAACAGAAATCTCCTTTCTTATGCTTCTTGAAAAATCACCAACCCTTATTGAGTAAACGGGTTTTCTGCTCATCCTTCCTATGATAATCGCTATTGCAACAAGGCCCAGTGCAGGTATGCCCCACTTGAAATAGAAATCGAATATGCTTTCATAATCATTCAAGACATCCACTTCATAATTCCTTCCCATGACTTCTATTTCAAAAGTGTTAAGCCCTTCGTCAAGTTTTGCCGGGACTGTCAATTTTCCGTTTGAAATAAAGAATTCCTGTCTGTTTGTTGAATTCTTGAGCCCCACAGTAACCTTTTCCCCGTCAACGGGCTCATCATTAACATAAACTGAGAAGGTGTAGAATCTTCCTATTGACTCGACAAAATCCACATTAAGCTCTTTTATGTTGAATGTCCCCCCTCCTATTTTCCCCCTGTCATCAATCACTTTTACTATGTAATTTCCAGTACTTTCAAATTTTACTCTTTTCAGGAAAACGTTTTCCTCGCTGACATAATCAAGCTTGTCCCTCACCTTGACTTTTCCGTCTTTTTCTATCACAAAGTATGCTGTTCCGTTTGATCTGTTTATTGTAAACATAAGCGCAGTCTTTTCCCATGGAAAGATTTGTTCGGGTGATGCATCAACGAGAACCTCCTGTGAAGGCATTTTTCTTGAATCCTTCAACCCTGAAACATTTCCGACATAATACAGAATCCTGACATATTGATTTCCATCCATTCCTATTACTGCAGTGTCCATTCCTTCCCCTTTTACCTGAACCACTGTTTCGTCTTCAACAGCCCATGAATTGTAAAGAAGGCTTTCCACGAATTCATCTGTTCCTTTTTCCATCATCTGGTCAAGGGTTCCGTTGTACATAACTATCCTGTCTTTAAGAGAATCTTCAAGAGGGTCGTACCATTCTTCGTTTTTAACCCCGTTTCTGTATGACAGCGATTCAGATCCGATGTAAATGACTGTTTTTGAATCTCCTTCCGCTTCCATGCTCTGGAGAACATAGTAAGGCATTGCACCGTTAGGGACTATGTATATTCCGCTTCTGAGTTTCTTCCATGAACCAACAGTGTTTATCGTGTATCCGTACTTTTCAAGGACCATGAGTCTTTCCACGAATTCATCAAACCTTTCAACTTCAAGGCCCTCTTCCTCAAGAACAAATATATCCTTTTCAGGCTGGCTTTTCATAGAAAGCATGGAAACATTTCCTGTCCCGCTGTACTTGTACACTGCATACCCCGCGTCGCCGGCTCTTCCAAGTTCTATTATCTCGAGTTCCCCTGAAGAGACTTTTTCTTTTTCTCCCTGGTCAACAACAGTTACAGTGACCATTGCAAGCACTATGAAAACGACAAACGTAACAAGTACTATTGCTAGTACGCTTTTCCAGTCCATATTACAACCTTACCTTTCTAAGAAAATCGATATCATTCCTGTAGAATGTCCTTATGTCCTCAAGACCCAGAGAAAGCATCAAAGGTCTCTCAAGACTCAGACCCCATGCAAGAACAGGATATGTGTCTGCAAGAGGTATGCTTACTTCAGGCCTGAATATCCCTGCTCCTCCCATCTCAAGCCATTCTTTTCTGGGTTCAAAAAATGTTTCGACTTCAAGGCTGGGCTCTGTGTAGGGGAAATAGCTGGGTCTGAATCTTATTTTTTCAAAGCCAAGCTTTCTGTAGAATTCCTTAAGCACTCCAAGAAGGTTCCTGAAATTCGCTTTCTCCCATACTATGATTCCTTCAACCTGATAGAATTCAGAAAGATGCTTGAAGTCTGTTGCCTCGTTTCTGAAAACCCTGCCGATAGAGAAGAATTTTCTTGAATCTCCTTTCTTGAGTTTTGAAAGATACTGGGCGCTTAGAGCAGTTGTGTGCGTCCTCAAAACAACCTTTTCAGCATCTTTCGGGTCCCAATTGTACCCCCATCCTTTTTCATGCTCCTTTTTTACCCTTTCCACTATTTTTTTATCGGGAAGGGGCATCTTCCCGTCAATGTAAAAAGTATCTGCGAGCTCTCTTGCAGGATGGTCCTGAGGCTGGAAAAGGGCATCGAAATTCCAGAATGAACTCTGCACTATGTCCCCTTCCATTTCTGTGAAACCCAAGTCAGAAAATACGTCTTTTATCCTGTCTGAAAGCTTTGTGAGGGGGTGGTTTTTTCCGCATGGCGCATTCTCTGAAGAGGTTGAAATGTCAAAACCCCCTTCGGCCTTGAATTTCTTTCCCGTCCATTCAATAAGAACTGTTTTTGAAGTTCTTTTCTCAACCAGTTTTCTTCTGAAAAGCTCGTCAAGTAGCACCTTGTCCTTTAGGGCCCCGGTGCTTGTTATTTCCTCATAAGCAGACATCCTCTTTTCGTTTTCTTTTTCGGCATCTTTTTCTGTTTTTGTCTGCATCAGCTTTCCTTTTTCTATGTTGACAAGACCCTTCATCTTCGCCCATCTTATTCCAAATGTCATCTCATCTTTTGAAAGCTCCGAAACAGGTATTTTTTCGGCTGCCTTTATGTAAACAGTGTGTTCTGGCATTTCCTTTTTCTTGAAATAAACTGAAAATTCATCCGTTGGAAGTATCTGCTCTTTTTCATCCTGTCTTGCATTTATGTATCCTTTGTCCCTCAGAATCTCTACAAGTCTTCTGACATGGTCTATGTTCATTCCCAATTCTGAAGCAGCTTCATCCACTGTTCTTGTTTTTTTGTCGTAGAGAAGCTCGACTAACTTATCCTCTCCCTTGTACATAACAATTCACTTTTTTGATTTTAGATAAACATACGAACCTATAAGTATTCCTGTTATTGCTACAACTGCAAATCCGTATTCGCCCTCCATGGTGGCAACGGCATTCCTGAACAAATCGGTGAAGAAATCCATAACCTCCTCATCAAGGCTTTCTTCAACATCGAAATTCAGTGAAAATTTCACAAGTATGATGTCCTCCCATACAAGCTGCTCGACATAATCAAGCTGGCCCTCATCAACATCATCCGGCATCGGATTGACTTCGGTGTTTGACCTTGGCTGGGGCGGCTTCACTATGAGGTAAACCCTGTCATCAAGTATTATATCCCCCTGCTCTGTCGTTGTAAAGGAAAGAACTTCTGAATTTATGGAGTGCCTGTATGTTCTGGGTTTGTAATTTTCAACAGAGAATAACCCTGTTCCCTCTATTGTTTCGCTGTTGTTTTTATTTACCTGTGGATGTGCCGAATACTCTATTATCAGCTCTCCCTGGCACATGTCAAGGAATACATTGCAGCCCTTGAGCGGCTGGGGTTTTACCCTGAAATCACGTATATCGACTTTGTTTGCATCTATGTGCAGTTTGATTTCATCAAGATTTGTTGTTGTCGCCCAGTATGAAAGCTCGTTTTCGGTGAATCCCTTCTGGTACAAAGAGCGTTCGTATGTTCCTGAAACAGAAAATTTTATGCTTTCCTTTACTGAAGCGCTTCCGTCCTGCCCTATATCGCTTATTGTCACCTCTGCGCTCTGGAAATTGAAATCCGAGAATGAAAGTGAAAATAACAGTAACAACAGCAGAAGTTTCTTCATGGAGTATTCTTGCGTAATAAGCATTTAAATCATTCGCCTGGGTGAAGGTATTAAAAAAGATTGTATAAAAAGAAACTCAGAGGTGTTTTTAATGATAGTTGGAGGAAAAGTTGAAGATATCAGCGGCAAGAGGGCAAAGGATGAAACAGTAAAGGGGCTTAGCATAAGCATAGAAGTGGACAACGTTAAATTCAAGGGGGAGGACATTGAGATCAAATATACGTACAAGGCAAAATACGGCGGGGGAAGTGAAGTGAAGATAAAGGGAACGATAATGGCAAAGGAAGAGAAAAAGACAATAGACAATATGAAAAAAGATTGGGAAAAGAAAAAGAAGCTCCCGAATGACTATGCTGAAAACCTACTCAATGTGATAAATTTTGCAGGAAGCTCAAATGGGACTCTTCTTGCAAGGGTTTTAAACATCCCGGCACCGCTAACGCCTTCAAGGATAAGATTAGGGGGAGAGGGTGGCGCTTCTTCTTAGAGCAAAGAAAACAGCTATAGAAGCAGGAAGGCTCTTTGTTTCTTTATTTTTAAAAGGTCCGTACGTTGAATCAAACTCAAGCTCGGGAACATCTTCAGTAAATGTTACTGTTTTTTCCCCTTTCCATCCGACTGCGGCATCCTTAAGGGGGTAGAAAGAATCCATTTTTTCGACTTTTTTTGCTACCAGCCCTGTATCCCCGTGTATTGTGTTTGGCACTCTTATCAGTTTTGAAAGGTCCTGTGTCACACCCGCATCTGTATTGACGCATGAAACAGAAAGCCTGTCAGCCACAACAGAAAGCCTGTTCTTAATGTCTTTCACAGAGGTCCTGCTCCAGTTGCCTTCGTTTATTCCTTCTATGAATTTGTCTCTTTCAGCAGAATCATTGAATTTTCTTGCTATTACAGATGGGTCTTCATGGAGAAGTCTGATTGTTTCTCTTGCAAATCTTCCCCTGTAACCTCCTTCATCTGGCGTAGGTCCTGTGAGCTTTACAACTCCTCTTTTTATCTCCTGCTCATCGAAAAAATTGTTGTAGTTCAATCCTGAGCCCATTATGTAATCGACAATCTCCCTTCTTCCATCGCTTCTTAGATTAAGATAGTCGTTGTTTCTAGTGTGGATATGGTATCCCCTGTTACCAGAGAAAACGTAAACAATGTCTTTTTTTGAAATGCCGAAATCGGAAACAAGGAAGTCCTCAACAAGTCTTATCGCATCCTCCTTAATAGATTCAAGCTTCTGGTAAACCCCGTATTTTGTTTCCGAATGGATATCCAAATCAAAGACAACATCCGCCCCCATCCATACCTTTTTCTCTATCGGTGTGATTGAAGGAAACTGATAGTATCCTGTAGAATGGGATATGAAATTCGGAGGTGTGGATACAAGATAGTTTCTCAGGTCTTCTTTGCTTTTGAAAGAAAGGTGCCTTGCATCTATTTTCTTGTCGATTCCTATTCCGAATTCTCTTTTTTCTATTGAAGGGATGTCGATTTCCATTGTTTTGTAGTATTCGGAGAAAAGGTTCTCCTTTATTTTCTTGTTCATTTTTTCTTACCCCTTTTTCTTCCCCAGTTTGATGGGGTCCCGACGTTGCAGTTGCTGACGCATAGCCCGTGGGTCAGAACAGTTGAGCAGGAAGGCACTGTATATCCTCTTTTTCTTGCATGCTCCACCTGGTATTTTGTTGTTTTCGGGCTGTAGTCAGGAAAATTTGAAAACAGTGCAACAAGAGATTCATTCGACATTCCCTTGTTTATTAGGTATACCGCAAGAAACCATCTGGCAGAATGGGGAAGGTTCTCGTGTTTTTTAACAGATTCAAGAAGTTTTTGTATGCAGGGCGGATTCTCTCTAGGAAGAGAAATTCTTTTGCCGTAAGTTACTTTTGTGAATGAAGACCTTAGTATGGATGCGGCCTTTCTTATTGAAGAAGTTGGATTTTTGACTATGGGCGTATGAAGGACATGCTTTCTTACGGCCTCCTCTATCAGTCTTCGTCTTTCCTCTTTTTTAACAGGTACGAATCCCTTGTCTATTTTTCTGTTAATCAATCTGTATTCTATCGACCTCGGGGAATAATTAAGATAAACCGGCAGGGGTATTTCAAAGATGCTTTCTTTTTCTTTTGATGTTATGCCGAATTCGTTTGCAACCGTCTCTACCCATTCCTGTTTCTCACTTTCAAGATAGTTTCTTGCCCTTTTCGATTCGTAGACCGCAAACCTTTCGGTTACGTAATTGTTTCTCATGTAACCTGTAAGCATTCTTGCAGCAGCGTATGAGCCTATCTCCTCTATTTTCTGTGATTTGTGTATTGCTGTGCTTTTTGAGGGTTTCTTTCCCTGAACGGCATTTTTGAGCCTGCCCACTGCAAGTTCTACGACTCTGTCGCTGAGCTGGATGTTCTGGTCCTGAATCACTCTCTTTGCAGTCTGTGTAAAGGGATACCTCACTGAGAATTCGATCTCCCCGTCCTCCTCCATGATATTGTTACTCATCAAATGTTTAAAAGAATGAGCGTGCCCTGCCGAACAGAAGATATCCGAGGTCGAAGCTCAGTATTCCGAAGAAATAATCCCACCTTCCGAGAGGTATGAATGCTATTGATGCCACTTCAAGGAACGGCCTGTAATCAGAAAGGAAAAGATATTTGCCGAAGAATTTCAATTCGTCCATCAATGCAAAAACAAAGAATACTGCGAATGGGATAAGTTCCATCTGGGGAAAACCAAAGTAAAAAAGAGAAACCGCGGCTGTTATAAAGCCGAGGAAATGGCCCTTGCAGTCAACTTTTCCTGCGATTGCCTGTGCAAAAAGCGCCCCAAGAAAAATCATTGAAAATGGGGCATTTGAAATTAGATAGGCAATCATCACACCATAAGCAATCGCAAGAGGGTATTTCAGAGGGGATTTGTGTTTTGTTTCGTCCTCTATCCAGTCAACCACTTTGACGAGAATTCCGGTTATGAAGGCCATTGCATATAGGAATATCATTTTAGCACCGATGAAACAATCAATGGAAATGCTACTGTGGCATCACAGTCAACAGTTACAAACCTTGCCTTTTTTGAAATCTTGCCCCATGAAACTGCCTCCTGCGTTCTTGCACCAGACAATGAGCCGTCCCATGGAGATGCTGTCGTTACATACACGGCATAGTCGAGCCCTCCTCTCAGTATGTTCGATGCTATTGTGTGGTGTTTTGATATCCCTCCCCCAAGAATTATTCCTCCTGTCTTTCTTGCATTGAGAACCATGTCCGCGAGAACTGGCATGTCATCTGTTACATCAATCCTGAAATCACTTTTCCTCTGCTTGAAGAAATACATCTGAAGCCCTACTGCGGAATCTATTATTCCCGGGGAGAAAACAGGTATTCTGTTTTTTGAGCACCAGTATAAGAATGATTTTTTATCATTTAGAGATTTTCCCGCTTCATATGCAAACACTCTTGGAGAGGAGATTTTGTTTTTTTTGTAGATTTTTTCTAAAAGTTTCTGTGTCTTTTTCTCAAGCAGTTCGTATCTTTTATTCGTGATTAAAACATTCCCCAGTCTGTTAATCCCTTTTTTGTAAAGGACTGAATCATCCATGAAGAAATCCCCAAGCTGGTAATCTGAGTATGAGCGGATTATGTCATGGTCAAAGCTTCCACCTGCAGTTATGACGGCATCAACAAATTTTCTTCTGCACAATTCAGCAAACAGCCCCCTGAGCCCTGTTGCAACCATGTTTGAAGTGAATGAAAGAAAAATAGTTGCTTTTTGTTTTTTCATTTCTTTTATTATATCAACTGCCTTTGCAAGATTCGATGCCTGAAACCCTGCTGAAGAGTACGAACCGACAAGCTTTTTCACGTCATGTTCCAATGACATGTCATTTACATTCATAAAAATCAAAAATTATTCAAGAGTGTTAAGGAGCTCCTGTGTTTTGTAGATCATATATATCATGGGGATCACAAGGATTATTGATATTATGTAAAGCACTGTTGTTCCAAGCGGATAACCTTCTGATCCTTTTGCCTTTGCTGCTTTTTCAATATCTGAAAAGAGCTTCCAGAAGAAATATAGATTTACAATCGGGATAAGGCATAGTATCAATTTTACAACAGAATTGTAATCTGCCTTTGTGGCTGCTTTTAGTTCTTCCCACCATTTGTATATCAAATACAGGTCTACGATAGGGATTATTCCTATTATTACTGCAACTATCGGATTTCTTGCCATATGATCACCTTTATCATCCTCTTGGTTAATTAATTTAAATCTTTTTAACTTTGAAATGGGCTTCTGCCAGCGTGTCTGCAAGGTCTGACGCACAGTAATTGTGGCCCATTTTCCTTTTGAGTAGGTTCCCGGCAAATCCGTTGATGTATGTAGCTGCAACAGCAGAATCAAAAGCAGGGTTTTTGCAGAAAAGGGCTGATGTGAATCCCGCAAGGACATCTCCAGTCCCTCCTTTTGTCATTCCCTGGTTGTGCATCTTGTTTTTGAAGATTCTTTTCCCATCGCTTATTATATCGACAGGTCCTTTCTTGAGTATAACACAATTGTGTTTTTTTGCCATTTTCTTGACGTTCTGTTCTGTTCCTGAAACTCCGAAAAGCATCCTGAATTCCCCTTCATGCGGAGTGAGTATTGATCCTCTGGGGATTTTCTCTTTTACAAGCTTCAGGCCGTCTCCGTCGATGACAAGTCTCCTTGCCTTTTTGAGAACATACTTGAGGTCGAACTTTGCATTTTCAAGCCCTATTCCGAAAAGAACACAGTCCATTTCAGGGATTCTGTTTAAATTGAAATCAACCATTGCCTCTGGAATTGTTTTGACTGCGTTTATCAGGTATTGATCTTTTTCCGCAGGATAGAAATAAAGAAGGTCAACAAACCTTCTTGCTGCAAGAATCGAAAAAACAGGGGCTCCGTGATATTGTCTGCTGCCTCCTATCACCATGAGCTTTCCGTTTCTTCCTTTGTGTGAATCTTTCGGTGGGACATAAAGGGATTTAATAATATTCTTTGCATTAACCATAAAGCTGATAACCCATGCTAGGCATAAAAAGTTTATTGTTAAATGGATTTGCCGCCGTTTTTTTCATACCTGCATTTGTATTCCTTTTTCTCTCTCTTGCAGTTTTTATGCTTCCTGCGGAGTTGGCAGATTTGAGGGTTGAAGCTGAGGAAAGGATACCTGAGGCAATAGCGGAATCAGACACCACGCAGGAGCTCATCGACAGTGAATTTCCCGAAGATATGACTTCAGAGGAGTTCAGCGTTATGATGGTCCAGTTCAAGGAGCAGTGCAGGATTGGAAAGGTTGATGATGGAGCTGAAGGGATATGCAGCGAGGTTGTTTCGGGAGAGATAAGGACAAAGCAGGAACTTAAGGATGCATACATAGAGAAAATTCTTGTTCCTGATATGAGAGAGGGAGTAGGTGAATTCTTTTCAAACCTCGAGGACAATACTGAATCCCTTGGCGTTCTCGGAGGGTTGTTTGTTGCTCTTTTCCTTGTAACCTTGATAATAGGATGTGGCTTCCTTTTCTTGAACAATATGCTGAATCCATTCAAGTTTGGAAAGTCGGTTGCAACATATGTCTTCTTTTTCTCACTGTTGACTCTTCTTGGAACATTCATCATATGGATGATGATACCTGGGATGGTTAACGGGCTTATGGATCATGTGAAAGAAAATTCCGAAAAAGGAGTTCAGGAGACCCAATTGATGACTGAGGTTCTTGATGTAACTTCTGAAATTTCAATTGACTGGGGAAGGGGATTTGTCCAGAAGCTGATGATTATTTTCGGAGTTCTTGCAGGTGTCGGCTTCCTTGTAAAGAAATTCTGATATAAATACATTTAAATACTTTTTATAACACAAATATTTTAATGAGCGGTAGGAAGATTAAGGAATGCATTAAGATGCTTGAAAGCGAGGATCATGACGTAATCATTAGAGGAATTGATGGTATCTATGAAGCTATGACAGAAGGAGCAGACGCTTCTTCTGCTGTACCTAAACTGATCAAATGCGTTACTGGAGAAAAAAAGGGGGGACGCAATAGATACGGAAATGTTGAATGGATAAACGAAGCCGCTTTTTTAACGTTGAAAGACGCTGTAGATGATGGTTTTCTGACACTTGAGAAAATAGCAGGAGCAATGAAGGATGCAATCAGAAAGGAGAGGGATCCTGCTAAAAAACTCGATATGAGAATAGCAACTTCTTCAGTTTATAGAGATCTGTTGAGGTCTTGGAGAAGGAAAATTAAGTTAATAGATTTGAAAACAAATCCATTTAGAACAAGGAAAAATGACAAGTGGAGGACAGGATTACGACACTCAACGCAAAGATTGAGATAGTGTTTATAAATCCTTCTCTACCCCTTATTTAAGTTTACAAAGGTGCAGTTATGATAACAACTCCTGAAGAGATGATGAAGCATCTTGAAGTCAGGAAAGTGGCTGACTTATTCTCGCACGAGCAGACTATTTCAAAGAATCTGAAAAAGCTGAAGGAGTCTATGCTCAACATAGGACACCTTGTGGACCCCATAGTTGTTGACAAGGAAACGAATGTAGTTCTTGACGGAAACCACAGACTGAGAGTGCTTGAGATAATAGAGTGTCCGTATGCAACATGCCAGATTGTCGATTACAAGAAGGATGACATAAAGGTGGGGACATGGTTTCTTTCATGCGGGGAAAAAATTGACGACATGGTAAAGGAGGATTCTGTAAAAAAAGAGAAAGTCGACTTTAAGCAGGGAATGGACGCGATAAACAGTCTTAAAGCTCCTTTCATGGCTGTTAGAAAGGAAGGAGACGATGTTGAAGCCCAATTGATTGACCCGGGAGAGTATAAATTAAAAGAAATGATAGAAGACCAGAAGTATGTTCTTTCTTCATTGAAAGATGTCGAAGTGAAATATATTGCTGATGACAATGCGAATGAGTATCTTGAAAAGGGAAACACTGTTCTTTTCAGGAGGATATACACAAAAGATGATATCGTAAAAGCTGCACAAAGCAATGATGCGTTTCCTCCAAAGTCGACAAGGCATCTGATTCCGAACAGGATAATAAGATTGAACATGAAGCTTGGATGGCTTCATGAAAGTGCTGATGTTGCACAGAGATATCTTGAAGAGATGCTTAAAAGAAGAGTTTACAACGGAAATGTAAGAAGATACTCCGAGCCTGTAGTTGTTATATATTGATTTCGTTCTGATTAATTATTCAGGTGAATTTCTATGATACTTTTATCTCCGGGTCCGGTAAAGGTTACTGAAGAAATAAGGAATGCGCAGACAAATGAAATGATAACCCATAGAAGCAGGGATATGTCAGAGCTCTATGGGGATTTGGTTGAGAGATTAAAGAAATACTACAATTCTGAAGAGGCATATGTTCTGACTGGTTCCGGTGCTCTTGGACTTGAAACATTGATATCAAACATATGCAAAAAAGATGAGAAGGCGTTGTGCCTTCCTAACGGGCATTTCGGAAACAAGATGGTTCTTACTGCAGAACTTTACACAAATACTTTGGTTGAAAAACTGGATGGGGGAAAAGGTTGGAATCTTGAAAGGGCAAAAGAACATATTGACAACAGCAATGCACAAGCATTGATTATGCTCCAGAATGAAACAGGGTATGGTGTGAAGAATCATATAAAGGAAATTTGTAAATATGCAAAATCAAAAGGAATGTTTACAGTTATAGACGGAATATCGGCATGGCCTTGCACTGAACTTGATATGAAGGAATTCGGTGTTGATGGTTTTGTTTCAGGAAGCCAGAAGGGAATAGGGGCTCCTCCCGGAATGGCTTTGCTTGGTTTGAGCAGTGATGCTGTTGAAAGGTATTTAGGCAAGGATTCTCCAGGTTATTACTTTGATTTGAAAAGGCACAAAAAAAGATATGAAAAGGATAGACAAACCCCCAATACTCCTGCGGTAAGCCTGTTCTGGGCTTTGCAGAAGGCATTCGATGTGATGGATGAAAAGGGGGGAGTTGAAGAGGCTGTGAAAAGACATTCCGAGATAGCCGGGTATGTTAGGAAAAGACTGATTGAAATCGGGTTTGGAATTATTGCTGAAAAAGGGTTTGAATCAAATACTGTTACCGGATTTATATGTGAAAGTCCTGAGCAGGCAAAGGAAATCAAGAAAAGACTTAAAGACGAATTTGATGTTGTTATTGTAGGTTGCAGGGATGCTTTCAAGGACAACGGGCTGAGGATAGCCCACATGGGAAATGTTACAATGGAAGAGCTAGATGTCTGTCTTGACGGTATAGAAAAAATAATTGAGTGATTTAAATGAAAATAGTTGTTTCTGATAATATGGAAAAAGAAGCAGTTGAAATGCTGAAAGAACTCGGAGAAGTTGTCTACAGGCCGGAGAATCTTGAAGGTGCATTGAAGGATGCGGATGTTCTTGTAGTGAGAAGCGCCACAAAGGTTACAAGGGAATTGATTGAAAAGGGTGAGAAGCTCAAGGCAGTCGGAAGGGCAGGAGTCGGAATAGATAATATCGATGTGAAAGCATGCGAGGAGAAAGGAATCAAGGTAATTAATACTCCTGGAGCTTCATCAAACGCGGTTGCCGAGATAGTTCTTGGCGTAACAATATCGATGCTGAGGAATGTCCAGAAGGCTTATCTCCAGATGAAGAAAGGTGAATGGAGAAAAAAAGAACTTGTTGGAAAGGAGATTTCTGGGAAGGTCCTTGGCATTGTGGGTTTTGGCAGGATTGGGCACCTTATAGCTGAAAAGGCGGATGCACTTGGGATGAAGGTAATCGCCTATGATCCAAGAAAAAAGGAATCTGATTTTGTTGAATTTTTTTCTCTTGATGAGCTTTATGGGAAATCGGATGTAATAACACTTCACACTATTCTTGTTCCCGAAACAAAAAATATGATAAACAGTGAGAGCATTTCAAAGATGAAAGAAGGAGCTTACATTGTGAATTTTGCAAGAGGGGAGCTTATTGATGAAGATGCTCTTTATGAAGCATGCAAAAAAGGGAAAATAGCCGGAGCTGCACTTGATGTCTACCAGTCTGAACCATACAAAGGAAAGCTGCTTGAACTTGATAATGTGTATTTCACCCCCCATATCGGAGGAAGTACAAAAGAGGCCCAATTCAGGATAGGGGAAGAGCTTGTTGAAAAATTAAAAAAATTATAATCCTACAAAATCAGAAGGCATCTTCCCTGGGGGGAATGCTACTGACAGAGGGGATTTAACAGGAAGCTGGATTTCCTCGGCAATTCTGACCAGCTCTTTCATTGAAATGTCTTTTTCTTTTGTTACAAGGTAGGGGACAACTCCATGCGGTGTTTCTTCCTTAACAACTTCGAATCTGTGCTTCTGTATCATTCCTGCGATTTTAACCTTTAGATCCACAAAGCCTTTTTTCAGGATTTCCTCTCTTACAACTACCATGAAATCACCTTGTCAGAAAAGTAAGTCCTTTTCCCTTTTTTATCGCGATGTTCTCATTTTTTTCAAGCCTTTTTATGAAAATTCCGTCTATAACAAGGTCTGAGGTCCTGTCAACAGATATTTTCACAACTGCATTCCTGCTCAGAACCGTTGGCGAAAATCTTCTCTTGTAGGGGCATATGGGAACAACTTCGATGTTTTTTTCATACGGGTTTAATATCGGTCCGCCTGCAGAATATGCATAGGCGGTTGAGCCTGTCGGTGTTGAAACTATTATCCCGTCTCCCTCAAAAGAATGTTTTCTTCCGTTTATCTTAACGGAAAGTTCGATGACCCTGTAGTCGTGGGTGTGGACAACGACATCGTTTATTGATTCGTATTTTTTATCTCCTATTTTTGCAGAAATTGTGAGTCTTTTTTCTTTTTTGTTTTTACGAAGAATACTGATAAGCTCTTTTCTCCATTTGTCTTTCCTTATGATGCACATGTGGCTTGTTTCAGAACCTATTCCCAAAACAGCACCCTGAACCCAGCCTCTGTGGTGGGGGTAAAGGATTGTACCGTCTCCCCCAATGCATAGCGTAACATCCGCATCTTTTTTCACAATTCTGAAATTGTGTTTTCTTAGGAAAGAAAAAACTTTTTTTTCAAGAGAAACGGCCCAGGGCTTTTTCTTGTTTGTTATAAGTTTGATTTTCATTGTTGAGATTGGGAAAACAAACAATTTAAAACATTCCAAACATAGGAAAAATCCATGGCGTTGTCTGATGAAGATATAAAGAGGCATTTAAGAAAAGGAAAAATGAAAATAAGGCCTTTGAAAAAAGACCAGATAGGACCCGGGAGCGTGGATCTTACTCTTAGTGATGAATGGTACTGCTTCAAAAAGAAATTCACAAAGGAGGACACTGTTGTTGATCTAAGCAAAGTAAGCTTCAAAAAAGCTCTTGAAAGAAAAAGGGCAAAGACCATCCTCCTCAAGCCGGGACAGATGTGCCTCGGAAGAACAGTTGAAAAACTGACACTGCCTCCAGACATAATGGGAAGGCTGGAGGGAAGGAGCAGGTATGCAAGGATGGGGCTGGCGATACACGTGACATCTGCAATAGTTCAGCCCGGAAGCAACAACCACCAGATACTTGAGATAGTTAATTTTTCGCCGTTTACAATGAAACTTCATGCCGGGATGAGGATATCACAAGTTGCATTTGACGAGGTAATTACTCCTTCATCAAAACCATACTCAAAATACGGAAAAATTGCAAAAAAACAGTGAATCAGATGAACGAAACAGGAAAATATTTTCTTCTTTCATTATCGGTTTTTCTTGTTATAATAGTAGTATCCATGCTTTACCTCGGGCCAAAAACAAGGGAGCTGAAATATATAGAATCGCCTATTGAAAAGGTAGAGGAATTGCAGCTTGAACCGAGGGAAAGATACACATACATGTACACATCCCCTGAAGCGAATACAACAATGACATACGCTGTTTTCCAGGGCGGGGGGTGCACAGGCATATACATAAAAGAGATTGAAGACTCAGGGGTGTGCATCGACAGATATGGAAATGACAAAAACGGTTCAAATCTTTCCCTTTCAGATCCTCTGATATATTTCTTCAGGCCGTGGATGCTTGCAGTGCATGAAGACTGGAAATGGAACGCAACAATGGTCATGGAGGATGAGAACATATATTTTGAGATGTCTGTCCTTACTTTTGAAACTGAAGGAATCGAAACAATAAACGGCAGGGAGGCTTACAGAGTTAAAATGAGGGAAGGAGGAAACGAAGGCTACGCCTGGGTGGACAAAGAAAAAAGAATTCTTTTGAAAGAAGTCGGTAAAGGATATATGATAGAACTTATCAGTTCTCCTCTTGGCGAAGAACAGTGAGCGGGATTATTCCTTTGTCTAACTCTTCCTGTGCTATCTGTATGAAAGTCATATCGCTGTTTGCCTTTATCATTGGGGGTGCCCCATAGGCAAGCTGCAACGACCTTGCTCCCAACAGTCTTGCGACTTCGTATTTTGTCAATTCTTCTTTATTCATAGAAACACTCAGAAAAGAAATTTGTCTACAAAACAATATAAACGTTCCCTCTATTGCCCACAGTTATGGCGGTTTCCCCTGTAAAATTAAATGTCTTTACCTGGCCCTTCTGGACCTTTATTTTGACTCCTTCATCTATTGATTCTCCCCTTCCGTCAAAAAGATAGACGATTGCCTCGTTTTCATCTTCGTCTTTCACAAGCAGCCTGGTTACTACCTTTTTCTTTTTTCCCTTTGTGTATTCAAAGTTCTCTGCGGATGTTACTTCGAGAATATCCGTATTGAGGTTCCTGATTCCGTTTTTTATCTCGGTGAGGTTTGTTATCTTTGTTTCCTTGAATTTCTTTTTTGCAAGTTTGAAAGCAAGATTAAGCTCATCGTTTATTTGCTTGCTCATTTTTTTCATTTCCCTTTTCATAAGGGTCTCGTCGCCGTTAGAAAGCATCATTCTTTCATATGCGGCCTTGAACATTGTGTCGGGGAGTTCCTTGAACGAAAAACCCTCTTCCTCTTCGGTGAAATCCTCTGATTCCAATTCTTCAACTAGCTTCTGCGCGTCCTCAACCCTGCCTATTTCGCCTATATCCTCGGCAATCTCTTCAGGTTCTTCAGGCCCCGACTCTTCGATAACATCCTCTTTGCCCACTTCCTTTACGTCGTTTTCATCGATTGCATTTACGGGCTCTATTGATGAAATCGCTTCGAGATAGGTTGTGAGGAATTCCTGTATCGCTTTTCTTCCGTTTCCTTCCTTTTTCTTTTTGCCTACCGCCTTCATATACGCTTTTTCTATGGCAGGCATCATCTTTTTCCTTGCAGCCTTTGCCTTCTGTTTTCCGAGCTTCTTTTCAAACAGCTGGGTTATGGGTGAAAGAACCTTCTTTTTTCTTTTTTCCATGTCTTCCTCTGGTATTTCCTCCTGCGGTTTTGAGAAAACATCCGCAAAAGACATCAGCTCCTCTCCCTTTGACTGCTTTTTATCTAATATCTTCTGGGCCAGGTCTTTCACTTCCTGGTCCTTGTCATAGCTGAGCTCCATCAAAGCAAAAACAGCGATAGGGTCGTCTATTTTGCCGAGGGATTCTGCAGCCTGTTTTCTTACCTTTGGACTTTCATCAAAAGTAAGAGAGACAAGTTTGTTGATATCAGATATGGTTTCTTTCGGCATGGGTACACCAGGTTTGCTGCTATCAGATTTTTTTAAAAAATGTTTTAAATACTTTGCATTCATTAACAACTAAACGAGATAAAGCTCATTTTAAAGTATGTGATTAAATGATGGACGAGAAAGAAGTGAAGGCAAGGATTGAAGAGCTTGAAGGAAGAAAGTCTGGGCTCATAGATAAGATAAAGGAGTTTAACAGGAGACTCCGTTACAAAAAATATGAGCAGAAGGCTCTTGCTCCATTCGTAGAACAAACAAGAGACATAAGGATAGGTCCATTGAGAAAGAAAAAGAATGCTCTTGAATTCAAAATATCGACACAGGCATATACCCCCCGACTTGAAAGGGAATGGCTTAAGGAAGTAAGAAAGCTTGATGCCAAGCTCAAGGAAGTAAGGGAGATAGAATGGGCGAGGAAAAAGAAAAAGCTTGTTGACAAGGATATAGAAAAAGCTGAAAAAGAAGTTGTAAAGATTGAAAGTGAGCTCAAGGTCATAAGGGATGAGCTCAAAAAACTTTACGGTGATGCAAGAGTAATCAAAGCAGCAAGCAAGAAGGGAGTAAAGATAGGTAAATTCGATGAGGATATGGTTACGCTTGCAGACCTCATGGTTGTAGAGAAGAAGGAGGAGAAATAAGTTTTAATGCGTCTTTTATTATTTTATTGTGGTCAGCTGCAAGCTCGGGTATTTTTTCTATGTCAAACCATTCTGTATCGGATGCGTCGTCGCCGGCTTTTTCTTCTCCCGATTCTATACCGCATATGAATGCCACAGAAACAACTTTTCTTGGGTCTCTTGAAGTGTCGGAATACACCCCTATCAACTTTTCTGGTTTAACATTAAGACTGGTTTCCTCTTTCGCCTCTCTTTTTGCACACTGCTCAATGGTTTCATTTTCCTCTAAAAGTCCTCCCGGAAGCGCCCACATGCCTTTGAACGGCTCTCTTCCTCTCTTTATCAGAAGGATTTTTTTATTTTTGATTATTACTGCATCAGCCGCTAAAGGTCTCATGTGATAATATCCCTGAAAAAGATTAAAATATCTTTTTAAAGGTTTGTTAGCATATGTAATTATGTGGGAGAATTATGAAAAAATTCAGAAATGTTAAATTAGGAAAAATAGAGGTGGAGAAGCCCGTTCCAAAAGCTTCTCCTTTTTTAGTTGCAGGCGCATCTCTTCTTCTTGTAGGTGGAATTGCAAAAGCTGCGGATCAAAAACCACTTAAACCTTCAGATAGCATTTCGGCAGAATGCGGAGCGCTGGCAGGCTCTGTAATCGAACTGTCCAAAAAAATCCATTCTATGTTGAGAGTGGATGGTGAAAAGGGAGTTAGATTCAAGGAAGGCGGATTTGGTGTTCCGAAAACAGCGCGGGATGTGGACAGGGATAAAGAAGGTGACTGCGGGGATTTGACATATTATTTTCTTTCATGCATTATGAGCAGTGAATTGAATTCAATGGAAGATGTTAAGATTGGTGCGATGGATGTCCACCTCAAGGAAAGCAACAGTGAAACAAGGCATATTTTTCCATTGATCCTTGTGAAAGGAGAAGTTCCTGACGAATATTCATATGATTTTAAAAAAGACAAAAAACTCAGAGAAAAAGTGATGAAAATTTTCGGTATTGAATGCACAAAGGGATGGAACATGATTCTTATGGATCCGCAGGCCGATTTCGGGGTGGTAAGGCCTTTTGATGACGCATACGCCTGGGATGTTGACGGTACAAGAGGGGTTTTCTTCAGGGAAATAGGGATGTCTGATAGCAAAAAAAACAGGGTGCAGAGAGCTGTGGATGCTTTTGAAAGAACTCTTGAATTAAACGAAAATGATGGTTTTGCTCATGCAAATCTTGCAGAGCTTCTTCATAACAGCGGAAGAATTGGAGAAGCATTGGTGCACGCAGAAAAGGCATACGAATTAATGCCTAAAAACAGTGAAGTCAGAAAAAATTATGTCATAGGCCTTAACAGTGCAGGAATAGCAAAGGCAAATGAGGGAGTTAAAGCAGGAAATGCAGGAGAACTTGAAAATGCGATGAAATGCCTTAAAGAGGCAAAAAAGAATTTTGAAAGATTGATTGAAGTTGCAGGAAATAGCAGAGGGCTGAAACAAATTGTAAGAAAAACAAAACTCGCATTGAAGCAGGCCAATGGAATGATAGACCAGCTTCATGGCATGGGTGTTCAATAATTATCAGACGCTGTTGACCTCATCATCGATCAGAGGTTGTTCATATCATCATTTTGATGTGAACCTATTTGAATGCAGTTCAAATCCTGTTCATGTCATCATTTAAATATTATTACGAATTCTTTCTTTTTAAACCTGCTTATTCTACGTTTCCTCGTGCTGACAGGTAAGGGATATAAATGAAAATACTGCATTGTTTCCTTCGGTTCCTTCGTAACGAATGAGATAGGACATTGCTGAACCCTCTTTTGGGATTAAAAGTATGGGTCCTGTTTCTCCTTCACAGACATCTCTCATCGGATTTGAAGCCAGTGTTATTGAACCAAGAACTGGAACTCCGTCATTTGTTGACCAATAAAGTCTGGCAACAGAATTTTCAAGAGAATAGTCATTATGATTCATTAAAACTTCTCCATCTTCCAAATAAGCAATGTTCGAGAAAATTGAGAGTTCCGCCGAATCACTGTCTAAATTGAACAGGTGTATAAGTCTTTTTTCTCCATCGATTCTTAAGTTTCTTGTTTCATTCTCACTTAGGAATATTGTCAGCTTAGGATTGTCTTCTAGGTCTGTTATCTTAAGCTCAATCCACCTGTCTTCAAGATCAGATATGCTGATAACGGTATACTTGAGACCGTTTACCTCCATGGAATCTCCTATACCAAGTCTCTCTCCTTTTATTTCATCTCCAAGTTCAACTGAACCCCCAAACATCGGGGTGTCTTCGAGATCGTCAGGCGGTGAAAGCCTTGTTACAAACCAGTTCTTTCCGAATAAAAATACTGGTATTTTATGGGTTTCGGTTCTCTGAAGGTTCTCTGTTCCGTCTCCTTCTGTATATTCAAGCAGTCCTGTTATGTTCCCCCCTGTGGTTCCGAATTGTATCATGCTTCCAAGCATAAGTCCCCTTGCAAGACCAACATGTCCTTCTCCTGTCAATGCAAGGTACATCCTCTGCCTGTACTCTATATCTGCAAAAGTATCTGTTGAAAGCAATTCATTGAAAATTTCATCATCATGTCCCGGAATCAACGTATAAGGAACAATAATCCCAGCTTGTTCAAGAATCCAATCGGCTTCTGCTCCGAGTTGTCCTCCTGAGAGAGGCTCTTCAACTGGAGCTGTCAACTGATTTTCATTCTGGGGTTCCTCCCATTGGCAGTCAGGCTGCACCTCAGCAGGAGTACATGATTTTTCTTCAAATTCCCTTATCTCCTCTTCTGTCTCTGCTTCTGCATCAGGTTCTGGTTCATCCAATTCATAAGATTCTTCTGCATCTGCTTCTAGGTCGGCATCCGGTTCATACTCTGTTTCTGCTTCTAATTCTCTTTCAGGCTCTGTTTCTGTATCAGTATCTACATCTGTGTCTGTATCTGTATCCAAATCAGTATCTGTATCTGTGTCAAGGTCTGTATCCGTATCTGTGTCTGTGTCAACGTCGGTGTCTAGGTCTGAATCAGTGTCTAAATCACTATCAGTATCTGTGTCTAAATCTGAATCAGTATCTGTGTCGGTATCTACATCGGTGTCGGTATCTGTATCCAAATCAGTATCTGTGTCTGTGTCAAGGTCTGTATCCGTATCTACATCTGTATCAGTATCAACGTCGGTGTCCGAATCAGTGTCTGTATCAGTGTCACTGTCTGTATCTGTGTCTGTATCGGTATCAGCATCTGCTCCTTCCTCTATCTCGGCATCAGGTTCTCTTTCAATCTCTTTTTCATCTGCATCTGGTTCTATTTCGGGTTCTGGTTCATATTCAGCATCCGGATAAAGGTCTGCATCTGGTTCTATTTCCTCTAAACCAGATTCCTTCTCATTTTCATAAGGATCAAGTTTCGGCTTGTTTCTATCACAACCTAAAAAAGGAGTAGTGGCAAGTGTAACACTCAAAAGAGGTGCAGAAATCTTAAATGTAGTGTCTGCTTTTTCTCTTGTTTTAGACTCTCTTTGTTCTCTTCCCTTATTTGAAAACTTGTTTACCATACAGAATGATTATGGGTAAATGTATTTAAAAATATTCCCATCATTTACCACAATAGTAATCATTCACAGGGAAGCCTCATAAACACGAATCTGGCCTCTTCTTCTGAAACACCATTATATTGTACAATATCGGTAACTCCCATGATATCTGAAGGTATCCTGAGTTCTAAACCTGCTTCACCCTCACAAAGATCTCTTGGGCTTTTTGTGAAAAGAAGAGCTGCGAGCTCTGGAACTCCTTCACCAGTTCTAAACCAGAATAGTTTGACAACACTGTCTTCAAGCTGCTGGTCGAGATATTCGTTTGTTATCGGCTGGCCGTCTTCAAACAAAGCCTCTTCCGACATTATTCCCATATTTACTATGTCATTTTCCACGCCGTAGATATGAATCAATCTCTTTTCTCCACCTACAACTACTGTTTTTGTTGTGTTTTCATAAACAAAAACAGGAAGGTCAACGCTCCCGTCATTAACTACTACCTGCACGATTCTGTTTCCAGGAAGACCGTAGATTCCAGATATTGTGTATGTAACCCCATCTCCTTCAACAAGAGACTCTCCAACTGCAAGATTTCCTGAAAGTGACTGTTTTGCAACTTCCATCATACCCCCGAATGCTCCTTCCTGAGGGATATCAACGGGAGCAACAAGTGCTTTAACGATAAGAGATTCCCCGAAAAGATTTATCTCAAGACCATGTGTCTCTGTTCTTTGAGAGTGTTCTGTTCCGTCTCCTTCTGTATATTCAAGCAGTCCTGGTTCTGTCTGGTCTCCGAATAATAGAAGTTTTGAAAGCCTTGCCTCTGTGGCATAACCTTCAGAACCTGTCCCCTGAAGTGCATTGTATACTCTCTGCAGGTAGGAAAGGCCTGCAACGTTGTCATTCAAAGTGAAACTCTCAAACAATTCCGCATCCGCAGGAATCAAAGCGAAAGGTGCGAACACTCCAGCACTTTCAAGAACAGCCAGTCCTGTTTCATCCATTTCAGCGGCCCCTCCTGAGAGAGGTTCATCAATCGGGGATGTTAATTCTGTTTCTACAGAAGCGTTTTCCCAGTCGCATGCAGGGTTCTCAAAAACACATCCTTCTTCTGCTTCTTCCTCAAATTCAACAAGTTCTGTTCCCTCTTCTGTTATTTCTGCATCAGCATCTGTTTCAAATTCCGCGTCAGGTTCTGAAATTTCCTGCTCTTCAGTTTCTGCATCTGAAGCATCAGCATCTCGTTCAAATTCTCCTGCATGTTCTCTCTCCGGTTCTAATTCTGTTTCAACAATCTCAGCATCTGTTTCAAGTTGTGCATCTGCTTCTAGGTCGGCATCCGGTTCATACTCTCTTTCTGCTTCTCTTTCGATTTCAGGTTCAAGCTCTGTTTCTGCTTCTAATTCTCTTTCAGGCTCTGTTTCTGTATCTGTGTCTACATCAGTGTCTGTATCAAGATCTGTATCAGTATCTACGTCTGTGTCAACGTCGGTGTCAAGGTCTGAATCAGTGTCTAAATCACTATCAGTATCAATGTCAGAATCGGTGTCAGTGTCTAAATCTGAATCAGTATCTGTGTCGGTATCAGTGTCACTATCTGTATCTACATCTGTATCAGCATCTGCTCCTTCTTCTATCTCGGCATCAGATTCTCTTTCAATCTCTTTTTCATCTGCATCTCTTTCAAGGTCAGCATCCGCCTCTCCAACTTTTTCTTCTGGAGGATACTGCATCAGGCATTTGCATGTGGGTTCTGTCTGGCATCCAAATCCGGCAAGAGCTATTCCTGCCAAAGGCGCCCCTATCTTAAAAAAATTCGGTTTCTTTTCTTCAGACTTTCTATCCTGATTAGGACCTCGTTCAGTATCATTATTTTTGAATTTACGCACAAAACCACCCATGTCCGTTTTTGTATAGTTATGTTTAAAAATATTGACAATTTCTACCACAAAATCTAATCCTTTTTATCTGCTCGGATCATAGAAAGGGTTTCAAAAAAGAAATGCTTTTCTTGAAGAATTTTAACTGAAAATCCCATCGATTCAAGTTTTCTGATTGTCTTTTCAGGATTGTTCAGAGAACTGTGCAAAATAAGCAATTTTCCTTTGCTTTTCAGAAAGCCGGAAAAGGAATCAAGAAATTCATCAAGAACTTTTCTTCCGTCAATTCCTCCATCAAAAGCATGGTTTAGGTTTGTGTTGATTTTTTCATCTTTTCCGGTAGGAAGATAAGGTGGATTGAAGATTATGGCATCAAATCTCCTTTTTGGAATTTTTGAAAAAAGATTGCTTTGGATGAAATCGATGTTTTGAATTTCGTTTTTCTCTGCATTTGATTTTGCGTTTTTTACGGCCTCGGGATTTATATCTACTGCCAGAATCTTGTTTTCGGGGTTGTTTTTTGCATTCAAAATACCTACTATGCCGCATCCTGTTCCAATTTCCAGAATCTCTCCTTTCAGGCTTTTTGAATGCTCTGCAAGTAAAAATGAATCATCAGAGGGTTCATAAACAGAATCAAAAACATCAAAAGAAATACCTTGGAATTCCATACTGATGGATTATAATAGATTTCATTTTTATTTATTTCATGGATGAAATTCTGCTTTTGCTTTTAAGGAAGAAAGCCCACAGAAATCCGGTGGGGATTACTACAAAGGAAATCGGGTATGAACTGGGGATATCGCAGCAGAACGCATCAAGAAAGCTCATAGAACTTGAAAAACATGATAAGATAGAAAGGGGGAAAAAGGGAATTCTGATAACACAAAAGGGATTGAAAGAGATAAAGGAGCTTTACGCTGAAATAAAAAATTCTCTTGAAAAGGAAAGGCTTTTTTTCAAAGGAAAAATAACTGAAGGATTTAATGAGGGGAAATACTACATTTCCTTGAAGCAGTATGCAAACAGAATAAAAAGGAGTCTGGGATTTCTTCCATACCCGGGAACATTAAATGTGAAAATAGAAGATATGCAAAAAAGATATCAGTTAAAAAAGCTGGAACCGGTGATTGTTGAGGGATTTAAGATGAAAGGCAGGAGTTTCGGGGATATATACGCTTACCCATGTGAAGTCAACGGATTGAAGGCTGCAATAATAATACCGACAAGAACACACCACGGGATGGATATACTGGAGATAATATCAAATCATAACCTAAAGAAAAAACTTAAGAAGAAAACCGGGGACAGTGTTACTGTAGAAATTAGATAAATCAGTATTCCACTTTGTTTTCTTTCTTTTTCCATACTTTGAAAGGACCAAGGCATTCTTTTCTTGAAATCTGTTTTATCTTAACCTGCTTCTTTTTTGAAATTCCCTTTATCACATCATAGATAAATTTGTCATCAAAGCCTATATCTGCCGCATCTTTCTTTGTACAACCAAAATACAGCTTTCTCATTTTGGCCCAGTGTATTGCAGAAAAGCACATGGGGCATGGCTCACAGGAAGAATAGATTTCGCAGTCAGAAAGGTCGAATCTCTTTAATTTTGATGTTGCTTTCCTTATTGCAACGATCTCCGCGTGCGCTGTGGGGTCATTCGTCTTGATTACTTCGTTGTGGCCTTTTGCGACAACCTTTCCCTTTCTGACAATTACGGCACCGAAAGGTCCGCCGTCGTTCTTCTTGAGACCTTTGAAAGCCTCTTCAACAGCAATCTTCATGAATTTGTTCATGGGAAGAAATTGAAGGGTATTCTTTTATCTTTTTTGATGGGCTTGATATTCTTATATGAATATTTTATGAATTTGAAAAGTAATTTAAAGAATCGGAGTTAATGTTTTTTATGAATTCTTAGGAGATGGTTTAATGGCGGAAAGAAATATTATCATAGATGAAACAAAATACCTTCCGGCATCAAAAAGGGATGTCGAACTTGTTGAAAGAAAGGGACTTGGGCATCCCGATTCAATAATAGACGGGGTGATGGAGGAAATAAGCAGAGAATTGAGCAAGGAATACCTGAACCAGTTCGGAAAGATTCTTCACCATAATGTTGATAAGGGACTGGTCTGCGGGGGAGGAACAAAAGTTGAATTTGGAGGTGGAGTTTTCACAAAACCAATTTTCATGCTTTTAAGCGGAAGGGCCACAACACATGTTGATGAAAAAGAGATTCCTGTCCAGCATATAGCAATGAAAACCGCAAAAGAGTATCTGCGTAAGGCAGTAAGGAATCTTGATGTTGAAGGTGATGTTGAAATTGATTCAAGAATAGCGCCCGGCTCTTCGGATTTGGTTGAACTTTTTTTAAGAGGTCCGAAAATACCTTTTTCAAACGATACTAGTTTTGGAACGGGCTACGCACCTTTGAGTGATTTGGAAAATCTTGTTCTGAAAGCAGAAAATCATCTTAATTCAGAGCACTACAAGGCAGCTCATCCAGAAGTCGGTGAGGACATAAAGATAATGGGGGTCAGGGAAAAAGACAGGATTAAATTAACAATAGCAGTTGCACTGATTTCAAAGCAAGTGCATAATATAGACGAATACAAAGGATACACTGAAAGGATAAAAGAGGATGTTCTCAGAATTGCAAAGGAGATAACCGACAAAGAGGTTATTGTTTTTGTGAATACGGCAGACAATCTTGAAGACAGGTCTGTTTACATAACACTCACAGGAACAAGTGCCGAGATGGGAGATGACGGAAGCGTCGGGAGAGGGAACAGAGTGAACGGATTGATAACCCCTTTCAGAGGAATGACGCTTGAGGCTGCAGCAGGAAAGAATCCTGTAAACCATGTAGGAAAGATATACAATGTTCTTTCTTTTGAGATTGCAAAGCAGATTGCAGAAGAGATTGAAGATATTGAAGATGTCACTGTTACGCTGCTTTCACAGATAGGAAAGCCGATTGACCAGCCTAAAGTGGCAAGTGCTTCACTTCTTACTAAAGACGGAAACTATGAAAGGGTGAAAAGCAAGGCACAGTACATAATAGATAAAAACCTTGAAGAGATTACAGAAATAACAGAAAAAATAGTTTTCGGGAAAGTCGGGGTTTTCTGATTCTCTTTTTTAATTTTTCTATTCTTAATGAATTCTCACCGGGCCCGTAGTCGAAGCAGCTTTTTTGGTTCCCTAAAAACCTGCACCAAAAAAGTGCGACAATGGTAAGACGTTACCTTGACAAGAAGCTTTTTTCGGTTAACCAAAAAACCTTCACCAAAAAAAGTTTATTGAAATGGTAAAGATCCGCGGTTCGATCCCGCGCGGGCCCATTTTGGGTTTTAAGGATGTTGCCAAGGAAAGTTAGCAAGCATGAATTAGTAGGCGATGCAGTGATACTGCTGGTTGCAGTATTAGTTTCAGCGGTTCTTGTTTTTGTGTTTGACATTCACTGGTCGTTTTATCCTGGAGAGGAGATACTGCCTCCAAGCAGGAAGGTTTTTACAACATGGGAACCTTACATACTTGGTATACTTGTAGGTGGGATTCTCGGTTTCTTTATAATCAAGCTTCTTTTCTATGCATTTATGGAGGAAGAAAAGGCGGTTGAAGAAAAGAAAGGAAAAAGAAAACGTTAAAAATACATTTATACACTAATTCTAACTAATGGTTAGTAAAGAAGTTGCAGATGAGATAAAAAGAATAGTTGAAGGGATTCAGGATGATCCTGAGAATTTTAAACGTCTTCTTGAAATAGGGAAGGCAGGTCCAGAATTGCATCTGTTGGTTGCAAAAAGTGCAATTCACTTTAGTAATCTTGGGGATGAAAGAAAGCAAAAGAAACTGAAAAATCTTATTTTAAAGCTATATCAGCAGGAGTTAGAGCAACCAGATCTTGTTAAATTTGGCTCTGTTCTCGGGACCATGGTAATGTGCCTTCACTCTTACGAAGAAAGAGCAGGGTTGACTGAAAGAAAGATTGAATTATATGAAAACAGACAGAAAATTGTAGAAGAGATTTTCTGGGAAATGACAGAAAAAGCGGATATTGGCATGTTGAGGGTGTCGTTGGCCGTTATGCAGGATGAAGGAGTGAGAAAAAGGGAAAACGCTGCTTTTTATTTCGAAATGCTAATTGAAAGAGGAATTGAAAGTTGCAGCGAGGGGCTTATAGGTTTTGTTGGACCTCTGTTGGCATCAACAGGATCAATGAATCCAGAATTCATAAAAACTGCAGAAAGATTCCTTGAAATTTTATGTGAAAAAAATCTGGGAAAGGGAAGCCCGGAAACAATGAAGGAATTTGGATCCATAATGAGCAGGGTAATGTGCGACCCCAGTAGGAGAATTTTTGTAAGAAGAGTGGTGGATAAAATAATTTCAGAAAACAAAAATGAGTTGATTTATCTCGTTGGTCCCTTGGTAGCCGCTTTGAAGGACGACTGCCCCAGAGTTAGAAAAACCGCGAGGGAGATTCTTGAAAAAATTGAAAGAAAAAAACTTGGGCGTGGGGATGAAGAAACAGTGGCAAACACCGGCAGAATATTCGGGGCTGCTGTAAGGAATCCGGCCTCAACTGAAATTGTCCTTAGACTGATAGAAAAACTGGAGAGGGAAGAATGCATAAGGATAGGTGTGAACAGAAATTATGAAATGCCCAAATGGAAAAGAAGAATAAGTAGAAGGTCCAGAAGAAACAGATTCAAAGCAATGAGAACAAGCTAGTCCTTTTTTGAAGCCGCTTTTAAAAATTCAACAAACAAAGGAGCCGGGTCTTCAAGCCTGCTTTTCAACTCCAGATGCGCCTGGCTTGCAACCCCAAATGAATTTTTCCACTCAACTATTTCAACTATATTGTTCTTGGGATAGGTGCCTGCAATAACAAGGCCCGCTTCTTCCAAAATTTCAACAAAATTGGGATTTACTTCGTATCTGTGCCTGTGCCTCTCTGAAATCTTCCCGGATTTGTATGCATCGTAAGAAACAGTTTCTTTTTTCAAAATACAATCGTAAGCGCCTAGGCGCATGGTTCCGCCCATACGGGCTATCCGCTGCTGCTCAGGAAGCAGACCTACAACGGGATTGGGTGTTTTCTTGTCAAACTCAGTTGAATTTGCATTTTTAAGATTGCATACGTTTCTTGCATATTCTATAACCATTATCTGCATTCCAAGGCATAGACCAAGATAGGGAATCTTGTTTTCTCTTGCATATTTCACTGCATTTATCTTTCCTTCAATTCCCCTTCTCCCAAAACCTCCGGGAACCAGTATCCCGTCAACATCACCAAAAAATTGCTTGAAATCCTTTGTTTTTTCAAGGTCCACAGATTCAACCCATCTTATCTCTAGGCCGTGGTTTATTGAAGCTGCTGAATGTATCAGGGCTTCCTTAACGCTAGCATAGGCATCCTTCACTGCAGTATACTTCCCCACAATTGCAATTTTCAGCCTTTTGTTCTTCGGCTGTATTATCCTGCCTACAAGTTTCTTCCATCCTGAAAGGTCGGCTTCCCTTTTTTTATCAAGTTTGAGCTTGTTTGCAATTATTCCATAAACTTCCTGCTTTTCAAGCACAAGAGGGAGTTCGTAAAGAGTTGAAACAAGAGGGTCTTCGACAACAGCTTCTTCAGGTATATTGCAGTACAGGGCAAGTTTCTTTTTTGCTTCCTCATTAAGAGATTCCTGCTCCCTGCAAAGGATCATGTCCGGCTGTAATCCCATGCTCTGGAGAACCCTTGTTGCGTGCTGTGTTGGTTTTGTTTTTAATTCGCCTGGAGAAAGGCTTGGAACATAAGTAAGCTGGATGAACATCGAGTGCTCTTCCTCTGAAATCAGCTGCCTCATGGCTTCAAGGAAGTAGTTGTTTTCCAAATCACCCACGGTCCCCCCGACTTCGACTATGATTATGTCCGCCTTTGATTCTTTTCCAAGGTTTCTGACCCTTTCCTTGATTTCATTTGTCAGGTGGGGGATGAACTGGACGTCTCTTCCAAGATAATCGCCTTTTCTTTCTTTTTGAATTATTGTCTGGAAGAGTTTTCCTCCGGTTATTGAAGAGTTTTTTGTAAGAGAGATATTCAGGAATCTTTCGTAGGTTCCGAAATCCATATCAACTTCTGTTCCGTCATCGAGAACAAAAACCTCTCCGTGCCTGAACGGGTTCATTGTGCCGCAGTCTACATTGAGATAGCCGTCAAATTTCAAAGGAATCGTTTTGTAACCTCTTGCCTGGAGAAGTTTTGCGAGAGAAGAAGCTGCTATACCCTTTCCGAGGCCGGACATTATTGACCCGGCAAGAACTATAAACCTAATTTTTTTATCAGCCATAAGGGAAAGTATATGGGTATAACTATTATAAATATTTTTTCCCTAAAAAAGGCATGGCACCGATAATAGAAATGATTTCGGGGATACTCAGGAGGTTTGTCCCTGCAGATGTGGCTGATGTATATTCCACAATATTGATATTCACTCTTGAGATAGCAGGTTATGCAATTCTTGTTTACATATTCTACGAATTCGTTGCAAGGAGGGATGTATTCGGTTTTGACGTAGAAAAATACAAGCATAAAAAGCCTGAAAGCGTGGTGCACAAATTATACAATTTCGTTCTGTCTCTATTCAAGTATGGGGTGATATTCCCGATATTCGTGTTTTTCTGGTTTGCAATGTTCACGATACTTCTATCAATATTATCAACAATACCAACAACGGAACAGCTTCTTTTTGTTTCAATTACTATTGTGTCGGCAGTAAGGATACTTTCTTATTTCAGGGAAAGTGTTGCAAAGGAGGTCGTGAAGCTTATATCTCTCGCACTGCTTGCGAACTTTGTGCTCAATCCTGCCTTTTTCTCTCTTGAAGCGATAGGGGAGCATTTCGATGATATTCCTGAACTGGTGCCGAAGATAGTGCAGTTTGTCTCTTTCCCCATTCTGCTTGAATGGCTTTTGAGAATTGCACTGTTCTTTAAGATAATGCTTTTCGGGGTTTCTGAAGAAAGAGGGGACTAAATTTTATTCAGGGCTTCCTTTATCTCGTCTATTCCTGTTTTTGTTACTATTATCGGTATTCTTTCCTTTTCTGATATTTTGATTGCAAGTCTGTCTAATTTTTCAGGATTCAGGCCGTGGAGAACAACTGCTGAAGGTTTTGAAGGGCTTACCCTCAAAACAACCATCGGGCTCCTTCCTGTTGAAACTCCAGTAAAGATAAAGACTCTCTCATTTATGTTTCCATATAACGATTGAAAGTATGAAAACGGCATGTCAAGAATAACCTTTATTGAATCTATGAGGGTGTAGCCGTATATCCTTTTTGAGTCAGAAAGGTCGTCGTTTGATATCACTTTTCCTTTTATCAGTTCCACAAAATCCTTGAGCGTTATCCCTCTTGCAAATTCATGAACCTCGAAATAATCAGAAGTAGGTTTTTCCTTTTCAGTCAGCTTCTGTGACATTGTTCCTCCTTTCTCGGCATCTATGTCAAAAAGGGCTTTCACAAATCTTTTGACTATCTGTATTCCGGGTGATTTCCTCCTGTTTCCCTCATAATCGCTGATTGTTGATACTGTTATCTTCAGGTGTCTTGCGAGTTCTACCTGGGTTATGTTGAATATCTCTCTCCATTTTTTCATCGTCGCCCCGGGGTCCTCGGAAAGTGATATCTCTCCCGCAATCTCCATCATCACCCTTTCCATAAAAAGAATCTACGGACAATTGTTTAAATAGGTTTCGACAAACTGTAAAATTATTTTCTAACCCACTTTCCTTCTTCGTTTTTAACGTATTCTTTTTTCACTGCAGACCAGGCAACCTTGTGTGAAATGACTTCGTCTCCTTTGTACTGTTTCCATGCATTGTTGAATGTCTCAAGGTATATCTCCTGCGCATGTTTAGGGAGGTTTTTCTGAACGGGTTCTGGCAGATCGGTTATTTTTCTGTAAGGCATCTTTTCACCTATAAAGAAGCAAGATAGTCAACTGCATTCTTGAATATTTTCAATCCCTGGGGCTCTTTTATTTTTTCAGATGTCCAGTAGGGATTGTTTTCAGGAATGTTGAATCCCTCAGGGTGGGGCATGAGACCGAAAATCCTTCCCGTCCCGTCGCATATCCCTGCAATGTTGAAAACAGAGCCGTTTGGGTTGTAGGGGTATCCGGACAGTTTCCCCCCGGGCCCCATGTATTGGAGAACATGAAGGTTGTTACTTGTCAAATCCTCGAATATGGAATCGCTGTTTAAAACAAATCTCCCTTCTCCGTGCCTGACAGGAAGCATCATATATTCTATGCTTTTTGTAAAAATGCAGGGTGATTTCCTGTTTGTTTTCAGGAACACCCACCTGTCTTCAAATCTTCCTGATTCATTGTAAGTTAAAGTAACCCTCTGTGTAAAATCAGGCATGGGGAGTATCCCAAGTTTTGCAAGAACCTGAAACCCGTTGCATATCCCAAGAACCAGTTTTCCGTCTTCTATAAACTGCTTTACCTTGTCTTTGAGCTTATAATGAAGCTTGTTTGCGAGGACCTTTCCTGACCCTATGTCATCTCCAAAAGAGAATCCACCAGGCAGAACAAAAAAATTGAAGTTTTCAAGAAGATGGGGTGAATCGATCAGTTCATTCACGTGGAGTATCTCTGCCTCGCCCCCGACCTTTTCTATGGAATATTTTGTTTCATTTTCGCAGTTTATTCCATAGCCTGAAAGGACAAGGGCCTTTGTTTTCATTTCACCAACTCAAATTTGAAGCCATAATGGATAAGCCCCTCTGGATTATCCTTCTGGATTATCCTGAATACTGTCCTTACTTCATCCCCTATTTTCACTTCGTTTCCGCTTTTCCCTACAATCTGTCCTGTTATTCTGGGGCCTTCATCCAGTTGGATTATCCCAAGAACATACGGAGTCTGATCTTCAAAACCTTCTGGAGGTGCTGTTATTTCAGTAAATGAATATATTTTTCCCTTGCCTGAAAAGCTCGTGTTTTCAAGCTTTCCCGCTCTTCTGCATTTTGTGCATATCGGCCTTTTTGGGAAATAATTTGTTCCGCAGTTTGTACATTTCACTCCTTCAAGTCTGTATCTTTCAGGTATTCTTCTCCATGTCAAAGGTATTGATTTTTTCATTATTATCACCATGCCTTCTTGAAAAGGTTAACAACCACTGTTGCTCCTGAACCTCCTACGTTGTGGGAAAGCCCGATTTCAGCATCCTTAACCTGCCTTCCATCTGCTTCCCCTCTAAGCTGCCATGCAATCTCTACTGCCTGCTTCACTCCTGTTGCTCCAACGGGGTGGCCGCATGATTTAAGTCCTCCCGAAGTATTAATTGGAATCTCGCCGTCCAAGGCAGTTTTTCCATCAAGAGAAGCCTGGCCTCCCTTTCCTTTTTCAAAGAAACCCAAGTCCTCTATCGCCATTATTTCGGCAATTGTAAAACAGTCATGCACTTCGGCCACATCGATATCTGAAGGTTTGAGGCCTGCTGTTTCATAGGCTTTTTTGGATGCTATTTCTGTTGCTTTTAAACCTGTAAGTTTTTCTCTTGAATGCAATGCAATTGTATCACTTGCCTGCGCGCTTGCAATTATTTCAATTGGCTTTTCAGTATATTTTTTTGCAACATCCAAAGGAGCAAGAACAAGAGCTGCCGCTCCGTCTGTTATTGGAGAACAGTCGAACATCTTCAGGGGACTTGCTATGACTTTTGATTTCAAAACAGTTTCCATTGTTATTTCCCTTGGAAATTGCGCATATTTGTTTGCCGCTCCGTGTTTGTGGTTCTTTACAGCTACAGAAGCGAGCATCTCTTCTGTTGTCCCGAATTCGTGCATGTGCCTTCTTGCCATCAAAGCATACAAACCAGGGAAGGTTGCACCCTGAAAAAGCTCCCATTCCTGGTCTCCGGCACCGCCCAGGATATCTGAAACCTGATTAACATTCAAATCAGTCATTTTTTCAGCGCCTCCGACAACAACTATGTCCTGAAGGCCTGAAGCAACTGAAACAAATCCCTGTTTCAAGGCAAGACTTCCTGAAGCGCATGCTCCTTCCACACGGGTTATGGGCAATGGGTTAAGTCCCATGTAATCTGCAATCAATGCACCTATGTGCTCCTGACCAATCAATCTTCCTGAAGCCATAGTCCCGACAAAACCTGCGTCTATTTCGTTTCCTTTTACACCTGCATCTTCGATTGCTTTTGTTCCTGCTTCCACTATTAGGTCCCTGAATCCTCCTTCCCATCTTTCTCCGAATTTCGTCATTGCTGCTCCTATTATTGCCACTCTTCTCATAATTAACACCAGAATTTATGATTTATTTGTGCATAGTTTCATTTAAAAAACTGACAGAAAAAGGTTCGTTGGGCGACGATTGTGTTATTTTGGTTGCAGAGAGTAGTTTTTTAAGAATGTTGCAAGGTAATTACTATTATGGGATTCAAAAGGGGAGAGGTCACTGTCGGAAGAATCCACAGGGCAGAGAACGGACTAGGAAGTCTTGCTGAAATGAATAGAAGAACAATAGGAGTATCCGTAGGCAGAGGAAGCGTTTTCAGGGAAGCGAGAGGAATCGTTGATAAAATAGGTGATTACGACAGGGATTCTTTTGTTGACAGAGTGCGCGAATGTAAATCATTGACAGTTAAAGAAAGAGTTGTCCTTATTTCAAGCAGGGATGGAAAAGGAGTGGGTGAGATAGCAAAGAAATTAGACATACAAACCTGGGAAGTTGAATTGACATTAAGTGCAGGAAACAAGAAGCTTCTGGGAGATTAAGCTCTAGTTTTTTAAAACAGGCTGAAGAATATAATTCTATGAGCTGGGAGAAGAAAGAAGAGTGCGGAGTAGTCGGAATAATCTCAAAAAAAGGAAAACCGGTAGCTCATGCTCTTTACCGTTCACTGATTGCTTTGCAGCACAGAGGCCAGGATGCTGCAGGAATCGCAATTCTCAATGATGGAAAAATAAATGAGAAAAGGGGGATAGGCCTTGTTAGCGAAATATTCACCAAAGATAATTTGGGTGTTAAAGGAAATATAGGAATAGGGCATACAAGATACCCCACAACGGGAAGGTGTCTGATATGCGATGTCCAGCCTACCGTTATTGGGAATTTTGCACTCGCACACAACGGACATATAGCAAACTACGGGCCGGTAAGGAAAGAGCTTGAAGGAAAAAATGTAAACTTCAGTGGTACTGTTGATTCTGAGTTGATTGCAAGAGTAATGGAGGATAAAAAAGGGAGTGTTGAGGAAAAAGTTGAACATGTTATGAGTAAACTGGATGGTGCTTACTCCGCCGCGGCCATAACGGATGGAAAACTCGTTCTTTTCAGGGACAAACACGGGATAAGACCTTTTGTCTATGGTGAAAACGAGGAGTATTTTTGTTTTGCATCAGAAAGTGTTGCGCTTGATATCAACGGAATGAAATACCTGGGTAATGTTGGTCCGGGAGAAATTGCAGTTGTTGAAAACGGGAAAGTTGAAAAGAAAAAACTAATAGAAGCAGAACCAAGATATTGTATGTTTGAATGGGTTTATTTCTCAAGGCCTGATTCTCTGATAAATGAAAAGCATGTTTTCATGGTCAGAAAGGCTCTTGGTAAAAAGCTTGCTGAAGAGCATCCCGTAAAGGCTGATGTTGTTGTGCCTGTGCCGGATACTGCAAGGACAGCCGCTTCGGCTTTTTCTGAAAAAACAGGGATAAAGCTTGAGGAGGGACTTATAAAAAACAGGTATATAGGCAGGACTTTCATAATGCCGTCTCAGGAAAAAAGGAAGGAAGCGGTGAGAATGAAGCTTAATGTTGTAAAAGAAATTGTTGATGGGAAAAAAGTGGTTCTTGTTGATGACAGCATTGTCAGGGGGACGACGTTAAAGGAAATTGTGAGAATGGTCAGGAATTCTGGTGCAAAAGAGGTGCATGTCAGAATAACCTGCCCACCGATAAGGGCTCCGTGTTTCTATGGAGTGGACATGTCCACCTTTGAGGAATTGATTGCAAACAACAAAACAATAGAAGAAACCGCAAAATTTTTGGGTGTTGAAAGTCTGGGTTATATTTCAATAGAGGGATTGAAAAACTCGATAGGGCTTCCTGTGTGTTCAGGATGCCTTGATCAAAAATATCCTACAGATTACGCAAAAAAAATGGCTGATGAAAAGAAAGGTGGGGATTATGGTTGTGGTTGAGATAAAGTATGATGACATTAAAAAATTGATAAACCTTCCAAAGAAGAAAGTAATTGACGGACTTACTGAAATAGGCGCTCCTGTAGAGGAAAGTGAAGGGGGATTGATTGTAGAACTTACCCCAAACAGGCCGGACCTGTTTTTCATAGAGGGCATGGCAAGAGCTCTTGATTCTTACTACAATTCAAAAACAAGAAAGTATAAAACAAAAAGTTCAGGACTGGAGCTTAAGATAGGAAAGGTTGAGCAGAGGCCGTACATAAGGATTGCTGTCGTTAAGGGTTTGGATCTTGATGAAAATACGTTGGAGTATCTGATAGAGGCTCAGGAAAAACTTCATGAAACTATAGGAAGAAAAAGAAAAAAGGTCGCCATAGGCCTGCATGATTTTGACTCTATAAAATTTCCTTTAGAATACAAAGCTGTCGATGACCTTCCGTTCGTTCCTTTGGAATTTAAAGAGGAAATGAAAATTCCTGAGATACTCGAAAAGCATCCGAAAGGAAGGCTTTACGGACATCTGATAGAAAAACCTTACCCGATAATTGTTGACCAGGAAGGAGTTATTTCAATGCCTCCGATAATCAACAGTGAAAGGACAAAGTTAAAGGGGGGCACAAAAAATGTAGTTCTTGATGTTACCGGAACCCATGAACAGACTGTTGACAAAGTTACAAATATGATACTGTGCGCGCTTGCAGACAGGGGAGGGGAAATCTATTCTGTCAAAGCCGGAAAGGAAGTTTATCCTGATTTGAAAGAGGAGAAAAGAAAGTTGGATGTCGATTTCGTGAACAGGATTTTGGGGACTGGTTTGAAAAAAGAGGAAATGCTGAAGCTGCTTGGAAGAATGGGTTTTGAAAATGATAAAGACAGTGTTCTTATCCCGCCATACAGAATAGATATTATGGATATGGTCGATGTTGTTGAGGATGTTGCAATACCTTATGGTTACAACAACTTCAAACCCGAGATGCCTGAATTCTTTACAGAAGCAAATCCAGTCAGAAGGTATGATTTGGTGGACAATGTTATGAGGGGTATGGGATTTATTGAAGTTAAAACATTTGATTTGGTAAGCAAGCAAAAACTTTCCGGGTTGGGATATGGAGAAGGATATGTGAATATAATGAATCCTGTTACTGAGGACGCAAGCACCGTAAGGCCGAATATGGTTCTAAGTATGCTTGAGGTTTTTGGAAGAAACAAGGTAAAGGGGCTTCCGCAGAGAATATATGAGATAGGGGATGTCCACGGGAAAAAGAAACTGCACAAAAAACTTGCTTTTGGAATTACGGATAAAAAACTAGAATTTTCGGAAGCGAGAGGGATTTTGCAGACGCTTATGAATGAATTAGGTGTTGAATTTGAGTTGAAAAAATGCGAAGAACCGGTCTATGCCCCCGATGTTTCAGGTGATGTGTTTGTAAAGGGGAACAGGGTTGGTGTTTTTGGGAGAATAAATGAAAACACCCTCGGGGTTTTTGGCATTGAATTTCCTGTTTTTCTTTGTGAGATTGAATTGGAGGGCATAATATAGTTGTTTCCATTTTTAGCAACAAGATTTAAATAGGTTATCCCACACAAATACTTTATAAAACACTTAGTAGGTGGAGAAATTGGGAGATGCACTATCAAGATTCGAACGTCTTATAAACGACCCCAGGGTCACTAAGGGGTTAAAAGAAAAAAGAAAACTCCAGAGAGAAAGAAGGATGGATGAAATTGAAAAGGGGCTGGGTTTTAAGTTTCCTGGAAGGGAACCCATGACAACGCCTCTTCTTGGAGCTCCAAAAAGTGGGGAAGACCTTGGTGGTTTGAACCAGGAGTCATTGTTCCATCTTGCAATCTCATCAGGAACAGACCCAAAAACAGCCGAGGAAGCAACAAAAATCCTCGAACAAAAAATCTGGGGAATGACAGTAAGCGATTCAGTGAAATGTGAAACTAGCGAGAGGTTGCATGCTTTTATCCATACTGGTGGAGTAAGAGACGAGGTAAAGGCTATTGCGTTTGAAGCCCTGAAAGAAAGAGAGGATTCAGTAGACCAGATGTATTCTTTAGTTGTTTCTGATTCTGTACCTGAAGAGTTGAGACTTCAGGCATTGGGTGTGTTGAGAGAGAAGGGAGATTGGAAAACGCTTATGAAGCTGAGGGTTGAAATGCCTCAGGTTTTGGATTTTGACAGTGGAAAGATGGCTGCGGTCTGGGAAAATGGAGAAGTCTGCGGTGCTGCCATGTCTGCAAAAACAAATAGAACTTTACTCGACGCACTAAATATTTTGGAAGTGCGTGGGGAAGAAAAACTAATGAGGATGCTTGCGACTGTTCGCCCGGGTGCTAGTGAATTAATTCTTTCAAAAACAGAAGAGAAGGGAAATGGTGTTACGGCTCTTCCGGCAATGGCTGGAAGTACGCTTCATGACATGGCAATGCTTCCTGATGTGCCGCATGAACAGAAAGTCTCCATTCTTAGGGAGCTTGTTAATATTGGAGACGAAAAATTTGTCGGTCATATGGTTATGGAGGATCCTAGCCTGATTGACACCAGTCCAGAAGGCCTGGCAAAGGCAAGTGATGCTGAGTTGTATGGGTTTGTAATGTCAAATTGGACACTTATTGCAAGAGTCAAAGGACTTGAAATTCTTTCTGAGAGAGGAAGAAAAGATATTGTCGAAGAAGCTGAAAGAAAACGTCCTGAATTGAGAAAGGTGCTTGAAAAGCCCAAAGAACCCGCACCTCCGGATCAGTTTTCCGATACAACCGCTGCAAGCGGGGAGTCAGAAAGAATTTCTGAAGGAGAAACGGAAAAAGCAATAGGATTTGAAATGGGGGATGACAAAACAGGTGTAAGCGACGAACCCCAGAGAATCGCAAGGAAAGAAAAAAAAGGTGAAGACAACGGTGTTTTTGATGCGGGCGGGGAAGATGAATACCAACTGCCATATGGAGAAACGCCGGAACTCTATTTTGTTGATCTGATAAAGGAATTGAGAGTGGATCTGGGTTCCAACAGAGAAACAGCAAAAAGAGAAGGGGTAACCTCCAAGGATGATGCTCTTGATGCCGTTCTAAAATTTTATGACCTTGATTATGATAAATTGGAAATTATGAAAAAGATTCATTTGTTGGAAAGAGTTATTAGTGATTTGAAAAGGGGCAATTTTGAAGCAAGATTCAAATTAATGCTTAAAATTAGAAAACTCCGTTTTGCAGGACAGCCGAAGGAGGAAACCGAGGCCCTTAGGGACATAGCACAAAGCATAATGTCAAATGATTTCTCGGGCAAAGATTTGAAGAGAGTAAAAAAGATATGCAGCCAGTGGGGGCTGCAGACGGAAGATAAAAAAGTTGCAAACGCTGTTCTTGATGTTTTTGAAGCAATGGATATAGAGCACCTTGACAAGGGAGATGGGTTGATGTTCTCTGAAATAATAAAAGGTTTCAGATGGGGAACAAGAAAGAGGGCACAGACTTTGTTGGGTCTTATTGAAAACGAACGCGTGCCTGGTGGAGAAGAGGTCCCTAGTGAAGAAGAGTGGTATGAGGGTTTTGCGCTTATTGAAAAAATAGCACCGGTTTTAGAGGAAAACCAAAGAGCTCAGGAATTGATGAGGAATGATAATTTTGGGATCCAGCCTATTGATGGAGCGGATGCCATTCTCAGGTTTATAGACCCGAATTATGAAAAAAGACCTGAAAGCTTTGTCCAGAGTTTTATTGAAAAAGTGAATGAGTATTTGGGTGAGGATATTATGTTCAGGCTTCCTCTTGTTTTTGCATCATACAACCTAAGCAGGGGTGGAGAAGAAATGAGACACCGTTCTTGCGAATATTTGATAGGAATACTGAGTAACAAACAAACAAGAGGCAGGGTAAAGCAGGAGGATCTTTACAAATTGGAGATGGGAGTCAGGATAGCAACAGCAACAACACAAACGGGAGAGATGCAGGGAAGGATATTGACTTTAAGCAATATAGTCAAACAACAGTTGAAATCTCTTGAGTGATAGACCCTATACTTCCACTATTAAAGTTCTTCAACATATTTTGTTTTTGCTTTATATACCTCGATGTCTTTTCTGAATGTGTGGAAGAAATTATCGAGAAGTTTTTCATATTTTCTAGGAACCATGAGTACTGATTTTGTTTTGAAAAAAGTATCAACAGGCTCCAGTTTATGTAGGTGGTAATAGAATTTTCTTTTTAACCTATTGTGTTGTTTCTTGTTTCTGAATTTCAAATCATAAAAATATAAAAAATACATAAAAACACAAAAAAATTACGTCTTTAATGTTTATATATTTATGTATCTATAGTTACAAAACAAACAAAACAAAAAAACACCCGAATAATAGTGGAACTACACCCCCTCTACTTATTCTTTTTTGATAATGAGTAATCAACAAACCTTTTCATCGCCTTAACAGCACCAAGAGGGCTTCCATAAGTAGGAACACCTTTTCCTTCAAGAATTCTTCTGTAATTATCAGTATAACTCCCCCCAACAGCAACAACAACAATCGGCTTTCTTCTATCATCAGAAGCCTTAACCAAAACATCAACAATATCTTCATTTATTGCCGGGGACTGGAACAATACAGCCACAATTATCCCATCAACCCCCCTATCTCCCATAAACACATCAAGGCTGTTTTTGTATAATTCAACATTTGCATCCGCAGCAACATCAAGGGGATTTCCTATGTTTCTGTGTGCAGGCACAACTTCTCTCAGTTTTTTTTCAGTGTCCTTCCCGAAAACAGAAGTTAAAAGACCCTGCTCTTCTATGGCATCAGTTGTCAGAACCCCAAGACCCCCACCATTAGTTATAACCCCAATTCTTTTTCCTTTCGGAAGTGGTTGGCCGAATATTTTAACAAAATCAAAAAGCTCCTCTATATCTTCTGCTTCAGTTACTTTTGTCTGTCTGAATGCTGCTTTGTAGGCAAGATAATTTCCGGCAATGTTTCCGGTGTGTGACATGGCAGCCTCCAATGCTTTTCCATACTTGCCTGCCTTTAGGACAACAACCGGCTTTTTTTTGTTAACTTTTTTAATTCTCTCAAACAGTTTTTTTCCATCCTTCACTCCTTCAATATAAAGTATAACTTGTTTTGTTTTTTTGTCTCTTTCTAGGTATTCAAGAACATCACTTTCATCAAGAACAGTTCCGTTTCCATATGAAATAAATTTAGAAACCCCTATACCATAATGTGCGGCCAAGTCCATTATACACTCTCCAACCGCCCCGCTCTGTGTCACAAATGATATGTCCCCAGGTCCCGGTCTCTGTAATTTATATCTTGGGAAGAACAAACTATCAACATCAGTATATGGATCAAAAACACCAAGACAATTCGGCCCTATACATGCGATATCATATCTTTCCGCGGTTTCCTTTAGTTTGCTCTCAAGTTCGATGTTTCCTACCTCGCCAAACCCACCACTCAGAACAATCACCCCCCTGACTTTCTTTTTTCCACATTGTTGTATGATTTTTGGGACTGTAGGCGCGGGGGTTGCAATCACCACACAATCAACCTTTCCCTTTATTTTTGTAACATCAGAATAACATTTCATGCCAAGAATCCTGTCATATTTCGGATTTACCGGATAGACCTTTCCTTCAAAACCCTCCCCAACCAAATGTTTCAGCACTATATTTCCCAGTTTGTCAGGTTTTGTTGACGCTCCAACAACAGCAATTCCTTTCGGATGGAAGATATACTTCATATTCTTTACTTTTTCAGAAGTCATCGCGTAAACCTCACATCTATTATATCGCATCCTTTACTGTCGAAGACAACAGGATTAAGGTCAAGTTCTTTGATATCTTCTTTTTTCAAAAACCCACATGTCCTTATCAACAGTTGTTTGAGGCTTTTGAAATTAATGGGTTTCTTCCCTCTTGCACCGGTTATAAGCGGATGCGCCTTCAGTTCCTGGACCATTTCTTCAACATCTTTTTCATTTATCGGGCATATTCTTGCAGAGATGTCTCTGAAAACCTCAACATATATCCCGCCGAGACCAAGCACAACCATATACCCGAACTGGGGATCTTTTTTTCCGCCAACAATAAGTTCAACACCTTTTCTTGCCATCTTCTGGATCAGTATCCCTTCAACCATTTTTCCTTTTGCATTTTCCATGATCTCTTTGAAAGCAAGCTTCAGTGCAATGTGATTTCTTATATTTATCTTAACCCCGCCAACATCTGTTTTGTGTGAAATCTCAGAAGAAACAACCTTCATTGCAACAGGGTACCCCATCTTCTCAGCTGTGGCTACTGCTTCATTCAGTGTTTTTACAACCTTATATGGGAGGAGTTTGAATCCATGCTTTTCAAGCAACCTGAATTCTTCAAGCATCAGAACTAGATTCCATGAGAAAATTTAAAACTCCTTCTTTATTTTTTATAAAGAAAACTTTCAATCCTGTCTTCGGCTTTTTCTTTTTTCTTTCTGTGTTCCTCAAGGAACTCATTTATCTTGTCTATTGCAATCTGTTTCATCTCCCCGCTCATTATGTCCCCTTTCCTATATCCGTCACAAAGCTCCTTTAGTTTTTTGTCATCAGGTTCGAACATATATCTCAAATACTGGTATGAAACATCAACATCGGGGTTTCCCCCTTTCTTTTTGTGCTCCTCTACTGTCGGCTGCCCTCCTGAAAATGCATACTTGTTGATTTTCTTTCTAACAGTCTTCTCATCGTCACCGGTGTATATGGCTGCTGTTTCGGTTCCAGAAGCACTCATTTTTCCGTCAACCCCCTGCAACGGAGGAAGAAACGAGCATTGTATTGAAGCGGGCTTGTAGTATCCAAGCTTAGGAAGAATGTCTCTTGTCAACCTGAAGTGGGGGTCCTGATCAACCGCATGAGGTATAAGGCAGGGAATATTTTTTCCATTTAGAATAGATGGAAGAAAGGCGGGAACAGCCTGCATTGAAGTGTAGAATATGGAACCGATATTGGATTGTTCATTCAACCCGAAAGATGCCTTGACCATTGAGAAAGTGATTCTCTTTGAAACCCTGCACGCTTCCTTATACATCAAACCAGCATGTTTTGTGTCTACAAGGAAATGTGTTTTATCAGGATTGAAACCGAGGGCGATTATATCAAGCATATTGTCGTGCATGTATCCCTCAGTGTCCTTGAAATTCAGGTTTCTCTTAAAAAGCACCTTTTCCTCATCAGGAAACTGAAACCAGAGTTCAACACCAAATTTGTCCTGAAGCCATTTTGTAAACACCCATGGCATAAGGTGCCCTATGTGAACAGGACCTGAAGGGGCCCTCCCAGTATAAAGAAAGAATTTATTTCCTTTTTCATATTCATCAAGAAGCCATTTCATATCCCTATGGGCAAAGAATATTTTTCTTCTGAGGAGAAAATGAAGCTCTCCGGTGTGTTTTTTTATCCTCTCAAGGATTTTGTTATCCAGCTTTTCAACCCCGAATTCCTTTATCAGTTTGTCATAATCAACATGGCCGCTGACATCCCATGGGGTAACTTTGAATTTATCCATTAGAGTATCTTGAGTAAGAAAAATTTTATTAAGACTACTATAAAAAAAGAAAAAAAATCAGTCAGACACTCCTATTGCCTTGACCTTGAAAACGCACTCTCCCTCAGGAAGGTTTGGAGAATCAACAAGCCTTGCTATTCTTTTTTCCTCCTTGCTCTTCCTCAGATAAACCCTGTAGCTGCTTGCATGTGCAAGAACGTGCCCCCCTATTGGGGTTGTGGGATCACCAAACATTATCCCTGGGTTGTCCATGACCTGGTTTGTGAAATAAACAACAACATTGTGCTTTTCCGCAAGCTTCAATAACGTATGTACATGCGTATTCAATTTTTGCTGTCTTTCACCAAGAGAGCCTCTTCCTACATAATCTGCTCTGAAGTGGGAGGTAAGAGAATCAACAACCACCAGTTTGATGTTTTTTTCCTTTATCATATCCTCCGCCCTTTCAGCGAGGAGTATCTGGTGATCGCTGTTTTCTGCTCTCGCAACATAAATATTTTTCAAAACCGTATCAGTATCCATTCCATTTGCTTCTGCAACCTGTGCTATTCTTTCAGGCCTGAATGTTCCTTCAGTATCTATGAAAAGCACGTTTCCTCCAAGCCCCCCTTTTTCAACAGGCTTCTGGACATTCACAGACAACTGAAAACCAACCTGTGTCTTACCTGAAGAATATTTTCCATACATTTCAGTGATAGCCATTGTCTCAACCCCTCCTCCGAGAAGCTCATCCAACGCCTTTGAACCTGTAGTTACCTTCCCTATCGCCTTCCTCCTTTCATAAACCTTGTCTGCACCTTCAAAATTAACCTCTAAAGCTTCTTTTGCAGCTTCAATGGCCTTTTTCGCAGCCTCCGCGCCGAACTCCCCTGCTTCTGCAAGGTTGTGCGGGCTCTCAGCAGCTATTGACGAAGGATCCGAATAACCGGCCTTTCTCAATCTCTCGGCAGTAACCTCTCCTATTCCAGGAAGGTCCTCCAAATCTTTGTAAAGCTTCTTTTTTTCAACCATCTTAACACCTGTCATAAAACCTGTAAACAGAGTATGCCACTATAAAAGCAAGAAACTCAGGAGACCTCCCACCTATCTCTCCAAGAAGGACAACGACCTCATCACTAGTTATCCTCTTCTCCTCTAATGATTTCCTGAGATTCCTCAAAAGCTCCATATCCCTGTTTTTTGCCAGCCCGCTTTTCTCAACGGCTGTCACGACCTCAAGAACAGCATTCTCATCCTGGCTGATGTACCTCATTATTCTGCTGTTTCTCTCAACCTCACTTTCTTTTACATCTGTCAGTATCATTTCTTCCATTTCAACACCTATTTGTTTTCATTCTCAAACACAAGAAGCTTGAGATTACCGATAAGCAAAGTATAAAACACATTGCCGTTCTTGGAGACATTCTTCCACATCCCACCTACATTCTTGTAAACGGGCTTCCCGTCTTTTCCAGTATCAGGCTGGACTATTCTGAAATCAGGTCTATTTTTGCCAGAAGAGGGCCTCTGCTGCCCCTCTTGACTGGTCTGACTACCTCCCGAAACCTCTTGAAACCCCTCATTTCCAAAACTTTCCTCGGTTATATCCATTCAAACCACCTAAGTATATACTTATATTATATTTATATATTATATACTAAAGGGTTAAACATTATAAATTTAAAAATCTTTCTACTCATCCGAAAACAGCAATTACAACATTTTATTTATTGCAGTGCCTGCATCGACATGTCCCTTATGATTGTTGCAGCACCAACAATAACACCGACAATTATCCCGCCTATGAAAAGGCCCATTGCTGTGTTCTGCCATTTTCCTCTTGCTTCCGGAGGCTGGGTGTATGAAAGACCGTATGCTATCCCACCCAAGACAATAAGAATAAGCGAAAGGGTAGGGGCAACAGTTTCGAGAAAAGTAGCTATATTGGTCAATGTAGTTTCAATTCCCGCCATAGATACACCTTATGTCTAAATCATTTAAATATCTTTCTAGCTTTTCCCAACTCTTTTTACAAAATCAACAAGCCTGTTTGAATACCCGAATTCATTGTCATACCATGCAGAGATTTTTACAAGGTTTCCTAAAACCCTCGTCAGTTTCCCATCAACAATGGCAGATTCAGGTGTTTTAACAATATCTATTGAAACAAGAGGCTCTTCAGTATATCTCAATATCCCCTTCAATTCTTTTTCTGAAGCCTCTTTCAATGCTTTATTAACCTCTTCAGCTGTGGTTTCATTTTTAAGATGAAGAACCATGTCATTCATGGAACCATCAGGGATAGGCACCCTGAATGCAACACCATCCATCTTCCCATCCAATTGGGGAAGAACCTGTCCTATTGCCTTTGCAGCTCCTGTTGTTGTTGGGATTATGGAAACTGCACCCGCTCTTCCTCTTCTCCAATCCCCATGGCTTCCATCCAGAATTCTCTGGTCGTTCGTATAAGCGTGAATAGTGCTAAGGAATCCTTTTTCAATACCAAATTTTTCATCAATAACCTTCAAAACAGGGGCAAGACAGTTTGTTGTGCATGAAGCAAGTGAAACCAATTTCATATCATCGTTGTATCTCTCATCGTTCACGCCGGGGACTATTGTTGCATCGCACCCTTTTCCAGGAGCGGATATCAGAACTTTTTTTGCACCAGCAGCTATATGCTTCTCTGCATCATCCCTTGACCTGAACTTGCCAGTGCTTTCGAGAACCAGATCAATCTTCAATTCAGACCACGGAAGTTTTTCAGGATCTGTTTCTGTTATCCATTTTATTTTGTAGCCATTTATAACAAGATTTCCATCCTTGATTTCAACTGTTCCGTCAAATCTTCCAAGAGCAGAATCGTACCTGAACAAATAAGCGTGCATCTCCGGAGCGCTTCTTGTGTTTATTGCGACGACATCAAAATCTTTTCCAAGAGCATCCTGCTCTACTGCCGCCTTGAGAAAAGCTTTTCCAATTCTTCCAAAACCAGATATGGCTACTCTAAGCATATATATCACCAGAATTCATATCTTTTACTACCACTCTAAAATTATAAAGTTTTCTAAATCAGACTTCCTGCGATTATTTCGCCCGGCCTTGTCAACTGGTATGTCTGTACAACACTTCCTCCTTTTTCTTTTTTCCCTACCATCCTGATGAACCCCCTTGTCTGAAGTCCAAGAACGGCAGCATCCAATTTATTTTTTTCAATATCAAGCAATTCCAAAAGTCTGAGGTTCGTGATAACCCCCTCTTCTCCGAATAATTTTATGATTGAAGATTCAAATTCACTCACAACCCCCTTTTTCCCTGTGAAAGACCTTCTTGGTGCCTCTATCTCATCCGCGACAGAGCCCAAGACATCAAGCCCTTCTACAAACCCGTTGCTCCTAAGAAATACGAAAATATCGGAAAAACTGCCTTTTGCTTTTATTTCACCGTCAACCATCACACCGAACTTTCCTCTGCATAAAGGCCTTCTTTTTCCAAGCACAGTGACGCGTTTCCCTTCAATCTCACTCTCACCCATAGCAGTTTTCAAAAATCTCTTTTTTTGTGTTACGATTCCCAATTTCTCCCCATCTTTACTTTGCCTGGTAGTTTTTTTAAAAGGGGGTGCAGAATATCTTTTTATTGATTAGTGAATAACTAAAAAAACAAGGTGATTGAAAAATGAAAAAATTATTGGTACTTGGTTTGATAGCGCTTCTATTGTTTGGATGCCCTGGGCAGGAGCAAACACTGCCGGAACAGCAGCCAGCAGACGGAACACCAGCAGGAGAAGAAACAGCAAACGGAGAAACCCCTGCAACAACGGAAGAACCTGAAGATACAGGCTCTGACTTCCAGGGAAAAGGTTTTGAGGAACTTGCATCATTGGGTCTTCCTGTAGAATGTACTGTAACTGTTACAGACCCCCAATCAGGTCAGGTAATGACATCAAAGATGTACATGAAAGGGGAGAATTTCAGGTCTGAAACAACACTCCCTCAGGAACAGGGAATGGAATGTTCAAAGATGATTTCAGTCATGGTTGATGAAAAATTCTATTGGAGCTGTGAAGACGGCGAGGTAATGCCCGGTTATGACTGGGTTATGATTGACATGAGCCAGATTGAAACAGAAGAAGGAGAAACAGATTCTGAATTCGCGCAGGGTTCCTATTCTGCAGAATATTATGAAGACCTTCCTGAAACAAGCTTCTCATGTGTTCCGGGGGTATTTGGTGACGAGAAATTCGCAGTATCAGGAAAAATCTATGATATGACTGAGCTTCTCACCCAGATGCAGGATTATGATTTTCCTGAACAGTAATCCCTTTTTTTCTTTTTCTTTTCTAATTATTCTTTATGCATGAAAAATTGAAAGAGGCTGCGGAGCACATAAACAGGTTTGAAAACGAGGTACGGCAGGAAGCTTCTTCCCTAAGGAATTCAGGAAACCAAGAGATTCATCCAGTTTCTCCAGTTTTGATAGAAGGAGGTGTCTGTGCAGTAGATTCAGGTTTTGTAACACACAGCATTCATGGGATAGATATAGGAATGGTAAAGACCGCCTGCGTATGCTTTAATTACAAAAATTCAGAGCTTGTTTCCCACGAATACTTTCCTTCGAAATTTCCTGAAATCAAGATTGAGATTAAAACCGCACTCGATGAACATGAACTCTCAGTCTATCGTTCTCTTTTCAGATTAAAACACGAGGTTTCACTTGCTATCGAGTCGCTTGAAAAATTCTCACCTAAAATCTTGATGCTGGACGGTTCAATCCTTCCTCTTCCGGGCGACAGACCTCCTGAATCAAGCAAAGTATTTCCAGTTTACAAGGAAATCATTGATATTTATAAGAAGCTTTACTCGTTGTCAAAAGAAAAGAACTGCCTTCTTCTTGGGGTTATAAAGGATTCAAGAGGTAGAAGATTCATTGAATGCTCTGGAGTAAAAGCAAATACCTCTGATACCTTTTTCCTAGATTTTCTTCTTAATCAGAAAGAAAGAACATCTGTGATGAGTTATTCAGACAAAAAGCAGGCAATCTTGAAAGACCTTGGAGAGTTTTCAGACAAACTGAAGCTTTTCTACATAAAATCAGTTGAAGGGGACAGACCTATGAGAATAGAATTCCTTGACAATGGAGCAGATCCAAATACAATAGCCTCATTGGTATACTCACTCTCAGCTTTGAATTCAAACTATGCCTATCCTCCAGTCCTGATAGAAGCTGATTTGTGTGCTGCGCTGGACCAGAGGCAGATAGAACAGGCCCAGAACTCACTTTCCCTCTTATCAGATTCGATAAAACCCCTGAGAAGAAATTCAAGGCCTTTTAGGTAATCACAAACTGAGAACAATATCAAGCACTTTCTTATATTCAAGAAAACCAGAGCCTGCATTGATGTGTCCCAATCCTTTTTCTATAATTAATTCCCCACCTAATTTTTTATGAAGAAGTTCTGCTTCTTTCAAAGGAACATAAGGGTCATCATCTGAATTTATTATGAAAAATTTGTCTGCTTTCGATTTTACTTTCTCCCAGTCAACTTCCTTTTTGAAGAAATCATTTATCTCTTCAATGCTTGGGTTGTTCACAAAACCAGAAACAAGTATACCCACCTTTATTCTTTCACCTTCTTTTAATTCTTCAAGAATTCTCGGAATTGCAACAGCACCTAGGCTATGCCCGACAATCACAATATCGTTAAAATCACCAATCAAGTTTCTTACTACTGTCAGCCATTCTTTTATTTTTGGATACTGAGAATCAGGTAAATCAGGGCAGTAAACTCTATGACCTCTTTTTTCCAGTTCTTTCTTTAACCATGGAAACCAGTTGCTCTGTGAATTTGCCCCCCAACCATGAAGAATAAGAACCCTCATTAAAATCACAGTAATTTCAAATCCTTGAATATTTTATCCAGGTCATCTTCAGCCCACGGCCCTGCACCAAAGCATGTAGGCGTTCCTGAAGGTATCTGCGTCAATCCAGCATCACTAATCAATTCACAAGGAATTCCTGCATCCCTTGCATTTACTAAATATTTCACAAGCTCCTCCTCACCCCTAACTTTCAAAACAACTTTTTTCTGCCCTTCTTTTTCCCAATCCTTGGCAATATCAGGATACCTTTCCCTGACATGATTGAATGCTGTGAGTGAAGCGTGTGAGCATTGAGCCGCAATTTTTCCCTTACCCATATCCAGATCGGTCCTGACAACTATTACCTGCTTATACATAATGGGATTTTTCATGATAAGTTTATAAATTGTAAAATAAAATTGAAAAGTGAGGTGTTTTCATATGGCTGCTAAAAATGCTGGTTTGCAGAAACATTGGTCATGGTTTTTTGGATTAGGGATATTCCTTCTTTTGTTCGGTCTTGTAATGATTGTTCTTCCTGTAGCAGGAAGTTTCGCCATAGACCTGTTCATAGGAATCGTTCTTCTGATTGCGGGTATCCTGCAGGTTGTAATGGCGTTCAATTTCAGAAAGTGGAAAGGATTCATTGTCAAATTTTTGACAGGAATTTTATATGGAGGAGCAGGTTTACTATTGCTTGTCTACCCGCTGGGCGGAGTGATAACCCTTACTCTGTTCCTTGCTGCGTTCCTCCTTATTGAAGGTGTGCTTGAGATTGCATTTGCATACAAACTCAAGCCTGACTCCCATTGGAACTGGGTTTTGTTTGACGGTATGATCGGAATACTTCTCGGCATTCTGATACTTGGAAATTGGCCTTCTGACTCTCTTTGGGTGCTCGGTTTATTGTTTGGTATAAATCTTGTTTTCGGCGGAGTTACAAGCCTTATACTTTCTTTTGCAGCAAGGGAAAAGTAATCCCTTCTTTTTATTTTTTACAACAAACGGCAATTGCCGAGGTTTTTTCAAAAAAACAAAACCTTTATAAAGAATAATAAAGAGGCTTTTTTCAGGTGACCTATATGGCAAAAAATGCATTAGATTGGATCGCACTTGCCCTAGTGATTATCGGAGGACTTAACTGGGGTCTTGTGGGATTGATGAATTTGGACCTTGTACATGCAATCTTGGGTTCAATACCCGTGCTTGCACAGGTTGTATATATCTTGGTAGGATTGTCTGCACTGTATGTATTGTACATGGAGACAATGAAGAAGTAGATTTTACTTCTTCTCTTTTTCTTTTTTTAATTAAGAAGCCACAAATTATAATTCAGGAAAGCAGCAAAACTCACCCACAAAATATAAGGAATCAGAAGATAAGCTGCCCTTTTGTCTATTTTGTAGAACAGGAAAATTGATGCTGCTATTGCCAGCCAGAGGAAAATTATTTCTATGAATGCATAGAAAATCTCATTCATTCCAAAGAAAATTATCGACCATACTGAATTCAGGACAAGCTGAACACCAAAAACACCCAGTGCCTTTCTCACTTCTTTTTTCTTTATTCCCTTTTCCCAAACCAGATAAGCAGCAATTCCCATCAATGTATATAGGGTAGTCCAAACAGGACCGAAAACCCAATTGGGGGGACTTAATTCAGGTTTTACCAAAGTAGCATACCAGTTCGGAATTGCTGAGAATGTAAAAACAGAGCCTATTATCCCAGCGAGATTGCATATCAATATTGCCGCTATAAGTGCAATCCAGTTTATTTTCATCTATTTAACCTCGTTTAATACCTTTAAAGCTTTTTCTGCACTTTTTTCCTTGTCCTTTATTTCAAGCATGATGTCAAAATCAAGACCCTTTGTTTCCCTAATGAAGTTCCTGAATTTTACTGTGTTTATTTTTTCGTCATGTTTTCTTGTTTTTTTATTTCCACTGCTGTAATCAATCATCAGCACTTCATTTTCCCATGTTTTGCTTGCAAGCTCAACCGCCTTCCTGAAGCTTTCACCCCCATTCAGGCATTCGTGATGAAACGTATCAAATAAAACAGGAATACCACACCTTTTGTGAATTCCGAGACAATCATTTAAACTGTATAATCTTTCATCATTCTCAACAACAAGCCTTTTTCTCACTCCTCCCCCCAAAATTTTATATCTCTTTAAAAATCTTTCAACAGCGTTTTCCCTTTCCCCATATGCCCCTCCAACATGTATCTGGATTTTAGCAGTTGAATCAAGACCCATCAAATCAAGTACATCACAATGATATTCAAGTTCCTTAACACTTCTATCAGTAACATCATCTCTTGGTGAATTCAATAGGATAAACTGGTCGGGGTGCATTGAAATCCTGATTTTATTTTTCTTGATAAACTTTCCAATTTTCTTAAAACTATTTCTGAAATGTTTTTTCCAGTCATACCTGCAGACAGGATGTGATGCAAAAGGAACAATATCTGAGCTTATCCTGAAAAACAAAAATCCCTTTTCAACATTATAATCCAGAATCCTTTCAAGACAATCAAGGTTTTTTTCAACAGTCTCAATCAATTTTTCCTTTGAATATGATTTCAGCCTGAAAGTATGATTTGCAGTACAGCCGATGCTCCTGTTTATGCAGGGATAACCTATTTTCATTGTTAAAGTAATTCCGCTGCTTCTTTTAATAATTCGCCTGCCCTTTTCACAACCCTTCTTTCAAGCATCAGATTCACAGTCTTGAGTTTCCCGGCAACCCTTTTGGCATATGTTCCATCTTCTGTTTTTCTCATCTGCTCTTCCCAGTACCATGGCTTGTTCCATTCAATCATTCTTATGGCATTTCCGGAATACATCCTGGCAGTTCTGAGGTTTCCTTCTTTTGCAGCCATAAACGCCTTCCACAACTCCTGCCTTGTTCTTTTAAGTCTTGTTTCCTTGTATATCCTGTGCAGCACTTCAACCGCACTCCCCCTGTTTTCCCAGTCTATCCCCTTTATTATACCGGCATGTTCCCTGTCCTCCTCCATCATCCTGAGGTGCGCCCATTTTCTTTTTCCTGAAAGCTTTTCTGAAAGTTCAAAAAGCATTCTTTTGAGAAACAAGTCCCTTTCCTCCCTGAGAGAACACTCCCTTAGGAAATTGTAGGCACCCATTCCTTCAACCTGCTCATCCCTCCAGCCGCCGTACCTGTTTCTGAATGCAGTTATAACTGCCGCTGTTTTTCCTATGACAATGGCCCTGTTTCCAACATCCGCCCCTTCAAGCATCTCTATTGCATCCTCAAGCTTTTTCAGTCCAAGCACCTTGTAAGCAGACTTTATCCTTCTGCAGGATTCAACCACTTCCTTTAATTTGTCTATCAATTCATCCAATTCATCATCGGTGATTTTTCTGCCCAGAACAGCAAGCTCGGCATTCTTTTCTTCTGCGATTTCAACTATTTCATCCCTTTTTCCTGTTTCATTCTCCCAATTCTCCCTTATGTGTTTGCATGTTCTTACAGCTCTGAATATATCAGTATCCATTTTCGCATATTTTCTTGGAACCCTTTCCCCCTCAACAAAATCAGCGGGCAGTTTTTTCTCCCTCCTAAATCTCATTGCAACATTCCAATATGACCTCAATCTTATCTTGAAGGCACTAGTCTCCTTCGTTAGAACACTGTCCCCGCTTTCATTTTTTCCGGAAACAGTTTTCCCTTTTAGTCTTCCCAATAATTTCAAGAGATGCTCTTCCTTCAGAAGCTCCCTTTTTCTTAATCTTCTTTCCTTCATTCCTTTCGCTACTTTCCTTGCCTTTTTTCTGCTCATCATGCAACCCCCATGTCTTCCCTGAAATCCCCCAAGGTTCTCTGGCTGAATGCTATCGACTCCCTCAAAATTGCCTTTAATGGTTCATCCCCGCCTTTGGATATTTCACTGAATCTGCCTTCTCTTCTTATGTATTCCCCGGCAGCCCTTACAAGCTCTGTCGCCAGAAGATGCCTGTGGAAAAGTCTCCTCTTACTTATACTGTAGCATCTGTTGGCCATTGTTTCAAGAAGGGTTTTTCTCCCCTTTTCATTCTTTATATTGATAACCTTCCTCATGATTCTTAGGAGGGAGGGAGAAATCTCATTTAATCCCCTGAGGATTCCATTGAGGTTTCTTCTTTCGGGAACATCCATGGAATAGGTTGCTTTGACAAAACTTTCAATCTCAGAAAGAATGTTTTCCCCTGTTAATCTTCCCCTCAATATTCCTTTTAATTCATCTTTGAGCCCTACATGGTCGATAAGAGGGGTACCTGACGGCGGAGCACTTCTTCTGGACATCTTCTTTCTTGCTATAATATCCCCAAATTTCAATCTGCCCCTGCCCATAAGTTATACATAATGAAAGAAAATGCTTTTAACTCTACTTTTCCTCAACTTTTATTGCCGGCGGAAAGAACGGAGCATTGAACCCCATCACTCTTGCAAGAAGAGTGCCGTTTGCGCTTCCGCTGTATATTGTTGCCCTAAGGACTCCTGCCATGTACTGGCTTGGAAGTTTTTTCTCTTTTTTCCAGGTATCGGCGATTTCCTTTGCCAATTTCTTATCCTCTTTTGCAAGAAGGACACCATGAATGCTCAAGTCCCCTACACCACTTTCATACCCGACAGTGTAAAGATAAGTCATTTCGACGTCTTCCCCCTTTACCTTGACGTCCTTAATGTCAACATTTATTTTGAAATTCTTTATCTGCTCGAATTTCTTTCTCTCACCATCTATTTTCATTATCCTTTCTCCAACTATCATTTTTTCACCTCTTTTCTTAGTTAGGACACACACTAATTTAATATTTTCTTTTATTCAATAAAAACGACTGTTATGCCAGGAAAACCGCTGAGCTTTGTCATAGCCACTCTTAACGAGGAGAAGAACATAGACAATCTTCTGAAAGACCTCAGATCCCAGATTGAAAAAGACGACGAAGTCATAGTTGTTGACAGCCAGAGCACGGACAAAACGGTTGAGGCAGCAGAAAAACACGGGGCAAAAGTAATCACACAGCCGAAAAAGGGGATAGGGTTTGCAAAAACAACCGGAGCAAAAGAGGCAAAGAACAGCGTGCTTGTTTTCCTTGATGCGGATTGCCGTCTTTCTCCTGATTTTGCAGAAAGGATAAGAGCACACTTCTCTAACAAGGACATTGTTGCGCTCGGAGGGCTGGGCCTTTATGATTCAGAAGGATTTCATAAATCCGTTTACGATTTCTATTCAAGGATTGTTTTTTACTCAAGCAAGCTCCTGCACAGGATTACAGGAAAATACTGGCTTCCTGCAAACAACTGTGCATTCGACAAAGAAACATTTTTCAGTGTTGGCGGATACCATTCTGTTGTCTGTGAGGATACAGATATGATGTTCAGGATGCCCCCTTCAAGAAAAGTAGTTTATGATGATAAGCTGAAACTTGTTCTTTCAGACAGAAGGTTCAGGGAAAATGGATTTTTCAGAACTCTGTTTTTATGGGGATGGAGCGATGTGGCCGCCTTATTTGGAAAAGGAAAAAAGACAAGCGGCTACAGAACAGGCTGAATTATAAACATTCTTTACTCATTTTTCATCCATGAAATCAGTTTTGTCAGTGCAAAAAATATCAAAAGAATTCATCTCTGGAGCTGAAAGAGTTAAGGCTGTGGATTCAGTCAGCTTCAGCATTGAAAAAGGAGAGGTTTTCGGTTTGCTCGGCCCAAACGGAGCCGGAAAGACAACTTTGATTTCAATACTTTGCGGATTTCTTATTCCTACTGATGGAAAGGCAGAAATGTTCGGCATGGACTGCACTTATGAAAGCGAAAAAATACACAAGAGAATGAATTTCACATCTGGCTTCGGGGGGGTTTCCGAGTTTTTTACAGCAGAAGAACTGTTGCATTTCTACTGCATGGCCTACAACCTTGACAACAGAAAGGAAAGAATCGAGAATGCACTGAAAGAAACGAACATCACAAAGTACAGAAACAGAAGGGTTTCTGATTTTTCTTCAGGATTAAGCAGAAGATTCCTGATATCGAAATCCATTCTAAACAATCCTGAAGTTCTTCTTCTTGATGAACCGACAGTAGGACTTGATGTAGATTCAGCAAAGGCAACAAGGAATCTGATAAGAAAAATGAAAAAAGAGGGAAAGACGATTCTTCTTACAACCCACAACATGAAGGAAGCAGAAGAGTTGTGCGACAGGGTTGCTTTGATAAAAGAGGGAAAAATAATAGCTTTAGGTAAATTTTCAGAATTGAGGAGAAAATTCTTTCCTTTTGAGGTTCTTGAGATTTACTGCGGGAATCCTTCTGAAATCGAGAAGCTTGTTTCAAAAAACAAAAATGTTTCAAAAACAGAGAAATCAAAAGACAGCCTGAAAATATTTTTGAAAAACAAGAAGGGGATAGATGAGGTCCTGAGATTGGCTTCAAAGTCAAAAACAGAGATAAGAAAAGTCAACACAATAGAGCCTCAGCTTGAACACCTCTATGCAAAAGTGATGCGCAATGAGTGATATAATACCCCAGATATCAGCTATAGTTTACAGAAACATACTATGGGCCTACAGAAGCCCCTTCAGACTGGTTGATGTTTTCATCTGGCCCCTGGTAATGTTTTTCACCCTTTCATTTTTCCTTGTAACCATAGGGGGGAATGAGGGCTTCCTTGGAGTAATTGCACTTACGGTAATAGGGTGGAGGTCAATTTTCTTTGTTGCTTTTGAAACAAATGCAATGTTTGATGAAGAGCATTGGAACAGGGCCCTTCATGATTTGCTGGTTACCCCAATCAGCACATTGAAAATAGCATTGGGGGGTTCCATCACAGGAATGCTGAAATCTATGCTGGTTGTCATTCTTGTCCTTACAATCACCAATGTTATCTACGGATTCCAGGCTCCTGACCTGGGCAAATTCCTTTTTGCACTTTTCTTCCTAATAATTGCAGGATTTTCGATAGGTTTTGTCCTTTTCGGATTCTCCTGCTATTTTGACAAAAGAAATGTATTCACGTTAAGCTTTCTTACTCCAGAACTTTTAGGCCTTCTTTCAGGGCCATATTATCCAGTAGAAGAGGTTTTTCCGGGTTGGTTTGTTTCAGTACTTTATACCTTCCCCACTACACACGCATTCAATGTGATTAAATCAATCTTCGGCCTTGCAGAACCAAACTACACGCTCCTTTTCATAACTTCAGCAGTATGGGTGGTTCTTGCAATTGCAATAAACAGATTTTTCTACGATCTTGGAAGAAAAAAAGGAACTTTGGTAAAAGTGGGATAAACAATTAAATAGTTTATCCACATTAGAAAAGCCCATGAACGAAAAAACATTTGCTTTAGCTCTTTTACTAGTTTTATCTATAAGTTTTGCATATACTTATACTTTAAAACTTCAAAAGGGCTGGAATCTAATAGGATTGCCGTTTCCATCAGGTACATTGCCTTCAGATAGTGAATGCATAGTGCCAAAGATATGGGGTTATTATGATGGAAACTATGTTGAAAGCGATCTAAGAACTTCAGTCATGGGTTTCAATTACGCAGGATTCTTTGTTTATGCAAAGGACAAATGCACTGTTGTGGCATCAGAATCACAAAGTGAAAATTATTACGGAGTTCCTCTTTCAACAGAAAATCTTGATTATATCTGGGAAAGGGGAGGAGGAGCATTAAATTTTGCCAAAGGATGGAACTTTGTTGCAGGCTTCACAGATTCTCCTGATGTTAATGATGTTAAAGGTGGGTGTACAATAACAAACGGCCCATATTATTATGACACATTTTCAAATTCATGGGTGCAGTCAGATACGCTCTCCGAAGGTAAAGGATATGTAATTAAAGTTGAAGATAGCTGTAAATTCGGCTTTGATGTTGTAGCTCCAATACCTCCCCTGCCGGAAATGCCGGAATAGGTGAATTATATGAAAAACATGATTATATTTGGTTTGTTTCTTCTTCTTGCTTCAATGCTAGTAATGGGCTGTACAGGAGAAGAACAGGATAGCAGTAGTTTCGATACTGTGGAAGATGTAGAAGAGGCAGAAGAGCAGCCTAATGAACAGGAAGAACCAGAGCTTTCCTATGAAGAGGAAATAGCACAAGGTCCTCCACCTCTACCCGAGTAATTTTTATTTTTTTCATTCTTTTTTCTTTTCATGAAAGAGATAAATACCAGGAATCTTATTCTTCGTACAATAGTGGAATACTCGTTTGGAATATTTGTTATTTATTCTATCATGGAAATTGAAAACGATAATGTGAGGTCTATTTTAGCACTGATAATCTCAATGCCGTTGATAATATATCTTCTTCTCCGTTTGCATACATGGAAAAAATGGTGGAGAGAGAGAAGAAATTTTTCGATAAAGAAAAAGACAGAATATACTCCCATGATTCCCGGCGGTAAGCTTATTTTAGCAGCACTTCCTATCCTTCTTTGGTTTTCATTTTTATTTAAATCCCCTTTTGATCTTGTTCAAGTTGGAACTCTAACAGCATTTTGCTCCTCCATTGTTTATTTTATTTTCAGAGGCGAACTCAAAAGTTACAAAATAAACAAAAATGGAATTAAAATAAAATGGAAATTGCAAAATAAGAAAAGAAATATTCCATTTTTTGAATTAGAATCAGTTAATGTTTTTGTTCTAGGTGACGAGGGAAGAAAAAAACTATCAGCAAATAGATATTATCTAATCGCCTTTACTTATAAGAAAGGAGAGCCTGATGGAGTGATGTTTGATGCTGGTACACAATCTTATGATTTCTATCCTTTTCTTTATACTCTTACTGATTACATAGACAAGAAAAAATTCTCAATTGATTGGAAAAAATTTAATCACTATGAGCTTGAGGATCTGGAACAGATAAGAAAAGCATTATCTTAAATTCAGCATTCGGGGCCTTCCATTAACTCTTCTGTTTTTCTTATCCTTTTTTCATCTTTGAAATATCTGCTGAATGTGTGTTTTCCATCAACAACTTTTTGCTGGTCTTTTAATTCAGCCCTAACCTTTTTTCTCTCTCTTTTTATCCCGGCTTTCCATGTTTTCATTTCTGTTTTTTCTCCGCCTTTTCCCATTCTGATTGCTTCATTGACTTTCATCAACGCTTCATCAAAACATCTCATTGCTTCCTCAAGCGCGTTGACACCTAATTGGAAATCCTGCAAATCGGGTTCCATGCTGTAAACAACATCCCTAGCCCATTTTGCTTTTCTCTCTCCTCTCAAGTAGATGTTTTTTGCCTGTCTTAAAATAGATTGAAAACTCCTGACATGGTCTGCCTGTGTATGTCCTATCCCCTCTAAACATTCGGTTCTTCCCTTTCCGTTTCTTCTTCTAAAAAGCGGTCTCATATAAATCACTTCTACTGCGTAATATTTAAAACACTATACTTGACAATTGACCACTCTCTTTTTTCATAACCAATAAAATTTTTTGATTTGGAAAGAAACCATTTTCTAAAAAGTAATTTCAGAGCATTTGAATTTCATTCAAAGCTAGCATTTTGTGAATAAAATGCAGGGAACAGGATTCGAACCTGCGAAGACACTAAGTCACGGGGTGTTTTCGTAAGCCATGAAAAACCATAACCTACTCCTAAACCCCGCGCGTGTAGTCCGTATCACATCATATCTATGATGTAATTCGTTTGGCCGCTCCGCCATCCCTGCATAAGTAAGAAGATTATTTTAGAACTTTTTTTAAAACTCACACTTTCCAGTATTTCTTGTTTTTGATGAAAGCCTTCTGTGCTTCAATCAAATCCCAGTAGAATGTTTCATCATCCCTATGCAGTTTTTTCAAAACCCTTTCAGCAGTTTTTGCTCCTATTCCGTAAGTTGAAAGTGCAATCAATGCTTTCTTCCCGTAATTCCTTATCAGGTTTGAACGGTGAACAAGCTCCTGCGGGTCCTTTTCCTTTTCCTCAATTGTTGTCATTGCCTGCTCCTTGCATTTGTGGCATGAAATCTCATCAGGAGCCCCGGCGAGATGCATAAACCTTATCGCACCGCAGTTCAAACATCCTATTCTGATAGTCCTTGCCAAAGACCTTTCCTTGAAGGCAGCAATCATTTCTTTTCTTGGTTCAAATCCCCCTACAGATTCCTTTGTAGAGTATTTCTCAATTCCAATTTTTGCAAAAAAGCTCGGCTCCTCTCTTTTGTCCGTGACAATACTGATTTCCTTTTTCTTTATTTTCTCAAAAATCTCAACGGTTCTTTCGACATCAAAATATCTGAAGAATACTGCCCTCAAAGCCTCCTCATAAACAACCGAATGCCTCATAGTCCTTATGAATTTCAATCCTATTGTTGCATCATCACCAAGCAGACCAATCAACCTTCCCACATGAATGAACTTTAGTTTCAGAAGGAAAGAATCATCAAGGCTCAATTCAAGCTCTTTCCTAACATCACCTATTTCAGTTACTGCGGGAACAATATGTTTTTCATCAAGTGGAAAAGGAAGCTTTATCATAATCCTGTAAGGGTCTGCATAAGCCCTGACGCTCTCTCCAAGAAGTTTTGAAAGCCTTCTCGAAACAATCCTTGCAATTCCTTCATTCACTTTTGTTCCGAAGCATCCGTGCATTATCACAAGGTCTCCTATGATTTCGATTACTATTTTTTCTTCATCAGGGACAGGTTCAGTCTTCCTGCTGGACTTTCTAAGTTTTCCCACCCCCTTTGCAACTTTATAATCAACAGGTATGTCCTCGCCCTTCCATTCAGGTATTGCAATCTGGAGTGCAGAGCTAGGTTCAACAAGAACCTCCTTCTCAGTTATGTCTATTACCATCCATGGCTGCCCTTTTGCAAGAAAGCTTGCTCCATTCTCAAGATTCACAACAAATTTTTCATCAAGACTTGCTATTATCTTGTTTGCTGCGACACTCCTCATTGCAAATCTTTTTTCCTTTGGAATCGTGCTCAGGTTGGAATAGTAGTACTCCCTGCCCCCTTTCCTGATTTTTATGTCTGCATCATCCCCTTTTTCGCTTTCTTCATAGAAAATAATCCCTTCAGCATAAAGCTGGACAGCGACTTTCTTCAGTTTGTTGAATCCTATATCATACGCCTTTGACCTTCCAAGTATCCTGTGGACATCCTTCAGTTTCATAGGACCTTTGTCAAGGCACAACCCTACAATCTGGTGTGCTATGACATCAAGAGCACCCTTTTCCATTTTCTTGTCTTCAATCCATCTGTTGTCTGCAAGAACCTTTATCACTTCAGACTCAAGGTTGTCATCAAAATCAACAGGGAAAACAATCCCTTTTGGGATTTTATCAAGAGAATGCCCGCTTCTGCCGACCCTCTGCACCAGCCTGAAAACCTGATGCGGGGAACCATACTGTATTGCAAGTTCAACATCCCCAACATCAATTCCCAATTCAAGAGATGATGTTGCAACAAGTGAACCTATTTCCCCTTCTTTGAATTTGTCCTCAGCATTAATCCTGACCTCCTTTGAAAGAGAGCCGTGGTGGATTTCAACAGGAGCCTTTTTCTCTTTCAGGGATGCTCCAATTTCTTCAGCATTGCTCCTGGTATTCACAAAAACAAGAGACCTGTTTTTTTCTACAAGTTTTTTTATTTCCTCAATCCTGTCGCTCTGTTTGGCTAGGTATTTCACAGAAACATCCATCTTTCTTTCCTTCCCCACTTCAGCTACAAACCTTTCCCTGCTCCCGAAAATCATATCCGCAGCTTCATTTTCATTCGCAACCGTGGCGCTCATTCCTATCCTCTGGAAATCTGCAATCTCTGCAAGCCTCTCGAGACCCATAGAAAGCTGGGCCCCTCTCTTGTTGTCAAGAACATCATGAACCTCATCAACAATCACAAATTTTATTTTCTTAAGATGCTCCCTCATCACTTTCCCCATTAGAAGAGCCTGAAGTGTTTCGCATGTTATCAGCATCATGTGGGGGGGCCTTTTCCTGTGCTTTGCCCTTTCCGCCTGTGTTGTATCACCATGCCTGACAGCATGTTCTATTTCAAGTCTCTCGCACCACCAGTTGAATCTTTTCAGCATGTCCCTGTTCAATGCTCTTAATGGAGTAATATACAATGCCTGGATTCCCGGCTTTCCCCTCTCTATCTTTTCAAGCACCGGAAGAAGTGCACACTCGGTTTTTCCGCTGCCAGTAGGAGCCAGAATGAGAACGTTATCTCCCTTGAGTATTCTTGGCATTCCTATTTTCTGGATTTCTGTAAGATCCTTGAACCTCTCTTTAACAAGCTCAATTACACTGGCCATACGCACCACTATTCGTAATATATGTTTTTGTTTGTATAGCTCCCTGAGGAGTGAATATTATAAACCTATTCTTAGTAAGCAAAACATGCGTGGGATATTAATACTGCTAGTAACGCTAGTCTTAGTATCGGGAGTTTCATTTGCAAACAATTTCTCAACAGAAGGAGGAAATGTTACAGAAGTTGATTCAAACGGCTCTATGGATACATCAAAATGGGCAGGCATAGTCGGGTGGATGAACACAACAGCACCGTCCAATGTTAACAATTCAATATCAGAGAGAAATATCACCAATCCGATAATATACACCCAGTATCCCAATGGGACATATACAAACTATACAATGGTTGTTACAAGGCTCGGCTTCAAGCCAAACATAACAGATGTTTCCTCCCCCGTCGCATCTGATTTCAATGAAACAGGAATGTTCTCCACATTCAATGTTTTCTCAGGGGTTAATTTCAGCAGAATAACCGATGACCCTTTGCAGACTTTCTGCAATCCCTGCAGCTACATGGACTGCTTCCTTACAACCGCACCGACTCCATGTCCCTACATAACCATAGATAATGATACAAAAGTTGGAGTCCTGAAATTCGACAACGGAACTCATGAAGAGCCTTTGTTTGTTACAGTGATAGAAAACCAGCTCGGGTACAACGGAACATACTTCGATTTCCAATACCTTATACCTGCACTGGAAGATTATTTCTTTTATGTCTACCCGCCTGCTGAATGCAACATAACAATATGGATAGACAATGTTGAAACAACTGTTTTCCCAAACACGGGAACGCCTTACGGAGTCCGTTTCCTAGTAACAGATGATCTTGGAGTTCCCATTCCGGACATAAACCTCACAGTTGTTGAGATAAACGGAAGGTCGATAATACATCCTATCCTTTCATTGGGAAAAAGCTCATCAGGACTTGCAACAATGACAACAGATGCATCCGGAGAAGCGGTCTATGCCCTTGCTCCCACAAGGTACAACATCCCCGATAATTTCGGTTACATAATGTATGCTGTTGTTGAACAGCCATACTACTGCCAAGAGAATTTCACAATAGCGAACTACGGTTCATTAACTCCGACATACAGAACTTCATTGATAAATGCCGATTACGAAAGCCAGGTAAAGAGCTCGGTCCAGAACATGAACTCACTGACAAGCACTGCAGGAAAATGGCTGAATGCAAGAAAGATGAGAAATGCAACCTTCAATGTAAATACAACAGGAACATCAGACCCTGTGCCCCAATTGAAAGCTGGTGCTCCGAATTACATAAACATAACAGTGAACGAAAGTGCAGTTGTTGCAAACATAACAAGCCAGGAAACAGACGGTTTCATAATCATGGTACCAAGCCAGCCTGATAAGGAGATATACAACAGCTCTGTTTCATACAACAGCAGTGAAGCTCTTCTGGTTATACCGACAAGATACAATAACAATGCAAACCTTACATTATTTCTTAACTACGGAGGGGACAACTTCATCAATATAAGCTTTTCTGTCGATTCTGTTCTTGAGGAGCCCGGAGGAGGCGAGGCGGACATTGATGATGTAACGTATGCACAGATTTCCTCCGCTTTGCAGAACATAATATTAGTACTTTCAAATATTGGAAAATCAATTTCAACGGTGTGATAATATGAAAAAAACAATTTTCTTTTTGGCTTTGCTCCTGGGATTTGCGTTTGCCCAGTACGCAGAGATAATAGACAACACGAATACAGTGAAAAATGTGGATTCTTCTGCCGCCTATAAGGTGTATGTAGATACTCTGGGCGACAACCCTGATTTCGGTTTGAGGCTCTGTGATGTAGGGCAGAAGTATGTTGCCGCGGTTTATTCAGCAGACCTTGGAGGAGGAAGCTACAAGTACATAGTTGTGAGCAAAGATTTGACAACCGGCTCATCAAATACCCTTGTAAACACAACACAAACGCACAACGCAACCTGCTATTACACACCGATAGATGCTTTTGCGTTTTCACAATTCAGGGATTTCACAAGAACGCCTATTGTTCATGTTTCAGCATTCCCGGGAAGGATTCATGCAATGTATTCAAACAGTGCAGACGGTTCAAGCCCCACTTTCCTTGCAATGTATGAACCGAGAGGGTATCTAAGAGGGGACTACTCTGTTACAAGAAGTTTCACACAGGGGCCTAACACAGTAAGTGCAGACATAAACTCAATAACCTTCCAGACAGATCTGGGAAGCATCACAAGAAATCCCAATGATGCTGACTGGGGTCTAAGCTCGACAACAGGAAGAAGCATTCTTGTTGCCTTATGTGATGACGATATTGGTGATGACTGCTCGGATGCAGTAATTGTAAATGACTCAGGTGATTTGCCCGTTACTCTTGACCCTGGAGAGCCTGCTTACAACGACCAGAATGCCTATGACAAAAACGTAGTCGTAAATGGAATCGCGTTTCCTATTTGTATCGGTGCAGACATTTCTCCTTCAATCACAGTAAACCCGGCAGCCCAGTATTCAGGAGGGGATGTCGATGTAAACATAACAGTAACAAACAACGGAAATGTCGGGGTAACAACAAACTTCGTTCTTTATGTTAACATAACAGGACCTGCGGGTTATTTCACAAGCCAGCAGTGGACGATAACTGAAAATCTTGCAGCGGGGGGAGGATCTACTTTCAGGAATTTCACATGGCCTTCGCCTGCACAGAGCGGAACATACACTGTTAATGCACATGCAGACAGGAATGATGATCTTGATGAATGCAATAAAGGAAACAACAGGGCAAGCAGGAACATACAGATAGCCCCCGTTTACATGCTTCACACTTACATAGACGGCGTCGAGAACAACACATTCCCTGAATGGGGGTGGCCCTACAACTTAACACTATATGTGAACAGCACAGACGGCACTCCAATAAACACAACACTTCTAATTTACGAGGTTAACGGCCTGAATCCGTTTATACCGACACAGATATGGAACAATTCAGGTAACCTTCATGGAATAGGGGCATTCACAAGGGCAAGGGTTGATTCAAACGATTCAGGTTATGCAATGCTGAACATAATACCGACCTGCAATAAAGTATATTCAACCTATCCAGGTGTTGACACATACGTTGGGAACTACTCAATGTACATTGAGGTTTATGAAAGAGGAAACCTGAACAATCAATTGAACATACTCTACAATGGAACAATAGTCACACAATATCCTTTGCTTGTAAACGACACATCATGCAACGACCCAGGATGGAGAAATGACAAGAAGCTTGTCAATGCAGATACATATGTGCTGGATGTGTATGACTGGATTTATGAAGTATATTCAATCATGAAGAAACTGGTGAAACCATAATGAAGAGATTATTTTTTGTCCTTTTGTTGATTTCATTCGTGTTTGCACAGCCCTATTACCAGGTCTATTTGGTAAGGGCAAATGATTCGAACATAACAAACATGCTGTATGACGACAACTCAACATCATACACAGACAATTCAATTGAGAACCCCGACGCAAGCCTCAGAATATGCGCTCTTGAAGAGGAAGACCTTCTTGACAAATACATTTCAATTGTTTATGCAGCATCCACAGACAAGGAGCAGCTTGAGATAGTACATGCTCCTGTTCAGATAACAGATGTCTCCCCGACCCTATGTGCTGAAGTCCCCATAGATTTCTCAAGCTTCAAAACATGGTATCCTTCAGTTCCATATGTTGTTGTTTCAGATGACAGGGACCTTACAACATACACAAGATGGAAATTATCTAGAAGGAGAGGATGGTTTGTAGGTGATTACGGGATAATCGCAACACAGAACCTCACCCATGTGAATGTCAATGTTACAAATGCAACTGATGATTTAAACAACACAATAATTCCTGATGTGGATTTCCTTGTTATAGGGCTCATGAAAGAGGATGGCACTGCAACAGATACTGAAATATCCTCAATCAATGATTCCGTTGACCTTTCCCTTGACGGATTTACAGGAGCATTTTCAATAATAATCAACGGGCTTCCCGACAGGGATGTCCTTCCACCTTATGTTGAGATATTCACTCCTGAAGATGGAAGCACTTATGAAACAACAAATATCCCGTTTAATTTCCTTATTGTTGATGATGAAGGCGTTCAGTTATGCTGGTATGTTCTTGATGGAAGGACAACACCGCTTCCAGACTGTGATGTTTCATATATTTTGCAGGTTGAAGGCGGAACGCACACCCTAACTCTTTTTGCAAGCGATTTTGACGGTAACATAGGAAGCGATAGAGTGTCATTCACAGTTTTGGTTCCTTCCGGTCCGACCGGGGGAGGGAGGTATGGAGGATTCCCGCCCATTCCGCCGTCGCCTCCGAGAAGATTTATCACGATCATTCCTGAAAACATATTCATTATTCTTGAATATCCAAACCCGGGAGAGGAGGGCTTTATTATACAGTCAACTTCAGTGAATGCAACGAATCTCACATGCTTTGTTGAAAGCGATTTCTCTGAATACACAACAGTTGTGCTTGACAGCACGGAAATAATGGAAAACAACACAATAGAAGGAAACATCATAGTTGACATGCCACCTAAGGTTGCACTAGATTATTCAGGGACAGGAGAAGGGCTTTTGCAGTGTGTTGGAAATGATATTAACAATACAGATTTGATATATTCTGCATCAGCAAATGTTTATCTCTCAATACTCAAGCCCGAGCTGGTTGTTCTTGATGATTCGGTTGAAGGATACATAGGTGAGGAATCATTCGGAACAATAACGGTTAGGAACATAGGTTCTGCGGATGCGATAAATGTAAGTGCTGAATCCACAGGACCATACAGTCCGATTGCTTCTGTTGAAGAAGTTCCCATTACCATTCCTGCAGGAGAATCAGCCGAGATAAAATACAGGTTGACGCTTCCATCAGACCTTTACCCTGATGATTACAAGGTTGAAATTGCAGTTTATGAGCATGGAAGGCAGATGGATAAGGGAGTGCTTACTGTTAATGCAGTTACAAGGCCTTTTGAAAAACCAGAAGAAAAAGACCTTCTCTGGACTCTGTTGATTCTTCTGATAGGATTGCTTATCGCAATATGGGTATTCATAAAGAAAATCAAAAAGAACAAGAAATTCTTCTGGGAGAAGTATGGAGATTCAATAAAGTATTCAGGAGCAGTACTCATAATCACAGTAATAGTATGGTTTATCGTGTTTACTGCTCTTGGAGGCTGACACCGGCATCAACCGCGGCCTTTTTTACTTCGTGACTGTTTGCAGAATTTGCAATCATAAAGAGAAAATGCCTCTCCCTCATCCTTTCAAGAATTTTTACGGCCTCCTTCCCAATCCCTGCATCCATATTCCATAATGCGATGTTAAGCAGTTCAATTGCAATCTGGTCAATATCAGTGCATCCTTCTTCAACAGCTTTTCTTGCAAAGTCAATTATCCTCCTGTTTTTGTCATCGTTCATTCTTTCCCCGCGTGCAAGGGTTTCAACAAAATTAGAATAAATGAATCCGTGCCTCCTTCTGGTTCCATCATTTCTGGATTTTATTTCTCTCCTGAATCTTTTTAGGTGAAGTCTACCTCTTTCCTGCCTTATTTTTTTTGCCTGTTCCATTTGCATCAGCCATCACTGTAAGCGGTGCTATAGTTATCACCGCTGTTTTCTTTTTACTGTTTGCGCTGTGAATTTCAATACCGAACCCTCCGATTTTTGTCCTTTCCCCTCTCTTCAGCAGAAGATTTCCATCAATACTGTTTTCCGGAACACAAACTTCAAAGAACACTCCCTGCTTGTTGATATTTGTTATCTTGAATGATCCGAGAACTCCTGTTTCATCAAGACCGATAATCAATGTTTTTCCTGAGTTTATTCTTTTTGCTTTAAGTTTTTTCACCGGCTTCCTTTTTGCAATCCTGCATTCAACAGGGACATTTGGCTTTTCTTTTACTTCCCCTCCAATGTTTTTTGCTGCGACAGCCCTTTTCTCTTTTATTTTTCGATTCTCAATTTTTTCGCACCTGCATCCAGCCATTAAAAGTGCGGCTCCTGCAGCAAAAACTGCAAATTTTATTCTGGGACTTCTATTGATTATTTCAGTCCTTCCTCGTCTTACCCTTTTCATCACTCTACCCATTAAAAGACTCTCGATGTAACATTTTAAAAAACATGTTGATTTTTTAAACTCTGCAAATAAATTCTTTTCATGGAGGATAATTTTGAGGATTTTGAGCAATCAGGAAAAACAGCTTCAAAGATAAGGGAGGACAGCAGGCGCCTTATAATGATAGGTGAAGGCCTTCTAGACATTGCCGAAACAATAGAGCAGATGATATTCGATGAGGGGTGCAGGCCTGCCTTTCCAGTCAACATTTCAATAAACGAAATAGCAGCGCATTATACTCCTGAAATAGACTGCACGGACTGCCTCAATGAAAATGATGTTGTCAAAATTGACCTTGGCGTACATATAAACGGTGCTATTGCAGACACCGCATATACAATAGACCTTGGTGAAAAAAACAATGAGCTTGTAAAAGCATCCGAGGATGCTCTTGAAACCGCCATTTCGGCAATAAAGCCGGGAGTTTCAGTTGGAGAGATAGGCGGGCTGGTTGAAGAAAAAATCAAAAGCTTCGGCTTTAAACCCATCTCAAACCTCACAGGACATATGATAAAAAGAAACATTCTCCATGCAGGGATAGACGTTCCGAACATAAAGACAAAAGACCCTTATGAATTTGCAGTAGGCGATATTTTTGCTGTTGAACCTTTTGCAACAACAGGCCAGGGCTATGTTGTTGACACCGACCACGTTGAGATTTTTTCATTGTATCTTCCAAGACAGATAAGGATGAGGCAGTCAAGGAAAATACTGCAGACAGTGGTTTCAAACTATGGAACTCTTCCTTTTGCCGAGAGATGGATAAGAAAGGAATTCAAGTCAAAAATGCTTGTTGGCGCATCATTGAGAGAGCTTCTTGACAACAATGTAATCAAAGGATATCCTGTTCTGAAAGAGGCGGGAAAAGGGCTTGTTTCACAGACTGAGCACACAATGGTTGTTGAAGAAAAAGGAGCAAGAGTGCTTACAAAATAATTAGCATAAAACCTCATAAAATAACACCCTTTAAAAACATTATTGTGTAAAGTGTTATTTAATGACTTCCAAAAGGCAAAGAAAACTATCCCGTAAATTAAGATATGAAGAGAGAAGGCAGAAAGGAATAGTCCAAAAACATCCCTATGCTGCCAGTGCTATTGCCGGCGCGTCTCTTGGAGCAGCTGCTGCTCCTGTTATTGATAATCTCCTTTCGGAGGACATTAGGAGAGAATCCTTAAGAGACCTTGGAACACTCACAAACCCAGATGCACGCTGTTTTTGCTGTGCAAGATCAAAAGACCAAATTGCAGAATGGCAATCGCAGATTTTTGTTGCAGAGCTTTACGATATTCTTAGTGAACACAACATTTCCTTTGTAAGACCAACAGTCATGCAGGGGGAAGATCAACTTGAGGGATGCCCGAGCTTTGATTTAGTTCTTAGAGGAGGGCCTTATGCAAAATTCAAGATAAAATCTGATGATCCTTCCTGTAATGGAAAAATTGTTTCTATGTTTGGGGATCCTCTAATGGAAACAGCATTGAATAATGACGCCCTCATGCATTCTCTTTATAAGTGGAGAGTCGATTTAGAGGCAGCCATGTTCGTAGGAATACTTTCAGATTGTAAATCCTGCAATGGAACAATCCTAGATGGAATTTTTCATGATTCTGCAGCGCTTTCAAAAACAGTCGAAACAATAGGATATCTTAACAGCACTCAAAAAAGTTTAGTTGCATCCTCCATAGGGGCAGCCATAGGTGCAACATTGCTTCCTGCTGTCATTTTGCTTGCTGTTGCATTCAAAAAATTAAAATTGAAATTTTTAAGGAAAAAAACAGAGCGCAAAAAACAGAGAGAAATTGAAAGAAGGGAAGCTGAAATAAGGAAGAAAATTGAACTTGAGGAGAAAGCAAGAAGGACAAGAGAGGAGAAGCTCCGCAGAAGAGAAAAGCGCAGAAACACACCCGAAGAAAATCCAATTGTATTCGCTTCTGTTCCTGGAACTGCAGAAACCAAACCACTTCCTGATTCAATCCCAAAAAATGAAAATGGCAGTAAACCGAAAGATGAAGAACGTATCGAAATGCAGGAATCGCTGTATGAAATAGTATCTGGATTTATACCTAATGGGGATGCGGGAAAATTAGTTAAAGCGATGATGGATGCACTTGATGAAGAAACACTGCAGCTACTTATCGATGGAAAGATTTCTTTGCTTGAAGCTATTGAAGAAAACAGAAAAGAAATTTTTTCTGCTTCAGAAAAAGAAGGATTTGACGGAATACACTCTGCTTTCAGTATCATATGGCATAAAAGTTCTATGGCAGATGATGAAGAAGACGAAACTTTCCTCTCGGATGAAGACTGGAATAAAGTAAAATCAATGGAAGAAGCAATAGAATATCTCAGAGGCATTAGAATCCGCAGAATGAAAACAAGCGAACTGAAGAGCATAATTACTAATGCAGGATTTTCCCCGGATGGACCTATAAGGAAAAGCCACCATACAATTACTTATGAAGGTGAGATGATTCGTTCCGGAGACGGAAGACACAGGTATTTTCCAAATCCTACTAAGAAGCCTGTTGACAGACCGGTTGTCGGTGCAGTAATCCATGCTTGTATCTTTCATCTTGAACAGAAAATAGAAGAGCTGAAGCGGTAGTCTTATATTTCTCTATTTCTAAATTTTCTAGAGGGCCCGTGTGGTAGCCTGGATAGCCGACAAGGCTTCGGATGCACTCTCCTGAATGCAGGAGTGACCTTGGGGTGCGGGTTCAAAAGAAACTTTTTGGAAAAAAGTTTCATCAAAAAAACCAAAAAGTTTGATGGAAATCCCGTCGGGCCCGTTTATGAAACTATACAAAGACCTTGCATGGTGTTACGAGTTTATTACAGAAGGGAAGGAGCACAAGAAGGAAGCAGAATTTGTAATGAAAAAAGTAAAAGGAAAAGAACTGCTTGATGTAGGATGCGGTCATGGATGGCACGACAAATTCCTGAAAAGGAAATTCAAAGTAACTGGAATCAACCTACACAAACCAATTCTCCAATATGCCAAAAAGAGAAATCCTGAAGTGAAATATCTTCTTGGAGATATGAAAACTTTTAATCTGAAGAAAAAATTTGATGTTGTCCTTTCTTTTGATGCAATGATGTACAACTTAACTTACAAAGATCTGAAAAAGACTCTAAAAAATCTCTCAAGGCATCTCAAGGATGACGGAATTTTAATTTTCCACCTTGATAAGTTAAAAGAAAACTTTGTACAGAATAAAATAATCCACTGCGGAAAATACAAAAAAAGGAAGAAGGAATTGATTTTCTTCCAAATTGATTTTGACGAGAATCCAAAAGATACAAAGTATGAAACATTCCTCACATTCATTTTCAGTGAAAAAGGAAAATTGATAAGGAAAACAGACAGACATGAGATGGGCCTTTTTGAATTGAAAAAGATAAAGCAAATCCTGAAAGATCTGGGTTTCAAGACTACTGTCTATGATTTCTCAGGAAAAAAATACACAAGAGACAGTAAAGTCCCTGTCTTTTTATGCGTGAAAAAATGAATCCATACAAAAAATTTGTAAATTATCTGGATTATCTCCATCTCACAAAAGATTATGAAAAGGAAATTAATTTTATTGAAAAATTCATAAAAAAAGGAAAAATCCTGATTGCAGCCTGTTTTACAGGAAACCGTGCAAAGCTTCTAAGTGAAAAGGGCTATTCAGTCAGCGGCTTCGATCTCAATCCCTGTGTTTTGGATATCTGCAGGAAAAAGGTAAAAGGAAATTTCTTCAGGGCAGACATGAAGGATTTCAAAACAAGTGAAAAATTTGATGGTATTATCTGCCTTCGTGCAATAAACTATAACCTCAATGAAAAAGAACTGAAAAAAACATTTTCAAATTTTAAAAATTCGCTGAAAAAGGGAGGTCTGCTTATTTTTGATATGGGACTCAAAAAAGGAGATGGTTCATCCACTAAAATAGATGAGTATCATGGAGGCAATCTTCATATAACAAGATTAACCCATTGGGAACCTTCAGGAAAAATATATGAAGCATGGGATGCCATTTTCATAAAGAAAAATGGAAAATTCGATTTTGGAATCCATGAATACAATCTAGGCGCATTTTCTGTAAATGAAATTATCAGAATACTCGAAAATTCGGGCTTTGATGCTTCTGTAAAAAAATATGATAAAAAAACAAAAAGGAAAGTTTTTGTATGCAGGAAAAACTAACCTTTGTCATGCCCCCACTGTTTGAAGAATCCCGCAATGAATCCGAGCATTGCCCCTATCTCAACAAGATTGGGAGATTCAATCTCAAATATAGAAGTAAAGCCGTTTCTCACAGCATCCCCAAGTACAGGAGTAAAGCCGACAATCCATCCTGTTATTGCACCAACCAATGCACCGAAAATTGCAAACAGGAAAATCCCTATTATCCCAAATACCAAAGCCATAAATCCAAATCCCGCTCCAGCCATCGTCTTTCCAATCATATGGTCACCAAATTTTTCTTCACAAACTAAATTTATAAACATGCTATGATATTTTTTTCCATGAAGAATTTGTTTTACGGGGCATTCGCAGTTCTTTTTCTGATAATCATTCTTCTTGCTTACCAGTCTTTAACATTGGGAAATGAGCTTTCAGAAAAAACAGAACAGCTCAATGTAACTGAATTACAATTAACCCAGGCAAACAAAAACATAGAAAATCTCGAAAAAGAGCTTTCAGAAACAGAGTCAGAACTTAAAGAATCCCGGGAAACACTGTCTTCAACAAGTGAAGAACTGAATGAAACAAAATCACTTCTGAAAAACACTGAAGAAGAACTAAACATCACAAAATTGCAGCTCTCTGAAACAATAAACATTCTCAATGAAACAATAGATGAAATAATACTTCTAAAAGAAGAGATAGTTGAGATAGAGGATTCAATAAATTCATCCATACAATGGTTCCAGGATAATTCAGTTCTTCCTGGTTCCCTTGATTTTTTCATAAACAGGATGAATTCAAAATGTGTTGAGAGCAATAAACTGAATCTGGGGTGTGCTGCATACATAATGGAGGACAAGCTCCACTTCACATACAAACCTGAAATCCCGGACAGGCTTTATTCAATCGAAGAGATGTACTCAAAGATGGGGGGTGATTGCGAGGACTATTCACTGTTTGTCAAAGCTTCCCTGAACAGTTTAAGAAGCTCCGGAAGAAACCTCAGGCTAGAGGCATGGGAGTACTCAGATGAAAAATACATAGTGTATGAGGCGGAGGAAACACAGTATTACGTTCCGGGTAAAGGAATTGTTCTCGGAAGATTGAACGATGTTTATCCTTATGTCCTCTGCTACACAACCTATTCTGACGGAGTGGATGTATGGGGCCACTGCATTGTCGCATTGTCAGAAAATGAAATAGAGTCAGTTGATGAAATTGGTAAATTGAACGGGGCGGAAACATTCGAACCCCAGAACGGGATGTACCTGGGGGAAGTCGGAAGAACATTCTACATATGCAAAGATGGGGAGGAATACTGCGACAAGAATACAAACAGTGTGATATTGATTATAGGAGATGAGGATATTTTCAGGTTTCATGAAGCTGAATGGCTGAGCTACGGAATATACCAGGATTCTGTTTCCTCTTTAAGAAACAAAATTGAAACAGTTGTCGGCTAAATGGTTTTATATTTTTCCATCTAAATTCCCACTATGAAATCTTCTTTGAGTTTTTTTGTTTTATCACTTCTGCTTTTCAATACTGTTTTTACAGCAGAGTGTGAACCCGGTTTTGTTGAGGACTTTGAGGTTCTTGTAATGGATTCTGAACCTTTTGCCCCAATAATAGGTGCAAAAGTCAATGTAACCTATCAGCTTGACTATACCACTGGGAAAGGATATTTTACAACGCCAAACAAATACACTGATGAAAAAGGCCTTGTTTCAGTTAGGTTCGGAAACCAGGAGCAGCAGGAAAACAGGGTTGACTGTGATGTTGTTATAAAAGTGTATTATAACGGGGCCTACGCCACTGAAACTGTTGTTGCCCAGAACCATCCCAACAGGATTACAATCGAGCTTGATATTTATGATGTTTCTGTTACTGTGACCGACCAAAACGAACAACCTATTGAGAATGCGGATGTCTGGGTTCTCGATTTGAACAAGACCACGAATTCCAACGGAAAGGTTGATTTCAGGCTTGGAAGGGGCGACTATAATCTTTTTGTAAAATATGAAGATGGAAAATACGAGAAGCCTATTCGTGTAAGATATGATTCAGAGGAAAAAGTGGGTGTTTCGCTTTACAATCTGAATATAGAGGTTGTTGATGAATTCGGAAAACCTCTTGATGCGATAATAACTGTGGGAGATGATGATTACAATGTTACAGGAAAACTTGATATAGAGGAGCTTGCAACAGCTTCCCCATATGTAAGGGTGAAACACGGAGAAAAAATAGAGTATCTTGATATAGACCTTACCATAAAATCAGACTATTTTGTATCCTTCGACCTGATCCCTCCTGAAATTGTAAATGTTACCTCCCAAATCGGTGATGATGAGATAGATTTCGACATAGAAGTTTATGATCCTGGGGAATATTCGTCAAAAATATCTTCAGTGCGCTTTTTTTACAAAACTTCAAAAGGTGGCCCATGGGTTTCTGCAACAATATTTCCAAAAACTCCAACAACTTTCGGGGCCTCAATCCCTCCCCAGCCTCCTGGGACAGATGTGTTTTATTATGTTGAAGCGGTCGACGGCTCAGAAAACAAAGCTATGTTCCAAGACGCAATATCAATTGTGAGAAACACTGAAAATGGGGAAGAAAATGGTGAAAAAACCGAAGAATTTGACATTTTTTCAGTCGCATTACCAGCCGTAGGGCTTTTAATAGTTGTGGTTGTTATCTATGCGGTCTATAAGAAAATAAAAGGAGGTGGTGGGTGAGTAGTGATTTGTGGAGAGAACCATAACGTTTATAAATATTAAGTTGCATAAAGTTCTATGTACACACATAATCATAAAGTATAATAAGGTGATATCGTGCCACGTGGTAAAAGAATTGTAATCGAAACCGAACCAAAAGACGAAGTTGTTGATGGATATAGGAACATAGATGTGTCTAATATTAGAAAGAAGAGGGAGAAGACAGAAAAGTCATTGACAAGCTCTGTTTCTGACGTCTTTAAGTCTGCTCAGCAGCTGTATAAGCAAAGGGCAACTGAAGATGATCTTGAGTCAAAGCATAAGCTCTATTCTGTTCGTTCTGCATATGATTACTTGAGAAGCAAAGGAGTATACATCTCATTCAGGGCATTTGGTGGTAGAATTGAAAGGGGAAATATCCCGTATGTTAAAGTTGGAAGAAAGAGATTCATACCGCAGTCTGTCCTTAATGACATAGTTGATACAAAAGATGATTTCTACACTGTAAGAGAGGCATACTCTGTTTATAAGAAATCAAACCCGAACATCAATTTCAGGGCATTTATCGGAAGAATCGAGAAGGGTTCTGTTCCTTCTGTTAAGATTGGAAAAAGAAGACTCATTCCGAGGGATGCAGTTGATGCACTTACGCACATAAGTAAAAACTATTACTCAGTAAGCGAAGCTGTCAGAAAGCTCCACAAGGCAGGAATCAGGATAAAGAGAAATGCCTTTGAGAGAAGATTGGACAGAGGAAGAATACCTCACCAGAAGGTTGGAGGAAGGAGATTCATTCATTCTGATGTCCTTCAGGAGCTAGTAGACAAAGAGCTTACATTGAGAGGCAAAGCATAGCCTCCTTCTTTCTATTTTTTTAATTTCATGTTTTTCAATAATATTTATAAATATTCTATCTTTTACCACGAATAATAACATTTAAATACTCTTTGTTACCTAATTATATATACGGTGGTTGGTTGTCTAAAAAAATGTTAAAAAGAATAGCGAATCAAGTCAAGAAAGATTTGAATGCAAAGCTGGCAAAAGGACCCCTGCCAAAGAAGAAAAAAGAAACCTGGTGGGACAGGCTTGACGACACCAGCAGAAGCCCCATTCTCTCGTATATTGCAGGAGGATGCGGAAGGGACAAAAGGGCAAGAAAATGCTTTGAGAGGCTTGAATCCGCTGAAAAATGGGGAGAAAAAGAGTCTAGAGATGCAGAGAAGCTTCTTAGATTGAATTCTGACTATGCCGACGAATTAATACCTAAATTAGTACCATTGATACTTGAAAGAACACAAAATTCACCATCTTCTGTTGAAGCACTTATGGCTGCATCTGTTTTTTCGGATTCAGTAATGATGGCCTCAGCATTGAGGAAAGCAGTTGACATGTTCAGGGAATTGTCACTGAAACAGAGAGCCGAAATCGAGGTTTGGCTCCTTAAGAAACTTCCTGAAGTGGTTTCCTCAATAAATACTAACGTTTATTCAGGCCGTACAGCAATGATATTTGCAGTTTTCCTTGAGAATGCATTCAAAGACAGGGAACCAAGCATTCCTTCGATGCCAAAAGAGGAAGCTGCTTTGCATGAAGATTTGATAGACATGATGCTAATTCTTGTTGATGAAGAGCTCAATAAAGACAAGGAGCTAAGACTAGGAGCGGCAAGAGCATTGTGGGAGCTTAATCATAGTGATAAAGATTTCTGGAAGAACCGCCTCGCAGACCCCGCAGTATCAACGTTTTTGATTGAAAAGATTTTTGAAATGCCTCAAGAAACAACTGATGAGGATTATACAAGCGGATGGGATATGCTCAGGCAGAATCTTCATCTTGACCATGTACTAAAAGCAGTTTTAGAACAAGGTCCGAGGTCATTTCCATTCCTTATTGATTCAGTTCAAAGCGGTAATGTTTCATACAGGGTAAGCGCACTTAAAGCATTACATCATTTCAGTGAAATTCCAAAGGCCGCTTTAACAGCCGTTGAAATATGTGTTTCATCACAGAACGAGCAGGAATTCGAGCTTGCTTCAAGGCTGCTCATGAGACACAAGGAAACAAAAGTGCTTTCAACAGTTCTTCCAATGCGTCTTGAAGAAAGCAACGGAATAAAATCAATGGCATCAGAAATGCTCGCGGAATGTGTTAAGAAAAAAATGGTTCCTAGAGAAAAGATGCCCACCGTTTTATATTCGGTACAAAGATCGCTTGCAGGACTTAAGAAAGCACAGTCTGCTGAAAACCTTGTTTTCATACTCGTATCCCAGGGCGATTACTATACTTTGAATTTCATTGGAAAGATGATGACGGAAAAGGCTGAAATGGATTACGGAGACAAAATCCTTGAAGGCCTAAGACTTTATCTTTCTTCAAAATCATCAAAGAAATCAATTCCCGTTCTTGAGAAATCAATAAATGAAATATCTTCCTATCTGCATGATAAGGAAAGACAGACAAGAACAAACGCACTCATAGTTCTCGCAAAAATGAGCAAGCTCGGCTCTTCAAGGGCAAGAGGAAAGCTCAGGTCAATCTGCAGTGAAATGGAAAGAAAAATGGATATGGGGGATTTGGAGAACCAGGTTGTTGCAGTGAATACACTCGCAATTCTTCATGCACATGAATTTAAACCTGCAACAAAAGCACTAAAAGACACTGTGATACCCGAAATAAAGGATATGCTTACTGAAGACTCAGAGGACCCCAGAGAAGTAATATTGGTCGGAAAAAAACTCACCGCTGTTCTTTTAAGCCATATCCCAAAGGCAGATGTTGAATTCAAGGATTTATTGAAAACAAGGCTGCACATTGGTGCAAACGGAAGACTAAAGGAAGCAAGAGTGAGACTTAATGAAGAAAAGGAATTTTTTGAACTTTCAATTGAAGATATTGCAGGACTTGTTTCAAAAAGTATCAGAACTGTTGAACTCAGAAGACAGGACGAAGAAAACCAATTCCCGGAATTCGAGCCCGAAGGTGAACCAATGATGATGGAGCCTATTGAAATCTCAATCGATGCAGGAGATGAACTTGAAAGATACAGGAGATTCATGGAGGGCAATTTAAAAGAAAAAGAACAGTAAGCATTTTATTCTTTAGAATCTAATCTAATACATGGTCAGCCGCAAGGCCTATCTTCTTGATATAGGTTACGCATTCAGAGATGGTCAGACATATGCAAAACTTCTCCTTAAAAGTAAAAAGGCATTCAGATTGTACTATCCTTATGACCCCTATTTTTATGTACACGCCCCTCTTGAAAGGGCAAAGGACCTTGAAAAAATAGTTGTGAAAAGAAAGAATGGAGAAATCGCATCACCTTTAAGGGTTGAAAAAACAGAAAAAAATCTATTTGGTGGAAAAACAACACTATTGAAAGTAGTATGCAGAAATCCTTCTGATGTTCCTGCAGTGAGGGAGGCGGTTCCCTATGACTGTTATGAGAACAGAATTCCATACACAAGAAGATTCCTTCTTGATTTCCAGCTTGAACCCTTTTCAATAATCCATTATGAAAGAGAAGGAAGAATCATAAAAAAAATAAAAAAAACAGAACCCGCATCACCAGAGCTTTCATTTCTTTCTTTTGATATAGAGGTATACAATCCTTTAGGCTCGCCAAGGGAAGACAAAGACCCTGTTATAATGGTAAGCCATGTTGGGAAGGAAAAAGGATTGATTACATTCAAGGATTCAAAGAAAAAATTTGTAAAGACTGTTGAAGGTGAAAAAGCTCTTATCGAAGCATTCTCTGAAATTGTAAAAAAAGAAGATCCAGATATAATACTGGGATACAACTCAAGCGCTTTTGACATTCCATATCTAAAGGCACGGGCAGAAAAACTGAAGGCAGATTTCAATATCGGAAGATGGAAAGACACACTTAGAAAAATAAGAAAAGGCATGCTCAGCGGAATTGAGATAGATGGAAGAATTCATTTGGATGTATATCCTGGGGTCAGATTCTTTGGTTTTATCGGACTGTTCAAGGCAAGGGTGTTCACTCTTGAAAACATCTACGAGGAAATCAGCGGAACCCCAAAACCCATGGTTCCGAGGGACAAGATCTGGAAGATATGGGATGAAGGAGACATAGAAGAGCTTGCGGAATACTGTCTGATGGACTCAATCGCAACAAAAGAAGTTGCAGACCTTGTTCTGCCTATACAAAGGGAATTGAGTTCGATAACAAAAATGCCCCTTTTTGATGTGAGTCTTGCAACAAGCGGACAGCTTGTAGAGCATCTTCTCATGTTCAAGGCGGTTGAAAAGAAAATGATTTTCCCCAAGAGGCCGACGGATGCTTCCATAAGGGAAAGGATGAGGAATCCGATAAAGGGTGCGTATGTAAGACTACCTGAACCTGGTGTTTATGAAAACATCGCAGTTTTGGATTTCAGAAGCCTGTATCCCACAATCATAGTTTCATATAACATAGACCCATTCACAATTACAAAAGACGAGAAAAAGCCCCATCATCTTTCACCCTTTGATACGATGTTCCTGAAAAAACCGATGGGACTTGTGCCCTATGTCCTTGACTGGCTTGTTGACTACAGGGCAAAGATAAAGAAACAGCTTAAGAAACTTGACAAGGATTCAAAGGAATACCAGAAACTCAAAGCACGTTCACATGCTTTGAAGATTCTCAGCAACTCATTCTACGGATTCCTTGTGTATCCCAGAGGAAGATGGTACAACAGGGACTGCGGTGAAAGCATAACTGCATGGGGGAGAAAGCACATAATGGATACAATGGAAAGAGCCGAGAAAGCAGGCTTCACCGTTCTTTACGGAGATACTGATAGTTTGATGCTCTTGTATGACGACAAGAAAAAAATGCTTGATTTCATTGAAAAGATAAATTCAGAACTCCCTGAAAAGATGGAACTTGAGCTGGAAGAATTTTACACGCGGGGAGTTTTTGTTTCAAAAAAAGCGGAGGAAAAAGGGGCAAAGAAAAAGTATGCACTTCTCGGAGAGGATGGAAGAATAAAGATAAGAGGTTTTGAGCTTGTTAGAAGAGACTGGTCCCACATTGCAAGAGACACTCAATTGAAAGTGCTTGAAGCAATATTAAAAGACGGAAGCAAGGAAAAAGCAGTAAAGATAGTCAGGGATGTTATAAATAAATTAAGAGAGGGAAAAGTGGATTTGAAGGAGCTTGTGATTAACACACAGCTTACTAGAGATCCTGATTCATATGAAGTTAAAAGTCCCGAACTTTCTGCTGCAAACAAGGCAATTGAAAAGGGAGTACCGATAGAAAGGGGAAGCATAATCTCATTTGTGATAACAAAATCAGGGAAAACGATATCTGAAAAGGCGGTTCCTGTTGATTTTGCAGAGGATTATGATGTTGATTATTACATAGATAATCAGATACTGCCTGCAGTGATGAAGATACTTAAGGAACTCGGCTATGAAGAATATGATTTGAAAGTAGGCGGAAAACAGAAAAAACTTGACTCCTTCTTCGGGTAGCTTTAAATAATTTATTCAGAATAATATTATTGTGATGATCTATGTCTATAAGAACACCCGCTAAAAAAAAGAGAAAACCAAAGAAACAAGTACAGAAAACAGGAGTACCAAAAAGAGTCCCACGTCTTTTAGTCACATTCCAGAAGAATGTAATCGGAAGCTTTCGTGATACGTTAACTGAAATCTCCAAATTGATGGATGAAAGCAGAAATGCAAGAATCCATTTCACTGAAGGAGACCTAAGGAATTTTGCAGAAAGAGGCAGAGGTAGCCTGATCAAAGGAGTTAAGATAAAGAAAACAGAGAGTGCAAGAATAGCCAGAGACGTCGGTAATCTTGTCAATAACCTTGAAAACGGAAAGGCAAAATGGATGGTGTGATTATGGAAGACCTTTTTGAAAAAGTTGAAAAGGATATCAAAAAAAGAGTAGTTGTATCCTGGAAAGAAATGTCTGAAACGGAAAAAGTACATTTTATCAACCAGGTTTCTCTTGCATTGAGTGTCTGGGGTGCTGATAAAAATGGTAAGAAAATAGTTGTTGAAATACTCAAAACACTTGTAGAAGACGGTTCGACAAACCTTTCTGATTTCGGATTGTATGTTGACCATCTCATCGGCGTTTACCCTCTTGTTGATGACAGGCGCTCAAAAGTAAAGAGGGCTTCTTTGATACTTGAAGGCTACAGGATGAAAAACGGACTTCCTTCAGTGCCTCACAAAGAGCTAGGTTCATGATAAAGGAATCTATGATTGATTCGGCAGTTGAGCTGCTGAAAGAAACAGACTGGAAATCCTTTTCTATTTCTACAATTATCCCAAAGAAACTGCTGGCTGAGGAGGAGTCCAAATGGGATGCCGATTTTACTGAACCCGAATCGTTGAAAAACAGCATAAACAGTGAAATAGTTTCAAGAATAATCGACAAAACAGGAATGACATATGACTCAGTAAATGGAGACGGAAGAATTGTTTTTGATTTTTCATCTGAAAAGGTTTTCAAAAAACCCGAGCCTCTTTTTGTTTTCGGACGTTACAGGAAATTCTCAACAGAATTGGCCCAGACAAGATGGTTATGCAGGAACTGTGGCGGGAAAGGATGCAAAAAATGCGAAGGAAAAGGCAGGCATTACCTCTCAATCGAGGAGCTTATAGGAAATGTTTTCAAGAAGCACACAGATTGCTCTGATTATTCAATGCATGCGTCTGGGAGAGAGGATGTGGATGCACAGAACACTGCAGGGAGGCCTTTTGTTCTTGAGCTTTCAGGACCTAAAAAAAGAGAAATCAATCTTGATGATATAGAAAAAGATATTAACTCTGATAAGAGAATAGCCGTTTCTGATTTGAAGTTTTCAAAAAGAGGCGATGTCGAGCTTATTTCAACATCACATTTTGACAAGGAATATGAAGCAGAGATTGAATTTGAAAAAAATGCAGATTACGATAAGATACATTCTTTTCAGGGAAAAATCCTTGAGCAGAAGACACCCACAAGGGTTCTTCACAGAAGAGCGGACATTGTCAGGAAAAGAAAGATAAAGGAGATAAGAATATTGGAAAAAAGAGAAAAAACAGCAACAATCCTCATAACCGCTGAACCAGGAACCTACATAAAAGAATTTATTTCAGGAGATAAAGGAAGAACGGTTCCAAGCATATCATCCGAGCTGGGTGTTTCTGCAGAATGTAAAAAATTAAAGGTAACTAAAATATTCGATGACTTTCTCACTCTTGCTGTGGGGCTGTAACCCCTCTTTTTTCAAGTCCTTCCCAGAATAAGGTTATCTCGCTATGTGAAAGACTTCTTCCCACAAGCATCAAGGCTCCTGCTATGAAAGGCGATTCAGGCCATAATCTGTCAGCATTGACTATTGCTTCAGCCATTTTATCGACAAGCGAATCAAGCTCCTCCCCCTGCCTTGTTTCTTTCCAGTATTTGAATTCTGTGAGTATTGACTGCCATGATTTGAAGCCTTCCCCGTCTCCTCCTAAAAAGGGTATTGCGACATCAGGCACAAGAAGGTCATGGTATCTAATCGGCACCTCTCCGGTTACAGGAGTAACTATTGTTGGAGGGTCGTGTTCAATTATTCCTATAACATCTTCACGCTCAATTCCTTCAAGAACTCTTGTTATAACCTTCCTGTAGGTTTCGATTATTACTTTAGCGATATTGTCAGCTTGAAGTGAATATGTATCTGCGAGTGTTGCCCTGTCATCCATAAGCATGATGCCGATTATTCCCTGGGCAAGATTTCCTGGAATCAGTGAAGTAAGCGTAATGTCTTCATTTGATGTAATTGCTATCATAGGGAATGCCTTCTGTTCCCCTTCTTTTGACCTCATCCCTATTCCTGCGCATTTGTCGGCATGGAAGCCAAGTCTTCTTAGTATTGAAACTGCAAGAAGGTATGATTCAGATTCTGAAATCACAGTAACTGCATCAGTTCCTATTCCTATATCCCTTCTGGGTTCATCAAGTATAAATCCTGCAACAGGAAGGTCTGTATTTTCCCTATAGCTATCATAACTCATAAAGAATTTCAAATCAGGAATTTCGTAGCTGTCCTCATGGACATGCACTCTTTCATTAACAGGGGTGAGTATCTCGCAAAGTGCAAGAGTTATCTCGTTCAAATCACCTTTTGTGAGTCTTCCTATTTCTTCTGCAAGTTCCTGCACTTTTTCATTTCTGTCAGCATAAGGCCCCTCCTCAAGAGGGAGTGTTTTAAGTTTTGTTTTGGCAGTTATTATCTCATTTCTTATCCTCATTTTCTCTTCTGCGGATTCAGGTCCCCATCTTACATTCGCCCTATCCGCCCTAGGTGCAACGAGTTTACTGAACAATATCTCATGAGTTCTAGGTGTTTTTGATTTTCTCATGATAATACCGTGTATAAAAGTGTTTTTAAATGTATTGTTGTTTGAAAACATTCGACTTTTACCGTATTCCCATTCGATAATTTTAAAATGGTTCACAAGGAAAATAGCTTCTCCCTAAAGGTGTAATTATGGTTAATTTCGTATGTAAGATAGGAGCAAAAGCAGGAGAAGGAGTGATGGTCACAGGAAGGATGATGTGCAAAATTTTCTCTAGAGGGGGGTTTTACGTTGTCGGATACCCCGAATACCCTTCACTTATAAGAGGAGGGCACAATACCTTTCAGGTTCATGTTGGGGACAGCAACATATACTGCCAGAGAGACAGCAATGACCTTGTAATTGCATTCAATAAAGCAGCCATATTCTTCCACAAGGATTTTATATCAGAGAACGGTGCGATAATCTATGATGAAAAAATAGACCTAAAGGACCAGGAAATAAGAAAAGACATCAAACTTTATCCAATTCCCCTTCAGAAAATACTTGAAGACCTTAATGCTCCTCTGAAAATGAAAAACACAATACTTGTTGGTGCAACCCTTGCTTTGATAGAGTATCCTTTTGAAAAACTGGAAGGTGTTCTGAAAGATGAATTTTCAAGAAAGGGAGAGGAAATAGTGAAGAAAAATATAGAAGTTGCAAAATCAGGATACAACTACATGAGCAAGAATTTTGACATAAGCGGTTTCAGAGTTACTCTTAAGCCGGTTTCTGATAAAAGAAGGATGATGCTCACTGGGAATGAGGCCATAGCGCTTGGTTCGCTGAAAGGGGGGTTGAAATTCTATTCAGCATACCCAATGACACCTGCGACAAGCGTTCTCCACTATCTTGCCGCAAAGGAAAGAGAGGCAGACATTGTTATTAAACACACAGAAGATGAAATATCGGCAATCAATTATGCGGTAGGAGCTGCATTCGCAGGAACAAGGGCAATGACTGGAACTTCAGGAGGAGGGTTTGCCCTTATGACCGAAACATTAGGTATGGCGGCCCTTGCAGAAACACCTCTTGTAGTTTTTCTTTCACAGAGAGTCGGTCCGAGCACAGGAATGCCCACCTGGTCAGAACAGGCCGATTTGAAATTTGCATTGAATGCATCGCAAGGTGATTTCATGAGAGTGGTTCTTGCCCCAGGTGACATAGAAGAATCATTCTACCTCTCTGCCGATGCACTTAACATTGCAGAGAAGTACCAGCTTCCTGTTCTTATCTTAAACGACAAGTTTCTTGCCGAAAGCAGTTTTGCAGTCAGCAGATTTGATGAATCCGGAATGGGTATAGACAGAGGAAAGATTGCAGAGAACCCGCCAAAATTAAAGAAAATGCAGAGATTCAAGAGATACAAAGTAACAAAGGACGGTGTCTCACCAAGAACATTTCCGGGCCAGCCCAACGGAATGCATGTTGCCACCTCATATGTCCATGATGAAACAGGATTCTCGAGCGAGGGTTTCCAGAATAGGGTTGACATGGTTGCAAAAAGAAACAAGAAACTGAAGAATCTTCTCAAGGACCTTCCCGGCCCGAAATTCTACGGTCCTGAAAATGCTGATATAACTCTTGTTGCATGGGGGTCCCAGAAGCTTCCGGCGCTTGCCTCTCTTGAAGTTCTTGAAAAAGAGGGGATTAAGGCTAACCTGCTTCATTTCAGCTATCTTTTCCCCCTTGACCAGAAAAAGGTTAAACAGGCGTTCAAGAGATGCAGGAAAACATTGATGCTTGAAAACAACAGCACAGGTCAGTTTGCGGGAATACTCAGGGAATACACAGGAGTGAAGCCGAATTTCATGTTTTTGAGATTCGACGGAAGGCCTTTCTTTGTCGGAAACATAGTCGATCATGTTAAAAAATTAAAGGAAAAGGGATACAAAGGCTTGAAAATGGCGGTTTTCAGGGAAACCGTAAACCATGAGTACTATTATCCCGCAAAATTCGGAGTGTGATTTTTATGAAAGCGCAGGATTATGATGTTAAGGAGATGCCCCAGTGGTGTCCGGGTTGTGGAAACTTTCTTACACTTTCTGCAGCAAAGAACGCGTTTGCAGAATTGAATCTTGAACCAAAAGACACCGTGGTTGTTTCGGGCATAGGATGCGGTTCGAAGGTTCCCCACCACATATATTCTTATGGTTATGAAGGAATACATGGAAGGCTGCTTCCTCTTGCATCTGCAATTAAGCTTGCAAACAGAAAATTGACAGTAGTTGGGATGGGAGGAGACGGCGATGGATACGGAGAAGGAGTCCAGCATTTTGTTCACATTGCAAGAAGAAACTACGATTTGACATACATAGTTCACAATAATCAGATATACGGTTTGACAACGGGTCAGATGTCACCAACAACAGAGAAAGGTCAGAAAACAAAGACCTCTCCCTTCGGTGCCATAGAAACACCTTTCAATCCCCTTGCAAATGCAATAACAAACGGAGCCACATATGTTGCAAGAGGGTTTTCAGGTGACATAGATCACCTTAAGGATCTTATAAAAGGTGCAATCCAGCACAGGGGGTTTGCCCTTGTTGACGTGTTCCAGCCCTGTGTTACTTTCAACAAGCACAACACGTACGACTGGTTCAGAGAGAGGATTTACAAGCTTGAAGAAACCGACCATGACACTTCAAACAAGGATGCAGCACTTGAAAAATGTTTTGAGGATGTCAAGACGGAGTACAAAAAGCTCCCCATCGGTCTTCTTTACAAGGAAGACAGGCCAACATATGGAGACCAGCTTCCTCAGCTGAAAGACAAGGAACTTGTAGAGCATTCTCTTGAAATAGACATGGGAAAATTCTACAGGGAATTTGAATAGCCAGCAGATAGGTTTTTTATTTTAATTCCTGAGTTATAACCATGAGAATTCTTCTGATAGGTGACGGCGCAAGAGAACACATCATCGCAGAGCAGATGGCAAGGTCTGCTGAAGTTTACTGCATAATGAAGAAAAAAAACCCAGGAATCGCAAAAATAACCCAGAAGCATTTCATTTCTGATTATAAAAATATAGAGGCAATAGGGGCATGGGCCATAAAGGAAAAGATAAAACTTGCTTTTGTTGTTTCTGAAACGGCACAGGCAACCGGTCTTTCCGATGTTCTTGAGGCCGCGGGAATAGCTCTTGCATCACCGAATATGGCGGCTTCTGTTGTAGGGACAAACCGCCTTTATGCGTTCAATCTTATGAAGGAGTTCGGCATCGACAGGCCAAGGTTTTACATATGCAGGAGCAAAGCCGATCTTGATGATGCGATGGAGGAGCTCGACAATCCGGTTGTTAAACCTGCAATAAGGGTTGAATGGGGGGGCGTCAAGCTTGCTGACAGTGACTTTAAATCGAAAAGCGCTGTCAAAAAATATGCAACAGAACTCATGAAAAAACACAATGCAGTGATCCTTGAAAAACTTGTTATTGGAGAGGAATTCAATCTTCATGCACTTTCTGACGGGAGAAAAATATCAACTCTTCAGCCTGTTCAAGTAATGAGAAGGGCTTATGAAGACGGAAAAGGCCCTCTCACAGAGGGAATGGGCTCCTATTCTACAGGAAAACTTCTTCCTTTTATGACAAAAGACGACCTTGACCACGCGAAACTCATTCTACAGAAAATAGTTGATGCTTTAAGGGAAAGAGGCACTGAATTCAAAGGGGTTTTAAACGGTCAGTTCATGCTCACAAAAGAAGGAATAAAGATGCTTGATGTAAGAACAACTTTCGGAAATCCTGCTTCAATAAACAATCTGGGCATCCTTAAAACACAATTCAGTGAAATACTTTCATCAATAGCCGATGGGAACCTTAAGCAGCCTTCTTTGACCAATGAAGCCACTGTTGTGAAGTACATTGTTCCAAAAGACTATCCTGAAAAAACAAAAAAACATAAATTAATAGTGAGTGACAGACTTCTCTGGAACAACGGTGCAAGATGCTACTATGAGGATGTTTCAAATGAAAAAGGTGTTCTTTACTCTGGTTCAAACCGTTCTCTTGCAGTGTTTGCTTCAGGAAAGGATATAGATGAAGCGCAGACAAGAGCGGAGGCCGCTTCCAAATTTGCTGTTTCAGGAAAGGTAAGGCACAGGAGAGACATAGGAAAAGAAGAGATAATATTGAGGAAAATGACCAGGATGAACAAGATAAGAAGCTTTTGGTTAAAGATTAAAAACATTATAAGGAAATAATATCTTATTATGAAACTGACCCCCAGAGCATACCAGCTTGCAATCTATAATTCTATAATGCAGAATGGAAACACCCTAGTCGTGCTTCCCACAGGACTTGGAAAAACTTTGATAGCCCTTATGCTGATAAAGGAGAAAAAAGATGGCAGATGTCTTTTTCTCACTCCTACAAAACCCCTTGCAAAACAGCATTTAAATTCAATAAAAGAGGTGCTTGGAATCGATGCTGTTCTTGTAACGGGTGAAATTCCTGCAAAAGACAGGAAGAAACAGTATGAAAACAAAGTAATTGTTTCAACCCCTCAGACAGTAAGGAATGACCTTTTTTCAGGAAGATTGTCTCCTGAATTTTCATTGTGCATTTTTGATGAAGCCCACAGAGCAGTTGGGGATTATGCATATACACATATCGCTGAGAAACTTTATCCAAAAACACTTTTTGTTGGTTTGACAGCATCTCCCGGAGGAAAAAGAGAAAGAATAAATGAGGTTGTAGGAAATCTCCACATCCAGAATATTGAGATAAGGGGAAAAAGTGATGAGGATGTGAAGTCGTATGTCCAGGAAAGCGAAATGAACTGGATTCCTCTGACGCTTTCACCGACTTTGAAGCTAATCAAAAAACATCTCGATGACATGATTTCGAAACATGCACAGAGGCTTGGAGCAATGGGGTTTAGACCTCCTATGAAGCATAAAGGATTGTTTCTCCAGTACAGGGAAAAGATACTGAGTTTCCAGCATGGGATGAAATACAGAGCTTTGGTCCATTACTCTGTTCTTCTTCACCTTTTGCATATGGTGGAGCTTCTTGAAACCCAGGGAGTTTTTCCATTAAGGAGGTATATTGAGAAATTATCTGATAAGGAAACGAAATCAGTGAAAATGCTTTTGAACGAACCTGAAATGAAGAAAGTGAAAAAACTGTGTGGAACAGAGGTTGAGCACCCCAAGTTGGGGGTCCTTTTGAAACTCATGAAGAAACTTGATGGAAAGAAATCAATAGTTTTTGCACAATACAGGGACCAGGTAAAGAAAATAGAAACAGAACTGCAGAAAAATGATTTTTCAGCAAAACAGTTTGTAGGAAAGAAGGACAAGAGTTTTACAAGAAAAATGCAGGAGGAAACAATTGCTGATTTCAGGGAAGGGAAATTCGACATTCTCGTTGCCTCTTCAATTGCAGAGGAAGGTTTGGACATTCCTGCAGTTGATGCCGTTATTTTCTATGAACCCATTCCATCTGAGATAAGAAGTATTCAGAGAAGAGGTCGGGCAGCAAGATTCAGGAAGGGTGAGGTTTACATATTGATGACAAAAGGAACCCGCGACGAATATTACTATTGGTCTTCATTGAAAAAAGAAAAGAAAATGAAAACAATCATGGATTCAATGAAAAGAAAAATGTCTGGTGAAAAGAGAAAGCCCTTGAAACCAACAGGCCAGACAAAAATATCCCATTTCTTCGATAAATAATCTATTAGATACATTTAAATACTCTTTCTATCACTTTTATTATGAAGAGTGTTGGTTATGGACCTAACAGAAATGATGAGAAGCGAATCTGAAGAACTCAGGTTGTTAGCCTCATTGCTCTTATCTGAAAGCCTCCAAAAATTCCCAGAGCGTTCAATGAAAAGAATTATCGATGCTCTAAGATCTGAAAATGTGCTTGAGATGCAGACTGCAATTCACGCTTTATCTGCTGCAAGAGATGATGGAATTGACATATTTGAAGCAGTTCAGGTACTGCATGAAATTTACGAATCATTTGACTCTGAAAATTTTTCTTCAGACAGGTTTAATGTAGTTTATGATGCTCTAATGAGATTTGATGAAGCTTTCAGGAAAGAACAGACTAAACCGATGGAAGATCCTCCAAAACCTGAACCTGTAAAATTATCAGAAGATGAAATAATAGAAGCCTTAGCAAAAATGGAATCGGATTCAGAAAACTATAAGGGTTTGGCAGCTTCATCAGTGCTAACACGAGCCCTCTTGGATGATGCTTCAAACAATCAAATTGTTGCTGGCTGTCTTGATATTTTGGAGAAAAGAGGAAATGAAAAACTAATTGCTAATTTGGCTATTTTAACCTTGAAAGGAATAGCAGACAAAGGTAACATTTCTCCCGCATTGCCAAAACTAGTCGAATTTCTTGGAGTTAGTATTGAAAAGGATTGGGTTTCGGTGAGAGCGAATATTGCAGAGGCTTTTGGAAATGCTCTCGGAAGTGAAAAAACAGGAAAAGCAGCTTTTTCCATTTTGCTTGATTTGCTTGGAAACGAGAATTTTGTTATAAGAAACACTATTGCTATGAGCGGATTGGCAACTGCTGCAGAAGAAGGATTTCTTACTGAAAATAATATCGTGGAGATAAGAAGGAGGATGGCAGAAATTTTGAAATCTGATAAGGATGAAACCCTGAAAATTCGCTCAAGGGATTTATTCTCTGAAACATTCAGAATCATTATTTCTAATCTGAAACCTTCTAAGAGCGTTGGTGAATTGAAAACAAAAAAACCAGAAAGAGAAAATAAAGGAGGAAAATTCAGAATAAGGAGGACTTAGGAATGGATGAGAAAATAGAAAAAATCAAAAAATTAATGGTAAGCGAAAACAGGGAAGAAAGAAAAATTGCAGCTTCATCATTGTTCGGATTGCTCATGCTGGATAGATCCAAGGCAATGGAAATTTTGGTGGAAAATCTGAAATCAGACAACGTGTTTGCTGTGAATGTTTCAGCATCTGTCCTGGTTGCTGCATATGATAATGGGGCGGATGTTTCACAAGTGATACCCCTTCTCTTTGAACTCTATGGGTCTGAAGAAAAATATTCACAAGTAGATATGATTTTAGGAGAACTTTTGTACAAAATTAATGATAAATTCCGTGAATCCATTGATGAAGCAATGGAAGATGATGAAGATCCAGATGATTTATCAGGAATAGAACTCTCAGAAGAACAGATAGAAACCGATATTAAAAATTTAGAGGCCGATGATAGCAGAGAACGCAGTCTTGCAGTTGTTCACTTGATTGGTATGAAAATAGATAATGCCAAAAATGAACAAATAGTTTCTGGTGTCCTAGAAGTATTAGACAGGAATATAAATGACACTAGTAAAACAGGAGCTTCAAGATCAGCACTTAATGTTCTGAAAAGTATTGCAAAAAAAGGCGGGATTGTTTTAGACGCAATTCCGATACTAGTTGGAATCCTAAGGGATGAAAAATATTCAACAAGAAAAATCCAAAGAAATGACAATAGGTATGGAGTAAAAGGTTACGTTTCGGACATTCTCGGCTATTCGATGAAAAACGAGAAAAACAAAAGTGCCTCAATGAATGCACTACTTGAACTTATGGGAGACGAAGATTTGGAAGTTAGAATATTCGCAATTAGAGGTTTATCTGCTGCAGTAGAAAAAGGTCTTTTAACTGAGAGGGATGCAGTTAGAATAAACCAGAGAATGAAAGAAGTCATAACTAAAGATAAGGATGAGGCCCTGAAATCGGCATCCAAAAATCATTTTGCAAATCTGTACAAGAGCATTGTTGCAGGTTTGAAAATTTCTTCCGCAATTGATAAGCTCAAACTTAAAAAACAGGGAAAAACAGATGGAAAATTCAGAATAAGGAGGACTTGAAATGTCAAATGAAAAGCTTGAGGAGTTACTCGAAAAATTGGAAATGTTGAGTTCCTATTCTTTATACCTTTTTACAGGCAACCCTACTCCTACTCCTAATGAAAAAGTAGAACTTGTTAAAGAAATAGGGGCGATGCGTGATGTTGAGGGTGTTGATTTTTCGATTGCAGTACCTGCATTAATGAGACGTCTCGAAAAGTCTTTTGATGCCAAAGAAACACAATCACTAATTCATGTATTATGTAAAACTGTCAAAGATGAAAGGTATTCTGATTTCGCAATGAATTCCATTATTGAAAAACTGAACTCTGGTGGAGTATTACCAATAAAACTATCTAAGGTTTTGTATCGTCTTGCTGTAGAGGGATTCGACATTACACCTGCTTTTTCGGAGCTTCTCGAACTCATGGGAAACAGAAATACATCATCAGATTCTTTAAGTGCATTGGATAATATCAAAGGGCGGTTTATCAACGAAGAACATGTAAGACAGCTAAGGGAAAAAATGAAGGAAATCTTAAGAAATGAAAAAAACGAGAGAAGAAAACTAAAACTGAAAATAGAATTTACTCGTATATATACTGGGTACATCTGGGACTTAAGCAAATCTCTGAAAACTCCTAAACTGGATGATGTAAAAACACTGAAACTGCCTCCTAAGAAAGAAAAGAGAAGATTCAGACTGATAAGACTTACCTGATTTTTATTCTATTTTTCTATCGGTCAATTATAACCATGTGGGTGACTACAAACCAAAAAGGGCAGAGAATTCATATCGTTTTAGAATTTAGGAAAGAAGCACTACCTAATTTTCTTAAGCTTTTTCATTGGTTTTTCTTTTTCAGGTTTTTCATCTTTTGAGTGTTTGTATAAATAAACGGCCAACGCTCCTATCACAAGAAGAGAAGTAACACCAAGGATAAGAATTCCTGTTTCATCCTTTGAAGAAACTTCTTCCATTTTTTCCATTATCCAATCGGCAGCTTTCAAAGATTTAACGTATCTTTTTTCTCCCGCATATTGTTTCATCCTCGTCATTCCTTGTTCTATGGTTTCCCTGTCACCGTTCCCCAAGGAATCTTTCATCTGGGAATATATGTTTTCAACAGTGGCAATTTTGTTTGTTGTTTCCTTTTTCAAAAAGCTCATTGTAGATAAGACGTTGCCGTATATCCTTTCAATGCTCTCAATTCCTTTTTCGGCATCTGCCACCTCTCCATTCTCAAGCAGGTCCTCCGCATCGTTTATTGAATTAAGGATTTCTTTTTTGGTATAATTAAACAGTGATTCAAGATGACTTCCATCTGCCTCAACTCTCTCTTCATCATAATCACTGACAATTAATAGAAGATTATTTTTTATATTAAGAAATTCCTGTCTGAGCATATCATAGCTTTCTAATGTGATTTTTTCCGCTTCTCCCACTAATTTCTTGAGATTTTTCAGATCTGAAAGTACCTTCGGAACATCTTTAATGCTGTTGCTTACCCCCAGCCTTCTAAGACTCTCCTCAAACGATGAGAATTCAACAGGCAGTTCTTCATTGCCAGAGGCCAAGAACCTTTCTTTCAAATCATTGAATTCCTTGAATGCTTCTTTTCTTACTTTTGTTGCTTCCTTGCCAGTCCATTTCATATCAATTGAACTTAAAATCTCTATTTTATCATCTATTGTTCCCTCTTCATCAAGTGCGTCTTCAAGAACATCAACTCTTGTTTCAATTTCAGGAATGCTTACGTTCAGTTCATCCCCCAACTCAAGGGTTTCGTTCAGTTTTCTCAGTTCTCTTTCGATATCATCTACAAGTTCTTCATATTTTTCTTTCTTTTTCATTTTTTCAGTTACTTCATCCTTTATCATATTTTTGGCTTCCTCAAGTTTTTCGAGTGCATCTTCAACATCCCCATTTGCGATAGAATCCTCCACCTCACCAAGCTTTTCATCTATCTCCTCTTCATATTCTCCATCATTGAGAATATCAAGCTGCTTTTCAATGTAACCTGTACTGTTTTCAACAATAAAGCTTACCCTGGCGATGCAGTTTTTATCGTTTTTTATATCATGAACAGTAAAAGTATACAACCCATTACCCAAGGATTTTTTGCTATCTATTCTTTCCCCCGTATATGACATAACGCTGAAACCTTTTGCTTCCACATCATTTACAAAAACAATTATTTCATCTATATTCATTGATGGCACTATTATTACATCATACTCAACTTTTGCGTTCATGCCTATGTTGCTTGCCCTATAATTATCATATTCAATAGAATAACCGTCTTCAACCTCGTATTCCCCAATCAATCTATGGGATCCTTTATCAAGCCCCCTACTGCGGTACCCCAAACCGTCTATTTTTACATTTTTAAGATATTCAGGAATATTAACCGATTCGGCATCCATATCCAATTCGAAATCTCTTTCTTCATCCACCAGCACGCTTCCGTCCCCTGATCCTTTGCTTTCTGTCTTAAGCCTTGATGTATGTGCAATCACCATGGTTTTCTCAAATGTAATCATTCTTACCTGATTAGGTTGAATTTTTTCAAAGTAAACAGTAATTTTATCTCCGTTGTGAATAATTTCCTTTATTCCTTCATCAGTTATCAAATCGCCTTTGCTCAATTCAAATCCTTCAGGCACATCAAAAACCACATTTAAATCTTCGGCTTCAAACTCAAGAGTGTTTTCAAAGAAAAGAACAACCTTTATTTCCGCAGGTTCATCAAGATAAACATTTGTTATTAATGTATCTGTAGATTTTATCATGGAATTCAAGATCAAGTCACTCTTTTTTGATTCAATCTCAAGTTTTGCTTCGCGATAAGCATCTGAAATTCTTCTTAAATTTCCTATAGACTCTTCATAATTCAATTCCCCTCCAATGAATGAATCCCCCTCTATTTCTAAGATATCTGTTTTAACATTCAAAAGACAATTCCCGCCCAACTCTATCAGCGCAAATATTTTTTCTCTTTCTTCTTTAAGATAACCGTATTTCAATTCAGCCTTTTCAACGATTGAATTTTTTATCAATAAAAGTTCTTCAAGCATCCATGCTTCTTTTTCCATTTTTTCAAGCACTTTCAGCTGTACTTCTTCAGAATACACATCTATGTCGTCTTTTTTTGCATTGCCCAACAGTGTTTTTATTTCATTTATTTCAGACTCTATCTCCAATGCTGCGTCTCCAACGTTATTGAAAAAGGAAGCGGCTCTTCTTGCATATTCTGCTGATTTTTCATAATATTGATACTTTCTTCCAAGGTTTGTTTCTTCGTCCCCGTCCTCAAGTTTTTCTTTTGATATTTCATAAGCTGTTCTTGAATCCTCAGGAAGCACTTTTCCTGAAGTTAAAATCTCAAATTCTTCAATCTCTTCTTCAGCCTCTGTTCTCTTGTCGTAAACAACATCCTCTGCTTCAGTTTCAACCTCATTTAGTTCATATTCTATCGTTTCATACATATTCAGCGCAGTTTTCTTTCCATTTATACCATCCTTCAGATATCCGCGATTCTTCCTTGAATATGTTTTTTCGGCATTTTCGTCTGTTCTTTTGGCAGATTGAAAATCCCCTTCCAGAATTTCAAATCTTTCAGAAATCGTGCCAAATCCTTCATCTATGGTTGTCGCTCCCCTTATCAGATATATCTTTTCTCCTTTCATTTCATTGATTTTTTTGTTTATGTCTTCTTTTTTGCCGTCATTGCTTATTTTTAAAAAATCGTATTCCTCTTCTGCGCCCTCCAATGCATTTTCAGATAAAATGAATAATGCTTCAACAGATTCTAGCGCCCCGTCATTTTCCCATATCAAATCCAATGTTTCCTTGTATTCATTCAAAATGGGTTTTTCCTCATCGACCTTTTCACTGATGCTTTCAAGATTTTTCATTACCTTATTGTAATCCCCGACGCTCCCACCCGTTACGTTTGTTCCCATTGCGCCAAGTGAAATTTCAACATGTTTGCAATCCTCGCCTCCGGGACCTTCATAATCATCATCGCACAAACCAGCTTTTTCAATTTTTGAAAATTCATTTTCAGAATCCATTAATTTATTCTCAAGGACATCCACACTGTATTCCAGCGCTTCTATACTGCTTGTCATCGTGTTTTTCCAATGTCCTCCATATTCAGAACAACTTTGAATCAAAGAGGAGTCTACCTCGTATACATAGCTCAAAACGTAATAAACGCCGTTCGGACCTGTAAGTATGTGCACTCCTGTGGAAATGAGCCCCAGCAGATTGATTTCATCAATACACTGTCCCTTTTCATCTTCTGCTTTGCCCTTTTCTTCAATGGCTGATTCCACACACTCTCTGGGTTTTTCATTCATAAGCCCAAGGTCTACATCTTCGAGCCTGAGAGAATCAAGTGATTCATCCATCTCATGTACATTCCACAAATTTTTTCCATTTGGATGATTGAAGATATACTGGTTTTCGTTAATCCATGGATATCTGTTCCAGGGTTTATCCACATACGTCTGGGAGAACACGAAGTTGATCAAAAACAGCACTATCAGAAGCCTTTTATACAAAACCTCCCCAATTAATCTACGGAAATAACCTTTATAAGTATTCTCATAGAAATTGATTTCAGACGTTGAGTGATGCAATGGCGAATGTACTAATGATAATAGCGCAGAATGGTTTTAGGGATGAGGAATTATCAGTTCCTAAAAATGTTTTGGAGAGAGCAGGTCATTCTGTAAAAGTTGCAAGCATCACAAGAAACAAGGCAAAGGGGATGCTTGGTGCGGAAGTAACACCAGACATTGCTGTTCATGAAGCTAACGTTGACTTTTTTGATGCTTTTGTAGTAGTAGGAGGTGTTGGTTCTCCCGAACTCGCACAGCATAGGGAAGTCGTGGATATCATAAGAAATGCAAACAGGCAGGGAAAAGTTGTTGCCGCAATCTGCCTTGCCCCGGTGGTTCTTGCAAAATCAGGAATACTGGCAACAAAAAAAGCAACAGTTTCAAAATCCCAGGATTCACTAAAATTATTAAAGGAAAGTGAAGTTGTTTATGTTGATGAGCCGGTTGTTGTGGATGGGAACATAATAACTGCTGAAGGCCCTTCAGCTGCTCAAGATTTTGGAAAAGAAATAGTTGAAATGCTCAAAAGGTGAAAAGATGAATAGAAGATTGTTTGTGTTAGGTTTGGTTTTAATGATGGGATTAGGTTTCTGCGCTAACATACCGTTAGCAACTTGTGATGTTGATTTGAATTCAGCTGGTGATTATTATTATCTAACCAATGATGTAACCATAAATACTCATGAAAATGGAACCTGTTTTAACATTACAGCAGACAACGTTGTCCTTGACCTTAAAGGCTTCAGAGTATACTCACCTTCAATTGCAGACTTCAATCTCTCTAATGGTGTGAACGTTACGGGACACAATGTAACTATCATGAACGGAACCTTCGAAGGAATAAATCCACTTTTCAACCCGGCAATACTGTCAGGGATGGCAATAACCGGAAACAGTTCAAACCTTACAGTAAGGGATGTTGATTTCATAGACAATAGAGGAGCATTTTACCTTTTTGACAGCTATAATCATACAATAGAGGATTGTGATTTTGAGGGAGGGCTTGCATTCGGTGCATTCTTCAATGTTTCAGATTCAACATTTACTGATATTGAGATTTCAAACATAGTTCCACAGCCAAACTTTCTTGCCGCAGCCTTTTTCCTAAATAATCATGCTGACAACAATACTTTCCAAAACATAGAAATCTTGGGTATCCTCAGGAATGATTTGGTATTTCCATTCTGTGGTTTATACGTATATGAAAGCAGCGACAACAGCTTTGATAAGGTATTAATTCATGATGCGGATATAGGGGTTTACATGGAAGGCGGGGGAGTTCCTGACCCCACCCTAAGAAATTCTTTCGAGGATGTAACATTTTCAGGCCAGATGACCAGAGAACTCCATATGAAAGGAATTTTTTCTGCTGAGACTAAAAACTATTTTATAAAAAGCAATTTCCATGATGGAGAAGTATCCATGGCGATTTGCGGTGGAATCAACATTTCACCTGTGGCTGCTATGCCTGCAGCACAGGCAGGATTTCCTTCAACTCTGCTTGGAGCCCTTAACATGACAAACACAACCCAAGCGGATGTTGATCTTGCTTTCCACTATAATAATGTAGTAATATCACCTCCTTCAACAAAAATATTCAAAAACAACGGAACATGGTCTGAACTCGTTGTTGATAACAGCGACCCAGGAATGGTGTTTACTGAAGAGATAGAAAACTTCAGCATATTCGCAGCATATGGTGATCCATATGACCAGGGAGGCAATCCTGATGATGATGGTGAACTGAGCATATCAACAGAAAGCTACTGCGGAGATGGGGGGACAACAGTCCTTGATGTTCTTGTAATGGATGAAAACGGAGACCCTGTTTCAAATGTCGAAGTTTCAATTGTATATTACAGGGACAACACTCTTGACTGCAAGAGAGGTTCAGGTTCAATTGACATAACAACCCTCACAGGAGAGACAGACAACGGAAAAGTGACATTCACTGAACTTGCACCAGGAGTCAACCTCGATATTGGAAGATATGATATAGAGGCAACAAAGAAGAATTATAAGAAAGCAGAAAGAACAGTCTGCTGGGATCTTGAATGCGGAGGAAAGGATTACAATCTTGAATTCATCCGTTCATGCCCAAACAATTTAACCATAAGGATAACTGATGTGGCAGGAGGACCTCTTCCTGACTTCCCGGTAAAGCTTTCCTATTTTGAAGAGTTCCCAGTGCCCGGAATTACTCCTGAAGAAATAGGTGAGAAGAATACGGATGCAAATGGTTTTGCAAGCTTCGGGGGTCTTGAACCCGGATATTATGGAGTAACAGTAGAATCAAAAACTCCCTATGTTGAAGGCAGACTTTACGGGTATGATTATGAGGAACCATTAGTATTTGCAGACCCCGGAAATCCTGACGAGGAGGAATATGAAGAGTTAGTTCCTCTTCTGAAATACTACACTCCCTGCGAACTCAATGTAGATGTTACTGTAACCTGTCCTGATGAAAACAATGTTTCTTGTGTAGTAATAACAATAACGGATGAAAATGGAGAGCCTGTTGAAGGAGCTCAGCTTGTTTTTGCAGCAAATCCAGGACCAGGATCAATAATCTCCTCAACAACGCAGACTATTACCTATGCAGGAACTACCTATTCTATTAAAGGCAAATACCTTGTTGGAGGAAACAACTTCCAGGTCAAAGGAGGAGTCGGAGGACCTGGCATTACATATGCTGGAGCAGGACCAGGGGTAACGGGTGTAGCCGGCGGTGGAATAGCCGGTGGAGGAGTAGCAGGAGCCGGCGTAGCTGGTGCAGGAGCCACCACACTGGGCCCGGCTACAAATGCTGATGGTCAGATAATACTATGCAGCGACCAGTTTGAAGATGGGCAGAAATATGCTACTGGTGTTATCTTCATAGATCCTAACCTGGGGCCATACCAGCCAAATGCAGTTGAATTCACAATAGATTTTGACGACTGCGAGGAAGAGGTAGAATTTGACAAGAATGATACGACCCCTATAGAACTTCCTGAAGGAGAGGGAGAAGGGGAAGGCGAAGGAACAGGTGAAACGCCAACATGTGGTGTTGACACAGAATGCCTTGTTTGCGAGGTTTGTTCTGAAGGAACATGCAAAGAATGCTCGCTTGTTCTTGAAGTTCCAGAAACAATGGTAGGAGAGGAAGTCACTGCATGGGTAAGAGCAGATGGAGAGCCATGTGCAGGAAAAACAGTCAGTGTACAGGACTTTGGAACTTACGAAACAGATGAGGAGGGAAAAGTCCTTCTATCCTTTGATAATGCAGGAACATACCACATCAAGCTTCTTGAAGAAGGAACTGTCTGTGATGAGGAAGACCTTTCAGTTGTGTTGGAGATAGAGGAGAAGCCTCCTGAGGAAGCGCCTCCTGCACTGATTGAGGATGAAAACCTGCAGAAGACACTCCTGCTTGGTTTGGTGATTATTGCGTTCCTTGCCGGGTATCAGTACTACAGGACAAGGAAACCGAGAAAAAAGAAATAGAAAAACCCGGTGATTGAAAAATGATAGAAATCAAGCATGCAGGCTGTATACTCTGTGCCGGTTGCGCATCAGTATGCCCTGTGGGGGCTTTGGAACTTGTAGGAACGGGAATAAAGTACTATCCTGAAAAATGCATAAACTGCGGGCTGTGCTCGAAAGTATGCCCTGCAAATGTGGTAAAATTCACGAAAGAGAAGTGATTTCATGGAACATGATGTAATAGTTATAGGAGGAGGACCAGCAGGAAGCACATTTGCAAGAGTTGCGGCACAGTCAGGCCTTGATGTTCTTGTAATAGACAAAAGAAAAGAGATAGGGGTTCCTGTAAGATGCGGAGAAGGCCTTGGTGCAAGAGAAGTTGTCGCACAGAATTTAGAACTTCCAAAAAGAGTCATTTCAACAGAAATCCTTGGTGCAAAAGTTGTAGCCCCTAACGGAAAATCAATAGTCTGGAAGGATGAAGAGACCCAGGGATGGGTTCTTGAAAGAAAGATGTTTGACAAATGGCTTTGTGAGCTTGCAATAGACAAAGGAGCAAAAGTGAAAACATACACAAGAGCCCTTGATCTGATAGAAGAAAATGGAAAAATATCAGGTGTCGTTGCATCTCATGGAGATAACGACCCTTTTGAACTGAAAGCACCCCTTGTTGTTTCTGCAGAGGGAATGGAAGCCCACATTGCAAGAAAGGCTGGTTTTGATGCCGTTCACAGATTGTATGACGTAGATACCTGTTACCAGTATGAAATGAAGCCATATAACCATGAAAATTTAATCGAACTTTACTTTGGAACCGAATTAGCACCTAGGGGATACGTATGGATTTTCCCAAAATCAGACAGAAAGGCAAATGTCGGAATAGGAATCGGGGGAAATCTTGAAAATGGTACAAAGTTAGGGGGAGTTAAAGGTGCAGACCCTAAAACACTTCTTGATAATTTCATAGAAAACCATGAGGAATTGAAAACTTCAAGCACACTAGACGACTTTGGCGGCGTAATATCAGTAGGAGCTCCTCTGAACGAATTTGTAAAAGACAATTTCATGGTTGTGGGAACAGGTGCAAAGCAGGTTGACCCCATTCATGGAGGGGGTATAGCTCTTGCAATGGAAGCTGCCATCATGGCTGCAAACACTGCAGTAAAAGCCCATGAGAAAAAGGATTTCTCAAAGAATGTTTTGCAGGAGTATGAAAGTCTCTGGAAGGATAAACCGGGAAAGAAAGTAGCAAAGAGACTTCTTTTGAGAAAAGTCATGGAAAAGCTCAATGATGATGATTTGAACTACATCTTTGAATCCATAACGGATAAGGATTTGAATGATGTTATGAAAGGGAAGTTTGCAGGTCCTGTATCAAAGGTTGTGGGAGGAAGACCCCAGCTCCTCAAGGTCCTCCAGGCTCTTGTTTCCTAGGAAATTTCAGTTAGGATCCCCTCGAAATTTCCGCTTATATCTTTTTTATCCGTTATATCATTCCTGTTTATCAGAATGCCTCCGAAGTTTCCTTTTACTGTTGAACCCACTGTTTTTGTAAAACTGGTTATAGTAACTTCCAAACCGCCTTTTTCATACCCGCCCATCGCTTCATTCCAAACTTCAACTGCATATTCTGTATAGCTGTCATCCTTGAAAATAACTATTGAAGTATCATGGACGACATTTGCATCACCATATAACTCAGAAAATTTGTATGTCTGTTCAGGATTTTCAAGCAGTCTGTCTGTTGTTATGACAATGCTCATCATCATTTCATCACTGCCTCTCAGCTCAATCCTAACAGTAGCATCATAAGGGGGGTTATCCATCCAAGTTACTTCTGTTCCTGTTATTGTGTAAACATTACCGTCAAAAGTTATACTTCCCTTTCCAACCTGGGGACCATCTTCTGCCCCTGGAGGGGCCTGAGGAGTTGTACATCCTGCAATTACTAATCCCAATACTAAAAGTAAGAAAATGCCTTTCATGAAAAACAGATTCATCGTTTATGTTTAAAAAACTCACCCAGAAGGTAGATACTTCCGCATATTATTATCATATCTTTTTTCTTTGCTTTTTTTCTTGCTCTTTGGAATGCTTTTTTTGAATCTGACAATGAAATTGCTTCAGTATATACAGAGGCGGTCTTTGCTATTTTCTTTGGGTCCTCAGACCTCTCCCCTTTGGGCTTTGTTGCTATCAATAAATCACAGTGAGGGGCGAATATCCTCAGCATCTCTTTCCAGTTTTTGTCTTTCATCACTCCAAAAACAGCAATTATTCTATCGTAGTCAAACAAATCAAGATTTCCGATCAGGCTTTTAATTCCTTCAACATTATGTGCGGCATCAACAAGAACCAGAGGTTTTCTTTCAATAACCTCCATCCTTCCCTTATTCTTTGCATTCTTCAATCCTTTTCTTATTGCTTTTTCCTCTACCCCCAATTCCTCGCACACTGCAATTGCAATAGATGCGTTGTCAACTTGATTCCTGCCCAACATCCCGGTTTTCAAATCCCTGTAATAGTTTACTCCAAGATAATTAAATTCAGTGAGATTATGGTTTGCATCTGTCAATTCAGGGAAAAAGTCCTCTCCCTTCACCTTCATCCTGAAACCTCTTTTCCTGCTTTCATCCTTTATTGCATAAAGAGCTTCTCCTTCAGCCCCCGTAACACAAAGTCCTTTTTTAATTATTCCCGCTTTTTCCCTTGCAATCTTTTCAACAGTGTCACCCAGATGCTTTGAGTGCTCTAATCCAATGTTTGTTATAACTCCTACTGCCTCTTCCGCAATATTCACGGCATCAAATCTTCCGCCCATTCCCACTTCCATAACTGCAAAATCACAGTCTTCATCTGAGAAATATTTGTATGCGATTGCAGTTACCGCTTCAAAAAGAGTCATTTTGTATCCTTTTTTATAAAATCCCAGAATTTCTTTTTCATATTTTTTGAATTTTTTTTCAGTTATCATTCTTCCGTTTATTCTTATCCTTTCATTGTAATTCTCAACATGTGGTGAGTAGTAGCTTCCTGTTTTGTATCCTGCTTCTTTTAGTATTGATGAAATGTAGGAAACAACAGAACCTTTTCCGTTTGTGCCACCGATAATTATTACCTTCATTTTTTCCTGGGGATTATTCAATGCATTGATTAGCTTTTTCATTCTCTTGAGTTCAAGTTTTGTTCCGAATTTTGCCAGTTTTTTTTCAAGAAGATCCATTCATGCACCTAAAAAGAGGCATTCACCGTGTTTTTTATAAGAATTGATGTAGTGAGCTGTCCCACGCCTCCCGGCACTGGAGAGCAGTTTGCTTTTTCAATCACTTTTTCAAAATCAACATCACCAACAAGTTTTTCTCCAATTCTTGTTGTTCCGACATCCACCACACAAGCACCCTCTTTCACCATTTCCTCCTTTATCAGTCCGGGCTTTCCAACAGCAACAATCAGGATATCAGCATTTTTTGTATGTTTTTCAAGGTCTTTTGTTTTTGAATGGCAAGTAGTTACAGTAGCATTTCTGTTAAGAAGCATTGCAGCCACCGGTTTTCCTACAATGTTGCTTCTCCCCACAACAACTGCATTCTTCCCTTCAATCTCAACTTTGTAATAATCAAGCATTTTTATTATTCCTGTAGGGGTTGCGGGCGTAAGCGATTTTTCACCGGCAATTCCCATGAAAACTTTTCCCATGTTTATGGGGTGAAATCCATCAACATCCTTTTTAGGGTCTATTGATTCTATCACTTTATCCGGATTAATGTGTTCTGGAAGAGGCATCTGAACTATAAATCCGCTTATTTTTTTATCATTATTCAATTTATCAACAATTTCAAGCAGTTCTGTCTCGTTAATGCTTGTCGGAAGCCTGTGCAGCTCCGCCTTCATTCCGATGCTTTCAGCTTTTTTTATCTTATTTCTTACATAAATCTCTGAAGCAGGATTTTTTCCAACAAGAACTATCGCAAGAACAGGATTCAGGCCTTTTTCCTGAATAATCATTTTTGCTTTTTCAAGAACCTCTTCCGCAGGCTCCTTTCCAGTAAGCTTTTTGTACATATACAGAATTTCACTTCCAACACTTAAAAAGTGTTTCTATCCGAAGAACTCATCTGGAAGGGCAGGCGGATAATCATCCTCTGGTTCAGGCTCCGGCTCAGGTTCATCTGCAATATCTGCAAGTGTTTCTGCCTCTTCTGCCAAAAGTTCTGCTTCTTCAAAGTTTCCTGATTCATATGCTTCCTGGGCTTCATTCAGCTTTTCTTCTGCCGAAGAAACATCCTTTCCCTGTCTTTCTGCGCTTTTTATTGCATCTTTTGCATCAGCAATCGCATCTTCGGCTTTTGTTTTCCTTACAGTTTCTTCAGGTGTTTCAGGAAGTTCAATAAATCCCATGGATGCCAGGATAGCAAGAACAATCGCTATGCCTATTACAGCACCCAATGCATAAGGAACAATGTTTGATTTCTCCATAATAATCACTCCACGATACAGACTTCATCTGCTTTTATGAAATATCCCTTTCCGGGTTCAGCAGAAAAAACCTGTTTGTATGTCTGTTCTTCAGCAGACCATTCCCAAGGTCCGTGGTCAACAGTACAATCCAGAAGCATGTCACCTAGAATATCAGAACTGCTTGAAGACCCTATGAAATTCCATCCTTTTCCAAGGGCCTTTCCCTTCAATGAATATTCCGAACCCTCAATTTCAACAGCGCAACTTCCATCAGCTTTGTACCAATAGCCCTCTCCGGTTATCATTTGGGAAGGATGAACATATTGTTTCTTCAATCTGTCATACTTCCAGACATTCGGCATTTCACCATTCTCCGTATTCAGCAGTCCTTCACAATCTGTCTCAATGTCTGCATTTTCAACAGGTATCGAAAATGCATTCCAACCTTCCTTGAATGAAAGCGTGAATCTCACAATCTGGGGCATATCTTTTACACATCTCCCGCCGGAACAGTGATAATCGTCAGGACAGTGCACAACCTCGCTTGTATAATCTGAATCCCCTATGCAATAATACTCTTTCAGAAGTCCTGTGGGGGTGCATTCGTCTTCGTAAAGGGCACTCGTTTCAATATCCCCGTTTTTCTTTACTGTCTGATTTGTCTTTCCTCTTTCATAATAATTTTTTCCATTATCAGAATCATAGCAGAAGCGTGTTGTCTGTTTCTTCACACACGCACCGTTTACACATGTGTAATCAGCAGGGCAGTTCCTTTCTACATACTCCCTCTCATCCCCGTCGCATATGAATTCAAGGACAAGTTCAGAGCTTATGCATTCGTCATGTGCTGTGCTGACGTCCTCCTCATCGCCGTTCACTATTTTTCCTGCTCTTGTTGAACCTCTCTCAAAAATATCATCCTCATCGCTGTCATCACAGAAGGTTTCTTCACCAGGTTCTTCTCCTTTAAGGACGCATGCTCCGTTCTTGCATTCGTGTGTGTCAGGGCAGTCATATTCTCTTTCTGTGAAATCACCTCCAACACACTGTATCTCCTGAACTGTTTGCTCATCCACACAGCTGTCCATATAAGTATCCCTGAGCTCTTTTGTGTAAGACACCCTGTCTCCTGATTCACTTGGAACATAAACACCGTATTCAACTTCCCCTCTTCCGTATATGTAATCACCATCAGAATCTTCGCAGTAATATATGACCGGAGCTCGTATCTCAAATGTTGCCGTCGGATTCTCATATGTGCATTCATCAAAATCCTTGTCTGCATCCATTGCTGTCAATTCGACTTCAATCTCAGCACTTCCTATGGTTGCCCCTGTTTCAGGGTCTGTAACAGGGAATCCCTGGTATTCGCCTATTTCAAGGTAATAATCATCAGCCGCCTCATCCTTGAATGCACTTATTTTTGTTTCCAGAGGACTTATAGAACAGTCAGGTCCCCCAGGGGTCACAATCACAAAATTGAGAAAATCAATTTCTCTTACAGTTATTTTGTAATCCTGTATGAAAAAATATTCATTTTCAGAGTAAGGCCCGAAAGAATAGGTGTACGTAGCGCTAAATACCATGGAAGCCATCGCAAGAATGGCCAAAATTGATATTTTTTTCATGGGAATCAATTTTTCTTCTCACGTAATACTTAAAAAGTCTATTCCTACAGAATTATCTCTATAATGGGCCTGTAGCTCAGTCAGCCTTGAATGAATCAACATTTTCAGGCAAGGCCTGAAATGGTTAGAGCGACGGTCTTATATGGCCCCCTCTAATACAATATTAGAGAGACGGCCTGAGCTAGCCGTAGGTCTGGAGTAAACTTTTTGAGAAAAAGTTTAATCAAAAAACCAAATCAAAAAGTGTTCTGGAATTCAAACCTTCGAAACTTCTTAAAAGAAGAGGCGGAGTTAAAATCTCCACAGGCCCATTTATTCTAAATTGGGAAGAAGTGAACTCTGTTCACAACAGGCCCATTTACTTTATTATTTTCTCGAACTTTTCTTATGAATTTTGTACAATTGGAATAATAACAACGGAATCAAACCGAAGAAAAGAGCCACAATCATGGTTGGGCTGAAAATCATTTCAGCTGAGACCGAACTTATATTTGACAGCATCAGGTATGACCAGAATAAAACTGCAATCAGATTTATCGAACTTATGCGTATCCCCGACTTTACTAAGTCAGCAGTTCTTTTTTCCCCTTCAGTTTTTATATTATCATAAACCACCCGATATTGTTTTTCTGCCAGATTTATCGAACTTGTTTCTTTTGAGGACAAAAACCAATCAAAGAGACTGTATCTGTATGCATAATAAACGCATTCCCCCAGAATGAAGAAGGAGACCCAGTTTGTCAGTTGATTTTTGTCTACTTTAATCCAATAATCAAGATAATTTGACAGAAACCCGGCAATTTCCCCGTATACAAAGGAAAATACCACAACAAGAATAAACGGTATGATAATAAGAAGTGTCAAAAACGGAGAAGAAACCAGTATCACGAATAATCTAATAAACTGGATTTTCATTTTCCCCCCGTATTCTGCAATCATAAGATTTGATGCCAGTGCCGATAAAACAAATGGAATTGAAGTGCTTATTAAAAGCAGCAAAGATATGATTATCAGAACGTCTGATTCATAAGAATAGAAGCCAAAGATATGCTGGGAGAGGGAAAATATAAGGAAGCTTATAGTGGCCAAGACAAAAATTAGTGAAAGTGCCGAAAGCACAATACTTACATTTCTTAGCGTTTTTTCCATATCCTTCTTATTCTTGGAATATTTTAATAGTTTGCTCAATCATATTCCAGTTATTTTCTTCCTGTATTTGATGTAAGTAGAGTAGTTGATGTATTTCTTCTTATCAACATAATCCTTTGTAACAGGAGCCTTATTTCTTTTTTCATCAATCTTATCGGTAACCCTCAGGATAAAAGAATCGCTTCCTGCACCGCTTCCAAAGGAAGTTGCAAGAATCCTTTCCCCTGGTTTTGCAACATCAAGAACAGATGCAAGGCCAAGCATAGTTGCTCCTGAATAGGTGTTTCCTATAACAGGAGTCATAAGCCCCTGCATCATCTTCTCTTTTTCCACCCCGAGCTTTTTTCCTGCCTGGAGAGGAAACTTTGCATTCGGCTGATGGAAAATCACATAATCATAATCAGTTATTTTTGTTTTTGTTTTCTCAAGAATTCCGTTTGTTGCTCCAAGAATATGCTTAAAATATGCAGGAGCTCCAGTGAATCTTGCACCATGGCTGGGATACTTTGCACCCTGCCTTCTCCAGAAATCAGGTGTATCTGTTGTGAATGAAAAAGTATCTTCAATAATTGCAATAGACTCATCATCTTTCCCAATAATGTAGGCTGCGGCACCTGAGCCCGCGGAGTATTCAAGAGCATCACCGGGTCTTCCCTGTGCGGTATCTGCCCCCACCGCCATTCCATAATCTATCATGCCTGAAGATACCATTCCCATTGCCATCTGTATACCTGCAGTTCCTGCCTTACATGCAAATTCCAAATCAGCAGCAGTTAGATTCGGTGTGGCCCCTATCGCTTCAGAAACTATTGTGGCGGTAGGCTTCACTGCATATGGATGTGATTCGCTTCCTACATAAACTGCTCCAATATCCTTTGGGTTCACGCCGGACCTCGAAATGGCATTCTTTGCAGCTTCCACTGCAAGCGTTGCTGCATCCTCATCAACTCCTGCTACTGCCTTTTCCTTTATTCCGAGGCCTCCTTCAATACGTTCTGGTTCTTCTCCCCACACGCCTGCTATCTCAGATGTTTTTATTCTGTATATTGGAACGCATACTCCATAGCCTGTTATACCTACCATAAATTATCCACCATTAATAAGAATAAAAAGTAACAAAAAAAATAAAAAGGAACTACTTTTTCTTAAAGTAGAGAACTGCGAGTATTGCTATAATAATCACAGCGAGTCCTACACCCACCCAGAGTATGTTGAGCTCTTCTGATTCAACAACCAGTGCTCCTGAGTCATCAAATACCTCAAGAAGGTCGTACTCTGCAGTGTTTCCTTCAATCTCAGGTGTGTAATCACCGCCGTCTACATATGCAGTTTTAACAGCTCCCGGCATTTCAACATTATATGTAAGCTCCATTCCGCTTATGAGTGCAACAGTCTGTGCTGTCTGTTTTGCGTTTGTTTTGTCTGTAAGGTCTATTGTATCTGTTGATGCCTCTGCACCGCCCATAAGGTCTTCATCCTGCATAGCATCTGCGAAAACATCGCTTGGAACTTTGTTCACCGTAAGCCTGTACTTGTTGTAAAGGCCCTGTTCAACTTCAAATGTGTAGTATCCGTCTTCGGGTGTGAATGTTTTTTCAAGTGTCAGTACATAACCGTCAACTGAGCATGCAATAGAATCATCTGTAATACCGCTGCATGATTCAAGAAGGCCTGCCGTAAAGTTTTCTCCCGGAGCACCGCCCATTTCTGCCATGCTCTCATCCATTGATTCAACCATTCCTGAAAAATCAGTTACCTGCCTGATGGTTGATGTTCCGTCAGGATTTACTTTCTGGTAATACTCCTGTTTAATGCATCCGCTGAGCAAAAACATTGCTACCAATAGTATAAGAACCCCATTCCTAAAATTCATGTTATCACCGAAGAGAATCATTAGGATAACTTTTTTAAACCCTATTCTTACTCCATCATGTCATACTTAGTGCTTTTTCATGTACTCTTCTATCCTGTTTATGGCTTCTTCAAGCTTTTCCATTGTAGGAAGTATGACAATCCTGAAATACATTCCCGGTAAGGTGGTGGTAAACCCTGCGCCAGGTACAACAACGACTCCCTCTTTAAGGAGCCCTCTTACAAACTCCCAGTCATTTTTCCACCCTTTTTTCTCAATCTCAACAAAAGCATAGAATGCGCCGTCAGGCCTTGGAACCCTCAATCCTTCAATCTCATTTATCCTTTTAACCATCACATCCCTTCTCTTTCTCAATTCGGAGTTGAATTCCTTTATATGATCTTTCGGCCCCCTGTATGCCGCAACAGCACCTTTCTGCATTTCCCAGTTTACTGAAAGCCTCTGGTTACACAGCCTCTGTATAGCATCTTTCATATCATCCCATCCCTCCCCATGGAATGCAAGATAACCCACTCTCGCTCCAGGATATATGAAATTCTTTGAAAGGCTGTTTCCAGATATAAGAGGAACATCCTTGTGAATCTCCCTCAGGTTTGTGTATTCACCGTCAAAAACAATCATCTCATAAGCATCATCAGAAATTATGGGAAGTTTGTACTCACCTGCAATATCAACTATCTCTTCAAGAATCTTCCTCGGATACACTGCTCCGGTTGGGTTGTTCGGGTTTATCACAGATATTGCCTGTGTGTATTCATTTATTGATTTTCTGAGATTGTCAGGGTCGGGAATCCAGTTTTCGTCGCATTCATAGAAATTTTCAGTTCCGAACATCAATCTCTCTTTTGTAAGATAAAGGGGGTATGTGGGGGATGGAAGCACTATATTTCTTCCAGGGTCAACAAATGCCTGGAAAAGAAAATCAATTCCCTCGCTCAGTCCGTTTACAACAAATATGTCTTCAAGTTCAACTCCCTCGTGCTTTGCTGCAACTTCCCTTAATTCAGGATCTCCCTCGCTGGGGGCGTATCCTGATAGATTGCTGTCTGTTGCCTTCTTTATTGCATCAAGAATATGCTGGGGCGGCCTGAACCCGTAGGGCGCCGGATCCCCTATATTCAAATAAAGCATTTCAATGCCCTGTTTTTCGAGTTTTTTTGCCTCAACAACTATGTCCCTTATCGGATAGGTTACGAGTTCTGATCTTCTTGATACCTCTATCATGATTTTCACCTTGAAAATAAGCTGTTAATGAAAATATCAGGCAAATCTTTTATATTTTGCTGATTCTCACAGTCAGCACCCTCGGTTTCCCATTTATCACTACACTTTTCTTTAAAACAGAAACATCCTTTCCTCCCCTATAGGATGCCACATCCTCTTCATCAAATGAAATCTCGAGCCCGGTGATTTCCGAAATTATTTCAACATCATCCTGAAGCATTCTTTTGTCGAAATCCTTAAGCCCGCCTCTTAGCCACAGGACCCTCCACACGTCCCCCGCAATCTGATAACCGTACAAAGAATCATTGATTTCAGGCTCGTCAAGATCTATCACCATGCCTGATAAGGAAAAAAGAACAACAAATGAAATAAGGCATTCAGCAGTCTGCATCTTAACCACCGCAAACAAAAAGTTTTCTTATTGCTTTTTCCTCTCCAGCAACCACTATCCTGTATATGCATGTCCCTTCTCCTGGTTCATCAAGTGAAACATAAAGTGAATCAAGCCCCGCCTCATTTTTTATCCCATCAACATCAAGCCTACCAAGTCTGTCCTCATCTATCCAGTTGGGATATCTTTTTGAAACACCCAATCCATAGTCCTCTTTTTTCACGCCACCCACCTTTACCATGTAATCCCCTATAGAAACAAGTTTGTCAAAAACAACCTGTGATTCAACATAATCGCATGTTCTTTCAGTAATATGGGAAGAAGAATGAATGGTAAATGAAACCATGAGCAACAGCGGTATTATGCTGAACATAAAATCAAAAGAGACAAATCCACTATATCGGTTCACCCTTTTCACCTCTAGAATAGATGCTGTTCACTACAACAACTTTTCCTTTATAATCAACCATTACCCTGCTCCCTCCGGTTCGCACTTCAAGTTCTGTTATGTTCGCAAAGCTGTAATCCCCCAGCATTGATTTTCCATCAACTGACCTTGCAATTCCTTCAATCTCAACAACTTTTTCAATATCTTTTTTTTCACTCTGGGCTTTCTCCTTAAGTATAACCAGAGAAGCAGAAAAAATTGACACTACAACAAGGAAAACAGCAAAATTCAGCATAAACTCAAAAGCAATCTGCCCCCTTATGAAATCACCTTCTCAGTCTGGGGCATGTGCCCTACGACACCGATATCATGCTTTTCGTCATAAACAGAGATTCCTACTATCCCGCTTTTTCCTGGGGCCGGGTCTTCTCCCTGAAAATAAAGTTCAAAACTCATTTCCACGGGGTCAATTTCAACCTGTATGAATTCAAGGCACTCTTCTGATGAGATTTTTCTGCAATCCTGGCATAAAGCTGCTTTTTTTTCATTCCCCATCCTGTTTATTGTTTTTCTCATGTCAGATGAACTTATGTAACCGCACCATATTTCCACATCATTCCCATATCCATGATTTTCAAGAAGTTTTATTCTTTCATGAGCGCCTTTTCTTGCAGCCTTTCTAAGCTCCTGGAGGTCAACATCCCGATGTTCAATCAGGTATGATGAAATTCCTTCTTTTGCACCGTAAAGTCCTGCCTCAAAAATAGTTTCCTTTACATTCATCTGAGTCTGATAGGCTTTTTCAATTGCTATCTGCTTTGAAAACTCAAAAGAAGAACTGTTGTGTGCATCAATCAGAAATAGGATTATTAAAACAGAAAGAAGAACAAGAACAAAAGAAACATAACCTCTCACTGGTTTTATATTTCAGATAAAAAATAAAATCATTTCGGTATGCCCATCAATGTGTCCACACCCGTTTTGCCGAATTTCGCCATCATCTCAAATTCCTTTCCTTCACTGTCATTCCCCCTTATTACCAGCCATTCACCGAATTTCCTGACTATCTCGGCAGAGTCAAGCCCTAAATCATGCTCCTTGAGAGGTTTTCCATTTCCATCAAGCATTTGAAGCATTCCTTCTCCTGTAAGAAGATATGTGTTTTTCCCATCTTTCAAAGCAGAGGCGAATTCAACCATACTACCCCATTTCACCCATAAATCTGACTGGTTTTCTTCCAGGCCAATGACAATCCATTCCCCTTGCTTTCCCTTAATGCTTCCAAGAGAATAATTTTCAACATCAACAACCTCTGAAATTCCCGCCTCGATTCCCACTCTCCTTAATTTCCCTTTTGTCAGGAGAAAAACACTATTTCCGTCTATTAATGCAGAATTAACAGCCCCTTCTTCACTTGAGAGAGGGACAGAATGGACAAGAGAAGGAACATCGCCCATTTTAGTTCTGAAAACAAAATCATTTTCATAGCCGCCCATAAGAACAATACTCCCATTGTCGAGAACGATCATACTTCTTTCATCACCGCATTTCAGTGCCTTAACTTTTTTCCTGTCAATTTCTTCATTTCCTTCAAGATGCTTTATTATTGAACCTTTTTCAAGGCGTAGTCTTCCATCGGAAGTGACGCTGCAGGTTTTTATTTTGTTTCTCCCGCCTCTTCCGTTTCTGTCAAAAAGAAACTTTGCCTTTAATTTAATAGGAGCTGAAACAACCAGTACCGCGAGAACAGCTGCAGTAAGTCTTCCTCTTTTCATAAATAACAAAACCTCCCACTTGCAAACTTATTTAGACACTAAATCTTTAAATATCAATCACTCCCAGGGTATGAAACAAACACTTCATTGCCCCAGGTGACTATGGCCTCTGCTTCACGGCCTTTCCCGTCCTTTCCCTTGATTACGATTTGTTTTCCAAACGGTCTTATTCCGTATGGAGGTCTAAGCTTGATTTTTATCCCAAGCGTTTCATCATCTATCTTCTTAACGAGCCATCCCTTTTCAGTAATTCCATAAAAATCATTTTTGTTGTATGCGACAGCAGACAACTTTCCATACTCTTTCTCCAGTCCAATGTTTACTTTTCCCAAAGAACCATCAGAATAAGTTACAATACCGCCATTTCTCATGACAACAACTACTTTGTCTTCCCTGTCTTCAAAGTGTATTATCTCGCTTCCTTTTTTTGCTATCTTGAATGGAATTATTGTTCCATCATCAACATTTATAGAATAAAGATTTCCTTGATCAGTTACCATGATTGCAACATTGCCTTTTACAGCACCAAAAATATTATTCTCATCATGAACCTTCATCTGGACGGTTTTTCCTGTTCCGTTTGTTCCGGGGGCTTTAATCAATCTCCCGTCCCTTGTTATTATTATTGAATTTTTTTCCCTGCACTGAAAAGAAACGGCATTCTTTCCGAGTACGGGAATTTCAACATCAACAGAATTTGCACCGCCAGTTCTCAAGATTCCGTTTTCAAGAATTCTGCATGCTTTTAATTCTCTTCCAGGATGTTTTGGGGTTTTTTCAACTTTTGGGGTTGCCAAAGCAACAGAAGAAGTCATAATCATCGCAAACATCAATCTACTTTTCATCAATTCTCCCCACTAACATACTATTTCAGACACTAAATATTTATAAAAGCTTTCGCCCATTAGAATATTAGGTGATCTTGATGTGTGCACACAAAACAAAAGGCGATTTGGATTTGGCTGCTCTGGAAAGAGATGCAGCAGCAGCTATGAAAGGAACATCTCAGCTGAAAAACCTAAGAGGAGGCAAAGTCAGATTCACAATGAGAACAGGCGAATGGCTTAAAAGGAACTTTTCAAAGGATGAACTTTCTTCTTTGAATGACTACCTTCTTGCTGTTGAAAGGAATAATGCTCAAAATATTGAAAGAACAGTAAAAGCATGGGAAAAGAAAGGAAAAAAAGGAATGGAGATGATGGCCCTTGCGGCAGGCATGAAAAGGTCTTCGAAAGGAAGCTGGTACATCAACAGAACAGGAATAACAAGGTATGCTGCAGTAAAGAGGGGAAGAGCACCTGGAAAGGCAAGGACAATGGTTGCGAGAGCACCAAAAAAAGTAAAACCAAGAAAAGTCGGTACTGTTCGTATAGTACAGCAGGAGTATCTTTTTGCAGGTTCAAGATTCAGAGTCACAGGGCCTAAAAATCTTATTGCGGCAGGGAAATTCAACCGACCTGAAGTTTCAATAGAAAGAAACACAAGTATTCTTGGAAAAAAGGGAAAATGGGCTGATGTTAACGAATTCAGAAGAGCTGAAATAGCGAGAGTCCTCAGTAATGTTGGTATAAAACAGGGTCGGCTAAAAACAATAAGCGGTTAATTAACCGTGATATTGATGAGTACACAAAAAAAATTGGATTTGGCTGCTTTGGAGAGGGAAGCAGATGCAGCAGTCAGAGAAGATCCACTATCAAAATACCGCAGAAGAAAAGAAATCAAATTCACAATGAGAACAGGCGAATGGCTTAAAAGGAACTTTTCAAAGGATGAACTTTCTTCTTTGAATGACTATCTTCTTGCTCTTGAAAAAGATGATACTCAAAAAATTGAGAAAACAGTAAAAGCCTGGGAAAAACAAGGAGATAAAGGAGAAGAGATGATGGCCCTTGCGGCAGGCATGAGAAAGTCTTCAAAAGGAAACTGGTACTATACTAGACTTGAAAGAAAATCTTCCATTAAACCAAAAAAGGTAGGTAAAGTAAAAATAGTACAGCAGGAATATGTTTTTGCAGGTGTAGATTTCAGGGTCACGGGACCGAAGAATATTATAACAGCAAATATATTCAACCACCCGCAAGTTTCAATAGAAAGAAAAACAAGCCCTGCTTTGGGGAAAGGGAATTGGTTGGATGTAACAGAATCTCAAAGGCCAAAAATAGCAAAAGCCCTTATGGATAAGAAGCATGCTGAAAAAAAGGGAGGAATGAAAACAATAAGTGGTTGATATGGGCTCAAGACATGCAACAAAACAAACAGTTTTCGAAGAAAACACTCAGAAGTGGCTAGCCCAGACTCTTTCAAGAACACCATTCGACCAGAAAAAAGTTTTAGAAATGGTCAAGGATTCAAAAACAATGGCACTGAATGATTTTGGGAACAAATACAAAGGAACAGACCCGATTCTACTTAAGCTCGTTTATCTCATGAACGCCAGCACTGAAAAAAAAGAAACTTCTCAGGGTCCAACGCTTTCAATCAATGAAAATTCAAGAGGCGCAATTGAAAAATTCCTTTCAAAATATAAACAGAAAAAACAGGAAAAGCTTGATACGGTGTATGCCCTTGACATAGGCGGAAAAACATACAAGATAGCAACTGCAAACATGCCGGTTGTTTTTGTAGAGTCACTTTTCAATTATACCTCACAGTTGAAAAAGGATTTGAAAACGGGGGAACAGATCCAACTGGTTTCAGTAAAGGATGAGTTCGGCCATGTTTCAAAGCCTAAAATAGAAGATTTCATTAGAGACATTCTCGCTGCACAAAAAACAAGAGAAGAATTAAAGATAAAAAAAGCTACTTGACTCTAACCGCATATCTTCCTACAGCATTCAACCCAACCAATTCTGCTATTTTTGAATGCTCAGGGTCAATAACGATTATCATTCCTGAGAATTTTTCTGTCAGATCCTTTCCGCACTTAGGGCAGACCTTTTCTGATTCAACGATGTATCTGCATTCTTTGCACGCCTTCATTTCTTTCCACCCTTTTTCTCTGCTTTCTTTTTAGGTCTCTTATCCGCTTCCATCCATTTTGATTTTCCAAGACCGTCAGGCCTCATTGTGAGCCCAATCTTTGTATCGGATATTGTATTCTTCATACTCACTGTCGAAACCTTCACAATGATGTCATCGCCTTTTTTCACTGCTTTTTTTGCAGCCCTTGATGTCAGCGATTTGCCTTTTTTATCATAATAGAATTTCTCCTTCCCTATCTGTGAAACATGTAAAAGACCCTGCAAAGGACCTATTGACGAGAATGCTCCAAATTCAACTATCTCCTTTACTTCTGCATTGAATACCTCATTTACATAAGGTAGAAAAGTCAGTGCATTGAATTTAACCTTGTAGTACGCACCGCTGTCCCCGGGAATTACTACTCCTTTGGACATTACATCAACATCATTCACTGACAGCACAATGCCTGCATCCTTGAACAGTCTTCTTTCAAACTTGTCTCTAACCAACCTTAGCAGTGCATCTTCCAGCTTGCTTCCGAACATATCAGGCGGAAGCCGCATCTTATCTTCTATTGTTTTAATGTAGTACATCCTATCCCCAACTAGGAAAAATAATGAACATTCTATCTATATCCATCATTTTTTAAAATGCTCGCTCCCGACATCTATTAAGGTGTTTTCCAGATGAAGCTTCATGAAAGGATATTCGAGCTCGCTTTGACGAGGTCATTCTTCTATCCAAGCAACGAACCCTATGATGCCCCGGGGGGATTCTATGACTATGGTCCGGTCGGAACACTTCTAAAAAAGAAAGTTCAGAACCTTTGGAGGAGAATGTTCATAAAAAAACATGGATACCACGAGATAGAAGGAACAATAATAACCCCCGAGATGATTCTCAAGGCTTCGGGACACGTAGACGGCTTTGCAGACCCTATTGCAGAATGCAAGAACTGCAAGACAAAAGTAAGGGCAGACAGCTTTGTTGCCGACAATGTAAATGGTTTTGAGTGGGACGGAACGCTTCCCAGTCTTGACAAGGAATTGAAGAATTTGAAATGCCCTTCATGCAAAGGTGAATTTGCCCCTGCAAAAATGTTCAATCTCATGTTTTCTACAGGAATAGGAGGGGAGGAAACACCAGCATACTGCAGGCCCGAAACTGCACAGGGAATATTCACCGCATTCCCGAGACTTTTCAGGAACCATGGCGCAAAACTTCCTCTTGCGGTTGGACAGATAGGAAGAAGCTTCAGAAATGAAATATCACCAAGAAAGGGCCTCGTGAGGATGAGAGAATTCACACAGATGGAGCTTGAATATTTCTTCAATCCTGATGAATCTTCAATCAGTGAATTCAGCGAGATTTCAAAAAAGAAAATGAGATTCTCAGTAAATGGGAAGATTTTGGAAAAAACAATAGGGGAAGCAGTAAAAGACAAAACAATTCCTAATGAAATTATGGGATATTTCATTGCACTTGAATGGGATTACTATCTTGCATGCGGGATACCCGAGAAGAACATGTATTTCAGGGTACTTCCTGACACTGAAACCCCCCACTATTCAAAGAGAAACATTGATTTGGAGGTTGAAACTTCATACGGAGTGATTGAAGTTAACGGAAATGCATACAGGACCGATTTCGACCTTTCAAGACATTCTGAATTCAGCGGAAAAGATTTCTCTGTTTTTGTTGAAAAGGAAAAAAGAAAGATAATGCCTCATGTGTTTGAGGCCTCTTTAGGGGTTGACCGTTTGCTATTTTCGATACTCGAAAACACATTCAGGGAAAAGACAAAGGAAAAAGACTGGGAGTGGTTTGACTTTCCTCCTGCAGTTGCACCATATCACTGCGCAATATTCCCTTTGATGAAAAAAGAGGGCCTTCCTGAAAAGGCAAAAGAGGTTTATGATTCTCTTCTTGCACATTTTGATGTTCTTTATCAGGAAAGTGGAAGCATAGGAAGAAGATATGCAAGAGCAGATGAGATAGGAACACCCTATGCAATAACTGTTGATTACGATACGTTGAAAGATGATACTGTTACTTTAAGATACAGAAATGACGGAAAACAGGAAAGAATTAAAATCCCTGAATTAGAAAAAAAACTTCATGATGATATTTTGAAAAACAAAGTCAAGATGTGAACTAAAGTTCACAATTAACCATTGAAATGGTGATGATGTGAAAAACATGAGAAACTTATTTGTTTTGGCATTGACGGCAATGCTTTTTTTCGGATGTATGGGAATAGGCGAGGAACAGCCTCCGGTAGATGAGGGAGACGATATCACAATCATTGAAAAAAATGATACGGTAGCTCCTCCTGAAGATAATGAAACCGAAGACGAAACTCCTGATGAAGAAACCCCGTCAGAGGATGAAATCCCTCCTGAAAATGAAGATGAAACCCCGGAAAACGAAACTTCAGAAGAACCTGAAGACATATCATACACAAAAAACCCTGACCAGTCATTTGCGGTGTATTTTGTTTATGTAGGAACATCTGAGGACCAGGGAGACGCAATCTTCATAAAAAAAGGAGATGTTGATGTTCTTATAGACTCAGGACCTGAAGCAAATCCTGAGATAATCAATTTCATGAAAAGCAGAAAGATAGACGATATCGACATTCTCGTATCAACCCATGGAGATCCCGAACACTATGGGCAGATGTCAAGCATCGTGGATCAATTTGATGTTGAACAGTTCTGGTGGAACGGACAGTACGATGGAAATGAGGAGTACAGGCAGCTTATTGAAAAAATTGAAAACAAGGGAATAACAACCAAGGTTGTTTCAAGAGGGGACAGCATAGAATTAAACGGAATGACCTTTGAGGTGTGGAATCCTTCAGATAGCAGCACTTTCACTGATCTTGACAATAATGCAATAGTTCTGAAAGTAACAGACAGGAATTTCTGCGCGTTTTTAACTTCTGACATAATAGGGGGGGCGCAGAATGAGCTTGTCAACCAGATAGATTTTGAATGTGCAATATTCCAGGCGCCATATCACGGCCTTGGAACAGGAAATATACAGGTGGGCCAGCTTCTCGGCAAAGTCAATCCTGAAGTGGTTGTTGTTTCAGGAGGACCCAGCGAAACACTTGGGGGAGCAAGAGGACCTTTGTTCTCAAGACTGGACACTCCTCCAAACACGATACCCTACTATCAGAATTATATCGGAGGCGGGCTTACAATAAAAATAGTCTCAGATGGAAGCACCTATGATATTGGATACATAGGTGACTAATTTTTTCTTCTTTTATTTTGTGTTAGAATCTGTATTTTTAAAGGGTTTTGTTCATAAATTATCCTATTGGTGGAGAGATGAAAAAAGGAAATGCTCAAAAAGAAAGAAGAGATAAAGAACAAAGAATCAGAGGACCTAAATTAGCCGTACTTGTTGCAAGAAGAACATCTTATGGTCTCCCGTTTGAAGAAGGATTGCTAAAAGCTGATAGAGAGAACAGGGTTATTGTTTCTAACAAAAGAATGGATCAAGCATTAATAGGAAGTGAAGAATGGAAAAGTGCAAAAGATGGACAGCCCGGTTGGACTGGAACAATGACTGGCTATACACAACCTGGAGAGAGATTGGGTGATACTGTTGAGTATGTGGATCCAAAAACCAATATAAGATGGGTGTTCCCTGTTCCTCAATCTTTCAGGGGAGAAAAGGATTGTGTTCTAGTTGTAGAGCATCCTGATTTCACTCTTGAAAGAGATGGTAACACTAGAATTGTTAATGCTGCCAAAGTTGGTTTAGTTGAAAGATTCCCTCCTGTTGACGGTTGGTATGATAAAGATTCTAGTTATGGTATTCCATCAGGAGATAAAGTAAAACCATCAGAGCAGGCAGTATGTTTATCTAGGACCGATACAAGGGTTGCTCCTGTTGTAAGAGGAAACGCTGATTATGATGTAAGACAACTTGTCGGTCTCTTCAGCAAACCATCTACTGGTCTTGGAATGATCGTAGAAGCAAAATGAAATCTTTTATTCTTCTTTTCCAAGAAGTTTCTCTGCTATTACAGCATAAGCAGGCCTTGACAACAAGAATCCCAGCAATGCACCAAGTATTGTTGATATCGCAAATCCTATGACTTCAACAAGGTCTGAGAAAAGAAGCGGGAGCATTGCCACTATTGCAATTATGACATTCATTTTTATTATTGCAAACGCATTATCCATCTTGTCCATAAGACTCTGGCCTGTTTTTTTGAGAAGCTCATCAGTTATAACAATCTGTGCGTCCACACCGACACCTATTGCTGCAATAATTCCTGCCATTGCTGCAAGGTCTATGGTGAATGAACCAAGCAGTGAAAGAAGTATAATCAATTCTGTTATCGATATAGCTATTATCGGGAGTATTATCTTTACTTTCATGTATCTTATTCCTATGAGCAGCGACATCACTACGAGGGCGGCAGTTATTCCTATCAAACTCAGGTTTAGGAATTCCTTACCCAGTGATGCGGGGAGTGTCGTTTTGCTTCCAAGCGAAATCTGGACAGGCAATGAACCCCCTTTGAGGATTGATTCTATTTTTTTGACATTCTCATCCTTCTGCTTTGCCCTTTCTGCAGGATCTGCACCTGAAACTGAACCGCTTATTATATATCCTCTGTAGTTTGAGGTTCCGTCAGTTACTTCGGGAGATAGTGTTGGCGATGAAAGAAGCCCGACCGCCTCCCAGCTTTCAACAACCATCTTATTCTGTCTTGAGGGGGTGTAAACAGGGGCCATCTCTTCTGGTTCAAATTCAATTACTTCAAATCCACTCCCATAAAGAAGCCCTCTTACGTCTTCAGGGGCATCTGTTGAAATGTAAGCTTTTGTTTTGTTTGTCTTTGGTGTTATGTTGCTCAAATCGTCTTTTCCTATTACATACAATTCAATGTCATCATTCTCAAGCCTCAAGGAATCCCTTAAACTCTCTGTCAATTCTCCTACCGGAGCATCTTCACCGGCATTTCCTTTTGCTTCGTCTTCTGTAAGAACTATAATAACATCACTGGGCCTGTCAAGAAACATGTAGAGAGGGTAGTATGCTTTTCCTTCAACAACATTAGTGAACTGTTCAACTCCTTTTTTGTTGACTGAGAACCCAACCCCCCAGTCAGCACCGCCCTGAAGCTGTGCTCCTGTCAGTGCATATATGGTTGAGCGGTATATGTCCTCTCCAGATATTGCAATCTCCCCGTCGGTTATTCCAAGATAAACACCCTGGTGGGACAGCGTTGATTCTATGAATGTTATGTCTTCCTCGGTTGAATTGGGGATTTCAACATAAATTCTGTCGTCACCTATCGCCCTTACATTCACTTCGGTAAGACCGAGCACCTTTGTTCTTTTCTTTATTGTATCAACAAGCTCCCCCATTGTATTCTGGTCGACAGGTTTCTCAAGTACAACAGGAATCCTTGTACCCCCAACAAAATCTATACCGAATTTCATAGGATTAACTGCCATGTTTGCAATAGAAAGAATCAAAAGTGCGGCAAGACCGGCTATCTTTATATGATTCTCCTTCCAAGTCAATGCCAAGGTACCAAACAATATCAATGCAAACATCAGGAGAAGCCCTGAATATTTTCCATACACTATTATACCTGCTACAAACAATATGAAAAGCACCGCAATGGCAAGGAATTTTTTATCTTTCAAAAGCGTATCTGTGTCCATTCTATCCCTTCTTTTCTGCATACCAGAGTAATAATACGGCATTTATGCCCCATGTTGCAAACAGGTCTCCAATAAGGCCTGCAAGCGCCACTGCTGAAATCTCAAAGTATGTTGGTATGTGTGTCAAAGTTGCAAGAACAAAAAGAACTGAGAATGCAACTATCGCGGTACCTGTCATCGTGGTACCTGTTTTCATCGAATCATATGCCTTCTCCCTTGGGTCCCCTTTTCTCTTTATCATTCTCATTGTGAGCATAACATCGGTATCTAGGGAATAACCTATAAGCATCAAAAGAGCTGCGAATGAAGGAAGCGTGAAAGGTATCCCAAAGAATCCCATGACCCCCAATGCTATGACTATATCGCTTAATGCGCCTATAAGGACAGCTATGCTTGGAACAATAATCCTGAAGAAAAGAAAAACGAATATTATGCTGAGAACTGCCGAGAGAATAACAACATCTCTTGCAGAATCAAGGAAATGTGCCTTCAGTCTAGGGCTCACAGTCTGTATGGATATTGAATTGTATTCAACATACTTGTCTATTGTGTTTGTTATGCTTGTTTCGAAATTTGAGTATACTGAGTTGTATGCATCATTGAAATCCTTCTGGAGTTCATTTACGCTGTCTATAAGCTCAGCCCTTGTGTTCAATCCCCCCAGGTCAAACATCTCATTTGCAATTGCGTTTAACTCAACTCTCTTTTCCTGGTATTCAGGCATTGCTGATGCGTTGTTTATTGACCTTACTTCAAGCAGTGCAACTTCCTCCACCATGGAATTGAACTCATTTTTCAATTCGTCAGCCCTTACGAGATTTTCATTTTGGGGAACTTCAACTTCTGCTTTAGGACCTACAGCAGTGTCAAAAACCCTGACATCAGCATCTATTCCGTCATCAATAAGCTTTGTCTGGAGGTCTTCACCGTTAATCTCTTCATCAAGATTCATGGATACAAGCATCCCCCCCTTAAAGTCAACTCCCAGTTGAATCTGGGGGATAAAATAAAGAGATATTAATATCAGTAGCAAAGGCGGAATGATGAGCAGCCTGTAGTCTCCCTTGTAAAGATTAGGAAATTCCATAGAATCGTTCTCTGCTATTTCTTAGTTCATTAAGTTTAAAAAACACATGGACTCGCGGTAAATTCTCTTTCCGATGCAACGCTTTAGGCATCCCGAAAGGGTTGCTATGGACTCGCCGGGAATTGAACCCGGAGTCTCTGCCTTTTCCGTTTTACGATGCAACGCTTTTTCTAAAAGGGTTGCTTGCGAAGGCAACGTCCTACCGTTGTCCACCTTGTTGGGCATTTCTTGAACGCCGTTCAAGGTATTAGACCACGAGCCCTGTAGAATTTATTTTTTGTAAATGTTTTTAATCCACCAGCCTTTCAAAAAGGGAAGCGTAAGTGTAGAAAGCAAATAACCAAGAGCAGGAATCAATGCAACAAGGTAAGGATCCTCCACATTTGCATAAATAAGAAACAAAACAATTACAATATATGTTAGGGCGGTTATGAGTCCTCTTCTTGTCTTGCTTGTTTCCCATGCTTTGTCGGCTTCAACCCTCAGGTTTCTTTCTTTTATTCTGATCAATTCTTCCCTGAATTCCTTCATGACTAAAATTTTGCATAATAGTTTATAATTACTATGCAATATTAATGAAAACCTAGTTCTGAAAAAAAAGGTTTTAGATATGAAGAAGAAACTGGTGGACAGGAGCAGGACTGCCGCCCTTCTTGGCGGTCCGAAAAAGATAAGGGAAATGCCATTGCTTGACAGACTTGAAGCGGGTGAAAGGATTGCCCGTGAACTTAAAAGGGAAAAAGCAGGAGAAAAATGCTCTGAACTTCTGAGAGAACGTGCATTGATAGAAGTTGATATTCTTATAAGACAGGCTGACTATTTTGAAGCCGAGAATCTGGCAGCCCGATTTGGTTTTCCCGAAGAACTGAACACTATACACAGCACTGGCTTTTGGGTAAAAATGCAGGGGAGAGGATTCGAACCCCTGTAGGTACTAAACCATCGAGCTTCCCACACTTTCTTAGTACAGTTTCTTTGGGAACCGAAAGAAAGTGCCCTGAACCCGACGCATTTGGCCGCTCTGCCACCCCTGCGAATTCAGAATTAGATTATTTCCTCTTCTTCTTTTTAACCTTTTTCTTGCTTTTAACATTCCTTTTTGGGGTTTTCCTTGACTTTTTGGCAGTTTTTTTAACTGAACTTTTTCTCCTTACCTTCTTTCCTGTCTTCTTTTTTGTTTTTCTCCTGATAACTTTTGTCAATGCCTGCCCCTGAATAACAAGATGTTTCAGTTCATCCTTGTTCTTTTTTGTGTCAAGCTTGTTTACCTGCCTCAACCTGTTTGCATAATTCCTATATGTTTTGACGGCAGCAGCATAAGCATCCCTGACATGAGGGTCAATGATGTTTTCCCCTATGCTTCTTTTCTCCTTCATGCTCATGCTTTTTTTAGGAGAATGAACCTTTACATTAAAACGAGCGGCAACTTTTGAAACAAACTTTGAAGGTTTTGAAACATCGCTGGCAACCACCGAAGGTTTTCCAACAGAAGATATTATTTTCACAATACTTTCATCATTTGCTTCTTTCTCACAACCAGCAGAAACCAGATTTCCGTCTAAATCAATCACAGCATATCCTACTTTTACACCGGCATCTAAGCCAACAATGACATACACGGCATCACGATACCTATTCACCAATAACCTTTAATTAATTAATCTTTTTTCTCTGAAAAAACAAGTTCCTGTTTGATAAAAACCTGGGTGTTTGGAGGGACATTCTTGTTGACTGCAACATTTGAGTTTATCCAGCAGTTTTCACCAATCAGTTTTCCGGGCATTGTGCATGAAAGCACTCCGAATTTTACATTGTCACCTATCATTGCACCCAATTTCTTTCTTCCGGAGTTTATCCATCCTCTTTCAGTTAAAACGTTGACATTGGAGCCGTCAAACCTGTAATTCGCAAGCTGTGTCCCCGCACCGAAATTCACATTGCTCCCTACTATGCTGTCACCTATATATGCAAGATGCTTTGCCTTTACATCATCGGATATTATTGAATTCTTTACTGTAGTGGACTCTCCAACCTCGCAACTCTTTCCTATCGAATTGTTTCCCCTGAGATATGCATTAGGTCCGATAACGGAATTCTCTCCAATGTAGGCCATTCCTTCGATATAGGAATCAAAAATCTTTGCACCCTTCTCCATTATTACCTTCCCATTTATAGTGGAATTCTCTATATCACCCTGTTTCACCTGCATTTTTGAAAGAAGGAACTCGTTTGCATCAAAAAGATTCCATGGAAGCCCTATATCCATCCAGAATCCTTCGACTTTTACAGCTTTTGCACCGACAAACAGGCTCGTTATCTCCCTCTCACCTCTTTCTGAAAGAGGGACTGATTTCAATTCATTGAAAACAGAAGGTTCCATGCAGTAAACAGACATGTTTGCAAGCTCGCTCTTTGGATTCTTCGGTTTTTCCTCAAAAAGACTCACTTTGTCCCCTGAAAGCTCAACGACCCCGTACTCATGGGGGTTCACAACTCCTTTGACTCCAAGGGTTATCTTTCCCTCATGCCCGTCAATCACTGATTTTATTACGCTGGATTCAGTTACAATATCACCCGCAAGGGCAACAAAAGTATCATCTATTTCATCCTTTGCCGAAAGAACCGCCTCACCCGTTCCTTTTGTTTCGCTCTGTTCAACAAATGTTATCTTCATTCCAAAGTCGTTCTTTGTAAAGTAATCCACTATCTGCTCTTTGAGGTATCTTACAACAATAACTGCTTCCGTTATTCCTGCTTTTTTTGCCTCAGCAAGGAGATGGTGCAGTATTGGTTTTCCTGCAACCTGAAGCATAACTTTAGGTTTTGTATTTGTAAGCGGTTTGAGTCTTACTCCCTCACCTGCCGCCATAACAACTGCTTTCATAGAAATTCACCCCAATTTGCTTATTTCTTCTTTTATCAGACTGCGTAGTTTTTCAGATTTATCAGCCAGCTTTCCCTCACTTTTATATTCCATAGTAAGCCTTACATATGGCTCTGTTCCTGAAGCTCTTATAAGGAACCACCCGTCTTTTTCATCAACTCTCAGTCCGTCGCTGTCATTGATTTTTCCTTCAGTTTCAATTTTTTCCCTGACCTTTTCTACAACTTCATACTTTTTTTCTGATTTGTACTTCTCTCTCAACATCGGATAAGTTGAATATTTCTTTTTCAATTCACTAAGCGCCCCTTCCCTACAGAACATTTCAACAAATTTTGCAGCTGCAAGGATTCCGTCAGGAGCATGATGCTCGGCCTCTCCAAAAACATACTCGCCGCAGGGCTCTCCTCCAAAAAGGGCACCCTGCTTTTCAAGTTCATGTGAAATATATGTGCTTCCAACAGGAAGGATTGAAATCTCACCCCCCTTTTTCTCAACCAGGTCTCTTATCATGAGCGAAGCTTCAACAGTCGAAACTATCTTTTTATTGCTGTTTCTTCCCATCTCATACTCTATCATCATGGCAAGCTGGACGTCAAGCGGAAGAACCTCCCCTTTCTCGTCAACAACAACAGCCCTGTCTCCATCACCGTCATGCCCTATTCCGATGTCAGCACCTTCTGATTTCACAATTTTCTTGAGCTCTGAAAGGTTTTCATCGTTGGGTTCTGAAGGCCTTGAAAATCCCTTTGTTTCGGTATTTATTTCTTTCACTTCACACCCCAATTCAGATAAAAGAGACGGAGCTATTGCGACGGCAGCTCCGTTGCAGTCAACAACAACCTTCGGCTTTTTCTTCTCAATCAAATCAACATCAACAAGTTTCTTTATCATCTTTTTATGCTCATCAACGGCATCGGGGTAGTCTTTTGTTTTTCCCACCTTGTCCCATTCGGAAAGAACAGAACCTTTTGCGTAATCCTCCTCAATCTTCTCTTCTTCTTCTTTTGTTATCTCTTTTCCTTCCCTGAAAAGCTTCAATCCGTTGTACTCACCTGGGTTGTGGCTTGCAGTTATCATTATTCCGTTACAGGAATTCTTCACTGTTGCAAGCGCCACTGTAGGTGTCGGGACAAGCCCTAACTGCAAAACGTTTTTCCCCCTTGACATCACTCCGGAAGATACAGCCCTTGAAAGTGATGTTCCTGTTGTTCTTGTATCCCTTCCAACTGCTACATTTCCGTCTGCAAAGACATTTCCTATGGTTATCGCTAGGCTTTCTGTAACCTCTTTACCATAGAGTCCTCTGATACCAGAAGTGCCGAAAAGCATTTTCCTCCCAATTTGATTTTCTCTACAAATTCTTTAAAAAGTGCACCAGAAGCTCAGGCCTCACCATTCTTGTTGGTTTATCCATATGCCCCTTCCTTGAAAGATAATCATCAAGTTTCAGTTCCTTTATCCACCTTCCCAATCTCCTTAGTTCATCATCGGTTTTTCCCTCAAGATGATTTTGAATTATCTGATGGATGAAAAGGTCTACTCCGAATTTTCTTTTCCATTTTCTTTCATACTCCTCAGGGTCGTCTGCGTTTTCTCCCGCTATTGCCGCACAGTTTCCCCCAAAAACAATCCCCCCGCCTGTGGTTGCCTTTGTCTGTCCTGCCGCATCCCCTACAAGAAGGACATTTTTATTTCCGAATGTTCCTGCAGTTTTTTCCCTCCACTTTATGGGTATTGTCCATCCCTTTTCATTCTCTGTTCTTTCAACCCCCTTTATTTTCAAGAGCTCTTTGAATGCATCCCTTGGGGAATTCGGAAGAACAACCCCGCATCCCAATTCAGCAGTTTCCTCATTTTTTGGAATTACCCAGCCGAAGAATCCCGGGAAAGAACTTGATATGAATATTTCAACAAAGTCAGGATTCTCAGAATAATATCTTGCATCCGCCTGAAAAGTCCCCACGTATTTCTTTATTTTTGGAAAATTGAAATTCCCAGCAACTCCTGATGAAGGCCCGTCCGCTCCAATGATATTGTCAGAATGATAAACTCCTTTGATTCTTTTGCAGTACTCGAATTTCACACCTTCTGATTCTGCATTTCCTGAAATTTCCTCATCCATTTTTTCCCTGTCGCAAACAACCCCCACAACATCTTTTGAACTGACCTTTATTTTCTCCCCAGAAAAGTCGATTACCGCTCCTCTTACCCTGTTTAACACAAATTTTCTGTAGTCAAAGAAACATCCAAGAGATTCTATTCCCTCTTTTGAAAAAAGGCCCGAACAGTTTGAAGGAGACCCTGATTTTTCATGCTCTTCTGAAACAACGACATTGAATCCTGTTCTTGCCGCAGAAACAGCAGCTATAGAACCTGCAGGCCCCCCACCGATTACATGCACGTCCATAATTCCACCAGATTTTTATTTTTGAAATAAATTTTTTGTTTCCCTGTCAATCCAAAGATAGTAGAGCATCACTCCACCGACTATCAATCCAAGCACATTAAGCAGAAATATAGTTAATATGTTAAGAATTGCAATTGTTGAAGCAGCATACATTGCATAACTGTTTTTCTTCCAAAGATAAAATGCAACAACAAGATGGATAACACCTATCAAAAGCAGGTTTATTCCTGCTGTAAAAAAGAAGCTTCCGATAATTGTATCTACATTCCCGCCTGTTATTCCTATCAGGCCCACTGCAATAAAAAACAGGCCTATGACAAAAAGAAGCGCGACAACAACTTTCAGCCCGAGAGTCATTTTCCCACCTTCAAAATCAACAAAAGAACCAAGGGAAGAACAAAGCCAAGCGGGCAGCTTTTTTCAGTCTCTGTGATTTCCCTATCAACAACCCTTTGAATCTGTTCATCAATTCTTGAAATCTGGAAGGTTTCCCTTGTTCTTTTGTCGTTTGTTATCACTGAAAGAGGGATGGTGTATTTCACATTCTTTGAAAAGCTGTTTTCATCCAGCTCATAACTGATCACCCTCTTTTCATTAGGTTCAAGAAGGATTATCTGCCTTTCATTTATATCCAGCAGCTCAGGGGCATTCATGTAATACACGAAATAAACATACTCATCTCTTTTGTTTTCGAGCGTTACATCCACTGTATAATCCTCATAAACCACACCAACATCAACCATATCATCAGTTGCATTTTGGATTGAGATGAAGGTTAATTTTTCATCAGTCTGGAAAGAAGCAGAACCGGTTGAAGTGACCTTGTCAAAAATGTCATTCTGGTCATTCCCATAGAACATTATCAAATGGCTGTTGTCTATAACTCCAACTTCACCGAATGTTGCATCTGCAGGAAGCCACCCATAACCAGGGGCATAAAGCTCTGCCCAGGAATGCGCCTGCCAGTCCTCACTTACAACATAGCCTCCTGCATATCTTGTGTCAATACCCAAAGAGCGTGAAACGGAAATCAAAAGATGGGTGTATTCAACGCACACCCCTCTTCTTTCCCTTAAAACCTTTTTCGCCTCTTTTGTAAGTCCGAAATAAGTTATATCGTATTCTATGTAATTATGTACCCAGTCAACAACAGACCTTATTGTTTCAAGGGTTGAGCTTTCATCAGCATATTCATCCGCCTTACCTTCAATCTCCCTGTCATAGGCGGTCAGGTTTGTCGTTTCAAGTTTTTCACCTGAAAGAGGGGCGTCTCTTTTTATCGAAGTATCGTAAAGCACCTCAACAACAGCCTTTGCGCTAACAGTTTTTTCACCGGTGCTGCTTACCCCCTTATATCTTACCTTTATTATTCCGTCATCAAGATAAACAAGCTCTGCCCCCGGGCTCAGTTCAACAGAAGTTACCTTCTGCCATGAATTGTTAACAATGAATATTCCGTCAAGCTCTATCTCATCTCCAGGAGATGATATTATAGTCCAGGTCTTTTCAAGTTCAATTACTGAAGGCCCGTAGCTCTGTGAAAATACAAGCGAAAAGAAAAACAGAACAAAAAATAATTTCTTCATTTCTACCCTCTCAATTCCTTCATGTGTTCTTTCCTTTTTTCAACCAGTTCCTTTGTTCCTATGTCCTTCCTGTGCCATACCTTTCCCTTTACCATCGAACAGGCCTTTTCAGCAATCATTTCCGCCTCGTCAAGCGTTTCCCCAAGACCCAGAAGTCCAAAAGAACGTGATTTTGTTGTGTAAACCATTCCCTCTTTTTCATAGACAGATGCAAAATAGACCTTTGCACCTATGCTTTCAATTCCCTTAACATCAACTTCAACAGGGGAGTCGCCTACAGGCTTTTCAGGATATCCTTCGGGAACAAGATATTTCACAACAGTTTTTTTATCAGTGAATTTTGCAAGCTTTATATCCCCCTGCGCCATGCTCATGAAAAGCTCGCTCAACGAGCCGTCATAAAGCCCCAGAACGTTCATTGCCTCAGGGTCGCCGAACCTTGAATTGAATTCAATCACCTTTGGTCCGTTCTTTGTAGCCATGAACTGTGCATAGAGAACTCCTGTGAAAGGTGCGCCCTCTTTTTCCATGGCATCTATTGTCTGTTTTATTATCCTCTCTCCCGCATCGATATCACTTTGTTCAAGAAACGGGAGAATCCTCCCTGTTGAATATGAACCCATTCCGCCGGTATTAGGCCCTGTGTCCCCTTCATGGGCCCTTTTGTGGTCCTGCACAGGAGGCATAATCTCTATCTTCTTTCCGTCTGAGAATGCCTGGAAGGTAAATTCCTCGCCCACAAGCTCCTCCTCTATCAGAACCTCCCCATCATTTTTAATCAGCTGAACAGCATATTCAACAGCATCATCAGCACCCTTGAAATGGTCCTTGCTCACTTTTACTCCTTTACCACCTGTCAGCCCTATGGGCTTCACTGCCACCTTGCCGTATTCCTTTACAACCCTTTCAGCCTCTTTTTTATCATTCACAAGTTCATGCCTGACCATTCCCTCAATGTTGTATTTCAGCATCAATCCCCTCATGAACGATTTGTCCCATTCAATCCTTCCTGCGGCTTTTGTCGGCGATGCCATGAGTATTCCTATATCTGAAAGCGCATCAGTGACCCCTGCAGCTATTGAAGGATCCGGACTGACAAACCCCAAGTCTATGTTTTTTCCCTTCACCTTTTCAGCAACTTCCTTTGGACTGCATGTGTCATATATCCAGAACTCCTTGCATAACTCAGCTATTGCCGGATTCTTCTTTGACATCACTGCATACAGTTCGGCATCCTTTGCAAGCTTCTCAGCTATTATGTGTTCTCTCGCCCCATTTCCAATTAGCAAAACTTTCATAAAAAATCACCTTTCTCTTCTTAGTATGCTTGTTATCTCCTCAATCAAAGTCTTTTTGAGGGGTTTCGTTATTATGTACTTTCTTTCAGGATATTTCTTCACAATCGTGAATTCAAAGACCTCCAATTTCATCTCCTCTTTTTTATGTATCCGCCCTTGATGAGCTTGTCAAGCCCTTCTTCAATTCTTCCTGTGGGGACATGGAATGATTTTGAGAAGCTGCTTACATCCATCACTCCATTGTGAACTTTTATCCAGTTGTATATCTCTTCAAGAAGAAGTTCATCATCCATAGATTCAAGATGCTCGACTCTTTTTCTCAATTCATCCCTTCTTCTTTCGCATTCAAGAAGTATTCTTGTATTCTCCTCGCTCGACCTTACAAGCTCCTCATATTTTCTGTTTGTTGTTTTGTATTTGGATTTCAATTCATCAAGCTCTGTTGAAAGGTCGACTGCATCCTTGTCCATTCCATCCCTCATTTCAGTCAGAAGATTGAGTATCGGCGGATAAAGCGCTGAGGATTTTAGATCATAGAATTTTTCTGAAAGTATAAGGATATTAAGAAAAGTCGGAAGAACTTCAATCAGCCTTCTCCTTTTGTTTTTTGCAGCAGGAACAAAGTATGTGAATACAATCCTGTTTCCTTCAAAAGATATTGAGTAGTCCATTGTTTTCTTATCATGCAAATCAGCCTCACCAAGCTTCTCAACATAAAGCGCATCCTTGTTTTTCTCTTTTGATTTTTTGTAGTCCACCCTGTTGAATCCTATATCTGAAAGAATGGGCATCAGCTCTTTTACATCCCCTTTTCTTTTTCCTTCAACAATGAATTTTTCTTCCATCTAGGTTTCCTCCAACACTACGTTAACCATACCTTTTGTAGCCTTCCTCATCTTTACAAGAGAGAATATTTCTATCAGATTCTTCTCGTCAACTCCAAGCTGTCTGAGGAATGAAACTATTGTGGAATGGGAGTATCCGAATTTTTCAAGGAGTGAAACTATCTTTTCCGCATCAAGAAGTCCATCGTTTCCCTCAAATTCGTTTTTTATCCTTCTTACCTGCCCCTCATTCAAACCAAGCTCATAGAGCATCTGTATCAGCTGCTCCCTTTCAATCTCAAGCATCATACTATCACCATTTTTTATTTTGAATATGAAAAGAGGCTCCTCCCCGTCAACCTTGTCAAGAAGGAAGGTCATTACTTTAGTCTGCCTCTGTGCGAATATCATGTTAAGGGCAGCGTCACCCACACCGAATTTTCCTATTTCGTCATCTATGAATTTGGAATAGCCTATTGAATTCCTTACATAATTCCTGAACTCTCTCAGAACAAGCCTCAATACAAACAGGGTTCCTACATTTGAGAAGATTGTCTTGTGCATATCTGTAGGATTCTGCGTTGCTATCACCAGAGAGAAATTGTACTTTCTACCTTCCCTCACAATAGTAATAACGTCGCTTCTTTCATCATTTGCAATCTTCCATGCTTCATCAAGAACGACAAACAACCTTACCCCTCTCTCCTCTTTTATTCCCTCTCTTCTCATAATCTCTTTTATGTACTGGAGTATTGTAAGACCTGCGAGTGATTTCATCTCCTCAGTAGGAAGTTCGTGAAGGTCCACACAGACAAGCCCCCCCTGCGTCAATTCCTTCAGATTCAAGGTTGATTTTCCTGCAAAGAAATCGCTTCCCTCAACAGTAAATCTTTTCAGAAGTCTTCCGGCTCTTTTCTTTTTTTTCTTTTCAAGCCTTTTAACGACATCAATAAGAGAAGGCACCTTTATCTTTTCATAAACCTCTTCAAGCGCCTCTTCAATTTCATCCCTTTCATTGGGGTATTCCTTAAGGTTGATGAGAATGTCAAGCGCGGATATAATCTGCTTTATCCTGTCTCTTTTAGGAATTCCTACAAGATCAAGAAGGTTGAGTTTTTCCTCTCCCAGTTTTATCACTTTTCCTCCCGCCTGGGCAACCCATTTGTTGTATTCCCCCACCCAGTCCATTATTATTGCATTTGAATTCCATATCATTGCAGCACGGGTAAGAAATGTCTTTACAAGATATGATTTACCAGAACCGGTAATACCAACAATTCCTATGTGGGGGTTGATAAGTTTTTTAGAATCCCAGAAAACAGGGGTTCCCAGATACCTTGTCTTTCCTATGTATATCCCTTCAGAAGGGGGAGATAAAAGAAGCTCCTTTCTTGGTTCTGGGGGGTGCACAAGTATCATGTTTTTTGCAAGTTCTTTTGACAAGGTGTATGAAAGTTTCATCAGAACACCGCATCCCTCAATTCCTCCTGTGTTGTCGGGAAGAACAAGTCCCATTCAAAGCATCTTATCATGTCAAGGTCTGCAAGGTCCCTTACCTCGCATCCAAGCGATGAAGAAAGAATGGTCTTTACCTCTTTTCCCTGCCTTCTCACTTTTGCTGCAGCCTCCTCTCTTGTCAATCCGAAGGCGGTTGTTGATGCAAAAGCAAGAAGTTCAACAGGCCTTTCACCATGTGTAATCCTGTCAAGCAGCCTGTTCCACATCGCTATTTCCCTGTCCAGTCTTATTATTTCATCTCCGCTTTCTTTTCCCTGCCTTGCCTTTTTTGCCTCCGCCGAGCTTCTCTTTGTCTTTATCTCATCTATATGCTTTGACAGGTCTATTGCGGATATCATGAGCGATATTTTTACGATATACTTCATGGATGCAATCGCTTTTTCAAAAGATTCGAACATCAGTCTTTTTTCCTCATCCTTCTTGTCCATGGTGCTTTCATAGAATCTTATTTCAAGATACTTCGTTGCGTAGTAGCCGTTCCCCGTTTTTTTGAGTATGTAATCCCTTGTTGAAGCGACTTCATGGCCGTTTCTTATCTCAACTATATTCGTGGCCCTTGTTATGACAGGAATGAAAAGGTATCCGTACTTCCAAGTAACAATACTCAGTAAAAACAAAATTGCAGACCCCCCTGTCAAAAGCACGCTTCCCTGGACTATTGAAACTATAAGTGCGAGCGCTCCTCCAACCAACGCAGCGATAGTTATTGCTCTGTTTATGAACATATTCATCAACCTACATTACAGAAGATAATCCTATTTCCCCTCCTAGGATATTCGTTAATTCCTTTATAAATACTATCGTAACTATGAGAGAGAATATCGGTGCAAAAACAGAATACATCGTTATCTTTGATATTGCATTGCTGTTTGCCTGTGTTACAACAGTCAGATCCCCGCTTAAATCAACCGGTTCTGTTGCATTTGACCACATTGACATGTTGTCAATCTTTGATGCTATTGCATTATTATCATTCAAATCTATTATCGGCCATGGGGCATAATTTTCATTTGTAGTGAAATTCTGGATTGATGCCTTTGCAACATTTATCTCATAATCAGGAACAGGGAATATCAGTATAAAGGCGGGATAAAGGACATATGCGCCTATTGCCACTGCTATCAGGAATCCGCCCAGTCTTCTTGTTGCAAAAAATGACCTCAAAACAAGTCCTATCGGGAAAAGAAGCAGCAGTGCATTTTCTGCAAAGAAATTCAATATATTGATATTCAATGCAGTCAGAACAAGAAGGAATTCAAGCGAGTTTGCCTGTGATGTGAGTATTTCAAGAATGCTTTCAAGATTTACAAAAGGCTGTATTGAGAATGAGCCGAAATTCAATGAAAGACTCTGGTAGTATCCAACAATGTTCATCGCCTTTACTGTTTCCTGGAGCAAAGAGAAAACACCGTTGTTCACATCCGTGAGAACACAGCTTACCTCTGCTATAGCATCTCCTGTAGAGCATTCAGTCTCGACCAAAGATGCACTGATGCCCTTTATCAGTTCTATGATTATTGCGAGTGCACCAATTATTGCTCCGTTCACTATTGACTGGAAAAGTTCCTCAACCCCGAAGGATTCGATTTTCTTGTATCCGAATCCCCTTCCTAATCCTATAGCTATGCCTGATAAAAGTATTGAGATGGTTACTACTATGATTGCTAAATCCATTCCAACTATGTCTCCCATTCTCTCTCCGCTAACTTATCCCAAGGAAAACTTTAAAAGCTAAACTTGCCCGATTTTTAGTTAAATAAATACATTTAAATACTGTTTTTAACACTTTTTATTGCATAATGAACAGCGTCAGAACTAGGAAGACCCATAGAAGAGGAAAACCAAAGAAGAAAGTAGAACCTCTAGGTGAAGGACTAGCTGGGAAGAAGAAAGGTGGAAGAAAATACGCTCAAGAAGAAGTCGAACTAATCAAGAGAAGATATACTGAATTTGTTGAAGAAGGTTTGAATGATAAACAGATTTGTAAACGGATTGGTGAAGAACTAAGAAGAAGTGCTTCTTCTGTAATATATAAGATAAAAAGGATGAGAGAAAATAAGATGGTCGGAGAGAATCCAAATAAAGGATGGAAAGAATTTAGTGAGGAAGAAATTGCATTTATTAAAAGAAGGTATTCAGAACTTGTAAAAAAAGGATTAAACGATAAGCAAATAGCCAAAAAAATTAGTAAAGAGTTAAGGAGGAATTCTGGTTCTTTGTTAAGTAAGATAAATGGGCTTATAGAAAATAGGGAATTAGAAAAAAATCCAAATAAAAAAGATAGAAAAAATTTCAGCAGACAAGAAATAAACCTGATCATAAAAAAATATCATGAGCTTGTTGGAAAAGAATTGAATGATCATAAAATATCTAGAAAAATTGCTAAGGAATTAGATAGGAATCATGGTTCTGTATATATTAAAATAAAGAGATTAAGAAAAGATGGAAAGATCGGAGAGAATCCAAATAGAAAAGAAAAAAAAGGAAGATACACTGATGAAGAAATCGAACTGATTGTTAGAAGGTATCTTGAGCTTGTTCAGGAAGGGATGAACGATAAACAGATAGCTAAAAGAATTGCTAAGGAATTAGAAAGAAGTGTTGATCCTGTGTATCATAAATTAAGGAAAATAAGAAAAGATGGAAAGATCGGAGAGAATCCAAATAGAAAAGAAAAAAAAGGAAGATTCAGTGATGAAGAAATTGAGATAATTAAGAGAAGATATGGGGAGCTTGTTGAGGATGGGTTGAATTATGAGAAAATAAGTAAAATCATTGGTGAGGAGATAGGAAGAAGTGCTGGGTCTGTAAAAGAGAAAATCAGAAAAATGAGAGAGGATGGAGAGATAGGTGAAAATCCTAATAGGCAAGATACAAAAGGAAAATACACTGATGAAGAAATTGAATTGATTAGAAGGAGGTATGCTGAGCTTGCAGAAGAAGGATTGAATGATCATCAGATAAGTAAGAAAGTTGGGAAAGAATTGGGAAGGAGTGCTGGTTCTATAGATACAAAAATCAGAAAACTAAAAAGAGCCGGAGAACTTGCTGATGCTGAAGCACTAAGGGAAAAGCAGGACATACTTGGAGTTGCAGAAGCTCTTGAGGAATTTGGTGATTAGACATGTCAAATGAAAAACTTATGAAATTGATTGGAAGATTTGATGAGATAGACTCCCTTCTTTACAAGGATAGTGGAGGGGCGATGTATTATTTTCAAGCAATTAATCTTGTGAATGAAATAAGTGCAATGCGCCATAATGATGAAGTTGATTTTACAATTGCAGTACCTGTGCTAATCAATCGTCTCGGGTTTGTTGTTTATCGAAACGAATTAGATGCATTGAGAAGTTCAATCGAAGAAGCTGTTAGAGATGAAAGGTATACTGGTTTTACAATGGATACCATCATTGAAAATTTAACTCCTGACAGACTGCCGGAAGCAAAACAGCTTTCTGAAGTTTTGATTATTCTGGCTGTGCAGGGATTCGACATTACACCTGTTTTCCCGAAAATTCTTGAACTCATGGAGGACAGGCGCACAATATCATTTTCTTTAGATGTGCTGGAAAAAATCGGAAAAGAATTCATCAGCGAAGATCATGTAAAATTGTTAAGAGAAAAAATGAAGGAAATCTTAAGAAATGAAAAAAACGAGAGAAGAAAACTAAAACTGAAAATAGAATTCGCCCGTCTTTATGATGTTTACGTACAAAAACTAGACAAACTATCAGGAACAAAGGATGTCAAAACACTGAAACTGCCTCCTAAAGACAGAGGAAGATTCAGAATCAGGAGAGCCAGGTGCACTTAAAAAACTATTTCTGCAATTCATTCCCATGGCAACGTTTGAATGCCCGGTCTGCGGGAAAAAATATGAAGTGGATGATTTTTGCTGTGCTGAGCACATGATAAGGACCAACAACCATCTAAGGTGCAGGGTCTGTGAAACCGAGAAGGAAATACCTTCCTGCTGTGGGGGAGAGATGAAGCAGGTCACTCCAGACTGAATTTTAAACATTAGCAATCATATTTTTGTTATTGCCGAGGTAAGTTTGAACTTTGTTCAAAACCCTCAGCTATCGCCGAGGTAGCTCAGTTGGTTAGAGTGCTCGACTCATAGGAGAACTATGAGTACTGAGGCGCAAGCCTATGACCTATACGTAGACTCTGAGCAATCGAGAGGTTCGCGGGTTCGAGTAGCCCTTTTCGGGGTGCCTAAAAGGATTTAACCCCAAAAGCTAGATAATCCCGCCCTCGGCATTGAATTTTTTTTTAAAATTCAATAATTGAAAAATGCAACATTTCAACGACACTTTTCTTTGAAAAATGACGTTCTTGAATTTATCCAAGGTCTCGGCACTTTTTCTGTTATAGAAATATTTTAAAAGTGTTTTAATTGTATTTATTACAGTTTAAGCTAGTTTATGGTGAGTTCTTGGTAGTCAAAAGAAAATACACACGTCGTGCTGATGAATTAAGAAAGCTGCACAGACTTCTTGATAAATCTGAAAAGCTACCTCCAGAAACAGTAAGAAAGCTCATTCCAAAAGCAAGATGTGATCCTTCAATACGTGAAAAGGTAGTCGGATCAGAACTTAATTTGGTAATGTGGTTTGTGTATAAGATGGAGCCTAGAGCCCAAGCAGTATGCGTTGACTTGGAGGAATTATTCCAGGCAGGTGTTGTGGGATTGCTGGAGGCAATAGACAGATTCGAACTTGAAAGAAACAAAATTTTTCATTCATATGCTTATTTCTGGGTCAGATCAAACATGCAGAAAGCGATAAAAGACGGAATGAGAAGTGTTTCAATACACAGTGATGCATACAGACGAGCACATCTCCCTGAAGATTCAGTGTATGACGCTGAAAGGTATAATGAAGACATATCAAGAGTAAACAATTCAGTTTCTTTGAATCAGGCAGTAAGATTGGATGATGAAAGAACCACTTATGAAGATATTATAGGTGAAGGTACAGAGAACGATATGATACGCAGTCTTTCATCTGATCTTGTTCATCAATTTTTGGAAACACTGACACCAAAAGAAAGAAGATTTTTTGTTTTAAAATATCTAAGCAGTGATGAAATTCTTACTAATAACGAAATTGGAATGAGAAATGGTGTTACTAGGGAAACAGCAAGGCCCCATATCGTTAAAGCAAAAGAAAAACTTGAGGCTTTCTTAAAATCCAGAGGAATAATTCCATATGGAGCAGTATGCAGGAAAAAAAGAGCAAAACACACTGATGAACAGAAAGAAAAGTTTTTGGATGCCCAAGGCGTTCCGAAAAGGATATACAGTAAATGGAAACTTAATGAAACATCAATGCGGGTTTTGAAAAATATTATTCCTTTGGCAGTTGAAGCAGGGGTTCTCGTATATTTGGATACTACTTTGATAAGAAGAGCTCGAAATGAAGAACTTGCAAGAAAATTCATTACAAGACTTCAGGAAGCTTCAGCAACTGTTGCTTAGATACGTTCTTTAGCACCTATGTTCTGTTATAGAAAGGTTTAAAAGGTGTTCAATACAGAATTACATATTGTGAGAGGTAATACAACTAATAAATCCGGAGAAAGAGACTTAGACATCAAGTACAGAAAGCTCAGGAGAGGCAGAATAAAAGCAATCAAAGAGCTTAAAATCAGGGATGCTGCAGCAAGGTCCAGTGTTTTGAAAACGATAGCTGTCGAGAACATACGCGGCCTTCCATCCGGAAGAAAATCATCAAACATCGCAAGGTTTGCAGCAATATTGTCTGATCCTTCGAATTACAGTGAAAAAGATGTTCAGAATGCTTTGAAAAGGGGAGTTTCTTTTTTTGAAAAACACGGTGAAGAAAAATTCAGGAAGGAATGTGAAAAATCAAGTGTTAATCCTGAAATGGCTCTTGCTGTAATCAGACTCATAAAGAAAGAAGAAGAACAGAAAACATCTGAAAAGAGAGACAGAAAAGAGGTGCTCACAGAACTTTTGAATGTTCATTTGGGTGGAGAGCTTCCTGATGAGTATGTGTATTCAATTGCAAGTCTCTGGGCTTCAAGTCCAAATATAGATCCTGAATCAATTGAAAATGCTCTGAATACTGTTTTGGAAAACTGCGGAAAGAAAAAAGTTGTAAAACTTCTTGCTGATGAACCCGCAACAGTTGTAGGAGAACCTGAATCCTTGAGTGATTTCATTTCAAAAGAAAGGGAAAGCGTATTTTCTGCAAAGCTGTTGTCAAGGAGAGAAAGCCAGTTCAGGGAGCTTATTGCAGGTTTTGTTGACGGAGATGTTCCAGAAGACCAAATCAGAAAACTTGCTGAAACATGGGCAGGAAATCCAGAGGCTTCTGTTGAGGCAGTAAACAAATCACTTGACAGAGTTCTTGATGAATGCGGCCCTGATAATTTTATCTCGGCATTGAAGATCGGCTCATGGGTATTTGTATGCGATGAATCAAGACTCTCAGCTTTTGTTGATTCGAATAAAACAGGAGAACCAGTTGAAACTAAAGATGCGGAAGAATTCAAAAAGAAAATCAACGAATATATGGATTTCCTTGGTGTTGATGGAGCGGCCCTTCCAAAAGATGAAGACTCAAAAAGGGCATTTGAATTCCTTGAAGAACACTCACTGACTACAAGATCGATCAAAGTCCTTATCCTGTTGTTCAAAAAACATCCAAGATTATTTGTTGACGGGAAAATGTCATATTGGAAAAATAGATATGCACAGTGCGAAAAGGAAGTGCCCAGAATAGGACGCCCAACCAAGAAAGCAAAGAAAAAAAGAAAAGGAACAAATCTTGAAAGATTGATAGAAAGGAAAAATGCATTCATGGATTTATTCAAGAAATATTTTGGAGAAAATATCCCTGCTGCCTATCTAAAGGAAAAAGCAAAGAGATGGGCGGTCTGGTCAGCATCTCCAACAGCAGTCGAAAAAGCGATGAAAAAAGTGCTTGAAGAATGCGGTGAAGAGGAGCTGCTCAAGACATTCAAAGAAGCATCAACAGTGCTTACACAGGGTCCGAAGAAATTGTCAGAACATATTGAAAGATTAAAGAGCGGAGAAAATGTAGAGAATAAAGATGAACCTGAACCCGCTCATCAACCTGAACCAGAAGAATCGGAACCGGAACTTGAACCTGGCATGGAAAAAGAAGATAGAAACAGTGTTGGTGAACTTACATCCTATATCAACCTTGCAAATCCTGAAGGTGAAATAAAAGTTGAGATTCCTCAGGATGAAAAAATCGCAGAAAGGATACTTTCATTCTTTGATGAGTATGTAAATAGTGATGCTGATATAGAAGCTCTCAGAAGGGTTTTGGAATCAAACAAAAGGGCGTTGTTCCTTGAGCCTGCTGAATTCGGAGTTTCATTCTTCAAAAAAACAGTTGACATAGGAAACGAGTCTGTAAATGTAGGAAAAATGCTTCAGAAATTGCACGGCCTGAAATGCACAGAAGGGGAACTCATAGACCGTTTAAGGGAAATAGGCTTTGATTTCAAGAGAGCAAAAAGCGGAAAAAGAATTCTTCTCGGAAAGACATCAATAACAAGGCCAACCGGAGCTTCACTCATTGTACCTCCGTTAAAACACAGGAAAAAACTGGGTGCAAAAATAATAATAAAAGAACTTAGAGTCTTCCTTGAAAAAAGGCAGTCAAATGGAAAGTAATTCATCCCCTCCCAAGTGATAAAGTCCTTTTCCTTCTTTTCTCTTTACAACATCAACTGCTTTTCCAACTACTGTTACATGGTCCCCTGCCTCAAATTCATCTACAAATTCGCATTCAATTGAGCTTAGACATTCCTTTATCAAAGCAGTTCCCGTCTTTCCTTCTTCTTTTGTGAAATTTGCCTCCTTGAATTTGTCCATATCCCTTCCGCTGTTTCTCCCGCAGATTATTGTCTGCTCCTTTAAATCCTCCCCAGGGATGTTAATTGCAAATTTTTTGCTTTTCTGGATCAGCTCATATGTGTATTTCTTTCTTGTCATTGAAACTCCGAACATCGGAGGGTCCATTGAAAGGGGAAAGCACCATGCTGCAGTCATTATATTGTCTTTTCCTTCAGCACTTGCAGAAACAAGTACAACCCTCATAGGATAAATCATTCTGTACAATTTCTCCATTGAAAAACACCTCCTATGCAAATAGCCATGGAACAAAATTCATTATGAAAGCAAGCAGCGTTACGTACATCAATCCCTTTATCACCAATTTGTTCTTAATATTGATTTCAAGAGTCCTGTATCCGTCAAACAAAGGCAGGGGAAGAAGGTTCACTGCACCTATTGCAAAGTTCAGTGCAAAAGTAAGGCCCAGAGCCATATAAATGAAATTCATCCACCCTTCGCTGAATCTTGTGAAAACAAATGAATCCCCTATAGGGTAGTATCTTATTCCTATCAGCCCCTCTTCATTTGAATGTTTTATTACCTCTCCCTTGTTTGTAAGAAGAACCACATCTGTGTCTGGAGCTATTTCAAAAGAGTATTCAGAATCGACAGAAACACCGTCAACTTCATATATTATCGTTCCCGACTCCATTCCTTCGACAACGAGGAATCCTGTTTCCCTGTAGTCATCTGCAACTAAATTGAATCCAATGAAAATTATGAAAAACACCGCACATGTTATGAAATTTGAAGTGGAGCCTGCAACAATAACCCTTGTCTGTTTTGTGCTTTCAACTTTTTTAAGCTGTTTTTCATCGGGCTCTACAAAAGCACCAACAGGTATTATACCAAATAAAACTACTCCTGAAGAAAGAAGAGGAACCTTTGCTATTCTTGCAAGTATTGCATGTGCTCCTTCGTGAACAACCAAAATTACTATCAAAGCAACTATTCCCTCAAAAAATGGAAGATTTATTCCTGGGAGGAGAAGAGTCACTCCGGGGGAGGTCTGCTCTATAGGCACCCCCATTATCAGGTTAATTACCTTTGTTAGAATAACATATCCGTATGAAAGAAGCCCTGCAAGAAGAGCTGCAAATAGGCCACCCAGGATAACAAGAATAACAGGAACATAGACAAGGATTCCCTGTGAATCAGTAGAATTTATCGGAGTTTTGTGCATTATATCCATTCCGAGTATTGAACCCAGGAAAGGAAGAACCACGGGGGCGACCATCACAAAAATAAAAGCAAGAATAACAAATCCGGCGAATGCGCTTTTTGCAGTTACATGCTTTCTCATGATAAAAAAGCTTAGAACACCGTAGCAGATTATTGCACCCGTGTCGGCAAAGAAGTTCCAGAACTCCTTTTTCTTTGAAAGCCTCTCTATGAGCTCCATTCCTTTTTTGCTTTTAAGAAGAATCAGCCCATACTCACCTGAAAGCTTCCACCTTCTTATCATTATCTCCCCTACTGCAAACATCTCACCGACAACAAGAAGAAATTTTAGTATAGGAGACATGTCTGAAGATATTATTACATAGAAGACTACTACAGCTAAAAGTATCAGAAATAAAAGTCCGAGCATGGATAGGTTTACTTTCCAAAGGATTAAAAGGATTGTCGATAATTTATCAATGCGGGAGAGAAGCATGACGAATTGTGATATTTGCGGAAAGAGAGAAGCGTCAGCAGTTGCTTTGGTTGAAGGCGCAAAGCTTAATGTATGCCACTTTTGTTCAAAACACGGGAAAATAATCCACAGGTTGACTGCTGATGACAAGGAAGCTCCTGAATACGAAACAAAAAGAGCCCCTATGCAGGAAACTGAGGAGATAGTTGAAAATTACTCTGAGATTGTCAGAAAGAAAAGACAGGAGCTCGGCCTCCCAAGAGAGGTCCTTGCAGAGAGAATAAGCGAAAAAGAAAGCTACATAGAGAAAATTGAAAAGGGAAAGCTGATGCCCACAATGTCTGTTGCAAAAAAACTTGAGAAAGAGCTTGGAATTAAACTCATCGAAAAGGTTCAGCCTTCTATTGCAGGTTCTGTTGAAAAAAGCGGTTCATTCAAGGGGCAGACTCTTGCAGACCTGCTTGAAGACCAGAAAAAGAAGGGGAAATAATGGGAGTTGACATAGGCGACCTTGCAGTAAAGAATCCCACATCAATCGACAGTCTCTCAGGCAGGGTGATAGCAGTAGACGCTTTCAACACCCTTTATCAATTTCTTGCTTCAATAAGGCAGGAGGACGGCACTCCATTGATGGATTTCAAGGGGAGGGTAACTGCCCATCTTTCAGGATTGTTCTACAGGACTTCAAAATTGTTGAACAACGGATTGAAGCCCGTTTTTGTCTTTGACGGAAAACCACCCAGATTCAAGAAAAAAACATCAGAGGCAAGGTCCGAAACGAAAAAGACTGCAGAGGAAAAATGGATACAGGCCCTTGAGGAAAAAAGGTTTGAGGATGCAAGGAAATATGCACAAGCCACCTCGAGACTCACAGGAGAAATGGTTGATGAAAGCAAGCTTCTTCTTGACGGAATGGGCGTTCCATGGATACAGGCGCCGAGCGAGGCGGAGGCCCAGGCTGCCGTGATGGTTCAGAAAGGAACCGCCTATGCAGTTTCATCCCAGGATTATGATTCACTTCTTTTCGGCTCTCCGATTCTGATAAGGAACATTAACATCACAGGAAAAAGAAAGGTTCCAAGACAGGACAGATACATAACTATAGAGCCTGAGGAGATAAAACTAACTGAAACTTTGAATTCTTTGGGGGTTGACAGAAAAAGACTGATAATAATGGGAATACTCATTGGCACTGATTTCAATGAAGGAGTGAGAAGAGTGGGACCGAAGACTGCATTGAAAATAATCAAAGAGGTTAAAACATTGAAAAGTGCAGTCAAATATGTAAAGGAAAAATATGATTATGAATTTGAGGAATATATTGAGGAAGTCTATGATTTCTTTATGAAACCCCCTGTTGAGCCTGTAAGAAGGAAATTCAAATGGGGGGAGATGGATAAGGATAAAGTTATAAAATTCCTTTGCGGGCAGCATGATTTTTCACAGGAAAGGGTTGAAAGAACCTTGAACGAACTTGAAAAAACGTTCAATGAAAAGAATACCCAGAGAAGTCTGGACAACTGGTTTTAGCCAAAAAACTTTCTTAATTTAATCAGTCTTGTTGCAATCTTGTTTTGTAATGGAGACCTTTTCCCGAAAACTTTCCCATTTTTCAGGGATTTAAGAAGCTCTTTTGGATTTTCAATGTCAAAATCATCCATTTCAACATAAGCATTTCCCACTTCACTTATCAAATGTGCATCGCTCCCGGCACCTTTCAATTTGTTGTTTCTCTCAGCAAATTCAAGAGCCATGTCATTGTATTTCTCTGATATGCATCTACCGTTGAATACCTCTATTATCTCGACTTTTTTCCCCAGTTCCTTCTTTTTTATACTTCTCATACTGTCAAACATGTGCGGAAGATATGCTATCCCTTCCTGCTCTCTTATCCTGTCAAGCGTTTCAAGGAACGGGGTTTTTTTGGGTATTTTATCCTGAACATAAATTCCTATAAGGTCACCCATATCAGTTGTAACCTCTTCTGCGGGTATGAATTCGGCACCAAATTTTTTGAATTCTTTGTGTGCTTCAACTGAATTATGATCTGATATTACAGGTACGATTCCAAGTTTTTTTGATACTCTCACTATGTCTTCAGGTCTATTCATGGAGTCCGGAGAACATCTTGTGTGTATGTGGAAATCAACCTTCATCATTCAAGCCTCTTTTTCCATATTACTTTTTTCTTTGACAAATCAAAGAAAAGTATTTCAGGAGCTTTTGAAAACTCCTTTCCTGTCAAACAATTCACGGCCTGGCTTGCACCAAGACTCCCTGAAATTGCTGCCGAAGGACATATTACGCTAAGGTCTTTGGGATACTCTTTCAGCCTTTCGTTTTTTATCTGAAAAACATCTTCGAAATTTTTATCAATGAAAATCCCGACTGCCCCTCCTGAACCTCCTGCGGAGCAAAACACATAAGGAATTTTCAGTTTCCTGCATGCTTTAGAAACCTCAAGCCTCGTTTCAATATTGTCGCTTCCATCTATCACTATACTGCATTTCTCAATTTTTTCAAAAGAGGAGCTCCCGAATATCCTGTACTTCTTTATATTCACTTTTTTATTTATCACTTTTGCTCTTGCTTCTGCTATGTCTATTTTAGGAACACCCATTGCCGATAGGTCTGAAAGAAGCTGCCTGTTTAGGTTTGTGGGTTCAAAATTATCTCCGTCAAAGAGAATAAAATTTTCCGCGCCCATCCTTACAAGATTCTCAAAAACGAACCCGCCTACTCCCCCAAGTCCTATTATGCCGAAAACAGAATCCTTTATTTTTTCCTGCTCCTCTGGAGAGAAAACTCCAGCATTTCTAGAAAAAGATTTTGAATACATCATTTCTTACCTTTCTCGGGAGGGCCTTTGTACCTTCCCCCTCTAAGGGAAACCATCCCTGCAAACATTCTTAGCTTATTCAGGACCGCCCTGTCAACAGTTCTTTCTCTGTAGGCCGCTATGCTATATATCAGGAAGAATGCCGCGGATATTCCAAGCCAGCTCATTATCATGGCGAATATCTTTCCTTCAGATGTTGCCGGAACAATGTCCCCGTATCCCACAGTTGTTATTGTGGCGGTGACGAAATATGCAGAATCAAGATAGCTCCATCCCTCTATATTATGATAAACCATAATCCCCAGTATATGAAGAAGAAACACTATCATTGCCGCGAATACCACATTCTTTTTTATCTTTAGTGAACGTTCTTCTTCCTGTTCTGCCATGCAGATATTCTTTCTTATATACCTTTAAATATCTTCTTAAATAATTCAACTTCATGCCTTCCATTACATGCCTAGGAGCAAGCAGGGAAGTAGGCAGGAGTGCCTTTCTTCTTGAAACAGACAAAAGACTGCTTCTTGATTACGGAATAAAAATATTTGACAAGACAGGAGAACCAAAGTATCCTCTTGAAATACCTTCTGTTGATGCCGCAATAATCTCGCATGCCCATCTTGACCACAGCGGCTTTGTTCCCCACCTTTACACATTCTCAAAGGCAAGGTGGTTTGCAACACCCCCCACAAGGGACATATGTGAAGTCCTATGGCAGGATTCGATGAAGATAATGGGAGATAAACTCCCGTATAACCTTTCTCATTTCAAAAAAGCATTGAAATACTGGGCTCCAATGCTCTACGGGCAGAAGCTTTCAATTGGTGAAACTGATTTTCTTGCAAGAGATGCGGGGCACATATGCGGAGCTGCAATGATTGATGTAAATTACAAGGGGAAAAGGGTTTTCTATACCGGAGACCTCAAAACAACAAAAACCCATATGCACAGCGGGGCAAAACCCGTTGAGGATGTCGATGTTCTTGTTATTGAAAGCACCTATGCAATGAGGGAACACCCTAACAGGCACTCTCTTGAGGAAAAATTCATCGATGAGATCGAAGAAACTCTTGAAGAGGGAGGGAATGTCCTCTTGCCTGCGTTTTCTCTTGGCAGGTCCCAGGAACTCATAAGCATGATAAGGCACTACAACAGGGATGTAAAGATATTTCTTGATGGCATGGGGAGGACAATGACTGATATTTATGTAAGGTATGGAAAATACATCCAGAATCCAAAAAGGTTCAGAAAAGACGCAAGCTCAGTCTGGATGATTTCACACCCATCCCACAGAAAGATAGCAACAAGCAAGCCTTCTGTGATAATAACAAGCGCAGGAATGATGGAGGGAGGACCGGTTTTGGGATATCTTGTAAATCTTCTTCCAAACTCAAAGATAATGCTCACAGGATATTCTGTTGAAGGGACAAATGCGTGGAAATTGATAAATAAAGGATATGTTACCATGGATGACAACGACCTTGAGGTTGAACTTCCAGTTGAATATCTTGATTTCTCTGCACACATAGGAAGAAAGGAGACATTTGAATTCATAAGAAAGGCGAATCCTGAGAAAGTTGTTCTTGTACACGGGGATGAGCCTCAGAAATTTGCAGATGAGTTGAAGGATGATTATGGATATGATGCTGTAGCGCCTAAAATAGGCGATAAGATAGAGTTTTGAGGTGTTTTGGATGGTAGACTGCAAAAAAGTGATATGGGTTGGTTTGCTTGCAGGATTAGTGATGGCATTGGTTAGCTGGGTTGTTCTTATGCCCCTGTTTAATATGATATTTCCTGATTTGATGGCTGAGTATGAAAGCTCAGTTTTCAGGCCGTGGGATGATCCCCTGATGAGCTATGTTTTTGTGCATCCGTTTATTATGGGTATGATTCTTGCATATGTTTTCCAGGAGTTCAAACCCTATCCTAAAAAGAAATTTATAGGAAGAGGATTGCATTACGGATTCATGTTCTGGCTTCTTGTAACAGTTCCTGGAATGCTGATGTCTCTCAGTTCATTCGCAATCTCCACTGACATGGTTGTTTCATGGAGTCTCGATGCGCTGATAGATTTCATGATTGCAGGAGTTATAATAGCCAAGCTCAGTAAGTGAGATGATGAGTCATTTTGAAGTCAGCACAGACAAAAGAGTAGAAGTGGTGGACATAACTCCCCTGGTCGAAGAGAGAGTCAAGGATGGGAAAGCAGTTCTTGTCTTTGCTCCTCATGCTACCGCTGCAATAACTATAGGAGAGTATGAGCCGAACATAAAATCTGATTATGAAAGATTCTATGAAGAGCTTTGCCCAAAGTCAGACTACAGGCACAACCAGATAGATGACAATGCAGAAGCCCACATCCTTTCAAGCTTCATCAAACCTTCTCTGACAGTGCCTGTGAAAGATGGAAAAATGGTCCTTGGAACATGGCAGAGCATCCTTCTTGTTGAGCTTGACGGCCCCAGAAAAAGAAGAATTGTGGTTGAAAATTTATGATTGTTTGGTGTGCAAAAACCTCTCTGCATGAAAAAGTGAAAATAGATTTAAAAACCTGAACTGTAAATAGGGAATGGGATTGTAATGACAGATGATGAAAAAGTTAAAAATGGTATTTGTCCCTCATGTGATTCTCCCTTGGCTTTTCAGGAAGGTTGTAAGATGTGCTATGCCTGCGGCTGGTCCGGCTGTGGTCTTTGATTTCAGTGAACTAGAAATATCTAACTGCTTTTGAGGTTATTCTAATTGCTAAAACTAGTTTTTTATAAATAAAAATGCCATTGAAATTTTCAATTTCAATTATTGAATTTTTAAAAAATTCAATGCCACGATCTTGAACAGAGTTCAAGTATGTCATTTTTATAAATAAAAAATGCCACGAGCCGGACTTGAACCGACGACCCCTCCGTTTCCAATTTTTTTTATAAAAAATTCATTCTTCAGCGGAGTGCTCTCCCAACTGAGCTACCGTGGCGATAGCCTAAGATTGAATAGAATTCTTTTCAACAGAAAGATTCTAAAATCCTGTTCATGCTTTTTGTTTTCTCTTCCTTGGTTTTCTTGGTTTGAGTTTTTTCTCCATCATCTTGGGAGTTAAAGCTCTAAAAGAAGAAATCTTGTCACATTTCAGCCTCCTGCCCCCATTTAGTATATCGGTGTGCACCAACGGTTTTCCGCCACGCTCTATCCATGGAACTGAGACTTTTGTTTCTTCAACCTCAACTTCGCTTCCAATGAATCTTCCTACCTTGAATCTTTTTTTGCCTTTTTCAAGAAGTATGTTGTCTCTTTGCAAAAGCAGATTTTCCCTAGCTCTGCCATCTGAAATTAAAGTCATCTCCCCGCATGTCATTGCATCAAGAGGTTTTCCCGAAACATATCTGCATTCAACAATAATGCCTGCTATTATGGGCAATCCATTGCTGTTGCTTAAAAGAAGAACTTCTCCGTTTTTGATAATTGGGTTGAAACCCCCTTCTCTAAGAAACCTGAAGAATTCTTTTTGAAAAACTTTTTCATCATCATTATCCTCTCTCCTGATTGCGGCCAGCCTTTCCGCATTTAATTCATCTATTGAGCCAATCAGCCTCTTCCCCTGGCTCCAACCGGAAATCCCCCTGCGTTTTGTCAATCTTCCTTCTTTCACTACAAGGGGCTTTTTTCCCTCTTCACTTTCAAGTATTATGATGCCGGTATATGTGTCAGGAAAATAACAGTTTGAAAAGCCCATGGGAAATTTTCTTCCTGTGAATTCCCTTTCAACAAACATCTTGTATCTCCTGTATGCCTCAGCCTTTACTCTTGACCCTCTTACTTCAAGAATATGCGATCTTTTGACTTCTTTTATCTCGCCCATGAAATAGACCCGTCCGCCTCTTAATGAAAGAAGGACGCTTCCCACCTCAAGGTTTGGCCTTAGATGAGCGGAAAGCTCCCCTTTTATGGGCTCGAAAATTTTTGATTTCTGTTTCCCGTCAATGAAGTTGTAAATGTCTTCTCTTCTTATGCTTCCTATAACTTTCCCAAGAGAGATATGACCTGTCATCTGATTTATTGTGAACATGCTGTTCCTTCTTATGTGTGCTTTTCTTCTTTCTCCAATAGTTCCGAGCGGCGAATATTCAACTTCAATTCCGTCAAATCTTTCATTGTCTTTCAGTATCTCTTCAAAACGGATCATGCTGATTTCCCTTAAAGATTTCAAATCACCGGTAAGGTCAAGGACTTTTCTTCTTAAGCCGGCATTTTCAGCAGACATATCATCATTTTTTCTTTCTAAGGAACTTAGCTTTATTTTCATATTTCTGATTTGTTCTCTTATCTCAGCAGCTTCAGGGTCAGGATTTGAAACATATTCCTGCCAGCTTGTCATGAAAATTGCAGGGTCTTCAATGTCTTCCATTGCCTGTGTAATCTTCAATGCAATTTCATTGTCCCCTCCCTTATCAGGATGGAATATTTTCTGAAGTGCTTTATAGATATTTTTTGCATGGGCTTTCAGTTGTTCAGGAGTTAAACTGACTGCAAGCTCTATGGGTATTCCTAAAACTCTGAAAGGATTATCACTGCTCAAAGTCCGCCCCTCCTTCTCCTCCTTGGTTCATTCATATTTCCCATGTCTGCTGCAAATTCCTCGTTTTCAAGAGGTTCAATGTCAAAGCTGTTAAGAGTGAGCCTGAGCACAACCAAATCAACTTCAGAATCTATCTCCTTGTCCATTATCTTTCCGCTGTGCATCCTATCGGGAGGCGGCTTGGGTGCAAGCATTTCCACTACCGGCAGGTCCTCCATCCTCTCAAATGAGCTGTGCACGCAATGGTAAATATGGAACATCTTCTTCATAACAGCTTTCATATCAACGAGTCTACCCCTGTTGCCCCTTTGAAGTACTTTTTTCATATTGGCAATCTCATCGATTCTCTCAGAACAGAATCCAAGGAAATCCTCAACCATTAAAATATCTCCTTTTGCCCATTTGAAAATCTCTTTTATTACCTTAAATGAAAAAAATCTTGGTGAATTTGCAGATGCAACCGCTGCATCTCTCAATTCATCATGTGCTCTGAGAAATGTGCCGACTTGCATAGGCTTTACTCCAAGTTTTACAAGCGATATGAGTTTTCTTTTTGAAAAGCTTCTTTCTTCGCACAAGGACAAGCTTGATGAAATCTCAAGAGGCTTCCACCCATGTTCAGAAAGTTTTTCAACAACTCTGTGGATGGTGGGCAGTTTACTGCTTGCTGGTTCAAGGGTTGTTTCCTCTTCTTCATGGACATCAGGAACATCCTCTTCAGGAACTTTGCTCGGGGTTTCCCTCCAAATTCCTCTTCTTTTTGCCAGTTCTCTTATCATCTCCCCTCTCTTTACCTTTAATTCTTTTTCTAGTTCGGCGTATTCCTCTTCAGTTAAACTTCTGTTGTAAAATTTAGATAATCTTAATGAATCTCCCCTTTCTCTCAAATATTTGAATACAGGGTCTCTTTCGGGAACTCCGTCCAGGTTTGCATTCATTATGCACAGTTTGCTGTCTGGAACAGAGCCGATTTTTCTTGCAGCTCTTCTTCTTATCTTTAATCTTACAAGTTTGTCGCTAGCCACACTTCTCTCCTCAATAAAATTTTATCCAAGAATGTTTTTAAATCTGATGTTTTGTGGTTTAATTCCGATTGTTTTATATTTTTCATCGGTTCTTTTCAATATGGAGTGAGGGGCACACAACTTCGCGAAAGTGAGGAAGTTCTACACACCATAGAAGAAAAGGATTTAAGGTCCTGAAAACCGGAACAGAAACGAACCTTTTTTGGGATGCCTAAAAAGCTTCACCAAAAAGGATGAAACGGCCGGAATTCCTTCGCTTGATGGTGCAAGGCGGATTTACCGCCGCGTCCTATTGAACTTTGTTCAATGGACACCCGTGAACTCTGTTCACGAGTGCAGTAAAATGTTGTGTAAAAACAGAATGTAGACTATGCCCTCCACTCTAACTTAGGGATACTATGTTCAAACTGATAATATTTGATATGGATGACACTTTGCTGCATCTCGAAGTTGAATGGGACAAAGTAAAGAAGGAACTAATCCAGCTTGCGGAATCAAAGGGAATCAAAACTGAAAAAGACAAATACATAATGAAACTTACTCTTGATTTATCAATCTCAAACCCAGAACTGAAAAAACAAGTAGATGAAATCTATAGAAGGTATGAAGCTGAATGCACAAAGAAAAAGAAGTACTATGTTTTTGAAGGAATGATCCAACTCATAAAAGATCTGAAGAAGAAAAACCACCTAATTGCAATCTGCTCAGGAAACAACTCAGAAACAATAAAAGAAGCATTTTCAGATATTGGGGCATTGGAAAACATTGATTACGTTGCAGGATTGAATTCTGTATCAAAAGGAAAGCCAGACCCTGAACCAATAAACCTCATTCTTGAAAAGTTGAATGTGAAAAAAGAGGATACGCTTTTCATAGGAAACAGCGTATGGGATGAAATTGCGGGAAAAACAGCAAAAGTAAGAACAATAATCATAAAACCTAATGATGCTGACGATATAAAAAAATTGAGGAACCTTCTCCTTTAGCCTTTCATGTTGAAATTTCCGCCCTTCATCATCTTCTCGAGCTTTGAGCGGAATCCCCGGTCTTTCTTGAATTTCTTGAGCATCTTCTCCATCTTTTCAAATTGGCTTAAGAATTCCCTTACCTCTTTTTCAGTTGCCCCAGAACCTTTTGCAACTCTTTCCACCCTTGCAGAATTTTTTCTTAAAAGAGAAGCATCTTTTTTCTCCTCTTTTGTCATAGAATTGATCATTGCTTCAAATTTCTTCATCTTCTCCTCACTCTGCTGAACAAATTCTTTTGGCATATCGGACATCCCCATCATTGAGAAAACCCCGCCAAGAGGCCCAAGTTTTTTAGCAGCCTTCAACTGGTCATAAAAAGTCTGGATAGTGAATTCTTCAGTATCGAGTTTTGGCATCCCCTCTTCTTCGCTTATTTTTTTGACTTTCTCCATCAAACCTTCAATATCAGGGACACCAAGCAGCCTTCCGACAAATTTCTCGGCATTGTAAAGTTGCAAATCCTCCATCTTTTCTCCGACACCTATGAATGCAGTTTTTGCACCTGTTGCAGCAACCGCACTCACAGCACCTCCTCCTTTTCCAGAACCTTCCATCTTTGTAATTATCACTCCGGTCAAAGGAGAAATCTTGTTGAATTCCTCAGCCTGCTTTCCTGCAACCTGCCCTATATCCCCGCTTACAACAAGATATGTTTCATCAGGCTTCAGAACATCGTTTATTCCTTTCAATTCAGAGGCAAGCTCATCATCGAACGCGCTTCTTCCTGCAGAGTCCACAATGAGTATGTCCTCTTTTGATTTCTTCAATGCATCCTCAACAACTTTTGAAGCAACCTTCTCCCCCTTCAAAGTGTAAAATTTGGCATTTATTTTCTCAGCAAGCTGCTCAAGCTGCTCCTGTGCTGCGGGCCTTTCAACATCCGCTCCAACAACCCCCACACTCAAACCTTTTGATTTGTAATAATTGGCAAGCTTTGCTGTCGTGGTTGTTTTACCAGAACCGAAAAGACCGGCCATAAGTATTTTATGTTTGTCCATCCTTGGGGTGTATCCCTCACCCATAAGGTTGACTAACTCCTCATAAACAACTTTCAGAACATGCTCTTTGAGAGAAAGCGCTTCAAGTTTCTTTGTTTTCAAAGCCCTTTCCTCAATTTTTTTCGATAGTTCAAGGACTAGCTTGACATTGACATCGCTTGAAATCAAAACCCTCTGCAAATCCTTTATCAGTGATTTCACTGCAACTTCGTCAACGTAGGGCCTTCCTGAAAGTTTTGACAGTGCCTCTCTTAATTTTCCCCCCAAATCCATGCATAATAAAGAATTGAGAAGTTTTTAAAAACGGACTACTCAAGAAAATAAGAGGTGGGAAAATGGCAAGACATCTCCTTACTCTTAAGGATTTAACAAAGGATGAACTTATTGGGATAATTGAAGAAGCAAAGGAAATAAAGAAAAATCCTGAAAAATATTCTGATGCTATGAAGGACAAAACCCTTTTGATGATTTTTGCAAAACCTTCATTGAGAACAAGGATTTCTTTTGAAGTTGGAATGACACAAATGGGGGGGCACGGAATATACTATGATATTTCAACATCACCCATGGGGAAAAAGGAATCTATAGCGGATACAGCAAGAACATCATCAAGATATGTTAATTTGGTAATGGCAAGGTTGTTTGAACATAAGGATATCGAAGAATATGCGGACAATTCTTCTGTTCCTGTTATAAATGCGTTGACAAATTTTTCGCATCCATGTCAGATTGTTGCCGACTTAATGACTATCAGCGAAAAAAAAGGTGATCTGAAGGGATTGAAATTGGTCTATCTTGGCGACAGCAACAACAACGTAACCCACTCCTTAATCCTGGGGTGCACAAAAGCAGGGATGAACATTTCAGTTGCATCTCCTGAAGGAAAAGAATTCGAGCCTCAGGAATCCATAGTTGAGGAAGGAAAGAAACATGCACAGGAAAACGGATGCGAATTGGCTCTTACCCACAATGCGGAGGAAGCAGTAAAGAATGCCGATGTTGTTTACACCGATTCCTGGATGTCATACCACATTCCCAAGGAAAAAGAAGCAGAAAGAATTGAAATCTTCAAACCATATCAGGTTAATTCAGAATTGATGAAAAAGGCAAAGCCGGATGCAATCTTTATGAACTGCCTTCCTGCAATGAGGGGATATGAGCAGACTGAGGATGTAATAGACGGACCTCAAAGTGTTGTTTTTGATGAAGCAGAAAACAGGCTCCATTCACAGAAGGCAATAATGTTGTTTTTGCTCAACCAAAAATAGCTTTCTTCAGAATATCATAATAAACTCTGACAGCAAATCCTGCAATTCTCAAAGAGTATTTGTCAAGCTTTCCTTCTGCAAAACCGAAAATACTTTTTTTAGGAACATCAAGAACATTATCAGGAAGAGGTTTTCCGTTTACTTCCAGTTTTGTGCAGATATATTCAGACAATCCCCCAACATCAAGCCTTCTCAAATTTCCAGCATCAATTGTATGCCCAAGAAAATCAACAATATTCATTAATGAAAAACCTATACCGTTGCCGCTTATGAACCCTGGGTCTGCGGGAAAGAATTCAACACAGTCAAGGTCTATTGTGGTGTGCTCTCCGCCGAATGGGACTGATATTGGGACAATATCTATGGGCTTCCCAGTTTCCTCAAGAAGTTTTTGTTTATTTATTATTCCATAATATACAGGGTCATTATCTCCTGCAACACCAGGCATTGTAAGCTCAACCTTCACACCATGCTTTACTGCAGAATGGGCCATGTGGTTTGCACCGTGAACGCAGACAGTGTCATCGATAGTCCAGGAGCAGTCATGATGGGCATCAACATTTCTTTTCCTTTCTCCCGGGATATCTATGAAGAATGACCTATCATGCTCCATTCCGCTTCCCCATATAAGAATAACTTTTCTGTCCGGTATCTCAACCAATTGTTTTCTTTTTGTTACAAGACTGAATTCAACTTCATGAAGAGGGGAACGCTTTTTCAATTGCTTTACAAGCCACCTGTTCTGCCTTTTGTCCGTAAAGTATACTTTCTTCGGCATCCTGCCGTTTTCTCCCCTTACCTTCCTCATAGTTATATTAAATGAATCATAATGTTTTTATTCAAAACCAGTTTTACTGCTTATGGGTAGTTTTATAAATTTTTTGAGACTACATTATTCCTACAAGTTCTGGGGGAGATATACAACTGGAATTTAATTTTAATAATCTAAAAATACTTAGAGGTGACAATATGGCGAAACAAGTAAGCGGAGAACCAACATACGTTCTACCAGAGGGAGCCCACAGGGTATTGGGCAGAGACGCTATGAGGATAAACATAGCAATAGGATATGCAGTTGCAAACATAATAAAAACAACTTTGGGTCCTAAAGGAATGGACAAGATGCTTGTCAGCGATTTGGGCGACATAGTCATAACAAACGATGGGGCAACCATTCTTGAAGAAATGAATGTCGACCATCCTGCAGCAAAACTAATGGTTGAGATTGCAAAAACACAGGATAAGGAAGTAGGGGACGGAACAACAACTTCAGTTGTTCTTGCAGGAAATCTTTTCAAGAGAGCAGGAGACCTTCTTGACCAGAACATCCACCCCACGGTAATTATAAAGGGTTTTGAGCTGGCTTCTGCAAAAGCAGATGAACTTCTTGGAAAGCTTTCTGAGAACGTAACTCCCGAAGATACTGAAGTTTTAGTAAAAATAGCAAACATCGCAATGGGTTCAAAGGGAATAGGAAGCGAATCAGAAAAGAAAATGATAGCACAGCTCGTTGTTGATTCTGTTAAGCAGGTCGCAGAGGAACAGGACGGTGCAATAGTTGTTGACCAGGACCTAATCAAACTTGAGAAAAAGGCAGGAGGAGACGTGATGGACACAAACCTTGTGAAAGGAGTGATTGTTGACAAGGAAATTGTTCATTCAGGTATGCCAAAAACAGTGAAAGATGCAAAGGTAGCTTTGATTGATTCAGCCCTTGAGATTGACAAGACAGAAACAGATGCAAAGATTGAGATAACCTCACCAGACCAGATGGAGGCCTTCCTGAAACAGGAGGAAAAAATGCTGAAGGACATGGTTGAAAAGGTTGTTTCAGCAGGCGCAAATGTAATATTCTGCCAGAAGGGAATCGACGATCTTGCACAGCATTATCTATCAAAGAAAGGAATAATAGCTGTAAGAAGAGTGAAGAAATCAGACATGGAAAAGCTTTCAAGGGCAACAGATGCAAAAGTGGCTTCAAGCCTTGAAGATATAAAGGCAGAGGACCTTGGTTCTGCAGGACTTGTTGAGGAAAAGAAAATTGCAGGAGAGGCAATGGTTTTTGTAAAGGAATGCAAAGACCCCAAGAGCGTTTCACTCCTTGTAAGGGGGGGAACAGACCACGTTGTCAGCGAAGTTGAAAGAGCTGTTGTTGATGCAAGAGGCGCAGTAGCAAGTGCTCTTGAATCAGGAAAGTATGTGGTCGGAGGAGGCAGCATTGAGATGGAGCTTTCAAAAGAGCTCAGCAACTATGCTGTTGAAATCGGCGGAAGAGAACAGCTTGCAATACAGGCATTCGCAGAATCTCTTGAAGCAATTCCGAGAACACTTGCAGAGAACGCAGGGATGGACCCGATAGACACTATTGTTTCATTGAAGAACAAGCACAAAAAAGATGACGGGAAGCACTTCGGTGTTGATGTCATTGCAGGAAAAGTAGCAAATCTTCAAGAAGCAGGGATCTTTGAGCCTGAAAAAGTAAAAAGACAGGCAATGTCTTCAGCAACAGAAACGGCAAGACTTGTTCTAAGAATTGACGACATCATCTCCTCAAAAGGTAAAGGAGGAGGTATGCCTCCTGGAGGAATGCCAGGCGGTATGCCCGGAATGGAGATGTAATTTTTTTTCTTCTTATTTTTTTAAATCAGACGTTGAAGTAATGTCTCATCTCCCAAGCGCTTATTGCGGTTTTTGAATTAGAATATTCCTTAAGCTTGATATCAAGATACTCTTCAAGCAGTTCAGTAGGAATTACTCCTTTAAGGAACGTTGGGTCGCTTTCAAGCGCTTCTATGCTTTCGTACAAGGTTCCCGGAAGTTCTTTCCATTCCGTCTTTTTCTTTTTCTTACTTGTACTTTCCTTTTCAACAGGATCCCCAGGGTCTATCTTTTTCTTTATTCCGTCAAGACCTGCAGCAACTATTGCAGCATATGCAAGATAAGCATTTGCAGAAGGGTCAGGAAGCGCGAATGTTATGTATCTTCCTTCCTTGTAATTCTTTCTTGTCAGGGGAACCTGGACTATAGCGTCCTTGCTGTCCCTGCTCCACCCAACTGTTTTTGAATCTACCGCCAGTCTCTTGTATGAATTAGTAGTCGGGTTTGTGAAAAGGCACAACACAGGAGCGTGTTCAAGAAGACCGCCTATGTAATATCTTCCGGAGTTGCTTATTTGTGCGTAGCTGTCCCCTCCGTCATAGAAGATATTGTTGTCAGCGCTCTTCCAAAGACTCTGATGCATCTGAAGCATGTTTCCCTTTTCACCCTTTATCGGGTATGGCATGAATGTTGCATTTGAATTAACCGCATTTGCAAGATTCCTTACAACGAATTTAAGTGTCTGTACAGCATCTGCCGCAGTCTGAAGAGGGTAAGCCCTTAGGGTAACTCCCTGCTGTGATGTCGGAGACCTTCCGTGGAAGTGCTTTTCAACAGTGTATCCGAATCCCTCTTCCATTGATTCCCCAACCTGTATTCTTGCAGGGTACATCGAGTCAAAAGGCTGGGCAAGATACGCCCCGTTTTTTTCTGATGAAAGTGCTGAAGGGCCCCAGTATGCCTCTCTTGAATCTATGAGAGTTCCCGAGCCTCTTCCTTCTGTTGTTCTGTCAACAGTAACTGTATCGAATATATAGAACTCGGCAGTGCTTCCTATCCTTGCCTCTTTTACACCCAGTGCTTTAAGGTTTGTTTCTATTCTCTCTGAAACATATCTTGAATCTTTAAGGTATCTCTCATTTGTTGTTGCAACTATAACATCACAGAGAAGCCTTATTGTAGATACTTCCCACGGAAGCCTTGCTGCAGTGTCTGGATCAGGAAGAAGAACCAGTTCTCCCGCTTCTGTCCCCCCCAATGCGGGTGAGAGGTCCGCCCCATGAATTCCTTTTGTGAAGCTTGCCTCTTCAATTATTTTGCTTGAGACAGTAACTTTGTTCATTTTTCCTGTAACGTCAAAGAACTGCAAATCAACCCATCTTATTTCATTTGTCGCCATATATTTCAAAACAGAATCTACAGCCATAATATTTTCACCTACTTCATTCTCAACGAATAGAAATAAATACATTTCTGATTTTTTGGAGTTTCAATACCTATTTAAATGTTGCAATTCATATAATATATTGGTTTTAGTATGCGTCGATTTAAGGATTCAAAAAAAACATTCAGAAAAGAAAGAAGACAGCCGGGTGCAAGAGGCCCATCTGCTTTTTTAGTTTCTGCAGTTTTAATTTCAGGATGTTCTGCAGTTTCATCATCGCAAAAAACAGACATAAGCTCTATAACAGAAAAACACAGTCCTGTTAATCTAAAATCTTGTAGAAGCAAGACATGGGCGTCACCTGAATTTTCAGATGTTGAATTGAAAAAACTTGCAAAAGCTCTTGAAGAGGGAGACTTTATGGCGGCACAGCTTCTTGCATGCTCTGCTGCCGGAGGAAAACTGAATCTTGAGGTATTCCCTGAACTGCTTAAAGCTGTCAATTCAAAAGACAGTGACGTTGCGAGAAAGGCGGTCTTCATTCTTGCTCATCTTAATTATGGAGAGGACATGAATTCAGCTGCATCTGCATGCGAACTTCTTATCAGCCTCTTAAAAGGAAACTTAAAGTACGAAGCTGCTGAGAGCCTTGTAATCCTTAAACAAAAAGGAGTGGTGTATCTTGACGAGGATACGGAAAAAAATATGAACAAGCTTATAGAAATGAAAAAAGAGCTCGATGCAATCAGAAATCTGTAATCATTTTCCGAACCTTCTTTTTCTTCTTGCATACTCGTCCAATGCTTCTTTGAAATCCTTTTTAGAGAAATCAGGCCATAGTTTTTTGCAGAAATAGAATTCAGAATAAGATGTCTGCCATGGCATAAGTCCGCTCAGCCTCTGCTCGCCGGATGTTCTTATCACCAAATCAGGGTCAGGTATATCCCTTGAATAAAGATGATTTCCTATTGTTTTTTCATCGACCTTTTCGACACCTTCATCTATTATCTCATTAACAGCATCGACAAGTTCCTCCCTTCCCCCATACCCCAGAAGAAGATTAAGCTGGTATTCTTTGTTCTTTGAAGTTGTTTCCTCAGCCTTTTCAATCATCTTTTGTATTTCTTTAGGAAAAAGGTGAGTCCTTCCAAGGAACCTTACCCTCAAATCATACTTGTTTCTTTCATCAGAGTTAAGGGCCTTTTTCAGGTTCTCTTTGAAAAGTTCAAAAAGCGTCTTAATCTCAGAACTGTCCCTCTTGAAATTGTCTGTGCTGAATGCCCACATGCTGAGCATCTTCACATTGTTTTCCTTGCACCATTTGAGGACATCGCCAAACTTCTGTATCCCTATTGCATAACCCTTTCTTGTGCTTATGCCCTTTTTCTTGGCCCATCTTCTGTTTCCGTCAGGAATGATGGCAATATGATTGGGCTTTTCATTTTTCATTTCAAATCCTCAATAAACAACATCATTCATTTTTTCCTTTTTCCATGCAGTCTTGAGTTCCCTTGCAATTCTTCTGCCTGTCGACATCTTCTCGCCATGGTAGTAGATTGAGTATGGAGAGCCTTCAGGATATACGTTTGTTCCCGCAACAATCCTTGCGCTCACCTCGAACGCATATATCTCCAGGTCATCGGTTATTATCGTTTCAATGCAGTAGGGGCCGAACATCCCCCCAAACAATTCAAATGATGCGTCGCTTACCTTTCTCCCCATTTCCATATATTCTGAAAGAAGAGACTCCCTCAGAACCATGGGCTCATTTCCTATTACCGTGAAGGTCATTTTGGGTTTCATTCCAAGGGAAACAGCCCTTGCAATTTCATCAGCACTGCTTTCAACCCTCTTATCAACTCCCAGAAGTTCAATCCTTCCCTTCTCAGTTTTATATCCTACATCTGAAAATTCTGAAAAGAAATAATGTGGATAAGCACGTACACCAACAATAAACTCCTGAACCATGCATTCCCTGTCCCCGACTCTCGATTTGAAGTCCTCTTTTGAGTGTACCACAAAATATCCTCTCCCCCCTTTTGCTCCCGGGAACTTAACCAATGCAGGGCCGTCTATTTCATCAGGCTTCAGGGTTTTTGGGGTCCTTATCCCTGCCTTATGAAGCCATTTGATCATTCTTTCCCTTGATCTTTCCCATGCAATTGAATTCCTGTTTCCATATATAGGAATAGGAAGACTGTCGAATTTCTCACCGACGTATTCCACAAAAGACCCGTGGGGGATTACAACAGCATTCTTTGAAACAAGGTCGTCAACAGGGATATCCTTATAATCATCAACAACAAGAAACTCGTCAGGCTTTCCATAGGGGAACGATTCGTACAATTCCTTTTTGTCCCTCATCACTATTCCTATTGTTTTTATTCCTTCTTCTCTTGCCCCCTTGAATATCTGAAGTGAAGAATGAGAACATATAGTAGCTATCCTGAAATCCTTATATCCACTTAGCACTTTTTCTATCTTTTCCTTTGCAATCATGTCCATCTTAATAATAAGATACGTTATTTTTATAATCCCTCTCTTACGGGTAATCTGGAAGCTTTTTTAAACATTTATGTTAATATTATATAACATATGAATAACGCCAATTGTAGTGCTAACGGTCACCAGAGACTTTTGAATGCTGCTGTTCATGCTGCAAAGGTGGAAAGGCAGGTAACAGAAACTTTTGATAAGGTAATCCAGAACTCAAGCCACAGGGAGAGACTGATTACCCTTTTCCGTCTTTGGGCTCCTTTGTACGATCCTTACTGGGAGATCACAGGGCATGCCAGAGCCACAAGAAGGGTTCTCAGACAGCTCGACGGTATAGGCGTTTTCAATGGCAGGGGTCTTGAGCCGGGATGCGGTACAGGATTAGTTCCTTTTGAATTAGGGCGTTTCAGAGAGGAAAAAGCCCTGGATGATTTGAAATCCTCTTTCAGATCTTTGCGTGTTTCCCCTCTTGTAGAAACTGTTCGTAAGCTCGATGACGAAACTTCCAAAGGAGTGCGCGATATAACAGATGAATGTATTGCACAGAAACACACTGTTGACCTTTTGATTGACTATCCTTCGTTGAAACTTGATGCGGAATTCTCTGAAAATCTTAGATTGAGGGTAGACCGTCTTCTTGTTGATGATTTTCAGGCAATAATACTTGAAAAATTTTTTGATGAACTCGGGCTTAGGGATATAGAGCAGTATAAGAAATTATCAAGAGCCATAAAGAAAGGAACTTCATGGAATGAAATCCTTGCATGCGAACAAATCAGCTATCTTGCGAGGGTGTATCTCAGAAATGCAGTTCTTGTAAGAAACATCCGTCAGAACATCAAGCAATCATCCCCTCATATGATGGCTTTTACCGACGCTTTCAATTCAGCTTTCAAGTCCCAGTCAGAAATAATCGGTCTTGACTTGAGTCCTGAAATGCTTTCTGTTGCAAGGGAAAAATGCAGAAAAATATACGGCGGGATTGTTGATTCGGGCGAGATGTTTGTTGAAGGTGACGCCACAAACCTTCCTCCATCGATTTACAACCAGCATTTCGATTATGTGGTTCTTTCACAGATAATACACCTTCTGCCTGACGATGAAAAACAGAAGCTCATAGAAGAGATTTCAAACATTCTCCAAGCCGGTTCAAAACTGATAGTCATAGATGAATGGAATCCCCAATTTTCAGGGAAGGGCTCCACACTCAGAGGTGAAAATGCATCCATAAAATTCCTTGTGGATGTAATTGAAAAACTGTTTAACATTGTTTTTACACCCACTCCTGAAAAGGGAGGCCTTAGAAAACTTATTGAATCAATGGGCTTTGAGTATACAAAAGTAAGAGCCTCTTATCCTATAGACGATATGCATGCAATGTACGGCCATGTGTATGAGAGAACCGTTTAGATCTCAAGAGGATTGAATTCTGAAGGATGCTTGTAAGCAACAAGTATCAGCTGGGATGTTGTCCTGAGAACCTTGTCATTGCTTTGTATTCTCTGGAGTATTTTGACCAGGTCATCCTTGTCCTTTGCATGTATTATAGCAATACAATCATATCCTCCAGTTGTAGCATACAGTGATTTGACCTGTGGAAGTTTTGATATCTCTCTCAATAAATCAGGGTCCTCAAGTCCTCTTTTCTTTATCCTTATCATAACAACCGACTGGATGGTGTATCCTATTTTTTCATAATCGACTTCTGCAGCATATTTTTTTATTACGCCTTCCTTCTCAAGCTTTTTTATCCTCTGCATCAGAGTGTTCGGATGCGCCCCTATCTTTTCAGCCAGTTTCCTATAGGGGATTTTTGAATCCTCCCTCAATTCTTTCAGTATAAGCAAATCAAGTCTGTCATATTTTTTCATATTTTTCACCTTATGTTGACCAAGGGGTTGAACTTATCCTGGTTTTTGTATTCCGCGAGTATCATTGAAGTTGTTGTTTTTGAAACCATCTTAACGTCACCTATCATCCTTAAAACCCTAAGCATATCGTCGTCATTTTTTGCCCTCACAAGTGCGCAGCAGTCATAAAGGCCGGTTGTACTGTAGAATGCCTCAACTTCGGGGATTTCAATCATCGATTCAACGAACTCAGGACCTCCGAATTCATCTTTTTTTAATTTCATCGTTATTATGGCATGCAGGTTGTAGCCAGCTTTCCTGAAATCTATCCAGGCCCTGTGTTTCAGTATGGTGTTGTCATTTTCAAGTCTTTTTATTCTCTGTGTTATCGTGTTGTGGTGTATCCCGAGCTTTGAAGAAAGTTTTCTTGAAGACTGTTTGCAATTCTTTCTCATCTCATTGAGTATCATAAGGTCGACATGGTCATAGTTTTTCCTTGATTTTCCAGGGCTTCTTGGGGCGAAGTCCACTTTTTTAAACGGATTGAAAGCATACGGGTACTTGTGCGCTGCCATTATTATGTCGGTATTTGTTTTCACTATCTTCTTGTTTTTTGATATCTCCTGTATGACATTTATCAGGTCATATCTGTCTTTTGCCCTTACAAAAGATATGCAGTCGTTTATTCCTGTAACCCCGAAAAGAGACGCTATATTGGGATTTCTTATCTCATTGCTCAGAAGTTTTTCATCCCCTATCCCTGCTTTTTTAAGCCTCATTGTAACTATGGCAGGCATTGTGTATCCTACCTTTGTGTAATCAGCCTCTATACCATATCCTTTTATGACTCCCTCATCCTCGAGTTTTTTTATCCTTTTGATTACTGTGTTGTGGTGTATTCCGAGAATATCGGCAAGCTGTTTATGACCCAGCTTGCAGTCTTCCCTCAATTCCCCAAGAATCGCAAAATCGATAGAATCCAATTTATTATCCATCTCCCCACCATCCTTTTTTCCAAAACACTCTAAAATGTATTTTTGCACAAAGATATTATAAATCTGGGCTACAATATAACATTGAATTGATAATAGTAAATTCAACAGTATTTACCATAATTTGTGTTATTTACCAAAATATATTTAAATTTATTGTTAATTTGTACTAATTTAATTACGAAACATATAAATAGTTCATATTTGTAAAGTACTTACAGGGAGGTGAAATATATGGAATTGTTTGGACTTTTTGTGGGTCAAAAAACCTATGGGAAGGAGGACTTTCTATCAACAACATCACAATTTGAATCAATGATTAATTCGGCCATATGCGAAACTTATTTAGTGGATGTCGCCAGCAAACTCAGGAATATGCTTAAGAGAGGTGATGTGGTCCTCCAGAGATCCGAGAAGATAAGGCTTCTCAAAGCACTTAACAAGGCCAAGGTAAAGGCGCTTCTTCAGAAAAGCACTGGTGAGGGATACAGGGTTTTCAGGAGCCTTGATTCAATAACCAACGACATGCTTATGCTGTTATAAAGGTGATAAAATGAGATCAATAACTATTGTTTCAGAGGACAGAGTGGGTCTGCTTGCAGACATTTCCTATATACTGGGAAAATCAAACATAAATATCGATGGATTGAATGTTGATGTTGTAGGAAAAAAGGCGATAGTCGCCCTGGTGATAAAAGACCCTAAGAGAGCCGCGGGTGTTTTACACAGGAACGGTTACCAGACTGCCGAAATGGATTCAATCGTGGTGAAAATCCCGAATGAACCAGGTGAGCTTGGAAGGGTTGCTGAGAATCTTTCTAAAGAAAGAGTGAATGTAGAAAATATGCACCTGCTTTCAAGCGATTCTAACGGGGGAGTATTCGCTCTTACTGTCGACAAACCAAGGAAGGCATCAAAACTCCTGAGTGAAATTCTGATTACAAACGGAGTGGATGCTTCTAAGTCGTAATTTTTTCAATTTCTTTTCTTTTTTCTGCTTCTTTTATCTCAATAGCTATTCTTCTCCCAAAGCTTATGCTTTCCCTGAAAAGATACCCTGAATACGGAGTGAATCTTGTTCCCGGAGAGCCAGGCATCCTGAATGAAATGTCAAAAGTAACAAACCTCTCCTTTCCGTCTCTTTCCTCAATTGCGCCCTGGAGTGCAAAAGGCCCTATCAGACCGGGCGGATACTCCTTTTCAACTGCCCTCACGAATTCTTCAGCCTGCTCAAAAACATTTTCAAGAAGGGATTCCCTTATAGTACATGCAACATGCCCAACCTCGATATTTCTCGGTTGTTTTGACTTCAATGCCTCAAGCTGAACATCCGCAGGCATGTGCAGATACCCGTCAAGCGTTGTCTGCCTTCTTTTGTCAATTCCAAGAAGTTCGAGCTCTTCATGGATAGGGGAATAGAAAAAGTTGAAGTTGAATGGCGCCCCTATTATGAATTCCTCTATCATCGCCTTTTTCAAATCTTCTTCTGTGATGCTTTTGCTTTCAAGAAGTTTCCCGCTTTTCTCCTTGTATTCTTCATATGAAGCTGCAAGGAAGAACGCTCTTTCATACTTTCTCTCTGCCTCGCTCACCTTTACAATAACCAGCCTGTCTATTTTTTCAGGAGAATCTATCTGTGAAGGGTAGTTTATTCCTGCCTTTTTCAATAAGTCATACTGGTTGTTCGGCTCATCCCTTTCCTCTGCCCTGAGCAGTTTCCTGTTTCCGAATATTGGGATTGGGAAGTTGTTCTCTATGTTGTCATATTCAACATAAACAGAGAAAGACCTGTTTGGAACAAAAATAGAATTTCTTTTTTTCATAAATTCTATGCTTTTTTCATCTATCATCTCTTTGAAATCGTTGAGCAGAAGAACCTCGTCAACAACACCTATCTCTTTTTCTCCCCTCTTTCTTGTCTTGTAATGGCCTAGATATGTCTTTTCCCTTCCTTTTTTGCAAACAACAAGATTGTTGAAACCCTCTTTCTTTGCTCCTTCGCTTACATCCAATGCAGAATGGCTTCCCAATGTTGTAATAGTATGTTCCATAGAATTCACCTTTCCAATAATTACTCTTACAATCCTTTTAAAGACTGAGGAAAGTTTGAATTAGGTGCATTTAAATACCCTTTTTGTCACTAATTGTTACATAATGAACGGCGTCAGAATTAGGAAGACTCACAGAAGAAATCCAAAGAAAAAAGCAGAACCTTTAGCTGAAGGAAGAACTGGAAAGAGAAAAGGAAGAAAGTATACCCCAGAAGAAATTGAATTTATCAAAAGAAGATACAACAAGCTTGTTCAAAAAGGATTGGATGATACTCGAATCAGTAAAGAAATCGAAAAAAAATTGGGAAGAAGTTTTCATTCTATTAGGAATAAAATAAAAAGCATGAGAAGAGGAGGGGAATTAACGAAGAATCCCAACAAAGGAAAGGAAGAGTTTAGTGGGGGAAAAGTAAAACTAATTAAAAAAAGATATTTCGAACTTGTCAAAGATGGGTTGAATGATACTGAAATTTCCATAAGAATTGAAGAAGAAGTAGGAAGGACTGCCCGTTCTATCCTGGGTAAAATAAAGCATATGAGAAAAAATGGAGAAATCGAAGAGAATCCGAACAATATCAGTTATTTTAGTGAAAAAGAAATCGAATTAATCAAAAGGAGGTATAATGAGCTTGTTGGGAAAGGTCTTATCGATGCTGAGATTGATAAAGAAATTTGCAGGGAATTGAGTAGGAAATTTGGTTCTGTAGGTATGAAATTAAAATCCCTGAGAAAAAATGGAGAGATAGGAAGAAACCCAAATACAATTAGATATGCACAAAAAGAAATTAAATTAATCAAAAGAAGATATATTGAACTTGTTAAAGAAGGACTGAATGATCTTAAAATTGCTAAGATAATTGGGAACGAACTCAGAAAAGATCATCTTCTTATATCAGCAAGAATTTCCAGGATGAGGAAAAGCGGAAAGCTTCGAAGCAATCCTAATAACCGTAAGGAATATTCAGATCAAGATATCGAATTAATCAAGAGAAGATATCTAGAGCTTGTATCACAAGGATTAACCAATGATTCTGAAATTGCTAGAAGAATCGGGGCAGAGTTAGAAAGGAAACCTCGCTGCGTATATGATAAAATAAACAAACTAAAAAAAGCAGGAGAACTTGCCGATGCTGAAGCATTAAGAGAAAGAGAAGATATACTTGGAGTTGCAAAAGCTCTTGAGGAATTTGGTGAAGATTAAAAAAAGAAAAAATCATGCCGTTTTAAGCATGTTGTTTATTTTTCCATAAAGAACTCCCGTCAATGCACCTGCTGCAACTGCGGCCACCAATCCTATGAAGAAACTATCAAAGGTAATTGAAGGCATGCTGATATCCAGTGTCCCCTGGAACAATGCAACAAAGAAGTATGTTGTTGCTTCAGGTGCAAGTGAAAATGCGAGTATGTACAAAATGTACAGGACACCCAGAAGTACTCCGAGTGAAACAGCAACTCTTTCAACATTTCTTTTTTCCATGGTTTCAATTTTTCTTTTCATTGGAGCCACACTTTTCTTTTTTCTTTTGGCCATATCTGCTCACCGAGATAAGATAAAAGATAAACTATTTATTTGTTTACTTTTCCGGCTTGAACTTTCAATTTTTTGAATCTTGAAGGAACAGACTTTCCGTTCTTGAAGAATTCTTTCAATGCCTTTTCAACATCTCTTAATCTCCTTTTTTCAACTGCGTATGCCCTTCCCTCCCTGAAAAATATTTTTTTATGGACTTTTCTGAATTCCTTCACATTTTTTTCAAGGTGTTTGAAAGGCCCCCTCACTTTCTTTTTCTCAGGGAGTTTTTCATTCCTTACTCTGAATACGACGAGTGTTTTTTCACTGTCAGAATAAAGAAGCATTTCAAGAACTTCGAATTCTTTAAGGAATGTTTCAATGTTTTTTGAAAGCTTTTTCAGCTGCCCCCACAGCACATCATCCACTATTTCCGGAGTCTTAAATTTTACAAAATAAGCATTTCCTTTTTTCTTCATTCTTTCAATTTTTTTCTTGATATTCTCTTCTTTGAAGAACATCTCTTTTTTCGGATTCTTAAGGAATAGTCTTGCCTTTGAAATGAACTTTTTGAAGTTTTTTTCAGAAAGGGCAGCTGCAACATTTCTGTTTTTGTCTGTAGGGTCAATAACTATCAAAGGGCAGTCAAATCTTTTTTCAAGTTCATCCTTTCTCTTCCAGTATTTCTCAATATCTATTATAACGGGAGATTTCCATCTTACAGCATTCTTAAGAAGTTTTACAAAACTCCCGTATTTTATGATAAGCAGTTCACAAAGATAACCTGAGAACCCCTCAACCTTTATCTCAGCCCCGTACATCCCGTTTGATTTCAAAAACTGCTTTAAAAGAAGAACATCATCCACTTTTTCCAAGTTCCTTAATATATATTTAGTATGGAGCACGCTTCTGTCAACCGCGGAAAGCCTTTCTTCAGCCTTTTTTATTTGATACGCGGGAACGACATCTATTTTCCTTCCTTCAATGTATAATCTCACATAAGGGTGCTCTGCATACCTTATTTCATACTTTTCTTTTGGAAATGATTTTTCAACCGCATTCTTGATAATCTTTTCAAATGAGCTTTTTTTCACGTTCTTTTGAAAAAGAACAAACACATCAAGGTCTCTTCCTTTTTTGAGAAATGTTTTTTTTGCAACAGAGCCTGTCAATACTGTCTTTCCCCCTTCCACTCTCAGTTTTTTGATTATTTTTCTTGCAAACTCCTGCTCTTTTTTAATTTCCCCATCACTTGGTTTTATACTTTCAAGCACTTCTCTTAACGTCGCCTTACTCATGCATAAAGTTTAAAATAAAATCTATTAAATGTTTCCACATGAGATGGCTGGTATTATTGCTCCCCATGCTTTTATTTGCCGGATGCGTAAGCGAGGTTGACGTTTCACCAGATAAAGATGAAAGGGTTCTCTCAACCCATTTCATGGATATAGATGAAGACGGAGTTGATGACGTCCAGGTCTATACATTTTCCCCTGTTGAGGTAGACGGAGGGGTAACTCTTCAGAGAAGGGTTTTTGTTTCTGCAGAAAATTCAATCCAGTACGGGTTTTATTCTTCATTGACAGATGTCGAGGTTCTTGAACTGAACAACAATCTTGAAACTTTTGTTGACAGTGCAGAAAGCGCTTTCACGGAATGCTCAAACGAGCTCGGCCTCATAGGAGTAAGCTGTGGAAATGTACTTACATGCACAAATCTTTGTTCCGCGTCATCGCTTAAATGCAAAGACATAGGGGAAGCCTATCCTGAAGCTCTTGGGACATTCATTCTGAACTATGTTAGGGATGAAAATGAAATAAGCAAATCGATGAATGATGTCCAGAGGCAGCTTCCAAGAATAAAACAGCTTTCGGAAGAGAACAAACTTGAATTTGCGGATGACATGGCAGGTATAATAAACGGCATGGCAAAAGTGTGTTCAAACCCGCTGATGACATCGAGTGATTTCGACATGTGCAACTGCGATGAATACCAGAAAGACGAACTTAAAACAATACTTGAAAAGATAGGGGATTACAAAGTAACCCCTGAGAGATACAGGTACATAGTAACGATAACAGGTTCAACAACAAACGGCGGGGAAGACATAAGCTACAATGAACTCAGTTTACAGGAAAAACTTTCACGTTCACTTGGAATAAGCGAAAGCATGATTTCGTTCCCTGACAGTGTTGATGCTGAAACAACGTCAACCAATGTTATACTCCACTGGGGCTGGGTGAAGTCAGCTGCAGACCCAAACGGGATGATGATTTATGAGGTTGAAACAACAACCCCTCCGGATAAATTCATAGCCGCACTGGATACTCCAGAAGTAACTTCAAGAAAAATAAATCTTTTCTTCCTTTCACCAATATCATCACTTTATGATTTCATGGGCGGTTTGACAGGAAACTACAGATTTGCTCTCGGAAGCGCAGCTGCAATACCCGTAATCCTTATATTGATTCTATACTTTTTGCTGAGGATAGCATACAACAGCTTCAAAGCTTCATCAGCAGGGGAGGAGAATGCTTTTGAAGCAGGACTCAGACGTTCTGTAACAAAGGCAGGAGTCAGGTGGAAGACAGACCTTGCGCTTGCGGCTCTTTTGTTTGTTATAGGTCTTGGAACATCGGCATTCTTTGCAGAGAAGCTCAAGACAGCCCCCGACCTTTTCGGAATGATAGATATAATGTTCACAGAACCCGCGGATTTTGTCTCCATTATAGGGGTTTTCTTTGGTTTTATTCTTTTGTACAGTTCAGCTCTCAACAGGGTGAAGATATCCCTTCTTGAAAGGTTCTACGGAATGGAAATAAAGAGGGAAAAAGACCTTTTCATTGCGAGAATCGACGAACTCAAGGAAAAGCTAAAGGTGTTGCGTTCACTTGTTGAAGAGCTCACCGCAAAGAATTTTGATATAGGAACAGAGTACGATGTTCTTGCGGGAATATCAGTAAAAAGGATAGACCAGCTTGCAAAGAAAAACGACCCCCACTCAAGAAAGATAATCGAAGACGAACTGATAAGGGTTGAGGAAGCCATAGATTCAGTCAATGAGAAAAAGAGAGTTGCAGAAGAAAAATGGGACGTATGGTCAAATGAAATAGACAAAATGATAAATGATACGGGAGAGGCATATTCAATCAACCTTGTCGGAATCCCTTCTTCATTAAGGGTATGGGCAATGAGCAGGTATCTTGCAGAGCACAGGAAAGAGGGGCTTGTTTTTGAAAGGGATGCTTTGAGAAAGAAAAAAATACCTCCTGAATTAAGCGCCAATGCATTGATTGTCAACGGGCTTCTTAAGGGATTCTTTGTAATTAAAGGGGGCAAGGTTACGCTTTCAGGAACCGCAAAGGGAGCGCCTTCAATACTCAAAGTTCTTGCGCTTAAGATGCACAACTACTTCAAGTCAATGATAAAAAAGCTGAATTACAAGGATTACACAAGCGTCGTTGCCGAGGGGGGAGACACTGTTATCCTTGTGATGAAACAGAGGACTGCGGACAGCGTTCTTATAATCGAAAGGTCAAAATTCAACCAGGCGCTTGAGGGCTGGAAGGAGAGAATGGGAAACCTCTAACGATAGTAATTTAAAGCTACTCTGCGATATAAAATCAGGTGAAATTTGAGGTTGTTTATCGACGTTAAAAACAAATTCTAACTTAGTGATACTAATGCCTGAAAAAGAAAAATACACAGCAGATGACATACAGGTTCTTGAAGGCCTTGAGGGAGTCAGAAGAAGGCCTGCAATGTACATAGGCGACACCGGAAAAAGAGGTGTTCACCACCTTCTTTACGAAGTACTTGACAACTCAATAGACGAGGCCCTTGCAGGTTATTGCCACAGTATAGGTATTCTGATAAGAAAAGACGGAGGAGTCACAATAGCTGATGATGGAAGAGGAATCCCCACAGAGCTCCATCCAAGCGGAAAATCAGCAATGGAAGTTGTGGCGACAATGCTTCATGCCGGAGGAAAATTCGAGAAAAAAGCATATCAGGTCAGTGGAGGCCTTCATGGTGTCGGCCTTTCTGTTGTTAATGCATTAAGCGAATCCATGGATGTTGAAGTCCACAGAAACGGGAAAGTCCATGTACAGAGCCATGAGAGGGGAAAACCAAAAACAAAAGTGATAATTGCAGGAGACACTCCAAAGCACGGAACAGTCGTAAGGTTCAGGCCGGACCCAAAAATATTCAAGGAAACCACTTTTGATTATGATTATCTGAAAGAAAGAATAATGGAGCTTGCCTTCCTTAACAAGGGGCTGAAGATAGTTCTTGCTGATGAAAGAACAGGGAAGAAAGAGGAGTTCCATTATGAGGGGGGAATAGTTGAGTATGTTGATTATCTGAATAAGGCAAGACCCCAGAAGCTTAATTCACCCCCCGCCTATTTTCACAGGAAAGAGGGAAGCGTCGATGTTGAATGCGCATTTCAGTATACAGATTCATTCAATGCGCTTCTTTTCTCTTTTGTAAACGACATCAAGACAATTGAGGGAGGGACTCATCTTGTAGGATACAAGATGGCAGTTACAAGAGCTTTGAACGATTACCTAAGAGTAAACAAATATTTGAAAAACGGGAAAAAGATAAGCGGTGATGATGTTGTTGAAGGTATGACCGCAATAGTGAGTGTCAAGATACCCGATCCCCAGTTTGAAGGACAGACAAAGACCAAACTGGGAAACTCTGAAATTAAAGGGGTTGTAAGCAGCATCTCTTATGATGCTGTGAAAGCATACCTTGAGGAAAATCCTGATGCCGGAAAGAATATTGCAGCAAAGATAATGCGTTCGATGGAAGCAAGGGAAGCCGCACAGAAAGCAAAAGATCTGATAAGAAGAAAATCTGTTTTTGAATCAAGCATTCTTCCCGGAAAATTAGCTGATTGCTCAGAGAAAGACCCTGCAAAATGTGAATTATACTTGGTGGAAGGAGATTCCGCAGGTGGGAGCAGCAAACAGGGAAGAGACAGGGAATTCCAGGCAATTTTACCTCTAAAAGGAAAGATATTGAATGTTGAAAAAGCTCCTGTCCACAAAGTTCTCACAAGCAATGAAATCAAATCAATAGTTCTCTCCATAGGTGCAGGATTCGGAGATGATTTTGAACTCTCAAAAACAAGATATCATAAAGTAATAATCATGACAGATGCTGATGTTGACGGTTCGCACATCAGAACTTTGCTTCTTACTTTGTTCTACAGATACTTTAAGCCGTTGATTGAAAAAGGCTACATTTACATTGCACAGCCTCCTTTGTACAAAATAAAAAAAGGAAAAACGATGCGATATGCCTACAATGATGAGGAATTGAAAAAAGTATCTGAAGAGCTTGGAGGAAAGGTTGATCTGCAGAGATACAAAGGTCTCGGAGAAATGAATCCCATACAGCTTTGGGATACTACCATGGACCCTGCAAAAAGAACATTGAAGAAAGTTACAATAGATGATGCGATGAAAGCCGACGAACTGTTTACAATTTTGATGGGAAGTGAAGTTGAACCCAGAAAGAAATTCATAGAGGATTACGCAAAGGAAGTAAAGAATCTGGATGTTTGATTTTATGTCTGAGAAAATAATCAATGAATCGATTGAGAAAGATATGCGTAACAGCTATCTTGACTATGCCATGTCAGTAATTGTAGGACGTGCAATTCCTGACGTTCGCGATGGCCTCAAACCTGTTCACAGAAGGGTTCTTTATTCAATGCATGAATTGGGCAATTTCCACAACAAGGCCTACAAGAAAAGCGCAAGAATTGTGGGAGACACTATGGGTCGCTACCACCCCCACGGGGATGCAGCAATTTATGATACAATCGTAAGAATGGCCCAGGATTTCAGCATGAGATATATGCTTGTTGACGGCCATGGAAACTTCGGTTCTATTGATGGTGATAATGCAGCAGCAATGAGGTACACTGAAATTCGTATGGCTTCGGTTGCAGAGGAGATGCTGAAAGACATTGAGAAAAACACAGTAAGCTTCTCTCCAAACTTTGACGGTTCTCTTGAAGAGCCCGATGTTCTTCCATCGCAGATTCCAAATCTCCTCATGAACGGTTCCTCTGGTATAGCAGTGGGTATGGCGACAAACATACCGCCCCACAATCTAACTGAAGTGATTGATGGTCTTGTCGCATTGATTGACGGTGCATCAGAGGAGGAGATAATAAAGATGATTCCCGGCCCAGACTTCCCGACCGGAGGGCTTATTGTAGGAAAGGGAGGGATATTTTCAGCTTACAAAACAGGAAAAGGAATAATCAGGGTAAGGGGAAAGGCGGACATAGATGAGAAGAAAAGGGAAATCAACATCACAGAAATCCCCTACCAGGTTACAAAGAAGTCAATAATAGAATCGATTGTAAATGTTGTAAAAGCAAAAAGAGTGGATGGAATATCGGGTGTTCATGACAGGTCTGACAGAAAAGGAATCTCAATAATAATAGAATTGAAAAAGGATGCGAACCCCGAGGTCGTCCTCAACAGATTGTATGCTTACACTCCTTTGGAAAACACATTCGGAATAATCAATCTTGCATTGGTTGGCAAGGAACCGAAAGTTCTTCCTCTCAAGGATATGCTCAATCATTTCATTGAATACAGAAAGGAGATAGTGACAAAGAGATGCCAATTCGAACTTAAGCAGGCTGAGGACAGGGCACACATACTTGAGGGATTGAGAACGGCTCTTGCAAACATTGACGACATAATCCCCTTCCTCAAAAAATCAAAAGGGGTCCAGGAAGCGAGAGCGGGATTAATTGAGAAATATTCGCTGAGCGAGAAACAGGCGAATGCGATACTTGATATGAAGCTCCAGAAACTGACATCTCTTGAAAGAGAGAAGATAGACAAGGAGCATGAAGAGCTGAAGAAAAAAATTGAATGGCTGATTGAAGTTCTCGGTGATATTAGAAAAGTCCTCGACATTATCAAAGAGGAGCTCCTGGAGATAAAGAAAAAATACGGTGACGAAAGAAGAACGGAGATACTTGATATCCAAGGAGACATAACTGTTGAAGAATTAATACCTAACGACCAGGTTGTAGTAGTCATTTCAAACAAAGGTTATGTGAAAAGAGTAAGTCTTGATGAATACAGGGCCCAGAAAAGAGGAGGAAAGGGAGTGATCGGCTCTGAAACAAGGGATGAAGATTTTGTCAGGGATTTGGTTGTTACAAATAACCATAACTACCTGATGTTCTTTACAGACCATGGAAGGGTATTCTGGCTGAAAGCATACGAGATTCCCGAAGCGGGAAGGTATGCGATGGGAAGGTCCATAGTAAACATCCTTGATTTGAAGGACGAGAAAGTGACTTCATGGATATCGGTCCAGAAATTTGTTGAAAATGAATACCTTATAATGTCAACAAGGAACGGAACCGTCAAAAGAACTTCATTGATGAACTTCAGCAGGCCTAGAAAAACAGGAATAATAGCCATAACTTTGAAAGAAGGGGACAGGCTTGTTGATGTTGTCAAAACAGACGGAAAACAGGACATTATCTTGGCAACCAGATTCGGCCAGTCAATACGGTTCAATGAAACACAGGCAAGGGAAATAGGAAGGACGGCACAAGGAGTGAGAGGAATAAAACTTAAGAATAAGGATGATGCTGTTGTTGGAATGGCAGTATGCAGAAAGCCCGCGATTTTAACAATAACCCAGAACGGATATGGAAAGAGAACATACATTGAAGAATACAGGCCACAGGGTAGAGGAGGCTCCGGCGTTATAAATATAAAAACAAGCGGAAGAAACGGCTATGTTGTCGATGTGAAGGCAGTTGAAGAAGAAGACCAGGCGATTGTAATCGGAGACAAGGGAAAAACAATAAGAATTCCCATCTCTGACATTTCTGTAATAGGAAGAAATACTCAAGGTGTTAGGATAATAAGGCTTGATGATAAGGAAAAAGTGGCTTCTTTTGCAGTAGTAAAACCTGAAGAAAAGGAGATTGAAGAAGTTGAAGAACAGGCGGAAGAAACTAAAGAGGAAAAATCAACCGCTGAAGAGATTTTTGAAGATAAAGAGCTAGAGACTAAATAAAGGTGCGTGCACTCCGCCTATGTTTCCATTAGGATTTGAAACAAAAACCCATCTTTTCTTTCCCGAAATTGTCTGTGCTACTTCGTAAATGCCTTTTGGGAATTCTTTTCTTGTTCCTACCGGAGGAAGTTCCTCCTTTTTTCCGTTTCTTGCCTCATCCATAGCTTTTGCAAATTCTCTCCTGTCTCTTGCCATAGTAGATTTTGTATCGAGATTGGTTTCCCTGTTTCCTGCCATTTTAGGTTTAACAACTCCTTTGAACATTTCAAAAGAACCCGCTCTGGATCTACGCCCTACTCCTCTTTTCCTGGAGTTTGCTCTGTCTACACCTGCAGGGCGGAATGCTATTCCTCTTGGTTTGTATTCTGCGAGTTTCATGGGAGTTTTCACCTGTTATTATATATGTATAAAAATGTTTAAAAAGGAATGGGTAAAAGCCATTTACCATCCTCCGGCTCCTGGCCTTTTCATACCCATGGCTTCCATCTCTCTTGCCCCTTTTTCCATGTCTGCCATTAACGGGTCTTTCGGCATTCCGTGGTCATCAGAGAATGCTCTTCCATTTCCATTATTTTTCATCGGACCTTCTGTTTCGCTTCTTCCAGCAAATGCCTTTGCGGCAGGTTTTTTATCACTTCCATTCCCTCTACTCTTAGGTGAGAGGGCAGCAGACAACACCGCACTGTCCATTCTCCTCATTACTTCCTTAATGCTCGGAACTCTCTCTGCACCTCTTCTTCCGGTTGAACTCACTACACTCCAGTCTACTGAATGTGAAGGCATTCTGTTCACTGAAGGTACTGCAACTCTTCCATTTTCTTTTCTTACTGTTTGTCTTCTCATATTTTTCACCTCATATTTGGTATTTCTGCTCCCTGGAGTGCTCTCCAGACTGTCATCCTAGAAACTCCGAACATATCTGCTAGCTGTCTGAAAGAATACGGATAGCTGTAGTATGCTAGCACTAACTGTTCCATTTCTTCATCATTCATAGAACGGGGTCTACCTGTTCTAGATTTACTATCAAAATTAGATTTACTATTTACTCCAAAAACTGATCCTTTTGTATCCGCGTCCTGCCTAGATTTCAGACCACCCCTGCAAAAGGCGTCCACCAACTTTCTGTTTTGCCATTTTCATTTCACCCCGACTAATTTATTGTAAATACTAGTTGAGTGGAGAAATGTTTTTAAATGGGTGTCACAAATTGTAGAAAATTTATAAGTTTTACTTAAGAATTACACACTGGTGACAGTTATTCAAGGTGGCATCAATGTTTGACATCCTATTCAATCTTGTTCCAAGTGCAACCCAGGAGGAGAAAGAAAATGCCTACACAAAATTAAGCGAGGGCGCAAGACCGGATTTTGATTTCTTCGTAATGATAAGCCTTTCAGCAGTGATAGCGACTTTCGGACTTATAACCAATAACGTTGCTGTGATAATAGGGGCTATGCTCGTTGCACCCCTCATGACTCCCATCCTGTCATTATCACTTTCAATGATAAGCGGGGATTTCATACTCTTCCTCCGCTCTCTTGAATCTGTTATAAAGGGGGTGGGGCTTGCTGTTTTGATAGCGATAATATTCACTCTTTTTGCACCCGGAGTCGCGATAACTCCCGAAGCTACTGAAATTCTGATAAGAACAAGCCCTACTCTTTTTGACCTTGTGATAGCGCTTGCAGCAGGAGCAGCAGGAGCATATGCTCTGGTCAACTCGGATGTAAGCGAATCACTTCCCGGGATAGCCATAGCGGTTTCATTGCTTCCCCCTCTTGCAGTTGGAGGAATCGGGATAGGATTAAAGCAATTCGACATAGCTGCAGGGAGCATGCTTCTTTTCCTTGCAAACATAATAGCGATAAATGCAGCGGCTCTTCTTGTATTCTGGTGGCTTGGGTTCGGCCCTAAGCTAGAAAAGATCTATGAGAAGGACGTAATGAAAAAACTCCAGATATCGGTGGTCCTTCTTTTAATAGTCGCAATACCTCTTGGATGGATAATGTATTCAACATTGAGCGAAGCCCAGATGAAATCAGACATAACAGATGAGATTGAAGCACAGATAAGAGGAGTAAGAGGAACACATCTTCTGAATGTAGAGTTCTATGAGGAAGACGGAGTAGTTCATGTTTTTGCTTCAATAAGCTCCCCACAGAAACTTACCGAGGTTGACGCAATGAGGATGAGAAATGCTCTAGAGAAAAAAATAAACAAAGATATAGATCTTGATTTAGAAGTAGTGGATGTCAGCCTTTTCACTGTTGAAACTCAGCAGGCTTGACCAATTTCCCGTTTTCATAGGCATAGAGTTTTCCTATAACATCGATTTCTCTTTCTTTTCTTTTGCACACTATAACACTTCTTTTCCCTTTACCCAGATCCTTCGCCTTATTCAATGCTGTTTCAGCACCATCCGTCATCTGCATCCCGACGGGTATCCTTGAACCAAGAATTGCATCCTTTCTTTCAAAAAGCCCTATTGAACAGGTTATTTCTGCATCCTCTCCGTTCAGCATTTTAAAGTGTTTTTCTTTAACTCCCGTTTCCACCGCCTGCCTTATCCTCTCTGAAATCTTGAGTGCTTTTTCTATGTTTGTGTTTGGAAGCACAACAGCAATCTTTCCTCCTGTGTATCTTGCTATAAGGTCTCCTTCACCTTCTTTCCCCTTTCTCTTTATCCTTGTGCATCCTCTTATAACCTCTACAAAACATCTTATTATCTCATCGGCATTAAGGCTTCCGTTTTCATTGTTTATTTTTCTGAATTGGTCCAATTCAACCATTATAAGACTGAAATTGCTCTCAAGACTGTTCATCCAGGTAAGCATCTCATTTTTTGTCCCAACATCTATGAGAGGATCTATTCCATAGTATAATGCTTCTGAAACTATGCTTGACATTGAAGCGGCCAGCGACATCACAGTTCCGATATCTTCATCCCTGCTCTGGCTTCCCTCCCTAACAGCAGTATTCCCCCTTATTACAAGCACACCAAGGTTTTTCTTATCGCTTTTTGCCGCAAAATCTCCATCTGTTCCTGTGAAGTAAAGAGGAACTATTATTCTTTCAATTCTTGTTTCGCTTTTTCCCAAAGGCTCCTCTCTTGACAGGAAAGAACCCGGTTTCAGGTTACCCACATATACTTTCGGAGGCCTTACAAGAAGAATGCAGTGCTCTTCCATAGCCCTTTTTCTCAACCCATTGCCTATGCTTGTGTCTTTTGTTGTGGTAGTTATCCTTGAAAATTTTTTTCTTACAGTAAGAACATGGTCAAGTTCGTCTCTCTCTTCCATCAACCTATAAACAGAAACTTCGTCAGCACCGAATCTGTCAAGTATTCCTGCAAGACGACCCGTAATTCCTCTTTTCCCATGATTCACGCTTCTTGTTATTTCATAAAGATGTTTTGAAAGAACAGTATGATCAAGCTCGAACATTTTTGTGGTTCTGAATCTGGCCCTTCCAATTTCTCCCGCCGCATTTATTTCTGCAGCTCTGCTTCTGGCTGCAGACCTTCCACTAGCTGTATCTTTTTTAGTTTTCTGCTCTCCCATCTTTTATCATATAAGTAAACCATATATTTAAATGTTTGTTTTTAACGCCAGGAGTAGGATTTGAACCTACAATCCCAGAGGGACCGGTTAACTCGATAATTTTTTTATTTCTTTTTGGTGAAGGTTTTTTCCAAAAAGCTTCTTCGAGACCGGCGCAATAACCGGGTTCTGCCATCCTGGCAAGAAACTTAAAGCTTTCTCTTTAGAATCATTTTATGATAGTTCTTAATTTAAAAACATACGAGCAGACTCTGGAAAAGTCACTTCTTTTTACAGACATCGCAGGTGAGATAGTTGAAGAAACAGGTGTCAGGATTGTTGTCTGTCCCCCTTCAATATATCTGAGGGATGCAGCAGAAAGATTCTCTGATGTTTTTTCACAGCATGTTGACCCTGAAAAGCCGGGTGCATTCACAGGAACACTCCCCGTAGAGGCATTGAAAATTTCAAAAGTAAAAGGCTCTCTTGTAAACCATTCTGAGAGAAAGATTGGGACTGAGAAAGTAAAAGCAGTGGTTGAAAAGCTTCATGACGGTGCACTGGAAAGCCTGGTATGTGCAGATTCTGTAAAAGAGGCCGAAGAAGTTGCTGCATTTTCGCCAACATATATAGCGGTTGAACCTCCTGAATTGATTGGTTCGGGAGTGAGTGTTTCAAATTCAAAACCCGAACTCGTAACAAACACCGTAAAAAAAATAAAGAACATCAACAACGGAATACAGGTTCTTTGCGGTGCAGGGGTAAGCAACAAAACAGATGTTCAAAAAGCACTTGAACTGGGGGCGGAGGGAGTCCTGCTTGCAAGTGCATTTGTAAAGTCAAAAGAACCGAAAGAATTCCTTCAGGAACTGGCTTCAGTGTTCTGATGGAGTTTTTTTAAAAATATGTGACAATACTTAATAGAGTTTATGCGGTTGTAGTCTAGCCTGGTAGGACCATGGCCTTCCAAGCCATTAACCCGGGTTCAAATGAACCTTTTTGGAAAAAGGTTCACCAAAAACTGGTGCACTAAAAAGGTGCTGAAAATCCCGGCGACCGCATTTTTGTAAAAAAATGAGGGAAGCGAACTCTGTTCGCTTCGACCGCATTGAACTTCGTTCAATTGGCACCAAGAACATTGTTCTTGATTGTCGCACTTGAAGCTTTGCTTCAAAGGAAATGAGCAATTGTTCACTCCTTCATGCTCCATTGAAAACAAGTAAAAAAAGAGAGGTGAAAGCAATGGAAGAAAAACCTGAAATGAAAACAGAAATAAAAACAGAAAAACCAACAGGATTTAAAGCAGACGACAACACTGTCTTTGTAGGCAAGAAAGGCGCAATGGGTTATGTCCTTGCAGTCGTTACTCAGTTCAACAACGGCGCAAATGAGGTTACAGTAAAAGCAAGGGGAAAATTGATTTCAAGAGCAGTTGATGTAGTGGAGATAGTCAAAAACAGATTTATGCCTGATGTAAAAGTCAATGATATAAGCATAAAAACAGAAGAGCTCACATCAGAGGATGGATCAAAGAACAAGGTTTCTGCAATGGAAATCCTGCTTAAAAAGTAATTTCTTTTCTTTTTTTCTTTATTTTTTAAGGTGAATTTTTGGCAGTCATGCTTGACAGGGCCGGCATATTCCTTGCATTGGTTTTCGCAATTTTACTTTTCGTATTTGGAGGTCTAGAGTATCTCACAATGATGCTTGTCTTTTTTGTTATTGCTGTTATCGTTACCAGATACGACCACAGAAAAAAAAGAAACATGGGAATATACGAGCATGAGAGGGGATGGGAGAATGTCCTTTCAAATGGTTTTCTGCCCACTGTTCTGGCAGTTGCAAATCCCTATATAGGTTTCCTTCCTTTTCTTGGTTCACTTGCAGCAGTAACTGCAGACAAGTTTGCATCTGAGTTGGGCGTGCTTGGAGGACAGCCGATTTCACTCGAGACCTTCAAGGAAGTAAGACCCGGAACTTCCGGTGCGGTGACTTTCTTGGGATTTTTAATGTCTCTTGCAGGAGGCATTTTCATAGGCGCTTCTGCAATTTTTGTTTTTGGAATTGACCCAAACACAGGTCTGCTTATAGGGATTGCAGGTTTTGCGGGTTCTTTGGCAGACAGCATTTTTGGAATCCTTGAGGAAAGGGGATTTGGAACAAAAGGAACCACAAACTTTGTGTGCTCACTAGTAGGAGGGGTATTAGGTTATTTGATAGGAACAATGTGAGGTGATTCAAAATGAAAGCAGTCTTACTATGTGGAGGTCTCGGAACAAGGCTTAGACCTTATACTTACAAAACACCAAAATCTATGCTTGAGGTGGGAGGGAAACCATTGCTCTGGTATGTGATATCAAATCTCAGGAAGAATGGAATAACTGATTTGATCCTTAATGTCGGCTATCTGAATGAACAGATAAGAGATTACTTCAAGGATGGAAAGGAGTTCGGCGTAAACATTGAATATTCAATAGAAGAAGAGGCTTTGAACACTGCAGGCTCAATACTTCCATTAAAAGAAAAACTGAAAGAAACATTCATTGTTTCAATGGGAGACCAATTGACAAACGTCAACATAAGAGAGATGGTTGAAGAGCATAAAAAGAGCAAACCTGTTGCAACCGTCGGCCTTGTAAAGCATAAAATACCTCTTGAGTATGGAGTTGCAGATCTTGACGGAAACAGGATAAACGGCTTCAGGGAAAAGCCTGTGATAGAGAACCACATAAACACGGCCACTTATGTCTTTGAACCCGAAGTCTTTGGTTTCATAAAAGAAAAAGAGGACTTTGCAAAAGATGTTCTTCCAAGAATCATTGAATCAGGAAAACCAATAAACGGATTTACTTTCACAGGCACATGGTTTGACATGGGGAGGGTTTCTGATTATGAAAAATTCAATGAAGAGATAAGCATGGTAAAACTCACAGAGGACCTTAAATCATAGATAAAGAAACAAGACAACCAGCCCAAACATCATTTCAAGAAAGATAAAGAACATCACAAGATTCTTTTCCGATATCCCGCCTGCCTTCTGCATCACAAGTTGTGCGAATCCTTTTACCTTTCCAACAGGATACAATTTTCCATCCCTGAATTCCCCCCACCACTCTCTGCTTGGGAATTTATTGTATAATTTTATGAAGAAATCCACAACGTAAGGAACAAGTAATATTGCTCCTGCTGTTTCAAAATTCCCAACTATAACCCCTGCTGCAAGGGCAGCCCCTATAGTAAGATTGCCCACGTCACCTGGGAAAACCTTTGCAGGATACTTATTGAAAAAAAGAAAGGCAAAAAGCCCACCCAGCATTGGAATAAACAGTACAAGCATTTCTATTGCACCGTGGCTGAAAGCAAGTATCGCCATTGTTGCAAATATAATAATCCCGTTTCCTGTTTCAAGGCCGTTGAATCCCGCAAGCATGTTTGTAAGGTTTGAAGCAACAGCTATTCCTATAGGTATGAGAACAAAAATGTAAATCAACCCAAGGTCTATCGCCCCTATAAAAGGTATTGTCAATGCGGTGCTTCCAGCCCCGCTCAAAGCGACAAGCGGAGCCGCAGCGAATAGGGGAAGAAACGCCTTTACCCATTGAGGAATATCCAGAAGGTCGTCAACTATTCCTATGAATGCTATTGAATGTATTGTTATCAGAGCGCCTAGAACAAAGATAAGATTAAAACCGAAAGTCGGCTGAAGAAGTACTGCAAGAAGAACACCAGCAGTGAAACCGGCAACTATTCCTATTCCCCCCATCTCTGCAACTTCTGGTTTGTCAGGCTTGTTGACATCCTTTCCTACAAGCCCCGCCCTTCTCAACCTTGGAATAAGAAAATATGTTACTCCGTATGAAACTGCAAAAGAAAATAAAAGAAGGTAAAGGTATTCAAGCATCATTCCACCTTTATCATTTTCACATCCCCCTCCTCATAAACAGTTTCAGAGGTGAGCATTGAATAGAGGTTGCTGTCTTCAATGTTTCTTGTATTTATGAGAAGGTTGCTGCTGTCTGTAAACGGAAGCTTTTCATTGAACTTTTTCAATTTTGTGAAAGGCACACTGCTTCTCATCCCTGTCCTCCTGTCCTGAACCGAACCATCATCAGCAACTTCAAGGTCTGCATCAAGGGGAACGTACATCACATAATTTCTGTTTATGAAAACCCCCACAATTTTTCCCTGTTCATCTGTTCCTATGGATATAATCCTGAAAGCGACAGATTTGTTTTCTAATTCATTATACAACCCGGAAGATGAAAGCACCACGTAGTCAACACCAAGTTTTTTGCTTTCAAGAAAATCACCCTCTGTAAGCATAATCCCCTCTTCTCCCGTATAATATTCGAATGCATTGCCGAATTCAACTATTCCCACTTTTCCAGAAGCCATTTTATAAGCCTCCACGATGTATTCAGAAGGTGTTGAAACAGAGTCAATATGGAATTTCATGAATGAATTGCCAAGTGCAAGTGCAACAAAGAATGCAAGAACTATGTAAAGATATTTTTTTGCATTTATCTTGTAAAGTGAGAGCACAAGATAAAGAACTGCTGTCAGTGCAGCTGCAACAAGAACACTTTCCAAAGCTTTTTCAATAGTAAAAGGAAGTATCAGGTAAAATGCAAGGAAAAACAACCCCACAAACCAGAACAATTTCTCATCAAGTTCATCAGAGAACCTTTTCAATGCACAGTTTCCCGAGTATGCCAGGAAAACAAGGGCATACACAGGGGATACGAATGACAGTATGAGACCTATAACGAATGCCGTAACAGGAAGTTTTTCCCTTTTTACAAGAGTTATTGCTGAAAGGGGAAGAACCAGGCCCACAAAAGCAAGGTTTTCTACAGATATATCAAATGAGTGGTAAACAAGCAAAGCTAAAACCAATGGAACAACCGCACCATACTTGTTGACTCTCATGAAAACAAAAAATGCCGCTGAAACAAGGAAAAATGAAACTGCAGAAAGTACTGAATTCGCAAAAGCGCAGTTAAGCACTGCATATGGTGAAAGCAGTATAAGAAGTGCGACAAGGAACGACATATTGTCATCTTCACCGGCCCTGTAGAACAAGAGACCGGCAGCGATTGTTGCAACAAGCACTACAGTCCTGGCGGTTTCAACACCCAAATCCCCCAGGAAAGGATATTCAACAAGTTCACCGTATCCTTCATCCCCCATTCCCGGGGCCATCATAAAAAATCCTACAGGTATCAACATCAAAACGAGCATGTGCACTGTTTTTTTAATTTCCATATTCATCCCCTTATCTCAGCAAGTATTTTTTTGGCAGCATCGAGCCTGAAATCCTTTTTTTCAGCAAGTGCGGATGCGACCTTATCTATTTCATCAGGATTTGAAGCACCGGCCATAACCGCAATGTTTCTTGCATGCAGTTTCATATGCCCCTTCTGGATTCCTTCAGTTGATATTGCATACAAAGCTGCAAAATTGTTCGCAAGCCCTGCAGCAGCCATTGCCATTGAGAGTTCTTTTGATGTTTTTACATCCATGATCTTCAATGCAATTTTTGCAGTAGGTTTTGTATTCACCGCACCCCCCACAGTCGCAACAGCCATAGGAAGCTCTATCGTTCCTTTCAAATCCCCGTCATCTGTTTTTTCCCATTTTGTCAATGAGTGATAACCATCAAGTGAAGCATAAGAATGGGCACCTGCCTCAACAGCCCTCCAATCATTACCTGTTGCAAGAACAACTGCATCTATTCCATTCATTATTCCTTTATTATGTGTTGAGCATCTGTAGGGATCTGCCTGAGCAAATTCATACATATCGAGCATTCCTTCAATGTTTTCTTCACCTATGATGCCTTTTTTCCATACCCCGCTCACTCTAACTTTTCTCTTTGTTGCTAAATTGCTGATTATCCTCGCCCTTGGGATTCCCCCGACAATTTCAATAACTTTAGGGGTGGTTGCTTCAAGTATTGTGTTTACAGTGTTTGCGCCCATCGAATCTCTTACGTCAATATCGAATTCAACCACGAGCATCTTTCCTCTTTTTGTATCTATTGTTTTTGCTCTTATATCCCTCATGCCTCCCCCATATTTCTCTATCATTTGTGCGTGTTCTCTTGCAGCCCCAATCAATTCGCTTTTTCTTTTTTCAATCTCGCTTTCAGCCTTTTCATAATTCTCAAGGTCTGTTATAAGCATCTGGCCTATCATGACAGGCTCATCGGCATCCCCTTTGAATCCTTCTGGAAGAGTCAGTTTTGCAGCCTTTGACGCCCCAGCTATTATCGAAGGCTCCTCAACAGCCATCGGGATTAGAATTTCTTTTCCGTTTATCTTGAAATTCATGCCAAGGCCCATTGGAAGATGGATCCCCCCAATGACATTTTCTATCATCCTGTCTGCAAGGTCCAAAGAAAGAGCGCCTGTATTTTTGAGAACTTCAACCTCATCATCACTAAGCCCTCTTTTCTCTTTTATCAGTTTTACCCTTTCATCTATGGGCATTTTGTAGAAACCTGAGAATTCTCCCATTAAATCTCACCAAACTCGAGAAAATATGAACCTGAAAACCATTATAAAGTATAGCTATCCTGCAGTTTGTCAAGAGCCTGCTCTATATTCCTAAATGCCTTGTCCGCCCTGTGGATGTAAAGTTCCCTGAAAAGCTCCGGAAGAGGCTTCCACTCACCGTCTCCGAGAGAGTATTTTCCCTTGCTTCTTGAAACAAGCCCCGCTTCCTTCATTTTCAGAAGATGGTAATACAGAGTTTTTTCATGGAATTTCTCCTTTGATGTTTTCTTCAGTCTCTCAAGCAGTTCAGTAGTTGTTGGAGATTCCTTTTTTGCATGAAAATAAACAAGCGCATCAAGAACATCAAGAAGAATCTGCCTGCTTTCATTAGGCGATATCAATCCGAGTGAAAGGGCAACCCACCTGAGAAGTGATTTTTTTGTCAATTTTACCTCATCAGGAAGAGACATATCCCTGACGACTATTTCTGATTTTATCAGTTTTGATTCCGGAATCATAAGGTGAATTAAAAGCTAACAAATTAAAATTTTAACTGGTAATATGCCTTCATGGTTGATTTTAAATTAAAAGCACATCCTCCAGTGGTATTTGCGTATTCCCCAAATTACATAGAGGTGACAATACGCGTTGAGAATCCATCATCCGTCTGCTGGTCAGAGGCGGATGTTTCAGTTCCCGAGCACCTTTCACTAAGCCCTGACGGTTCCCTGAGAAAAGGAAGGGTAAGGATAGGGATAGTAGGGGAAAAAGAATATGTAGAAAAGGCAGTAAGGATTTACGCAGGCACATACACAAATCCCCAGGTTTACAGATGCAAGATAACTCTGTACACTTACAACAAGGACGGAGTAATAGAAAAGAGAATGGAAAAGCCTATTGACATAAGGTGCGAAACAAAAAAGGAACCGGTTCTTTAGATAATTTTTATTTTCATATCAGCAATGAGATGGGACAAATAACCTACTCCTCCGGCAATTGCCAATCCTATCCCCAGTACAGCATAGATGAAAACCGTATAAACAGCAGCAAAAATCAGAGAGTGTGTTATCCCCCTGTGCCTTGGTTTCAGATAAGTAAATAGAACGAAATAGATTCCTGCAAGTGCAAATGAAACAAGAAGAATTGATTTTAACTGCTCAATCTCGAGAAAACAGAAAAAATTACTTCCGCACCTGTTGAAATAAATAGCAATCAGAAGTATAGGAAAAACAACTTTATTCAGAATTTCCCTTCCCTTTCCCATTTCATGGTCCAAGTCAGGAACCAGAGCACTCACTCCTGCAAAGAGTGCAAAACCAAGTACAGCAACCATTCCATATCCCATAAGATAGGATATAACCGCCATGAGAAAAAATCCAAAAACAAAATGAAATTTCCAATCCATCCTATCTCTCTTTGAAGGAAAGGTGAACAGGCGTAATCACAACATTCTTCTTGACAGCAAGTTCATGCAAATCCGTTCCCTTTTCAATTTCCCTGAAATCCCCTGAAAGCCAGTAATACGGAATACCATTCGGGTCCATTCTTTTTGTAATTACCGCCTTGAATCTTAGCCTCTGTGGTTTCTTTATAAAAACAATTTTCGGTTTATCGATGATTTCAGGAATGCTCACATTGTAGAAAACATTTTTCTTCTTCTTTTTAATCAGCTTTTTGATTACCTTTCTCAAAACATCCTTGATCTCTTTTTTCTGCTTCCATTGTTTTCCTTTTCCCCAGTTCTCAGGAGAGATATACTTTGAGAATGCTATTGAGGGTATTCCTTCAAGAGTTGCCTTCCAGCATGCTCCTATAGTTCCTGATGAAAGAAAAGAGCTCATTGCACAGTTGTCGCCTGCATTTATCCCTGATAAAACAAGTCCTGGTGTAATAAATTCCTTTGAGTACACAGAAAAAAGAACTGCATCTGCGGGTGTTCCGCTGATAGTCCAGACATCATTTTCTACTTTTCTTATCCTCAATGCTTTGTGAAGAGTTATTGCAACTGAAACAGCGCTCTTCTGCTTCTCGGGAAACAATCCATAAGAATTGCTGAATTCTTTTGCCACTTCAAGAAGAATTTTTGCACCTTCAGTGTAACCGTCATCATCTGTGACAAGAATCATGGGTGCACCCTTGTCCTGTCTCTCGGGAAGAGCATCGCCTCCCTTATGTTCTCGAGCCCGCAAATCTTCATTGTCATTCTCTCAAGACCAAGACTCCATCCTGCATGCGGAGGGGCACCGACCTTGAATGCATTTGTATAGAATTCAAATTTGTAAGGATCAAGACCTCTTTCCTTCAACTGCTCATTCAGAATATCAACTTTGTGAATACGCTGTGCACCGCTTGCAATTTCCAGTCCTTTGTAAACAAGGTCAAAAGCATTGCATGTTTTTCCATCGCCCTTAGGCATTGAATAGAATGCACGTATGGGAGTGGGCCAGTCATCTATCAGGTATAAGTCTTCACCAAGAATGCCCTGAAGCTTTTTTTCTGCTTCTTTAGAAAAGTCCTCCCCCCATTTCATCTCAAAACCATTTGAAACAAGCTTGTCAACCAATTCAGTGTATGAATACTTTTTAACTTCCTTAGGAACTTCAAGTTCAACCCCCAACTCGGCAAGCTGTTCAGGACATTGTTTTTTCACTTCTGCAAGAATCTTCACAGTAACATCACTTAGAATGCCCATAACATCCTCATGATCTGCAAAACCCATTTCAACATCCATCTGTGTTATCTCATTCAAGTGTGTTGTCGTATTGTGCTTCTCTGCTCTGAATACAGGAACAGTCATGAATACTTTGTCAAATCCACCAATCACTGACAATTGCTTATACAATTGAGGAGACTGCACAAGATAAGCCTGATTCTCAAAATACTGGATAGGAAAGACATCGGCTCCCCCTTCAGTTGCTGCACCGGTTATTGTTGTGGGATTTATCTCAATAAAGCCTTTCTCAAGAACGGCTTTCCTGAATGCATTTACGGCTACTGATTTAATTGTGAATATCGCACTTATTGTTTTTCTCCTTAAATCAACATACCTGTAATCCAATCGTGTATCCAATTCTGCTTTCACATGATCCGCAGGATCAACAGGTAGTTTTTTCTCAACTTTGTTTAAAAGCTCAAAACCTGAAGGTATCATCTCAACCCCGTCAGGTGCAATTTTGTTCTCCTTGATTTCCCCCTCAAACTGGACAACATCCTCCCTATTTACTTCAACATCAACAATTTCATCAGGAACAATGCCCTTCTTCATTGTAACCTGCATTATACCCGTCCTATCCCTGAGAAGAACGAATTTCAATTTACCCAGATTTCTGAAATCATGGACCCATCCTGCAATCTTTACCTTCTGTCCCACGTTTTCTTTTGCCTCTTTTGTATAATGAGTTCTGTACATTATTATCACAGGAACTACTTTCTTTAGTTAATCTTTTAAATAAAATATGAAAAGCGGGAAAAAGCAACATTTATAAACTCTTTAACACACTATTTACACATACATTTATTACGTATGTATATTGAAACCCACTGCTTAGGGTTTCAGTTTAAAAATCTTTCAATCCCTAATTCAATCATGGGATCGGAATTAAGAGTGGGAGACGTAATGACTAAAGAGGTCATAGTCTTACCGATGGGAAACAAAGTACCTGAAGCTGCAAAGCTTATGCAGGAGCATTCCATCGGATCAGTAATAGTAGTCGATGAGGAAGGTAAAGCAAAAGGTATAATCACTGAAAGAGACATCATAACAAAAATAGTTGCGAAGGACGAACACCCTTCAAAAGTAAAAGTCGACGCAGTGATGTCAAAACCCTTGAGGGTCATCACACCTGATGTATCCATCGAGGAGGCATCGTCATCAATGAGAGACAACAGGATAAAAAGACTTCCTGTAGTGAACGAGAAAAAAGAACTCATCGGCATAATAAGCGAAGGGGATATAATGCGTGTATTCCCGTCAATAGTTGATCTTATAGAGGAACGTTCAGCAATATGATGTTTATGCTGTGTATGGATGGCCCCCTGAGCTAAAAGCTTTGAAGGAAAGGTCAACAATACATAGCAGCATATTCCTCTTCCACTCTACTTTTGTCTGATTCCTGAGGGATAGCAATGGAACTCAGGGTGAAAGTAACGCCTCGTGCAAAATCATTCGCATTCGAGCTGCTTCCGGACGGTTCTCTGAAGGTTTACGCCAAACAGAAGCCTGAAATGGGAAGGGTGAATGCGGAGATTGTACGTGAGATGAGCTCCATACTGGGATGCAACGTGAGAATAGTGAAAGGAACGAAGTCAAGAAACAAAGTGATAAAGGTTGAAGGAGATGAAAAAGAGATTCTCAGGAAACTTGGAGAAAAAAAGAGCGCTTAAGCTTGCAGAAAGGCTGCTTTCAGCCATGAGAGAAGGCTGGATAGTTGTCGAAGGCCAGAAAGACAAAAAAGCTCTTGGAAGGCTGGGCTGCAAAAATGTGATGACAGTTTCAGGAAATCTCAAAATAACATCAAAAAAACTCCATGAAAAAGGGGTTGAAAAGGTGATAGTACTTACCGATATGGATGAAAGGGGAAATGAGCTTCTTTCCGAATCAAGGGAAGAGCTGGAAAGATACGGCATATCTGTTGATGATTTTATAAGAAAGCAGATATCCGGTTTGATGAATATTAGATATTTTGAAAACATGGAGAAAAAATACGAAGAATTTATGAAAGAAATCGATGAAAAAAGGTGAATTTTATGGCTAAAACGTACATAGATACAGTAAAATATTTGGTTTATGCTGACCTTGAGATAGACGGCCTTGTTGACAAGCCGGATGTCGTAGGTGCAATTTTCGGACAGACAGAAGGTCTGCTTGGAGATGAATTAGACCTCAGGGATTTGCAGAAAAACGGAAGAATAGGAAGAATAGAGGTTGACCTCAGAGGACAGCACGGAAAGACAAAAGGAGGAATAAAGGTTCCGAGTTCTCTCGACATGGTTGAGACCTGTATTATTGCAGCTGCTCTTGAAACAGTTGACAGAGTCGGCCCATGCGAGGCCAAGATTAACATAAACAAGGTTGAAGACACAAGAAACATGAAGAGAAAGGTTCTTGTTGACAGGGCAAAGGGTCTTCTCAAAGCTCTCCTAAGTACAGAGATTCCTGAAAGCAAGGAAATATCGGACATGGTAAGAGATGAAGTAAAGAAAGCTGAGATTGTGGAGTATGGACCCGACAAACTACCTGCAGGACCGAGTGTTGACAGGGTAAACGATGCAATTCTTGTAGAAGGAAGAGCGGATGTAATAAACCTCCTTAAAAATGATGTAACAAACGTCGTTGCTCTCGGAGGTGCAAAAGTCCAGAAAACAATAGTTGAGCTTTCAAGGGAAAAAGAAATCACTGTATTCCTTGATGGAGACAGAGGGGGTGACATCATTCTCAATGAGCTTGTTCAGGGAGGAGTTGACATTGATTTCATAGCAAGGGCTCCTGTAGGAAAAGAGGTTGAAGAGCTCACAAGAAAAGAGCTTATAAAATGCCTCAGGAACAGGGTTCCTTTTGAGCAGGGGGCTTCACAGCCTTCTTCATCCCACCCGAAGCCTTCTTCAGCGCCTTCCCAACCTCAAAGAAACGACAGGTTGAGCAGGAAGGAATTCAGGAAGAGGGAAAAGGAAAAGAGATACAAAAAAGAGGAAGTTCCTATATCAAAACCACCTGTGAAAACTGCTTCAAACCCTGAAGAGCTTGTGAAAGAGCTTGAGGAGCTTAACAACACACTCAAAGCGCGCTTTTACAATTCAAGCCTTGAAAGAGTGAATGAAATACCCGTAAGGGATGTAATAAAATCACTCGAAGAGGTAAGGGGAGTGGAGGCAATAGTCTTTGACGGAATAATAACACAAAGGCTTGTTGACCTTGCTGCAGGAAAAGGTGTGAAATACCTTATAGGGGTAAAGATAGGAAATGTCAACAAAACGCCCGAAGGCATCAAAATCATCACAAAAACGTAGAGTTTACATAGAAACCTACGGGTGCACTTTGAATCAGGCGGACAGCGACCTTATTGCAGGGCTTCTTCAGTCCAGGGGCTACAGCATAACGGATGAAAAATCTGCAGATGTTGTAATCCTTAACACCTGCACTGTAAAATCGGCAACTGAAAGCAAGATTCTTTACAGACTGAAGAATCTTAAAAAACCCGTTGTTGTCGCGGGATGCATGTCGGTCAATGAGGACAGGGTGAGAAAAGCATCTCCTTCTTCAGTAATAGTTTCCCCCCATTCAATAAAAGAGATTCCTGACGCGGTAAGCTATGCCCTGAAAAGATCCCCTGCTGTCTTTTCCTCTTTTTCTTCAAAGGAAAACATCCCCCGAGTGTTCAAAGCTCCGATACTCAGGATACCCATTCAGGAAGGATGTACAGGAAACTGCACGTTCTGCGAAACAAAATTTGCAAGGCCAGTCCTAAGAAGCCACTCTGTAAAAACAATAGTCAGATGGGTCGAGGAGGGAGTAAAAAAAGGAGCAAAAGAGATTCAGCTGACAGGGATGGACTGCGGCGCATATGGAATTGACATCAATTCAGAGCTCCCGGAACTTCTTGAGCATGTTCTATCTGTTGAAGGCGATTTCCTTGTAAGGCTTGGAATGATAAACCCAAAGCATGTCATACAAACTGAAAAGAAACTCCTGAAATTGTTCAAGAATGAAAAATTCTACAAATTCCTTCACATTCCCGTTCAGACAGGAAGCGAAAAAGTGTGCGGTGATATGAACAGGCGGCACACAGTTAAGGATTATCTCAAATTAGTAAACGATTTCAGGGAAAAGATTCCTGAAATGACGATAGCGACAGACATTATAGTCGGGTATCCCACAGAGAATGAAGACGATTTCAGAAAAACAAAATCAGTTTTGATAAAATCAAGCCCTGATGTGGTGAATGTCTCAAAGTTCAGCGTTAGGGACAGGACACCTGCAAAATCGCTAAAACAGTTGAAAACAGAAACAATAAAGAGAAGAAGCACAGAGCTTTCAAAACTCGTAAAAGAAATAACCGCAGAAAGAAACAGTTCTCTTGTAGGAAATGTCTATGATGTTCTCATAACGGAAAAACAAAAGGACTACACCGGAAGAAACAGAAGCTACAAGCAGGTTGTAGTGAAAGATTTCAAGGGAAAAACAGGAGAAACAGTTAAAGCAAAAATAGAAAAATCAAACCACGGCTCACTGATTGCTTATCTGTACAGATAGACATCCATGTGGCCGAGGAATCCCTCATCCGATGATTCATTATAAACAGATACTACTCTTCTTACTTTGACTACATCATCAACAAGGTCAAGGTTTATCTCAGGACCAAACCTTGTCACTTCATTTCCGATCCACACCTCAACTGTTAGATTATAAGCGCTTAGAGTCCTGTTTCTTAACCCCTGCTCGTCAATCATTGAGCATCCTTTTATCCTGTCTTCACTTATTCTCCCGTCATTCTCCGATATTGCAAGACCCATCTGATTCATATCAATACAGTCAACACGCGGAGGGTATCCGGGACCCATAAGAAGGTCTGAAACCCTGAAAGCTTCAGTAAGCATCTCAGAATTCTGGTAGCCGACGCTTGTCCTTATAGAGTGCCAGTATGATATGAGGGATACTACCGCCATAATGAATATGAGAGATGCGATTATTGCGTCAAAACTGAAATATTGTCCTTTCATCATCATTCCCTCCTTGTGATTCTAACGGTATCACCGTTGTTGTACATTGACAGGTCATTTTCGCAGCTGTCATCGCTTACAAGAGTAACTCTCTGCCCGTCCTTCTGGAAGCATTCATAGAATTCATAGTCTGCAAGAGGAACAGTGTATGCATGGCTTATTGTGGAATAGCTACCATCCCACTCCATTATCAACAGCCCTTCCTGTGACCTGCTGAAATCAATAGTGTATGGAGTTCCTATAAGGTATTTTGGGAATGTCATGCTGTAGTTGAAACCTTCCCCTCCTTCTGCAGCAAGCTTAAGCCCGTCTGCGAATGTTCCCCCGACTTCTTTTGAAAGCTGGGATTCGTGCCTCCCCACTTCCGTTTTCTGTATCACTGAAACAACCGAGAAAGCAGCTATCACTACGAATAGGAAAACCCCCGAGTATAGGAGGAATTCTGTCGCAACCTGGCCCTTACTCTTCGCCTTCTCCATAAATATCAACCTTTCCGTCCTGCTGGACCTCAAGATACAGTATTACAAGTCCGCCTCTGTCTGTCACGTTGAAATCATTCACTTCGGCAAACACAGGGGATATTGCTTCATACTCTCCCGTTGATGTTTCAAGTTTTATCACAACTTCATTTCTTGAAACCGTAACTTCATCCGTATTTGTGGGCAGGCTTATCGCTATCCTTCTTTTTGCATTCTCTCCCTGCCAGTAAACGTCATTTATGTTATCCGCAAACATCCTTGCCGCTGCATCCGCCTGCGAAAGTGTGGTATCCTCATAGCCATATTGTGCAACTGTAAGAAGAAGCAGCACTACAGGTATGGTAAATGCGACTACAATCGCAACAGTTACCAGCATTTCCAAAGATGCCTGTCCTTTCATTTTAACCACATTGGTCTTCAGTGCAGACCATATCATCAAGTTCGTAATATCCTACAGCCTCATCGCTCATTCTGAAATGCCCGAGTATTGAATCCTTGTTGCACATGTTTCTGTTCTTGCATCCGGGCATTCCCATCATTCTCTCACCATCTATATCGTTAAAGAGCTCCCTGTCAAGCCTGCTTAAATCATCATCATACTTTGCAGCTCCCTGTTCAGAGCCGCCTATGAACCTCCCTACAAGGAATGATTCAATTCCAAGAGCGCTGTCATTTCTCTGCTCTGAATCCTCAAGCATTCTCTGGAAAAAGGAAGGAGCATTTTCGCTGTGAACATAATATCCGCACATCACAAAATCCCTGAACTTTTCTATATCATAAACCTCTACATCCTCAATCTTGTGTTCAGGATTATCATCTATATTGTCTGAACTGTATCCCGCAACAAAAAGAATAGGCTTTGTTGGCTTGAATCCCTTTTTCACCATGAAGGATTTGTTTATATCATCCTCCCCTCTTTCTATTCGGGGTACGCACGCAGGCCCATAGTACAAGGGTTTGAATGTCTTTGACTGGTCAGGGCAGTCAGGGTCCCCTCCTGCATCCTGCGGATTGTTTGTAAGTATGTATGCTCCGAAATGTGTCCAGCTAAGGTCAGCGCCAGACAATCCTTTTATCTGGTCGTATGTCCCTACAAGTATGTATAGGGACCTGTTTATCATAGGCACATCCCCTGCATCACTGACATCGACAACAGGACCGTAGAACCATCCCTGTCCCTCGTCGCCTCTTGTTATTGATTCAGGCTGCATATCGTCTGTTTCATTGTAATTGTTGTTGAAGAAGAACTGCTTTGTGAGGTTTTCAATCCCATGCTCTTTTGCATCCCTTTTTGCCATCGGGTCTGTCATTCCCTCGATGTCTATCTCCCCTGTTATATTGTAATCCCTTGAAACAGAAGTCTTTCCAATCCTTTCCTTTATCTCAAGATGAACATCAAACGAATACTCAATTGTTCTTTCATCTATCTGTTCTATGTAGAATTTCATAGCCGAGAAATTTGAAACCTCAAAGCCTATCTTGTTTATTGTTGTGTTTAGCTTTTCAGCCCAGTCATACATGGATGAACCTTCTGGAAGAAGAAGAGCTCCGCCTCCTGTGAAGTTGCCTCCTTCTGCCTTCCCGTGAATCACAAGCCCTTCCATGCTCTCCCTTATGTGCTGGTATTCATCAGCGCTTCCTTCTTTTACAGGGTAATCAACAGAGTATTCGCTCAGTTCCTGGAGTGCATAGTTTGCATTGATTTCTGCAACTTCATTTAGATTCTCCTCGTCTATCTGTTCTATTATTGTTTCTATATTGGCAGTCCTGAATCTCTCTGAAAACCTTTTCTCAGATGTTTCAATCGCCATTGTCCATGAAGATATCGAAGTAAGAATGTATGTGAGTATAAGGAAGGTCACAACAACAAAGAAAAATCCTTTTTTCATAAAAATCACACAAAGACCGTAAGCCTGACAAGAACAACTGCAGGCTGGGGAATCTCATCCCTGTTGAATGTCGGGGTATTGCAGGGAGTTGCATTCCCTGAACATGTTCCGCCGCTGTACCCGTATGGGTTTTCAGGTTCTCTCTTTACCCCCTCATACTCAAGCACAAGGGAGTATGTGCTTATGCTTAATCTCTTCTGGTTTTCATTATGATTGTCATCAAAATATCTTGTTCCCGGTTTTTTGGTGTCATATAACATCTCCCAGGAATCGCCGTCATCACTTTTTTCAAGTGTGTATCCGAACTGGTCAGGAATCTGGGTTCCCACTATTTCATTTATCTCGCTTTTTGAAGCCCCTCTCAGCACCACATAATCAAGAAGTGAAACATCCTCTCCTGATTTTTCCACCTCTGTAAGCGACAGCGCTATTATTGTGTCCTTTGCAAGTGTGTGCGCCTGAAGAAGCGCAGGATAATGAGCAGAGGGTATCGATGAGAAGAATATCAATGAATATATCGCAACAAGTGACAGTGTGAATGCTACGAATGCGTCTAATGAGAATATGAATGCCTTAGAAGTGCTCATCATTAGATATTATTTTGGAAGCTTTTTAAAACGTTATCAGTCTTCAGCTTTTTCCGTTGCTGATGCATTCCCCGTATCCAGTGCCGCATCCATCGCATATTTTGTACCCTGTTATGCATGTGTTGCTGTAGCAGAACTCCTTTGAGCCGGGTTCGCATATCTTTTCCACCCTGCATGCACTCCATGCACCATGTTCGCAGTGCCTTTCTCCCGTGCAGTTGTTTTCAATGCACTGGATTTTTTCCCCTTCCCCGCATTCCTTTTTTGAAAACTCAGGCCTTTCCCTTTCTGTATCAGGCCTCCAGTTTCCCATTATAAAAAAAGTATAATATATAGCACCCAAAAGAATAACCAGAAGAACCGCAGCCAGCATTACTGTTTTGTTCACCTACTCGAACCTCAATTGGACATGGTTTTTCATAAGGAAGACTCTTAGTGCCGATTCAACATCAAACAATCCCTGCTCTCCGCCAGAAGTTGAAACACTGCAGATCCTTACCTCCTCTTCAGGAAGGCCTGCGAGTTCGGCAGCCCTGTCTATCGCATCCTGCTTTGTTCCAAGTTCATCAACAAGGCCTATTGATTTCGCCTGTCTTCCCGTGAGTATTCTTCCGTCAAGTATTTTGTTGAACTCTGCCATGTTGAGCTTGCCTTTTCTGTGTTCAATAACAACATCCTTGAATTCAAGGAAAATCTCATCGACTATCCCCTGCATTATTTCTTTTTCCTCTTCAGTCATTTTTCTTGCAGGCGAACCTATGTCTTTTGATGAACCCGATGTTATCGCAGTTACGTTTACCCCTATTTTCTCAAAAAGCCCGCTCATGTCAGCAAATACGGCAACAACACCTATAGAACCGGTTATTGTGTTGGGGTCTGCATAGATTGAATCAGCTGGTGTTGAAATGTAGTACCCTCCAGAAGTGGCCATCTCCCTCATATAGACAACCTTCGGTTTTTCCATTTCATCTATTGCCTGGTATATTTCCCTTGTAGCAACAACAGAGCCTCCGGGAGTGTCAACAACAAAAACAACAGCTCCTACATCTGGTCTGCTGTCAATAGACCTTATTCTTTCTGCTATTTCGTCAGAGCCTGGTGTTCCGTCGCTTAAAAGAGTCGTTGGAACTCCCTGCGCCATAAGTGGCTGGTTTATATCCATCACTGCAACACACTCCCCGAAAAGCGATGGAAACGCTTCTGAAAGTGCGAACACGAGCACTACAAGAAGTATAAAACCCACTAAAAGAAGAATCCCTGTGCCATAAAGTGTACTCATTTTTCTAGCTCCCATGTTCCGCATTAAAAAAGAAAGAAAATATAAACATTGCTGGAAAATAAATTTCGAGAGCATATGATTGATTTTATTGTTTTTATCTTACCTGCTTATGTAGCCAATGCTGTTCCAGTTCTTCTAGGAGGAGGGACCCCTCTTGATTTAAAGAGAAACTGCATTCTGGACGGAAAAAGGCTTCTTGGAGACAGCAAAACCATCAGAGGTTTTATTGCAGGAATTGCAGGAGGAACTGTTGCAGCTGCCTTGATTGCTTTATACTATCCTCTCTGGTTTTTTTCAGGCACCCAGGCCCAGTTGATTGCAGGGATTGCGTTGTCTTTCGGGACAATGATAGGCGATGCACTGGGAAGTTTCATTAAAAGAAGGCTTGAAGTTCCGGCGGGAAAACCTTTCATACTCGACAACATATTTTTCCTTGTGATAGCATTGATATTCGCATATCCCTTCGCGCCTCTGGAAGTTTACCAGCCCATACCGATTGCATTCCTTCTTATCCTTACATTCATACTGCATCCCCTGACAAATTTCATAGCAAACAAAGCAGGACTGAAAAAGGTGCCGTGGTAATGCCGAGAATGACAAAAAAAATGATTGAAGGAGCAGTAAAGTCAGACAAGCTGATAAGGCACTCTGAAGAGATTGAATACCACCGCTTCAGGGAGGACTACAAAAGAATTCCCCGCGGAACAGTTATAATAGGTAAAAGGGTGATATGGGGTTTTCCCCACATCAAGAGAATATTCACACTTGAAAAGGGAATAAAAAGAAACATCTCTTCTCCCGAAGTTTACATAGAGGAAAAGGTTGACGGGTTCAATGTCAGGGTCGCAAAAATCAAGGATAACATTTATGCTTTCAGCAGGGGGGGATTCCTCGACCCATTTTCAACTGAAAAAATAAGGGAGATGGGGAAAGTAAAGAATTTCTTTGAAGACCATCCTTTGAAAGTTCTCTGCGGTGAGATGATAGGAAACACACCATATACCCCTCCTGAAAAAAAGTTCGACGTCAGATTCCTTGTTTTTGACATAGATGACGGCTCAGGAAAATATATCGGATGCGGAGAAAAATACAGAATTATAAAAAAATATTCAATAGATTCCGTAACCCAGTACGGAAAACAGAAGAGCATAAAAAAAATAATCTCAATAGCAAAAAACGTAAACGGGGATGAAAAAGAGGGGATAGTGATAAAGTCGCCTGACAGAAGCGAGCTTGTGAAATACGTAGTGCCCAATGCAGACATCCGCGACATCTCAAGATCATCCCACCTTCTTTTTGACATGCCCATGAGGTATTTCATCCACAGGATACTCCGCTCTGCGATATCCATAAGAGATTTCAGATTCGAAAAGGAAAAATACCAGAAAAAACTGGGAAAGGCATTCTACCTGAATCTCATCAAGGCCTTGAATGATGAGAAAGGGGCTTATGAGGAATTTGAAATCACAGTATCATCTGAAAAGATATGGAATCGGATTCTGAAGCACATGTCAAAGGAAGTTAGGATAGAGCCCATATTCAAGGTAAGGAAAAACGGGAAGACAAGAATACGCTTCAGGAAAATATACAAAAAAACATCGAAACTTTTCAGGGATTTCACTCAAGGAAAAGCCCTTGTAGACTGATCATTTCATTTTTTTAAGAAGCGAATGCATCTTCTCTGCATTCAGTGTTTCGCATCCTATCTTGTTTGCAAAACCTATCATTCCCTCATCAGATGTAACCAACGTGGCTTCAAGCTCTTTTGCAAGAAGAAGAAGCTGGAAATCCTCTTTGCTGTCAACAATACCGGTCCTCATCGCATCCCTGTATTTGTCCCTCAATTTCCTGAGCTTTTCATCATTGTCAGGCCGGTTGTCCCTTGCAAACTGCTCTGACAATCTCAATCCTTTGTTGATTCTTTTTCTCATGTCCTCTATGAAATCGTACATTAGTGCTGCCGGCAGATATATCGCATATATATTGGGAGCCTTTCTCTTCACAACAAGCTCAAACTCTCCCAAGGCCTTTTCGCTTATGAAATTCTGCAGTTCCTTGAAAACAAGGGGAGGCATGTAAAATTCAGCATCAAGCTTCTTTATCTTTTTTACAAATCCCTTCACAGCGGAGGATGCATCCTTTCCGAATTTTTTCCTTGTCTGGGGATTCACGAAAAGGGATGTATCAAGAACGAATTTTCTCATGGAGTAATCTGAAAAACAAACTTTATAAATCATTTGAACCTCTCAAATCATTGTATGTTTATTCCCTTTGATGAACTTCAGAAAAAAGCCAATGAGGATTACTACAGGAAAAAAGCGGGCATTTACTCTGATTTCAAGACATTCGGCTCATGCGAAAAGATTTCTCTTGCAAATGCTCTTGAGTTTTCATCTAAAGCTGAAAAATGGGATGGTGAAATTCTTGTTTATGAATTCGGGGTTGGAAACGGGATGTTTGCCTTTAACTTCCTGAAAAACCTTCCTGAAGACATCATCTCAGATGTTTCCTACTTTCTCTGCGACATTTCAGAAAAGGCGCTTTCAAATGCTGAAAAAAATCTGAAAAAATTCAATGTGCACACGGTTCTCTGCGATGCTTCGGATTCCCCTGATTTTATTAAAAGTGCAAATTACATAAGAATAAACGAACTGTATGACGACCTTCCATCAAAGATTTTCATTAATGAAAAAGGGCCGGAAGAGGTTTTCTTCAACGAAAAACTAGAAAGAAAAACAATTCCTGCAGAAAACAAATTCATCGGAAAAATGCCTGAAGGATATTTGATCCCCATGAATTTCACTGCGGTTTATCACTTTGAAAAATGCAAAGAAAAACTCACGGAAGGGGGTTATATCGATGTTTTCGATTACGGTTTTTCTTCAAAAAAAGAAATCACAGAACACCCAGAAGAGGAATGGAACAATTCTGTGATAAGAAAATTCAAAGGCCAGATAACTGTTGATGTGAATTTCATGCTCTTCAACGGAAAAACAGAGCCGCAGAAGGATTATGCGGAAAGAATCCTTGAAAAAAAGCTTTACTATGCTGAATTAGAACAGCTTGACTATCTTACAGAAAAAGAAGCGAAAGAAAAAACATCCGAATTGATAAAGCACGGCTACCCAAGGGATTTCATAGAATCAGGCATTGAGGAAAAAGATGAATACTTCCACCTTATGGCGAAAACCTAAATCAGTTTAACAATTCCCCTTCCTATCTCGGGTATATATCCTCCAAACAGACTCGAACCGTTGAGTATGAAAGTAAGAACAATCACAAGGCACACAAAAGGAAGGAAACACACCCTTATTGAAAGCTCCCTTAAAAGAGCAAAAGAAAAGTAGTCAAAAAATTCAGTCATGTCCTTGTCATACATTTCAGCCCATATCTGAAGCTCCTGTATTTTTGCAGAATTCTCAAAACCGCAGTAGTCAAGCCCTTCCGCTATATCAGGCACGGCACAAGCAATTCCGGCACCGCCGGCATATCCCCCCACCATTATGCTTAGCAGTATGTAAGATAATGGGAAAACGAAATACAAACCTATGGACATTGCCATGATGTACGCTCCCATACCCCTTGTCGGCGGGAACGCACGGAGAACAACCCCCACAGTAAGGAAAAGAAGGCCGTAGTACTGGACAAAATTCAGCATATGCACAAGTATGAAATAAGCATAAACGTAGAAGAAAAGCACCTGTGCCATGTTGTTTATCCTTTCAGTGAATATCTTGTATGCAAAACCGCTTGCATGCTCACTCATGTAGACCTCTGTGAATGATGAAGTTAAAGGCTCGAGCACTATCGACATTCCATAAAGTGCAGACATCACATTGTCAACACATCCCACTACCGGCTCCATGTATATCTTTGTTATGTTTATGAGCGTCATATCCTCAGGAACGATAATCCTTCCCTGCGGGAGTCCGTAAGTTTCTTGATATATCTGGAGTGAAATATCAACAAGGGCCGGCTCTATCGCATTAATCAGCAGTATCAGAAGAAGGACAATTACAGCTGTTGATGCCGCATAAACCATTTCTGTTTTTGCAGTCTGTTCAAGGGTTTTAAGGCCGAATGCCCTTGATAACATAAGCAGGGTTGTAGCAACTATTACTGAAAGAACAGCCGCGGCCATGGCATACCATTCCCACCCCGCGAATATCTGCCTTTTAAGCTCCTGGGATGTGGCGACTGTTTCAGGAAGCATCTGCGCAAATAGCCATGGAACAAGAACATATATGGCAACCGCTATTATGGCTCCAGTTGCCATTCCGGCAGACCATTGGTTTGCCCTTGCCCTTGTTCCTGCATCTGCGGTCTGCCCCATTGCATAAATTATTGACGCCATCAAAACAAGTATGATTGCGATAAGCCAGAATGTCGAAACCACAAACCTGTAAATCTGGTTGAAAAATCCCACTATTGCAGAAGCCCCCTCACCCTGGGGCTGGTCCGGCAGGGGCACTGTTGAAAACGCGAGCATGGATAAAAACAACAAAACAAAAAATATCTTTTTCATTTCATATCAACCTTGTCAATGTCGTTACATCTATCTCCTCACCGAAAGTCCTGCTTAAAGATCTTATCGCCTGCACAGCTATTATCGTATTTATTGCCTGTATGAAAAACCCGAGTGCAAATGCGGTTCCCACACTTGAAAGAGGTATCAGGAATGCCGAAACAACAGCAAGCCCGAGAAACTCGGCCATGAGCCCACCTATAAGATTGAATATCTCACCCTTTACAAGGTTTGTGAAATAACTTGTTTTTGAAGGGCTGAGGTTTGTAAAGAAGTTGCTCATCTTTCCCTCAAGATTATTCCTGCTCCAGTAGTCCCCCATTGCAGAATCGAATCCCGTAAGATTTCCGTGCACAGGATCAAGAAACATTATCGATGCAAGGGTGGTTATAAAGGGAAGCACAAACATAAATCCGAATCCCATACCCAGCAATGTTCCCCCTATCCTTCTTGTAGGCGTAAAGCATCTCAGGAATATTCCTATTGGGAAATAGTAAGAAACAAAACCCACAACGGCAAAACGGAGAACATACTGCTGTGCGTAGTTTATCACCATTGCTATTGAAAGCATGAGCATCATATTATACACAAGCTGTTTCAGGGGCGTTCCTATTCCTGCAAGAGGGGTTGCAACAAGACCCACACCAAGAGGCCTTGAGTAGGGAGTTGTCGATGCCATCTGGTCCATGTAAACCCCTATCACATAATTGACCTGCATCCACCCCGCTATCATCGCCCCTACATCTGTGAAATACTGGTCTGCGGCAAAGTATATAGTCTTGTCCTTGAGGTCATCATCGTTTGTCGGGAAAAGAGTTCCCACTTTGAATGTGCATGCAGAGGTCACAAGCGTTCCTATCACAATAAGTATGACCGCGCTCATCACAACTTCATACAATTCAAGCTTGACATACAATGTCATGTTCCTGTTCTGCAACAGTGTTGAAAGTATGTGTATGAATATGAGTATCATCACAGAAGCAGCCAGTGCAACAACCGCAGTAGGCACACCCAGAACAGGTTCTATTGGCGGAAGCCCGTTCACCGGGCATACAGCTGCGCTTAAATCGTAAGCCATGTTATATCAACCTCAGGAACGACATGAAATTCACCTGCGTTCCAAGGAATCTTGCCGTTTCTTTTGCGGCAGTAAGCGTGACAAAGATATTGATAAATGGAAGAAGCAGCCCCATTATAACTATGTAATAAATGGAATTGCTTACAAGCTCGAAACCTACTGAAATCGCCCATGTAAGGAATAAAGGCATAAGCACTCCTGCCATAAGGAAAAGTGAAATGACGAATATCCCGCCAACTTTGATTATTCCCCCTTCCTCAAAGAAAGAACGCACTATCGATTCGTTTGTCAAAAGAGATGCTGACGTTACCCTGAAAACCTCATAATCCAATATGAACATCATCGGGTATACCAGTGAAAGTGCGAAAAATAATGCAAGCATTGCATTTCCCGCATCTTTTGTCTGGGGTATGGTTCGTAAGAGGATGGAAAGAGGAATGAAAATTCCGTATGTCCATTTCTTTATTACGCACAATGTAATTACATGAAGTATCCATTCTCCTATTGCAAGTGAAAGGAACTGCATTGTGGTTCCGATAAGGTCTATCAAAGGCTTAAGCACAGGGCCTAAGCTGAAGGAATACATCGCCCTCCATGTAAGCCCTATCCACATCGTCGAAGAGTAAAGGGTGTGTATCACAGTATTGTAAAGAAGAAGGAAGCTGAAGTCTGATATCATGTTGAATGTCATGCATCTTGAAAACGACATTGCAGCATCTATGTAAAGAAGGTCCTCACCCTGGCTTTTTGCATGCGAGTATATATTGCATTCCCTTGTATCATCAAGATTTGGGTCATCAAGCCTTACCCCATACCACATGTTGGCTCCTAGTATCGACCCCATAATCGCACCCATTATCAAGAGAGTATGCAGAAGAGGGAACACCTGGTCTTTTACCATGATTATCAAATTATCTGACTGAATCAAAACCCCTATCAGATACAATATCACCAATGCAAATGCAACTATGACCATGACAATGCCTGTTATCATGAACAGATCTATCGAGTATATTCCAGTGAGCCCTTCCTGCACAAACGGGTCATCACAGTCTCCCCCCAATATTTCGAATGTTCCTGTAGCGGCCTCGCCTGTTTTGACCCATTCCCTTCCCTGCTGCTTTAGATTGTCATCTATTTCATCGAAGGTGTCCATAAACTCGTCCTGTGCGAAGACCATCGAAACAAGCATCAGAAAGAAAACAAATCTCTTCATTTTTACACCTATATCAAATGGGTTAGCCCGGCAATCTCAACATCACCGCCAAGCATGGGAGACAGCGATTTTATGGCTGCTATAGTCCCCAGAGCTGCCATCAATCCTGAGAACAGCGAAAAGAACGATAGCCTTGCAAGTATGTCAGTGAATCCCCCGCTTTCAAATGCCCTGTCAACATATGCATCAGCCCATGAATGTGTGCTCATCTCACCAAACCATTCAAATGTTTTTGATGCCATATCAATAACTTCAACAGGACCGTAGTCATAATCCCTTTTGCAGAAATCGAAAGTCTGGCTCTGCCCCGTAGCCATGAACGCGTTTCCCTGGCTTATTTCATGCATCCTGTCTGATGCAAGGAGCTCTCCGGACTCTGTCTGCCTTCTCAATTTTTCCATTTCCTCCCTTTCCCTTGATGCATTGAATGTTCCATCGCCCCAAAGCACAGGCACGTTGTTTTCAACATAAAGGTACTGTGCTATCGGCATATCCGGCTCTCTTGTTTTTTCCCATACATCCTCCTTTATTTTTATGAACACAAGCCCTCCGAACGCATAGAACATTGGGTAGATAAAATAAAGCGCAAGTGCGGTCGCCATCATCAGACCGCCCAGCTTTCTTGTGAATGTGAATGAACGAAGAACGACACCGAATCCAAGAAGAACATGGAACAATCCAACTTCCATAAGCCTGAGAACTACCTCCTGGAATTTCGAAATCATCATAATCCTTATCGAGTTCTCGAAAATCATTGTCTTGATAAGATTTCCAAGTACAAAGAACCCCCTCCAGGGGTTGAACTGGACCATTCCCGCCTTTTCTGTTATCACTTCGAAATTCATTGTAAAATCTGCAAGAGTGGATGTTATCATGTAGCTGAGATATACATTGTATGCAAGGTCTTCAACCTCTGTGAATATCGTATGGAGATAGTATATCCCAAGCCTTATGTGGCAGTGTGAAACACCTTCATAAGGGGATTCGGCATACTGCCCGAAATCCTCGGCGCATATGTCAACAACAACCCCCCCCGGTTTGTGCAATTCAGTCATACCCTGCACATCAGTAAGTGATGTGAGAAGAGCGTCAACGGCAACAACCCCTGTAACAATGATTACGAAAAGTATTGCCGAATATATGATTTCGAAAACCTCTGCTTTTGCCCACGCCTTCATCTTTTCCTCCATCAGTATATTTCCCATGATGTAAACAGGAAGCGCAAGAAACAGGCTCATCAAAAGAAGAAGCCCAACTATGTTTGTGACGCTTTCCATGATTGTTTCATAATTGGGCGGACTGTCCTCTGATATACCCAGGCATCCTGACATCGAAATCAGGAGGAACATCAAGACAGCCAATGCAATTTTTCTCATAATCATCACAGTTTATTCATCATGAATTTCGTAAGCGCATTAATGAATGCGAATGTTATTGTCGTTGAAAACGCAGGAAGGAAGAAAGCCGGAAGTGAAAGGGGGGCAAGCGCCCTAAGTATGTTCGCAAATTCCTGGGGCGTGAAGAAATTCAAACCGACTTCAGAGAACACAGTGTTGAACACCATTCCTCCGGCTCCGCTGACTGCTGAAACCTGATTACCAAGAACACCGAAATATACATACTTCGCCCCGCATATTGCAGCCACATCAAAAGGCGTTTCATAATCGGGGAATTCTATTTCCTGAAGGATAAGACTGTTTATCAGGTATGTTGCAGGGAAAACAGTCTGGAATCCTATGGCCATTGCTATAAGAAACACGCCCGCATCCCTTGTAGGCGGGATGAACCTAAGTATTATGCCTGCAGGAAGAAACAGATTTATCATCAATGCATTTATGAATTCCATTGCCAGTATCTGTGCATACAGAGAGCCGAACACTGCAACAAGCCCGTACCCGACAACATTCGTAACCTGCACGATTGAATCCACTCCGGGGAAAACCTTGTAGGTTACTGTAAGGACGAATTCCCCTATCCTTCTGTGGAGCATATTCATTATTGAAAGACAGACCTGTATCTTGAATGTATCGGATATTCCCGGAAGAACATTGCTCTCAAGAAGGCCCTGAAGATATCTTGAAGCGGCTCTAGGCGGCGTTAACCCTTCATCCCCCTCAATCTGGTATTGTGCAATTGCGTCTTTTGCAACTATATTTGTGAATTCATTTGCCCCCTCGAAGAAACCCACTGCGAATATCAGTATCAGGAATGATTTCAGCAGTTCGCTCAATTCAACAGATAGGTATGCCTCCCATGTGGGAACCCTGAAAACCTTTGATGCAAGGTACGTGAGCAGTATGAACAGTGTCAGTGTTATTGAAACAAGACCGATAAGTCCGTAATACATCGTTATATCAAATGGAGCCATATTATCCTCACACAATCTTTGTTAATCCCATAATCTCTATTTCTCCTCCTATGAGCCCGGCAACGTTTCTGTACATCGTTATGGTTATTATTATCTCAATCACTGAAGTAATCATGACAAGGACTATAAACTGGGATATGGCTGTAACCTCATCGATTATAAAGTAGTACAATCCGCTCACTGCCCCTGAAGGAAGAAGCCCGTTGAATATGCTCCACCCCAGATCCCCTGTGAAAGTCCACATGAATGTCCCTATCTCCCATACAGTCTTGAAAAATCCCGAAACAACATCATATGCGTTGTTCCATACATGAACCGCAGCGCACGCTATCCAGTCAAAAGTTCCACTGGGGCACGTATCTATCATTTTAGAGTCTATAGTGTCTGTTTCCTCCTTGAAAAGCCTTTTCATTTCCTCTTCTTTGTCTTCAAGACCCTTTATCTTGTCCTCCACTTCCGCTTCGCTCATTGTGCAGAATGACGCAGTCGGGGCGGAAGTGAAATCGGCAGGCCTGTAAACATCGAATATTATAAAATTCGAGAAAAGAACTGCAAAAGGATAGACAAAATAACCCACTATGCATATCGCTATAAGGCTCGAGCCTGTCGTTCTGAAGAATGGAAATGCCCTTAGAAGGATTCCCGCAGGTAGAAGTATTCCAGGTATTCCGTACTGTACAAAACCGAGAAGGAATTTCTTTGCCATCACCACCATCAGGAGATAGCCTATTGTCTCTACAATAGTCGTGTGGGCACTGCTCAAAAGTGCAAGGCCGTCAAAAGGCATAAGTGAGAATGTAATTCCCATGGGTCCTGGGAAAGGCGAACCAAGAGGAAAAGAAATGGTGGAAAGGAAACCTACAAGAACCTCATAAAGATAGAGATCTACATACATCGTCATCAGTTTTGTTTTAAGTATCTGGATTGCCCCTTCTGCCACTTCAACATGGGTTACAGTAACCCCCGGGTCCATCTGCGAGCATAAATCTGAACCTGCAGCATCGCATAAAAGGGCAGTGGACACAGTCGCTATAAGATATTCCATCCCTATCCACCCAACACATAAAAGCACTGTGACAAGAAGCGCCCCCATCTCCTCCCTTCCTGTGGCAATGAGAGGAGGGTGCTGAAGAAAATAGCCGAACATGTATACAAGAGCTGTTAAGATAACAGAGAACATAAGAGACAGCATAAGAGAGGCAAATATTGAAGGCTCTGTAAGCATTGAACCAGGAAAAAGTGTGCTGTCTAACAGAAGGGGAATAAAGAAATCCATATGCATTTTTTTCTCATGTTAAGAATAAAAACCTAATCATCAAAATCCATTATATGAATTTTTCTGATATTGAGAAAAAATGGAGGCAGAAATGGGAGGAAAAAGGGATTTATGAGGTTAATCCCGGAAAGAAAAACAAATATTATCTAACTGCAGCGTTCCCCTACCCGAATTCCCCCCAGCACATAGGTCATGCAAGAACCTACACCACCACAGACATCCATGCGAGATACTTCAGATTGAAAGGGTACAACGTTCTTTTCCCCATGGCATTCCATGTTACAGGCACTCCAATACTTGCAATGGCAAAGAGAATAGCCGCCCGTGACACAGAGATAATTAATATCCTCCGCGACATCTATGGCATTCCTGTTGAAACAATATCCAATCTCGATGAACCAAACAGGCTGGTAATGTATTTCTCAAAAGAGCATGAGATGGCATTCAGGGAGATGGGTTACTCTATAGACTGGAGAAGAAAATTCTATTCTTTTGACAAGAAATTCAACAGGTTCATACAGTGGCAGTTCATGAAGCTTAAGCAGCTTGGTTATGTTGTAAAAGGGGAGCACCCGATTCCATGGTGCCCTTCCGACGGAAATGCCGTAAGCGCCCATGACACAAGAGGAGATGTAGACCCTGAATTGGAGGAGGTTACGGTAATAAAGTTCGGTTTTGATGATGGTTTCCTTGTTGTTACAACCTACAGGCCTGAAACCATTTACGGGGTAACAAACCTCTGGGTCAACCCTGAAGCACAGTATGTAAAGGCAGAATTGAACGGAGAGAAAATATACATTGCAAAGAATGCAGCCGAGAACCTCATGCTTCAGACCGGCCTTAAGATAAGAGAGGAGATTCCTGCCTCCGATCTTCTTGAGAAAAAAGCAAAGAATCTTGTTACAGGAGACGAAGTTCCCATATACCCCGCTTCTTTTGTTGAAGCAGAGACAGGTACAGGAATTGTTATGAGCGTGCCTGCGCATGCCCCTTATGATTATCTTGCACTTAGGGACCTTGGTAAAGGGAACATCGAGATGCCTCAGGTTATAGAAATGAAAGGGTATGGGAAAAACCCTGCCAAGGAGGCAGTTGAATCACTGAAAGTTGAGAACCAGGATGACCCTCTTGCCGAGAAAGCAACAAAGGACATATACACAAAAGAGGCCCACTCGGGATTGATGATTGTCAGCAAGTACAAGGGGAAGCCGGTGATTCAGGCAAAAGAGCTTGTAAAAAAGGAAATTATTTCCGAGAAAAAGGGTTTTACAATCAATGTGATATCAAACGGCCCTGTTTTCTGCAGATGCGGTTGCTCTGTAGTTGTGAATGTGGTGAAAGACCAGTGGTTTATTGATTATGGGAATGAGGAATGGAAGGAAAAGACAAGGGATTGTCTGTCAAAGATGAATATAATTCCCGACAACCTCCGCTCTGATTATGAGCACACAATAGAATGGCTAAGGAGAAAGGCATGCACCCGTTCAAGCGGCCTTGGAACAAGATTCCCTTTTGATGAGACAAAGATGATTGAGGCTTTGTCCGATTCGACAATCTATATGGCATTCTATACAATTTCACATCTTCTTGAGGATTTCTCGGAGGATGAGCTTACTGAGGAATTCTTTGATTACGTATTTTTCGGAAAAGGGAATGGGGATGAAAAGATGAAAAAGCTTAGGGAAAGTTTTGTCTACTGGTATCCTCTTGATTCAAGGCACAGCGCCACAGACCTTGTCCGCAATCATCTGCCTTTTTTCATATTCAATCATGCAGCCGTTTTTGAAAAGAAATTGTGGCCGAAGCAGATAGTGACAAATGCATTCGTTCTTATGGATGGAAAGAAGATGAGCAAGAGCATGGGAAATATCCTTCCTCTTAGAAATGCAGTTGACAAGTACGGTGCAGACATCATAAGACTGTCAGTTGTTGGAGGGGCTGACATAACACAGGACACAGATTTCAATGTAGGCGTTGTTGAGGGGATAAAAAGCAGGCTTCTTTACATTTCAGACCTTGTTTCAAAATCATCAAAAGAGGAGAAAACAGATGAAAAACTGATTGACAGATGGCTTTCCTCAAGGTTGAACAGGAAGATAAAAATTGCATATTCATTGTATGAGAAAATGGCTTTGAGGGACCTTTCACTTGAGATTTTCTATAATGTCTATTCAGACCTTGAATGGTATCTCAAAAGAACAGACAAACCAATGCTCAAGGAGTTTTTCAAGAAATGGGTTATTCTGGTATCGCCCTTCATGCCTCATTTTGCAGAAGAATTCAATGAAATCCTTGGAGGGAAAGAGTTTGTTTCATCAGCTTTTTTCCCTGAAGCAGACGAATCAAAAATAGATGAGGGAATTGAGAAAGGGGAGGAATTAATTAAGGAAGTGGTTGATGATGTTGAGAATGTTTCAAAACTGATAGGAAAAAAACCATCAAAGGTTTTTGTTTATGTTGCATCTGACTGGAAAAGAAAGCTTTACGGAATACTCAAAAAGGAAAAAAGGCTTGATTCCGTCATGAAGGCGGCATCTTCAGATGATGAGCTTAAAAAACAGATGAAGGGGGTCCAGAAGATGACAAAACAGCTTATGAAAAATGTCCACTCCCTCCCTGAAATTCTCAGCGGTGATGAAGAGCTTTCAGCACTTGAGGATGCAAAAGAATTCTTTAAATCAGAGTTTTCAGCTGAAGTTGAAATACTTCCTGAAGAAAATGGTAAGCATCCGAAAGCACAGAATGCTTTGCCTAACAAACCTGCAATAGTTCTGGAGTGAGCCCATGCTTTACGTTAAAGCGAGCAAGAAAAATGCTGAAAGGACAAGAAAGAAACTTCTTCAGTTGGGCATCCTTTCTCTTGAACATGATCTGATAAAGAAAAACAAATTCATTTATTTTCCTGTTCTGAAAAAGCCAAAAGGTTTTGACACTGTTGAGATGAAAGGGAAGAAGAAAAAAGTAAAACCAAGGAGAATAACAGAAGTTCTTAAGAAAATCCTCACTCCTCCTGAATTTGAAAAATTGAAAACCTCATTTGATGTAATAGGAAGCGTTGCAATAATTGAAATCCCTCCTGAACTTCAAAAAAAGGAGAAACAGATAGCAAAAGCACTGATGGAGGTTCACAGAAGAGTAAAAACAGTTGCAAAGAAAACAGGTCCGATGTCAGGTGAATTCAGGGTAAGAAAGTTGAAGGTGATTGCAGGGGAAAAAAACACAGAAACTGTTTACAGGGAAAGCGGCTGTGTTATGAAACTTGACCCTGCAAAAGTCTACTTCTCAATAAGATTGAGCCATGAAAGGGAAAGGATTGCAGATTTGGTAAAACCGAAAGAAAAGATACTCGCGTTGTTTGCAGGGGTAGGACCTTTTCCTCTTGTAATAGCAAAAAGAAAGAGAAATACTGAAATAGTTGCAGTTGAACTGAACCCTTCCGCAGTAAAATACATGGAAGAAAATATCAGATTGAACAAACTTCCGAACATCAGGGTGGTAGAGGGGGATGCAAGGGAAGCGGTTAAGCATTTTGAAAAGTGGGCCGACAGGATTCTAATGCCCTTGCCAAAAAGCGGTGAGGAATTTTTGGAGGATGTCATGCCTTCCGCAAAGAACAAAGGGGTAATGCATTTCTACACTTTTTCAGATGGTGAAAATCCTTTCATAAAACCTGAAAAAGCAGTCAAGAAAGCTGCAGAGAAATGCGGATTGAAGGCAAAGGTAATAAGAAAAAGAATAGTGAGGCCTTATGCCCCAAAAATTGTGCAGGTAGTCCTTGATGTTTTGATTCAGCACCCGGCACAAAGAGAAAATTCCTGAGCTGGCGGAGTCTTTGCCCCCGCCTTTTTTAATATCCTGGACTGTTCTAAATCAGCAAACCACAACACTGATTTCCCATTATCATTTTTTGCATTTACATTGGCTCCCTTGCCAATCAGCAATTCAATAGCATCATCCTTTTTTCTCATAACCGCCATCATCAAAGGAGTGTGTCCTGTTGCATTTCTTGCATTTACATCTGCGCCTTTTTCCAAAACATCATCTATTCCCTGCAAATCCCCTTTTTCAGAAGCATCAAACAATTTGATATTAAGCATGGCTTTTCTGTTTTCAGGTCCGGGTTTTCTATTTGAAATTCCATTTAGTTTTCCTTTCTGGTTTACTTTTATAACAGATTTTTGTCTTCTCCCCATCTACTCACCTGCAAAGAATAATCATCAATAGTGTTTATAGAAATATCTTTTTCAGTAAAAACCTGTCAGAAATCCTATTGCCAGGAAAAGAAGAGCTCCGAATGCTATTGGAGGAAGTGCAGGAAGAACAATCTTTTTCCTCCACATAAAGACAAGCAGCCCTCCAAGCGCAAGTGTTGCTCCAACAAATACAAAAGCAGAAGCGACAATACTGTATGAAAGAAGTGAAACCTCAAGCATCAGGGGTCCGATCAAGTCACCACTTCCCAGGTCTATTCTTCTTTCTCTTTTCTCTTCAGGAACCATCCTTCTTGAAGTCACTGTAAATGCAAGTTCCCTTTTAGTAATAAACTCAGCCATCTTGACCATGTGCCTTGTCCTGAAAACTGCAATGTAATCATATATTGAAAGAAGAACAAGCAGAACAACCACACTGAAAACTCCCAAGGAAATACCGAAAACAACACCTACCCCTGCGGTTGCAATTATTGCAGCAGCATTTTTCAGGGAAGGTTTAAAGAATTTCAATCCTGCCAAAAGTAACCCGAGCACTATCCCTATTCCAACACTTTCACCATATCCAAAAAACAATCTGAAAACAGAATAGAAAACAATTGAAGATGCACTTGAAACAACTATGAATTCAATTATCCTGAAAAGAAGCTCCCCTTTGTAGAATCTGATCAAAACAAGAAGCAGGGCAGCTCCAAAAAGAACATAGAGAAAAAGAAGAACCGCATTTCCAACCTCCTCCTTCTCCTCAGTTATCACAAACTGCTGAACATACGGATTTTCAGGCATGTCTGAAAGTATAACAAAACCTGTATAGACCCCGAGAAGCTGTGCTATAATGAAAAAAACAAGTATGTTAAGAAGGATTCTCATCATCTTTCCCCTACTAACCTTACATGCCCGTGCTCTTTCTCGTATATATCCCCTTTTCTCAATAGTTCAGAGAGTATCTTTCTTGCACTCACTTCGTCAACATCATACATTGCAGCTTCCTCAATAACCTTTTCTATGGATGCGCTGTCAGCCCTCTTCTGATGCTCCCTTATTATCTGCACGATTGTATCGACTTTCTGCAGTTTGTCCCTTTCTGATTTTGACTTTCCTGTAGCTACAACATCCACATCGAATGCCCCGGTTGCCTTGTCAGTCATCACCTGCTTCATAACATAGCTCATGAGATTTGTGGCAACATCGGCATCTTTTTCTTCCACTTTATCACTCAGCCTCATCTTTGCATTTGCCTCGGCAAGCCTTACAAGACCTTCAAGATATCTTGGAGTAATGGCAACAGAACCCACATCCTTTCCCTGTCTCCTTAAATCAACATAGAACTCCCCTATTTTTTCGCTTGCCTCCTGGGAGAGCTTTGGAAACACATTTCTTCTTGCATAAGCAATGTACTTTCTCAGTAGTTCCCTTTCTATTATCCTCTTTTTCTCAGTAGCATCCTTTCCCATGTGGGTCCCGAGAAGATGTTCTGCAAGTTTTGAATCCTTTTCATCATCAAGAACATCGACAATAGGAAAAATCAAATCGTATCTTGAAAGTAAAGTAGGCGGAACATCAAACTGCTCTGCAAGATTCCTGCTCTGGTCAAATCTTCCATATTTGGGGTTTGCAGCTGCAAGTATTGCAGTCTTCGACCTGAATTTTGCAACCATTCCCGCCTTTGCTATTGAAATTGTCTGGGTTTCCATTGCTTCATGAAGCGCAGCCCTGTCCTCTTCGTCAATCTTGTCGAATTCATCTATCCCTATATTCCCTCCGCTTGCAAGAACAAGAGCACCTGCCTTGAGAGTCCATCCCCCCTCTCCAAGTTCATCTTTTTCTGCCGAAACTGTAAGACCAACTCCAGAAACAGTTTTACCGCTCACGTAAATGCTCTTGGGTGCAAGCTCGCTCACACTCAAAAGGAATTTACTTTTTGCCAGTCCTGGGTCACCTATAAGAAGTATGTGAATATCATCCCTTATTGGAAGCCCTCCCTTCATGAACTTTCCTTTTGTTCCTCCGAAAAGATGAAGAGACAAGGCCCTTTTCACCTCATCATGCCCGTATATACCGGGTGCTATGGATTCAATCATGACCTGGTCAAGGTTGGGGTCTTTTGAAAGCTCCTTTATCCTCCTCAATTCCTCCTTGTTGATTTCTATCTCCTCAAAATCCCTTTTCAGGTTTCTGAGATAGTTGACTTCAAGGAACCTTCCGTAAATCATTTCCTGTTTCTGTTTTGTCTTGATTGGAGGCCTTAACCTGAGAATCCCGACAATCTCAATATTGTCTCCGGGGTTTATTGTGTTTACAAGGTCATCCTCCATCCACAATTCAATGTGTGAAGCCGGAGCGCCGCCCTGAACCCTTTCAAGAAGCTCCTGAACTTCTGCCCTCTGGATGTCTGCAAATTTGCTGTCTTCATCCATCTGCTTTAATGCTATTTTCTTGCAGCTCTCGCATTTTTTAGGCTGTACAAAATTCTTTGTAACCATTATTTTCATTTCAGAATCGCAGACCTGGCATTTGTATACTGCTATCTTCACCCTGTGCATGACGTCTGCCCTTTTTGTAACAACCCCTTTGAATGAAACCATCCCACTGAGGTTCCTTGAGCCGAGCTCCTCAATAAGGCCGTCGCTGTTAAGGTTTGAAAATCTCACATGAGGAGTAAACCTACCTGTTCCGCTTGGGAGTGTGAGGTTCATTTCTTTTATTGACTGTTCTGCAGCTTCAATAACCATGTCCGGTTCTTTTATCAGCATGTCTGCAAGGTCAGGGTCGAATTTTTCAAGGTCCTGGTAGTCAACAATTATGCTTTTTCTCTTTGGATATTCAAGAAGAAGTTCGTCTATCTGTTCCTTATAAATAGAAGTAAAGAAATCGTTGAATAATGATACTGTCGGCGTAAGATCAAGTTTGTCCATAAAACCCCCACTGAAAAATCCCCTGAAAAGTAGAGGGAATTAATTTAGTTGGAAGGGATTAATAAACGTTCACTTTTTTTGAGCACAAGAGATTAATACTTTTTCTCTGAAATCCATGCATGAAAAAAGCAGTTCTTCTAATAATGGATGGATTGGGGGATCTCCCCACACCGAAGACCCCTCTCCAGATGGCAAAAAAACCGAATTTGGACAACCTTGCAAAAAAAGGAGAGACGGGATTGATAAGCACTATAGAGAGAGGGGTAATCCCCGGAAGCGATACCTCCCATCTCCAGCTTTTCGGCTATGACCCTGCATTATACTATCCAGGAAGAGGCCCTCTTGAAGCGCTCGGTATAGGCATAAAACTCAAGAATGGGGACATAGCATTCAGGACAAACTTTGCAACGGCAAAAGGAAAAGACATAACAGACAGGAGGGCGGGAAGAATAGATACCTCCACTGCAAGAAAACTCGAATACCTCCTTAATATGAGGATAGAAGATGTCAATGTAATCTTCAAAAGCTCTGTTGAGCACAGGGGGGCTCTTGTTTTAAGAGGAAAAGGACTTTCTCCAGATATATCCGATACCGACACTCACTTTCTGGGCCCCATGCAGGAATGCAAACCCCTTGGGAAATCAAAATCAGCTGCAAAGACAGCAAGGATTGTTAACAAATTCATAAAACAGGCAAGAAAAAGGCTTGATTCAAGCCCTGTTAACAAAAAAAGAAAACTTCCGGCAAACTTTGTTCTTCTCAGAGGGGCCGGTTCTTTCAGGGAGATACCTTCTATGGAATGGAGGTACAACATAAAATCAGCATGTGTAGCCGGAGGAGCTTTGTATAAAGGGGTTTCAAGATATGTTGGCATGGACGTCCCTGATGTAAAAGGTGCAACAGGGGACAAGAACACAAGCCTCAAGGCAAAGGGAAAAGCGGTTGTTAATGCCCTGAAAACACATGATTTTGTCTTTGTTCATGTAAAAGCAACAGACTCATTCAGCCATGACGGCGATGCAAAAGGAAAGGCGGGAGTGATAGGAAAAGTGGACAGGGAATTGATTCCCATCCTGAAAAAAACAGGAGCATATCTTGTAATTACTGGAGACCATTCAACACCCTGCTTAAGAAAGGCACACTCGGGACACGAAGTCCCAATCTTAATCTATGGAAAGGACGAAAGAATAGATTCTGTAAAGAAATTCGATGAAATGAGCTGCATGAATGGGGGGATAGGGCATATCATAGGAAAAGACCTTATCCACATGATTTTGAATCTGATAGAAAAAGCGGAAGTTTACGGAAGTTAAAAAAAAGAAAAAAATTATTCCTCAAGGACTGTTCCTGTGAGGACTGCTTCATCTTTTCTTGGAATGTCAGGCTTAAGCTCACCTTCAAAGGTATACCAAACAACCAGGATTCCCCTGAAGTCTGAATTGGGAGCAAGCTTCATTGTTGCGTTATCTCTGTTTTTGCATTCAAGTTCGTAATCCTTGCTTCCTCCTGCTATTATGTTTTTCTGTCCTGCATCAGTTATAGGCTCACCCATATCAAAATCGATATTCCCCGATGATGCACTTGTACACAGCATTCTGACAACCTCTACATTCTTTCCTTTGTTGTTGAAAAGCCTCACTGCAACTTTCAGTTCTCCATCATCGCCTTCAGAAAAGAATTTGGGTTCAGGGTTTGAACAGTCAAAACCCACGTTTGTGAAAACACATCCTGCAGGTGTCTGCAAAAGTCTTGGAAGATAAAATGCAAGCACTGCAAGAACTATCACTATGACAAGAATTGCCCAACCATAAGTCATCAGGTATTCCATAGCCGCCTGTCCTTTGCGGCTAGCAGAAACCGGAGGTTTCTCAATGCTCTTTTTCTCATTATCCATATTATTCACCTATATGTTAGCGAAAAATGTTTCAAGGAAGTGGGACACTGCAAAGAATATCCCGTATGATACTGCAACTACAAACGGGAAGTACTTCATGCCCTCGCTTTTGGTTCCTGTCCTTATCACAGAAACAATGAATGATGAAATAAGTGATGTAACGAATATCGTGGCAAGAGAGAAATAATAGAAATCACCGGACGTTATTATCGGTTCTGCAAATGTAAGCGATGAAAACTGTGTGAATCCCCCTCCCCTCTCAATAGGCATTGCAAGACGCTGCATCTCAAAAACCTCAACAAGCTTTTCACCAACAGCAAAAAGGAAAGGCGTTCCGACCATCGCAGCGAAAAGAACGAATATCTCATAAAGAACAAGAGAAGCTGCTATCTCTTTTTTCAGTATCCTTGTTCCCCTAACATCTGATGCGGTTGTCTCAAGCACTGCTGCAACTTCACCTCCTGTTGCAAGAGCCTGCTTTATCAATGCTATAGTCCTCTTCATGACTTTTGAATCAAATCTCATTGAAAGCTCATCGAGAGAATGATTCAATGACTCTCCTCCGAATGCATGCTTTATTGTTGATTTAACCTCAACAGAAAGAAGCCCGAACTCAGGTTTTGCAGAGTACCACATAGCCTGGTCAAGAGGCATTCCGGCCTTTATGTTCGCTGAGACAAGCATAAGGAAATCAGGAAGGGCTGCTTCAACCTTGTTTCTTCTTCCCTCAGCCCTCAAAACAAGATATGATGATAGAACAATCCACGCTCCTATGTATGCAACTATCAATGCAATCACAAACAGCGCTATTATTATAACCGCCTGGGGCATTCCAGGAATGACGGAATATATCGCATCGCTGAGCCCTGAATATATGTCCTGTACGTTTATGAAGAGAAGAGTAAGAAGTATCGCAACAATCAGTATATTCAAAGTCAGGTATCCTGCAAAGGCTTCTGGAGCAAGAATTATTCCTGCTGCATGCAGTTTTTTTTCAAGGTCCTGTGCCTGCTTTCTTGTAAGGAAAAGCTTTCCAAAAAATTCAAAGAAATTCTCTTGCGGCATAAATCATCACCTATACGAGATACCTCGGCCTTGAGCTTTCAACAACACCCAAGAACAGGAACTGGATTATCATGATCAACAGGAATACAAGAATCAATATGGATGACGTTATTCCAAGCATTCCCCCGCTTATCACTGAGAAAAGGACAGTCGCTAACACCACACCTAATGAAGGAAGTATAACTCCGAACACCATGTAGAACATCACTATGGGCGTAAGCTTCTGCCCATACTCCTTTAATGCTATTATCTGCTCTTTTGATATCTGGTCGAGAACAACTTCAACAGAATTGCCCACATCGGCACCTGATGAAAGGGAGTTTGTAATCTGCATAAGTATCCTAACAAAATATTTTGAGGGATTGTACTGGGATACTTCTCTTATGGCCTGGCTCATAGGAACCCCCAGGCTTATCTTCTCAACTATAGATCCGAATTCGTCACCAACCTTTCCATACCTTCCAGAAACACCTACCATCGCGTCGAAAAGAGGCATTCCCGATTTCAGTGCAATAACAAGATGTCTTCCTGCAAACACTATTTCGTAATCTATCTCTTTTTTCCTTTTTATTGTTGCTGCCTTTGGATACAGCATAAAATAATAGAATAAAATTATCGGATAAAGTATGAGCGGAACCACAAGCCAGAGCATCTCTTCGCTCGGCTGTTCAAAATCTATGACGTCAACAAAATCAAGAGCTATTGCTGTTACTACAAAAAGAGCTATTGAGAATATGATGGTTGACATGATTACTTTTGCAAGGAAAGCCTCAGGAGTCTGCTTCATTCCGGCCATAAGAAGCTTCTTTTTCAAATCAGGGAATGAAGGCCCGAGAGTCTCAGCAACCGAAGTCAGCAGTCCTCTTTTCCTTTTTGAAGTCTCCTCCTTTTTCATAATCTAACCCTCTGTGGTGCCGAAGTACTTTCTAATCATATCATCACTTAAACCTTTCTCTTTGGCCATCAACATCTTTGCTTTTCTAACGGCATCCGTCTTAGATACTCCCTTTCTTTCATACTTTTTGTAGTACTCCGGATCCTTTGAATGAAGATAATAAAGAAGCGTCCCGACATCTGTTTCTGTTATTTCATAGACAACGTTTGAAACATCTGTTTCGGGGGTTTCCTCCTCCTCTTTAAGCACATCATGCCCCGTCTTTTCTATGACCGCCTCTATTGTTTTCTGGAGTGAATTGTTCAATTCATTGAATTCCTTTTCATATTTGCTTTCTATCTCCTTCTTTCTCTCTTTCGCTTTTTTCATTATTTTTTTGTCTGTCTTTTTCAGCGACTTCTCAACCCTTTCAATCTCACTCACATGCTTTTTTGTCAGGTAATCCGAGTATCTCTTTGTTTCCTGGGGAATCTGTTCGCTTAATGATGTCATCTTAAATATAAACTTCTCATAAAGCTCCTTTCTTTTCTCTTTTTCATCTTCAGGTATCTTTGCAGCATCAGCATAGAATCTGTCTTTCATCTGCTCTCTCTTTTTCCTGTATGAAGACGCTATGGAATCCTCTATTCTGCTCGCTTCGCTTGTCTGTGTTGATATTATTGTATCAAGGAGGGCAGAGCTGTCTGGATTGACAATCTTTTTTGATTTTGCGGTTTTTTTCTTTGTTGGTTTTTTCCCTTTCGCCCTTGTTAGCATATTCTTGAGGACTGTTATCTCAAGCTTTATCTTCTCTCTTTTTGAAACGCTTTTCTCCTTGAAAAGCTCTTTTGTCAATGCAAGCATTTTTTTCTTTATTGAAGTCTCATCCATCTCAGCCTCCTGCTTGAGATGCTCTTCTATCTCTGTGAATTTCTGCTCCCCTGCCTCATCAGGCTTTTCAGTCAGGATTGGCGGAAGCGGCGGGGGTGCCTCAAGCTTTTTCTCCCCAACAACAGGAGCTTCAATTTCTGGCTCTATCTTTTCTTCGGGAGGGGCTTCGGGCTTTTCCTCAACAGGAGGGGCCTCAAACTCGGGAGGCTTTTCTTCAGGCTCTTCAACCTCCGGAGCTTCAAACTCGGGAGCTGCCTTGGGCCTCTCAAATTCAATAGCACCGTACTCTATAGGTTCGGGCTTTTTTTCAGCAGGCGGCGCTTCAACCTTCTTTTCAGCTTCCTTTATCTTTTCAGCATCCTCTTTCGCCTCTTCGCTTATCTCTTTTACCCTTTCCTCAACCTCGCTTACTTCTTTCTTGATTTCTTTTGAAGGCGGCGAATATATTTCCATCCTCGTTGCCTTCTTTATCTTCTCAAGCCTTTCATAGAGGTTGACAAGACCCGTATATGTAATATCTTCATATTCCTCAGGAGTAAGTTCTATCGCGCGGATTATGTCTATTGGTCCTTTATAGTCTGTAGGCGAGAGCGCCTTGCCCTCAATCTTTTTTGCATACTTCACTGCATCATCAAAATCCATTTCGGCCATAAAAGATCAACTAAAACTTCCATTTTACGTTCTTTCTTGCCATGTTCACAACATAGTCAGGGTCCATGTAATAGTTTGAAACTATCGTTCCCACTTCATCAACATCCTCATATCCCTGCTTCACCATCCAGTTGAGAACACTCACTTTTTCTGAAACATCATCCTTTATCTCTCTTTCGTCCATTCCCGCATAGAGTGAAAGAAGGTCTACAAGCCTGCTCATCTTTCCCACGCTTTTTATCTTGTCTGATTTCACATCCCATCTGTAAAGCTCATTCAGGCTTCCATTCTTCTTCACTTCAGCGAATTCAAGCACCCTTCTTATGTTGAATCTCCTGTGCCTGAATGTAACCACTATTCCTGAAAGTGCGTCAAGCATTTCCTTTGGAACGTTTATCGGCGGATTCGTCAATCTTGATATTGTCTGCTCTGCATTGTCTGCGTGGAGTGTTGCGTAAACACTGTGACCAGTGTGCATTGCTTCAAAAAGTATCTCGGCTTCCCTCTGCCTTCTTATCTCTCCCACTATTATCCTGTCAGGCCTCTGCCTCAATGCATTCACCATCAAATCAAGCATTGTGACTTCACCTTTTCCTTCGGGGTTGGGCTCCCTTATAACCATTGGAAGCCAGTGAAGGAATGAAGGAAGAGTAAGCTCTCTTGTGTCCTCTATGCTTACAATCCTCTGGTTTGCAGGTATCAGTCCCGCCATCGCATTCAAAAACGATGTTTTACCGCTTCCTGTTCCTCCTGAAACAAGAAGTGAAAGCTCATTCTGGACACATAGCCATACCAATGCAGCTACATCTGCCGAAATAGTCTTTGATTTTATGAAATTTGATATGGTCCAGGGGTTCCTTGAGAATTTTCTTATCGTTATTGTGTTACCGAAGTTTGAAATCGGGAACAATGTCGAGTTAACCCTGTCACCGTTCGGAAGGTGTGCATCGAGCATTGGGTTCAGCACGTTTATCTGCCTTCCTATCTTTCTTGCAATCATTGATGAATAGTCGTAAATCATCTCCTCATTTTTTATGAAAAGGTTTGTCTTGCACCATCCGAATTTCTTGTGGTACACCCACACCGGTTCTCTTGCGTTGTTTATAACAACCTCTTCTAAAAGCTCATCCGAAAGAAGGCTTTCAAGCTCCCCCAAACCCAGAGTGTTCTGGAGAAGGTAGACCGCCAGTATATTCTTTTTCTCAGGAGGCAGAGTCGGGAAATTCTTGTCAAGTATCCTGTATGCTGCAGACATGAACTTCTCTTTCACTTCCTTGTATTTCTTAGGGTCAAGCATCTCCCCTATGTCAAGCTTGACTTCTGCAACAAGCTCCCCTCTCAGTTTTGTTTCAAGAATAAGCTTTGTTCCTCCTGCTATCCCCGGAATGGTAACCTCATACAAAGGAACAAATCCTTCGGGCCTTTTGAGTATCCTGACCTCTACAGGTATTCCTTCGCTTGAAAATGAGTATGATGCGAGAGTTTCAACTTTCTTTTTTGAAGTTTCAGGTTCTTTTCCTTCCTTTTCTTTTTTCTCAGGCTTTTTCTCTTCTGCAGCCGCCTTTGCCGCTGCCTTTTTCCCCAATGCTTTTAATCTCTCCCTAATGTTCTCCTTGATTTCATCATCCTTTTTAGCCATCTAACCTACCTCATGAAGTCGAATTTTATTTCGTATCCGACATTTATAAAACATTAAGATTCTTCCCACAGCTTCTTTATGAGCGACCTCAGCTCTTCCCTCTTTCTCTTGAACTCCTCCTGCTCCCTGTCTGTCAGCTCAAGCTGCTGTCTTATCTCCTTTTCCTTTTTTGCCTTTGCGGGTGCACTGACGCCCCCTCTTATCTCAAGGATTGCAGCCTGCTTTCCCAAAAGGTCAAGCCTCTTGTTGAGGTTGTTTGCTGTCGAAGTGAGGCTCTTTATCTTAAGCGAAATCTCATCCATCAGCTTCTTTTTCCTTTTGATGTCTTCAGCCTGTTTTAAGAGAACGTCAAGCTCCTTTGTTCCCATCTCTTTCTTGAGCCCCTCGAGCTTTTCCTTCAATCCCTTTTCAATTCCCGATGTTTCTTTTGAGACCCTTTCAACCTCTTTCTGAAGCTCTGAAAGCTGAGAGCCGTAATCATCTATTGATTTCAAAACCCTCCCCTTTACATTCTGGTATGTTTCGAAAGTTGCGCTTTCTCTTTTCAGTGCTTCAGCCATTGTCTTCATGTCTATAGTGAGCGCCTTTTTCTTTTCAGCTATTTTTTTCTGTAGTGCAGTGAAATCCTTTGTGGATCCGGCAGGTCCCACAGCATTCATCAGTTTATGCACTGCGTCAATCTTGTCCTCCACAGATTTTTCAATCTGCTCTATTCTTTTCATCTCCTTTGTGATTTCAGTCTGTGAAGGGAACTTTGTCATTATCGATTTTGCAACATCTATTGAATCGGAGAACCTCTCCATCTTGTCCATGTCCCTTTTGAGCTTTTTTGAGATGTCATCACTTTTTTTTCTTACATCATTCAGCTCTTTTGTCAGTCCCTTTATCTCATTCCCCATGTTGGAGACATCCGCAGTATACTTCTTCATGGATTTTTCAACAGAGCCGAGAATATCTGTCGTTTCCTTCAGGTTTTCCATTTCCATCCTTAGGGAGCTGTTTCTTTTCCTTATCTCGGAGAACTCTTTTTTCAGCTCCATAAATCTTTCGTTGATGTCCTTCACTGTAACTCCTTCGGGAAGAGCATCGCTTACCCCCTGCACCCTTTTTTCTATCGCATCCATGTCCTCTATGAGCCTGTCAACCTCTTCAATAGTCTTTTCAGAATCTGCGGCCTCCTTTGTTTTTGTCTGAAGCTCTTTTTTAACAGAATCAATCTCCTTTTTTGATATCTGTATTCCTCTCCTTATTGTAAGCAGCTGATTGTTGATTGATTTAATGTCATCCTTTATCTCCCCCACTCCTTCTGTTCCTGCAACCTTTCCTTTTTTTGTGGGGGCGGTTTCTATTGTTTTCTCGAGAGTCTCAAGCCTTGGATAAAGTTTTTTGTAAAGCTCCTGGAAAGATGATTCCATATTCCTGAGGTTCTGGATTTCTCCCTTGACATTTTTGCTTATGTCTGAAATCTCCTTTTTTATCCCCGTTTTTTCCTCGTAGAAGGATTCCCTCTCTTTTTTCACTTCCTCAACGCTCGGCTGTATCCAAACGAGAAATACCTTGCTGAGATGGTATTCGACTTTTAGTATGCCCTCTTCCTCCAGGACCCTTGCCCAATCCTCTATTGCTGATTCTGATATTCCAAGCTCTTTTGATGCATCAATTAGTCTGATTCTTTTCTTTTCCTTAACAAGTCTTACTAATGCATCAACACCAGTAGTGATTAGTAGCTCGTCGAATTCCATACGTGCTATAATGATGAGGTATAATTAATAAACATTTTGGAGAGAAATAATATGAGTTTTCAAAGTGATGATTAATATGGAGAAGGGTGTAGATTATAAAATAGAAAAGCTCGAAAAAGGGCCCCTCCAGAGATTTAAGAATCAGAACCTTCTTCTTAAAAAATTTGGCGAAGTCGGCCTTCAGATTTACAAGGTCATAACAGGCAAAAGAACCTCTGAAGAGCTGAGGAAGGACCTTGATGTAGACCCCGACATCTATGCTTCTGTGCTCAGTTATATGGAAGAGGCGGGAATGGTAAAACTCACTCCTGTCGGGGAAAAATCGGTTGAAGCTCCGAAAGAACCGAGAAAAGAGCCTACTGTTGAAGAAACAGAAGAGGAAATTCCGGAAGAGCCCGAAGAATTCACGTTTGAGGGGACAGAGGAAGAGCCCGAGGAAGAACCTGAAGAGGAAGTTAAATTTGAGGAACCTGAAGAGGAGCCGGAAGAGGAACCCGAGGAAAAACCAAAGAAAAAAAGAAAGAGAAAGCCCCCAAGCTTTGAAGAGATCCAGCCCATCGGCCTTGAAGAGGAAGAACCCGAGGAAAAACCTGAAGAAGAACCTGAGGAAGAGCCTGAAGAAGAGCCAGAACCGGAAGAAGAAGAGCCTGAGGAAGAGGAAGAGGAGCCGGCATTTGAAATAGAGCCGGAAGAGGATGAGCTGAGCCCTGTTGAAAGAATAATCAAGGACAAATACGGTGAGAAGGGGATAAAGGTTTACAATCTTGTTGACGGACAGAGAACGGCAGAGCAGATAATGAAGGAAGTTGGAATCTCTGAATCAAAACTTGTTGAAATACTTGATTTCATGGAGGACCAGGGAATCATAAAACTTGAGTATCCCAAAGATAAAAAAGAAACAAAAAAAGAGGTTGAGGAGCACCCTCTTGAAGAAGAGAAATTTGTCCCCATGTCTGATGAAAGGGCAATGCCTTCAGTTGTTACAATGATGCCCGGGCAGGAGATAGGAACTCCCGTCAAAGCACCGATAGACATTGTCAAATCAGTCCAGCTCAGGGCAAAACTGCTTCTCAAATTCGGGGAGAAGGGGACAAAGATATTCGAGATGATAGACGGAAAAAACGATATAATCGACATATCGCTTAAGCTTAACATATCGCTATATGACCTTGACCTTGTTCTGAGATACATGCTTGATGCCGGTGCAATACTGATAAAACCGCTTACAAGAAGCGACATTAAGATGAAGTACGGGGATGACGCCTACACAGTTTACAAGAAATACGGAAGGGACGGAGTTATGCTTTATGAGCTAATAGGAAGGGAGCTTACAATAAAGCAGATGGCAAACCTCATAACAAAAGACAACGAAAGGGTTGTCGAAATATTCATATTCATACATCAGATACTGGGCATAGAACTTCCTATAGACAAAGACGTTTTGAGAAGACAGCTTGGAATTGCCTAGATTCTGCTTAAAGATATCCTTTCCAATGCGGATGGCTCAGCTTTTTTCTTAAGTTTCAGTTTTTTCACTTTCCCAAGCTTTATTTCATCTGAAAAATACACTGCTATAAAATCAGAATTTTTTTCAAACATCATTTTCATCGCACTTTTGATGTCTTTTTTTCCTGAAAGCCACAAAAGGAATTCAAGAGGGAACTTATTTGCTATTTTTTTGGATTGCCCTTTTGCAAGATGCTCTGCAAGCTTGAGTTCCTCAATGCTCTTTACTTTTTTAGGGTCGAGAAGAATGATGTTGTTTTCCGCCGAAATCCTCTCAAGCTCCTGTTTTTTCATTTTTGATGATATCCTTTTTATTAACATTTGAAAAACCCCTGGCGAATCATAATGTTTTTAAACACCTGCACGTATAAAAAAAGATACTATATTTTGGGGATTTTTATGAAGCAGTATCATAAACCACACAACAAGAAAGTAGGAAGAGGAAGCGGAGGACGCAAGAGAAAGTCTAGAGACAAGAAAAAGTGCCATGTAGGCGGTGATTCAGTATCGACAAAGGTCTCTGAAAGCGATTCAAGGGTTTCAGTAAGAAAAAGGGGCTCAAACAGCTCAGTGAAGCTCAAGAAGGCAGGCTTTGTAAATGTTCTTGAAAAAGGAACAGGAAAGAAATACAAGATTCTCCGTGTTCTTGACAGCCACAATCCCGAATACATCAGAATGAACATAATAACAAAAGGGGCAGTCCTTGAAATTGAGGGAGGAAAAAAAGTAAAGGTCACAAACAGAGTAGGGCAGGATGGAGTTGTAAACGGAACATTCGCCTAGCTCACTTTCCCGTTTTTCACTTTTTCTGTTTTTATTTCTTCTGATTCTGTTGAAAGTTCCTTTCCTTCTGCAATGAGTCTGTTGTTCAAAACTTCCATTCTTATTTTTGAGAATTCATCAATAGTAATCATTTTTCTTGGTGCGCTTTTAATTCCTTTTTTCAGTATTTTTTCGCCCACTTTGCTGTTTTTGCATTCTATAACTTCCACAGTTCCCTCTCCTTCTGCAGCAAGAAGCATTCCCTGTGACATCTCCTTTCTCAATTTTGCGGGCTTCAGGTTTTTTACAACTATTATCTTTTTCCCTTTCAATTCTTCTGGCCTGTAGTGGTCAGCAAGCCCAGAAACAATCTGTATTTCTTTATCTCCCATCTTCACTTTTTCAATGTAAAGTTTGTCTGCATTTGGGTGCTGTTGAACTTCAAGTATTTCCCCAACCTCAAGATCCAATTCCCTGAACCCGATTTCTTTTTGCTTTCCTGAAAACTGCTTTTTCAATTTTTCAATTTCCGTATCCTCAATTTTTCTGAAAATGTGCTTCGGCTTTCCTATTTCATGCCCTCCTTCAATAGAAAGCTTTCCCAAATCATCCCATTGCTTTTCATTTGAATTCATCTGTTTGAATATTTCCCCGCTTGTCTGGGGGAGATACGGTCTAAGCATTATTGCAAGGTCCTTTACCTGATTCACAAGAACGTACAAAACAGCCTTTCCCCTCTCCTTGTCATTCTTTACGGCCTCCCACGGCTTGTTTTCCTGGAAGTACCTGTTTGAGTTCTTCACAACGTGCATTATTCTGTGCAGTGCCTCCTTTATCTTCACTTTTTCAAGCATTTCAGTGATGTTTTCATATTCGTTTCCCTGCCCCTCAAGGAATTCATTGTCTTTTTCATTTAGCACAGCATCAGGCACTTTTCCTTCGAAATTATTGTTTATAAAAACCAAAGTCCTGTTTACCAGGTTTCCTAAATTTGCAAGCAGTTCGCTGTTGTTTTTTTCCTGGAAATCCTCCCATGTGAAATTTGAATCAGAATGCTCGGGCCTGTTTGCAAGAAGATAGTATCTCCACACATCAGCAGGAATACCTGATTTTATTGCATCAGTACCAAAAACACCAACTCCCTTTGATTTTGAGAACTTGCTTCCTTCATAATTTAGATATTCTGTAGTGTTAATGTGATACAACAAAGTCCAATCATCCCCAGTTCCCATCAATGTTGAGGGGAAGATGACAGTATGAAAAGGAACATTGTCCTTTCCCATGAACTGGTACAGTCTTATTTTTTCAGGATTCTTCCACCACTCCTCCCATGCAGGTGTGAAGTTCGCCGTGATGGACACATATCCTATCGGCGCCTCAAACCAGACATAGAAAACCTTTCCTTCAAAACCTTCAAGTGGAACAGGAACACCCCATTTCATGTCCCTTGTAATGTCCCTTTTCTTCAATCCTTCCTTTAACCATGCCTTTGCTATATTATAGGAGTTCTCAGACCAGAAGCCCTCTTTCGAAGTCTTGTCAATCCATTCCCCAAGCTTCTTCTCCATTCCGGGAAGGTCAAGGAAAAGATGTTTTGATTTTTTAAGAACAGGTTTTGTCTTTGAAAGTTTGCTTACAGGGTTTTCCAATTCATTATAATTCAATAATTTCCCGCATTTTTCGCACTGGTCAGCTCTTGCATGCTTATATTCACAATAAGGACAGACACCTTCAATGTATCTGTCTGCAAGAAACATCTTTGCCTCTTCATCATAGGGCTGTTCTATCTCCTTCTCTGAAATATGGCCGTTCTCTTTGAGTTTAAGGAAAATATCCTGCGTTATTTCAGTGTGCTTTTCAGTGGATGTCCTTCCGAAAGTTCCAAACTCTATACCAAACCATTCATACACTTCCCTGTGTATTTCATGGTATTTGTCGGTAATCTCTTTAGGTGCCAATCCTTCCTCTCTTGCCTTTATCTCAGTCGCAGTTCCATAATCATCGGTACCGCATACATAAAGTGTTTCATATCCTCTCGATTTGCAGTATCTTGAAAAAACATCTGCAGAAAGAACACACCCTACAATGTTTCCAAGATGAGGGACGTTGTTTACATATGGCAGTGCCGATGTAATCAGTATTTTTTCTACTTTAATCACCTTTTAAAAAAAAGAAGAAATTATCTGAACCAGATTACTCTTCCGTTCTCACTGCATTTGAGTATCAGGCTCTCATCCCCAAGGTTCCTTATCACTCCCCCCCTTGGGATGCACATGTCTTCAAAATTGTCCATGTCAACACTTTCATTTTCGCTGTAGTAAACTGCAAACTCTCCATAATCCCCTTTTATGTGGGATGTGAAGTCAGCAGTTTCAACCCAGCACTGCCCTCTTGAATTACAATCAAGCTTCTCATTGAATTTCGGGAAAATTGGAAACCCAAGTGCATATGCAAAAGTAACCACTACAAGAACAGCAACCAAAACCAATATAACATTCTGTGCCTCTACCAACGAAATCACCGCATTAATAATAAAAAGAAAGAAATTAAAAGAGTTCAGAGCCTCGGAAGCTTAACCTCAAGCGCTCTGTCAATGTTTCCTCCAAGGACTAAGGCATCAAATTGTTTTTCTTTGTCTCCTAAATTTTCATATATGTGAGCGGCACCCAGGAAATCTCCTTCTCTTTCAAGCCCTTCAGCACATTCCCTTGCATCTCCACGTCTTCCTGCTACCAAGAAATTCTCTGCTGCAGAAGCCAAATCAATACCTCGAGATAAACATTCACCTGCTTCTTCATATCTCTTTATCTCAGTGAAGATTATTCCTGCTGTTTTGAATTCCCCAAGTTTAACAAGCTCTTCAGCTATTTCTGCTGCAGTCACATCCAATCCTAATCCTGTGTATATATCTGCTGCATCATAGTAAAGATCCACCTGGGCTTCTCCTCCCAAACCAAGCTCCTGAGATTTCCTTGCACCTTCCAGATAACAGTCTGCAGCTTCCAGTGGGTTACCAACATCTCTCAGGGCATCTCCCGCCTCTCTGTGGTATCCCTGTGCTCTCAATCCCTCTGCACATCTTTCAACTCCTTTAACATCCTCAATCTTAATGAAAATCTCAACAGCAGAAGAATATTCCCCGTCTTTCTCAAGTTTCCTTGCACATCTTTTTGCTTCATCTTTTCTTCCCAGTTCAATATTTAGCAATCCCAATTGGTGTAATTTTCTTGATTCTTCGAGTGTAGCCAAAACCCTTCCAACATTTGCATTTGCAGTTACTTCTTCAGGTCCTCCCTTAAATTTTGCAACATATGCGGCCACAGATCCGTTAACTCTTCCTCTTTCAGCACCCCTTACAAGCGCATTTCCTATTTTTTCAGCATCAGTTCTTTGTTTTCTTGCCATTCAAATCCCCTCCTTACTTTTTTATCTTGGAAAACAATTAAAAATATTCTTATATTTATATGTTCCTGAAAAAAATATTCTTTAAAGAATATTAAAGGTGAAAAAAACATGAAAAGTTTCGGAGTTGAAAAGATAAAGAGTTTAAGGACAAAATTGGGGCTCACACAGAAAGAGCTTGCAAAACTTTCAGGAGTCAGCCAGTCTATGATTGCAAAAATAGAATCAGGGCTTGTCGACCCTTCATATTCAAAAGTTGTTGCAATATTCGACACACTTGAAACTGAGATGAATAAAAGAGACAACAGGAAAAGGGCAATACATATAATGACAAAAAACATCCTTTCTGCAAAACCGCATGAAAAGCTTGACAGGATAATCAAATCGATGAAAAACAAGGCAATATCCCAACTCCCTGTTTTTGAGAATGGAAAGCCAATAGGAAGCATATCAGAGAACATGTTTGTTGACTGGATTCAGAAGTATGGAAGCGGATTGTCAAGCATAAGTGTTGGAGACGTTATGGCAGAAAGCTTCCCGACAGTCCCCCACAACTCAGATATTGATGTTATAGCACATCTTCTGAAATTCTACAAAGCTGTTCTTATTGAGAAAGACGGAAAGGTTTCAGGAATAATAACAAAAGCCGATTTGATAAAGGCAATGAATGATTGAAATGCTGACTTACATATCTCCCTCATCAGGAATAGGGGGGACAATAAAAGAAAATGCAGAAGATTTCATAGTAGAGGAAATAATGCCTGACGGAAAAATCCTTGAACTTAATAAGAAAACAGAAAAAGAAGGCGAAGGGGAATTCTGCCATTTTGTTTTGCAGAAAAAAAACTGGACAACCGCCTCTGCTTTGAAAGAGATATCAAAAAGGCTCAGAATCAGCCAGAAAAGAATGAGCTCTGCAGGAACAAAAGATAGAGTGGCACTGACAACACAGCTTGCCTCTGCTTTTGCAGTTCCTCCCTCAAAACTCAAAACCCTGAACATCAAGGACATTACTATTAATGGTGCCTGGTCTGCTTCTGATAAAGTTAGGTTAGGGGAGCTTCTTGGAAACAGATTCAGAATCAAAGTAACAGGTTGCAAAGAAAACCCTGAAGGGAAAATAGAAAAAATAAAACAAGAGCTTAATGGAAAATTCCCGAATTATTATGGAGAGCAGAGATTCGGGACAACAAGGAAAAATACCCATCTGATAGGAGAAAAAATGCTGAAATCACAGTTTGAGGATGCAGCAATGGAATTTTTAGCAAATTCGGATGGAGAGATAAATGAAAGTGCAAAACAGGCAAGAAAAGAGTTGTCCGAAACACATGATTTTTCACTTGCATTCAGGAATTTCCCAAAGCATCTGCGCCTTGAACGCTCAATGCTCTTGCACCTTTCCGACAATCCAAATGATTACATTAATGCATTCAGGAAGCTTCCAAGAAGCATTCTTCTCCTTTTTGTCCATGCATTCCAATCACATCTTTTCAACCTTGAAGTCTCAGAAAGAATCAGGGAAAAGGCATTCACTCCAGAGGAAAATGAATATTTCTGCGAAACAGACACATACGGCTTCCCTGACATAAACAAAAAATCAGATTCAGGCTGGCTTGCAATAAGCATTATAGGCTCAGAAAGCAATACAACAGAAAGACAAAACAAATTGCTTGAAAAATTTGATGTGAGGAAAGAGGATTTCAACATACGCTCAATCCCTGAAATAAGCTCAAAAGGCAATTTCAGGACAATGTTTGCACCTTTGAAGGATTTTTCATTTAAAGAAAAAGAATTTAATTTCTCTCTGCCTTCAGGTTGCTATGCAACAACTGCTTTAAGGGAATTCATATGCGAGAAGAAGAAATAGATTTCCACACTTCAAAAAATGTCTTTTACAATTCAAACATGACATTCTGCAGAAGCTTCTGCTCACTTGCAGTCGGAACTCTAGACTCTCTGGACACAAAACTTACTATCCTTGACGCCTTCTCTGCCTCCGGGATAAGGGGAATGAGGTATGCAAAAGAAAACAACATTTCTTCAATAACATTCCTTGATTTGAAAAAACAGGCAATAACCCTGCTTAAGAAAAACATGAAGAAAAGCAAGATAAAGGGAAAAGCAGTACATGAAGAATTTGCAAAATTCCTTCTCAACAACAAAACAGACTTTGACCTAATTGAAATAGACCCATTCGGCACTCCTGTCCCCTATCTCTATGATGCCATCCGCTCAATGAAGTACAAAAAATCATTCTATCTTTCTGTTTCTGCAACAGACACCGCAGTTCTCTGCGGCCCTGAATCAAAGGCATGCATTAGAAACTACCATTCAAAATCTCTGAACAATGAATTCACCCATGAGAACGGCATAAGAATCCTTTTGAAAACAATACTTGAAAATGCAACAGAATTCAACTTTGGAATAGAACCAATTTTTTCATTGTCAAACAGGCATTACCTGAAAGTTCTTGTGAAATTAACACGCTCAGCAGATTTTGCAGATGAAAGCCTGGAGAATACCGGATACATCAGTTTCTGTGATTCGTGCGGATGGAGGGCTTCAGGAAAAACAGTAATAGAAAAATGCCCCAAATGCAAGAAGAAAACAATTTATGCAGGTCCTTTATGGTTGGGAGAATTGCATGACAAGAAAACTCTGCAGAGAATGAAAAAACTCAACAAGAAAAGAAACTATGAACATAAAGAGGAATTAGACAAAACAATCTCCTTGATGCTTGGAGAAATAGGAATGCCTCCTTATTATTACAATATTCATAAGATGTGCAAAAGATTAAATGCAAAAGAAGGACCAAAACTCGAAACCCTGATTACAAAACTGCAAAAGAAAAAATACAAGGCGGAAAGAACACACTTCTCACCTTTCTCAATCAAGACAGATGCTCCTTTTGATAAATTAAAGAAATCAATATAAAAAATCAGTATTTGAATTTCCTTTCATATTTTTTATGGTCAAACCATTCAAGGAGGACAGCAATTATCGTGACTTTATCCGCTTTAATTGTGTAAATCAATCTCCAGGCATTCGGCAAATCATATTTCCAGAGATTATCCACTTTATATTTTCTGACATAATCCTTAGACCATAGTTTTTTCGGAATTTTAATGCCACTGTATGGATCCTCTTTTAGATCATCAATCGCCCTGTTAAGAAATTCAAACAATCTAGGTTCTGCTCCTTTGCCTTTCTTTAAATCATCAAAAGCACGCTGAACTTTTTTATCTGCAAAGGCAACATATTTTCCCTTGAATTCACCTAATCACCAAGTCTTTTTCAAGCAGTTCCTTTACCCCTTTTGGATCCCATATCCATACTATCCTTCCATCCTTCTTATCGACATATATCTTTTTTGATTTTTCCAGATAATCCAGTATCAATAGAAATGTGGGATACATAATCTTCTTTGGAAGGCTCCTGAGTAATTCTGCTTTTGTCGGGTATTCTTTTGCTTTTTTTATTGCTTCTTCCACCATTAGCACAGTATCTAATCTGGGATAATGCAATACTTCCTGGACTGCTCTTGCTTTTGTCATTATTATCACCTATAAGTTTATATACTATATAATATTATACATTATATACATTTATATAACTATCGTTTTATTTCTTGAACTATCGTTCATTTTATAAAACCAAAATTCTACAGATGCTTTTTGATTTCCTCAGCAACCTCATCTATTTCAGGACGCTCCATCTTGATGAAGTGCTTTTCCTTGTCCCACCTGAATCCAAAACCATCACCCTTGAATCTCGGGTATACGTGGAAGTGGAAATGAAAGACCTCCTGCTGTGCTGCTTCTCCATCTGCAAGAAACAGATTTACTCCTTCGCATTTGTATTTTGATTTCCTTATTGCTTCAGCCATCTTTTTTGCTATCTTCATGACATGCATTGCAGTTTCCTCATCAAGGTCGGCAAGATAAGGGGCATGTTTCTTAGGAATAATCAGAAGATGCCCTTTGTTCACAGGCTCCAATGAAGGAAACACCATTACTTTTTCATCCTCATAGACAACACTGGCAGAAGCTTCGCCGGCAACAATCTTGCAGAAGATACAGTTTTCCTTTGATTCTTTTTCCATGAATCAGATTCTCATTTTATTTTTATAAACCCTAGTTTTATATTCTGTTTCCCTCTAGTTTTAATCATGGTCCAGGCCCTTAAGGAAGAACACACAACCATCGAACAAGTGGTTTTATCATTTTCAAAAGACATGGACAGCAGGATAGAAACATATACTGGAGTTGTGAGAAATCTTGAGGGTGAGATAAACCGCCTTAAAAAAGAGCGTCTTGAACTTGAAAGATTCGAGGCGGCAGGACTTCCTTCTGTAAAACGCAAATACGCCAAAGGAGGAAAATTGAAATCCCTTTACTCTCCAAGGCAGTTTAAAACAATCGAAGAGTATGAGGAACATATCAAATTGCACACAAGGGAGCTTGGTGACCTGAAATCTCTTTTGAATGCAATGAAAACTCTTAGAAAAGAATTGAAGAGTGTTGATATAAAAGAAATAAAGAAAGCAGTCCTCCCAAATGGAGAAATAAACGGTCTTTATCCTGAAGTGCAGAGAATTCTTGGAATATATGCCTCTTTTTCTGATGTTTTGAGAAATGCTGAGGCGGCAACATGGAAGCTGTCTGTTGAGCATGCCCCTGGAAGCCTGATTGCCCCAAAAAGAAAATTCACACGTGATGAGGCTCTCAATCTTGTTGAAAGGGGAAGGGAATCACTTGACATTCTTGAAAGACTTATGGTAAGGTTTACTGAAAAAGGAGGTGCTGAAAGGGATTATCTTGATCCCTCTGATACAAAAAAACTGCTCTTGGGTTTCACAAAGATAAGAGCATATTTTGACAGGATTGAAAATGCTGCGAAACAGGGAAAACTTGAAGATGCAGGAAAACTTCTGAAAACAGCAGCAAAAGAACAAAGGAAAATCGATGAAAACTACTACAAGGTAATGGTCGAAACAGAAACATCCAGATATGGATGGGAGGAGGCAGACGCCTATGAATTTTTCAAGATAGTTGCTGCTCCATATATTGATTATGCTGCAGCGGCAGCCCCTTTTGTTGGTGCAGTAACAGGTTTGTTTGGGGGACCAGGAGGTTCTGCTGCAGGAGCAAAAGTAGGAACAAATGTTTCTGCTGCATGGTGGGCATACAGGGGAGTTGACGGCATTGTAACGGCAGTAAAAAACGGCCATTTTTTTAGTATGGAATGCGCCCAGAGCATCGCATTGACTTTTTTATCAGCAACACACATACCCGGAGCAGACAAGTTGAGATGGATAAGGCCTGCAAGAGGGGCAGCAGGCATTGGTCTTATGGGCTCAATGGCATACCACGCAGGAATGGAGATAATGGACTCAAGGGAAAGAGGATGGTTCTTCACAAAAGGGCAGAGGGAAAGCTTTGCATTCTATGGAGGAATATTCGTGTTCAGTGCAGCAAGCATTCTTCCAAAGAGAATTGCTGCAAAAAAACTCATGGGGGATTTCAGGATTTTCAGGTCTCTTGCAATCAAAGGGGACAAAGCAGGAATTGCAGCCGGCAAAAAAAGATGGATAAAACTTGCAGACCTTGTTGAAAAGGCAGGGGATGTGTTCAGTTCCAGACTTATAAGAAGAGTTGTAAGAGATGCTACTGGTGAAATAACAGTTGAAATTCCTGGAAAAAGAAGGGCGGTTCCCAGAAAAACAAAGGAACCTGAAGTTCCAAAAACAAAAAAAGAGAAAAAAGAGGAGAAAAGGAAGAGAAAGGAAGCTGAAGCCCGTATGAAGTGTGAGGAACTTCTTTTAATTTCAGAAATCCCCAAAGAACTTCATGAAAAAATATCCAACCTTCCAGAAATTTTAAGAATGAATGAAAATGAAATTTCAGAAACACTCGAAGCATTTGAAGACAAAATTAAAATAATAACAAATTCAGAACTGGAAAACAGGGCGCAGATGACAAGACACGGACTCAATTTTTATGAGGATATACGGGTTTTACTGCTTGATTCTTCTGAGATATACAAGAGATTGGAAGTTCCTTTTCCTGAAGAAAGTCCCAAATCCCTGCCTGAATCTGAATTAAAGGATATTCCTCAAACAATTATCCATGCAAGATTCAGCACTTCGGATGCCATCAAGGTTTTTGAAAAACTTGGATTTGAATATATTGGCAGGACAAAAGAACATAAGCTGAAGCATCCTGATGGAAGAACAGTCATACTTCCTGAATCCAATGAAATCAAAGGAGGCACATTAAGTTCTGCATGCAAGCAGGCAAAAATCACAAGAAGAGCATTTGTTGAAACTGCAAGGGAGATTGGGATTATTACAGAAAAAAAGGCCAAGACAATGTTGGGTGGATGATTATGGAAAGAATAAAAGTCGAAGGTTTTAATGTTGAAATCAGGGAAGAGAAGGATTTTTTTACTGCACTGGTTGTTGAGCTTCCTGACTGCGGATGCAAAGGCAGAACCAGAGATGAGGTTATAAAAAAAATCGGGAGAGGGATAAGGAAGTATCTAGTTGCCTGGGCAAAGGAAAGAAGAGAGAAACTTGAGCGTAAGAAAGCAGTAGATGCTGAACCCCGCAGAAAAAGAAAAGGGAAAAAAGAGAGAACAAAGTAAGAAATTGCCCCGAAAGAATCAGGACTGGAGCATTAAATTGCTTTTGCGTTGAAGTGGAAGGAAAAAGATTATTTTTTACCTTTTTTTAACGTTATTTGCGGCGGAACAAGTGGTGGGGGCAGATCAAAAAGTCTGGCCGCCAGTGTTCCGTTTGCACTTCCGGTATAATTTATTGCATTAATAATCATTGTTGAGTAATTCATTGGTAATTTTCTGTTTTTCTTGTTTTTTCTCCAGGTTTTTTCAATTTCTCTTGCTAATTTTGTATCTTCTTTAGCAGTCAATGTGCCTTCAATTTTGATTTGGCCTACATTATCCAGATATCTGACCAGATAAGTATATTTTATCTGAATATCCTGGTTTTTTACCTCGACATCATCTATGGTAATGCCCACATTCATTGATTTTGTCTTTCCTCCTTTCTTTTCAACTTCCATTTTGTCTAATTTTCCTTCAACTATCATGAAATCACTTCATTTTCTTAGGTTTTGACATTAATAAATGTTTAACATGCTCTTCCCTGGTCTTGCCCAGAGGGGACGCAACTCTTCTAATTAATCTCCCTTCAGGAGTAATATATAATCCAAAATACTTTCCTTCCTCTCCAAAAAGATAGACAGAATCAATATGTAATCCATTTCTATTACCATAAATTCTCAGAACATCCAGCAATCCCCCTTCAGCTTCGTAGAGTGTCCAATAATCAAGTAGGTAAGATTTATTTTTTTCCCTAGCAAAAGCGATATAATGGCTTTGATCTGCAGTGGGAACCCCTCCAATGCCATACGCCTCCAACCCATTTCTTCTCAAAAATTCGGCAGCCAATCCATTAAGATGCGCACAGATACCTATATCTAATTTTTCACCTTTCCCCAACCCTTCCCGCATTTTTTTATATATCTCATTTGGTCCTGTGTCACCCCATCTTTCCCATTCTGATGAGAAACTGCTTGCATTCATCATTTCATAACTATAAAAAAGACCAGCTAAACCTGAGATACTGATTGCAGCAAGTATCTTCTCTTTTACTGACTTTTCCTTAAATGCATCGACAAATTCATCTAAAGTAGTGCTATTTCCCATTGACCTAAGTATCTCAAATCTAACGTTAGGAAGCTCAGGAAACACAGAATCTAGGTATCTTAATCTATTATCTAATTCTTCTTCTGTGCCGTATACCACTTTGACGTCTTCGGAAAACTCTTCTTTAGTTTTTTTATCTTCTTCATTTCCAAGAATATGCCTCGGAGCCAATAATGCGACTTTATAGGAGTTTGCCATCATGTTCGCAGCCTTGTATTTCATAAATGGCCTGTATTTACGTGTGGTCAATTCAGTTTCTGAAGACATCTCTAAATAGGTAGTGCTTTCGACCTTTATTGGGATTTCTATTAGGAATCCAAGGGTGTATGCTTCACCAAATATTTCGCTTTCCCTTCTTCCTGATATCGCAACTTTGGTCCCCCAAAGCGCCGAAATCTCACCACCAAGAACAACTTCATCAAAGAATACATCATGAGTCCACTCTGCATAAATTCCATTTCCTTCAGGCAGTGGTCCATGGACGCCAACAACATTTTGCTGGAAAAAGGGCCTTTTTTCAGTCCAATGCTGCTTATGTGCTTTTTGTGGACCCCAAGTAAAAGATGCTATGTCATAGAGTGAGACATTCCCAATGTTAAGTGAAAGTCCAACATCTGATTGAAAGTAACCTCCTCTTAATTCCCCTCTTGCTTCTTTACCATGTCTAAACAAACCGCCAGATCCTGCGAGAACCTTGAAGCTAAAGTTCTCAGATAAATGAGTGCCATATGATAAAGCCATATACGCCGTATGATAGAATTCATCTTCAAATTTAATTTTTTTTCTCCATGCTGTTAATCCGTCATTTATTATCATTTTAGACTCTGCTTTTTCGACTGGTCTTTTTGTTTCTCCTTCAAGCACTATGCCCGCGCTATAGAGCCAGGAAAAACTGAAGTCCCCTGCTTCGTGCAGTCCGCTGATGCTGGGTGAGAAAAAGAACTGACCGGTATCTATGTTATCCATAAAAAGTCCGCCTAACCCCAAATCTATCTCCAGTTGAAGTGGAGTAATCGAAATGCCGGCTTCCCCTTTCAACATAGTTCCGGCTTCAGTGGTGTATTGGGCAACCTTTCCAGGCTTCAGAGTTACTGGTCCAGCCATAAGAGTAATATGTAACTTAGTTATCTTAAAATTATTCTTTTCATTAAATTAATTTTAGGTTGAAGTGGGCCCTGGAAAAACCAGAGTCATAACAATATCCGTTTTCAAGACTCGGGACACGCAACACAAGACTCAAAACTAGAAATGGGCCCGCTGAGCCGCGTCGTCGTGTGTTTGGTGTTTACAGTCAAGGGTTTTACGTCATGAGTTTTTTTGTTTTCTGTTCCGAGTTTTGCAGTTTTTCTCTGCTGCTTTCCAGATTTTGTTTTATTCTTTTTCATGACATAACACCTCATCTTTTCTTTTTTATTATTATGGAATCTCCTTTATTTGCAAGAGTTCTGTTGTTTTCATCTAAGATTGAAATATTGAACAACACTTTTCCATTTTCAAGACTTTTTGGTAAAACCCTTACTCTTCCTGCTAAGATTAGAGTTGTTTCCTGAGATGCTTTTAGGTCTTTATCAAAATCAAAGAGATTATTTTCAAGTTGTTTTAATGGTTCTTTACTCGAATAATAAGGATGAATCTTTTCTATAAATTCTTTTTCATATGTAAGTAAGATTTTGGTATCTTTGAAATTTTCATCAGCAGTGTTCTTCACTATTATTGGAATTGCAAAACTTGAGTTTTCTTCAATTTCATTATCCCCTGTTCTCGGTACGATTGATTCAAGACTTTTATTTATATCTACGGGTGCTGAAGCTACTATTACTGTTCCAGTAGGCAAAGGAATTATCTGTCTTATTTCTACCTTTACTTTATCCTCTTGAATACACCCAGAAAAAATAATGGCGGCCAGAACAACTACGAGTAAGATTTTTTTCATTCTCTCACCTACTTTTTAACTCCCATACTTGTTTTATTTTTCTTTTAATTTAATTCTTTCGGTCATCCTCCTTGCTCCGCTAGACACACTCAAGAAAATGAGTGTTGTGTAGTAATGACCGGCAATTAACCAGCCTTCTACTTTCTAGCAAAGTCTTTCCTTTACATCCTAATCCCCCTTAATCATGCTCTTTTTGAGATTGTAGAGCATGCTTCTGACTTTTACAAGTCTTCCAAGAAAATCAATGTGTTCCCTTTGAGGCAGTATCTTCAGCTCATGCATCATGTCCAGCCAGAATTCAGTTTCATTTGCCTCAGAAATGCAGGTAATCACTTTCTGTTTCTGCTGTGCCTTTGATTCAAAAGCTCCCATCTCAGCAAGATTAGCACAAACAGAAGATGCAGAAGAAAGCAGCTGCTCCTTTGTTCTAATTGGTATTCTCTTTTCCATGAAGAAAACATACAAATCCTTAGAAAGCCTGAATGCATCATCATAAACTTTCAGATTCTTGAAATTCTGTGTCATTCCTCATCCACCTCTGAGTGGAACCAGTCCTTGTAACAATCTGCATCCCATTCTCCATAAAATTCCCAAAGTCTTCTTTTTTCATTCATTTCAACCAACCCCTTTCTTTGAATTTCATTCAAAACAGTTCATTTCCCATCAGACAAAACTTCGGAACTCAAAACCTGAGAACCAAAGGGAAATGACCTTCCCCGACCTCTCCTAGCCGGAGGAAGTTTTAGGCGAGCTTCAATCGCAGCCCGCAACTTTCTAGGGCTGAAAGAGGGAAGCGAGCAAACTTCCGACAGAAAAACTAGAAATGCATGAGTAAATGAGAAGCAGAACCTGTAACGAAGGCGAAAATGAATTTATTTCCTTCGGTTGTAGACCGAACCCAACAGGGCTTTGGGAATTAAATCATTTTCTGCCGTCCAGGAGTAAAGAGTTGTAATAGAAAGTCCTTTAAGGTTTTTTATAGAGTATCTATGTGGGGAGTTTAAAGAGTGGTTTTCATGGTAGAAAAGAAAGATAATGATGAAGTGGAAGTTCAAGAAAAAGATATTGCAGATTCTTTAGAACAGATCACGCCTTTTATTGAAGCACTGGCACCCAAGGTAATAGAATATCAAAAAGTTAGAGAACCGGTTATTAAAAGAGCTCAGATTATCAACTTCATTATAATGGCTTCTATAATATTATCCATTTCATTGCTTGCTTGGCATAGAGTAATTGATGGATCCGCAGTTACTGGTCTTATAGGTGCTGTTATAGGATACGTGTTTGGTGGTCTTTATCAGCAGAAAAATAATTGATTATATAATTGGTTTGATAATATTAGTTTTTGTACTTTCAATTGGATTTCTTTTATTAGGTGCATCTAAAGAATGGGCGATACAACACGGTTTTGTAGAAAGTGTAGAAATTATAGAGTCTAGCGAAGAAGCTCTTTCTTTATTTAATCCAGATCCATTGGAAATAATATTTATTATGGTGGTTATAGTTTTAGCATTAATTTATGGCCATAATCAAGGTTGGTTTAATCAAATAGCGTGATCAAAACACCGAAACCAATCTAAATCTAATCTTCCTTAACCTTTAAAGTTATATTTTAGGATGAAATCTGCATCTACAAAATGGATAATTTTCATTAAATAGATAAAATTCACAATTTTTGTTTGGTATCGGGAGTTTTTCAATTGCGTCTTCGATACTAAAAATTTTTCCATCCAATTTAGCACAATTCAAACATCCTTTTATACTAGATATTTTTACATTTTTGATTCCTTGTTGCTTGTAAAAGAGAAGTTCAAATCTGCTTGATTTTTGTAACATTTTAAATGGATTTTTTCCCTCTTTATCAAAATATATAGCCAGAGAATAATAAGCCATCTTTTTTTTATGTAAATCACTTAAATTTTTTATGAGTTTATTAAATAAACTTAATACTGCATTATTAAACTCTCTTTTATTACGAATCTTTCCTTTTAGTTCATGTTTTATTTTTTCATTCTCTTTTTTAGATAAGCCACCTAACCACGAAAGTTCGCTTACGACATCATTAATTTTATGCTCTTCATTCCAGATTTTTTCAATTTCATCTGCTTTCTCTTTTGTTACAATCATTCTTTTTTTGGAGGTTGGTGTTCTTCTTGAGTAATAAAAATTTCCACAAGATTTACACTTTGTTTTTCTTTTAGGAAATTTTTTAATTGGTTTATCACAATATGGACATCTCAAATTTTGATCTTTTCCCTTTGCCATGAAGAAATCACCGATATTTTAATCCTTTGGCTTTACCAACTTCATTAGAAATGGCATCATTTGCATTTTTTATAGTCTTCAGACCTTTATCAATCGTGTTAGTTTTTTTATTTATTTCTTCTACTATCCGCATCAAACTCTTAACTAAGCGCTCTAATTGTTTTACATCTCCCTTTTCAAGGTCCGAATCGTATTGAGTAGCAATTAAATAAGAAATAATCCCAACATTAGAATAACTAGTCAAATATACGTTTTGAGATATTGCGTAACTAGAGGTTTCAGGTACTAAATCAAATACAACATCTGGGATAGCGGCAATGCAAAAATCAGGTGTTTTAGACAAATTCTGATATTTTTTAACCTCATCTATTCCTTTTTTAACTTTTTGAATAATTTTTTTCTTTATTTTTTCTTGTTCCTCAACATCTTCTTTCTCTTCAAGTTTTTTAACGAGTTTTACAACATCGTGACATTTTGAATCTATGGGTAAATATTTTCCATCAGCTAATTTCCAAGCAAATTCAACAACAAGATTTCTTCCTAAACGTGTGTTCGTGACAACAACATTATTTTTAATCTGGTCTTTTATATATCTTTTCAGTATATGCTCTCCAGTTTTTCCTCTGGTTTGAACTCCACTAAATATACGTAGAAATTGACGAATTTGATCAACCATTTGTTGAACTTGGCCTAATCTATCTTGTTCGTTTTTTCTAGTGCTCTCCAACAGTTGAGCCAAACTTTCCTCCTTTTTAACTTGTAGTTTTTCTTGTAATTTTTCTCGTTCTTCTCTCGCCTTTTCGATATCTTCAAATTTTGTTTTAATTTCTGCCAGTTGTTTGTTGATACTCACTACTGTTGCTCCTGCCTCAGTTCCTAAAAATTCTTTTTTTCCTTTTTCTTTTCCGTAAAAATAACCTATTCCTAAACCTATGATAAAAAGAACAAATACCATAAACCAATCCACAAATTCCATAAGATTGCTTCTTCAATAAGAAATAAAAAGAATTTGGGTCCTTGGACTTGAATAAATTGTTTTACATTATCTTAAGAAATAACCGAAACCAATCTAAATCTTATTTTCTATATACTATCATGCCCCCCAAAACAGCACTAAAAGCGATCCTGTTCGACCTTGACAATACTCTAATTGATTTCATGAGATTCAAAAGGGAGACCGCCAGGGCCGCAGCCAGAGCAATGGTAAAAAAGGGTCTTCCTGACACCCAAGCCGAGATTTACAGAAAAATATTTGAGATATATGACCAGTATGGAATAGAATACCAGAAAACATTCTACAAAGTGATTTTTCCATACAAACTTGAAATAGGAAAAGCTGAAAGGATACAGCAGGCAGCCATAATCGCTTATCTGAAAAGGAAATTTTCAGTATTGAAGCCCTATCCTTCAGTCAAACCAATCCTTAAGATACTCAAAAAGAGATCAAAAATAGGAATAGTGACAGATGCTCCAAGAAACAAGGCATGGCAGAGGCTTGTTCTGTGCGGATTGGATGATATCTTTGATGTGGTTGTAACGACTGACGATGCAGGAAAGAAAAAGCCGCACAAGGCACCTTTCAACATTGCACTTTCAAAACTCAAGGTGAAAACTTCAGAGGCCCTTTTTGTAGGCGATAATGTTGACAGGGACATGGCAGGGGCAAAGAGATTGGGTATGAAAACATGCCTTGCGGAGTATGGGGCAGACAGAAGAAAGGTTAAAAGGGTAAAACCTGATTACAGAATTAAGGATTTCAAGGAGATAATTAAAATAATAATGGAAAGCAATTACTGATTTATATGACATCAATAACCTTCTACGGCGGCGTCAAGGAGATAGGAGGAAACAAAATTCTAATCGAAGACAGGGACACAAAAATCTTCCTTGATTTTGGCATGTGCTTCGGAAAGATGGGCAAATACTATGAGGAATATCTCAAACCAAGAACTGCAGCCTGCCTTGAGGATTTCATGGTGATGGGTCTTGTTCCTGACATTAAAGGGGTTTACAGGGGCGACCTTCTTACTCATATGGGAAGAAAGCCTGAAGAGCCTGACATTGATGCCGTATTTATCTCTCACGCCCATGCCGACCATATCAACCACGTTACATTCTTACATGAAGACATACCTGTTCACATGGGAGAGACTTGTTATGGGATAATTGATGCGATAACAGAAACAGGAGGAAGAAAGATTGATTTTGAGATTTTTGACTACAAAAACAGGCCGAACATAGACAGAAAATGCCCTCCTGTTCAGAGAAAAATAGAGAAATTCAGAACAGGGAAGAAAATCAAGGTCGGAAGCATTGAAGTCCAGCCCATTCATGTTGATCATTCTGTTCCAGGAGCTTATGGTTTCATTGTTCATACCTCCGATGGTACAATAGCATATACAGGAGATCTCAGACTGCACGGCGCCCACTCTGAGATGACCCGTGAATTTGTTGACAAAGCCGTTTCTGATGATGTTGATGCCCTTATCACAGAGGGTACTAGAATAGGGGACAAGACAAAGGGAAGCGAAAAAGATGTTTACACCAAGTCCAAGAAGGCAGTTTCAAAGACAAAAAAGATGGTTTTTGTTGATTTCAATTTCAAAGATGTTGACAGATTCAGGACATTTTTCAATATTGCAAAAGAATCCAGCAGGAAATTCATTCTAGGGTATAAGGAAGCCGCTCTTTTGAAAAGATATTCAGATGATGAGGGCCTGGATGTTCCTTCCCTGGATGACAAAAATATTGTATTATACCAGGCAAGAAAAGGAAGCGGAACATATATTGACAGGGATTATGGAAAGGCAGAAAGGGATTATTACAATGCCAAAAATGTCTGGAAAGCAGATGAAATCCATGAAAGACAGAAGGAGGTCGTAATGTTCATGAATTTCTGGAATCTGGGCAATCTGATTGATATAAAGCCGGAGCCGGGAAGCCTGTTCATTCATTCTTTATCTGAAGCGTTTAACGAGGAAATGGCCATCTCGGAGAAAAGAGAGAATAATTGGCTCGAGCGTTTCCAACTCAATAAATTACAGGCACATTGTTCAGGTCATGCTTCAGGCCCGGAACTGAAGGAGTTGATAGAGAGCATTTCAGCAAAAGAGATTTTTCCCATTCATACGGAGTATCCAGGGACCTTTAGGGACCTCAGTTCTAAGACAAGGATGATTAAGGAAGGGAAGAGGTATGAAATTTAAGAGAAATATTAAAAATAAAATATCAAAAATTGCCCAGCAAATAATAAATTGTGATAAAAATTGTGATGGAGTTTATTCAAACTTAAAGGAAGGTGTTATACCCAGAGGTCTTATTCTTGAAACAGAAGGGAGAAAGAGCAATGCTAAAGGTTGCATTGTTATAGGTATAAATCCAGGAAAAGCATCGAAATTCGAAAAGAACTATTATAGGGAAAAATATATTGAAAATAAAGGTTCTATTAATTATGAAAATTTGTTATTTTTATGGGAAAATGGTTGGAAAAATAAAAAGCCTGTAAAAAATTGTCAATATTTCCAAAAGCTCCGGAAAATCTCTAATGGATTGGGACTTAAGGGTCCAATCATCTGGACCAATTTGGCTAAGTGTCAGAACCAAGATCCACCATTACAGACAATTCGTACTTGTGTTGGTACATATCTAAAGAAAGAATTGGAACTTTTTCCTAGTGATTGGCCGATAATTGCTGCTGGTAGAGAACCATATATACTTTCCGCCTGTCTTTGCCCAAATCATATAATAATTGGTGTAACTCATCCTTCTGAGAGGAGCGGCCGATTTGATGATTTTTTTGATGAAGATAATATTTTATATAAAAAGTTCCAAATAAATCTAAATAAACTCTGGGATGGAAAACGGGGCGAAGCCATCTGGTTGGCAGATATCCGAAAAAAGAAAAAATAGAGATTTAGAGCTTGATTGAAAACGAGAGAAAGGTATTTAAGAGTCTTTTATCCATTTCTTCATTATGGATCGAAAAACAAATATCCATGATTTGAAAGAAAAGATCAAATTATTCTGCGAAGAAAGGGATTGGGACCAATACCACAACGCCAAGGAATTAGCCATAGGAGTAGTCACAGAGGCTTCTGAATTATTGCAGCATTTCAGGTTTAAATCTGGGAAAGAGATTGAAGAGATGTTCAAGAACGAGTCAAAAAGAGAGGAAATCACTGAAGAAATGGCGGATACTCTCTATTTTTTAGTCAGACTTGCCCAGAAATATGATATAGATCTCGTTACTGAGTTTAACAAAAAAATGGTAAAAAACGAAAAAAGGTATCCTGTGGAAAAGGCCAAAGGTTCGAATAAGAAATATACGGAGTATGAGAAATGAGATTATACGAAGGTACCGTAGCCCAATTTTCCGAAGACGTCATTCAAAATAAGATTTCAGATGTAATTGCAAAAAATTATCATGACCATTATGGAAGAAATGTAAGCCCTTCAGAAAAGAATTCATGGAATAATTCATTGAATTTTATGAAAAATGCTTTGGATTACTCAGATCTTAAAGATAACAAAATAGTAGTTGAATATGAGTTGCCTTATTCTGCCAGAAGAATAGATGTTCTGCTTTTTGGTAAGGATTCTGGAGACAAAGATAATATCGTTTTGATTGAACTTAAACAATGGTCAAATGAGAATGTTGAAGATAGTGAAAATGATGGAAATATAATTGTCGATTTTGGAAGATTCAAGAAGGAATACCCCCATCCTTCCCTTCAGGTAGAAGGTTATCACTGGGATCTTAAGGATTTTATGACTGTTTTTGAGGAGAAGCCCAAGATTCTTTTGAGTTCCTGTGCCTATTGCCATAATTATTCAGGCAAAGAGAATAATGTTTTATTTTACCCAAAATTTGAAAGGTTAATAGCAAATTTTCCCTTATTTTCTAAGGAGGATTTACAGAAATTAGGTGTTTATCTCAAAGATAGGCTTAGAAACGGTTCCGGACTGGAGGTTTTCAATAGGTTTATCTACAGTCCCATCAAACCTTCAAAGAAACTTTTGGATCATACAAAAGACATGATAAACAAGCAGCAGATCTTCAATCTGATTGATGATCAAATCACCGCATACAATGCAATAATGCAAAAGGCGAAGGAACTTTCTAAGACTGATAGAAAATCAATTATTGTAGTCAAAGGAGGCCCAGGAACAGGTAAATCAGTCATAGCCCTAGAAGTCATGGGTGAATTACTGAGAAGAGGAAAACAGGTTTTTCATGCAACAGGTTCTTCTGCATTTACTAATACTTTAAGGAAGATACTCGGAACTCGCTCTTCAAAACTTTTTAAGTTTTTCAACAGTTTTATGGAATATAAGGAAAATGAAATAGAGGTGTTGATCTGCGATGAGGCGCATAGGATACGGAAAACCAGTGAAAGCAGATACACCCCAAAACGTCTTAGGACAGGTGTTCCCCAAATAGAAGAACTCATAAGAGCATCCAAATTATCCATATTTTTTATTGATGAGTACCAAGTCGTAAGACCCACGGAAATTGGGAGTGTTGAATTGATTAAAAAGACAGCAATAAAACTAGGCGTAAGAGCTGAAGATATATCTGAATTTGAATTAAAGACCCAGTTTAGGTGTAGTGGATCTGATTCATTTTTACAATGGGTCGAGAACACGTTACAAATACGAGAATCCGAAAAACAATTCTTGACCAAAGAGGATAAAATGGATTTTAGAATTATAGATGATCCTCTTGAACTCAAAAAATTAATAGATGAAAAGAACGAGAAAAAGAAAAATAGTGCAAGACTCGTGGCTGGTTTTTGCTGGCCATGGAGCAAACCCAATAGAGACGGGAGCTTAGTTAATGATGTCAAAGTTGGCGCCCTGGAAATACCCTGGGAGAATAAGGATCAATTTTGGAAGTGGGCGACAGAAGACAGTGGTATGGAACAGGTTGGGACTGTTTATACTGCACAGGGTTTTGAGTTTGATTATATCGGTGTAATCTTTGGCAATGATTTGGTTTGGAACAAAGATACTCAAAAATGGGCTGCCAAGCCGGAAAATTCTTTTGATAAGATGGCAAAGAAAAACAATGAACAATTTACGGATCATCTGAAGAATGTATATCGTGTGTTGTTGTCTAGGGCGCATAAAGGATGTTATGTCTATTTCATGGACGAAGATACCAAAGAATATTTCAAATCAAAAATAAAGAAATAGATATTCATTATAGTTCTTTGGATCTATCCTTTACTAATTTTTGGGTTGTATCAACATCCGTAATAATAGAAGTCAATCCAAAAGAATACGTAAATCTACGATATGTATTTATTCAGTAACCTAGAATATTATTTTCTATGAGCAAGGAAAAAGAAAGATATAAACTTCTAATAAAATCTGCCATAAAACCCTTAGAGATAATTCAAGGAAACCCCATCCAATTATCTATAAAGATTAAAAATATTGGAAAAATGGTGTATCCTGGAGGAGAATTACACGATATAGATATAGAAGGAGGTAAAACTCATTATGTCATAAAAGGAAAACATAATATCCCACCAATCAATCCTGGTAAAACAGTCACAATCTTAAAGAATGAAAAATTAACCCCTTCCGAAGGGGGGTTGTGTTGGTTATTAGCAAAAATCACATGTAAGAATAAAGAATCAGAAACTCAATTTTATCAAGGAGGTGAACAGGAAGAGAACGTATTACATTTTAGTGACATGGAACGTATTTCTTGTGATTGGTGCGAATCTTTTTGGATAGAATCCCGTTTTGAACATTGGCAAAAAGAAAACATAAAAGAATCTAATAAGATAGCTGAGGAATCTGCTAAGATAGCATTAATTGTACTTTCACTAACAGGTATGCTTTTCATGTTTCAACTAGCTGATTTTCTTCTTAATCACGACTCCGAAATTGAAAAAGCATCTTTGGCACTTTTAGCCTCATTGATGGTGGTAATCGTATTATTTTTAGTAGCCATTACAGTTTTTAGAAAATCTAAAGAAAATAAAGTAAAAAAACCAAACAAAAAGAGATCAAATATTCAAGAAAGTAATAAAATCTTACTTACACGACTAGGATGGTACTTCATTTTACCTTTTTTACTGTTTTGTATGTTATTTACAACTCCTTTAGAAAAGAATTCCCTACAAGCTCCGGTAGAAGGACAAACAAAAATTCAAGAAAAGAATATTAGTATTCCTGTAAAGAGCATCATTGAAGATGTATTTAGGATCCAAGGGACTGAATGGCATTATGTGTGTTTTGTTGATAAGGGTGGAACGATCATTAGAGATAGCCAATCTTTACCTCAAGATTTTAATTGGAGTGTTAGTTTTAACAATAAAACTATCCTCTTCATTCCTTACAATAGTTCTAATTGTACAATAGTTAATGCTGACTCTATGTTTTCGTATCAATGGACTGGGCAGCCAAGAATAAACATTTCAGGTCGTGATATCAATAAAGCAGTTATTTTGAGTCCAAATACTGACGCTTATTCAACTCCAGAACCATTCAACTTTTTTATTAGGATGAGTATCTTCATCTTAGCATGGTATGGAGTCACTAGGCTTATTTGGTCGTATATAAATTATATAATATAATTCATACCCTTTCCTGCATCTGTTTAACCTTAGATAAGATTCCGTCTTCTTGGGCGGTGGTGATGCTGTCGTACAATTCCTTTCTATCGGTGTGGACGTAGACCATTGTTGTGGCAACATCACGGTGTCTGGCGAATTTGCTTGTCAATAATACGTTTCCGTTGTTCTTTCTTGCATGATTGGTTATTGCGTAGTGGCGGAGGGAGTGAGGAGTCAATCTGTGGAGGAGTTTCGGGTTCTGGCCTTCTGAATATCCATACGTCTCGTCAAGTTTTGCCTTTCTAATCGTCTTTACGAAAACATTCCTTGCCTGGTCAGGGGAAACATATGGCACTTTTCTCCTTGTGAGATACAAATCAGCCCAGAAGATATACCCTCCCCTCTGCATTATCTCGTCGCTGTATTCGCTTATGTACTGCATTGTCTGCTCAAACAGCTCCATGGGTATAAGCAGATAGTCAGTTCGCTTTCCCTTCTCGGTGTCGATTCTGAGCTCGCGCGTCTTTAATCTTATGTCTCTGACGTTAATTCGCACTGTCTCCCCAATCCGCAGGCCCATTACCGCCTGATAGCTGAAAAGCAGCGTATATTTCGGGTCATCAAGGAAGCTGAAGAACAATTCAAGCTCCTCTTTTGTAAATCCTTTATTCATGCTTCCGTACTTGGGCTCTCTTCTCCTTGTGAACCTTCTTTTCCTCGCATTTGAGAGAATCATTATGGCCCTTACCAGTCTCTGCTTTGGAAGATATCTGCCCAAGAATTCAAGCATTTCCTTTGCTTCTGGCCATATAAGCTTCGCTTCGCGTCTGGTCGGTTTTTGGGAGTCTGATTTCATCAGGGCCCAGACAGTTCGTAATCCAGACTCTTCATTTTTGGCATGGTTTTCGGTCTGGCTGTTTTGTAGATTTCCCTTCGTAAAACCACTAGACTCTGGACACGAAACACATGACGAAAAATGTAGAATGGGCCCGCTGAGATTTGAACTCAGGACCTTTCGATTTCAAAAAGCAATTTTTGGTGAAGGTTTTTAGGCATCCAAAAAAGCTTCTATCAGTCGAACGCTCCAACCGTTTCAGGATGCGAAGCTTCCTGTAAATTGTGAAGGAACTTCACACCTTGCTGAGCTACGGGCCCGATAAGGGTTTATCTGGTGGCAAAGTAGGTTACCACTAGGATGAAGGCAATCAATATGGCAGAAAATATAAGCTCTTCCATCATCAGAACTATATTAGAACCATTTGGTTTTTAAAACCGTTTTGGACTGATGTTTCTTCATGAAAATTGCTATTCTTTCAGACAGCCACCTTGGTTACACCCGTTTTGAAGATGATGCATTCAACCAGACAAAGGCTGCATTCCTTGATGCACAGGGAAAATCAGATATAATTCTATATGCAGGAGACATATTTGATGTTAAAATCCCAAAACTTGAAACACTGAATCAGGCTGTGGAAATCCTAAAAGAAGTAAAAATACCCGTTTATGCAATCCATGGAAACCATGAAAGAAGAAGCAAGGAGATGATAAACCCAGTACAACTGCTTTCAAAGATGGGATTATTGAATTACCTGCATGGGGATTCAGCTGTTTTTGAGAAAAATAATGAAAAGCTGCAGGTGTTCGGCCTTGGAAACATACCTGAGGATTATGCAAGAACTGCCTTGAAAAAATCAATGGAGAATTTCAAGCAGGAAGATGCATTCAGAATCCTTGTCCTTCACCAGACAATAACTGATTTTGTTCCTGGAGGGGATGAAGAATTGAAGGTTGACGACCTTGAACCCCTTCCTTTTGATTTGATTGTAAACGGGCATATCCATAAAACAATGGTAAAGATGGGTGGGAAATTACTTATTCCGGGAAGCATGGTGTTAACACAGTTAAAAGAAGATGAAACATCACAGAAAGGGTATTTCCTTTATGACACTTCAGAAAAAAAGCATGAATTCATAGGGATTCCTTCAAGAAAATTCATTTTTGAGGAGATTGTTTTTGAGGATGCAGGAGTTTCAGAGGTAAAGGAAAAGCTTGAATCAAGGATTTCAGAATTAAAAAAGGAAAATCCTGAAGCAATAATAAGGATTAAACTGTCTGGGAGTTTAAGAGAGGGGATAAACACAGGAGATCTCGGGCTCTCCCCACCTGAAAACATTTATCTTTCAAATGACCTGAATGTCACTGATTTGAAAGGAAGGCTTGAAAAGATAAGAAAATTGAGGGAGGAAAAACTGTCAGTCAGGGAAATTGCAATGAGAGAGCTTGAAGAAAAAACAAAAGGGAAAATCACAGTGTTCAAGCCGAAAGAACTTTTTGAGAAGCTTGATGAGGGCCCTGAAGAGGCACTGCAGTACCTATTGAGTGGTTCAAATGACTAAACTTCAATTGGCATTGGATTTTTCAAAACTGAAGGATTCATTGAAAGTTGCAAGAAAAGCATCGAAATACGTTGATTGGGTGGAGGCAGGAACCCCACTCATAAAATCAGAAGGGTTGAAATCAGTTAAAGCCCTGAAAAAGGCATTTCCGAAAAAGAAGATAGTTGCCGATATGAAGACTATGGATGTCGGTGCGTTTGAGGTTTCAATGGCTGCTGATGCCGGAGCGGATGTTGTAACTGTTCTGGGGGCAGCAGATGAAGCGACAATACAAGGGGCAATAAAAGAGGGAAAAAAGAAAAAAGTGAAAGTTGTTGTAGATTTAATCAACACTCCTCAATCAAAATGGAAGAAAATAGATTCAATGAAGCCTGACTACATTGCAGTTCATGTTGGGATAGACCAGCAGAAAAGAGGAATAGACCCTTTGAAGATTCTTAAAAAACTAAAAGTGAAAAGCAGGATAATCATTGCCGGGGGAATGAACAAAGAAAGAGCAAAAAAGGCAAGAGGAGTCGAAGTAATCATTGTGGGAGGAGCAATAACAAAATCAAAAGACCCGAAAAAAGCAGCAAAAGAGATAAAGGAAGTTATTTGAGTTCGAATTCTATTCCGTACATTGTAGTCTCAGAGCTAAATTCATCCTTGTAGGTATTGACATAGAGTATTGCATCCCCAGTAATGTTTTCAGGAACTCCGCTGAACAACAAACCCTCTTCAACGTATGCAGTGGGATAAAGCTCTCCTCCGCTTATGTAGCTCTCCCTTTCCCCTTCAAACTGTTTTCCATCAACAACAAGCACAGCATCCTTGACATTAACATATTTCACGCTTGGACCTGCATTCTTTATCATTATCAGAATCTTGTAATCATTGTAAAAGCCGTCATACTCCCCTGCACCGACAACAGTAAGTTCAAGGCCGTTCAATTTTTTCGTGACGTTTATCTCGTCCATCTCTTCTGAAATTTTTTCCTGGGGAGGGCTTACATAGCTTTCTCCATGAAACACCCTTCCATCAGAAGTCGTCAGTTCAACAGAGGCTGTTCCAGAATAATCACCTGAGCTTTTAACATCTTCATATGGAATTGTCCAATTGTATACCAAACCGCCATATATCCCTTCAGATTCAAAATCCTCCTCTAACATCTGAAAACTTGAATTATAGAGTACATTTCCGCTGTTATCTTGTATTGTAAAGTTGGCAGAACCGTTTACAGCCATGCTTCTGTAATATTTGTTATAAACAACTATCTCTGCACTGTAATTGAATTCCTCACCATAAAAATCCTTAAAATTCTCAGTAACGTACAATGAAATTCTTTCAGGTTCTGGGGGCGGAAGATCTTTCATCTCAATTTCATGAGGCTCTGCAACAACCTTCCACTCTTCCCCTATACATCCTGAAAAAAGAAGAAAAACAGCAGCAAAAACAATCAAATTACCCCTCATGTCCCCCCTCCATTGTCACTTTTGAAACTACAAAAAATAGAATTATCACCATAAGAAGAATTGCGCTTGCAACGAACCCCACCCCAAGAATGTTCACTTCTTCTGATTCAACTACGATTGGTTTTTTATTTATCATTGCATCAAAAATGTTGAATTCGGCAGTATTCCCTGAGATTTTTTCTGCCTGTTCTGCCTTGATTATCTCCCCAGGCATTTCCACTATATATGTTATTTCAACTCCTGTGTTCTCAAGCATCTTCACACTTGAAACAGAAGCGTTTGAATCATTGAATTTTCCCCCACTGTAGCCTGAGTCGTATCCTGAATTAGGGTAGTTGTAGCTGTATGAGTCAGGAGACATCTGGGGCATCTGATTAACTGTAAGCCTGTATTTTTTTGTGAAGAACTCATTTTTTACCTCGAATTTATAGAAGGAATTTTCAGGAGTGTAATGCTTGCTCACTGTTATCACGCCATCCTCATAACTGCACAATATCTCAGGGTCCATCTCTCTTATTTCATCACACTGCCCTTCTATTCCTGAAACATTTGCTTCATATTCATTGTAGCTCTCAGCATAGCTTGTAAGAACGCTCATATCTGTTTCTTGTGTTATGTCAGCACTCCCGTCTGCATGCTGTACGTGTGTAGTTGTAACGCTGATGCATCCGAGAAAAAGTAGGAAAACAGACAACAGAGAAAAAGACTTCATTCAATCACAGTTTTATTCTATTAAAAACATTTTAAAACATTATGCAAAGGGATTTTAATCTTAATTCTGCTAGTAGTGTCTTATGGCAAGGAGAAAGCTGAAAATAAAGTACAAATACGATTTCTCCCCCGACCTCCTAAGGCCAATGATGGAGCTCAGGATGGTCATAGAAAGCGAGGATGTCTTTGAATTCTTCTCAGAGCATAAATTGGAGGAAGAGCCAGCATTCCTTGAAAAAAAGGCAAATGCTGCAATAGGGCTTACAGAATCAATACCCATAGAACAGGCTTCAGGTACAAGGATGTCTTTCGAAAGCACGGGAAAAAAAATACACAAGAACTACACTCTAACTTACTACAATCCTTCAATGAAAAAAGCAGAGGTGTTTGTTGGCTCTGTGGACCTGCAGACAAAGGACATCACACAGCAGGTTATAGAGGAGTCCACAGGCATGGCTTCCACATACAATATCTATTCATATGTGGTTTCCCCTCTAATGGTTGAAAAGGTGGACCCGAGGATACTTGAACAGATACTCTCTGAGAGGGAATACGGCACCCCTCCTGATTTCAGCGGGGCTGCTGCAGTTGTTGTTTCTTCAGGGGAAGAGGAAAAAGAAAAAAGAAAGATAGTTTCTGCAAGGGAATCACTTATCGAGACTTTGAACAGGAAGGAATCTCTTGAAAAGAATATAGATATTGAGATAGTAGCTGTTGACTCCGTCATCGCATCCCTAAACAAGGGAAAAAGCGTTAAAGAGGCCCTGAAAGGCCTTGGACCTGTTTCTAGGATGAGATACATGATAGTATATGAAAAAAAGAAAATATCAAAAAAACTGATTGTAGAGCTTCTGATGAAGGATATGAAATTCCTTAAATCAGTAAAAAAAGAGCTTTCAAACCTCTCTCTCGACGGTTTGCTGTCAATACTGAGGTTTGCAAGGAAGTCTATTTCTTAGCCCTTATCTCTCTTCTCTTGGGCCTGAAATTCTTTGGCTTTGCTCCGCATTTCCTGCACTTTTCTGCTCCTCTCTTATTTCTAGTCTTGCACTTTCTGCATATGACTATGTTCATCAGTTCTGCGTCTGCTTCCGGAAATTTACCCATAAAAATACCTCTAATATCAATTTTGAATTCTAAAAACAAAAGAATTCCCCATAATTGTGAGAATATACATCCTGGAAAATGTTTTTAATACCTATGTTGCCATTTTTATCTTTACGCCTTCGCTGTAAGGCAATGCCTCAGTAGCTCAGTTGGTTTGAACGGAGTTCAACGTCTTCGTTACTTTGGTCTGCCTCAGTAGCTCAGTGGTTAGAGCGCCTGTCTTGTATAATTCTTTTTATTCAAGAAAACAGGAGGTCGAGAGTTCAATTCTCTCCTGAGGCTTTGGTGAATTAGATGAAAATTGGTGAACTAAAGCCTGGAACAGGCAGTGTGACACTGGAAGCAACCATCTCAAAGATGGATGAGACGAGAGAAATCCAGAAGTATGGAAGAACACTTAGAGTGGCAAATGCCACACTAGAGGATGATTCCGGTTCAATCACTCTTGTTCTATGGAATGAAGCAATAGATAAGGTAAAAGAAGGAGATAAAATAAAGATAGAGAATGGATATGTCAATGAGTGGCAGGGGAAAGCCCAGCTGACCCTTGGGAAATTCGGAAAAATGGAAGTTATCTAGTTTTCCGCCACTATTGTCCCTTTTTTATTTTTCAGGGTTATTCTACCCTCAACCGCATTCATACTTATTCTGCAGTTGGTTTCCTTAACAATAGAGTTATCCATGTTTGAATACCTGACTATTCCCCCATTCTCATCAACTTTCACAGGAACATCTACTTCAATCTCCCTTAAATTGCCGTCACCCATTGCACACAATTCCTTTGAAACAGAATGGATTTTCTCTGCAGATGCCTTGAATTCCATCAGTTCATATGAAGAATCAGCCATTTCCTTTATCTTGTACAATGAGCCCACAGCAAGAGATAACAAAACAAGTGCCACAAGGGAAACAGTCATATATTCAAGTGTTATCTGACCTCTCATCTACACACTTTCTGCTGTTCATCGCAGTCTTCTGAAAGGCAGTCTGAATCCTCTAAACATAAATCCCCTGCCTTTCCTTTTGTTGCTGTTTCCATTTTTTCAAAAATCTCTCCGGTTTCCTCTTCTATTTCTTCTCCGCCTGTCTGTGCTGTCTGTATAAGCTGGGCTGCAACAATTGCTACTACTGCTAGGACAACCACAATCAGAATCAGCATTTCCGCGGAGAGTTGACCGCGTTTTCCTCCCATTGATTTCTTATAAGAAGACAACATTTTAGTATGTTTTGCAAAGTGGAATTAGATGATAAATAGTTTTAAAAAGTGTTTGATTGTATATATAATGCATGAGTAATCAAAGGAAGAAAGATACTAGAAAAAAACCTCAACCTAAAAGGCTTGAATTCAAGCAAGGTTTCGGAAGAAAGGAAGTAAGTTTGGATACTCTAGATAGTTCTGGTTGCATTGTTCCTCAAAGACCAACTTTTATTCTTGAGGCGGACAGGCCCACAGGTAAATCAGTTGTTGAGATTGCAAATACCAAAGATGCAGAGGAAAAAGTAAACAATATTGCAAGAGCATTGTTTGAAGCAGGCGCTGGATCAATCGTAAATGCATCGGACATATCAAATGTTGCTAATTTCTGGAGGTATATCTTTGAAAGAAATCCTATTAAACCAAGTCCTTCGTTCAAAGCAAGAATGGAAAGTCAAGGTCATACTCATCATATCCCTGATAAAAGCCAATCTACAGGTAGTATAAGTCCGCTTATCACAGCAGAAACAGACTTCTCAGCTGGTGTGAGGCAGTATATTGTGGATAGATTTTCCCTGCACACTATCTCCTATGCAGTTTCTGAATTTGCAATAGAATCATGTATTAATGATTTGAGAAATGAAGATGAAAAAGGAGAAAAAAATCCTTTGGATGTAAGAGTAAAGGCAGCAGCCGCTTTGATTGAAGCTCATGAAGCAGGGGTTTTAATTCCTGGAATGGAAGTTCCAGAAGAAGGATTCATTAACAAGAAGAACGGCCTTGGATTCCAAATGTCAGAAGATGAAATGTTGCAAGGAAGCATGCAGGGTATTTCTACAAAATGGGATTATTCTATTGCCGGATCCAGGAATCCCCTTAATTTTATGGGTAAAAATACCAGAAACTGGAAACCTGGCAGTGTTCCTTGGTGGAATGTAGATATACGGGGCAGGATAGGAGAAGGAAAACCTGGTGTTGACTATACTCCTTACAAAAACTTCAAAAGTGAAATTATCTACGTTAAAGACAAGAAAGAATTGAAAAAAATAGATGCTTCAAAAAGACCTAATGAAATATCCCATTATATCCATGATGAGGTGCTTGTTGTTGAAACAAAAAACGGAAGAGTTACCATATATGAAGTTGACGAGGAAAAAGCAGAAAAACAGAAGAAACTACAGTCAGTTTCAGCAAGAAGAGTATACTGTCCGAGGTGTGGTAGAAGCGGGCTTAGGGGATCAGGCTGCTATAGTTGCGGAACAGTACTAAAATGAAAAACTTTAAATATAACTTTCGGCATAATATAATTACGGTGTTGGAATGAAAGCGGTTATCGGCCTGATGGGGGCCTTTGTGGATTTATTGGTATTCCTTGTATCTCTTTCGGTAGTTCTAGTGCTGGGTATGGACATTCTATCAACAATGATGTAGCTATCTAATGTATGAAACGTCTTCAGGAGGTCCTGCCTCAGGTGAAGGCACTGAATGCTTTTTTATCTCCTCCTCAATCTTCTTAAGGACTTTTTCGCTCATTTTGGCTTTTTTCTCAAGTTTCTTGATATTAATTTTAGTTCCAAGATATTTTGAAAGAAGAACAGTTATGTTCTTTGCCGCTGTAGCATCAACATAAGCGCCGTGAGTTTCGCCCATTATGCATATCCCATTCATCCTCCTTAGTTTTGCAAGTGCAGGAATCAAACCCGCGGCACCCACTATAGAGCCCTTTGTCTGTCCGAAAACAACACCCAGTTTTGAGAATTTTCTCTTTAATTCTTTTGAGCCCGTAGCCCCGTATATACTGTTTTTCTTCTCTATTTTTCCTGTGCTGTATCCACCGACAGTCAAAACAGTGTTTATCTTCATCTTTTCACAGTAATCGAGAATAGCACCAGCAACTTCATACTGTCCTACGCTTGAAACTGCCTGGACATCACCTATAAGAACAACAATATCATTTTTCTTTCCTTTTATCTGATAAAACTTGTTTTTAATCAATCTCAGACCGCCCTTTTTTGTCATGAACACCTGGTGGGGAAAATGATGGGAATACAATTCTGCAATTTTCTTACCTGAAAGCTCCTCTATCATATGCCTTCCAACAAGCCTCCCTATCAAACCTATTCCCGGAAGGCCAGTAATCAATATAGGATTCTTGAGTTTTATCTTTTTCCTCTCTCTTATAAATGTTCCTTTCATACCAATCCCTTCTGTTTTCTTCTGTAATCACCATAAGGGTCGTTAGGATTGAAATTCGGAGGATGGGCTGACAATGTCTTTCCGCAGTGTTTTTCATCCAATGTATACTTTTTACAAACCCTGCAGACCATCATCTTTTTCATTCCTTTACCCTCTCAAAGCTCGTGGTGCAGTTGTTCTTCTCAGAAAAGCTTTTTATTTTATCCATTACCTGCGAAAGGATCTTTTCGCCTTTTTTATAGTCCTCAGCAGTAATGGTTATCTTGTAATTCGGAGCTCCGAGATAATGAATATCAACGCCTGTTTTCTTTACATCCAATGCATTTTTGACAGTTTCAATTCCTTCAGTGCCGTAGCATGTAAGCTTCAGCATGCACTGAATCTCAACAAGACTTTTCTTTATTGATTTTTTTGCAAGTTCAACAATGTTTTTCTTAAGTGCTTTAGGAATATCTATGTCTTCAAGGGCATCCTCGCCGTCAAGAGCTGCCTCAAAACAGGAATACACATCCTCATACTCCTTTTCAATCGCCTTTCTTGCATCTTCAATAGAAACGGAAGCCTTTGACATTTTGATTGAAAGCCCGAGAAGCTTTTCCCCTCTTTTCTCTGATTTCACAAGAGCAAGTTTCTTTCTTTTTTCATCTTCACTTACTCTTTTAAGTGAAACATCGACCTGCTGTTTGCTTTTGTCAACCCTGTAAACCTTAACTACGTGCTTCTCGCCTTCTGAAATGAATTCGTGGATGTTCTTAATCCATCTTGATGCCACTTCAGATATGTGAAGGAAAGCCTCCCTGTTTTCATATTCTGGAAGAATGCAGAATGCGCCGTATGGAAGTATTTTCTTTATTGTTGCAAGAACGAGTTCGTTTTCCTCAGGAAGCTCCATCTATTCCATCTCTTTTACTATTTCCCCGAGGATTACAGCTTCCCCACCTGCAGTTTCTGCAAGAACTTCATTGCATTTAGTGCACAAAACCCTGTTTGCAGTGTGGCTGAACACTTTCTGAACATTTCCGCATTTACATTTCACTTCATAAAACTTTGATGCCATAAAAATTACCTCCAATTTTTATATTTGAAATTATAAATTTCAATACCATAAAAATCAACTATGATTTAAGCTCAAGTTTTTTCTTTGTTCTTCCGCCTACCACTCTTTCATGCTTTTTCTTGCACCCGTGGCATTCAAGAGTAACTTTCTGTCTTTTCCCCTGTTTCCTTACTGTTTTTTCGCCTGCTCTTTTTCCTCCATGGCCTTTCAGCTTTCTCTTGTGCTTTCTGTTTCCCTCGGCAAGAGTTCTGCCCCTGCCCTTGCTTGCCATTCTGACTTTGTGCTTTCCGTGCTTTCTGCAGAATGGACAGTATGCGTTAATCTCTTTTGGAAATTTCATTTCAATTCACCTACAAAAGTTCTGCCATCTTTGCCTTTAAAAGCCATTCAGCTTCTCCGGCAGGCAGCAGTACCTCTTCTCCCTCCTTGAAAGGTCCGTAGAGGTCATTATCAATACCTTTGTACTGTTCAATATGCTTAATTATCCGTACCGTTTTCTTTTTAACATCTTCCTTTTCCTCTTCAGTGGATATATCCATGCTTCCCCTGTATTTCTGTATCGTTTTTGAGAGTTCATCCACCATTTTCTTTTCCTCTGAAGTCAGTCCCTTGCCCTCTGTTTCACCTCTGAGAGCCATGAGAACCATCTTTTCCTCTCTTTTTGATTGTATGCTTATTATTATCTTTTTCATGTTTTCATATTCCCTTATCTCGAGTATAGACTGGGATTTGACCGCACTTTCTTTTTTCTTTTTAAGAAGCTCAGAAACCTTCTCGTAAAAATCATCTTCAAGAGGCGTTATGGCTGCAGACTCCATCTCCTTTTTCTGTATCTCCCTAAGATTTGAATAGTTAAGCAATTTGCTCCTCCCCAGTTTATTTCTTCAGACATCTTTAAATTCCTATTTCTTTCCCCTCGGGCCCTCAGTGCTTGATTTTTTGCTGAAGGGAGTATCCCCCTTGACTGTCTTCCTCAAAGATTCAGCCATAGGGGTTTCCTTTCTTTTTTTTCTTGCAACTCTTCTTTTCTCAACAGGGACTATCTCCACTTTGCCGTATTCTTTCTTCTTTAAGCCAAGAAATTCAGCTATCTTGCCGACAATAAAATGAACAATGGATGAAAGCACTCCTCTTTCTTCGGACACCCTGTACATCATTGTGGGAGGCATCTCACCGCCTTTCCTGTCCCACTCGCTTCTCTCGCTTTCAAGACACGAGCCGCACAGCCTTTTTCCATTGTAGAAATAGGCGGTTGTTAGAACCCTTCCGCATCTCTCGCATGTTTCGTGTATCGTCCTGTTTTCAAGGTAGTCATCTTTTTTCCCGGGTTCTGTCCTTTTTTCCTCATCCCTTAAGTCCATGATGCAGTACTGGCAGTGAAGCTGTCCCCTGTACATCTGCATTTCAGTTGTAGGGAGATACATTCTGCATCTGTTGCACTGTTTATTCATCCCATAGAATAGACAGCTTGAGCAGTAGTATTGGCCGTCCTGGGCATATTCACCATGGCCCTCCCTGCCACAAAGATAACATCTCATAAAAAGAAACTGAGAGGCCTATTTACGTTGGCCTCGCTCCTTTTGGCTTTGTAAATTTGATAAGAATCTCCATCAGTTTTTTACGGTCGATGGCCTCAACTGCTTTTTTCAGGTCAGTTTCGATGTAACTTTTTGGAAGTTTAAATTCCTTTAATTCTTTAACTAAATCAGAATACATCTGATCATAGAGCCATCTCAGCTTTATTTTTGATTTATTTTCCTGTATTCTACTGTACAATATTCCCACTTCTGTTGGATCTTTTTTCAGTATTTTTGCAAGCTCTTTTCTTACACCATCTCTCATATATTTTCTTGCTATCAGAAGTGTTATGTCAAATTTAAGTTTCTTTTTTCCTTTTTCATAACTTAATTCCATTGGAAGCCTGATTTTGATAGAACTTGTAACTCCTCCAACCCAAAACTCGAATGTCTCAAGTTCAAATCCGCTTTTCTTTGCCAATTTCTCTTCCTGATAATAATCTCTTGTTTCATTTATCCATCTGTAAAAATACCTTCCTACTCTTCCTTGAAGGCCTCCGCCTGCATCCCTGAATCCAGGGATTCCATATAGCTTTTTTGTAAATATATTTGCAAGATCGCCCACGTTAAGCACGTATTCTCTTCTTATGGCGCTGCTCCCCTTTTTCTCTTTCATCAAAAGCCTTTTGTCTATAAGAAAGATGTACTTTTTCTTTTTACCCTCGAATTCAAGAGGGATTATTATAACTTCATCATTCTTTCTTTTTCTTTTCGGGCCTTTTCCATAAAGTCTGGTAACATATCCCTTCACTTTTTCCATTCCCTCTTCCCCTTCAATTCTCATAGAGACAAGCTTTCCTGTAAATTCATAGGGAAAGCGCATTCTCTTTCCTCTGATATCCTCTTTCTTTTCCTTAGCCCTGGGAGGAGGTTCAACACGTGTAATAGTTGCCTTTTTCTCAGGAGCTATAGGCTGGGGTGTTGCTTTTAGAAATCTTATATAATCCTTTCCAATGCCTTTCAAATCCCTTTTAGCATCCTTTTTAGGAACAGTATACTTCAGAACCCATCCCTGCATCAGTGTTCTGGAATAAAATGTCATACTTGTTTCAGTTTCAGGGCCTGGAGCCCATCCTTTTTTTGGAAGTTCATCATAAGTTCCGCGTTCTTCAACCATTTCAAATCTGCCGCCCATATGCCATTACCTCACTATAATTAGTGTGCAGAAAATATTAAAAAGCGCGTGCAACCTGAAGACTCAGAAAATAAGAACAATTTTTTGAAAATAAAAAGAAAAAAGAAAAAAAAAGAGAGAGAACTTTACTGTGTTCTCTTGAGCTGTGCAATGAAGTCTGATGCTGCTTCGAGTGTATCTTCAGCCTCGTAACCAGCAACTACGATCTTCTTGCCTGCAACGACCTCTTTCACAATCTTTGGGTTCTCTGCGCTGAGGGTTTCCCCTGCATCTTCGAGAAGTCCTGCTGTTACTGTGTTTACAACAGGTCCACCGACTGAGACGAGTACGTCGGAATCAACTGCTTCGTTATCAAGGATAACGAGTGTTCCGAATTTGTCGTATCCATAAGGTATTGCTGCATCGACTGTGTCTGCACCGACAAGTTCGTCATCCACATAAAGCTGTGCTGACATACCTGAGGTGTCACATGTAGGTTCTGCTGCTGTACCGACAGCGCATGTACCTTCACACATAATCTCAGCAACCTTAATGTTTACATCGTTGCTTGTTGTCTTGTCTTCACCTTCCTTCATGGTCCACAGAAGTGTTCCTGATTCTGTTACACCAGATTCTGATGATGACAAGTACAGCTGTGCGTGCGCAAGCTCTCTTGCAATCTTGAATTCGACTGCTGTGTCATCCTTCTCTTCAAACACAGAGCCTCTTTCAGAGATGTAGCCCTCTTCCTGGCTTGCATTTTCTTCCTCTACAGGACCTGCATAGATGTATCTTGCCTCGTCCTCTTCCCACCAGTTTCCACTGTTGAAGTCAAAGCTTGCGTCAGAGCCGTTCTTAGCGTTCAACGGGAATAGGAATGCATCCCAGAAGTCATGTGAGCTTCCTGTTCCTGCTTTCTCTGATACAGCGAATACAAAGCTCATTTCTGTTGGAGCTGTTGTAAGGTTTACTGCGCCGTAGAAAGTATTGTCGAGTGCGCCAGGGTTTGTAGTACCGAATGCATCTGAACCGTTTGCAACGATAATCACACCACCGCCGAGCCAGTTTGATTCACCGTCTCCTGCAAGTGAGTAATCGATTGTCAAAGGTGCCAGATACTCAAGTGCAACGTGCATATCACCTGTTCCTGATGCTGAAGATGATTCAGGCATAAGTACTGTACCAGGTGTAAGGTTTCTCAAACCTCCAGAACATACTGCACCCCTTGTTGCAACGTAGAACACATCTGATGAACCAGAACATGTTCCTGAGTCACATGCATTTTGAACTTCGAATGCACCGGATTTTCCTGAAGTTACCTTTACATACTGTGCAAGAACTTCACATTCCTGCTCGTCTGCAGAGTCAGTAACTCTTACTTTTGAGAGTTTTCTGTCTCTTGTTCTCTCAAGGTGGAATTTCAGGTTGTCCCTGTCATCGTTTGTGATGCTCAATCCCAAGTAGCTCAGTTTCCAGTTTGCTGGGTCCTGAAGCATTGGGACATAGTCTCCCTTCTCGAGTGGGTCGTCCAAGAGCTCCTCAGAGTCTGTTGTATACAATATTACAGTTCTAAGGTGGTCCGGTTGACAATTTAAGTTGTCAGCTCCCTTGTCCTTCCATCCAAGTGAAACCTGGTATTCGTCGTTTCCATCCTCATCTGGGTCGAATTCTTCATTGTCTTCAAGCTTGAATTCGTGTGAGAAGATAGCCATGTCTGCCCACTTTGCACCGTATGTGTAACCGGGTGTGGTCTTGTAGACGTGGATTCTGTAGGTTTTACCCTCAACGTTTACATCGAGTGTTTCACCTTCAGGAATCTTCTCCTTTGTAAGGACGTTTCCTGCTGCATCTGTAACATCGACTGCTGCTTCGTGGGTTGTCTCTACGATATCTGCGAGGACGAAACTTATTCCGTCTGCAGTGAGAGCTTCACCCTGGTTGACAATTCCGCTGACAGATTCTTTTGCCAACTTAATTGAACCTCCGTTGAACAGTTCACTCTCTGATTGACAGCCTGGTCCGAACCATGGTGTTGGTGCTTCCATGTCACTGATTACCCAAGGTTCACCGAGGAAGTATGCATTCAACTTGTGTGCATCTGTCCTCTGTCCGTTGTCACAGTCTGTGTAATCTGAACCGACTACATCACCTGTACAAACCGGAATACCAAGGTCATCGCTTGAACCCGAGAACTTCATTGAGTATGCCCAGAGTGTTACATCCCCGACAATATCATCGGATGTGTCATCCCATGCAGTGTCTCCCTGAAGCCACATGTCCTGCTGTTCATCATATGACCTGTCTGCATCATCGTCATGAAGCTGCTGTGTTGCCAGAGGTGTAAACATACTGCCTGTTACTCTGTACAACTCCATTTCATCTGGTGCAGATGCCAAGTATCCTCCAGTACCGTTTGTGAACGGGTTTGAGTTTTCTGATGTATCAGATCCTGGTGGATAATCCTGCAAGTTTGCATTTCTGTCTTCAAGGTCCCTGTTCAGGAAGTCACCGATAAGGTTTCCAACTGTGTAGGTTCCTGCGACAGCTCCGCCTGGTACAGTCACTTCCAATCTTACGCTTTTGTCAGTGATTGTACACTCGTCACCTGCCATGCCTCCGTCTACGCATGTTGCTTCACCTGCAAGCTTTGCGGTTACGGTCTGCATTGCATATGCTTCACTTCCCCATTTTGCTGCCATCAAAGCTGCTGCTACTCCGTCTGTGATGGCTCCATTTGCACCTACTGCTATTTTACCCAAAGGTGCTCCGTTTTCATTTATCAACTGGGTGTTCTCAAACCAGAGGCCTCCTGCGAAGGCGACTGAGCTTGCGAAGATTGCCGCACCTGCGACAACGGACCCAATCTTTTTCAGGTTTACTTTCATTCTTTCACCTCAATTTTTTATACCGTCGTTCCAAGGGCCTGAATAAAGACTATCCGACGGTCTTTTTTCTGCCAGGAGTTTCTCCTGACAAGGCCCCATCCCGAAGAAAAAGTTATTCCTTCGGTGCGTCATAGAGGTTACCCTCTACGAAGCTTAGAGGATGTTCCGCCACAACATTTATAAAGATTAGTCCCTATTGCAAACAGTTGTTTATAATAGACTGAATGGGAACAGACAAAAAACGAACATATTATTCGTTTATAGCCGAATTCAGTTAATTAACGAACATTTACAACCATACCATCCTTGGCAATTACCACATCTGGAAAAATCTTTTTCGCCTGCTTCAATATAGGGGAAGCATCCCTGTATCTCGGACTCATATGTGTCAAGATTAATTTTTTTGCCTTTGCTTTTTTTGCAGTTTTTGCTGCCCCTGAAGAAGTTGAATGCTCTCTTTCTTCCGCTTCTTTTTTCCATTCATCGTCGAGAGTTGCTTCATGGATAAGAACATCTGCATTCTTTGCAGCCTTGACAACATTTTCGCATGGAAAAGTATCTCCGGAGTAAACAATCTTTTTTCCTTTTTCCTCCCAGCTCACATCGTCCAGTTTTATTTTTTTCTTCCCAACTTTAACAAATCCTTTTTCCTGAATCTCCCTGAACATTTTTCCCTTCAATCCGAGTGAGTGTGCTTTCTTCTCATTGAATTTTCTTTTCGGCTCCTCCTCAAAGACAAAACCATAAGCTTCTCTTCCGTGCTTTACTTTGAATGCGCTTACTTTGAAGTCTTTCCCCTTGTACACTACACCCTCTTTTATCTCCTTGACATTAATGAATTTGTACCTGTTAATCAACAGACCCTCAAATCCTCTGGGTGCATACACTTCAACCGGCTTTGGAAAAGTCATTGTCAAATGTAATGTTTCAATCAACCCATACAATCCTATGAAATGGTCAAGATGGGTGTGTGAAATAAAAACAGCCTTCAGTTTTCCATAACCAACCTTATACTTCATCATCTGCCTTTGTGTTCCTTCCCCGCAGTCGAAAAGAAACAACTCCCCCTCGTGTTTTACTGCGAATGAAGGCATTGACCTTTCTTTTGTAGGGGTACTCCCGCTTGTACCCAGGAAAATTATCTGAAGCATGGATTCTATTTACTTATATTACTAATATAATTGTATCTGCAGTTTTCAACCTGCCTTATTTTCCCTGAAAACCTGCTCTTCAATCCATCCGCCAGTTCAATCATTTCACTGTAGCCCCCAACCTCAATATCGCATTCAAAATCAGACAAACCAATTCCGTCGTAACCTTCTACTGCATTCTCTGAAAGATAATCAATAACATCACCAAGAGCAGAGAAATCCTCAAGAGTAATTTTCAACCTGTATTTTTCCACCCCCATTTTATCCAAGTCAATCAAGGCCCTTGTTTTGAGGATTATTTTCTTTTTTTCCATCCCTTTTATCCTGTAATTTACCTGTCCGGCAGAAATGCCCAGCATCTTTGAGATTTCTTTATGTGGCGTTTTTGCATTTTTCAAAAGAAGCCGGATTATTTTTTCATCCATCTCATCTGCAATTTTTTCATTTCCGTAAACAAATTTTTTCTTTCCAATCCTGAAATACCATTTCCCAGTATAAACAATCTGTTCAACTTCTTTGAAATATCTCCTGAAAACACCTGAAAATTCTTTCTGTTTTTTCCTGACTTCAGAGATATTTCCCCCCAGGAACCCCATCTCAATTTTTCCGTTCATCTCAAAAACAAAAACAACCTCTTTCTTGTTTTTGTAGAAATCTATCATTTTCTTTCTTGTTTTTGCATCGTCGTTTTTCAGAGTCAATCTTAATCCCCCGAGAAGGTAACCCAGTTTTCCATAGTCAACCTCCAGTTTATATCCCGCAATAACCTTTGAATTCTCAAGGCGTTTTACCCTGTAGTGCATCACGTCCCTGTTCAATTTGATTTTTTTTCCTATTTCAGAAAGAGACCTTCCGCTGTCTGCATCTAGCTCATGAAGTACCTGCCTGTCTTTGGCATCCAGTCTGGGGGTTGGAGGTGGTCGCATTTTTTTCCCCGTGTGCATGGAATGGGGAGGGGAGGATATCCCTTCGCCTTGTCCGCTCAAACGGCCCAAAACCGTTTGAAACTTTCAACATTCTAAGGTTATATTTTTAAATCTTTTGATTTTTGTTGAATTTTTAATCACAAAAATACAAAATTATTCAATTTAAAAAGAAAAAACAAGACCTTTTAAATTTTCTTTTCCTTTCTTTCCCCATGAAAAACAATTTTTTCGTCAGCGGAGTTCCCAAATGCGGAAAGACCACCATGATTACAGACCTTGTAAGCGAACTGAAGAAAAAAGGGTTCAGGGTTGCGGGTTTCATTTCCCCCGAGCATAAAAGCAGGGGAACCAGGGATTCATTTTATGTGCAGGATGTTGAAACGGGAGAAAAATCCCTTCTCGCTTCTGTAGAGCTTCCCTCACCGAAAGTATCAAAATACGGGGTTGCTGTGAAATCCTTCGAGAGCGTCGCCCTCCCTGCATTGAGAAAGGCAAAGAACAACGGATGTGACGTTATAGTAATAGATGAAATAGGCCCCATGGAAATGCACAGCAGCAAATTCGGCGATTTGTTGTTTGATTTGTTTGAGGAGAAAATCCCAGTTGTTGCGGCAATTCACAGGGAGTTTGTTAATGACTATGATGTTTACGGCAATGTTTATTTTGTAGGTCCCAGCAACAGGGGAAGGGTATTCAACCAGCTCAAGAAAAATCTGTTGAAGGTTCTTAAAAAACCCAAAAGGAAACTTTTGAAAAAAGTTTCACCAAAACCAAAACAAAGACCAAAACAGAAAAAAGCAAAATCAAGACAAAAGAAAAAGTCAAAAACAAAAAGCAAAACAAAGCAGAAAAGAAAACCTAAAGCAAAAAAGAAAGCCAAACCAAAGAAACCAAAAAGAAGAAAGAAACCGAAAAAGGAAAAACCGGAAAAACCAAAGCCAAAAAAGAAACGAAAGAGGAAAGCAAAAAAGAAGAAAAAGAAAGGATTTTTCGGAAGAGTAAAGAGCTTTTTCGGGCGTTAATTTCTTTTTGCCCATTCAACAATCAGTGCATGGTATTCCTTGTACAATTCAACATCCCCAGGCAGATTGCTTTCAAAGAATTCTCTGTAATCATCATACTCTTTTCCTTTAAACAAATCAAATCTTTCGCAGAATCTTCTTGTATAGGCATCAATAACAAAAATTGGTTTTTCAAATGCATATAGAACAATTGAATCGGCAGTTTCCTTTCCAACCCCTTTAACTGATAACAATTCTTCTCTCAATTCCTCAACACTCATCTCATTTTTCAATTTCAGGTATTTTTTTGTAACGTCCTTCAATCTTTTTGCTTTTTGATTGTAGAAACCACTTGGTCTAACCAGTTTCTTCAATTTCCTTAAATCCATTTCAAGAATTTTTTTTGCATTTAATGCCTTCTCCTTTCTAAGATTATCAAGAGCTTTCTCAACATTTCTCCAGTTTGTATTCTGGGTGAGAACTGCACCCACAACAACCTCATACTTTGTTTTTGCAGGCCACCAGCCCTGAGGGCCGTATTGTGTTAAGAGTTTTGTGTAAAGAGAATAAATTTTCATGAAATCCTCATGGGCCCGGGAGGAATCGAACCCCCAATCTTTACCGTTCTCAAAACTTTTTTGATGGAACTTTTTCCTAAAAAGTTTCTGTGAAGGTAACGTCTTACCACTGTCGACTCTGTCGGCAGGTTTTGAACGGTTTGCCGTTCAGAGTATTCGACCACAGGCCCAAAAAAGATAGCCCCGTTCGGATTCTCGTTTTTTGATGAAACTTTTTCCTAAAAAGTTTCTTTCGAACCGAAGTCACAAGATCCAAAGTCTTGTATCCTTGACCATTATCCGTAGAACCTTTTGACTTATGTTTTACTCACGGCAAAAGGTTCATCAAAAACCTTGAGAAATACCTAAGGGCTTTTATTGAAGTTTTTGCCACAAGTCTCATATCATCCAAAAAGTTCTTCTAGACGACGGGGCTAGCAAAGTAAGAATTATTTTGAATGTATTTTAAAACTAATCACTCATTTTTCCAAGGTCTTTCCATTTACCTTGTTTTACATATTCAAATGCATCATGCAGCAAATCCTTTACATAACCGGTATACTGCTTTGATTTAAGTCTGGCCATTTTCATCCTGTTTCCTTCAGAAGCAACCTGCCTTTCAGGAACTATGCTTGCTGCGCCACCGGCTATTTCCCTGAAGACAATAGCTTCAAGACCAACATTCCTTCCTTCTTTAAGCAATTCTATTATTTCCATCCCACAAAGTCTTCTTTCGCCCTTTGTAAGCTGAATTATTTTCTCTGGAGGAATAGTCATCCTCGTGTGCCCCCAGCTGAAATTCTCTCCTCCGCCTTCAAAATCAAAAGGAGGAGTTGTATGGTCATCAGAATCAAAAGTGGTTCCAAGACCTGATTCGCTTCTCAACATTTTTGCAAGCGCGAGATTGCAGTTGTTTGCAGTAAGCAGTCTTGCTTTAGGATTATAGTTTCTAAGCAGATGAGTGAGATATCCTCTTAATTCCTCATTCTTTATCTTCATCTCTTCATCAGAAATTGTCGGATTGAATGCGCCCACAAAGTCCATTTCCTTCAAAAGCCCTCTGGCATCCTCAACAGTGTGAAGTTCTCCATGGTTTTCAACAGCGCTCAACATGCCGACAGAAAATATCGGAAGAATCCTGTCATTATAATTCACAGGGTGTGCTGCACCAAGAAGAACCATGTTCTGTCTTCTCAAGGGCTCAAGCACCTCAAGCATTTTATCAAGTGTAAGCTGCGATTCCTCTCCTGAAACAAAAAATGAAGCCATCCTAAGATTTTTCTTTCTCTTTGATGTTATCCTCTCATGGATATAATTTCCTACGTAAGCATTTGACATCACAACGACAAGATGGGGTCCGTTCTTTTTATCAGTCCCGTCAAAATCCTTCCACATTATCGGGGCGGTCAATTCCATTCCGGGGAGAAAAACAGTCCCAAGGGCATCAAATATGGCTTTTAATTTTTCCATCTCGCCCATCTGGAAGCTGTTGTGTGGAGTCAGACAAAGCAAATCAAGATGGTGGTACAATGCCTGCCTCACAACATCCCTCAGTTTTGATTTCCCATCATCCTGAAGCCATCCTGTGTGAACGTGAATCTGTGCCCTGTACTCACCCGGCCTCCTGCTTTTCTGGGCTGCAAACATCTCTGCTTCAGCAACAATCCCCATTGCAAGCTGCTCTATATTTCCCCTTTCAAGAACCCTCTTAACATGTATCTCCTGAGGGCTTAATGAACTTGCAAGATAGTCGTCCCTTGGATTGTAAAAACAGATTGTGAGTTTTTTATCCTCAACTTTAACAAACACATTGAAGTTTGATTCGATTCCCCCTCTCCCGAAATTCCCCCTTTGGAATATCGCTTCATTTGGCGAAAGAATGCGTGGCCGGTCTTCTTCTTTTACCGCCCTTTCACTCAATGCATTTTCAACCATTGGCTGGGTGAGTCTGGTGAATCCCCTTTCATTCATTGCTTCATTTAGAGTAGCAGCAAGTTTCTTTCCAAAAGGCATCTTCGGATGTAACACAACTTTTCCAGGTTCTCTTGAAACTGCCTGTTTTCTTGCCCTTTTCATTCTCCCCACCAGTTATAATTGATGGTGGGAAGTATTTAAATCAGTACTGCCTCGCTGCATAAAGATAAATACCTGCATCCTTTCCGCAGCCCAGACATTTCTCCCCTTTTGGCTTTTCTTTTTCACCATAAAGGGAACCTCTGATGTTTGCTGCACACTTCTCTTTGACAACATCAGCACATTTCTCTGCTTCAAGATTATCAGAGCAGAAAGGAATCCTTACAAATCCTCCTTTTCCTTCTACGATTTTCTTCAGTTCATCCATGTTTTTTGCCTTTGAAACCCTTTCATTGAAAAATTTGTCTGCTTTTGAAATAAGATTTTTCTTCATCTCTTCTGCTTCTTTCTTAATTACTTTCGAAAGCTCCTTCACTTTCACTTTTTTCTTTTCACCGGTATCCCTTCTTGCAAGCATAACAGATTCATCCGCAATATCCCTTTCACCAATCTCAATCCTTATTGGAACCCCTCTCATCTCCCAATAATTGTATTTGAATCCAGGAGTGTTTTCCCCATCATCAAACCTCACTGAGTACTCCTTTTCCATTTCTTTTTTTACTTTAAGGCATTCCTTGTTCACTTTTTCATTGTTTTCTCCTTTGTATATCGGAACAATTACCATCTGGACAGGAGCATAATCAAAAGGAAGAACCAAACCCTTTTCATCTCCGTGTGTTGCAATCAGTCCTGCGTAAATCCTTGAGATTGCAGGGCCGTAGCATGTTTGCCACACATATTCTGAATTCCCTTTTTCATCCATGTATTTCACATCAAACGGCTTTGAGAAATTCTGTCCAAGGAGATGGGTGGAAGGCAGCTGCAAAGCCCTTCCGTCAGGCATTATCGTATCTGCAGCATAAGTGTCAACCGCTCCTGCAAACTTGTCCCACTGAGGCCTTTTGAAAAACAGGAAAGGAACACCGAATTCCTGATGAATCATCTCTTCAGTTGTTTCCATATCTTCCTTTACCTGATCCAACGCATCTTTTTCAGTAGCAAAACAGTCATGAGCTTCAATCCAGTAGAATTCCCTGCTTCTTATGAACGGTTTTGTTGCTTTTGTTTCATACCTCCAAACCTGGCATCTCTGATAAACCTTCAAAGGCAAATCCTTCAAACCCTGAATCCATAATGAATACATTGAGTACATTGCGGTTTCGCTCGTCGGCCTCATAGCATATTTCTCTCCAAGCTTGTGCTCACCCACTTCAGTAACCCAGAAAACCTCGGGAACAAAACCTTCAACATGTTCGCTTTCCTTCAGCAGATAATCTTCAGGAATGAGTGCAGGAAACAAAGCAGGAACATGCCCCTTTCTTTCAACTGCTTTTTCATATGCGGAATACATCCTGTTCATGCTCATAACCGCCCATGGCCTAAAAACCACAAAACCTTTCAATCCATACCTTAAATCGCAGAGTTCGGCATCTTTAGTGATAGTATTGTACCATTCAGAGAAATTCTTTTGTTTATCAATCTTCATTTTAATCACGAAAATATTATCTCGCTGTTTTTATAACTCTTTGGCATACCTCTCGCAGAGCTCAAGGTATTTTACTATTTTTTCTTTTGCTTGAGGGTTGTGCTCATGCTCAAACGAATTAACCTTTGCCCTTACATTTGCACGATAGCACTTGTAGAGGTTCAGAAGGTCAGGAAGTCCTGTGTCTTGTGAAAGCTCAACATATTTTTCAACAAACTTCTTAGACAAATCCTCTTTCCCGTGATAATCCAAATCCATTGCCATGAATGCAATCTCACTTGCAGTGTCTATGTATCTGAAATCCCTGTTGAATTCTATACAATCAAAAATATGGATTTTTTCATCAATGAAAATGTTTCCAGAATGCAAATCCCCATGGCAGTCCTTTATCTTCCCTTCTTTCTGCCTTTCCTTCATCAAATCATTATTCTCTGCAATGAATGAATCACACCTTTCAAGAATAAAATCAATCTTGCTTCCATCACCAACTTTTTCAACAATTCCTTTCACACTCGATAAATCATCAACCTGTTCCTGCACTATCTCTGGTGAACTGTATTTTTCATCCCTGATTGTTTCAATTCTATTATGGAAATCCGCAATTATCTCAGCAATCTTTTCAACATGAACATGAGTTACCTTTCCCCCCTTCAGGAGAACATCCATTTTTGAATCCTGGGGGAGCTGTTTCATCCTCACCGCCCATTCTACAATTTCTCCTTCAAGACCGAATCCATACTTCCCTTCTTTCTCAATAAGAGGGACAACTCCAAGGTATATATCAGGGCTTAATCTCCTGTTCAATCTCACTTCCTCTTCACAATAATATTTCCTTTTTTCAAATGTTGAAAAATCAAGAAATGAAAATTTCACAGGTTTTTTAATCTTGTAAACAAAATCCCCTGTAAGAAACAGCCATGAAATATGTGTTTGAATAAATTCTACATCTTTTACTGGATGCATGTATGCTTCAGGTTTCTTCAACTCGTCTATGATTTTTTCATCCACTCTTTCACCTTTTCCATCTGTTCTTCTTTGGAAAGTGAAGTATCCACAACAAGATGCTCCTGTTCAACAGGCTCAAACTGTTTCTTCACTTTTAGATAAACATCATAATTCGCTTCGCTTGCAACATTGCACATTGCCCTTTTTCCAATTCTCTCCCTCAACACCTTTTCATCAAGTATGCATTCAATTACCCTGAAATCATCCGAAAGGGACGCTGCCTTTTTTCTGATTTCCTTTTTGTAGAATGTCCCGTCGAGAACTACTGTTTTTCCCTCTTTCAAGGATTTTTCTGCCTCTTCAAACAATTTGTTGTAAACAAATCTTTTTTCTTCTTCAGAGTAGGTCCTCTCTTTCAGATATCTTTTCCTTATGATGTCTGTGTTTAGATGGACTGCGCCATGCTCCTTCGAAATATTTTCAGCGAGAGTGGTTTTCCCTGTTCCGGGAAGACCGCAGATTAGAATCAACATTATAAGACAAATAAATCCAGTAAAAATTTAAAAGGGTTGAGAGAAATTTAATTCCATGACTTCTCCTGATAAAGAGGGATTCTTTCAGAAATGCGAAGAGGCCAGAGAGTATGCCCTTTCAATGAAGAACCCTCTCATAGTGCACCATTACGATGCAGACGGCCTCTCTTCAGGTGCAATAACAATCTCCGCATTCAAGGAGGAAAACAGGCAACACAGGTTCAAATGCATAAAGAAACTTGACGATAATGCAATAGATGGCCTGATGAAGGAAGAGGAAATAATTTTTGTTGATTTGGGGGGAGGAAACCCCAGAGTCAATGAACTCAAGGACGTTCTGATAATAGACCATCACCAGACAAAAGGAGTGGAAAAATTTCAGGTGAACCCCCTTTTGTTCGGAATAGACGGTGGGGAGGAGATAAGTGCGGCAGGGGCTGCATACTGTGTTTTCAGAAAGCATATCGACCTTGCAATAGTCGGAGCCATAGGGGACATGCAGTATCCTTTCAAGGGAATGAACAAATGGCTTGTTGAAGAAGGCGAGAAACTCGGAGAGATAAAGGTTGAGAATGATTTGTCATTCTATGGAAGATACTCAAGACCTTTAACACAGTTCCTCTTGTATTCTGACGATCCATATATACCTGGTTTGTCTTTCAGGGAGGAAAGGGTTGCAAAACTCCTGTCTGATATGAACATTCCTCTCAAGGATAATGAAAGATTAAGAACCTACTCAGACCTTTCTGAAGACGAAAAAAAGAAGGTCGTTTCTTCAATTGCCTCTATTCTAGTAAATTGGGGGAATACAAAAAAGGCGGAGAACCTTATAGGGGAATCGTACATCCTTCTTAAAAGAGATAAAAATACTGAAACATATGAAGCAAATGAGTTCTCAACGCTTCTGAACGCCTGCGGAAGGCACAATAAACCGGAAATAGGGATAGGGGTCTGTCTTAAAGAGGAAGGAGCATATAAGGAAGCATACTCTCTTTTGCAGCTTCACAGAAGAATGCTGAAGGAGGGGATAGAATATGCAACAAAGAACCTTCAGGACTTTGGAAAGTTCTATTTCCTTGACGGAAGGGGGAAGATAGATGAAGGAATAGTGGGCATAGTTTCAGGAATGATAATGAGGCCTACGTGGAAAAAGCCGATATTCGGAGTTTCAAAAAGCGAAAAAGGCACATTGAAGTTTTCTGTTCGTTCTCCGAGGTCTCTTGAACTCAATGCCGGGCTTGCAATCAAAGAGGCGGCTTTGGAGGCGGGAGGAAGCGGAGGGGGGCACAGGACTGCCGCAGGGGCGTCCATCCCAGAGGACAAGGTAAACCAGTTCCTCGTAGTCCTCGGGAAAAAGTTAGACTAACGTCGTAATTCCTGTTCGGCAGGGGTCTATATTTAAATATTTTCCTAATGAGATTGAGATTGATAAAGATGGGGTCAGCTGTTCGAATTAGAGAAGGGACTAAAGGGAAATCTCGTCCTAAGAAAAGAGTCAGCTCAGGCTCCGTCATAATTAAAGGAACAGGAGGAAATTTAGGCGAGGAATACAATGCAGGTTTAAGAGGATTCAGAATAAGCAGGCTGAAGTATTATGCAAAAGCAGGAAGAGGAAGCAACAGGAGAAGAAAGATATCATTCAGCAGGAGGCCGCCTCTTGGAAGAAAGATAATCCCCAAAATTCCATTTAAAGCAAGTGCAGGTTCCCTTCATTTCCATTCCCTTTCAGTTCCAAAACCTTCAAAAAACGCAATTCAGTCTCAATTGCTTCCCTCCATCCCAAAAACCAAGACAATAAAAAACCCAAGACCTTCTTCTGTTAAAACTGATAACCAAAAAATAAAAATTGTCAGAGTGAAACCTCTGAAAACAAAGGTTGCAAAATCCACCAAGGTTGCAGAACCTAAAATGTCTAAATCAGGAAATTCTTCAAGAGCGACCGAAACAAAAATCCAGAGAGTTAAAACAAAAGAAACCAAGACAACCGGTGTTACTGTTTCAAGAATAAAAACATCAAAACTAAAAACGAAAAAAACAAGATTGAGAAAAACTTCTAACAATGCATCCCATTCATTGAAATCAAAAACTGAAAGAATCACAACTCAAAAAACCCAAAAAATTCAAAGAATTGAAAAAACAAGAACAAGAGTGAGAAAGCCGGTATCCGTCCGCCCAAGAACAAAAACAAGAGTCAGGACACCTTCTGTAAGAACAAGGCCTTTGAAAAGTTCAAGAATGAAAACACCAAAATTTGCAGTGAGAAAGTCAAAAAAACCAGTAAAAAACAATTCAACTCCGGCATTAAATGCAATTAAAATTTCTGTTTTTGCCTCACCTCCCATTCACACAACAAAAACACAAACCCCTTACAATCCAAAACCAAGGAACAGCAGAATGGGGATGGAGTACTCCCTCGGAAGAAGAGGCCGTGCCCGAGGTAAGATAATTGCAACAGATCAACCCCCACTTGAGTAACATATTTAACCACTGAATACAGTAACATTTATATATAATATGTTTTCTTAATAGAGTAGCACTTTACGCTCTTTCTTTAAGTGCATGGGAGGATAACTGGTCGCCTTGCCAGCGCGTGATCGCGCTGGCCTACTTTTGTTCCATGCTTTTTCAATGGTGGATACTATGATTGAGATTGATGGTTCATATGGTGAAGGTGGCGGGCAGATAGTGCGGTCCTCCCTTGCTTTATCTGCAATAACAAGCATTCCAATCAAAATAATTAACATAAGGGCAGGAAGGGAAAAACCCGGCTTGAGGCCTCAGCACCTGACAGCAGTAAATTCTGTAAGAAAAGTATGCAGAGGAACTCTTGAAGGGGCCGAAGTCGGGAGCAAAGAGCTTGTCTTCACACCCGGAAAAATAGTGGGGGGAAAATACAGCCTTGATATAGGAACTGCCGGCTCAACGATTCTTGTTGCACAGACAATAATCCCTATTCTTTTTACCGCAGATAAAAAAAGCAGAGTAAAAATAACAGGGGGAACGCATGTTATGAAATCCCCGTGTTACGATTATTTTGAGAATGTTTTTCTTCCTGCGATAAGACTGATGGATGCAAAAATAGAAAGCAGAATGATAAAACCCGGCTTCTATCCAAAAGGAGGGGGGCAGGTAGAGCTTGAGATAGAGCCTTCAAAAATAAAAGGAAATTCAGAATGGCCTGAAGAATCAGAAATACACTCAATAATAAGACTTTCAAATCTCCCCTTGTCTATAGCCATGAGGGAAAAGAAAATATTGCTCAACAATGGAATAGAAGATGTAAAGATAAGGGAGGAAAAGACATTCAGTCCTGGAAATGCGATAACTGTTTACAGCGGTCTAAAAGGCTCATACTCTCTTGGAAAAATAGGAAAAAGGGCAGAAACAGTTGCCCAGGAGGCCGTTGATGAATTGAAAACAGAAACAGGGAATGTTGACAGATATCTTGCAGACCAGCTTCTAATTTATGCTGCAATGGCTGAAGGGGAAACATCATTTTCAACTTCAAAGATAACAGAACATTTCAAAACAAACTCCGAAGTTATAAAGAAATTCCACAAAAGAAAAATAGAAACAGGGGAAAATTCAGTAAGAGTAATCTAATCTTCCTTGTTTTTCTTCTCTTTCCTCAACACATCACCATTAACTGAAAGCTCCACTTCAAAATAATGGCTTGCTGTTGGTGAATCCCACTTAACAACCCAGTTGCCGTCTGTTTTTGATACGTATGGAACTGCATAGGTATTCTTGCTGATGTATTCATTCACTTCATCCGTGCCTTCCATTGTGTGGGATGCTATCACCGCTTCTTCGGGAAATGCAATAGTGCATATGCCCTCACCGCAGACTTCGCAGTCGTCTGTTGTAATGTACTCAGTAGGCTGAGGGATAAAGTTCTGTTCAGGATAATTATAGTAAATGTGCATCCTTCTCGGGCAGGGGCTTGCATACTCTTCAGTCACTTTTGCCTTTATTGAGTAATAGTTTGTCCCGTCTTCATTTGTTTTTTCATCTATGGATATTATTGATATATCTGCAAGAGGGAATCTTTCCCTCAAATCTTCTGTAACAAACTGGCTTGCTTCGCCCTCTTCGACACTTTTCCTGAAAAACTGAATTGAACTTATGAGAATTATCACTATAGCTATAAGTAAAACAATTGTTAGGAGTTCTTTCCTGGATTTCTTTGCCATAAATCCTATTATTCTCCAATGTTTTTATTCCTTCCTCTCCTTCAAAAGTAGAATTGCCTCTGCTATGCTTCCTTGTTTTTCCTTTAATGCCTGCTTTGCCTCTTCTTCTGTGCATCCTGTCTGCTCAACAACGAGCTTAACATCATCATCCTTTATATTTTCCTCGACCCTTGACTCGCCGCTTATCTGGAATGACTTCTGCCCCTGCATCTCAATTTCAGTTATTTGGGGGTTTTCTATGATAATATTTCCCTCTTCGCTTTCTATGGTTACTTTTGAGGCATCTATATTTCTCGATTTTATGCCCATCTGCTTCATCAGCTTTTCCATTTGTTTGGGATTCATTCCGGGCATCATTTCAATCAACTAAGCAAAAGTTTCAATCAATTCAGTCTTTCTTATATCGACTTTTCTCATTTTTGTTATTGATTTAAGTCTGTTGAAAAGTTTAGTTACAAATCTGTTGTAAAGTATCTCCTGCATAAGTGCTTCATAGCTCAATTCAGATGCATCCTTTTTCATCTGGTCGACGATTGCGCTTCTTATGTTTCTTTTTGTGTTCTCGCTGACCCTGCTTCCTGTAACTGCAATTACCTTTACCCTTACATTCACTCCGTCCTTTGAACTGACATCCACTGTTTCGTGTATTAGCGATTTTCCCCTTCTTGCAAATGTTTTGATGTATGAAGGAGAAACCTCGTGCCCTATGAGTTTTGTCTGTGCATCTGTTCCCTTTACATCTGTTATTCTAAGGCTTACTGTTGTGAACATTGCCCCCCTTGAACCGGAACCTACAAGCTCCATTAGGCTTATTTTCATCACTCTGTTCAAAAGAGATTTTTCATCATTTGAAACTACATCGTAAAGCTCCCTGTGGTCGAACATTCCAGGTGCGAATACCTTGTACCATTTTTTTAGCTTCCATTTGTCAACCATCTTCCCCTTTTTCTTTGCCAATCAATCACCAATTATTTTACAAGCAGGGCTGCCTTTTCAGGCTCATACTTCCATCCACCAGGAAGCCTGCCTTTTTTAGAATAATATTTGACCAGTCTGTTTATCTTTGACTCTACATGGCCGAGTTTGACCTTGTTTTTAACGTCCTTCTTTGAAGCCTTGAGATGTTCCCTCATCCTCACTGCCTTCTTAATCAGGCTCAGAAGGTCCTCAGGATATTCGGGCTGTGCGCCCTCTTTTTTAAGGAACTGACCCACTGTCATCCCTATTAATGTCCTTACACTCGGGACACCATACATGTCTCTGAGCATCATTCCTATCTTTGCAGAAGGAATTCCCTCTTTGCTCATTTTGAGTATCAATGCCTTTATCTCTTCAGGCTCTGCATCCACCCACTCGGGGTTTGCCTTTGGTTTAGGCCTTTTTGTTCCTGATTTTCCTTTTTTCTTTGAATACAATCTTGCCATATAATCACTGATAGTCAGTTATATACCTAGAAAACTTCAAAAGAGAATTATATCTATGAGAGAGTTTGTTTTTTAAGACTATGCTTTCGGCAAAAGTCCTGCTTTTACCTCTTGGTATGAACACGGGGTCATACCCAAACCCTTTTTTTCCTTTTTTCCTGTTTGAGATGCTTCCTTTTGCCACTCCCAAAAATGTTTTTTTAATCTTTCCGTCGGTAAAAGCGACACATGCCCTGAATTCGGCATTTCTTCTTTTAACGCCATCCATCAACTTCAGCAGGCCTCCAGCACCTATTTTTTCCAGAACCCACCCTGAATATGTTCCTGGGAATCCGTTCAATGATTTCACAAACAATCCGGTGTCCTCCACAAAAACCGGTTTTTTCAGTTTTTTGTATGCTTTTCCAACAGCATCGGTGGCAATCTCCTCTATATCGTCAGACCTTATCTCAGTGTTCCTGAACATAAAGTGTTTCACGGCAATTCCTTTTTTCCCAAGTATCTTTTTTGCCTCTTTGAATTTGTGTTTGTTGCTTGTTGCAAAACATATCAAAATCTCCCCTCTTTTCAGAATTCACCAAAAAACATTTAAAATCCTTTTTCCGAACTCCTTTAAAGGTGGGGAGTTTAAATGGCAAAGAAAAAACCAAAGAAACTTTTAGGAAAAGCTTCCAGCAGAAGCAAAGCTTCTATGGACGAGAAGATAAAAGAAGACAAGAAAATCTCAGGAATTGTCAAGGAACTTGAAGCGGCATTCGTAAAGATAAGATTCTACCCTGTTGCTTCATCAGAAAAGGAAAAGAACGAGGCCAGAAAGAAAATACTCTCCCAGTACAAAAAAGGAGACAATACCTCAAGACAGCTCATACTCTACATGTTTCATGAAAACCTTGCACATACTGCAGGAATGAAGCTTATGCAGAATTTCGAATTCTTCAAGAGGAAGTTTCCCAACATTGAACCCCCTAAAGTCAGGATGCAGGTTTACAGGGCGATGTTTCACTATGACAATTCTCTTGAAGGGGTAATAGAGCTTGTCGGAATGCTTGGGGAAATGGAAGGGGATGATGCCGCAAAACTTCTCTCATACCATCTTTCATTTTCAGTGAATGCCGAATTTGAGATAAACCACATATTAAGAAATGCCATAATTGAAGCGTTGGGCGAATCAAATTCGCTTTATTCTTTGAATGTTCTTATGAGCTATGCAAAGTATGCCGAGAATGAGAAAATGCTTCAGAGAATCGCAGCAGCACTCTCAAACTGGAACAGAAAGATAGACACCCTCAAAATTCCTGAAAGAGAAAAAGAAAAAGTGAGAAGAAAGCTCGATGAAGTTCTGACCTCAGAATTCATGGGATCCCATTACGGGTGATTCTACTTTATAAGCTCGAGCTCCTTTCCTATCTTTTCCATTTTTTCAATTGCAAAATCAAGGTCCTCTTTTGTATGTGCCGCATTTATCATAGTCCTTATCCTTGCCTTGTCTTTTGCAACCATCGGGAAAACAATCGGAAGTGCAAAAACACCCTCTTCAAACAGTCTCCTGCTCATTGTGTTTGCCTTTCCTGAATCATAAGTCATCACGGGGGTAATCGGTGTTTCGCTTTCACCTATATCAAAGCCCAATTCCTTCATCCTTTTCTTATAGTAGTTTGTATTCTCCCATAATTTCTTAACATAGGATTCATCTTTTTCAAGAAGTTCCAATGAAGCAATGCATGCAGCAACAACCGCTGGAGGGTGGGATGCAGTCAAAAGCCATGTCCTTGACTTATTCAGAAGGAATTTTTTCATAACGCTTGAACCTGCCACAAATCCTCCCATCACTCCGAATCCTTTTGAGAATGTTCCCATGTCAACGTCAACCTTTCCCTCAACGTTGAAATGGCTCACTGTCCCTCTTCCGTTTTCTCCCAAAACTCCGTCTCCGTGTGCGTCATCAACATAAGTGCATGCGTCATACTGCTGTGCAAGCTCCACAATCCTGTCGAGAGGCGCTACATCACCGTCCATTGAAAACACCCCGTCGGTCACTATGAAAACCCGCGGTGCATTCTTTTCTTTTGCCTCTTTCAGTCTTTCCTCCAAATCAGCCATGTTTTTGTGCTTGTAAATCATCCTTTCAGCCTTGCTCAATCTCACACCGTCAATTATGCTTCCATGGTTCAGTTCATCTGAAATAACAAAATCCCCCTTCCTTAAAAGCTGGGGCAAAGCACCGCTGTTTGCAGTGAAGCCCGTATTGTAATAAATGGCATCCTCACTTCTCTTGAATCTCGCAATTGTTTTCTCAAGCTTTTCATGTAAATCCATGGTTCCTGCGATTGCCCTTACGCTTCCGCTTCCTGCACCGTATTTCTTCACTGCCTCTATTGCAGCCTCCTTTAATTTCTCATTGTTTGACAATCCAAGATAGTTGTTTGAGCACAGAATGACAACCTCTTTTCCGTTGACGATCCCCTTTCCTGAGCTTGCACCCTCAAGAACATTAATATTCCACAATAAATTCTGCTCTTCCAATGCCTTCAGCTCTTCTGAAAGCTCTTTCTTCAGTTTCTCATTCATGAACACCACCTCTTTTCTATTCCATAAAAAGACCACTTTTAAAATATTTGTATAAAATGAAATTCCAAGGTGGGATTATGGAAAATATGCTCTCAGTATGGAAAACAAAACATGAAACAGGACTTGAGATAAAAGAAACCGAAGTTCCAAAACCAAAACATGATGAGGTTCTCATAAAAGTAAAGGCAGCTTCAATCTGCGGAACAGACAGGCACATATACAAATGGGACAATTGGTCGGAAGAAAGAATAGGAAAGAATCTCCCATATATCTTCGGACATGAGGTTTCAGGTGAAATAGTGGAAATGGGCGAAAACGTAAAGGGACTCGAAATAGGGGACCATGTGTCTGCGGAAACCCATATATCATGCGGATACTGCTTCCAGTGCAAAACAGGAAACGAACACATCTGCGAAAACGTAAAGATTCTCGGAGTTGATGTCAACGGGGCGTTTGCGGAATACCTTACCCTTCCCTACAGGAATGCGTGGAAGAATGATAAGTCGCTTCCCCATTATGTGGCATCAGCGCAGGAACCCATGGGAAATGCGGTTCACACTGTTTTTGACGGTGAAGTTGCAGGAAAAACAGTATCCATATTCGGAGGAGGGACAATAGGAGTATGCGCAGTGGGATTGTGCAAGATGGCCGGAGCTGAAAAGATAGTTTCAATAGACCCTCATGAATACAGGCTTAATTTTGCAAAGGAACTCGGAGCTGATTTGACATTGAAAGCAAGGGACCCCGAAACAAACATCCAGAAAGAGATAATGGATTTCACTGATGGAAAAGGAGTTGACGTATTCCTTGAGATGAGCGGTGCACAATCAGCATTTACTGACGGCATAGCAACCATGAGGCCTGGAGGAAGGGCTTCAATTCTAGGTGTTTTCTCAAAACCCTTTGAAGTTGATGTTTCCGACCTTGTTTTCAGGGCAATAAAGATGAACGGGATAAACGGAAGAAAAATGTTTGACACATGGTACAAAACGGCCGCGTTCCTAAAAGCAGGATTTCCATTGGAAAAACTGATAACCCACAAAATGAAACTTGAAGAAATAGAAAAAGGATTTGAGGTTCTCAACACGGGTAAGGCAATGAAGGTTGCTCTTGAAATTTAGTCACTCCACGTGCCTGAATGTAAGCTGGGTTTCACACTGTGGCTGTTCATTGAACTGTCCTGCAATTGCAAGCTTCAAGTATCCTAAAACAGGAATTCTTGTTATTACTTTCCCTTTTACTTTTTCCTCTGAAATTGGGTAATTTCCTCTTCCTGAAGTGTAATCAAATGCCTGGATGTCAAGGACAGGATTGTTGTCGCCTCTTGTAAGATAATACTCAACACCTTCAACATCAAGTTTCATGAAAACCCTGTGGACAATATCTCTTGGATAGTAATATTCATCCTTTGCGGGAACATAAACAATCGTATCATGTGAGAAATTAGAGTAGTAGTCGACTCCCTTGTAGTTAACTTTTGTTATGCACGGCTGCAGTGCCTCCGCCTCGCCCATTTCTAAAGAACATGCAGAATAATAGAATGTGAAATCCCCTCTTTTTTCATAGAAATCTTCAGGAGAGTCCACGAAATCCTGGCATACTTTTTCATCCCTGAATTTATAGCAGTATGAAAACATAGAGCCGAGAACATTTGTTTCTTTACCATTGTAGAAAACAGTAACCTCTCCGCTTAATTCTTCAAGATCTTTTTTTGTTATCTTTAATTCAACGGCATCAATCTCAACACCCTGTATTATTACAAAATCCCCCCTTTCCAAATTGGGGAGCATTGAACATGATGCAACTGCGGATATGGGAGAAGAGGTGTTCAGAATGAATGATGCGCCGAACCATATTGCAAGCGCAACAACAAGTGCAACAACAGTATCAACAATCTCATGCTTCATGCCATGTTTCTTTACCCCCTGCCTTACTTCGAGACCGACCATTGCAAATATCTCAACCCCAACAAGGACAAGAAATATGCTGTTTGATGTATAAAGAAAAAGAAAAAGAGTTACTGCTATCACACCTATCTGGATGTATGCCTTGTTGATTTCTTTTAGGAAGTTCATGATTACTCCTTTACAGCACTTTTGAATTTCTTTACGAATTCATCCACTTCCTTTTCTACGGAATCAACCGTCTCTACAAGAAGAGGCATTGCATCCTTTCTTTTTGTTTTAAGAACAAGAACAGGGTATCCTACAAGAGGGTGCGTTGTCTTGTATGCAACGAAATCAACACTCTTGTCATCGTTTAATTTCTCAACAATAGCCTGTACAACTGCCTTGTCGAGGCCTTTCATACCGACTTCCAATAAATTCTTTTCATTCTTGAATATGTTTACTTCCATAAAATCACCCTGAATAATCTTTTGATATTTTTCTATTCTCTATATGACCACACTTACTACACTTCAGTCTGTTATTTTTTAAAACCATGCTGTTTCTGCATCTTGTGCAGTATGCCCTGACAACCCCGTAATTTGGGCCCGCAAGACTCAATTCTTCTTCCTCTCTTCCCTTTATTATCTGAGCCTTGACTATATCCCCAATTCTAACTGCATCCTTAAGGCTTTTTACAAATCCTTTGCTTGCATTGTTTACAGAAAGTATGAGTGAATCTTCAAGGATTATGTCTTTTGCTCCTGACTCTGTTTTTGTACAGTCTATGAATGCAACCTTATCGCTCATGTTTGAAACTATGCCGTAAACCTCAACCCCCTCTTTGGGTCTGGTTATTTTCCTTTTGACAGAAACGGATATCTTCCTGTCTTTTTCAATAACCTCTCCAAAAGATGAAGAGTATATCTCATTGTCTTCGCAGTATGTGTTCTGTCCCGACACGAATTCCTCACAGCTTCCCAGATGGTCACCAGGAAAAACCATTTTCTTCATTTTAATCCTCCCATTCTTTGAATATTCTTTATTCGGAAGGTATTTAATTGTTTGATATTCCAAATAAATTGATGGAGAGGCCTTTATTGATACTTTGCATTGACAGAGATAATGATCTCAATGAAAAGGCAAAGGTCAGGGGACCCATTATAGGAAGGGATGCAAACCTCAGCGCAGCCAATAAACTGATTCTTGCAGACCCTGAAGATCCTGATGCAAATGCGGTTTTCTACGCAATAAAAACTTATGACAAACTGAAAAAAGAGGGCAAGAATGTCGAGGTTGCAACCATAACAGGAGACAAAAAACTTGGTTATGAAGCAGACAGGGCTTTGAGCAGACAGCTTGACAAGATAGTTAAAGAGCTGCAGGTCGTATCATGTATTCTGATATCTGACGGGGCTTCTGATGAAGAGGTAATCCCCATAGTGAAATCAAGAGTTAAAATAGATTCAACAAAGATAATTTTCATAAAACAGGCAAAAGAGCTTGAGAAAACATACTTTGTGCTTCTTGAGAAGCTGAAAGACCCCTATTATGCAAGAACAATAATAGGCATTCCTGCATTACTGATACTTCTTTTTTCTCTTTCAAGCTATCTCGGCTTCGGCTGGCAGATAGTCGGAGTGTTCATAGGCTTGTATCTTATACTCAAACTCTTGGGGGTTGAGGATTTTGTTATAAATGTATTCAGGGATTTTACATTTTCAATAGAGCGTACAAGCTGGATAGGATACATAGGAGGATTCACACTGATGCTTGTAGCAGTTCTTCTTGCATACCAGACTGCAATTGATGCAACCCTCCAGGATTTATCAGGAGAAAAAATGTTTGCATACATCGTAGGGAAAGGAAGCACCCTCTTTGTTATTCTTGTTGCAGTCCTTCTCATAGTTGTAGGCAAATCAATGGATGCGATATCTGAAAACAGAAGATTTGCGATAACAAAATATGCGCTCTATGCAATTGCGGCTGTTCTTGCAGTGCTCGTATTGAAAGTCGGAAGCAGCTGGATACTAAACATAGACCCGCCATATGTAAGCTTCGGCGATTTCCTTCTTGTTCTTGTACTTGCAATAGTCATGGGTTATGTCAGCACAAAAGTGATAAAGGAAGTAAGACTGGACATGCTCCTCAATATGAAGCTTGACGGAAAAGAGGTAATAACAGAGAGAGGAACCTACATGGGAAAGGTTGTTGGGCTCAATGCTGGAGACGGAACTTTAGTAGTGCAGTCAGCTTTTGACAAGAAATTTTCTCTTCCTTTTAATTCAGTTGCCGCTGTTTCTGAAACAGTGATAATCAGAGGGGATTAGCCTCTTAGATAAGTTTAAATAGTGTTTTATTCTGTATTTATATGTATGTCTAGGCTTAGATGGAAGAAACCCTCAGAGATAAGAGGGAGTCCAGAATATGGAAAAAGGCTTGAGTGGAAACCAGGCTATGGGCCGTTGACGGCAAAAATTCCTAAAAAGCCTGAAACAGGTAGAAACATAGTTCCCACTGCTTCTAAATTAAGCCCTGCTGAAGTTGCGGATAAAATGAAATCCGCAAATGGCAAATCCCCCGTAGAAATCCTGGAGAAATTATGCATTGCCATATCAGAACCTGTGATGTCAAAGGCAATCGGAGACCTCGGCCTTACTGAAAAAGAATGCTCAGATGCATTGATTGCATTGAAGGATGCTGCTGAAGAAGGAGTTGACATTTCTCCTGCTTTGGATGCAATCAAGGACCTTCAGAGCGACCATGATTTTGCTTTTACAGCTTCATGGGCTCTTGCACTTTATTATTTCAATGAAAAAGAATGGCAGGATTTGAAGAATATGCTTTATGACGAAAAAAGCGAAATCTCAAAGCCGGCAGCATGGACGTTGAGAATCAAGGCTCAGAATAATGAGGATATACGCCCGATGTTTCCGATAATGATGGTTAAATTGACTGACAATTATCTTTATCAGGAGATTTCAGATGCTTTCAGGTATTCAATATGCAATGAGGAGACAAGGCACACCGCAGTCAATTTCCTTATAGGATTCACAAGAAATCATGACAAAGACCTTGTTGAACGCGTGTTGAATGTCCTCAACGATTCAATAGGAAGAAACAGGAACGTTGCAATGTTTATTGACGCAGCCATCACTGATTTCGCAAGCAGGAACTACAATGCATGGGATAGAAAAACAAAGAGCATGGTTTCAATTATATTGAGAAACTGTGATGATGTGATAAGGTGCAAGGCATGAAAAACAATGTTCAGGAATCAGTGGAGAAGTTGTTTGACCCAAAGGCAGATCCGGATACAAGAAAGTTATCTCTTAAACTTCTGGATGAGCTTACGGGCAGGGATGAAACTGTTTTTCATTATCTTGCAGAAGCACAGAAGAGAGGGGCAAATCTTTCACCTCTTCTGAATATATGGATTGGAAGAATTCAACATAAAAAAACAGGAAGCGATTTGCGGGATTTTTGGATTTGGAGGGACCCTTCACAAAAACTTATGAATGCAGCAAAGCATGGAGTTGACATTTCATCTGCCGTAAGAACTTTGAGAAATTCTTTGATAAAACCGGCCCCTGTTAATAACAATTCAATGCGGGCTCTGGTGTATCATTACATCAATAAAGGAAAATGGAGAACCCTAAAGAAATTGCTGGATGAGGTTGGAACTCTGAAATTTCCTGCAATATATCCAATTAGATATGCTGCCAAGAAACATAAGGATATTTCCTCTGTTCTGGAATCTGTAGAATTTATTCTTGAAAATGGTGATGTTTCTGACAGTGTTGCTGCTGGAGAAGCTTTAGGCTATCATTATATTGACACTGGTAAAAAGGAAGAGGCGCTATCAAGGCTCAATACACAAAACCATGAAGTATCAGAGCATAGCCGTAAGTTTTTTTTGAGAGGTCTGATGAAAGCATTAACTCATCGTTATGTTGAATCCTGTTGCTGGGATGGGATAGAAAATATTCTTGGAAGTGATGATCCGGAAAAAGTTAGTCAGTGTGCTTCAGCAATTATTGAAGCAATTGAGGAAGGAAAAAACATCTCACCTGTAATCCCTGCATTGGGGCATGCACTTGTCAATGGGCCTGATATAGGAAGCATGAATGTTTCAAGGACATTGTTCATTGCAGTGGAAAAGGGCATAGACATTTCTTCTGCAATACCTTCAATGCTCGAATCATTGAAAACAGACAATCCGACTGCTTACCGCTGTTCTTTTGATGCTTTGGTCAAAGCTGTTGAGCTGGATTTAGTGTCAGTTGAGAAATTAAAGAAAACAATGGATAGCGTACTTAAAAAACAAGGAAGTCTCGGAACGAAAATAAAATTAAAGAGAGAATTTGCAAGTTTATATTCGAGAGCAGTATATGTTATTGGAAAGAAAGACGCAGATTTGGCAGATTTGAAGACAAAAAAATTCCCAGAAAAACCTGATAAAAAAACATTCAGGGTAAGGAGACTCACAAATGGAAACTAAAGAGTTACTTGAAAAATTGAAAGATCAGGATCCAGATGTTAGGTTGAGTGCTTTGAATTTTATCTTCTTTGATATGCTTGCAGAAGGTAAGGATGTCCCTTCTGACCTTTTTCCTGATATAATTAATTGCTTGGGAGGTGAAGATGACCTTAACCATCAGGCAGTGATGATTCTAAATTCTCTTACATTAAATGATGAGATATATCCTTATCTAGCAGAAGCACAGGTAGACATTTCATCATTGATTGATAAATGGAAAAAGGATTTAGATGCTGTTGAACAAGATCCTGGAAACATATTTGGAAGTAAAGTTTTTGAAAAATTGAAGAATGCAGCAAAGCATGGGATTGATATTTCTCCAGTATTAGAAAAACTAAAGGTTTTTTCGTTTAATAAAGATTCAGATCATGTAGAGAATGCAAGCAAAGCCCTTTGTTATCATTATTTCAATACTGACCATTGGAGAGGGGTAGTGGATTTGCTCGAACTTGCCCACATAAGACTTTATGCTCTTCATTCAATAAAATATGCTGTTAAAAAAGGAAAAGATATTTCACCTATTTTGAGAGATTTGGAATTTATCATGAGATGGGAACCAGGAATAAATGCATTTGAGAAGAGCCTGCCAGGACAGGTTTTGACCCATCATTATCTCAATAAGAATGAGCATGAAAAGATTGCCCAATTTCTTGAAAGCGATTCAAGCAGTAAAATAGGTGCCGTGTGTGCATGCACTTACCATGGCATAGTAAATGGTTACTGGGACACTGTAAAAGAATTTCTTGAAAGCGATAATGAATATGTTGTTTCTTTTGCCGCAGTTGCTTTTGAAGAAGCGCTTGATGAAGAAAAAGATATTTCCCCTGCAGTTCCTGCTCTTGCCAATGCACTTGACAATGGACCTGAGGATTCAAGATTTAGCATTTTGAAGATTCTGTATCTTGCTTCTGAAAAAGGAGTAGATATCTCAGATGCTTTTCCTTCGCTTTTAAGAGCAGTAACGGCATTCAGCGTCAGTCCATTAAATAGGTCTTCTATTAGATTTTTATATGAAGCCATGAATAAAATCGTTAAACGGGAATTTGCAAAAAAGAAAGATATTCCTGAAGTAAAAGGAATGGTGGATGAAGTTTTGAAAAAGGAAAAAGACCCGGCAAAAATAATGAAACTGAAAAGAATATTCTCAGAATTATACAGAAATGCTTTTTCTTCTTTGATAACTAACCCTCTCCAGGGAGATGGCATCAGATTGAAAGAAATTCCAAAGAAAAAAGGAGAAAGATTTAGGACTGGAGTAAGAAGAAGACTTCCAAGATGATGATTATGATTATACAAGATTCGTGGTTTTTGAGAAAGCTGGAAAAAGTTGCATTGGATGCTCTAATTAGTGTTTTGGAGAATCAAGACGCAATGCTTGATGCCATTGAATCTCTAAAATTCATGGTTGAGAAAGGCTTTGATGTATCATCTGCAATTCCAATATTAACAAAAGTTCTTGAAAATGAAACTGATACTTCAGTTAGACAGGAAGTTTTGCATATTTTTATGTTTGCTGTTGAGAAAGGAAGCATCGATATTTCTGTTTCAACTCCAACCCTAATACAACTTCTGGGCAGTGAGGACATCATCGTAAGAAAAAAATCAGAAATTGTTCTTCAGGATGCTGCTTTATCAGGTTCAAAAGAGATGGTGGATGCATTAGTTGATGCACTTGAACATGAAGATAAGGGAGTAAGAAAAAATGCTGCAGAAGCTTTAAGCCAAGCTACCTCAAAAGGAACAGATGTTTCAATTCATCTTTCAAAATTAATCAATCTTTTGAGAAAAGGCAGCCCGTCAATTACCCATGATACATTAATTCCATATGATATTGTGGATATCATCAGAAATGCTTCTTTTACTGGAAAATTCTCAGAAGAACATCTTGCAGAATTAAGAAAAACAATGAGAGAAGTTGTGGAGAAGGAAACAAGGCCTGAATACAAATTGGAACTAAGAATCTTATTTTCTGATCTTTACAAAAGTGTAATCAATAACATCAAACGTTCTACTCAGCTTAAAGATGCTAGAATAAAGCCCATTCAAAGAAGAAAAACAGGCAAATTTAGAACAATCAAGAGGGTTAGAAATGGATAAGGAGAAACTTAACAGGCAGTTAGGTAGAGCAGTAGAAGATGAAGATGTTGAAAAACTAAACGATGCTCTTGATAAAGGAGCTGATATAGAGTGTAGGTATATGGGAGGGTGTACTCCTTTGATCTTAGCTGCTTATGAAGGCCATAAAGGTGTTGTTGAATTGTTGATTAAAAGAAATGCAAACGTAAATGCTGTTGAAACTGAATCAAATTGGACTGCATTAATTTATGCTATTGCTTATGATCATAAAGAAATTGCTGAACTGTTACTTCCATTGTCTGGGGGTTTGGAAGGATTAAAGAATCAAATGAAAGAGATACTCAAAGGAGAGAAAGGTCCTGAGAGGTTGAAAGTAAAAATAAGAATGTCTAATCTTTACAGAAAAATTCTTTCATGGACAAGCAAAGAAACTCAACTTAGAGATGTTAAAACATTAAAAATATCTTCAAAAAAACCAGGAGAAAGATTCAGAACAATTAAAAGAAGAGCAATTACTTAAACTCCTTTCTCATTTTGCTTAGCAGTTTTCTCTTTTTCTCTGAATCCTTCAATGCATTTTCAAGAACCTGAACTATGTTTTCAACCTTTATTATCTTGATTTTCTTTTTCTTATCATTTGAAAGGTAGATATCATCAGCATTTGATTTTGGAACAATCACTTTCTTCAATCCTGTTTCTATTGCTGCCTCAACCTTTGCGGTAACTCCCCCTATGGGAAGAACCTCTCCCCTCACATCAAGAGAGCCTGTCATCCCTATCTCCTGTTTCACGGGAATATCCGCCATTGCACTAAGAACTGCAATTGCAACTGAAATTGATGCTGAATCCCCTTCAAGACCCTCATAAGTCTGCAAGAATTGTATATGAATATCCTTCTGTGAAATATCTGTTCCTATTGTTTTCTTTACAACTGCGGAAACGTTGTCAACCGCCTCTTTGGCAATCTGCCCAAGCTTTCCTGTTGCAATTACTTTTCCTTCCTCTTTTGAAGCAGCAGGAGTAACCTCAGCAACTATTGGAAGAACAAGACCCGAAGTTTCCCCAATGACAGCAAGGCCGTTAACTCTTCCGACATGGCTTCCTGTTATCTCAACAGTCTGGTATTCCCTCTTTCTTTCAATTATCTTTTTACCAAGCTGACTTTCAATGGGATTGAATACTTTTTTTGCTTCAATAACATCTGACAGTTTAACATATTTGCGTTTCTTTCCTTTTGCAATATCTCCTGCCGCACGCACAAGACCCCCCAATTCTCTTAAATTCAATGTAAATTTCCTTTTTCTTCCTGCCATCCTTCTTGCTTCTTCTATTATTTCTACGACTGCCTCTCTTTCAAAGTGGGGTATCTTTCCATCTTTCTTAACTTCCTGTGCAACAAACTGAACCAGTTTATTTTCATTTTCAGGATTATCATCAATACTGTCCTCAACGAAGATCTCATACCCCCCTCCTCTTATTCTTGAACGGAGGGCAGGATGTATCTTCTGCATATCCGGCAGATTTCCTGCAGCAACAAGAACAAAATCAGTTGGGACGGGCTGTGTTTTCACAAGAGCTCCTGAACTCATTTCACTCTGTCCTGTGATTGAATATTTTTTCTCCTGCATTGCTGTCAGCAGCTCCTGCTGCCAGTTCAATCTCAAGGATGCAATCTCATCTATGAAAAGGACTCCCTGGTTTGCCCTCTGCACGGCGCCTGCCTCAACCCTCAAGTGTGCAGGGGTTCCAAGACCGCCGCTCTGCAACGGGTCGTGGCGGACATCCCCAAGAAGTGCACCCGCCTTTGAACCTGTTGCATCTATGAAAGGAGCATTTTTCTTCCTTGTGTTGTCAACAATCAGCTTTGGATTTGTAGATTCGGTCGGCATAAGCCTTCTGTTTAATCCTGCTGTTGCGTTTGAAAGTATGAAAAGGAATCCAAGCCCGAGAACAGCAGCAACAATCATCCATTTTATATTTTCTGCAATTTCTGCAAGGAATATGACTCCAACAAGTATAATGCCCAAAACAAGAAGAAGCAATCCGGTAGGTATTCTCCTTCCTTCCTCTTTTATCATCATTTTTTTTATGTTTACAATTCTCCTTCCAAGGCCTATCTTAACAGCCTCGGGTATCTTCTCCTGTTTTTTCTCTTCAGTGTATTTTTTCACATAAAGGATTTCCTGCGCGGAATAAAGCTTGTTGTACTGCGGATGCTTCATAAGATATTTGTAATCAGGATAGGTTTTCACTACATTGACAAGAGGCTGGTTTTCATTGTTCCTGTTTGGATAAATAAGAACATCCTGAAGCTGTTCAACAGGCATAATTTCAGCCATTGCCTGGGCAAGCATTGATTTACCAGTACCGGGCGTTCCTATGAGAAGGACATTCCTTTTCTGCTTTGCAGCTTTTTTTATTGTTTCAACTGCCTTGTCCTGGCCTATTATCTGGTCGACCAGTTTTTTTGGAACATTTATCTCTTCTGTTGTCTTAAATTTTTTCAGGAAATCACCTTTGCCCCCCCAAATGCAATTCTTGGATAACTCAAATAATCATAATCTTCAGCTTTCTTCTCAATACCGATAATGCGATTGAAAAGATTAAATACGTTATCGCTAAGCATGAAGCCCCTTATTGGTGTTTTTTTGCCGTTTTTAACATGGAAAGCCACGTTCACTTCAACTCCAAAATCGCCTGTTGTGAAATTTGAAGTATGGGTTCCGAAAGCAGATTCTATAAACAAAAATTCTTTCAATTCATTTTCAAAGCTCCCATACTTCCCAGGCTTCACTATTATATTTGAGTGAGAAATCCCAGGAGGCGTTGAGAAATCAGGCCTTGAGCAGAAACCTTCATTATTAACTTTTTCAAGAGCTGCTGTTTCCCTGTCATAGAAAAAATTCTTTACAACTCCTTTTTCTATAAGGGGCATTCTTTTTGAAGGAGTTCCCTCATCATCAAAAGGGGATGCTGCACTCTGTCCCGATGTGGGATCGTCATAAACAGTAAATTTCGAATCAAACATTTTCCTGTTCTTTGAAAGTTTTGTTATTTTTCTTCTTTTCCAGTCTCCTGAAAGAGAAGGAGTGATTATTCCGAAAATGCTTGAAAATGCAGATGGAGAAAGAACTACATTGTATTTTCCTGGTTTTGGTTTTGAAGGCTTTTCCATGTCCTTTGCCATCTTTCCTGCATCTCTCCCAATTTTTTCAGGATTTTTAACTGGCGATATACCTGCATAATAAGAGTATCCGAATCCCTTTCCCTTCATTGCTTCTGCGTATATTTCCATTCCTGTTTTTCTGTAGGATGCATCAAGTCCTTCTGTATTTTCCATTATTATTCCTTCTGAAAATGAACTTGCAGAAATCCTGCACTTTTTCGTATATCCCTCCATCTCACCCTTTATCGCATAAACGATATCCTTCAATTCATTTTCATCAATGCTTTCAATTTTTTTATCAACAGTTTTCACTTTGGGATATCTTTTCTTTCCCTGAAATGAAAAACCGCTTTTCATAGAGTATTTTGAAATCACCTCGGCGTTTTTCATGCTTTTTTGGATATCTTCTTTTTTCTGACAGTAAGAGAATCCGACTTTTCCTTTTTTCATTACCCTAACCCCATAGCCTGAAGACTCATCAAACTCCTTTATCTTCAATGCATTGTCAGAATAGTCCAGATTTGTTTCTCTTGTATTTGAGAAAAAAATTTCATGCTCGAGCATAAACCTATATTTTCTTTTTGGTTTATAAAACCGTTCATGAGATGCTTCATTTCAGTTGAAATCCCGGAAGAACTGAAAAGGACAGTTTCACCCTTGAAAAAAGAGATACACACAGAAGGAATAAAGCCTGTTGAGGATAAAAATATGCACATTACACTTAAATTTCTTGGAGATGTTCCTGAAGAAAAATTCGGTGAAATAGAATCTGCACTGAGAAAAGTGGAGTTCAGCAAATTCAAAATAAAACTTAAAGGGGTTGGAGTCTTCCCAAATGAGAGCTATATCAGAGTGGTCTGGGTTGGGTGCAGTGATGACGCACACTTGAAAGATTTATCAGAAAAAATAAACGATTCATTATCCGGATTCTTCAAAAAAGAGCCTTTTTCAGCCCATTTAACAATTGCAAGGGTAAAAAGGAAAGTAGACCTGAATGAATTCCTTGATGAACACAAAGATGATGAATTCGGGGAATTCGAAGTAAGCAATTTTGAGCTTAAAAGCAGCAAACTAACGAGGGAGGGGCCTAAATACTCGACAGTATCTGTTTTTGAGGCAAAAGAATAAACTTTAAATACATTTACACCTATCAATCTCTTCTACAATTCTTTGAGTGATATAATGACAAAAGTAAGAATTACATTGAGCGGAGAAAACCCGAAGGATCTTGAGAATGTAGTTTCCCAGATAAAGGAGCTTTCTAGCACTCTGGGAATGAAGTTCATAGGTCCTGTCAGAATGCCAAGAAAGACGCTTGAGATAGTTACAAGAAGAACTCCATGCGGGGACGGCACTGACACATACGAGCACTGGGAAAAGAGGGTCTCAAAAAGACTTGTTGATGTTGAAGGTGATGAAAAGTACATCAAGCAGATTCTCAGAGTAAAGGTGCCTACCAACGTATTTGTAAAGATTTCTCTCAGCTAATCCTTTTTATGAAGCTCATTTTGGATGAGATGCTCAAGAGAACTGCAAAATGGCTTAGAGTCTTTGGTGTGGATACTGCTTATTTTCATGGAAAGAGTGATGACAAGCTGATAGAACAGGCGGAAAAAGAAAAAAGGGTAATTGTAACAAGGGATGAAAAGCTCCTTCCTGCTTTAGATAAAAGAAAAATAAAGTATGTTTTTGTTAAGGACGACCACTTTGAAGACCAGATATGCCAGATTAAAAAAGAATTGAAATTGAGATTTACATTCCCAGATAAAACAAGATGCCCTTCCTGCAATTCACCTCTGAAACTTGTAGGAAAGGATGAAGTAAAAGAGATAGTAATAGATTCAGTCTACAAAAAGCATGATAAATTCTGGTTGTGTGAAAAATGCAATAAAGCCTACTGGGAAGGAAGCCACTGGAAGAATATCACAAGGATTCATGAGAAATGTTCATCTTCTTAATTTTTTAGCCCTGTTCTCCACCTTGCTTTTCCATCTTCTTGCCAACTGGAATTGCACCCCCGAAATCCCATCCGGGAGGTTCTGTTCCTGTTTCTGCATAATGGTACAAGGCAGCCCTGAAAATTCCATTCAAAGCACTTGACATAAGTCCCATTACCAGTATGAAAAGAACCAAAATGCCCAAACCGATTGCAAGTCCTGTGAATCCCGCGGCGGTCCATGCAAAATAAGTAAGCCCTCCAAGTATGATTACTCCTGCAAATGTTATTATTCCTACGGCAGCCCCTATTCCCATTCCTCCTATGACGGTTTCACCGAACTGGTTTTTTACTATATTTGTTGATTTCTTTATTGCTTCAATGGGGCCAAGACCCTCATAAACAATCACGGGAACGACAAAGAATGTGATAAGATTCCATGCACCGCCAACAAGTCCTATAACTATCCTTCCAAGAACGTTATCCCTTGCTTTGCCTGCAAGGATGTTAAGTATGAGACCTACGGTGGCTGCAACAACTGCCCATCCGAAAACAGCTCCAAGGTGCTTTGTTGCCGCATCAAGCCCATCCTGAAGAGTCGGATCCCCACCTTCAAGCCTTATTTTTGTAGCTCCGACAATTGCAGCATTGAAGAATATTACAATGAAATACGATACCAGATAGAAAAGAAATACTACCACATATGTAATTATTCCTTCTTGCAGTGCCTGTACAAATATCAGTGGAATCAAAAATACAATAAGTGCAAGCAAACCGAAAATCCCTGAAATCAAGGGAAAAACCATCAATTCCTTGTCATGTTTCAATACCTTGAGACTTGTCAGCATAAGCTTCCAGCTTCTTCCTATAGATTCGAACATTTAAATCACTCTTTACTCTTTTTGTGAACACTTTAAAAGTCTTTTTTCTAATAATGTTAATACGGTGGTATTTGTGGGAGAAAGTTATGGGAAAACATTGAAAAGACAGGAAACAAGGAAATCAGTTCAAAAAAGAAAACCAAGATTTAAAGATCCTGATTCAATAAATCCACGCAGAATAGCAGAAAAATTACTTTCTGTAAACCCTTCTGAAAGAATAGGGGCATTAAGAAGTTTAAGCGGAAACCTAGATGCACTTTCGCACGTTGCCCAAAATTCTTTTCATACCGATGTTGCTGTTGAAGCCGTCAAACAGATAGGAAAAATGAAAGATTCAAGAAAAAAGGAAGGAGCTCTTTATAAATTAATTAAAACAAGACGAGTGAGCTCTGAGGCACTAGATCAGCTGAAGGGTATGATTGATTTTGTAAGACCCGGGACACTTGTTCTTCTTGCAGAATACTCTTCAACAGACTATGCCGAAATAAAAGAAATAACTTCAAGACTTGGGGAAATGGGAAAAACCTCAGAACTTTTTTCTATTCTCCAATTTGGTGATGGCGGTTCATGTTTTTCTCTTTCTCTTTCTGAACTTGAGAAACATATTGATTCTATTGGAAACAAAAATATTCTTGCAGTGATTGCTGAACGTTCAGAAAACAGGGAATCAAGAGTAAAGGCAATTAAAAGACTGGTTTCTCTTGGTGCAGTAAAAGAACTTAAAAATCTCATACGTACCACTGAAACTGAAGAATATCTTATCATTGGTGTTAGTTTGATCAATATGGGGAGAATAGATGCTGTTGTTGATGTTGCTTCTGAATTTAGAAAAAGCCATATCCCATTTCCTTTCCTTGAAAGAGACATTTTCAAGATATTTGCATATGTACCTGAAGAATTTTCAAGGATTCCAAGAAGTTCAATACTTTTTGAATTGGTCTGTCTGCCGAAAATTCCTTTGAAAATAAAAGCAGCAGCAATAAGAAGACTTGGAGAACTTGCTGATTATGGAGAATTATATGAATTATACTCAAAAGATTTTCTTCCTGATGAAGTAAGACGGTTTGCATTTAAAGAAATTGAAAAAACTGCCCATAAATCAAGGAATTTTAATGCTCTCAATGCCGTTATTTCCAATTCCACCGATGAAGATGCAAGAAAGGCTGCATTAAAACAACTCGGAGCTTGGTGCAGGTATGAAAAATCAGGAAGAACAAAAAAGGCACTTGAATTAATTTCAAATTTAGCAATAAGTTTAGATGAAATAAACTTTGATGCGGCAATGCAATTGATAAGGCTCTACAGACAAAACTTCACAAAAAGAGAAGCGGGAAATACTCTTAAACATGTACTTCATCTTTCTATGAGTGAAAGAGTATCTATGAAAATAGCAGAGGAATTTGAAAAACAACGTTTCTTTGAAGGGCTTACAGTAGGTACAATTTCAGGATTTCCAAAGGTAAAAAACTATTCGTTAAGAGCTCTCTTTAGGCATGCTGATGTAAGAAATCTAGAAACGAGGATATTTGGAGAGGCAATACTCCATGGTTCAAAGGACATGAGAGAAAAATCAATCAGAGAGCTTAAGAGAAGAAACTCAGAGCTTGCTCTAGACATTTTAGAGCACGTCATTGCGGTTTCTGAAAATCATGAAGACCGTTTATTTGCTATTAATGAATTGGCGAGGAGAAAAGAAGTGAGTAGATTATATAGACTTGCATCTAGCAACCAATATGAAGATACTGCTGAGCTAGCTAGATCATCTGCAGATAAAACAAGATCCAATGAATTTACCCAGGGCCTTTTAAGAGTTCTCTGAGGGTAAGGCAAACAAATAAAAACCCAACTATTCACATAGTAAAAGACACTTCTGAGTGATTTTAATGGGAGCAAAACCAAGAAAATGGAAGAAAAAGAACAGAATGCGATGGAAATGGGTAAAGAAAAGAAGGAAGAGAATGAAGAGAAAGCAGAAAAGAAGAGTAGGTGAACTCTGATATTAATACTCACCCGTGATTACCACTTAAGTGGGAGGGTTTCTTATGGTAGACAAAAAGAAATTGAAAGAAGCAGTCGAAAAGGCTCTTGAGGATAAGGAAAAAAGAAAATTCCTCCAGAGTGTTGAATTAATTATTAACACCAGAGCAATCGATTTCTCAAAAAGTGAGAACCGTGTTAATGTAGACGTACTGCTTCCAAAAGGAAAAGGGGGAAAGGAACTAAAAGTAGCAGTGATAGCTGAAGAGGCAATAAGCGCACCCGCAAAAAAAGCAGGAGCGGACCTTATAATCTCACCAAATGACATTGCAGGTTATGCAGACAAGGAGAAGCTGAAGGACCTTGCAGACAATTATGTTCTTCTTGCACAGCCGAATCTCATGGGTCAGGTTGCTAAATCACTCGGTCAGTATCTTGGTCCGAGAGGTAAGCTTCCAAAGCCGATAACAGGAAATCCTTCAGAGATGGTTGAAAAGGCAAAGAAAACAGTGAGAATAGTCACAAAGGGAAAATACCTTCCGGTTCTCCAGGCATTTGTAGGCACTGAGAAGATGAGTTCAGATGAGCTTGTTGACAACATGGAGGCAGTATTTGATACAATAAGGTCAAAGGTGCCTGACTCAAACATAAAATCGGTCTTTGTAAAGTTGACGATGGGCAAGGCCGTTAAAGCGATGTGATAATCATGGCCAAAAAGAAAGGAAAGTACAAGATAAATCCTGATAAAAAATCAGTAAAGAAAAAGGCAGCAAAAGTTGAAGAAGTTAAAAAGGAATTGAAAAATTTCAAAACTGCCGCACTTCTTGACCTGAGAAAACTTCCCGACTCTCTACTCCAGGGGCTAAGAAAGAAACTGAGGGCTGAGGGAGGAAAAGTGTATATACTCAAAAAAGCTGTGATAACAAGGGTTCTGAAAACAGACAAGACACTGGCTTCACTCGAAGGCGAGATGAATAAGCCCGTTGCCCTTGTATTGACAAACATGTCTCCTTATGATGTGAATAAATTCTTCAAGACAAACAAGAAGAAAAGGGCTGCAAAGTCAGGAGAAGAGGCACCTGTTGATATAGTAGTTCCCGCAGGAGAAACAGACCTTCCGCCCGGCCCTGCATTATCAGAATTGAAATCCGGAGGAGTCAATGTCCAGATAAAAAGCGGAAAGATAGTTGTTGCAAAGGATTCAACAGTGGCAAAAGCAGGAGATAAGATAACAGAACAGAAAGCAAAAGCATTGCAGACACTTGGTGTGCAGCCTTTTGAGGTTACTGTAAATATGCTTTACGGTTATGACGGACAGTACCTTTACAAAAAGGAGATTCTTGATATTGATGAAACACTTAATGGTGATTTGCAGGCATCAATGAATGATGCTTTCAATCTTTCAATGAATGCAAACTATCCAACACCTGCGAACGTGGAATTGCTTCTTTCAGAAGCGGTTTCACAGTCAATGAATGTAGCTTTGAACGGAGATTTATATTCCTCAAGTACGATGGAGCAGCTTCTCTCCTCTGTTGCAAGACAGGGGTTGGCTCTGTCAGAGGCATGCGGACCTATTGAATCCGCAAAGGAAAAACCTAAGGAAGAAAAAGCCGAACCACCTACTGAGGCTGAAACTCCGAAGGAAGAAAAACCAGCCGAAACTCCGAAAGAGGAGAAAACTGCTGAAAAACCCGAAGCAAAAAAGGCTGAGGAAAAAGCAGAAGCCCCTAAAGAGGAGAAGGCTGAGAAAAAATAGGTGATATGATGACAAAGGTAGATCCATATCTGCACGCTGTGCTTCTTTTGCACGGTGCTGGGAAGGAAGTAACAAAGGATGCAATAGTGGCTGTTATGAAATCAGCAGGCGCTGAAGCAGACGATGCAAAAGCAAAAGTTCTTGCAGATGCAGTGAAAGACGTCAACTTCGAGGACTTGCTTAAAGCAGCAACAGTTGCAGCACCAGCAGCAGCACCGGCGGCACCAGCAGCAGGCGGAGCAGAAGGTAAGAAAGAAGAAAAGAAAGAAGAAGATGAAGGAAAGAAAGAGGAGCAGGCAGCTGCAGGACTTGCAAACCTTTTCGGTTAGTCCTTTCTTTTTATTTTTATTTCAAAATTCTGAACAGAACCCTCTTTCATTTCAGGGATACCCATATTCAGGAGGGTGCTTCTTATCTTTTTCTTTAGCTTCATGAAATCAAGGAATGAGAGTTCTTCCCCTATTGATTCTATACCGACAACATCAAAATCCCCATTTTTCTCAAGCTTTATTCTTATCTTGATATGGGAAACTCCTTCCGGAAGCATACCAATGTTTTCTTCAACAACTTTTTCTAGATTTTTCAATATCTGGTCCCTTAAAACCTCTTCAGCACTTCTCTCCCCAACCATCGGATTCAGCAATGAAAATAATTTTCCTGCCATCTCTGAAATCTCCTTGTTTGGAAAATGATCTTCCGCCTCTTTCAATGCAGATAAAAATTCATATATCTCAGGCTTCTGTCTTTCTGTGTAATCCATTCCCCTCATCATTATTTCCATCCTTAAATTATTATTCAGGGTTTTCAATAACGTATGTATTGCTGCGAGATTTTTCCCCTTAATAAGCATGTCTGAGTAGTATCCCCATTGTTTTGTTCCCAGTGCATAAAACGTAATTGTCATTGCAGTACTGCCAAATCTTCCACTTTCTTCATCCTCGTATCCCGCTTCAAGAAAATCAGAAACGTTGCTGAAATCAGAAATCCTTACGAAAGATAAAAGATGATTGCGGGCTTCCTTTTTTATGCCCGCATCCTTATCTTTTGTCAATTTAAGAATAGAAGGAATAAGCTGAGGATACTTTCCGCTTAAACCAGAAACAATATTCAACGCTCTGCTTCTTACTTTTTTATCCTTGTCAGAAACAAGTTTGTCAAACAGCTTCACCTGTTTTGGGGAATCCAATTTTATCACTGATGCAACCGCAAGCTTCCTTATCTCAAAATTTTTATCAGCTACTATTTTTTCTATAACGGGCAGTGCATCCTGGCCTATAATTCCAAGTATCTCTGCCGCATTCAAACTCCTTCTTTTTTTCTCATAAACAAGCTTTTCAAGATAAGGTACCGCTTTTTTTCCTTTTGAAACAAGGGCAGTTGGTAGATATACGTTGAGTATATCCCTGTTCTTCTCAGTTTTCAACATTTCAATAAGTGCGGGAACAATGCTTTTGTGTTCAAGTTTTCCAAGAGCAAAAACACAAGCGCCTCTGAATGAAGTTTTCCTGCTTTTTTTCATTGCTTTTATTATTTCAGGAGCTGCACTGTTTATCCTGAGCTCAGAAAAAACATCCAAAAGATATTCAGCTTCAACTCCCTCCTTAAGCATACCCAATATTTTTCCTTTTCCGTGTTCGAGGGTATGCAGTTTCAATTTGACTGTCTGTACTGCATCAAGAACTTCTTTGCTCAACTCAGCTTTTTCAGAACTTTCAAACAATTTGCTTTCATATTTTTTTTCAAGTGCTTTTATTTTCTTCTCCGCATCAACCCTGAGTTTCTTCATTTCAGGTGGTGCTTTTTCACCAAGCCTTATTGCATTTGCAGCTACAGTGTAAAGCAACTTCAAGGCTTCTAATTCAGTATCGATATCAGGATTTCCTTTGAGCATTTCAACAGCCCTTTCATATGCAGTTCTCTGAACTTCATCAGGTTTTATGGACATTTTAAAGAATTTATTTACTCTTTCATCAAGTTCGTCCACTCCAAATACTCCTAGTTCAAAATTCAGAAGTTTTTTTCCTTTTATATATGCAAGGGTAGGCAGCTTCTCAACATACGCACCAAACATTTCCTGGGCTTTCCTTCCTATCATCTTTTCAACATCAACACCGTATATCAAAATTTCATCCCCATAGATTGCCTGCAGTGCATTAAGACTTTTCTTCATTCTTTTGCAAGGTCCGCACCAATCTGCATAGAAATCAACTATGATGGGTTTGTCTGATTTGATTATTTCCAAAATCTGTTCTTTGGTTGTTATCTCTTCTATTGATTTCCTGAATGTTCCTAGTGTTTCCCCTCTGTGTGTTCTGTATACATTCATTGCATAATTGAAAGCCTCTTCAGGAGATGATATTTTGTTTCCATCAATATCAACCCCTCTTTTTATGGCATCCCAGAAATAGGGTGCAAAATAATGGCAGTAACATTTCTTTCCTTCAATCATTGGAGCCATTGCATATCCTTTAACACCTGAATTCATCAAAGAATCAGGAAAACCTCCTCCATAGCAGAAATCAAAGACAAACATTGAATCAGTAGTAACTTCCCTGAACATATCAGTGAATTCACTTCTTGTAAGCTTTCCACTAACCATTCTTACATAAGGCTCCTCCTCATCCTTTAATTTCATTATATTCCCATGACCGGTTACATAAACAAGAACAAGATCATTCTCACCATAATTCCCCTTCACTTTTTCAAGAGCCTTCTCAAGTCCTTTTTTTGTTCCTCTATATTTATTTCCTGGAACACCTTTTTCATAAAGGCCTACTATGTGAAAGTCTTCTTCTTTAACCCCTCTTGATTCCATTGCACTTATACAATCGCCAACATTGGTTTTCTTATGCCTCTTTTCATCATCACCATTAACCACTATCACATGGATTCTTTTGTACTTTTGAAAAAAAGGCATTGGAAGCTGCTTCTTTTTCACTGATGTAGGAAGCAGCCTCGCTATTTCTTTATGAGCAGCCCTGAAAGCCATACTAAATTTACTGTTTGATTCATTTTAAAGAGCTTTACTCATAACTGCCGTAGTAATCCACCTCTTCATAAGGCAACTCCATCTCTTTTATATCACCCAAGTCGTCAAGGTCATTCATCTTCACTTTCTTTTCAGACACTGTGTACAGCACATCATCTATGTACAATGAACGCTTCACTGAATATGGTGAATGATAGTAGTATCCACTCTTCAGGAACGATTCATCGTCATCAATGTGTGTTATTCCTCCTCTCAATTCAAAACCTTCTTCATCCGAAACACTGAACACATAAGCTCCCTGCCACACATATTCCCCGCCCATAGAATCACGAACACCTTCTGGGTATTTCTCATGGTCTATTTCAGCAAGAAGTATCGGAACAACAAGAAGGTTCTTTTCCCTGTCAAAGAGAAATGCCTTATGGTCTCTGAGTGCATAGGAGTCTGTGCCTCTGTCGCCTATTTCATACTTTGAAACTTCTTTAGGATGCTCAACATCGCTTACATCAAACAAAGAAAGTTTCACTCCCTGGTACCATGCAAAATCCCCTTCTTCAGCCTCAACTGTCTCCTTGCCTATTCCTATGATGTGATTCTCATCATAAGGATGAAGGTAATCAGAATATCCTGGAATCTTCAATTTCCCAAGAACCTCCGGATTTTCAGGATTTTCAAGGTCTATTACGAACAAGGGATCAACCTTCTTGAATGTTACAAGATAGCATCTGTCACCCATAAACCTTGCAGAGTAAATCCTCTCTCCTGGAGCAAGATCTTCAAGTTCTCCTACAACATCAAGTTTTTCATCGAGCACATAGACATTGTTGCTGGAGCCGCCTCCATTTCTTGAAACATGGCCAAGAGTGGTTGCAATCCTGAAATTCCCTTCATGCTCATCCATTGAAAACTGGTTCAAGACCCTTCCGGGAACCTCTCCCGAACCAATATATTCAATCTCCCCCTCATCCATTGAAATCTTGTGTACTATTGTTGTTTCCTCAGAAATGGGGGGTACGTCCCCGACCCATCTTTCTTCAAGTGTATAAACAGGGCGGACATATCTCGAACTTGTGATGTAGATGTTATCGCTTGAAACATACATATTCTGAGCTGAATCAGTAAGATATATGTTGCTTTCATGCTCTTTATCTTCCAAATCTATTGAAAGTATTGTTGTGAATGCATAGCTGCCATATGTTTCATTGAAGTAATACACTTCAAATTCATCTTCAAATGAGACTTTTGGTGCATCTACTACTCCAAATTCATAATATACCGGCTGATTGACTACAACATAAACATGCTCACCGATCATCCTTGAATTGAAATATCTTCCTTCAGCTTCAATCTCCTCATCAAACTCAGGGTTTTCCCTGTCTGAAACATCGTAAATCATTATTTCAGTTTCATGGTAATTATTCTGGAACACAACCAATTTGTCTTCATTTATATAGAATTCACCGGGAGAATTATCGAATTCTATTTCAGAAAGCATTTTTGCATCCTCTGCAGGATAGGCATCCATTATTACGATGCTGTTTCCTGAAACAACATACAGGTATTTTCCGTCTGTTTTTACTATATCCGCCTCGTCAACTCCTTGAACCTGAACATTTGTTCTTGAATAGTCATCAGATCCCTTTGCTTCAAGAGCCATTGGTGCAGAAGTAATACTTCCTGCAACCATAACTATGTCTTCAACATAGTAATTGTTTACTTCAGGTTCATGCGTCATAAGATACAGAGTCAATTCTTCTGAAGAACTGAATTTCCCAAGCTGTGTTCCCTCACTGTCTAAAGGCATTACTATTCCCGCGACTGCTGCCAGAAAGGCCATCGCAATTGAAATCAAACTTCCGTTCATGATCTCTTTCTGCTTTAAAAAATTATATCCATTGGGATTTAGTTAGGATTTTGCCTAAGTATTTTTTCAATCCAACGTCAGCGTAACCTATTTATTCCTATCATGAGAAGGCAGAATCATGGCGAAGACAGTTGGGAAAATAATCAAGGATATCAAGTCCCTTAAAATCCAGGGGGCGAGGAATGTTGCAAAAGCTGCAATAGAGGCAATTGCAATCCAGACAAAGAATTCAAAAGCAAGAACTCTTGACAGCCTGTATTCTGAACTTCTTGTTGTGAGCGATAAGCTTGCAGGAGCTAGACCGACAGAACCAATGGTCAGAAACAGCATCGTTGACATGACAAGGTTTGCAATGATGCAGATGAACATGAAAAAACCGAAGTCAGTCAAAGAAGTAAAAAAACTGATGATTGAGCATCAGAAAGAGCTTCTCAAAAGAATGGAAAAGGACGCCGAAAGGCTTTGGGATTACGGTGCAAAACTCATTCCCAAAAACGCAGTTGTTGTTACACACTGCCATTCATCCTCAGTTACGGGAATGCTCAAGAGGGCAAAGAAAACAGGAAAGAAATTCACAGTGATTGCATGCGAGACAAGGCCGAGATACCAGGGAAGAAAAACTGCAAAAGAACTTGCTGCGGCCGGAATAGATGTTACATTGATTGTTGACAGTGCAATGAATTCATTCATGAGAAAAGCAGACATCTGCCTTGTTGGAGCCGATTCAATAACATCAAGAGGGGATTTGATAAACAAAATAGGAACCTCAACACTTGCCCACATTGCAAAAATGCATGATGTTTCATTCTATTCTGCAGCAGAGCTTTACAAATACAGTCCATTGACAATATTCGGAACAAGGGAAATGATAGAGGAAAGGGATACAAAAGAGGTTTGGGAAAGGCATCCCAAGAAAGTAAAAGTAAGAAATCCCGCATTTGATGCAACTGCCGCAATTTACATAAGAGGTTATATAACTGAAATAGGGGTAATCCCCCCACAATCCCTGTTTGCGCTTGCAACAGAAAAATTAGGAATCAGAATATTCAAATAGGTGATAAAATGATTGATGAAAAACTTCACGAGCACATTCCTGGAGAGGAGAAATTTGTTGAAACGGAAAAAGAGAAGAAGAAGGTTGATGTCTGGAGGTACAAACCATACATCTGCAAAGTAAAAGAAATAGACATATTCACAGGTAAGAGAATAATAGTTCTTAATCATGATGAGGCAAAAGAACATGACATCTATTCCGGTTTCAGGGCGTTGCTGAAACACAGAAACAAAAAGCTGGTTGTGATAGTGGATGTGAGTGAAGAGCTCGTGAAGGAAGGAGAGGTAGGGCTTTTCAGGGATGTTGTAAAAGAATTAAAAATGAAAAAAGGCGAGAAAGTGGAAATAATCCACATGGAAAGGCCTGCTTCAGTGGATTACATTAAAAAGAAGCTGGACAAAGGGGTGCTCAATCGGGAACAGGTAGCCACAATAGTTGATGAGATAATGGCGGGGAAACTGAGTGAGATAGAAACATCCGCCTGGATTTCCGCAGCATACATAAACGGATTGTCTGATGATGAAATCATTTCATTAACTGATGCGACTGTTGAATCAGGGGAACAGCTTGTTTTGAAAAAATCGCCCATAACGGACAAGCACTGCATAGGCGGAGTTGCCGGAAACAGAACCACCATGGTGATAGTGCCTATAGTCGCAGCTGCAGGTCTTTACATTCCAAAAACATCTTCAAGGGCAATTACTTCTGCTTCAGGAACTGCAGACACTATGGAAGTCCTTGCTGATGTGAATTTCAGAATCGATGAATTGAAGAGCATAGTAACAAAAGCAAAAGGAGCAATAGTCTGGGGGGGAGGAATGAAGCTTGCTCCTGTTGATGACAAACTTATAAGGGTAAGACATCCTTTGAAACTGGATCCCGAAGGAATGCTTCTTGCAAGCATACTCGCAAAGAAAAAATCAGTGGGCGCACAGCATCTAATAATAGACATACCTGTTGGTAGAAGCGCAAAAATAACTGATATGGACGGTGCCCATAAGCTCGCAAGACATTTCATAAAAATAGGCAAAGACCTTGGAATGAACGTTGAGGCTCTCATAACAGATGGTTCAGAGCCTGTCGGAAACGGAATAGGTCCGGGTCTTGAATGCAGGGATGTTCTTGAAGTTCTTGAAGGAAGAGGACCGGAGGATTTAAGGCACAAGAGCTGTCTTATGGCAGGGAAAATATTTGAACTCTGCGGAAAGGCAAACAAGGGAGAGGGATATTCAGCTGCTGAGAATCTTGTTGACACCGGGAAAGCACTTTCAAGCATGAAAAAGATAATCGAACTTCAGGGAGGAGACTCCAAAATAACATCTAGAAATGTTCCCATAGGACATTATTCATACGATGTTGAAGCAGACCGGTCAGGAAAAATATTTCACATAGACAACAAGGCAATAGCAAAGATAGCAAGGATTGCTGGTGCCCCTAAGGACAAAGGCGCAGGAGTCTATCTTTACAGGATTCGTGGAGACAGAGTTGAAAAAGGAGACAAATTATTCACAATATTCGCTGATTCAGAGGCAAAATTGAGTTTTGCCATAAAAGCAATGGAGCATCTTGAAACAGTCGAGATGAGAAGGATGCTTTTAGACACTTTACGTGAATAGTAAGAAATAAATACTTTCAACCATAAATATTAACACATGCCAAGAAGGAAAGGATACAAGTTTGCATGTGAAGAGGGGAGAGCACCTTCCTTTGGTTCTTTTCAGGGATACACAGGAAAAGCAAAGCTGACTCCCGAGAAAATAAGGGAACTGAGCAGAAAAGCAATTCCCGAAAGAATAGCTAATCTTGTAAAAAAATGCAATGCAGAACCAGATTCATTAATGAGGGATCTTCGAAGGGATGCAATAAGGGAATGGTGCGAAGCAAACAGTGATTCTGTAAAGTTTGTTGAGAAAGATGGAGAAGTAACAATAGAAGTCCTGAGGCTTCCTCCGACAAGAAGATGATTTATATGCCAGCATCAAAAAAGAAGGACAAACATATCAGAGATCCAAAAACAGGAAAAGTTATCCCATGGTATAAACAAGCCAGGGTTTCCGGACCAAATCCTAAGTGGCGCAGTCCCGGATCTAATCCTACTGCTGATGCCGAAAGCAGAAGAAAAAAGAATTATGCAATTTCACTTATTCCAAGAAGTATAAAAGATGCAGTAAGAAAATACAATGAGGGGAAGGATGATTTATTGATAGATTATTACAAAGAAGTTGTCAGGCTCTGGTGCGAAGATCATGCTCCTTATTATAAATTTGTTGAAGAGGGAAACAGGATAAGAATTGATGTTCTAAGGATCCCCCCATCTAAATAAAGTTCGAATTCCAAACTGAATCCTTTTAAATAAAATTAAACAATATATAATATTCTAGTTATCCCTCAAATTTTTCATCTTATTTCTTTTTCTAAAGCGAGGTGTTTTGAAATGAAAAAAATAAAATTCTATGATGTAGGAACAGTACGCACGCGTCAGGAAATAAAAAGGACTTTTGTTAGAGGTTTTTCCATGCTTCCCCTGGTTAATTCAGGAAAGTACGGCGAACTTCTTCTTGGAATGACTCTTGTTGATGATGTGAAAGAAAAAAGCAAACACACATTTCTCCTAGAAGACAAGGGAAAGATAAAATCAGAAAGGTGCTTTTTGAAAGGAGGAAAAAGCATAGAAGGCATGAGAGATGCCTGGGTCTGCCAGCTTTAACCCCATCTCCTCAATGCTATAAGAGTTTTTGTTTCTTTGACATCCTTGATTTTCCTTATTCTGTCTATTTTTCTGTCTATCTCTTTTATGCTGTAACCCTCTATTATCAAACATCCGTCATAATCTCCTGAGATTTCATAGCTTTCTTCAGGAATTCCGCTTTTTGCTATTTCCTTCATCATCTTTTTTGTATCTTTTCCTGCAGTTGCCAGCACGACGGCATACTGCTCACCTTCTGCAAGTTCAACAGTGAATTTTTTTATTGTCTTTTCTCTTACAAGCTTCTCTATTCTGTTCCTCACGGCACCCTCAGTGAGCTTCACTTTTTTTGCAATGTCGGTGTTTGTCATTCTTGAATTTTTTTTCAATAAACCCAGTATTTTTCTGTCTTTTTCATCAGGCTTCATATTACGAATTTCGTAATATATATTTATAAATGTTCATTTTTCGTAATAAAAATACGATATATTTAAAAATATTTGTGCTCTTTAACATTGTTCTATGTACGAAAGTTTCAGTTCTTCAGTGTTTTTCTTTTCAAAAAAGCCCCTGGCGGGCTAACTCTAGTTTTTAATTTAGGAAAAAAAATCTCAAAATTCTTGATTTTTCAAAAATCCAAATAAAAAATCGAGGTGATTAATATGAATAATACAACAGGATGTATAAGTGCGGATTGGCCGCCTACATATGACCGCAGGAACAACAGGGTAAAAGGTTTCTGCAATTTCAAAATTGACGACAGAAGGCTGTATAACAGAATGATGCGTGAAATACGCTCTGCCAGGGAGAGGCACCCCCAGGCAACAAGAACTACTGTACAGGCTTTTGCCGAGCCTTCTTTGATGCGGGGGGTGGAATCCGAAGGCCTTTCAATAGAGGCAAGGTTTCCGGTTGACAACGTATTCAGCGGATTTGAGCTGTTTTATATCGGCCACAACCTGGATGAAAGACTCCCAGATTTCAGTGTCTTGAATGCTGAGAGGAGCAGCGTTGTAGGGCTTGAAAAAACTTCAAGAAGAAGGCCCCAGGATGTTTTTGGAAGGATGCTGTCAAGAGGGTACCATATCCAGACTTTGAACGGAACCTCAAATGGAGAAATACCCCAGCTGCTTGAGCTGTACGGCCAGGCATACAGGGAGTACACCTTTGAGATTAACTCCCATACAATAATGGATATGCTTGACAACGGAAACATAGTTCTGACAGGAAGAAGCCCTGAAGGAAGGATAGTTTCCTGCCTTGTTGCGGAGCATGCAGTTGTTGAAATCAACGGACAGGAAATCGACCTGTATGAGCTCACTGATTATGCAACACTCAGGGAACACCGCAGGAACGGACTTATTACAGCAATGCAGATTGCAGTTGTAAGCATGATAAGGCAGCTTGAGCACGGCCCTGAAAGCATAATATATGCTGAAGACAGGGCGGCATGGGAAGCAGTCAACATTTCATCCCATCATGCAGGTCTTGAGTACTGCGGAACTCTGAGAAAACATTGTATCCTTGTAAGTGACAGAACATTTCCTGAACAGGGAAGGTTTGAGAACCTGAATGTCTGGATTGCACCCCCGGAGGTGGAAAGATGACTGAAATTTTGAGAAATCTGGTGTCAGTGAATTCAGTTTTTCCAAATGAGGGGGAACTTGGAGAGTACATAGAATCCCTGCTTGTTGACCTGGGATTTAATGTAAGCCGACAGGAAATTTCAGACAACAGGTTTAATGTTCTGGCGGAGAGAGGAGAGAGGGGAAACCCAATCCTCTTCTACGGTCACATGGACACCGTCCCTGTCTACGGCAAGTGGAGCTCGGACCCCTTTGAGCTTGTAAAAAGGGACGGGAGGCTTTTCGGCTTGGGGGTTTATGATATGAAGGCTGGAATAGCCTCAATCCTCTCCTCCCTTGACCAAAGCACAGAAAGAAGAATAAAGGTTGCTTTCGGAGTTGACGAGGAGAACGATTCACAGGGTGCATGGACCCTTTTAAATTCCGGCTTTCTTGATGATGTTGAAGGAATAGTGACAACCGAGATAGGGGATGTCAGTGATGAATCGGTTGGAACAAGAACAATAACCCTTGGAAGAAGGGGAAGAACAGCCTATGAATTCAGGGTTCCCGGCAGGTCAATACACGGAGCGCATTCATCAGGGGAGTCAAATGCATTGAGCGAGGCCTCAAAGCTTGCAGTAGCGCTTGAAGAGATGAACTGCTCTCTTCCACAGCATGATTGTCTTCCAAGTGCAACCCAGTTTGTCAGCAGCATAAACTGCAGTGCAACCTCACTTTCAACCCCTTCAGATGCTTCTTTAGTTCTTGAAAGACATATGGTTGTTCCTGAAACTTCGGAATCAATCCTCAATGACTTGAGATGCTTCCTTGATGAATTGTATTCAACAGGAAGACTGAATGATGCAAACGGAAGGGCTAAAGTTTCAATAAAACAAAGGGAAATGCCCTACCTGATGCCATATCTAACCCCGAGAGAGCATGAGTTCACAATAAGTTTTTCAGATGCAGTAAGGAGTGAAATCGGTGAACCAAAGTACAATTATGGGTGGTCTGTTGCAGATGAATGCATTTTGGCATCAACAGGAATTCCGCTTGTTTCTCTTCCCCCTATAGGTGGCAATGAGCATACTGCTGACGAATGGATATCACAGAACAGCTATTTTGAGATGATCAGGGTTTTGAGAAGATTTATAAAAAGTATTTAACCAAAGTATCTTCTATCCCGCCCTAGCTCAACGGTAGAGCGGCCGGCTGTAGTTTGTTCTCTCCTTCTTGGAGAATCACTGCTGTTTAGTGACAGTAGATACCGGCAGGTTACTGGTTCAAAGCACTTTCTTTCGGTTAACCAAAGAAACTGCACTAAGAAAGTGGAAAAATCCGGTGGGCGGGATTTCTTCTAATGTCTGAAATGTCTTATTCCTGTGAAAACCATTGCTATATCATGCTCTTCAGCAGCAGCAATGACTTCCCTGTCCCTTATTGAGCCCCCAGGCTGTATTATTGCAGTTACCCCCAGTTTGGCCGCATAATCTATTCCGTCCCTGAAGGGAAAGAATGCATCGGATGCCATTCCGCACCCTTTGAGGCTCTCTCCAAAATCAGAAGCAATCAAAGCCGCAAGTTTTGCAGCGTCAACCCTTTTCATCTGACCTGCTCCTATACCTGCGGCCCTATGTTCCCTTGCAAAAACAATAGCATTTGATTTAACATATTTTGCGATAGTCCAGGCATACAGCAGCGATTTCATCTCTTCCTTTGTAGGTTTTCTTTTTGTAACAAACTGGACTTCCCTCTGAAGCTTGTAATCCGAATCCTGCACAAGCAGTCCCCCTACAACAGACCGGTATTCAATGTATTTTTTCCTCTGTATCCTGCTTTCACCCGTTTCAAGAACCCTCAGACTTTTTTTCTTTGAAAGTATCTCCCTAGCTTCATCATCAATCTTAGGAACAATAAGAACTTCAACAAAAGTCGAGGTTATCTCTTCAGCAAGCTCTTTTCCAACTTTCTGGTTTATTGCAACTATGCTTCCGAATGCAGCTTCAGGGTCTACTGATTTTGCCTTCCTGTAAGCTTCAAGAATATCCGGTGAAGATGCAACCCCGCATGGATTGTTATGCTTAACAATAACTGCAGTGGGTTCGTCGAATTCCTTCAACAATTCAAAAGCGGCATTTGCATCAAGTATGTTGTTGTAAGACAATTGTTTCCCCTGAATCTGGACAGAATTGACAGCAGAAGGATCCTTTATTCTCCTGTCCCTGTACAATGCGGCTTTCTGGTGGGGATTCTCACCATATCTCAAATCCTGTATCTTCTTGAATGAAAGATTCAGATATTCGGGGAATTCTTCATTTTTTTCGAATTCTTTTCTCAGATACTGTGCTATAACAACATCATAATGAGCAACATGCTCAAATGTCTCAAGTGCAAGCATTTTCCTTGTTTCATCAGATAATCCTTTTTTCATTTCTTCAAGAATATCCCCATATCTTTCAGGATTGCATACAACCGCAACCCCCTCAAAATTCTTTGCAGCCGACCTCAGCAAAGTAGGGCCGCCGATATCAATCTGTTCTATTGCATCCTCAAGCTTAACCTTTTCCTTCAAAACAGTTTCTTCAAAAGGATAAAGATTCACAACGACCATATCAATTAATCCAATTCCTTCTTTTTCAGCCTGTTTAAGATGCTCTTCTTTTTTTCTCACAGCAAGAATCCCGCCGTGTATTTTTGGATGGAGTGTTTTAACCCTCCCTTCCATCATTTCAGGAAAACCGGTTACATCAGACACTTCCTTCACCTTGATTCCAGAACCAGAAAGAAGTTTGGCAGTGCCTCCTGTTGATATTATTTCGACTCCCAGTGCAGAGAGCCCTTCCGCAAACTCGACGATATTTTTTTTATCAGAGACACTTAAAAGTGCCCGTTTTATTTTCATTTAGAACCAGTTATTTTTAATTAAAGAAAAGTGCTTATAAAGGTTTACGCATCTTTCTTGGAGCTTTTCTTTTTCCCTTATTGCCCGCAAAAGTAGTCCGCGTTTTCATTTCATCATACTTTCTTCTCATTTCCCTGACATCTCCGGGGTTTTCAGCCAGCTTTTTTGTATATTTTCTCAATTCCTCTCTTGCTCTTGCCTTTACATCAACAGGAAAATCCTCATCATTGTTTGTTATCCGCTTAAGCGCATCAAAATTCCCTCTTGCGACATATCCTTCGATAAGAGTCATGCCTGCATCGAGTCTCACCCTGTCATCAAATCTTTCGTCTTCTGAAATCTCTACCATTGATAGAAGGTCATCTCTTTCAGAATAGATGGCTAAAAGAGCTTTGCCTGCAGCATATCCTACTTCTTCTGGCTCGTTGCTGTCCTTTGCAATCCATAAAAGTTTTTTCTCATCCTTTTTCTTCGCTAATCTTTTAACTTCACTCAACCCTGTCTTTTTTATGCCTTTTTTGACAGCCGAAACGACCTTTTCGGGCAGCCAACTGTTTCTCTCAAGCTCTTCGAGCTCCCTTGCATTTCCTTTATTGGTGTGCATCTCCACAATCTTAATGCCTGCATCTTCCCTTACAATTTCAGGCATTTTGGAATCCTCAGCAATTTCAAGAAGTTTGTTGAATTTTTTTTCTTTCATATAAATATCCACAAGTTCAAGCCCTGCGGCAATCCTGACTTCATTATCTTCATGATATCTTGCAACAAAAAAAAGTTCCTTTTCCATTTCCCCCACCTAAATTCACAAATTGTAAGGTAGTGTTTTTAAAACAATTCCCACTTTCATCTAGAAAATCCCAAAATATTCCAATCCCCTGAAAACAAGGCCAGCAAGAACAACCGCGAACACAATCTCAAAAACCGTCATTCCAACTGCTTTCTTCAAACCATATTCCTTGTAAAGAGTTGCAATGGTTGCGGCGCATGGAATGTAGAATAAAACCAGAATTGTAAACGTAATCATCTGGACAGGAGTCATGGCCTCTGCAAAATTGGATGTTCCGAGCAACGCAGCAAGCATTATCAATGTCAATTCTTTCCTGAGTATTCCGAATATCAAAGTTATTCCTATTATTGCAGGAAGGCCCAGCCAGCCAACAGTTATTGGACTCAACAGACCAGATATCTGCTCCATCCACCCCGCAATTTCAATACCCTTAATCAAAACAGTTGAAACGATTATTATCGGAAAAGCAACCACTATGAAATCCTGCAGCCTGATCCAGGTTTCTTTTGCAACATTCTTTATTGTTGGCATCTTGTATGAAGGCATTTCCATTATCAGGCCCATCGGCTCCCCCGGAAGTGCCTTGAAGGCTATTCTTCCCAAAATGAAAACCACGATAAGATTGAAAACATAGATTAAAAACGCCCATTCCACCCCAATGAATGCACCAACCAATCCTAAAATAACAACAGTTCTTGCAGCGCAGGGGACAAGAGTAACGACAAATCCTGCAATCAACCTCTCCCTGTCAGTTTCCATTATCCTGCAGGCAAGGCATCCCGGAACGCTGCACCCATAGCCGAGCATCAAAGGAATAAACGCCTTTCCATGCAGTCCTATCTTATGCATCACCCCATCCATGAGGAATGCCATTCTTGCAAGATACCCCGAATCCTCAAGTACTGCAAGTAAAATAAAAAACGGAATGAGGTATGGAAGCGCAACTGTCAATCCTGCAATTATCCCCTCAAAAACAGAAGATGCCACCACTCCCAGGAGGCCTTTATATTCTGGCATCAGGGAATAAAGGAATTCATCAAGATGTCCTGAAGTAAAATCTCCAAATGAAAATATGAAATAAAAGACTCCGAGTGCAATCAAACCCATTATGAAATATCCGAAAATCCTATGAAGAAGAATTCCGTCAAGTTTTTCACCAAGAGGCACTCTTTCTTTTTTTGAAATGGCGGTGCATTCCCTTGCAATCTTTTCAGCAACTGCATATTTGTCTGAAGTTACTGCTGTAGAGCTGTCAACACCGCATTTTTTCTTTATTCCCTTTGACTTTTTTCTTGCAATTTCAACTGTCTTTTTATCAGCCAGTTTTGTTATTTTCTGGTCGCCTTCAATAAGTTTTAATGCAGTCCATCTTGCAGGATAGTGTTTTATTTTTATCCCACTTAATTCACCAATTGCTTTTTCTATGTTCTTTCTGTATTTGGGTTTCTTGCCTTTTGTTTTCTTATCGGATGTTTTTATCGCCTCTTCAACAACCTCTTTGACTCCTATCCCCCTTATCGCTATCATTGGAACTACAGGAACCCCTAATTCTTTTGAGAGTTTTTTTGCGTTTACCTTAATTCCCTTTTTCTCAGCTATGTCAATCATATTCAGTGCAATGACCATCGGTCTCTCAAGTTCTATCAGCTGGAGTGTGAAAAAAAGATTTCTTTCAAGTACTGAAGCATCAACCACATTCACAACAACATCTGGCTTCTCTTTTGCTATGTATTCTCTTGATATCAATTCTTCCATTGAGAAAGTTGTAAGAGAATAAATTCCCGGAAGATCAATGACCTCGATTTCAGTTCCCTTGTAATTCAGCTTACCTTCCGCCTTTGCTATTGTCTTTCCAGGCCAGTTTCCCATGTGCTGGTGCAGCCCTGTCAGCTGATTGAATAAAGCTGATTTTCCAACATTCGCGTTACCTGCAAGGGCAATTCTCATTTCACTACCTCAACAAAAACCTTCTCTGCTATCCCTCTTCCTATTGCAAGGCATGAGGACCTTACACATATCTCAATAGGGCCTACAAACCTCGACGATCTTCTTATGGTTATCATTGTTCCAGGGGTAAGGCCCATATCCTCAAGCCTCCTGCGAACTCCTGTTCCCCCCACTATGAAAACTATCTTGCCTTTCTCCCCTCCTTTCAAATCGATTGCCCTTTTGGCATTCTCCGCTTTTATCTCGGGATTTTTAGAAGACCACAATGCATTTCTCAAAGCCTTTTCAACATCATCGGAAACAGCATGCTCAAGAACGCATGCCTCATCGTGTATTCTTGATTTTTTGACTCCCAGAAGTGTAAGAAACTTTTCAATCAATCTATGTTTCCTCAATACCTTTTTTCCCAACTCCTCTCCTTTTTTGGTTAATTCTGCACCTTTGTATCTTTCATGTTTTACAAGGCCCTTTTCTGACAATTTTCTGAGCATCTCGCTTACGCTTGCGTTTGATACCTTAAGCTCTTTTGCAAGCTCCTTTGTCTGTGCGATTTTGCCTTTTTCCTTGAACCTGTAAAGGATTTCGAGGTATTCTTCAATCTCTTTGCTTAGTTTCATTGACTCAATTTAGGCACACCTAAATTTTTAAATGTTTAGGCGCACCTAAAGAAAGCATGAAAATAATGATCTATATAATGCTGGCATTTGCTTTTGCAATTGCAGGATGCGTACAGCCTCCAAATGAAGAAGGGCGTTTGTCATGCTCATCAGATGATGACTGTGTGAATGAGTTTGCATGCTGCCACAGAGGCAACGGCCCATGCATTAACAAAAATTATGTTGAAGAGACGGACTGTGCAGGAATTGCATGTACAGAAGAATGCAGACCCTGCAACGTATGCAAATGCAAAAATAACATATGCCAGGGCGAAACGCACGGTGCTGATGAGGGCTACTGCTGCTAGCGAAAGGTTTTTATATGCTTACTGAGTAACATAAAATACCACAAAAAAGAGAGTGATATTTTATGACCAGTGCACAAAAAAGAAAACCGGAAAGAAGACGCCCACAGCTGGGAAAAAGTGGATTTACAAGCAAGGGAATAAAAGCAGTTATGGCCGAGGAAATGTCTAGGTGTTTCTCTTCACCCCGAAGACTCCCAAACCTTGATGAAATAGAATCAAGAACAACCAAAACCGGCAGGGTAATAAGACACAACAGATTCAAAAAAATAATCAGCTAATCCTAATCGTCATGTTTTAAAAATCCTAAGCATAAAAAGAGAGTTACTAATTGCCCTGATAGTGTAGTGGTTAGCATTCAGGCCTGTCGAGCACCTTTTTTGGGATGCCTAAAAAGCTGCACCAAAAAGCACAGACAGCCTGCGACCCGGGTTCGAGCCCCGGTCAGGGCGTTTCTAATTACAAAACTCTTCCTTTTTTTCCATCGAAATAGACTGTCTCCTCATACCTTAACCCATATCTGCTTCCATAAATTCCAGGTTCTATGGTAAAAGCAGTTCCCTTTATCCGGTCCTTGAATCTCTTGTTCAATCTCGGATACTCATGAACATCAATCCCTATCCCATGTCCTATTGAGTGGATAAGCTTTGGAAAACCATGTTTCTTCATTACCTTTTCAGAGAATATTGCAACTTCTTTTCCATTTCTGAGATTGGGGAGTTCATCAACTATTTCATTGTTCACCTGCTGCAACCCTTCATATTCTTTTTTTGCTTTTTTATCAAACATAAAACATCTTGTGATGTCTCCAGAGTAATGCTTATATTTAACTCCGAAATCAACCATCACGGGAGCTTTCAATTTTGAATTGTTTGGATAATGATGGGGATGAGAGGAATTTACTCCGGCAGCAACTATGGGGTCATATGCTGTTTCAAGCTCCCTTTCAACAGTCTCTTTCAATAGGTATCTCTTAACATCCAATTCAGTTTTATGTTTCCTGAAATCTATGCTGTTTATTATTTCCTTTGATATCTTTACTGCTTTTTTGATGTTTGAAATCTCTTCAGGTTTTTTCAATGCCCTTTTTCCAAAAAGCTTCTCAGTTGAATCCTCAATTTTTGTAAACTTTTTCAGTTTTATGTAAATTCTTGATGGAAGTGAAGCACCGTCGATTTCAGTTTTTTTTCCAAGAATCTTCTTCAACTCTTTACTGTAATCATGATAAGGAATAACTTCCCCATCAAAAATTTTCTCTGCTAATTTTAGATTCATCCTCGGAACTAGAAGAATTTTTTTTGGAAGCACAAGGAATGCGTGGTCTATGTCGATTCCCGAAAAATAGTAGAAATTTGAGTTGAATTCATTTCCGCGGTATAAAAGAATCACTTTTTCACCTTCAGTTCATAAGTTTTCTTTTTGTCACCATACTCAATAATGAGCTTTGCGGTTGTTTTTGTTCTTGGATAATTGATTTCAACAGTCTCTCCGGCATCAATATCCTTCCTGATTATCTTCATTTCTTTTTTATCCACTCTATCGATAACTGTAATCTTATCAATTGGCTTGAAGACGTTTATCATAACTTTTGAATTTTCCCCTTCAAGCCTTTTTGAAAACTCGAGCTTTCTGCTTTTTCTCCATATCAAATAAATTATAAACAGGAATATAAGGAAAAGAATTGCCCCTGCTACCATAAAAACAATATTCCAATCAATTTCAAAACCATCAATCATAAGAATCCCAGCCTGGATTTTGATTTCAATCCTATTACTTTTATCTTTTTGCTTTTAAGCTTCTTCTTTAATTTTATATCATTTGTACATGCCACTGCCCCTGTTTTTCCGCAATACTCAACCACCCAGTCATCAGCCCCTGTTTTTGTTTTTATTTTTTTGACTTTATTTGCATCAACTATCTTGATTGCAAATTTTGCAGCCATTCCATGTTTTCCCTTTTTCTTTGACAACTTTTTCAATTCGTCGTATATTGTTGTTGAAATAACCGGTTCATAACCAGTAATTATCTCATCAAGCTCCCTTAAAATGTCTATTTTGAATTGATATGGTAGTAATAGAAAATTCGTGTCAAGCACAGCGACAGTTCTTTTTTTCTTCATAACCATACTTTTTGAAATAGAAATAAATACCTATCGTCTATAAGCCATATTATATAGTTATTGATTCTAGTTTAATGCGTAGTTTTTAGTAATGTTTAAAAATGTTATGGTGTATATCCATATCTATTAAATAATCTTAACAAAAAGGTGGTATGGAATGGTGGAGAGGTTTAGAAACACGGAAAGAAATGGAAATAAAACAGAAAAAGAAAGAAAAGAAACACCAGATGAGAGAAAATCTACTATTAAAAGAGCAGGAGAAGCAGGAGTAACAGCTCTTTTGTCTGCAGGACTTGTTTTGGCAGGAGGATGTGATAAAGAATCTTCGTCTTTGCCTGATGCAGACACAGATGTTGACACAGATACGGATTCTGATACAGACATGGATGCTGATACGGACCTTGATGCTGATTCTGATACAGATATGGATGCAGACACAGATTCTGATACAGATATGGATGCAGACACAGATACTGATACAGACCTGGATACTGATACGGATGTAGATACAGATGTGGATTCAGATGTCGACACAGATACAGATACTGACACTGACACAATGGAAGAAGGCCCTATGTGTGATAATGTTCTTCTATATAATTATTCTTTGACAACACAGGAAGGAGAAGAAGTCGTTGTTGAAGAGGGTGATACATTGTCAACATCAGGTTATGATTTTACAGTAGCAGTTGTACAGCCAGATGGTTCATGGTATCCTAACAACGTAATGCCAGCACCTGCACTTGAAGGTGATTTGGTTCTTGTTGCAGAAAATGCAAACGTTGAAGGATCAACAGGTACCCTGTTTGTGAACGTTACAGCTGGACAGGCAAGGTTTGTTGAAGAGGATGGAGCATCAGTTTCATACACAGACCTTAGAGATATTAACCTTGACAAACTCCAGCAGAACGCAAAATTCTTTGGAGAACAGAACTTCACAACAAGAGCAGTTGTTGTTGCTGAGGGACAGAGAGCAGTACTTGATAGAAACAACACAATGAAGGTTGAAGATGAAGAGGGATCACTTGAAGTGAAATTCCTTGGAGGAAACGAAGGCCAGGCTGTTGTAAAGTACAAATCAAAGTCAAGCACAGGAGTTCTTGAGGATACTACAGTAGTTCTTGAGGGAAGCACACTCGAACTTGCTGATGGAAGAACAATCCAAGTTGCATCAACCTCAAACGCAGTGAACAGAGCAGATGTAAGCGATGTTGAAGGCGAACAGTGCAACACTTTCTCAGCAGTAATCGGTTATGGAGACGGAAATGAGATGGAAGTCCAGGAGGGCGACTCAATAAGACTCAACGGTTACCAGATAGTAGTAAAGAGTGTTGTTTACGACGAGGAAACAGGAAAGCAGTATGCAGAGCTTGAAGTAATTGGAGACAACGTTGAAGATTCATTTAATGTTGTAAGCAATGCAGGAGAAAACTTCAGCCTTGGTACTGAAACTGCAACTCTCTTGAGAACAGAAATGAAACAGAGACCAGTGGAAGTTCCTGAAACTGAAACAGAAGGAACAACAGAGGCTGATGCTGACGCAGCTGAACCGGATGCTGAAGCCACACCCTGGAGATAATCTCTTTTTTTTCTTTTTATTTAATTCTCAAAACGTCTTTTGCTTTTTCAAAATCAGATAGAATTGGTTTAATTGCTACGTCAGTGTATTCTGTATTTTCTTTACCCACAATGTAAAGACTGTCCAGGTTTATATTCTGGTTTGCAAGCTTCCTTGTTATCTTTCCGAGTTCGCCCGGCCTGTTCTGCATTTTAAGAATAAGAATGTCTGATTCTGAAAGCTCAACATTCGGAATTCTCGAAAGAACCTTGTTTGCGCTTGCCACATCATTTGTTAGCAGTCTGAAAACCGCTTTGCCGTCTTTTCCGTATGCGGAGATTGCTTCTATGTTTACTCCGACTCCTCCGAGCGCTTCCGCGACTGCTGCAAGAGACCCTATCTCATTCGGTGTTGTTATTGTAATTTCTTTCATATTTTTCATCCCCTCTTTCAAAAAGTATTGTTGGTTATGGATTAAAAACCTTTATGTGGGAAGTGTGTATTGATGGTAGACAAAAAACAAATAATGGAAAAACTTTCAAAAGTAATGGACCCCCATCTTGCAATAAACATAGTTGATTTGGGGTTTATTTACGAAGTGAGAATAAAAGGAAATGATGTCGAGATAGACATGACTCTCACAACCCCCGGATGCCCGATGGTACGGCATATTCTTTCAGATACAGAAAGCAAATTGAATGAAATAGAAGGAATAGGGGATGTTACAGTAAAACTTGTCTGGGACCCGCCATGGACTCCTGACAGAATGAGCAAGGATGCAAAGAAAAAACTTGGTTTTAAATAGGTGATTTAACTGAAACTTACTTTTTATGGAGGCGTAGGGGAAGTAGGAAGAGCCTGCGCTCTGATGGAAGAGGGAAACAGAAACATAATGTTTGACTGCGGGATAAAGTTGGGTGAAAAAACAGAATATCCTCTTATAAGCGATAAAGAGCTGAAAAGAGTCAGAAATGTTTTTGTAACCCATGCACATCTTGACCATTCCGGTTATCTTCCGCATGTATACAATAAAGGCATAAAGCCGAATGTGTATGTTACAAAACCGACAAGGGATCTCATGGGAGTCCTTCTTGCAGATTACAGAAGGCTTCACAAAGAAGGTTTGTTCAGACAGAAAGACGTCGATGAAGTGATGCAGAAGGCAAAGATTGTCGAATACGAAACCCCTGTTCACGATGGTTTTGATTTCACTATACATAATGCCGGACACATTCTTGGAAGCGGGATGATAAGGGCAAACAATGTTATTTACACGGGAGACATCTGCATGAGAAAGACAAGGATTCTCTCTCCTTGTGAAAGAAACATAGGTGCAAAAACAATCATACTTGAGAATACTTACGGTGGAAAAGAAGATATCCTCCCAAGCTCAAAGGAAACATCAAGCAAATTGGTGAAAATAATAAATGAAACACTTGACAAAGGAGGATGGGTTTTAATTCCTTCTTTTGCTGTGGGAAGGGCACAGGAAATTCTTCTCACTCTTGATGACTACATGAAATCAGGGGCTTTAAGGCAGTCAAAAATATACATTGACGGAATGATAACGAAAGTTATGAGCATATACAGGCACAATGCCTACTATGCAAATGAAGACATAAGAAAAAGGATACTAATGAGCGAGGACAATCCTTTTAAGAGCAAATTTTTCAACATTCCCAAATCAAAGAACAGGTCCGATGTTTTGAAAGAGCCGTGCATAATAGTATCAACTTCTGGTATGCTTTCAGGAGGTCCCGCACTATTCTATCTGGATAAGCTTGCACAAGATTCGAAGAACTCGCTTGTTTTTGTAGGCTACCAGGCGCCTGGAACATTAGGAGAAAAAATACTCGAAGGAGAAAGAAGAATCCGGTTAAAAGATAGGGAAATTGACTTGAAAATGAGGGTTGAGAGAATCAAGATATCCGGCCATGCGGATTATAATGAACTCCTCCAATTTGTAAGCTCAATAAAAGGTTTGAAGAAAATATTTTTATTTCACGGAGAAAAATCTGATTTAAAAGAATCTTTGGAAAAAAATTATGAAGTAATACTCCCAAAAGTTCATGAGGAGTACTCTATATAGTCTTAGATAAAGTCAAGACAGGTCATGTATCTTACAAATGCATCTGCAGAACATTCATCCGGATCTTCTCCTGGATTGTCTGTTTCAACTTCAACAAAACCGTCTCCTTCCCCCCTGTCGGAGTATGAGTAGACAGTTACATATCTCTCCCAGTCAGTATCATAGCTGCTCAGAACCTGTCCTCCTATTTCAACATTCCCTATTCCGTGGCATCTTCCAAGACCTTCTTCACGGTCCTCATCCTTGTAGCACCACACAGTGTATGTAAATCCTTCACCGGGATGCATCCACCCTTCATTCGGGAATACTTCACAGCCGTATCCTCCGTATGTTTCTCCAGGAGTATCATTACCGTTTCCCCCGGTTGCATTTGAAGTTATGTTTGAATGGCAGCTGAATACACCGCCTATTGTTGCTATTAAATATCCATCCCCTTCTCCTGTTATGTTAACATCGGCCCCTGTATTGTCTGCATTAATTATATCTCCAAGGCTTGATGTCAATGTCCAGAATGTCATTCCTGCTGGACACGGGACTGTTGCATTGTTTACTTCGCATTCCAAATCAAAACGGGCTTCTGCCGCTTCATCAAATTCAGCACTTGGAGGAAGAACATCGCATGAATCCATTGAGAAGAATGTTGTTTCTATTCCTGCATCGCACTGGCATTCGCCGTTCACATCAGCTGAAATATCCCCAACCAAAGGACCTCCGTCAATGTCTGCTGTTGCTCTTGTGTTGCTTGAGCTTGTTATTTCACCAAGACCTGGCGTGAGCTCCCATTGCGTGTTTTCACATTGTATTGAAGTTCCCCGATCGTTTGTACATCTTATTCCGCATCCTATTTCAGCAGGCGCATCAAGAACAACGTCATTTACTCCAGGATCAATCAGAATTGTACAGGCTGAGCATGCCTGTGCTTCACTGCTTATCGAGAATCTTTTGCATACTTCACCCTCAGAACTCCCTCCGCACATAGGCTCCTGGGATTCGTACTGGAAACATATATCAACTACTTCAGAATCACCCAAATCAGCTGGTGAAGTCAATGTAACCCATAATGTATCTGTTCTTCCTGCATCAATGTCATCGTTGAATCCGTTTTCAACACCCAACGTAGGTGATACTCCGAATCTTGGATTTGTTGACCTTACTCCTGTTGTTTTCACTGTAACCTCGCCGTCATTTCTGACAGAGAAAAGCATTCCTCTTGCAGAGCTCGGCTCCATATCAAAGTTTGCCCCAGGAATACTTCCTGTTATGATAAGGCTTGCTCCGTCTCCTGCACCTACATCAATGTAATCTGTTTCCTCAAGAAGACCTGCATCAAGGGACTCCTCATTCATAACATATATCGTGAAATATTTTGTACCTGACTGTGTTGGATAAATTCTCACTCCTCCAAGGCACGAAACATCCTTCAATCTTGTTGTAATGGAGTATCTTCCTGCTTCATCAGGAGTGAACTGGACAGTATCAATATCATAAACATCGGATTCGTCTGTTGCCATAACTCCGTTTGATGGATCTCTTACTATTGTTTCTACCTTTCCTTTACAATACAATCCAACATCCCCCCTTGCATTCTCATACTCCGGACCGAGTTTGTCAAGAGTCTGGTCATAGTCAACTCTTTGTGCATTGAAGGTATCCATCATCGGAGCCTCCCCTTCAAGTGCAAAACCGGGGATACTTAAAATATAATCATAATCATCATCACTTACCCATTTCACTCTTCTGTTTATGTTTATACTCGAATAAGAAACAGGGTCTGCAGGACAATCATCCGGAAAACTGAAGCATGCAGGATAGTTTGAAAGAACGTCAAGCTTGCTTGTTGATGTAGGCCATGCAGTGTCAATCTCAGGTGTAACTGTTACAGAGTCTCCCGCACATGCAGGTTCTGGATTAAAAGAAAATTCATTTGTCAATCTCAAATCAGTTGAGATATATCTTATCTCTCCAGGTATGAGGAATGTGCTCATGCTTCCCTCAATTGTCTGTGTTGCTGCAAAAAGCAGATGCGAAAAAAGAAAAACAAAAAGGATAGTTTTTTTCATTTTAAAACCTCCTAGAATTTAAGCGATAGCTTTCCTGAAACGATTGTTCCTAGGCCGGGATACCATTCAACTCCTCCGCCAAGGCCTCCTTTCAATGCTTTCAGGTCAACTTCGACTCCGACATCCCCTCCAACCCAGTACTTTTCTATCACAGGCCTTAAAACTCCTGCCTTTGCACCAAGTACTATGTCAACACCTTCAGTACCGAATTTTCCTTTGAGCATTGCTATAAGCCCTCCGTTCGGTTTTCCTTCTCTTACTGAAAGCAACGGAAGAGCGAGAAGGTCTACGTTTTTAACCCCCTTTACTCCGGGTTTGAATCTTACTCCGACACCAAGGGCCGCTCTGTATTCCCCGGTTTCCTTTATCTTTTCACCGCCGACTTCAAGTCTGAATAAACCTCTAAGCCAGGGCATTTCAGGGTTGAATATAACTGCCTCCGTCAATCCTTCTTCAGCAGATTCAGGCCTCTGGACAGGAGCAAGAACGACATTTGCTCCCCCTCCTTTCCAACCCAAAACATCAACATCCATTCCCATTACAAGGTTGAATGCAAGACCTTCTGTTACACCGAAGATTGTTCCCACTCTGGGTCCTGCTTTAAGATGAAGCAGGTCAATTATTTCTTCCTCCCCTATTTTTGTAAGGTCGGTAATTTTGTATTCTTCCTGTACCCATCTTCCTATCACTGCTTTAACTTCTGCACCAAGCATGTATATTATGAAGTCGAGTTTGTCTATCTGTCCGTCCTCCCACATTCTTATTGCTTTTGCAGGAAGGAAATATTTTATTGGAACACCAAATTCCATAATAAGTGCAGAACCTTCTTTTACATCGAATATTACTGCATGGTCAAGGAACTGTCCCAAGTCCTGTCCTAATCTGCTTGTTTCAGGAAGCATTTCCATTGCTCTTTTGAAATCTCCTGCTCTCAATGCATCTTCAAATGCCTTGACAGCATCATTGTTTCTTCCAAGGTCCCACCAGAGTCTTCCTCCTTCGCTCAAGTCCATTCCATCTGCAACTGCGCTTCCTACGCTTGCTGCTTCCTCCATGTTACCCTGGACCTGCATAAAATATCCTTTGAGGAAATCACCACCCCATACTTTCGGATCTGATATTCCATACAACGGCATATCTCCAGTAACCTGAGACCTTGCATAAAAGTCAGGATCAACATTCCATCCCTGAAGGTCGATAAGGAATGACCTTGCCGCATCTTCTTTTAATTCTGATTCGAATTTTTTCAAAGGAACTTTTATAGGAGTGAGAATACTTATTTCCTTTTGAAGGTCTCTCGGAAGAGAACCCATATTTTCTTCAATGAAATGTCTTGCGCCATCCATGATTTCTTTTGTTTTTCTATCTCCAAGGTCTTCGGCGAACTTGTCTATTCTTACCATTGCGCCTGCTGCTCTGCCCACCACAGCATCGCTGAGCGGGGATTCGCTGTAAACAATAAAATCCAGAGCATCAATAAGACCGTCCCTTTCCTTCTTTGTCAATACTCTTGTTTTGTCTCTCAGACTGTCCAATACTCTAAGCGCATCATCAACACTTTCAATTTTCTTTTCCGGTTTCTTAACAACTGGTTCTGCCATTCATCTCACCTCATGATTATTTTTTCTTATATTGTATGAACGATCCTTTTACACTTCTATCTAAATATCTGCCACTGTATCCTTTTGCTCCAAAAAGAACTACCTGCCTTCCCTCTTCTTTCTTTCTGAATAATTTTTCTCTTACATCCTTATTCACTTTTGCAATTCTTTTTATTCCAAGTTCGAAAGGCTCCTGTCCGAGACTTGCAAGAACTTTCGGACTCCCTGAACTGTCGTCATATACCTGATTTCCGTCTATGTCTGTTTCGTAAACTATTCCTGTTTCAACATCGTAATATGCAACAACATCCCCTCTTTTGGCTCCAGGTTTGGGACTGAGTATATATATTCTTCCTTCAGTTCGTGATCCCTGAATGAAATAGTATCCCTCGACATCAAAATTGCTCATATCTACTCTTGTGGAAGGTTCCATCATTATTGTTCTCCCCACGACCCTTATCTCTTCACCATACCTGAAGATGGGCCTGTCAGGTCTCCTGTCATATGTATCGGCAGCGAGGTTCCATGCTCTTATTGCTTCATTCCAGTCCTGCCTTGCGTATGCCTGTTCACCTTCGCTGTATTCCGCATCTCCGCTTCCGAGTGTGCTGTGATAAAATGTATCAGTAACTCCCGCTCTTTTGAACGTCCAGTCATCAGTCAATCTTTTTCTTGCTTCATCTGCAAGCTTCCTTGCCTGGTCAGCTGCAAGCATTCCTTTAGTATCAACCTGGTTTTCTGTTTTGTTTGCTGCAAGAAGTCCTTCACTCCTTGCTTCAACCGCAAGAGCGCTTATCTCCCTGTAAATCTCCCTTGCTCTTTCCCATCTCACTCTTCTCATACTTTTCTCAAGTTTCTCTGCCTTTTTGAATAAACCTACTGCTTCATCAAGTTTATCTTTTGCTGCAATATAATGAGCATCCGACATATCTTTTGAATCAAGAATCTTTTCTGTCTGTGCGACATTTCTCAAAGCCTGGTAGCTTCCCATGTACATCGCAAGCCAGAGATTTACTCTCTTCAATGTCTTTTCATCGAATTCAAGAGAGCCTGTTTCAGGAAGCCTTTCAATTTCAGCACTCTCTTTGCTTACTTCCTGATTTACAAATCTATGAAGAGCCAAAACCATCTTTTTTGGGAGAGGAGTTTCAGCATCAAAATCAATCTTATCCTTATTTATTCCCTTAAAAAATCCCGCCTTGTCTTTTAATACTCCTGCGTCGATTGCATCGAAAATGGCACTTATCAATTTTCTCTGCTCCATGCGGAACTTTCCTGTTTCTCCTGCTTTAAGGTAATCCTCCATATCAACTACTACTCTTCTGTCTATGAAATGCATGTCTGTTAATATAGGTGCAAGTTCTATTTCACGAGCTTCCGCCTGATAAACCCCTTTTCTTGACCTCTTTGCGGGTGGAGCTTCTTTTTCAGCAGGTTTTTCCTCTGCGCGTGCAACTCTGGTAGGTTTAGCTTCCCTAGGTTCTTCTTTAGTTTTTATGGGAGCAAGAGGAGGAGCTTTGGCTGCAAGTGCCGCAGCTTCGGAAGCAGCTATCTGTTCTCTAGCTGTTTTATCGAGCTGAGCCAAAGAACCGACTGCGGCTCTCTGGCTTGCAATCATCAAAAGATTCTTTCTTCCTTCTTCTTCCTGAAGTATTTTTCTTATTTCTTTACTATCATGTGTTGGAAATAATTTTTTCCATAGGAAAACAATTCTGTTTGTTGTTTTTTTTCCTGGTACTTTCTCCTGATGGCTCCCCAATTTGTTAACCAGTTCTACAAGCATTCTTTCTTGAGAAGTCAATTTTCTTGTTTTTCCTGCAACAACCTTTCCAAGTTCTACTGTCGCGAAACCGCCTCCTACCATATTATCACCAATTTTTTTTTGGAATTCTGAACAGCTGTATCAACTAACAGCTTTTCATTTTTAAATGAATGTTTTGCATGAACGGGACAAAGAGGAGTTCCAAGAATAATTGTAAGTGCATAGATACCAAGTTTTCTCAAACCTATTCTTCCATTTCTCATAACTGCCACATACTAATTATGGACAGTTGTCCTTTTAAAACTTATTTATCAATATTACTAAATAGGAATGACTTCCACTTTTATCTGTAAAACGAAACATTTAAATATGTTTATATACATTAATTTATACTAAAATAAACAAAAATATTTCATAAAATTTAGAGGTGGTATTGGTGTCTGAAAATGGAAGTGGATCAGGAAAAGGAAAAACTACTCAAAAAGAAAGAAGAGATGGTGGGGATAGAAGATCAGTTGATACTGCTCTTGGAGGAATAGTCAAAGAAGCAGCATTGAGAACTGCTCAGCCGCTTTTGGAGAAATTTTCCAAGGAAGTTGAAGGTGCTAGAAATGATGTTGCGGCCCAGAGAGATGCGTTGAAAAAAGAAGGTGCAGCAGCAAAAAAAGATTTGAGTGCAGCGGTTGCTTCTGCAAGAGATGAAATCTCAAAAGAAGTTGATGGAGCCAGAAGTGCAATAAGCGGTTCTACTGCTGAAGCAAAATCATTTTCAGAGGCTGCAGGCGAGTCTGCTGATAGAGCTGAAAGATCTGCTTCTGAAGTTAAAGGAATTGAAACAAAGGCAAAAGCAGCTGAACATGCTGCTGAGGAACATGCTGCAGCTGCAGACCAGGCAAAAAGAGTGGCTTTGGCTGCTGAAGGAAGAGTGCAGGGAGCAGTGCAGGATGTTGAAGAAACTATTATTGCTGTTAAAGAAAATGCACAAACTGTAGAAGAACTTTCTGAAGATTTTGAAGGTCTTGAGAGAAAAATGGAAGCAATGGCTCACATTATTGTCGGAAGAAGGTTGGAGGAAGATGAGGATCCCAGACCAGGAGAGCCTGAACCTGTTGAAGTTCCAGGACCTGATGGTCCGGTAAGAGTAATTCCAGGTGTTAAAGCAAGAATTGCAGAAGTTGAAGAGAGGCTTGTTGATTTAGAAGAAGGTGCAGAAGCACTTGAAGGGGTTACTGAAACTGCACAGACAGCTGCAAGAGTGGTTCTTGATGAGAGGCTTGGAGATGGATTTGATCTTGGTGATTTTGAAACTAAATTGCTTCAAGCTGTTAAGAAGATAGTTGGAACTGCAAGACAGGAGCTTGATAGGAAAGTTGAGGAATTGCAGGGAGATGTAGGTAGAGTCAGAGAAGAAGTTGAAGAATTGAAAACTACACTTGAACAGAAAGGACAGGAAATGAATCGGACTCTTGAGAGATTGAATGATCTTATTCCAAAATTAGAGAGCATTGTAGGTGAAGAAAGGTGATATTTTTATGACAAAAAAAGACAAAGGTAATGGAAGAAGAGAAGGAACAAAAACAGTAGTCATGACCGACGAAGAAAGACTTCTTCTTGGAATTGGAGGAGACAAACCTTCAGCAAAAGAAAGACAGAGAGAAATAAAAAGAGGAGCCAGAAAGGCAGAAGAAGCACTTGAAGGAACTGATACTCCTACGGGAGAACCAACACCTCAAAGCGACCAGGAATCCCCCGGCACAGAAGAATCAGAACCAGTAGACGAGGAAGAACCAGAAGAATCAGCAGAATTAGAATCAGTAAGTGATGGAGAAGATCTTTTTGGTGATTTAGAGGCTTCACTTGCAAAATTCGCAGCAAGATCTGATGGAGAAGCTGAACCTGACCTTGGAGAGGAACCAAGCGGCGAATTTGAACCTGAAAGTCTTGAAGAACTAAGTGAACAAGAAAGAGTGATGAGAACAGCTACTTCACCTGGTTTTGAACCAGATGATGGGTTGATAGAAGCTGCCGGAGGGGAGCCTGGTAAAGAGAGTTCAAAGAAACACACTTCAGTTGAACGTCCGGGAGTTGTTGATGCAGAGCCAAGAGGGGAAGGAACACCTGCACCTGAAGGAGACCCTGGTTTAAAAGAGGAGTCAGGAGTTGGTTTGGATCTGACAAAGGATCCTTCTTCAGTTGAATTTGTTATTAGAACATTGGATGATGTTGAACTTGCTGTTGAATCAGATAATATAAAAGCACTTGAAAGAGCAGCAGCAGATGATTCATTGAAAAGCGGAGTAAGAAAGATGTGTAATATGTCATTGAAAGGATTACAGTCTTCTGCTCCTGAAGCAGAACATGATGTAGGTACAGAAGAACCTACTGTACCAGAAGTTAGAACACCTGAACCAAAACCAAGAAAGGAGGTAGCAGGATCTGCAAAAGATCTCATGCCTCCGGCACCTGATCGTACGCCAGCACCTGAACCAGCTGAAGAACCGGCACATGCACCTGCCGCACCAGCACCAGGAGAAGAAGGCACAGGGCGTGTGGAAGGCAGAGACCATGCGGCTGAAGTCAGCGGAGAAAGAGCACATGAACCAGCAGCGGAATCACCACCCCCAATGCCTGCACCGGCAGGACCCGAAGCAGCAGTTGAACCAGAAGAAGTTGACGAAAGAAAAACTGAAGACCTAACAATAGTTAGAAAATCACTTCAGGCAAAACTTGTTGGTGAAAATAGGGAGGATTCTCTAAAGGCTTTCCATGCTTTGAGAGATTTTGGTGCTTTTGACCGTATTAAGATTTCACAGGATACTCTGGCAAAAATGGCCGGCTTTGAAAATGCTGAAGCATATAATAATGCAGTAACTGGAAAAGATAAGAAAGTTGCAGAGGAAGCATGGCTTAAAGTTTATGATGTACGCAGCGAATATAAAGAGACATTGAGAGAACGCAAAAGGAAATTTGAGGAAGCACTAAGAATATACGACGAAAGTGAGGCAAGCAGTTTATTTCTCACGTTGCGCGACAATCCTTATGGATTTGAAATGCCGAAAGTTACCGATGACCTTGCGGTTGCAGCAGGATATGAGAGCGAGTTTGATGTGGGAAGTTATTTAAACGGCGGAGATGATGCTGAAGCGCTTAAAGCATTCAGGGCTCTTCGTGCAGGCATGAGAAAAATGAGTGAGGAAAAACCTGAAGGTGAAAGAACACCGACAGGAGTCAGGGAGCCAAGCGAAGTTACAACTGTTTCAAAATTAATGACGGATGCAGATGTTCTGATGCAGAACATGAACGCAATGGATGAGGATGCATATTTTGAACTGCTTGAAAGAACAGTCCACAAGCTTTCAGAAAGGCACGATTCTTCAGAAGACGATGAAGAGAGAAAAGAAACTGCAAAAACACTCAGAGAGCTTGAAGATTTCTATCTTAAAAAGCTTGTTAAGACTGTTGGAAAGGATAAAGTCGGTGCATTTTGTTCTTATGCAGGCTATCCTTCACACGAGCTTAGCACAGCAGAACAGATACTTCTCAAGGCAAGGGCTTTGAATGAAGTGCTGAGCAATCATAAAAGAGGTGCAAGACTTCTTGAATTCACCCCTCTAGTGTATGGTATCCGTAAAGGTAAAACCCCAAGTGTGAGAGCAAGATACTGCAAGTCTCTTGGTTCATATCTTACAAGAGTAAGAGTCACTGGTAAGGATTATGAAAAGATAGACCAGATACTTTCAGACAGACTTGTTGGAGAGAAGGATGTTGAAACATCACAGAATGTCCAGTTTGAAATACTCAAGGTTCTTGGGATCATGGGAGATGAAAAAACACTCAAGAGACTTGATGCCTTCAAGAAAAATCTCGAGGGAAGGCAGGGGAATGGAGAAAGAGAGAAGATGATAGATGCAACAGAGGAAGCAATGGTGACGATAGCGGAGAATCTTTTCAAGGATGACAATGCATTCAACAACACAATGGCATTGAAGGAAAAGAAAGCCAGCGGATTCAAGAATACGATGAGGGTTTCATATCTTGTTTCAGCGGTAACTTTGGCTACAGGAATAGCAACTCTTAATCCTATAGCAGCAGGTGCAGGTGCAGTTCCTTTGGCACTTTCACTATGGGCAGGAAGAAGAGAAGGCAAGAGCGTTGAAGCTACAAGAAAAATGCTTCTGATGGAAAGGGTTGACAGGTTGCTTGAAGCAAATGCAGAAGCTGAGGGCAAGAGGTGATTATGATGACCAGAAGATTCAAAAACAGGAAGAAAATGCAGAAATACGATAGAAACACAAGAAGACTTGGAAGGTCAGGACTAGTAATCGGCATGGGTTCTCTTGCTGCAGGAGGAATGGCAGTAGGTCTTCTAAGCTTAGACATGTTTAAATCAGAGCCTGAACCTGTCAGGGTAACAGCACCACCAAAACCAAAAAAACCTGAAATAAACTGGGAAGAGAAAGCAAGACATGCTATTGACAGGGCAAAGACAGCAAAGAAAAGAGCTACTGAGAGAGGAGCAGATACTGCACACCAGCTTTGGGAGAAGGCAAGTTCATTCCTTGAACAGGCAGAAGACTCATATTCTAAAAAAGGATATCAGACTGCAATAGAGCTTGCGGATTCTGCAACTGATAATTTCAACAAGGTGCCAAACAGAAAGAAAAAAGCAAGAAGGGTGGCAACAGTCAAACCAAAGCCCCCCAAGCCAGCAGCACCTGCGCACAATCAGCTTACACCAAAGGAATTCAAGGACAAAAATCCGATGTACATACTGCAGCTTCAGGAATGTGTAAGAAAAGCTGTTAACAGAAGAGATGTAAGGCCTGTTCTTGAAGAAACGGTTGCTGACGATGAAAAAGTGGAAGTAATACTGTTCTTTAACAGACAAGGAAAACCAAAGGCAAGCAGAGCGTGGATAAGAGGGCCTGGAGGACCTGACAAGGGAAAGCTTCCTGCAGGAACAGCAAAAACAATAGTCAATGCAGTAAACCAGGAGATAAAAAAACTCCATGCTGATGCCGGAACAATGGGCTTCATTCTCAAAACGAAGAATGTAACTCTTACAATGGTTTTCGACCAGCCGGTAAGGGTAAAACTTCCAAAATAATTTTTTTTCTTTTTTTACAATCTAATTTTAAAATATTATTATACTAAATATAATAATGGCAGTATCAGTGTTCAGAAAAAAAAATCAAAGGGCTTTAAGTCCGGAGGCAAAACCGGTTCTTCTTGCAAAGAGAGCACCAAAAAGGGCGAAATTAACCCCTTCAGAATTTATAGAGAAAAACAGCATTTACCTCAATGGTTTTGCAGATACAGTAAGAACACTCCTTGACAGAAAAAACACAAGAAGAAAACTTGAGGAGCTTGTTGGGGATAATGAGAGGGTCCAGGTTATAATCCGGTTCAACAGAAACGGATTTCCGAAATGCACTTCTGCTGAAATAACGGATTTAAGGGGAAACGTTGTAAAAGACAAACTCCCTAAAAAAATGAGAAGGCGGATTATAAACGGAGTCAATAAGAACAGAAGAAGGCTTTACAGGCTTAGACATAAGGATACAAAAAGAAAAATAAGACTGTCAGAACCTTTTGAACAGCCCATAAGAGTGAAACTTCCAAAGTAATTTAATCCTTTTTTCCCTATTCTTTTTATGATAAGATGTATTTTGTTTGACATAGACGATACTCTTTTTCCCTCCAGCAGATTTGCTGAATTGGCCAGAAGAAACGCGATAAATGCAATGATATCTCTGGGTGTTCAGGGAAAACAGGATGTCCTATACAGAAAACTTTTGGGAATAATAAAGAAAAGAGGAACAAACTACAACAAGCACTTTGATGTTCTTTGCAAGGAACTTAAAATAAAAAATCCTTCAAGATATGTTGCCGCTGCGGTCGCAGCATATCATAATACAAAGATGTCAATATCCCCCTATCCTGAAGTTAAAAGGGCTCTTTTAAGCCTGAGAGAAAACGGTTACACTCTTTATATAACAACAAACGGGGATGCGATAAAACAATGGGACAAACTCATAAGGCTTGGTGTTGTTCTTTATTTTGATGATGTCTTCGTATCTGGTGAACTCAAAGTAGAAAAAGGAAAACTTTTCTTCAAAAAGGTTCTTAAAAAATTGAAAATGAAGCCTTCCGAATGTGTTGTTGTCGGAGACAGGGAAGACAAGGACATAAAACCAGCGAAGGCACTTGGCATGAAAACAATAAGGATGAAAAAAGGAAAGTATTCGAAAATTCCATCAAAAGCTGATGCTGTCATTACAGATATGTCAAAAATCCTGAAAGTAATTAAAACGCTTGGTTCCAAATAGTTAAAAAGGTGTTTCGAAATGAAGAGAATATTTTTGCTTTTATCAGGAATGATGCTTTTGTTTTTTGGATGTGCAGGTGATGTGACCTGTGCAACCGATGATGATTGTGAATACTGGCAGGAATGCAATCAGGAAGGAGTGTGTGTTGTTGCAAAAGGATATTGCAATTCAGAGGCTGACTGCAATGACACATTGAAAACATGCGTAAACCATGAGTGTACTTATAAGGTAGGAAAGTGCAAAGCCGATGCGGACTGCCAATCATGGCAGGTATGCGTTGACAACAACTGTGTTGCAGGGGTAGGTTTCTGCGGAAGCGATTCGCAATGCGATGAAGAATTTGAATACTGCGATTTAAGCACACACAAATGCTCTCCAAAACCGGGAAACTGCTATTCAGACCTTAATTGTGAAGCGTGGGAATTCTGCGACACTGAAGCAAAAGTATGCAGGCCCATTGAGGGAAGATGCAACGGGGATGCCGATTGTGAATCATGGCAGTCCTGCAGCCTCAAAACACACAGATGCGTTGCAAACTCTGGATTTTGCATAAATGATGAAGGCTGCTATTCTTATGCAAGATGTGATCAGGAAACACACAAATGCGTTGCAAGGCAGGGATACTGTATTGAAGACAACGAATGCGGCTCATGGGAATACTGCTACAGCAAGACACACAAGTGCACTCCTTCAAGAGGGAGGTGCGGCTCTGATTTTGATTGCGGCTCATGGGAATACTGCGATTCTCAGAACTACTGCAGGGCTGTAGTGGGAAGATGCAATGCTGATGAGGATTGCCCGGCAGGAGAAGTGTGCGATGAAACCACGCACTACTGCAGGTGATTTTTTTGGTTTCTCCCAAGGTGAGGTTTGGACCGGGAGGAGTGCCCATCCAATGCAAGGGGAACAGCACGATTGAAGGCGTCCAGTGCTGCAAGGATATAGGTCTTGAAGCAATGGAAATGGAATTTGTTCAGGGAGTTAGATTGAGAAAAGAACTTGCGGTTGAGATAGGAAAAACTGCAAAAAAGCTTGACATCTCGCTTTCTTCTCATGCGCCTTATTTCATAAATTTCTGTTCAACAGACAAAAAGAAAATAACAACAAGCATCAGGAACATCTTCCAGGCCGCAGAAGCAACTCATCATGCAGAAGGCAGGATAACTGTTTTTCATCCCGGTTTCTACCAGAAATCCACCCCTGAAGAAGCATACAAAAATGCAAAGAAAAACCTTAAAGAGGCAAACAAAAAAATAAAGCAGAAAAAAATAAAATGCATCCTGGGTGCTGAGACAGTAGGAAAAAAATCTCAGTTCGGGGGGCTTGAGGAAGTTATAAAACTTTCTGAAGATTTGAGTTTTATTGAACCGGTTATCGATTTTGCCCATCTGCAGTCAAGAGGGGACATGAACCTCAAAAAAGAAGAAGATTACAGAAAGTTGTTTTCACTTCTTGAAAAAAGACTCGGGTCCTATGTAAAACATTTTCATGCCCACTTTTCTGAGATTGATTATTCAGAAAAAGGCGAAAGAAGACATCTTCCGCTTGGAGCAAAAAACATCCCGCCATACAAACCTCTGATGAAAGTTCTCGCAGAGCACGGCTATTCAGGGACAATAATTTCAGAAACACCCAAGCTTGACATAGATGCACAGAAAATGCAGAAAGAATACAGGAAATTCAGGAAGAGATAGTATGCTTGTAGATTATTTTGAAGAAGAAGCAGGAAAGATAAAAAAAATGCTGGACAGGATTCACGATCTAAACCAGCAGTACAGAGACCTCTTTGACCCGGATATCAGGGAGCAGATGTACAGAATGAAAAAATCAGTGAAGAGAGAGCAGGCAATTTTGATGGATGAGACATTCTCAAACATACAGGAATTCAGGTTCCTGAAAAAATACTTTCCAAGTTTTTTTGATGAATTGAAAAATGACGAGTTTTTAGGAAAATCAGTTTCAAGGATGGAATGGCTTATTGGTTTCAAGGAACTGAAGGAAGGAGAAGCACAGAAAGAATTTGAAAAAATAAAAAAATCAAGAAAAGAACTAAGAGAAGCAAAAAAATTCATGCTTAAATGGGTTGGAAGAATAGACCCTTCATCCATAGAGGCGACATGGAAACCGTTAAAGGGAGAAATAGAGGAAGGGATGGACAAGGAAGATGTCCTCGAAATAATAGAAAACATTGATTCTGATTTGAGAAGAAAAGGATGGCTTGTCCTGATGAATGAACCTTTTGTCTATGGAAGGATTTACGATTTCATAGAGAAAATAAAAAATGCGAGAGCAGAGGAATCAAACAAGAAATTTCAGATCCAGAAATCAAAAGGGCAGAGTACAAGCAAGGAGTATGAAGCTGAACAGAATTACAGGGATGCCGTTAAAAAAAGAAAGCATACTGAAAGAATGCTTGAGCATTTTCTGAAGTCAAATCCTTCTTTTCTTGACAAGATAAAGAAAAAGAAAACGGTTTGGAGGGACAAGACAACAAGCGATTTCATGAAAAAATTCTCTGAAAGGGTGAATGTAAAAAAGATAAACGAAACAATCTGGATAAAAGAAATGAAGGAGAAATTTGCTATATGATTATCTCCTCACCAGGAACCCTTGGAAACATCGTAACTTCTTTTATATGTTTTTTCCCGGTTAAGAATCTAACCAGCCTTTCAACACCGAATCCGCCTCCCGCGCTCGGCCTCAACAGTCCCTTTTTTGCAATCTCAATATAAGGGCCGTATGATTCCGGAGAAACTTTGGTATCCTTCATCTTTTTGAGTATTTTTTCATACTCATGCTCTCTTTCTCCCCCTGACAATGCTTCTCCGAAACCTTCTGGGTAAACGATGTCATAGTTCACATGATGCCCTTTTTCATGCTTTTTTTCGTAGAATTCCCTTTCATGATTTGTAATCCAGAAAATAGAATCCATTTCTTCTGATTTTTTTGCTTCAAAATCCTCCCCATACTTTTCTTTCAGTTCAGAACTGTCAAATACTGGAAAAGGCCTTTCAGGAACTTTCAACTCCCTTCCAAGCTCCTTTAATTCAGTTTCACATTTTTCTTTCACTGTTTTTATCACATAGGTGTACATTTCCTCCATCAATCCCATGAAATCCTTTGTTTCTGCCTCTTTCAATTCGATGTCAACCTGGCTGAATTCTGCAAGATGCCTTCCGCTTTTTCCTGTATCCTCCATTTCCAGCCTTATGTTCGGGGACACAATATACAATCCTTTTATTCCGTCATGCATTAATGCCATCTGCTTGTGGAGTATCATGCTTTTTGTCAATTCCAGTTTTTTTCCTCCATATCTTATCGATGAATCATAAACAGGATGGTTTAACGGATCCGTAACTGTTGAAAGCATTACTGGCATTAACTGCACAAGCCCTTTTTCAGAAAGAAAATCATGCACTGCCTTCAGTGCAACAGTCTGTATTTTAAGCACAGCCGCAAAGTCATCCTTTTTCACATGTTCTATAGCCCTTTCTACCATTCTATCACCTGTTTTAAATGGCTGTTTTTCTTTTATTTAAATATTTCCTGTAAATTTTTGAATTTATTACAAATTTTTCGATAATTTTAAAAGAATTTTGGAATATTTCCAAAAATATGGATGAAGATGACAGGGAGCTCATAGAGCTTTTGAAAAAAGACGGAAAGATTAAAATCAAAAAACTGGCAAGGAAACTTGGGCTTCCCATGAGCACCGTACACCATAAGGTGAAAATGCTTGAGGAAAGAGGCTACATAAAGAAGTACTCAGCAATTCCAGATTACAGGAAATTGGGATTGCCCATATCGGCATTCCTCATGATTACTGTGGACCAGGTAAGACCGCAGGAGAATGTCGCTGCGGATATCAAAAAACTTCCAAGAGTTGAGGAAACCTATATAATCACAGGAACATATGATATCCTAGCAAAAGTAAGAGTGAAAGATATCGATGAGATGAATGATTTGGTTGTAAAAAATCTCAGAAACATAAAAGGAGTTGACAAAACAATAACTTCAATAGTGCTGAAAGAGATTATTTGATATCGTCCACTCTTTTCTTTAATTCTTTTTTCACATTCTCACTTACATTTGGATCTTTTTCAAAAAATGCCTCATAGAAATTTGTTATCAGCTGTTTTGTTTTTTTGGGATTTACAAGATAAGCCCTTTCCATGTATTCCTTTCCTCTTGGATCATTCAGAAGCATGTAGCACACTGACATAAAGAAATACAGACTTGGATCTTTTTTCTCCTGCTCTAATGCATTCTCAAAACTCTCAACAGCTTCATCAACCTCAAACATTTCAAGATGGGCCATTCCCTTTGTCTTATGGTATTTTGCCTTGTTTTCAAGCATTATTGCATTTTCAAAACACTCATGTGCTTTGTCATAATTCTTTAATTTAAGAGATAGAATTCCTCTTGTGTACCATAATTCAGGATCATCTTTTACTTTTGAAAGAAGCTTGTCGAGAAGCATCCCTGCCTCCCTGTATTTCCTTTCTACAATCAATGACTTTGCCTTTTCAAATTCATCCATAATTCTTATGCTGACACTCGGATTTTAAAACCCTATGTTGTATAAATTATATTGTCTATGATGGAAAGAAGTGATTTTAATGAGAGCATTTAAAGAAAAGGAAAAACCTCCCGAGGAAACAGTCAAACCGAAAATAACGCCAGTGTTGTATCATGAATCGGATACGTTTTCAAGAATGGGTGCAAACTCGCTTGCCGAATCCGAGGGAACTTTTTCAACTCCAGCAAGGGCGCAACAGCGGACGGAACTGGATGCTTCTTTGGATAATTACAGGGCAAACAGGAATGAATGGCCCGTTCTTTTTGCATATTACACCAAGAATTTATATAAGAGGTAAAAAAAGTGTCTTTGAGGATTAAACCGAAAGTTGACCCGGAAATAGCAAAACAATTGGATGCGATACATTCACGTGCTCCACCTTTTGATGTTAAGAGAAGAGGATCGCATATAACAATCAATGAAACACGATCGACAGGATATATCAGACCAAGAAGTTTTGAATTAATTCTACCGAAAGGCATAGAAATGAAGAAAGTGGATGTTAATGGAAAAAATTTTCTTGTATTTAAAGATACTAGTAAAAAAAGCCCTGGATTTAAAGTAGGCAATTCAACTACAAGGGAGATATATGTGTCAGTGCCAGGAAGTCATAAGGGAGAATTCAACTGGAGTATGCTATATAAAACAAAAAGTGGCAAACAAAAATCAGATTCCGGTCTTATAAGTAATCTACAAAACTTTCTTGATGATAAAATGATTGATATTTATTCAACAGAGTGCAAAAAATATGGTGCTGATAGGAATGGAAGAGTTGAAATCCAAGGTAAACAGCGTTTAGGAAAAAATCAACCACCAGAGAAGGGATATTCCATTTTCTTCAAAAGAAATGAATTTACAGGAAAAATGAATGTTTTACCAGGAAAAAAATGGAGATATGGCGGTAACCGAACAGAAGTTGAAACATATCAGGAAGAAGGACAATTATACTTAAGAACTAAATACAGAACTCCTGCCGGCGGAAAATTCGGAGGAGGCAGTACATTTGAAGATACTTACCGTGTCTGGTTCAGCCCAGGATACGAAAGCTTTACTGCAGAACTTCTAAAAAGAAATGTAAAATAGTCACTCTAATTCTATCGTTGCAGGAGGTTTGTTTGTTATATCATAAAGTACTCTTCCCACATCCATTATTTCATTTGTAATCCTTGTTGAAATTTTTTGTAAAACATCATGGGGTATGTTTGAAAAATTGGCAGTCATTCCGTCCAAACTTCTCACAGCCCTTATCACAACCGTATATTGGTATGCCCTTTCATCCCCTCTTACTCCTACTGTTTTTGCAGACAGCAGTGCAGCGAAATACTGCCACGGCATCTCCATCTTCTCTTCCTTTACAGCTTTTTCAAGCTCCTCTTCTGCTATAGCGGATGCCTTCTGGACAATCTTCACTTTTTCAGGAGTCACTTCACCAACAATTCTTACAGCAAGTGCAGGCCCGGGGAAAGGCTGTCTTGAATATATATGCTCAGGAAAACCAAGCTCCTGTGCTGTCGCCCTTACCTCATGCTTGTACAATTCTCTCAAAGGTTCGCATAATTTTAATTTCATACCTGAAGGCAAAGCAGCTACATTGTGATGGCTTTTAATCTTGTCTCTCCCCTGTCCGCCGCTTTCAATCCAGTCAGGTGCAATCGTTCCCTGCATGAGAAAAGTTACTTCATCCTTTTTTGCCTCCTCCTCAAAAATATCAATGAAAAGTTTTCCTATGATCCTTCTTTTTTCCTCAGGATCGGTTACTCCTTTTAATTCCCTGAAGAATCTGTCCTGCGCCTCTATTATCTTAAGCTTGACGCCTGTTTTATCTGCGGCCTCCTTGACTTTTTCAGCTTCATTTTCCCTCATCAGTCCTGTATCAACAAAGATTACAAACAGCTGGTCAGGTATTGCCTGTGAAGCAAGTCCTGCGACCGTAAAAGAATCAACCCCTCCTGACAATGCAAGAATTGCTTTCTCATTTTTGACAGTGTCGGTTATGTATTCCACTGCGTCTGGTATGAATTTTTTAGGATCGAATGGCATATTATAAAAATAGTTTCTTGGATTTTTAAAGCTATGCGGATTGTTGCCGATTTACATGTTCACACAAAGTATGCAAGAGCTACAAGCGAGCAGTGCGACCTTGAAGGTTTTGTCAAAGGGGCGAAGACAAAAGGAATAGACCTTCTTGCAACAGGGGATTTCACACACCCAAGATGGCTTGCAGAACTAAAGGCAAAACTTGAACCCAAAGGGGAAGGGCTTTATACCTACAAAGACTTGAGATTTATCTTACAATCAGAGGTTTCATTGATATATGAACTAAACGGAAAGACAAAGAAAATGCATCATATCCTTTATGCACCTTCATTGGAAATTGCAGAGCAGATATCAGAAAGATTCTCAAAATACGGAAAAATTGAAGAAGATGGAAGACCCACCTTGAAATTGTCATCAGCAGGCCTCATTGAGGAATTGATGCAGATTTCAAAGGATGCCTTTTTGGTATGTGCACATGCGTGGACCCCATGGTTCGGCGTTTTCGGTTCAAAATCAGGTGTCGATTCAATTGAGGAGGCATTTGAAGACAAGGCAGAAGAAGTGTTTGCATTGGAAACGGGTTTGTCTTCTGACCCTAAAATGAACTGGATGCTGAGCTCTCTTGACAGATTCAGCTTGATTTCAAATTCAGACTGTCATTCTCTTGGAAATCTTGGGAGGGAAGCAAATGTTTTTGATTTAGATGAAATCTCTTTCAAGAGTTTGAAAAACGCAATAAAGACAAGAAAGGGATTTTCAAAAACCTATGAATTCTATCCTGAAGAGGGAAAGTACCACTATGACGGCCACAGAAACTGCAACGTTTTATTATCACCTGAAGAAGCTGAAAGATACAATAACATCTGTCCGGTGTGCAAGAAAAAACTGACAGTTGGGGTTCTTCACAGGGTTTATGATCTGGCAGACAGAAAATATGGTTTCAAACCCGAGAATTCTGTTCCTTTCAAATATATCATTCCATTGAGAACAGTCATTTCTTCGGTATTGAGAAAAGGAATAATGACACAGGCTGTTGAAGAGGAGTATTCACGACTTATACAGTATTTTGGAAATGAATTTGCCGTTTATGAAGCAAGCGATGAACAGATAAGGCTTGCAACATCCCCAGAAATAGCAAGGACCATAATAAAGGCAAACAAAGGAGAGATAAAGTGGATTCCAGGCTATGACGGCGTTTTCGGAAAGCTTGTTCTCGATGGAAGGGATTTCAAAGGAATAAAAGACAGAAAGCAGAAGACTCTTGGGGAATTCTAAAGGTTTTAATTCATTGCATTCGTAATAATATAGTATGGCAGAACCAGCCCTTTTGCTAGAAGAAGAAAAAAAGGGAAAACTCTCGGATTTACTCATAAGGCCAGAAATTTTAGGTTCAGAGATTGCCAGCGACCTTCATTTTCTCTCAAAAGGAAAATCAGCTCCTCTTGAAAAGCCATACAGGGAGGATCTGGCAGAACTTTTTGACATTCTGGGATGCGAATATCAGAAAGCAGATTTTGAAAGGTTTAATACAGGGAAAACACCAAGATTTTCAGGAAGATTTTCACAGCTTCCGACAATAGATGAAGATGCAAGAGCCCAGCTTTCTGTTTTTATAGAAAAATACGGAGTGGAGGGAATTGCAGATAAAATAGTGGATTTTGCAGAAGGAAGATTTTTTGTAATATCAGGAATGGTTGACCCAAAACAGACAATCCCGATGAAAGAGCTCGAGAAGCTTACAGAATATGGGGTTTATCCTGTAATCCTTGAAGACGGACAGTTCATGCTTTACAACAAGTCGGGTTCACTGATGCAGGAGCTTGCAAACAGGGGTGTTTCCTTCCAGGCAGCACCAGATGGTTCCTTTACAGTGACAAACAATGTCTATCTTGCTCCTTCAATGCCCGGACCAACTTTAAGGAAATTAAGAGATGCACTGCAGAAAGCACAAAAACTTGTTGAAAAAGGGGAAACCGAAAGAGCTCTTTATATCCACAGAACAGTCCAGAAAATAGTTTCTTCGTATTCTCTGCTCACTCTCTATTCACAGACAGAAGCTGAAATGAAAAAATACAGAATTTCAGGAAAATTCGAGGATGCTCTTAAAGTTGAAAGACAGCAGCTTGAAAGGGCCTTGGGGATACCTTATTCACAATACAAGAAAACAGGCTTCGGAAAACTGGGAAATCTTTTCATAAAAAAAGCAAAAGAAAACCTGAGAAAATCAATTGCAGGATATGAAACTGCGCTTAGAACATTCCTCAGCCCCCTCACCCAAAAGAAAAAAAAATCAGGAATGAAAAAATTTGAAGAAGGGGATTCACTTGGATTTTTTGCAGAGCAGGAGGCATTCAAGGCAGGAGTTATGATTTCACATTATGAAATCATGAGAAGGATGAGAAAAGAAGGAATGAAAAGCACAATGAATGCTGATGGGATAAGAGGAAAAAAGGCAAAGAAAGCGCTGAAAATGAAAGGAAAAGAACAGCAGTTAATCACAGCCCTTGAAAACAGGGAAAAGGCGATTGCATTCTATGAATTGCTTGCACAGATATCCTCTTTCACCAGGGATGAAAAAACTTTGAAAAAATGCGAAGCTGAACTGAAAAGATTACAATCAGATGAATTCTCAAAGCACCAGAAGCTGTATGAAATGGCCGGGAATCTCGAATTTTTAATCCTTGGTTCAAAGGATGAATACTATGCAGGGATGGTAAACAAATTGGAATTCATGAAAGAGGTATTCGGCGACCTTGAGGATTTTGAAGTTGTTACACAGTACATGGTTCTTGAAGACACTGCAAAAATGCTTCATGATTATGCAAAAAAAATTGGCATGGCCGTAGAACCTTTTGAAGATTTGAATTCTGTTCTAGCACTGTCAAGCTATCTTTCAACAACAATGGAAAAGATAATCAAAAATTACGATCCCAAGAAGCTTACAGACAAGCTTGAATCAGACCTTATACAGGTTTACATAAGGGTGAATGCCGCTTTTTCATTGACATGGAGGGCGCAGTCAACATCTCTTTCGAGCATGAGAGTAAGGGAAAAAAACCCTGAAAAAAAGAAAAGGCTTAGACAGTTAAGCCAGGCTCTTACTGAAAATGCCCTGATGGGTCTTGATGTTATAGCAAGTTCATTTCCGGAAGGACATGAAATGAAAAGAAAGATTGATGAAACAAGAAGAAAATTAATGCTGTCTAAGGAAAAGGGAGGGATAAGCGTCCCAGAAGCCGCAATAGACTATGAAAATGCAGTTGACGGTTATGCAAAAAGCATTTTTGAAAATGCAGTTCTTGATGCAAGCGTGAAACTAGAAACAATAAAAGACGCCCTTCAGAGCGATGAATTGAGCTGGGGCCATAAGGGCATGATATTCACATTTCTCAAAGCATACGCGGAGAAGTTTGGGGAAGAATTTCCCGGTTCAACTATGTTTGAGCAGCTTGGAGAAGAGGAAGCCCTTCCTGTTTACTGGATTGAAGAGCTTTCAAAAATGCTCGAGAATGCAACTTATGAAAAAGGAAGCATCTATGCATTGCATCCTGCAGCTTCTGTTTATGACAAATTCAAAGGCAATAATTTCAATGAAACAGAAAAGATAATCAGTTTGGTGGGCACAATAAATGCTCTTCACAAACTTGTCTGGCCTTATAGATTGAAAGTGCTCAGCCAGCAGTCTTTTTCAGAATTGAGGGCTGCTCCCCAAAAAGGTAAAAAGGAATACGTTACGGTTAAAGTTCCTACCACATGGGGCCCCTTCAGGGTCCATAAGGTCATGCGTCTTGAAAAGGGAAAAGTTCCTGAAACAGCAGCTGACAGTGAGTTGAGATGGAGACTGAAAGAACTGATAATGGATGCGGAAACATCTTTGGAATTCATAAAGGAAAGGGAAGAAGCACTTGGAATGGAACTTTCTTACACCACAACAAGGCTTGCAACCGATGAAAAACTCCCGAAATATCTTTTTGATTTGATTGAAAAGAGGAAACCTTTGGATGAAATGAACGATCAGCAGCTGAGAAAATATCTTTCAAAGATACTTTCAAGAGGTTACGCAGAATATGCGGATGTTTTCTGGAGGGAATACACAACAGAAGTTGCAGAGCATGCTTTGGAAGTAGGTGAATTCACTGCACTTGAAAAATTCGGATACAAATCAATAATGTGGCTTGATGAATGGGCGGATACAATACTCTGGGCATCTTTTGCAGCAGGTGCAGTTTCAGGAGTTTTCACATCAGGAGGAACAACATCAGAGGCTCAAGCTCTTGCAGCAAGAGAAGCCGCAGCACTTGGAGTACGCTCGCTTGTAAGAAAATATGGGCTTAAATATCTAAGCAGGAAAGCCTTCCAGAATGTCCTTAGAAAAAGCATGTGGAGAATAACAAAAGATGCAATAAAAGGAGGGATGAGAACAGTAGGATTTGGAGGTAAATTTGTGGCCGCGGTTGCAGCAGCTCCAATGATGACTTCTGTTTACGGCTACCTTTCAGCAGAGGATGGCTACAGGGAAAAAATTTCAAGGGAGATATTCGGTAGTACAATACATCATTTTGCAAAAGGTCTTCTGCATGTTTACGGAGGAACTGCAGGAAAATCAGCCGCATTTGCAAAGGGTGCAAATGTAACATTCGATCTGATGTTCAGTGCCGCGTTTGCTTTTGAAGGATACACAATAATCAATAAAATGATGGGTGATGAGGAAATCACTTTTGAAGATAAATTCCTTCTGGGGCAGGATATATTTTTCACTGCATTGTTTGCCTATACAATAGGAAAGTATGCAAGGGGATTGAGAGGTCCGAACCATCTTGCAAAAATGAGAGTAAATCTTCTTCCCCAAAGGGCACCGAGTATTGCAGGAAACATTTTCCTTTCAGGCCTTTTCCTTGGAGAGCATGTAGTGATTGATGAATTGAAGGATTCAATGTTTGAAAGCAGTTTGAGGACATATTTCCCTGAGGAAATGAGAGGGCCGATGAGAGATTTCAGAAATTCCTGGAGGAGATATCCTCCGGGTTCAATGCCTATAGGAACTGCAGGGGCAAGGTTTATAGACCTTGAAACAACCTTTGTACCCAGGGTAGTGCCTAAAAAGCTAAAATAAAGGTTTAAATGGATTTCATTCGTAATAATATTATAGATATGTGGGCGTGAATGTATATGGCTGGACCAAAATTGAGAGAAAGAGCAAAAGGAGCATGGGAAGGATGGACAAGAAAAGGACCCGAAGGAGCGGGTGTGATAAAGATTAGAATACCTGAGATAGTTGAACTTTCTGAAAGAGCAGGTGAAGAAGCCATAGACTCTTTAGCCAATGAACTTGCAGCAAGATTATCAATGAGTGAAACTTGGAAATCTATGCTGGGTGCAAGAAGAAAAGCATTCACTAGAAGCCAGATGCTTAACATAATCATGAAAAAAATGGGGCCGGGAGTGGATATGACTGATGCACAGGCTGCAGCACTTGCAGAAGGCCTTATGGATGAAATAATGAAAACACCCACAGGAAAGAAAAATTTCGGAAACCTCATACTTGCACTTTATAAAAAAGGCCATCTCCACCAGAATCTTGTGGACGGCTACATGCTTACTGAATCTTTCAAACTTCTCAGAGCTTTGAACCAGATAATGCAGGATAGCGGAGTAAGAAATGTCGGAACAATAATGGAGGAGTTGAGAAAAGAATGCGCCACATCTCCTCTTTATGAAGAAAGAGTAGTTGTAGAAACTACAGAAAGAAAAATAATTCACAAAGTAGAACCTGAAGCAGCTGAAACGGGAAAGGTACTTGAAGGCTTTAAATCCAGAGGAGGAACAGTTGAATGGACTGAACCCATGAAAATAGAAGAAGTGGTTGTTGAAGGGGCATTGAAAGATATTAAAAAAAGATTCAATCTTTCTGATGATGTTTATCAGGCTCTAGTTGCAAGAATTAAATCGTCAACAGTACAGGAAAGACTGATGTTCGGTTCTGCAATGAACCTTGTTGAATATGCAGAGGCAATGGAAGCGCAGGAATCAAGATTGATGGAGAGGATTCTTGAGGAAGGTGATGAAGGAATAAGAAAGATGGTTAACAGATGGATGAACAGGCCATGGTGGCCGGATTTCAAAAAAGCCTTCTGGACCATTGCAAAACTTCCTCTTTGGCCTTTAAAACAGATATTTTCATCCAAAGCATCATGGAAAAAGTTCGGACTTGCCGTCGGTCTCATTGCACTTGCAGGAGTGGGTTACTGGGTAACCACAAGCCATCTCGACAGGACAAAAAAAGAGGAAATTATGGATGAAGACCTTAAACTCTATGCACCCCTAGATGCTTTCCTTCCTGTGAAAGTAAAGGACGAGAACAACGCCAAAAAACCGGCACTTGGAAAATTCTATACAAAACACAAGGAAATCAGATGGAGATTATATGATTTACTGGCTAAACTCGAAGCAATAGAACGAAACCCTGAAACAGGAATGTACAGGGTAAGGGACGTACCCATATTCAAGGACATCTTTGAGAAGCTTGCAACAAATATGTATCTTTTGACTGACGACCCGAAAGAGGCAAAAGACCAGATATATGCATGTCCTGCTATTGAAAATAGATTGAGCGGGGAAAGAAAAAGAGAGGCTCAGCAGGCAGAACTTGCAATGCAGCCAAGGTTCAACAGGTTGTACGCACAGCTTTTCGATGACATGAAAAAGATGAAGCTTGACAGGGAGAAATATGCCCAGGTTCCCGAAGAGATCCCAAAATCTGTTATTCCTGTGGGGGAGATTGAATCCGCCTTCAAAAGCTCAAAGGTTGCAGGAAAAACACTTAAAACAGAAGAATGGCCCAATTTCATAGCTCTTCTCAAACAGATTCCTGTACATGAAAGTGTTGCAATAAGTTCTGAAAACAGGGCATTCTACCTTGAAACAATTAAGGATTTCCTTGTAAACACCGCAAAGATTTCAGATACTGATTTTACTAAGCCAAAGGGAAGACTATTATTCATAAAACAGGTTCAGCAGTATCTGCATCCTTATTTTTCATTGGATCCTGATATAGGAAATCCAAACATGGCCCAATTTGTTATAAGGCTTAACCTGAGAGACGACCCCAGGATAACATATTCGGCGCTCGTGGACGCTCTTGGTGATTTTGTACACAAAAAGAGCCTTATGGATCTGGAAGAGGGCAAAGTGAAGGATAGTATGTTCGCAAGACCACAGACACAAGAGGCACTGAGGAAATGGTTGAGAGACTTCCTTCCTGAAAAAAAATAGAGGTGATTTAAGTGGCAGGACCGGTACAGAAGATGACTCCCGAACAGATTAGGAGTACCCTTCTCTCTAACACAAGGATTTTTCAACTTTCTGAAGGATACTACAAAGCATTTGCAGGAAAATATAAATTTCTTGGAAGATTTACTGCGAATCCAAAGAATGCGGGTGAGGATCTTGCTAACTTTTTCTACAACCTTTCAAAGGGAGGATTGCCTCCAAGATATGATCAGGCATTAAAAGGTTTCAAGGAACTGAGCGCGTCAGAGCGAAAAACACTTTTCTCAGGGGTCTTCCAGCACAAAAAAAGAGGATTGATGAGAAGAGTCGTCTATTATGATGATAAAAAAAGAAGATTCGTAATGGGCTCAAGCAAGGTTAGTCTTCCCCCAATAGGATTCAGCGCGGAAAGGGCATTCAAATCTTTTACAGCGTACAGCTCAAGAAATCCTCTTTCAGAATTTTTTGCAAAAATGGATTTCAAATCAAAGCCCGTAGGTGTGACCGACAAATCAAGAGCCGGAAGAGAAAAGGTGGAGATAGTCCAGAAACTTTACAATCATCTAAGAAAAATAGATACCGAGTTCAAAAATAAATACAAAAAGCTGAAATTCAGAAAAGGAAAGCTCACCCGTTCAGTAAGAAAAGCAATAGAAAGAATCCAGGAATATCTCACTGTTTATTCGAGCAGGGATGCTGTTTTCAGGGCAACACTTCAGGACAAGGGGATGTCCCCAGAATTTGAAAAGTCTGAAAAAGGGCTGTTTAATGAAAAGACAGCGCTTGTTCTCTATGCATACTTTATTCCTGAAGGCAAGTGGAAAAATGAAATAAGCATTATAAGGAAGGGAATGACACCGACAAAACTGAAAAAAACACGTGAAGAACAGGTTGCAATGCTCGAAAAAGGTGACAAGGAGATATATGAAACACATCTCAGCAAGTGGCTTGACCAGAGGCTTGCAGGAGAATATGAGCTTTTGAATCTTCCAAATTTTGTTGCTTTTGTAAGAGAGCAGATGGTAAAAGGCACAGTAATCAACAGGGGATGGCTCAATAAAATGCTTGGAAAAGGAATATTCAGGAATTTCATAAACAGAAAAGTAAGGTTCGAGGTTGAGAATGTCGGAAACCTTTTGTTTGACGGAAGGATGAAGCAGGTTATTGACAAATTAAGGCTTGACGATTTTCCAGTGGGCGGAGTTCACACAAAACAGATGCTCAAAAAAGGAGACAACCTTGAAAGTGCAAGATTGAAAGTTCTTGAAATGTTCCTTTCAAGACTTTACGATGTTCCAGAATTCAAAAAGAGGCTTCCGAAAAAAGAGGTCCCCATTGAAGGAAAGCTGGGAGACCTTGATGCAGTGCATAAAATAATTCTAGAGGCAACAAAATATCTTCAAAGATATGCTGCAGAAGACCCTAAAGGGACTTACAGAAAAAGGCTTGAAAGCATAGGAGTAAGGAGCATACCTGTGATGAATGAGCTTAATGAAAGGTCACTCAAGGTGATATGCACCTATCTTCTTACAAGGAAAGGTACAGACCCTTCAAGATGGAATGAGGAAAAACAGGCACTTCTTGAAATGGAAAGGGGAAGAATAAAGAAACCAATTGAAAGAGAGCCGAGGGAGCTTTCAGAACTTGTGGCATCACTTGAAACCGAGGCGGACAAGCTTCTTTACAAGAGAGAGATAAAACCATGGCTTGAAAATAAAGTTACTGGAAGAAATCCTGAGTATGAGATATATGATTTGGTTGGCATTGTAAGAATTATCAGTGATTCAAAGAGAAAAGGAATAAACCCGACAAAAGGATGGCTTGACCAGCAACTGAGAGGAGGAACTTTTGACCCTTTTATGGGAAAAAGACTCCAGTTTAATGCAGAAGAGGTTGCAGATGACTTTTTGAGGGGAAGAAGCCTTTACAACACAATCGAAACACTTCTTCCCGGAAGAATAGGAAGAAAAGGATACATAGGAAAAAAGCTTTCGGCAGAAGGGGTTGTTAGCAGATTGAATGCTGAAAAAATAAGAGCAGTTGAGATTCTTCTAAAAGGACTTTCAGAATTACCTGAGTTTGAAAGCATTTCAGAAAAACTCAGCTTGGTTTCAGTCAACGGATACTATGAAAATGAAGAGATTGAAGCCGTCAAAGCACTTCAGGATTTCCTTTTCACAAAAGCTGCCGGAGGAGAATTATTCAGGGCATTGAGCGATATAGAAATAACCTCAAGAGGAGGAACAATGAAAAGAGAGATGATAAAGTCCACAGGAAGTTTTGATGAACCGACTGCAAAAGCACTTGCAGCCTTCGTCGCGCTTTCAAAAGGAAGATGGTCTATGGAAAGAGAGAAATTCCTTCCATGGGACAGAAGAAAAGGGAGGGAAAGACCTTTCTAAAGGTGTATAAGAAAATGGCAGGAGAACTAAGACTTTTTGTGGAAGAACCCGAAGTAGTCAGATTTTCCCTTGCCCAAGTGGAATCAAAAACAAAAGAACTTCTTAAAAAAATCCCTGAAGGAACTGAAGAAGTAAAAAAATCGATTGAAACTTTATCAATGCACCAGAGAGGACAGATGCTTACCTATCTTTTCTATGAATTTTATAAGATGCCTCCAAACGAAAGAAGGGAAACTGATAGAGGAAAAAACATCTTTTCTGTTGCCGGACTGCTCTATGCGGATTCAAACAATGACGAATTTGGTGAAGGATTGGCGGATTTGGAAATGGAGCAGGAGCTGATAGCAAAAGAGGGGATGGACTACGAGGAATTCCTTAAATTCTGGGTTTCAGAATTTCCTGAATACCAGCAGAATGAAATAGATGCAGGAAGAGAGCCAGATTCGCTTATTAATCATATGCTTAAAGAGGGTAAACTCGAAGACATTCCAAAAAAGAAACTTCTTCTTGAAATGGTAAGCGACAAAACAATAAATGATTTCATAAAAAACACCGAAATTCCCGGAGTCGACATCCATGCTTCAAGAGAGGACAAACTCCTAGAGCTTCTTGACAGATTCAATAGGCTTTTCAAGGTTGATGATGTAGAATCAAGAAGATTAATGAGAGCAGTACTTTATGAATATTCACGCCTTAAGGGGGAAGACAGGAAACTGTTTTCAGAATTTTTATTTGAGAAAACTACTGATATAAGAATGGAAGTCAAGTCGCTTTGGATGGACACAACACTGGGTTCAGAAGGAGTCCACAAATTATTCTCAAGTTGGAAGTATGAGAGAAAGAAAAAAGAAGAAGATGAAAAAAGAGAGGAAGACAAGATTCTAAAGAGGACGCCGAGCTTCATCAGAAAAAATGCATTCAAATTCTTCACAGAGGCTTTTGATAAGAATCCCACCGGAGAAGGCCTTGAGCTTATAATAAAGAGATTCAAGTTCATAGAAGCAAGAAGGAAATTCCTTGAAGGAAAGAGCGATGAAGAAAGCAAAAAGGAAATGGCAACTATTCAAGAGGAAGAAAAGTTCCTTGGGGAATGGCTTAAGAATTTTGATTTGGACGGGGGCGCTTACGACCAGCTTATTGAAATTGAAAATGGACTCGTGGCGGTTCAGACGGCATATTATTCAATGACTTCTGAAACCCCGCAGGCTGTCAGGCTTCTTGCAAGCATAGATGACAAACCGAAGCTTTTCAACCTTTATAAGAAATTCATTTTTTCAATAGATGAAAAAACTGCAAAAATCTTTGACGGAATCAGCGTAGATTCTGAAGACCTTCTTGTTAAAATGAGAAATGCAACAATTTCAAGACTTAATCCCGATGTTGTTTCCAACGGCCAGAGTTTCTGGGCAGAAAACTACTATCCGGGAATAATTCCTTTTGCTGAAAAACTCATAGAAGAGAATCCTGCAGAAGCAAGGATGTACAATGATGCAGCCCAGCTTCATCCTCTTCTTTCAGCTGCATTTTATGATTATTACAAAACAGTGCAGGCAACAAGCGTTTCAAGCCCTGAAGAAAAACTTCTTATTGCAAATTCACTTGCAAGATTGAATTTCATAGCAAGAAATCCACTTTTAGGAGTGAAATTCCTTTCTGCGATGAGGCATCTTGCAAAAGTCTGCGAAGGCAATCCTGCAATATATCAGCAGGCTTTGCTCAGGGTTGCGGCAAGGATAGACGGACACACAAAAGGACTGTTCGACAGGACATCCCCTAACCAGGTAACCATCACAAATGTAAGAGGAATAATAAACAAACTCAGTTTTGGTTTCAATTCGATTCTTGATATCGATGAAACATTCCTTTCAAGGTATGGAAGGTACCAGCTTCTGGGAAAATACATAAAAATGAGAGAGAATGCGCCTTTTGAATTGAGGCAGAGGCAGCCTCCATGGAAGCCGCAGATGCTTCTTGATGAAGAAAGGGCAGGAAGCGGATTTTTCCCGTCATATTTTCTTCCCCAGTATATGCTCAACCCACCAATGATGACTCCCTTCAGTACAGGAGGAGTTGCCAACTACATAGGAGAGGGAAGGCTTGTTCTTCCTAATGTTTCTGTGTTCAATATGCCAACAAGGGCCGGCGCAGTAGGGACTGCGATGAAAAATTATCTTTATGAATCCCACCCACCTCTTGGAGTAACAGGTGCAGTTTTTCCGACATACCTGTCAGGGGTTAACTCCCATGGACTGATGAAGGAATTAGAGAAAGCATTCATATCCCCTGTTCCTGCAAACTACAGTGCAGAACCAATAGGAGGCGGAGCTGCATTGGGATTGAGAGGTACAAAAACTCTGGAAGGCCAGGAGACTACTGAAGAGGGGGAGACAAGGGCAAGATATTCAAAGGACTGGGTTGCAGGAGGAGCAGGATTCGGTTCGCTTATCACACCATCAGGAGGATGGTCATTAGGAGGAGCAGGAGAAAAAGGAGGCAGAATAATGGCCGGTCTTACTGCAATTGCATTTCCTATTGCATCTATCAAGGAAGGAAAAGGGCAATGGAGCATCGAAAGCCTTGTAGGAGGATATGAACAGCTTGATGATGAATCAAAGAGATGGCTTGTGCAGTCCCTCCAGAGCGTCTGGGACCCTGAAAATCCCAGCGAACACATAATAGCAATTAACGGGGAGGAAAGTTCTGAAGAACAAAGATGGATGAGTGCGAGATATTTCTATGTGAACAAGGAAGGACTTATCTCTGAGCTTCAGGGGGGTATGAGTGATTTTGTGAGGGCATTGAACTTCCTTGCAGGACAGCTTGACGGCGATGTTCTTACTCCTTCAACATACTTGATGAATTATGAGCCTCTTCTTGAAACAGGAGGAGGTGCAATAGCTCTTGATATAGGAAAGAGCGCCCTTCTTGCACATGCACAGCTGGTTCCTTTCATGAATGATGAAGAAAACCAGCCCATGCTTATTGAATGGACCCCAGCATATGCACAGACTGTTGATACTGCAGAAGGTGTTCTGCTTGATGTTGAAGTCGAGGTGGCGGATGCATCAAAACTTAGGGAACTTGAGGAAATACTTGAAAAAATGCCGGGAGTGGTCGGTGCAAAGATAACCACCAAAGGAGAAAAGGCAACAGTTCAGGTTTTTGTTGAGCTCGAAGGGAAAAAGAGAGACAGACTGAAAAAGGTAAAATCAGTGATAGAGAAAGCAAGTTACATCGATGTTGAATCAATGAAAGAAAGAGATGAGAATTCGGTAAGAATATATGAAACATCCCTTCCCGGAAAAATGCTTTATCTTTCAAGAGACCTCCCAATAGGAGAAAAAACAGAAGAAGAGAGATATGTAATACAGGATGCAAACTTCATGATAAGGGAAGTCCAGGGCATGGATGCATGGGAGCTAACGTTGGGCGCAGGACTTGGAACTGCGCCAACCATTAAAACAACGGAAGGAGGAGGAAGAGTTGTAACCTCTGAAACAGAGCTGATGGGAAGAGGAGGGGTATTCCTTAAAACAAGGCAGGCAACCTCTCAATGGGGTGTCGGTGCATATTATGAAGCTGGTTCAACAAACCTTGAACAGCTTGCGCTTGTAAGAGAATCTGAAGAAACTTCTAATTACATAAGAAGCCTCCACAGGCTTGGAGTGACAGTCTATGGAAGCGGAGAGGTTTCAACAAAATTCGTGCTTGGAGGGCTTGGATATCTTGTTCCTCAGTTGATTGAACGAGAGAAAGGAGTGGAATATGATAACATGCTTTTCAGATTCATAGGATTCCTTAAGGGAATGGAGTCAATGGGCAAGGTTGACATAAGCAGGATTACAGGTTTGGACAGGATAGTTTCAGATTACAACACAATGTCATCGCAGATAGGAAGGGACCCTCAGAATGCTTCATCATACATTGAAAATTTTGCTGAAAAATACAGAGAGAATGTAACGAGGGTTTTTGACAATTATTACCTTGGAATAAGAATCAAGAATGATTTCTCAATTGAAACAAACATAGTTACAAGGGAAAAAGAGGCTGATTGGACTTCACAGGACCTTGAAAAGTTCTATGCAAAAACATTGTACACATGGAGGACCGGATTTATAAGAGCGTATGCATCTCTTCCTGTCTGGGCACCATTCGGTCTTTTGGAACAGCAGGAAAGGGGAGTTGTAGCGGCAGGATTCGGCCAGGATGTTCTTGACGGCTTCTGGCTTCAGAGAGTCGCTATCGATGCCGGCCTTATCCTTGCATTGGACCAGGCGGGTGTTGAACCCTACTCTTCAGCCTTGTCTTTAGAAATTCCTGAATTGAGAAGAAGTGATTTGGAGATGCTAAAAAAACAAGTCCCTGAACTTACCTTCCTTAATGATGAGGAAAAGACAAAGAAGTACGGAAGCACAGGATGGTTTGCACAGATAGGAGTAAAATTATTCTCAAATGTTCTTGACGATTCAAATGCATACAGGAATCTTGTGAGGAATTATGAAAAATATCTTAAGGCTGTTGGAGATTCAAAGTTCTCAACAATCCCCGCAGAAGTAAGGGAGTCAATGTGCGGAAAACTTGAAGGTGCAAATGTAGACATCTCATCCGCTATAATTGAAAAAATAAGAAAGGGAGACAGGGTTCCTGGTCTTACAAAGAGCCAGGCAACAGCAGTTTCAGAGGCTCTTTACATCTGGTTCTATAATGAGAAATCTGTTCTACAGGATAAATTTGACGGGCACATGAGGGCATTCCTTGGGGGAAGCCTCTATTCAATAGATGAAAAATATCATGCAGACATAGCTGCATTCGTCGAGTATGTAGACAAGATGAAAGCATATGCCATAGCCGCAAAAAGGGAAAAATGGCAGCTTCACACAGGAGCAGAGATCAAAATACTTCCTGAAGTTGTGGGAGGGGCATTTGTAGATGTTGCACTTACAGGGGAAGAACAGTACGGGGCAGGGATGTCTCTGAGATATAAGCTTCCTGTTGGTGAGGTAGGAGTATTGTTCCAGATACGCACAGAAAATCCTCCAGCATACAGAAATCCTGTTTACGCGCCATACGAAAGACAGGGAGTGCCTGAATTCACAGCAGTTATATTCTATAATCTATTTGAAACAGGAATTCCTCCCGTTCCATCAGGCACAGGCATAGTGCCTACAAGGCCTGGAGAACTGGGAAGGGAGAGATGGTAAAAAAAAATAATGAGGGTTGGTTAAATGGAATTGGAATTTCTTGACTTTGAATCCGCCGATGTAAAAAAGATGGGCAGGGCGCCATCAGGAAACATGAATGCGCAGATAGATATAACGAATGTTGAAATGAAAAAGAACAGATTGAACCTGAATTTTGTTTTTGGAGTAACATACTCTCCAGGAGGTAGCTATATGAACCTCACAGGAAGTGCAAGCTTCAGCGGTAACGGGGCAAAAAAGGCTCATGACGAGTGGAAAAAGACAAAGAGGATATCCGGTGTTGAGGGAGAGCAGATAATTAATGCCATAAACTACAGTGCTTCAGTCAATTCGATATTCATAGCACGGGTATTCAACATGACCCCTCCGATTGTTCCCCCATTAATACAATTCGGAGAAGCAAAAACAAAAAAGAAGAAAACACCAAAGATTTCAAGGAAGAAATAATCATTTCTTCACATTCTTTCCTTTTTCTGAAGGTTCTATTTTTATTTTTCCATTGAAATTCTCATCCCATTTTCTTTCAAGCTCTTTTCCTTTATTGAGTCTGTCAAGAAACACTGCCAGTGCAGCAACTTCGGAATGGGGCTGGTTCGTTACACTTATATTATAGTCAGCCATCTCATAAACCTCAGGAGGAACCTGCTCTGCCCCAACAATGACAAGAATGTTTTCTGATTCTCTTATTCTCTCAATCTTCTCAGATACAGGCATCCCATACATTGTCAGATGGACAACCGTAAATTCCTTCTTTTTGTATTCCTGAATAACTCTCTTCCAGTTTTTTTCATATGAGATTTCAAAATTTCCTCCCCAATTTCCAGAAATTTTTTTCACACTCTCTTCAAGGGAGGAGTCATGCTGTCCTGAATAAACCGAAGAATCAGCTCCGAATGCCCTTGCAACAAGGCAGATATGTGTTGACATTCTTTCATCGCGGGGGAGCCTGTGCCCCAGCCTGAGAACAAGAATCATGAAGAATTCGGATGGAGAAAAGCTTTTAAAGCAGGTTTATCCTAGTCTTTTTAAGGTGTTTTAAAATTTTAGAGAGTATTTCGTTTTCTTTAGAGAAAGTCCTTTTCGGAGATATCGCCATAGAGGGCGAAAGCATAAGGATATTCATTGCTCTTTTGGGGACTGCAATAGCATCCTACTATGATTTATACAACAACAGGAACATCCCCAACGGCTTCCTCTACGCTTTCCTTGCGTTATCAATACTCACAAGTTTATTCTTCTTTGAAATGGACCTGTTTATATTCTCCCTGATAATCGCAGCATTCATCGCACTTTTCGGTTTTGTATTTTATTACACGGGGCAATTGGGGGGAGCAGATGTTTTTGTCATGCTTTCAATAGCATTTCTCCTGCCCATACATCCAGGATATCTCAACATGCTTTTCAACCTTCCATTCATACTTTCAGCATTCATATTCGCAATAGTAATCTTCTCATTATACACCATAGTATATTTCGGGTTGAAGCTTGTCAAGACAAAGGCAAAGCCGGATAAGAGATACCTTTTGCTTTTCATACCTTATGTTGTTTTCATTTATCTATATTCAACCATGCCCTTTTTCTCACCTTTTTATCTGATACTTATATCAATAGCTTTATTCTCATCAATATTCTTCCTTTGTTTCAGGAATTCGATAAACAGGATGCTTGCAAAAAAGCTCCCCCTGGCAAAAGTCGAACCCGAAGACGTGCTTGCGCTTGAACTGATGGACAAGAAAACAGTATGGAAATACAAACTTCAGAGAGTTATGAATAAAAAAGAGCTCCAGAGAATGAAAAAACTAAAGATAAAGCAGGTATGGGTCTTTTCAAACCTGCCTCCATTCCTTCCCTTCCTTTTTGTAGGTTTGGTTTTAGCGCTGCTTTTCTCGAATATGATCCTGGGTTGATTTTCAATGATTTCAATTATTAAAATTGTGGAGTATGGCGTTGCGTTCTTTGCACTCTACATAACAGTATTCTTCCTTCTTGTTTTCATAAAATACAGACAAAGGGTTATGAAAAGCAAAAAATTTGACAAAGAAAATTCACCTTCCGTTTCAATAATCATTCCTGCATACAACGAAGAAGAATTCATAGAAAAATGCGTAAAATCTGCATTAGACCTTGATTATCCAAAAGAAAAACTTGAAGTAATAGTCGTTGATGACGGTTCAACAGACAGAACTCCTAAAATAGTAGAATCATTGAAAGTAAAATACTACAGAAAGAAGAATTCTGGAAAGGCAGATGCCCTGAACTATGGAATAGAAAAGGCAAAAGGAGAGTTTATAGCAACACTTGACGCTGATTCATACGTTAACAGGGATGCTTTATGGAAATTATTATCACTGTTTGAGGATGAAGATACTGTTGCAGTTACTGCAGCCGTGAAAGTAAAGCAGAGAAAACAGGGATTCTGGGAAAACATACAGAAAGTGGAGTACCTATTCACAATATTCTCAAGAAAGATATTGACATTTATGGAGGCGGTTCCAGTAACTCCTGGCCCTTTCAGTATTTTCAGGGCATCAATTTTCAAAAAAATAGGAGGTTTTGACAGAAACAGTATACTCGAAGACCAGGAAATAGCACTTAGAATCCAGAAATACAATTACAAGATAAGAAGTTCTCTTGATGCAGAGGTTTACACAGAAGTTCCCCAGAACTTCCCAGCACTCTTCAAACAGAGAATAAGGTGGCACAGAGGTGGACTCCATAATACAATAAAATATCTTAATCTCATAAGTCCCCACTATGGAGATTTCGGATTAATCATAATGCCCTTGAGCCTTATTGCAATTATAGCACTTTTCGGGGTCTTCCTGGTTGCTTTCTTCTATTTTGCAACAAACTGGATTTATGGTTCAAAAATAGGTGTTGAAGTTTTCTGGCTCAGTCTAAGTCCATTGCATATAGTAGGAAGTGCAATCCTGATTTTGAACCTTGTATGGATATTTTTGGGTTTGATGTTCTTCAAGAAGGAGAACGTAAGCCCTCTTCAGGTCGTTATTTATATGGTTTCCTATGCATACCTTCTTACCTTATATTGGGCGGCGGCCCTGTTCAAAGAAATTAAATTTGAGAAGGTGACTTGGTAATGGAAAGAAAGATATCAGTTTCACTTTACATCCTTGCTTTTGTGATTACAATTATAATATTCGCAATAGGGTTTTATGCAGGAGGTGTTTTCACTGAGATGAACCTCCAAGGAATATCATCTGACATAGAGAGTGTTTCAAAAAGAGCGTCTTCAGCAGAACTTCTATTCCTTCTTGAAGATTCCTCATCTTTCTGTCCTGTTTATCTTGATGAGCTTGAAACAATAGACTATGAAACTGAACAGCTTGGAAACCAGCTTCTTTTCATGGAGGATATAAAAGGGGTTTCAGACAATGAGCTGAAAAAAGAATACTTTGCTCTCGAAACCAAATCCTACCTTCTTTCAAAAAGAGTTAAAGAAAAGTGCGACACCGATTATATCCTTGTGCTTTATTTCTATTCAAATATTGATTGCGAAGACTGTGGAGCACAAGGAAGTGCTTTGACTTCTGCAAAAGAAAAGCTTGCAGAAAAAAATATAAATCTCAGGGTCTACTCTTTTGATGGAGATATTGAAAGTCCTGTTGCGGATGCATGGATTGACAAGTACAATATAAGAAATTATCCGAGCGTTGTGATAAATGAAACAGTTTATTCAGGGTTTTTTTCCGAAGAAGAGATAATGGATAACATTAATAAATAATAAAGAGAAAGGAAATATGAGGTGAAAAAATGATTGAATGGATTATTCTTCTGATTGCTATAATAGTGATAGGATGGTTTGTGCTTACATACAACTGGCTCATCGGTTTAAGGGCAAGGATAGACAATGCATGGGCGCAGATTGACGTCCAGCTTAAAAGAAGGTACGATCTCATTCCAAATCTTGTTGAGACAGTAAAGGGATATGTAAAACACGAGAGAAAAACCCTTACGGATATAACAAAATACAGGTCCCAGATAATGAAGGGTTCCCCCGAACAGAGAGCAAAGGCAAACAACATGCTCACAGATACTTTGAAGTCACTTTTTGCAGTTGCTGAAAATTATCCCAAGCTTCAGGCAAATGAAAACTTCAAGATGCTGCAGGAGGAGCTTGCGGGCACTGAAAACAAGATATCCTACGTAAGGACGGCCTACAACGACACTGTCATGGCATATAATGTTGCAATACAGAGATTCCCCACTTCAATTCTCGCGGGAATATTCAGCTTCAATAAAAGAAATTATTTCGAAGCTCCTGAAACTGAAAGAAAGGCAGTAAAGGTGAAATTCGAGTAAAGTGTTGAGGATGAAACAGAGCTTTTTCGATGCAATAGACGCAAACAAGAGGAATTCAAATATAATGATTCTTCTTGTTTTCATTCTTTTTCTTGGTCTTGTCTGGGCATTTTCATACATTCTCGGGCTTGATGAGATAGGCTTTTTCATAGGCGGGATGATTTTGATAATCTATTTTGCCTATGCTTACGGTTCTGCAGACAGTATGCTGTTATCTTCCGAGAAAGCAAAGCCTCTTGAGAAAAAGAAATATCCGTTCATATATAATGTAGTGGAGGGTTTGAGCATAGCTGCTAACATCCCCATACCCAAGATTTACATAATAGACGACCCTTCTCCAAATGCTTTTGCAGTTGGGAAAGACCCTAAGAATGCATCAATAGCAGTTACAAGAGGGCTTATTGAAATGATGAGCAGGGAGGAGCTTGAAGGCGTCCTCGCGCATGAAGTCTCCCACATAGCAAATTACGATACAAGATTCATGATGTACACAATTGTCTTTGTAGGCGCTATCGCATTATTGGCAAACATTGCATGGCGTTCAATATTCTGGGGAGGAGGAAGGAAAAAAGGAAGCGGATACCTTGCAATCGCTGCACTGATACTCATGATTCTTGCGCCAATATTCGCAGAACTGATACGTTTTGCAATATCAAGACAGAGGGAGTATCTTGCGGATGCAAATGCAGGGAAGCTTACAAGGTACCCTCCAGGTCTTGCATCGGCACTGAACAAGATAAAAACTGCAAACAAACCAATGAAAACAGCAACAGATGCTGCCGCCCCTTTGTACATAATGAATCCCTTTGCAGGAAATGCCAGACACCTGTTTTCAACTCATCCTCCAGTCGATGAGAGGATAAAAAGACTCAAAAGCATGTACTAAAAACATTTAAATAGCTGACGTGATAAAGCTATCCTATAATTTTAGAGGTGAAATAAAAAATGTATGGAGTTTCTCCCCAAGCGTATGACCGGGCTATTACTGTTTTCAGTCCTGACGGAAGATTGTTTCAGGTTGAGTATGCAAAAGAGGCTGTCAAAAGAGGGGCGACGGCAATAGGTTTGTGTGCAAAAGACGGAGTTGCTTTTGTTGCATTCAAATCGATACACTCAAAACTGATAAAACCCGAGTCTCTTAGAAAGATATTCGAGATTGATTCTCACATAATAGTGACTGCGAGCGGTTTGATTGCTGATGCAAGAAGGCTTGTCGAAGCTGCAAGAGTTGATTCCCAGAAGCACAGGCTTACATACAACGAGCCGGCATCGGTTGAAACCATCTCAAGGGAAGTGTGCGACTTGATGCAGATTTACACCCAGTACGGAGGGATAAGGCCTTTCGGGGTTTCACTTTTGATAGCCGGAGTAGACACTGAACCGAGGCTTTATGAAGCAGAACCAAGCGGTGCAATGACAGCATACAAAGCCGATTCAATAGGCATCGGAAAAAAGGAAGTTGATGAAATTCTTGAGAGGCAGTACAAGGAAAACATGAGCCTTGATGATGCAATTGCACTTGGTGTTCATGCATTGAGAAAAACACAGGAAGAGAAGCTTCTTCCCGAGAATGTTGAGATTTCCTACATTACTACCAAAACAAAGAAATGCGGCTGTCTAAAAGACAAGGAAGTGGCAAAATATCTCAGGTGAGAAACATGAGTCTTATTGAGAAAATAAAACAAAATCTTTTTTTGATCCCCGGCGAGAGATTTGACGGATTGACAAAAGACAAAGGATTTGGGGAATCCTTTAAGTATCTTCTTGCAATCCTTGCGATTTCACTTGTTGTCAGCATAATAGCCAGTTCTGTGTTGAACCCAGGATTCATAGGGCTTTTTCCACTCCTTATTGCGGGGATGGTTATCGGCTTGGTAATTGCAATACCGATACTGTACATCTCATACGGTGTGATGCACCTCTTCCTTAAGATTGTGGGAGCAAAAGAAAGCTATCTGAAAACAGTTCAGGTATTTATTTATGGAGGGACATGCGGGACATTATTCAGCGGAATACCCCTGCTTGGATATCTTGCAGGACTGGTTTCGCTTGTAAATATTGTTCTTGGAGCCGCGAGAGTCCATAAAATATCTGTTCTGAGATCAATAGTCGCATTGGTTGTGATTCCGGCTGTAATAGCAGTTGTTCTGTTCGTTGCGTTGGCAGGATATTTTATGGCAACATTGTCTTCCTTCCAGCCAACTTACTGAAAAAAACTGCGAAAGATTTATATATGTCCTGATGTATAGGACATAAAAGGTGACCATGTTTGGCAGTTGAGTTGCGTAATGGGGACAGAAGGCCAGTACCAAGGACAGGAGGAGAATTAAGGCCGGCAAAAGAATCAGGTTTAAGAAAAGCATCAGGAAAAAGACCCAGAAGAATCACTACACCTCAATTTGAACTTATGATAAGCGGAGACGTTGGAAGCAGGGAGCGTCCTGATGTTGAAAATGCATACTATATGAAATCAAGCGGAAATTATGAAGAAGCAGCAGGAACTTTCAGAGACGCCGCCCTATATTACGCAGAGGATTCACTTCCTGAAAGCGGATTGACAATCGAAAGCAGGCTTGCTGCATGCAAGACTTATGCTGCAAAGTTTGCAAAAATGGCTTCAGACTGCTATGAGAAATCAGGAAATGAGGAAGAAGCGATGAAAATGAGGTTGTTTGCATCCACTCTGAATAATACTGCAGATTTACAACAGCCTCTTGTACAGCTTTTAAGTGAAGACAGCAACATGGAGCTGGTACAATTTGAAATAAAGAGAATAGTCGAAATTCTTGGTGATGCAATAAAACAAATGGGTGGAGAAATTAATGAGGCATCACTTCTTTATGTTATCAAGTTGAGGGCCCAGTATGAAGCAATTGCACAAACAGGCCTTCTTCCAAGCAGCGATATGCAAAGTCCTGATTCTATTTAACTACAGTTCCTTTGTGTTTTTTTCCTTCTATCGCATTCTTTACATCTTCCAAATCCTTTCCTGTGACAAAATGAGTCTCTATTTTTGACCTTGCAATCAGTTTGCATGCCAGTAAATCAAAAACAAAATGGGTTCCTGCCTTTCTTTTGTCCGATTCAACCGCCAAGTCAATCAATTCATTATAACCCATCTCTGAGAATTTCTTTGCATTTTCATTCTTCTTTGGGTCTGAATCATAGATTGCATCAACATTGCTTATATTTACCAGTCTCTTTGAGTTTAGGCATTCTGCAAGAAGGACAGAATCAGTATCCGTAGTTATTCCCGGAAGCAGTCCTCCCATAACAATGACTTTTTCTTTTGCTTTTCTTGCTTCATCAAATGTTTCAAGTACCTTTTGATTTGCAATATCGCCCAATGCCTTGATTACCTCAGCTGCATTTTCCTTTGTTGCCTTTATTGCTGCTTCATCAGCTTCGAATTCATTTCCCCCTTTTTCCCTTACTTTTTTTGCATACTCTCTTGCCTTGAAGCCTCCGCCTGTAACTATTCCGAATCTGTAATCCATCCCAGAGAGAATTTCCTTTATTTTCTCTAAGAATTCCCTGTCCACTCCCTCATCAGTATTAACAAGGCTTCCGCCCAATGATATGACAACTTCCATAAGGGTTAAAAACATAGAAAGGGATTTTAAATCTGGTGGTTTGTTTGCTTGGAATAGAAGATGCTGAAAAAATACTAAGGAAAAAAGAGAAGGATCTTGATGTAGTTCATGTTGAAAGCAGAAAGGTAGTAAGGACCTGTTCAAATGCAATAAAGGCAATACATGCCTATGATTTAAAGGCTGCAAAAAAATACATGAAAGAGGCAGATGCAGAGGTTAAAAAACTTTTAAAGTATCAGGAAAACTTCCCTTCACAGATAGGACACATAATGCAGGAATACACAGAAGCAAAAATTGTTCTCAGAGTGGTTGATAAAAGGGATCTTCCAGAATTTGACGAACTTTCAAGGCTTGGCGTAAGCCCGGTTTCATACCTTAACGGCCTTTTGGATGCAACAGGAGAGATAAAAAGGGAAATGTATGAGTCATTGAGAAGGGGGAACAAGAATGAGGCAAAGGCATACTTCAAGATGATGGAAAAGATCTATGATTCTCTCATTCCAATAAGATTCTCAAATGCAGTGCTTCCCGAATTCAAGAGAAAACAGGATGTTGCAAGGATTCAGATAGAGCAGGCGAGAGGGGAGCTGCTTAGGCATGAAAACTAGGTTACATATCTATGTTTATGGTAGAGTTCAAGGAGTATTTTTCAGGGCAAATACACAGAATACCGCATCAGGACTTGGATTAAAAGGATGGGTAAAAAACCTTGATGACGGCAGTGTTGAAATAATAGCAGAAGGAGAGAAGGAAAAACTGATGCAGCTTCTTGAGTGGTGCCATCATGGCCCTGACTCTGCCAAAGTGGATTCAGTAAAAAAAGAATGGGAAGAATGTAATGAAGAGTTCAGCAGGTTTGAAGTGAGATACTAAGCCTGTTTTGTCCTTGGTTTTAGAAGTTTTCTTGATGCTCTCCCCACTTCTGTTCTTTCCCCTTCAAGCTTTTCAATTTCCATTGCTTCGGGGAATCTGCCTTTTGATTCCTCAGTTATCGTTACAGCGTTTTCCTTGAACCATGTGAATTTTCCTGTGCCATCGATAAGATTCATTGAAAAAAGCATTGCAGAAACCTTGTGGCTCGTCCCCTTTGGGATGAAAAACGATTCTTTTTCTTCATGCTTTTTGCTCATGATTCTCAGCAATTCAAGAAGTTTTTTACTCTCATCCTCGTCAAAGCCATTTTCCTTCAACCATTTAAGTGATTCATTGTCAAAATTCAGTTTCATCTTTTCACCTATGCCATAGCATGTCCTGTTTTTACAGGTCTTGAAGCAAGTATCATGGCTCTATCAATCATCCTTTGATAATCCTTCGGAACGCTCATGATTTCTCCTTTTGTTTTTACAGGGTCGACAACCTTTATTTTTTCACCCTTCTCAATCTCAATACCTCTAAGAGCGTTCAATACCGTATCAACTTTATCAATATTAACATCTTTTGGCAATTCGCTTTCTTTTGGGAAATGAGGTGTTTTACCATTTTTCACCTGCTTCATAAGATCTTGGAGAAAAGCAAGCTCGTTTTTGTTTAATTTTCCTGCAAGCCATTCTTTTGTTGACTCATCAAATTTGTACGGAACCTCCTTTAGTACTCTTCCATGTCCTGCCATATCAGTCACCTTTTTTATTTATAATAATATTAAGAAGCAAAATCTTTTTAACCAAATACGAAATAACTAAAGCATGCTTAAATTCCTAGAAGTGGCAAAAGTCTTTGATAAACTAGAAGGCAAGAGCGGAAGGCTTGAGATGACAGACATCCTTGCCGGACTTTTCAAGAAAGCAAAATCAGATGAAATTGACAAACTTGTTTATCTTATGCAGGGGATACTGACCCCTCCTTATGAAGGAACAGACCTTGGAATGGGTGAGAAGTTTGCTATAAGGGCTTTGGACAGTGTTACTGGATTCTCAAAAAAGGAAATTAACAGCAGCTACAACAAAACAGGAGACCTAGGTGAAACCGCAGAGGAGCTTCTTTCAAAGAAAAAACAACAATCCCTGGGGAAAAAAGAAATGAATGTTTCCGATGTTTATGATTCTCTTCTTAAAATGGCAAAGATTTCAGGAGAGGGGAGCCAGGATTCAAAAATCAAAAGGCTTGCAGAGCTTCTGAATAACTCCTCACCTGTGGAAGCAAGATTTATCATGAGATTTGTTACCGGCAAACTCAGATTGGGTGTTGGGGATCCTACAATTCTTGACGCCCTGTCAGTAGCAAAAAAAGGAAACAAATCACTTAGAGAACCCCTCGAAAGGGCATTCAACATAAGCTCTGACATGGGGCATGTTGCGAAGGTTTTCTACAAATCCCCTTCAAAAATAAAGAGATTCAAAGTAGAGCCATTCAAACCTTTAATGCCTGCAATGGCTGAAAGGCTGGCAAATCCTGAAGAGATAATAAAGAAGATAGGAAAATGCGCGATAGAGATGAAATTTGACGGTTTCAGACTCCAATGCCATAAAAAAGGGAAAGAAGTCGAATTGTATTCTAGGAAACTTGAGAGAATGACCCACATGTTTCCTGATGTTGTTGATGAAATAAAAAAATTAAGGGCAAAGAGTCTGATTTTCGAAGGAGAAGCACTCGCATTCGATGAAAAAAAGAAAAAGTACTATTCATTCCAGGAAACAATGAGGAGAAGGAGAAAGCACGGGATAAAAGCTGCAAAAGAAGAATTTCCCTTGAAAGTTTTCTGCTTTGACGCACTTTATCTCAATGGAAAGGATTTGACAGAAAAGCCTTATGAAAAAAGAAGAAAATCCCTTGAAAAGGTTTTCCCCAAAGGAATCCTCCAACTTAGCGAAAAACACGTCGTTGAAACACCAAAAGACCTTGATAAACTATTCAAGGAATCACTGAAAGAGGGCCTTGAAGGTGTTATGGCAAAAGACCTTGATGCAGTTTACACTGCAGGAAAAAGGAAATTTGCATGGATAAAATTGAAGAAATCATACGGAAAGGCGGTTGATACAATAGATGCCGTCATAGTGGGTTATTACAGAGGTAAAGGCCATAGGGCCGAATTTGAATTCGGCGGCCTTCTTGTTGCCGTCCTCAACAAAAGCAAAAACAGGCTTGAGACTGTTGCAAAGATAGGCTCGGGTTTCACGGAGGATGAGATGACAGAACTGAAGAAGATGCTCGGAAAGATGGAGACAAAAAAGCCCCCCGAAAACCTTGAGCACAGGATAAAAGCTGATTTCTGGGTGACTCCGAAGTATGTTGTCGAGGTTGCATTTGACGAGATAACGAAATCTCCAACGCATACCTGCTGTTTGAAGGAGGGTAAGGGATATGCCCTGAGATTCCCGAGGCTTCTAAGCATAAGGGATGATAAATCAGTAAAGGATGCCACGACGGATAAGGAAGTCCTCCATATGTACAAGGAGCAGTATGGAAGATAGGTTTATAAACAGTTTTACACACTATTTATAACATGGTTGCATACAAGATTAGAATACCTAATAATGGAAGAGATGAAATAGGCTCAAGAGAAGTAATAGGCCTTATTAGAAAACTGCACAAAAATAATTTTCATAGAAAAAAACCTAAGATATATAAAATAGCAGTCGAAGTTTTGCCAAGAGAGGGCAATTTCTATAAATCAAGAGCACCATTGTATAACATTGCCAGAGAAACTGAAGACTACCATGAGCTTATTCCCTTGCTTCTCCACGAAGACATCACTCACAGAGCCGTTTTTCACAATTTAAGCTTCATTCTTCTGGAGAAATCCGAATGGAAAAAAACAAAAACAGTAAGAGAAATTGCTGAAGAGGAAATCAGAGAACTTCAGCAGGAAATTGACGGAATAATGTCCATGGAAGAACAGATGAGAGAGTGTGCCAAATACTCATCAAGTACCGGAGAGATTCTCGAGAGTGTCGGCCCTATGAGAGCTAAAATCGAAACACTTCAAAGGCTTATGGATGAAGGGCATCTAGACAGTCTTGAGAGTGCTGAAAAAGCCAAGGCAGAGGCGCAGGAAAAAATTGAAGCCGGAATGAGAAGAATAATAGATGAAACAGAGCCCGATTTGATAATTGTCTGCCGTTTCCTTAGGGATGATAAGATACCTCCGTATGAGAATATTGATTTTGGAACTGAAATGGACTGATTTTCCGCAAAAGAACATCATATTTATAAACCTATTTTTTGTTTCTTTTTCTGTTTTTATGAGGTTAAAATAAGGCTTATAAAGGTTATGTTTCCATTCCCCTAGCTGGCTTCCCATGCAAATAAAAGCCGGTAATGGGGTGATCGACATGAATACAGAAAGTAGCTTGTGGCACCGAGCTCCACTTCCGTCTCCTACGACGATGGATGTAGATGGTGCTTTTATGAAGCTTGAGAGTGTAGGCGTCGGCAAAAAGTACCACGACCAGGAGACAGCCATGGCCTGCTGCAGACTAATTGGCAGGTATGTGGAATCTGGAGAGGAGCTGAACCAGGATAGAATACTAGTTTTATTAAGAATCCTCGGTGACCCCAGCAAAGAGGTAGCAAGAATTGGGGTGTGTGAGGTATTAGAAAGCCTTGCCAACAAAGGAGTTCATTTCTCGAGCGTCTTTGTCAGTACACTTGCCACATTGGCAACTGACGACGAAGATGTAGTCGGGAGTATCCAGGCAAACAGTGTCCTTGATTCATTAGTGAAAGGAGGACAGCTGAGTTCGGATAAAAAAGATGAACTCGTATCTAGAGCTGCAAGCAGAAAGCAGCTGGGGAAAATGGATTTTCCGAGGAAAAGCCTCACCTCTGATCGCCAAAACGGAGGACCTATAAAAAGGTTTTTGAGACCTTTAACACGGATAGTCGGGAGTGCATAGCACTCCTTCCCCTTTTTTTTACATATTAAATTCAATAAATAGTTTTAAAAAGTGTTTTATTCTGTATATTATTAGGTGATATTAGAAATGACTTTTAAAAAAAGAGATGCTGGTGTAAAACAAGGAGAGGACAGGAAAAGAAGAGTAACCGGAGCTTCTCTCGCAGAGGGTGTGCGTAGAGAACATTCTCTAGGAAAAGCAACCATAAATTTTCTTAACTCTGGAGGAACAGATGAAACTTTGATCCGGGATGCCAGATCCGAAATAGGAAAATTTCTTTATTCTGCCAGAGTAGCCTCAACATTTCATATTGATAAAAAAAGTGAAGAAGCTTTGAGAGCAGTTGTTCTCGACGTTGATTCAAAGGCAGATGCAAATATTAAAAAAGATACTGCTGAAATTTTGACTCATTGTTATCTTTCTACAAAAAATATGGAAAAACTTATGGAAGTCCTGAGAAATTTTAACCCTTACGTAAGGCAGGGTGCTGATATCGCCGTAAGATTAAGAAGAAATTAGCTTCTTCAAACCAGCTTTAACCCTCTAATTCCTTCAAACTTTGCCCTTTCTTTCGTAATTAGAAAAGCATGATTTGTCATACAGACAGCTGCAAGCATCGTCGATTCAATGTCAGGATCTACGCCTTTTTCCTTTTGTTCGTGTATCAATCTCAGAGAAAGGTTTGCGGCTTTTCTATTCATACTTATCACTGTGATATTATTAAGAAAGTCGGAGAGGACACCAGTTTTTTTAAGAGATGCAAGCAGTTGCATCACAGTCAAATCAGAAATACAGATTTCCTCTCTGTCTGCATAATATTTCAATTTCTCTACAGTCGTCTTATCTCCTCTCAGAAAATCAAGACAGAATCCAGTGTCTAAACATATCTTTTCCATGCTCCCATCCCCTTCCTTACATTTTCATACGCTTTTCTGTCTATATCTCTATCATCAAGACTTCCTGCAAACGACATTAAATTCCTTGAATCCTTTTCTCTTTCTTTTATGAGATGCCTTAATATCTCGCTGAAGGACATTCCCTTTGCCTTTTTCATTCTGTACAACTCAGTATACACGTCATCCATTATTGTGATGACTTTAACCATTTAATCGCCTCATACATGCATTCATTAAATACATTTATATACTTTACGTCGTTTTTTTCACATTCTGTGTTACAGTGTAAATTTTTAAGAGTTTAAAACACAGAGGTAAAAATAAACATTTTTAAATAACTCATTTTCTATAACAGGATACGACCTCCCGAACGTACATATGTGTGTTAGATAGGTCGAAAAGGCGATCAGAAGGTGTATAAAAATGGAAGATTTGGTAAAATCCGTCATGGGTGAGACTATCACCCCCGAAAGTACAGATGAAGAATTAAGCGGATCCGAAGGGATCAAGATTGTAACCGTCGGTGCCGGTGGTGCAGGAAACAACACTGTTAATAGGTTGATTAAATCCGGTGTCAAGGGTACTGAACTCGTTGCAGTAAACACTGACAAGCAGCACTTGAGCATTGTCCACGAAAGGGCAAAGAAGGTGTTGATTGGTAAATCAGTCACAAAAGGATTGGGTGCAGGAGGTTATCCTGACGTAGGTGCAAAATCAGCAGAAATCGACAGACCTCTTCTTGAAAGAGAGCTCGAAGGAGCCCACCTCGTATTCATATGCGCAGGTATGGGAGGAGGAACAGGAGGCGGAGCAGCCCCGATAATTGCACAGGTTGCAAAAGAGCAGGGCGCTATCGTTGTTGCAATGGTAACATACCCATTCTCACTTGAAAGAGCAAGAAAGAAAAAAGCAGATGAAGGAATCAACAAACTCAAAAAGAACTGTGACTCAGTCATTATCTTGGACAACAACAGACTTGTTCAGTTGGTGCCAAACCTTCCAATGACAGAGGCGTTTGCAGTTGCAGATGAGATTCTTGCAAGAGCAATCTCAGGTCTTGTTTGGACAATAACACAGCCTTCACTCATCAACATAGACTTCGCTGATGTAAGAGCAATCATGGAAGGCGGAGGAGTAGGTTTCATCGCAGTTGGTGAAGGAAAAGGAACCGACAAGGTAACTGGTGCATCTGAAGGTGTAATCAAGAACAGACTTCTTGATGTTGACTTCGAGGGAGCAAAAGGAGCGCTTATCCACATAACAGGAGGTTCAGACCTCACACTCGGAGATGCAATAAAAGCAGGAGAGATGATTACAGAGAAGATGGATGCAGAAGCAAACGTCAAATGGGGCGCAAGGATAATGCAGAACTCCGAAGGCAAGCTAGAGATAGTTGCAATAGTTACAGGAGTGAGAGGCGCATCCATTGTGGGCGGACCTTTCTTTGAGGAAGAGGCACCTGCAGTACCAACCTATTCCAGCGACTTGGAAGTCCTGGCATAGTTTTTTTCTTTTATTTTTTATTTTCTTCTTTTACTTTTCTTAGAGTCAGCCTATAACTAACAAGAGTGTTTACTGTTTTAACCATACGTTTAATTCTTTCTCTAGCTTCTTTGTTCCATCTTTTGAATCCCGGTTCTTTTTCTAATCCTACAATCCTTTCTCTTAATTCAAAAAATCCAGCTGTAAAATCAGTTATTCTCTCAAGAGCTTCTTTTCTTAATTCTTCATCCTTTGAAAGTAGGACTATTCTTTTCAATTCACCGACATTCTCACTTTTAAGTATCTTTTCTATCTCTTTTGCAGTAGGCAGCCTGTCCTGGCCTCCGCTTCTGCCTCTGACCTTTCTTTTTTTTCCAGGAGTAATTCTATTAGGTTTTTTTGTTTTTTTAGCCTGTTCTTTCATCAATATCACCAAGTTTTATTCTTGCTTTCTCCCTTATTTCAGGGCTTCTTGTGTAAAGAGCTGCAATACTGAGAGCGTCTCTTGTTTCAAGAGTATCAACCATCAATGCTATCTTCTCGAGTGCTGCAATCCTTATTGCAGGCGGAGTCTTGCATCCTTTTGCAAGTTTAACAAGCCATCTTTCATCATCACCAAGAAGCTTCATGCCTTCCCTTCTCTTTTCATAACATCTGCTTTCAAGAAGGCACATCACAAGCCTTGTGCTGAATCCGGGAGGCTTATCCTGACTTTTTCCACTGAGTCTTCCGGAGCCGACTGTTCTTCCTCCATCTGAAACTAGTTGAAGTCTTTTCATTAATCCCCACCGTATACTACTATAGCAATGAAAATGATTATAAATGTTGCCCAGAGTCAAAATAAGTGATTAATTTCTAACTCTTTTCTTCATTCCTGTTCTCCAGGCCCCTTTTCTTCTTTTGGGAATCTTTGAAGTTCTTAATTTCTTAAGTCCAACGGGCTCTCCTATTTTTTCTATTGCGGCATTGTACAGAGAAGCAAGCCTTTTCTTTATCTTCACTCTTTCAGCTTTGTCATCAATTCCTTTTACAATAGCATTCATCCTTCTCCTCAATTCGTTAACATCATCTATTTTCACAAATCCTTTTTCAACAGCAATTTCAAGTGCCTCCATTGCGTCATCTTTGCTTTTTTTATCTTCCAATTTTTTGACAAGTATCCTTATGCCTCCTGAAACGTTTCTTCCTGCTTTAACAGCCTCTTTCAGAGCATAAACAACACCGGATCCATATTCTACATCTGCCAATCCATCAACTTTTTCCCATTCTTCTTTATTCATGCAATTGCTTGCCATTGCCCTGACGGCTTCCCTTTTCGTAATGCCCGTGTGCATCTCTGATGACAACATTCTCTCAAGAACTGGTATTGCAGGAGTGATATCAACAAGATCATCTGCAGCATTCATCAGTGCAGTTGCAAGATGAAGGCCGTAAAAATAAGTTGTTAGTTCTTCAATTTTCTCCCAATTTTTTGTAACTATGTAATGTTTGACAAGAACAGTGGTTATTTCTCTCCAGCATCTGCTATCATTCTCCAGGCCGTTTTCCAATGCTTTTTCAGCCTTTGAAACATCTGTCCCGTTTTCGACAGCTGCCTTCAATGTTTTTAATGCAGCCCCTCTTGCCCTTTCATCCCTGTGCTGCAAAAGTTCTGCCAATTTAGGCACTGCTACTGAAATGTTTATTCCCTTCTCTGCAGTTATCCTTAGAACATATGAAGCATCCCCCTTGTCTATGCCTCTTCCCCAATTCCAAACTTCTATAAGCGCCTTCAGTGTTGCTTTTCTTGATTTTTTATTACAGGCAGCTTTTATCAGGCATCCTTTTGCTTCATCAGAAGTCCGGTCATCCCTAAACAATTTTGTCAATCTTGAAACAACAGGGGTTACATCCCCTCCTTTCTCAGCAAATTCACCCAAAAGGTATGCGGCACGGTAAGCTACACATACCTCTTCATCTTCCATGGAATATAGAGGCTTATTTCCACCAAGGCATTCGAACACTTTTGGAATTGCTTCTGATATGTCATGCCCCCACCTATTGGCATCTATAAGTTCCCCTAAACTCTCAAACAAATTTAAATCTGGGCTATCAGATAAAAACCGCTGTATAATCTCTCTAACATATTCTTTACTCATATATTCCGCCATGATTTCCCCCACTGCAATTACTAATGTGTTCTAAAAGGAATTTAAATGTATCACGAGAGAGAATCCAGAACTATTTATATTACTTTCTCTATAATCTCTTTTCAGAAGGTGGTGGTTCTAATGTTAGACGATATTATAAAATCTGCAAGGGAAAACCCAAATCAGGGTTCAACCCCTCAGTCTTCAAACACTGAAGAAATAAAACCTGTGGAAGAAAACGACAGCGGAAAAGTGAGGATCTCAGTTATAGGAGTAGGAGGAGCAGGATGCAACTGTGTTGCAAGACTCACAAAAAGCAACATAAAAAGTGCAAGGACTGTTGCCATAAATACTGATTTAAAGCACTTGAATATAACCGATGCACACAAGAAAATCCTAATAGGAAAAACAATCACAAGAGGCCTTGGTGCAGGAGGGCACATGGACATTGCAAAGAGATGCGCAGAAAACGACAGGCAGATGATTAAAAGAGAACTTGGTGAAAACGAACTTGTCTTCCTTGCAGCAGGTATGGGAGGAGGAACAGGGGGCGGAGCAGCACCTACAATTGCAGAGATTGCAAAGGAAGAAGGAGCAATAGTCGTTGCAATAGTAACATATCCTTTTGCGCTTGAAAGAGTTAGACTGAAAAAAGCACAGGAGGCGATACAGAATCTTACAAAAATTGCTGACACCGTAGTTGTGATAGACAACAACAGGCTTACTGCATATGCACCGAATCTTCCTGTAAACAAGGCATTCGAACTTGCCGATTCAATAATGGGGAGAGCAGTTAGGGGAATCTCAGATACAATAATGTTTCCGAGTCTGATAAACGTTGATTTTGCTGATGTCAAGTCAATAATGCAGAAAGGAGGGCTTTCAATGATATCCCTCGGTGAAGGAAATGGAGTTAACAGGATTGAGGATGTAGTAAAAGACACGTTGGAACATCCTTTGCTTGATGTTGACTATGAAGGAGCCGGAGGAGCACTGATTCATCTTGAAGGAGGCCCTGACCTTACTCTTGGTGAGGCGATTCAGGTTGGAGAAAAACTAACAGGAACTTTTGATGAATCCGCCAATGTAAAAGTAGGTGCAAGAGTCGACCCCGCCTCAAGGGAAAAGATAAAAGTAACAGCGATAATAACAGGAGTTAAATCACCTTACATACTCAAGAGTGATGATACTGACTCAGGACATTCGACAGAGGAGTCTCTTCAATATCTCTGATTATAGGTTGAGATTATGATTGCATTCGATCCACTTACACTGATATTCTGGATATTTGTAACTTCGTTTATTCCAGGGGCCGTTCTTTCGGTGGCAGCCCTTAAGAAAACAAAACTGAATCTTGTTGAAAAAATACTTACTGGATTCGGACTCGGGCTTGTTATCCCATCCGCAATCCTGACAATATTCTCGATTGCAGGAATAGATTATTCATTCACAATGGCGATAGTTTCTGTTGTTCTTTTCTACATTGCAGCAATCGCACTGTTCATAAAGGAGAAACCTTATGAAGAGTTTTCGATAAAGCTTGAACTTAACAGACAGAATATAATCTCTATTTTCCTTATACTTGTGGTTTTCCTTTCATTCTGGATTCGCTTCCAGACATATTCACCGGTGTTCCACGAGCTTGACCCTTATTTTTACACGTACATCACATACCAAACTCTTACTGAAGGACAGGCAATGAATGACGATGGAACAGGATGGTATCCAGAAGCCTCTTCAAACCATAGGCTTGTTCCGGGAGTAACCTTCCTTGAGGCATCATGGTATTCTTTTGTGACCCAGGGTGATGAAAATATAGACAATTATCTTGTTGCAACCGTTGCGAGCATATATCCTCCGGTGGTTGCGGCTTTTGCTGTTTTCTTTATGTATTTGTTTGTTTCATCACAGGTAAAAAGGGAGTATGGAGTAATAGCGGCAGCACTTGCATCCCTCCTTCCAATTTTAATGCTAAAGCTTCTTGGAGGTGAGATGGAAATCCAGCCATATGCATTCTTCGCATTAGCATTCTTCATGGCAATGTATGCACTTGCAATGAGGGACAGGAACAGAATGCTTGCAGTCTTTGCAGGAATTGCATTTGCAGCTCTCGCATTCGGCAGTGCATCCATGGTTGTTGCTCTTTCAGCATTATTGATTTTCATTCCATTACAATCACTGTTCCTTTTCTTCAAGGAAAAAGCCGAAGACATAAAGGAATTCATTGTACTGAACGGAATAGTTTTCATAATAGGTTCGATACTCGGAACATTAATCCTCAGGGGATTGTACACCGGTTCGATGAGTTATGCAACAGTGTTTGCATTCTTTGCAGTTATCGCATTTTCAGGAATTCTTTATTACATCAAGGAAAAAATCAAAGACCTTGAGACGTCATCCTACGTGGTTGGAGGCCTGCTTCTTGTTTCAGCACTTCTTTTTGTCTTTACGCCAATAGGAGACCAGATAAAAGCTGTTGCGATGTCTGGTCTTGGAATTGCAGAATTCAAGGTTCCTCTCCATAGGACGATTGCAGAGCAGCCTGTTGCGGGAGCAGTACTTGACGGACAAATGGGAATGATAGGAAAGACGATGAGTGACGGAATAGGAAACCTAATACTTGCGCCATTCACTTTCATCTCAAACCTAATTCTTTCAGGTTTTGTCTCTCTCATAAATACTGTTTTCGGTACAAGCCTCTCTTTGGTTGCAAAAGAGCCGAGCATATTAATGCTTGCGATACTTCTTTTCGTAGTTTATCTCTTCTATTCATTCTACCGATCTGTAAAGAACGGAGTGGGCATATGGCTTTTCTTTGCCGCCATCCTTCTTCCGGGAACAATAATAGGGCTTATGAAATTGAAATACACCATTTATGCAGGATTCTTTGTGGCTGCAATGATTGGAATACTTCTTGGGGAAGCCGATAAATTACTGCAGAAATTCAAGGACAGCTTTTCACCGGGACTATTGAAAGGATTGACTTATGCCCTTATCATACTGGGAATCTTACTGGTTTTCTTCCAGTACCAGTCAAATCCCATTGCAGACCCCCTACTCAAAAACTCAATGAAACCCAGATTCCAGGAAAATCCAGGATACTTCAAGGAAAAATTCACTTTGATGTGCAATGAGTTTTCAGTGAGGGGGATATCTGAACAGCAGCTCTGCAGTGAATATTATTCGGCATTCAGGATATATCCATGTTCAAGCTACGACACAGACATATGTCTGATAGCGGAGGATCCTGAGAGGTATGCGGACCTTGGAACTGAAGAGCAGTTCAATTCAAAATTATGCTATTATTCGCTTATAGATGACGTGTTTAATCCTCAGGCGGAGGAGATAATAGCCGCATCATACAGGTGCCAGAGAATAACTCCATACTGGCTTGACAGCATGGAATGGATAAGATACAGTACAGAAGACGATTCAAGAACAACTTCATGGTGGGATTACGGACACTGGATAAACTATTTCGGACTTAAAAACACGGTGCTCAGAAACGAGCATGCTTCAAAAGAAATGATAGGAGAGGTTGCTTATGCCTATGTTGACGGAAGCATCGATGACCTGAAACAGATAATGAAGAAATATGATTCAGAATACATACTTATCGATGGAGGCCCTGACGGCGTAGTAAGGACAAAATTCGGGGCTCTGAATTATCTTTCATGTGCAAGGAACAACGAAACATCAGTAAACCAGTCTCCGGGAGGTTCGACATGCGAATCAGAACACTTTTGGGAAACGGTGTATCTTCCTAAAGACGAATCACAGCGCACAGCGTGTACAATCTCTGAAATTTCAGGGAAGGAGGGTATTGTGATGTCTTCAAGCAAGCACGCTGCGGGATACTGCCTGGGAACAGCAACAATGGTTGACGGTTCAACTGCATATTCAACATATTACCTTGACAAAAAACATCCAAATGGGGATCTTGTTCTAAATAAGGCATACATTCCACAGGTTCCCTCAGAATCAGGAACATGGCAGATACAATTTGAACAGTCTTTCACCGCAACAGACCAGATGGGTGTGAAAAGAGAAGTCATGGGAACCACTTTATATTATACCGATGATGAGATATGGATAGAAAACGGAGAGATAAAAAGCGGTTACGAGGACAGAAAAGGAAAATACTATGATTCTGTTCTTTACAAGGGATATTACCTTGAAGAGCTTCCAGGATTTGAACTTGTGTACAGGTCAAAAGGAAATGAGGTTAAGATTTACAAATTAGAGGAATGACCATGTATTCCTCATCCATTAAAAAGAAACTTTCTTCTGCGAAGGCTGATGTCGGGGACTACATACTTGTAAAATTAAAGGATAGGGAATTCAAAGGAATCCTTATGCCCAGGGCATCCGGCGGAGAAGACATCCTAGTTATAAAAATGGACAACGGTTACAATATAGGCCTTCTCGATTCAAAGGACCTTTCAATCTCTCTTTTAAACAAGATGGAAAAAAAGAAACAGGAAAAAGAAAAAGAAGAGCAAAAGGGGGATATAACAATACTGGGGTGCGGAGGAACAATTTCCTCAAAAGTTGAATACAGGACGGGAGCTGTTTTTCCTGTAATAACTCCTAAAGAACTTGAGAATGCATTTCCTTCATTGAAAAAAATATCATCAATAGGGGCAAAGAATCTTTTTTCTCTTCTTTCTGAAGATTTCAATTCAAAACACTGGAAAAAAATAGCAGAAGCTGTTTCTGATGAAATAAAAGACGGCAGAAAAGGCCTTGTCCTTATGCACGGAACAGATACAATGGGCTATACTGCAGCTGCACTGAGCTTCATGCTTCAGAATCTTCCTGTTCCTGTTATTTTGGTTGGAGCCCAAAGAAGTTCAGACCGCCCAAGCAGCGAAAATGAGATGAACCTTCTCAATTCTGTGCTTGCAGCAAGAAAAAGTGATATTGCAGAAGTGGGCGTATGCATGCATGCAAATACAAATGACGATTTCTGTTATCTTCACAGGGGAACAAGAGTAAGGAAGATGCACACTTCAAGAAGGGATGCATTCAAATCAATCAATTCAAAGCCTCTTGCAGTTCTTGATTACAGGGAAAATAAAATCGAACCTTTGATTGAATACTCAAAAAGAGATGAAAAAAGAAAATTAAAGCTTGAATCAAAAATAAATGAAAATGTCGCAATGGTTTATTCCCATCCAAACATTAAACCATCCTTCATAGAAGGATTAAAGGACTATGACGGGGTTGTTCTTGTGGGAACAGGACTTGGCCACATACCCTCGAATCCTTTTAATGACAAACAAGCAAAATCACTTTTTCCGGCAGTGAAGAATCTTATAGATTCCGACATTCCCGTTGTCATGAGTTCACAGACAATATATGGAAGGCTTCACATGAGCGTTTACACAACAGGAAGGCTTCTTAATGAAGCAGGGGTTATCGGCCATGAAGCAGACTGGACTCCTGAAACAGCTTTTGTAAAGCTTTCATGGGTTCTTGGAAGGACAAAGAAAATGAAAGAAATCAAAAAATTGATGATGACAAACATCGCCGGTGAGATAAGCGACCGGTCGATGATATATGGAGGCGATAAAGAATGGTGAATGAGTGCGAATCCTGCGGAATGCCAATGGAAAAGGATGAGGATTTCGGAGGGAACGACCCAAAAAACAAATACTGCAAACACTGCACTTTTCCGGACGGAGAATTAAAACCTTATGAAGAAGTGCTTAAAGGAATGTCAAACCACATGGTTGAAACACAGGGGATATCTCTTGAAGAAGCAAGAAAAAAAGCAAGAGAGTATCTGAAAACAATGCCTGCATGGAAAGACAGGTGAAGAACTTTGAAGATAGGATTGGAGATACACCAGCGTCTAGATACAAAAAAGCTTTTCTGCGAATGCCCATCAATATTGATGGAAGGCAGGGAGCCGGATATCGTAATTAAAAGAAGGCTTCACCCTGTTCTCAGTGAGCTTGGGGAAATAGACAAAGCTTCACAAACAGAATTCCAGAAAGACAGGGTATTCGAATACCATGTTTTTGAGGAATCAAACTGTCTTGTTGAAACTGACGAAGAGCCCCCCCGCCCCCTGAATAGGGATGCATTGAATACTGCTTTGGAATTGGCAATGCATCTAAATGCAAAACCTGTTGATGAAGTTCATGTAATGAGAAAAATAGTTATTGACGGTTCAAACACATCCGGATTCCAAAGAACCGCGGTAATCGCTCTTGAAGGTTTTCTTGAAACATCAAAAGGCAAGGTTGGCATAACGCAGATAGCTCTTGAAGAGGAAAGCGCAGGAATAGTAAAAACTGAAGGAAACAAGGTTATATACCGGCTTGACCGCCTTGGAATCCCTCTTGTTGAAATAACCACGGACCCGGATATAAAAGACGGAGAACACCTTAGGGAAGTTGCAGAGAAGATAGGAATGATCTTACGGGCCACAGGAAAGGTTGCAAGAGGAATAGGAACAATAAGACAAGATGTCAACATATCAGAAGAAGGAGGAGCAAGAGTTGAGATAAAAGGAGTGCAGGACCTCAGAATGCTTTCAAAAATGGTTCTGAACGAAGTCAAAAGGCAGTCTGAACTGATAAAGCTTAAAGACGAACTAAAAGCAAAATTCAACGGAAAAATTTATCTTCCAAATTCATTTTTTGATGTTACTGATTTATTCAAGGGCACGGCTTCAAAACTGATTTCAAGAGGTATAAAATCAGGAAACAGCGTCCTTGCTGCAAAGTTGACACACCATAAGGGCTTTCTCGGAAAGGAGCTCCAGCCCGGAAAGAGATACGGAACTGAATTGAGCGATTATGCGAAGACTGCAGGAGTAGGAGGGATAATACACAGCGATGAAATTCTTGAAAAGTATTCAATATCAGACAAGGAAGTATCTTCATTAAGAAAAACACTGAATATGAAAGACGATGATGCTTTTGTTCTTGTAATTGCAGAAAAGAAAAAGGCAAACAATGCCCTTGAAATGGCAATAAAAAGAGCTGAGATGGATTTTGTCCCCGAGCAGACAAGAAAACCAAATCCTGACGGCACAACATCATACATGAGGCCTCTGCCGGGAAGAGCGAGAATGTATCCTGAAACAGATGTTCCTTCAGTAGAAATCAGTGCGGATGTGCTTAGATCTGCAAAAGAAGGCATGGGGGAATCGCTTGAAAAGAAAAAGGAAAAACTCCTAAAAATACTCAATCCTGAAATGGCAGAGAAGATTCTGAAATCGAAACATCTTAAAACATTTGAAAAGCTCCTGAAATCAGGTGCGGACTCAATGCTTCTTGCAGTCACAATAGAAAACACTCTGATTTCATTGAGAAGAGAAGGTTTTGATATTAAGGATGTTGAAAAAACACTTACAGAATTATTCAAGGAATTCAAGAAAGGAAAATTCGTGAAGGCTGCAATTCCTGAAGTTTTAAAGGGTATGAGCAAGGGAATGTCCGCTTCAGAATCAGTGAAAGAAAATAACCTTGAAAAGATAACCGGAAAAGAATTATCAAAGATTGCAAAAGAATACAATTATGAGATGCACAAGATAATGCAGAAATATAGATTAAGAATAGATCCTGCTGATATTTTAAAATTGAGGAAATAGTCATCTTCTTATTTTCCTTACCGGCTTTTCAAGAATGAATCCTAATTCTGAGTCACTGAATTTGTAGAAATCCATCGTTGCTTCCGGATGTTTCTTTGATATATCTGCTATCACAGGAAGAAAACCCAATGCAATCCTCCTGCTTGAGTGTGTCTTTTCACCTATTTTGCTTCCTATTGATTTTCTCAAAGACCTTGTTTCAATGGTCCTTGACATTTTTTTAAGGTAATTTGGAAAACTGTACCTCGTAAACTTTCTGTACATGTCTTTTTTTGCAAGTCCCACACCCACAGTTGCAAGAATTATGGAATACCTCATCAGACTCCATCTTGAATGCTTTATCCTTCCGTCAAAGATGTCTGCTCTTGAAAGAACGTCATAACCTGCAGCCAGATCTTCAGTGTACTCATACTCATTGGGGATATTCTCATCCACCCATAATTTTATCAAATCATAATCGATATCCCCCAGTGTAGCCTCTCTTGCATCTTTGTATGTTTTTGATTTGAATATTATCTTCATCCTCTGGAAGATATCCTTTTTCCTGTCCCTGTGTCCCGGCATTCTTGCCTGCAGGTCATTCAATGCAGAACGGACGTCGCCGTTTGAATTTTCTGCAATTTCCCTTAGGAAATCATCATGAAGCAGGATATTTTCCTTTTCAGCTATTTTTTTCAAAAGTTTGAATATTGAAACGGAGGTAACCTTTTTCAGTTCAACCATCATGCACTGCTGCCTCAACTGTGAGAGCTTTTTGTTCCAGGGGTCTTCCGCAGTCAATATTATCGGAGCATTCGCCTCTTTGAATAATGAACTTATTGCGGATGCAGCCCCCCTGTCATTCCTGTTTAATACGTCAACATCATCAATCAAAAGCATCTTTCCTTTTCCAGTAAGCGTCCCTGCAAGAAGAGTAGAACTCATAACCCTCTCAATCCTTTTTTTGTTTCTGATATCGCTTGAGTTCATCTCAATTATATCAATATCAAATTCCTTTCCCATTGCATATGCAAGGGATGTCTTTCCAACTCCGGTCGGCCCGTGCACGAGTATGGGCCTTTGCTTCTCCTTTCTCATCCAATTCAGAATCCACTGCTTGATTTTCATCCTGGACTCTTCATTTCCTATGAATTCATCTATTTTTTCCGGAGAATATTTTTCAGTGAGAAGCATGATTCAACCCCAAAACCTCTTTACATATTTTTCTGGTTCCTTTGTTATTATAAACTTTCTTCCATCCAGAATCTCCTTGTAGTTTTTCCATTTGAATCTTTCATCCATGAATACTATTGCAGCCCTGTCGCTTTCCTTTCTTATCCCTCTCCCTGCAGCCTGCATTCCCTTTATGATTGCGGGATATAAGTAGCCGTAATCCCATCCCCTCCCGAATTTATCCTGGTAGTAGTCAATCAGTGAATCAACCTCAATGCTCATTTCCTCAAGCGCAACCCCTATTATTACTGCTGTTTTGATTTCCTGATTGCAGTAATCTACACCCTCCGCAAGACTTCCTCCCTGAACTGCACAAAGCACTCCTCCATTTGAAAATCTTTTCAGCAGTTTTCCCACTTCTATCGGAGTCATTTTTTCTTTTTGGAGTATTAGATTCTTTGATTTCAGCAAAGGAACAACAGAATCCATCACCACATATGAAGGAAAGAACAATGCAACTCCGTCAGGTGAATTGCCAACAACGGAATCAATCTGCTCTGCCATTCTTTTGTAATTCTCAAAATCCCTTTTTGAGTACTTCGTGGTTATTCCCTCGACAATCATGTTAACAGTGTTCTTTTCATCAAAAGGTGATGGATAATTCTTCATAACTGTTCTTGAAGGGTCAAGACCAAGAACATCCCTGTGCATTTCGAGCGGAAGCAGTGTTCCGCTCATGAGTATTGCAGAGTGAGCCTGATTCAAGGCCGATGTGGCATATGAAGGATCCATAAATTTCTTTGAAAGTGTATACCATTTACCCTTCCTCCTGAGAATCCTTATTGTGCTTTTTTCCTCTCCACCCCAATGTCTAATGAATTTGGATATCTTCAAACAGGAACTTCTTTTGTTCGCCCTTTCAACATAGGATATTCCTATATTCTCAAAGTAATCCCCCAATTCATCCATATCCATATTGTATCTGGATACAAATTCCTTGAAACTGTCCTCAGAAACTATCTTCTCAACAGCACCCTTCAACTCATCCTTTGCCCAGTTGTTGAATTCATTTTCTAGAGGAACAACGTCCATTCCGAGAAGTTTCATCTCCTTTTCAGCCCTCCTCAATGAAAAAGAGTTCAAACTTGTTGAAAGGTAATCTCTTATCCTTTTTGCAAGATTGTGGGCCTCATCGACTATTATTATCGATTCTTCAAGCTTTTTCTTTATCCTTGAAAGTAGAATGTCCCTTATATATGGGGACATAAGATGAAAATAATCGGCAACTATTATGTTTGAATTTGAAGCAAGCTTAATCATGATCTCATAAGGGCATGCAAGATGCTTTTCCCCCAGCTTTATCACTTCATCATGTGTTTTTGTAGAGCCGTACTCCTTGAATATTTTTTTGAAAAGCGAGTTTGCCCTTATCTGCTGTATCTTATTGTAACCTTTTGCATTTTCATAAAAAGCGCAGGTTTCCCTCCTTCTCTTCTTTTCGCATGACTGGTAGAAACTGTCCGAATCAAGGTCTGAAAGTATTGGGTCTATGCATGAATACCTCCTACCTATCATGTCAACTGCCTTCAGATTGAGATAATATTTCTCTGAAATTCCCTTTACAACATCCAGTGCAATCCTATGCTGTGATATTTTAGGAGTAAGAAAAAATATTGTAAGATTGTTCTTCATTGCATTGTGTATGCATGATGAAATTGCAGCATCAGTTTTTCCCATACCCACTGGTGCATTTGCAAGAAGATTATGCCCGTTTTCAACAGCATCGTAAACATCCTCTATCAGTTCACTCTGATATCTGCGGATATTGTCATGCCTGAAGTAGACTTTTTTCATACAACTACTATTTGTGCTTAAACCTTTCTAAAACTTCGTACACAACAAAGCCAAGAACAAACAACAGTATTCCATACGTTATAACTTCGGCACCTAAGTAAAAAAGCATAAACAATGATGTAAAGAATCCGAACACGGGAAGTACAGGGAACCATCCTATATTGACGGGTGTTTTGAAAGGCCTTTCAATATCCGGTTTCTTGTATCTCAGCCATATCAAAGCAGCATTAATGGCCATGAATGTAACGAATATTGTGAAGTTTGTAAGGTTTGCAACAAATTCTATCTCTCCAATCAAAACAAACAGTATTGCTATTATCCCTACAGCGGCTATTGCCACCCAAGGGGTTCTCCTCACCTTATGGACCTTTCCAAAAAGTTTTGGCAGTGAGAAATCCCTTCCCATTCCAAAAGTGATCCTTGAAGCGGCGATCATAACAAGAAGAACAGTGTTTCCCGTTGCAAACAATGCGATTACTGAAAGAAGAAGGAATGCCTCCTCACCCATTGCAACAGAAGCAACTTCTGCAAGAGGAGCATTTGATTTACCTAATTCCTCCCAGTTAATAACGCTTATAGCGGAAAGTGCGACAAGGACATACAATATGGCACTAACAAAAATTGCGATTATAACCGCTCTCGGCATGTTCTTTCCAGGATTTCTTGTTTCCTCCGAAAGCCTTGTTATCTCTTCAAATCCTATGAATGCAAAGAAAATCAAAGCAGCAGCACTTATTATGTGATCCATTTCAGGAAGTTCAAAATAATCGACAGAACCTAGGTATGGCAAACCTATAATAACGATTAAAATCAGTCCTCCCCCTTCAACCAGAGTTCCAACCATTGCAAGCCATGCAGATTCTTTTATGCCCCAAAACATCACGAAACAGAGAAGTACAATCACTCCTATTGCACTTAGAATAATCGGCAAGCCGGTTAATGCATTAAGATAGCCACCAAAACCTAGTGCAACTGCAGGTGCAGCAATTATCCCACTGAAAATAACCATCCAGCCAATGATGAAAGCCATTTTTCTTCCAAAAGCATTTTTCGTATAAACATATTCTGCTCCTGCCCTCGGATAAATTGATGACAATTCAGCATAACTCAATCCGCTGAACGCGGCAACTATTGCAGCAATAAAAAATGAAATCCACACTCCATTTCCTGCGATCCCTGCAGCTTTTCCAACAAGTGCATAGATTCCTGCTCCTAAAATTATGCCTACTCCGCATAAAGTTGCTTCAAACAATCCTAATTCTCTTTTGAGTGTTGGTTCAAATCCTGGTGCTTCCATGAATCAGGTTTAAAAAATAAAGAATTATTAATCAGTACTATGGACTTTCTCTACAATGTCCCCGCGATATTCCATAAAAAAACTTTGATAGTCGGAGACACTCACTTCGGAATAGAGCAGAAAATAAAGAAAAAAGGAATTCATTACAGCAATTTCAGCAGCACAATAGCTGAAAGGCTGGAAGAACTGATAAAAGAAACAAAAGCAAAGAAGCTGGTAATCCTTGGGGATGTTAAAGACTACATACTTTCAATGGATGAAACAACAGAAAGAATTCTCAATCGATTCGCGGACATTATTGATTTGACAATAGTAAAAGGAAACCATGATGGAGGAATAGAATCATTGAAATGGAAAACTGTAGACCATTTAATTATTGATAACCTCGGCCTTGTTCACGGCCATTCCTGGCCAGATAAAAAAGTCATGGGTGCAGATTATTTAGTATCTGCACATCAGCATCCCCAGATAGAAATGATAGACAAACTCGGAAAAAAGCATGTAGAACCCGCGTGGTTTGTTCTCGAACCTGAAAAGAAAAACATAAAGAAGCATTACAATGAATTCAATGATAAAATAAAACTTGTTCTTATGCCTGCTTTCAATCCATTGGTCGGAAGTCCGATAAAAAAAGACCAAAAAAGTCATTTGGGGCCGATTCTTAACAACAACTTATTTAAACTCAACGATGCAATAGTGTATCGTTTGGACGGAAGTTGCCTCGGAAAATTAAAGAACTTGAGAAAATGAGCTGATGAAATGGGAAAAAAGAGAAGAGGAAGAGAAAGACTCATAACATGCGAATCCTGTGGAAGATCGGTTCCACGTGACAAAGCTGTATGCATAAATAAAAGAAGTTATTTCAGTACAGACCTCCGCGGAGAAGAAAATGTTACCGCGTTCAGTGACAGGGAAGTTTGTTACTGCGTAAGCTGCGGAAAACACAGAAAAATCTTCGAGAAAAAGAAAAGGCAGAGACAGAGGCAAAGAGAACGGGAAGGATTTTGATATTTATCAATTTGCCAGGAGGTGTTGTTTTTGGATGAAGTCCAATGCGATGGTAAAAAGTACCTTGCATTGAGTAGAGACCTGGGAAATCTCCCATTGATAGTTGTAAGAGCAAAAAGCGGCTATGTTGCATGCAGTTACATAGATAAGGCAACAGCAGAAAAAATAGGCGATGTTGCTGCGTTCGTTTCCGGAGTCAAAACCATGGATGATTTTTTCAAAGCAAAGATAAGGCATACTACATCATGGGCCGAAGACCTTGGAATAAGAGAAGGAATGAGCGTCAAAAAAGCCCTAGAGATTATGGATACGGAAAGTGACGATAAGTAAAAGAAATAAAGGCATTGCAAACAGCAGAGTACATGTTTTCTTACCTTCAGCATTAATCAATTTAGTGACTTTATCATGGCATATTGTTTTGCTTGTTTTGTCTCCCCTTATTGAAGTAACCAAATCAGTTTGGGATATCCTGTCGCATATGCTGTCGTCCTTTGACATCACTGCAATTTCCTCAAAACAACTGTTTCTCTGGGTGTCAAATTTTACCTGTGTTTCTGAACCTATTTCTCCTATTTTTTCGCAGTAAGCTATCGCCCTCTGCTTGTTGTTCTCTCCTTTGAAAAAAGCATAAGTTATCGCAACTTCGTAATAGCACATAGCAAGCTGGTCGCATTCCTTTCCTAGGGATATGCAGTTGAATTCATAACCAAGCTTGACACAATCATCAGGAGTCTTGAATCCTAAAGCCCCTGTAAGAAGAAAAAAAACGAGAAATGCCGTTATGGCATATTTTTTCACAATAATCGCCGTCATTTCTTTTTCTTTTCAGAATACTTTTTGAGCATCCTTTTTGCCCTCTGCAGTGCAATCGTTATCTCTTTTTCGCTTTTTGCGCCTGCACATATCACTTTCCCATTCTTGAAGAGCAGCAGTGATGCCTTAGGGTCCTTGAACTTAAGGATTGCACCCGGAAACTGCTCAGGCTCATACTCAACATCAGGTATCTTGTAAGCTATCCTGTAAAGGTCGAGCTCCATGTCAAGGCTTGCAGCTGCCACTATATTGGTTATCTCTATTTTAGGCTTCTTTTTCTTTATTATCTTTTTTGCATAAGGGGTAAGCAGTTTTATTGTCTTGTCTATTGTCTTTTCTATGAGCTTTCTTTTTTTGCATCCTACACAGACTACCTTTCCATTCTTGAAGAGCAGCAGTGATGCCTTAGGGTCCTTGAACTTAAGGATTGCACCCGGAAACTGCTCAGGCTCATACTCAACCTCCTTTATCTTCTGGGCAAGTGAAAAGAGATCCAATTCAAGACCCAAGCTTGCTGAAGCAACCATATTTGTTATTACAAAACTAGGCTTTTTTGCCAATGTATCACCTTGTGTATTTTTTCGACGTATTATTTATAAATAGCAATTGTTTAAAAACACTATCTTTTAAAAGGGAAACATTAATTTAGATAGGAATGGAGGGAATTAGCAATGGTAAAGAACTCTAGAGGCACACTTTCAGGAAAAACTAAAAAGCTCAGGGGAAAGGGTAAATTCACCCCAGCCCAACTCGTAAAGAAATTTTCAATCGGAGATAAGGTGATTCTTGACCCTAAACAGTACAAGTCGGGCCAGCCCCATTTAAGATATGCCAACAAAAACGGCAAGATAGTCGAGAAAAGGGGAATAGCTTACGTGGTTGAGATAATGGACGGCGGAAAGAAAAAGAAGATAGTTGCACATCCAGTACATCTCAAGACCGCAGCATAATCTATGGTGATAATATGAACAAGTTCATAATTAACAACTTCGTGGTGATAATATGAATATAACATCATCAAAACCGATAACGCTCTCAGAAGCAAAGAATATCCTTGAAAAAAGGAAAAAAGAAGCTGAATTGGAGTATGAACAGCAGCAGGCCTTTGAGCACACTGAACAATTTGCTCATCTTGAACCAAAGGCAGCAAAAAAACTAGTCGATGAATTGATGAAGAATGAAAAGGTCAACATCGATACTGCTATTAAGATAGTTGACATCATGCCCAAAAAGCCTGAAACACTAAAGGCAATACTTCTAAAAGACAAGATTGAGATGACTGATGAAGAGATTACTCAGCTTCTTGAATTATTGAAAAAGTGATAAATATGGAGGATTATGCATGGGTTATAGAATATCTTCCTTCCGGTCATGCAGCCCAGCTCAGAAGAGAGCCGGTGGTGCAGCTGGTAGGCACCAAATTCTTCACCCTTCTTGAAGCAGGAGTAATGCCTGAAGCCACAATTGTAATAGGGCAGAAGGTATGCGTTGGAAAAGAAGGCAGGGAAGAAATTGACAGAATAAAGGGAAGAATAACCTATGAAAACCTCACAACAAGTGCAAAGGATATCTTGCCAAACATCCTCAGAAAAGCAATAATGGAAAGGGAAGGGGATTTCATCAACTTCCTTAACAATGCAAAATCAATCTCAATTCGTGTTCATACTCTTGATTTGCTCCCAGGAATAGGTAAAAAGAACATGGAGGCTCTGCTTGAAGAGAGGCAGAAAAAACCATTTGAGAATTTTGAAGATGTTCACAAGAGAATTCCGACTCTTCCTGATCCAGTAGGGATATTCGTTCAGAGGATTTTGCATGAACTGGAAGGACAGGAGAAGTATTATCTGTTCACAAAGCCTGCAAGACCTCCTGGAGAGAGAAGGCCACCAATGGGCGGCAGAAGAAGATAATTCTATTAATCTATTTATTCTATTTTTATATTCTTAGCTTGGGCCTGTAGTCGAATGGTAAGACGTCGCTCTTACAACTTTTATGAAGGAGGCGGTTTTGGGCCGCCTTTTCCTAAAAGGCGGAACAGCGAAGATCCGCGGTTCGATCCCGCGCGGGCCCATTCATATTTTTTGTTAATCAATGGAACTATCGAAATGAATCTTGAACTATCTTTCTTTTTTAACCTAGTATATGCCCTTTTGAATTCTTTTTCATTTCTCTTTAGAATATTTATCCTAACTGGGGAAAATTCGAAATTGTAGAGTTCTTTGGAGTATCCAGTTAGTTGATTTAAGAAAAGCTGGTTCCTTGAACTAATCATAGTTCCAAAGATGCCACGATTGCTGAAATATCCATCAGTATCAAAGAATCCTGCAAGGAAGAATCTGAATAATTTTTGATTTATTATTTCCTTTGGGATATTTAGTTTCTTTTTATTTAATTCAAGTACTCTCCTGAAGTATAACCAGATTATCCTGTGATTGACAAGAAGATTATAGCAACTTTGTTTGTTTTTTTCTTTATGAATATATCCACCAACACTAAAACTCTTGATAAAAAGTTCATTTAGCAGCTTGAGATAAGTATCCTCACTTCCAGTAATTGCTAATCTGATGTTAGGATAATTCTTCTTTGGATTTTGGTAATAATAAAAACAACCATCTCCTGCAATAGCACCTGCAAGATATGTTATTTCTGGAGTTACTTTCTTTGGAATTGTTATCTTGTATTGTGATCTCCTAACTCCAAAAATAACTTTTTCATCATCCTCATATCTTATTTTCAAATCTGATATTATGTTTTTGTCATTCAATTTTGCATAGAGTTCTTTCCCATCAAACATATGCTCAAACTCGTCTTTAATGCTTTTAATCTTAGTTAAATTCATACATTTTTCATTCATTTCAACCACCCTCCTCCCCGACCTCTCCTAGCCGGAGGAAGTTTTAGGCGAGCTTCAATCGCAGCCCGCAATTCTCTAGGGCTGAAAGAGGGAAGCGAGCAAACTTCCGATAGAAAACTAGAAATGCATGAATAAATGAGAAACAGGTCTGGAACGAAACCAAATGCATTTTATTGCTTTCGCTCGGAGAGCGAACCGAAGGCTTGAGCATTAAATTGCTTTTGTGTTGAAGTGAGATGAAAACGTTAAATCTGATATAACAAGTGTTAAATAATATTTAACATCTAGTATTAGCTATTGGTGAAAATCTCATGGTCAAAAAAGTAACAGAGTACATAGAAAAGCAGAAATCTCCTCAGAAAGAGATATGTAAAAAATTAAGAAAGATAATTCTCAAAACTTTTCCAAAAACAACTGAAGAAATGAAAGTTGGAGTTCCATGGTATGGAAAATTCTACATTGTTGCACTAAAAGACCATGTAAACCTTGGTTTTTCAGTCAAAGGTTTATCAAAGAAAGACGCTTCTAATTTTGAAGGTAAAGGGAAACTGATGAGACATTTGAAATTCTTCTCAGTAAAAGATGTTGATGAAAAAAAGATTGTAAAATTGCTAAAATTGGTTAAAAGAAAAAGCAAAGAATGCGAATGTTGATTCAATATTTCTCAATACTGTCATAAAAGATGACCAAGATGGTTTTATCCTTCAATTTTCTGTTCGATCTTCCATCTGCTAATTCTAATGCCACTGCAGTACTGGCAGCACTTGTTCTCCCTACCGGAAAACCTAATTCATGAAGAAGTTTTTGCGTACTTTTCCATTCAGGGAGATTTGAAACCATATTTATTACACTATCCAATAGTAGCAATCCATTGAAACCATTTTCTTTAATCATAGAAAGATATGCCTGGTATTGTTCATCATCGCTTACTAATTGAATTTCATCCAACAATCCTCTTTCTATGGCTATTTCAGCAAAAGATATAGGAGCTCCATTTCCATTTGCACCTATTAGAGTATGATCTGCAAATCCAATTCCTACACCAAAACGTTGCTCATAATTAGGAGTTTGATTAGTTCTACAAAATTTATCAAATGTCATACCTGAGCTGAATGGTTCCCATCCTATTACCAAACCATCATCATTTCTTTTTTTGAATTCTATGGCAGGACCTAGGAGACTTGATCCATTTCCTATCGCAAAAATTACTACGTCGATTCCATTTTCCTCTTCAAAAGTCTCACCCACTATTCTTGCCATTTCCAAAGTCGTTTCAAAATGAAATGGATGATTTATGCTCACGTATCTCTTTCCTGTTTTATCTTCAGTGCCCAATAATTCCTTAAGTCTACCTATTGCTCCATTCAAATAATTTCTCCTTTCAGCGATTTCTATATTAGCTCCATTTTTTCTGGCATCATCCAATCTTTTTTTGGGTAATCCATCAGGAACTATTACTGTTGTAGCATATTCAAGTTGATTACCTGCCCATGCGAATGCTGCTCCAGCATTTCCAGTAGAAACTTCAATAAGGTGTGTATCCTTTGGAGTTATGGGTGGCAGTGGTTTACCACTTGGGGTCTTTGCCAAACCTTTTTCATGTAATTCTATCAATCGTAAAAACACTCTATCATAGTGACTGCCCGTAGGGTGGCAATTTCTATCATATTCTACTTTGGCAAGAATCCTGTTTCCATTCGGAATTCTTAATCCACTTTTTCCTAAATCAACAAGTGGTGTGGCCTTTATTCTGGCTTTTAATTCTCTGAATTGTTTTTGTCTCCTATTAGCTAATCCTTTCATTTCCCCACCTTTATAATTCTTTTAACACAATTAATATATTTAAATTTATTGGCTATCAACAATTTCAGAGTAAGGAGGGGAATAAAAAAAAAAAGAAAAAAAAGATCAGTGCTACCTTTACTTATCCATTCCGCATCTCATTTTTCCAGGGAAATACTCATCCTTAAGTTCCTTGAGAGCTTCAAAGTCCTTATTCTCATGTGCCTGCTTGAACTCATCCTGCACATCTTCAGGAAGTGAGTTAATCATCCTCATTCCTTTGCGCATTCTTGGAGGAGCACATCCTTCAGGTGCATTCTCCCTCATTTCTGCTCTTAATTCTTTTGCTCTTTCAAAATCTCCTGTATCCCTTGCACTTTTCATCTCTTCTCTTAGAGCCAAAGCTTCTTCGCCATGGAAGTATTCTTTACACACTCCCATTTTTTCCTTCATTGTTTCTCGGTCAAATTCTCTTTCTCCATCAAATCCGTCAAAGGCAAAGCCCATGCCAACCATACCAAGAATAGCAAAAAGCCCCACCAACATTTTCTTATTCATTTTTACATCACCAGATAAGAGAAATTCTGCTTTTTATAAATAGATTTACCGAACTAAACCCCAAATTACCCCGTAATCTACCTTGAGCTTATCCATGCAAGTATCGCAAGCGATATTGTTGCAAACAAGGGAGGAATCAACATAAATATCCCCGGGTTCCCGTGTATTCCAAATATATGTTGCAAGATTGGATTCGAAGCTATTGAGAACATCATGAAAGATATTACTGCAAACAGGATTCCGAGAGTGAATCTGCTCCCCAGTTCAAGATAGTCCTTCAGATATATATAAATCAGATAAATTGACAGAATAAACATTGCAGACGAAAGAATTGTCGATATCAGAAACTGATTCATCTGCAGTTCCCTGAATTCCCTTCTTGAGTCAATATCCCTGAATGAAAGCGCCATGTCTGCTATAAAGAAAACCAATACCGAAAGAAACACTATTATCAATGTACCTATTGCTGCCTTCCCTGCTTCATTATTTTTTCTTTTTTCTTTTGCCATCATAATCACCTTTCAAAAATTTATCCACAACTTTCTCCCATTCCGGACTTATGAAATAAACAGAGCCATATCCTTTTTTTGGAGTGTAAAGCAAACCGTTTTCCACCAGTATCTCCATATGCCCCTGAACTGTTTTGTAGTCCAGCTTCAACTCCATTGAAAGCTTCCTCAGATTCATGGGTTTGTTTTTTAGAGTTACCAGAATCCTCACTCTTGTAGGGCCCCCTCTGGTTGCTGCAAGAAGCCAGTACAGGAGACGGGTTTTTGAATCCATTGAAAATCATCTGCATCGTTTGTTTTCTGTTCAATTTTTTCCTTTATAATATTTTACCCAAATTTAATCCAAATTCAGCTCTCTATCCTGTTGAAAAGGTAGACTGCCACAGAAGTTGTGGCCGCAAGGAAAACCAGCACCACCGCAATGCTTGTTTCAAGAGGTATTGCAGAGTATCCTATCAGAAGATATCTCAAAACGTCCACAACATAGGTCAACGGGTCAACATATGAAAGATATCTGATAACATCAGGCGCCGTATCCAGTGGAAAGATTGCGCCGGATAAAAAGAATATTGGCATTATGATGAAATTTACAACAAGCTGGAAGCCATGGATGTCCTCCATTGTCGATGCTATTGCTATTCCAAGAGAAACAAATGAAACTGAAACAACAAACATGAATATTAATGCCAGGATTATATTTGCAAAGTTTATCTGGACACCCAGAAGCATTGCTATCAAAAGCATTATTATCCCCTGTATAACTGCGGTAGTTCCTCCCCCAAGAGCCTTTCCTATTACAATGCTTGTGCGCTTTACAGGAGCAATCATTGTCTCTTTCAGAAATCCGAACTGCCTGTCCATTATGACAATCACACCTGAAAATATAGAACCGAAAAGAATCACCATTGCTATTATTCCAGGGGCGACAAAATCCATGTACCCCCCCTCAACTCCCGGAAGGTTCAGCGCACCCCCCAATCCAGAACCAACTATGGCAAGAAAGAAAAAAGGCATTCCAAGGCTTCCGATGACCCTGCTCTTTGACCTTATGAATCTTATAATCTCTCTTTTCCACATGAAATATATTGCAGTGAATTCATTATTCATCTTGTTCTCCTCCTTGCATTGACCCTTAATCTCATCCTGTCCTTGGCCGAAGCCTCCTCCTCTCGTATAGTTCTTCCCGTGTAATGAAGAAATACATCATCAAGAGTAGGTCGGTGAAGACTGACAGATTTCACTTTTATTTCACTCTCCTTTGCAATGTTCATCAATTCAGGAATCTTTCTTTCACCCTTCTCAACTCTTAGGGCAATCTTTCCATTGTGGCGTTTAGCATCCTTTACCCATTTCAGTTTTTTCACAAGTTTCCCCAGTTTCTCGGAACAGTCTGTTTCAATGCTTATTATGTCCCCGCCGAGAGTGTCCTTTAGCGCCTCTCCCGTATCCATTGCAATTATCTTTCCATGGTCTATTATCGCAATCCTGTCGCACAATAAATCTGCCTCATCCATGTAATGGGTTGTAAGGACTATAGTAACATTATGTTTGCCTTTCATTTCCCTTATGTACTCCCAGATATGTTTTCTTGTCTGGGGATCAAGGCCCAAAGTAGGTTCGTCAAGAAACAGTATTTTCGGATTATGAAGAAGCCCTCTCGCAATCTCAAGCCTTCTTCTCATGCCTCCTGAAAATGTCTTCACCGCGTCATTCAATCTTTCTTTCAATTCAACCATTTCGATTACTTTTTCAATTCTTTTCCTTCTTTCATCTGCAGGAATTCCGTACATTGCGGCATGAAGTTCAAGATTCTCATATGCAGTCAGCTCATCATCAACAGAAGGATCCTGGAAGACTATCCCTATGCTTTTCCTTACATCATCTGAATTCTTTACAATATCAAAATCATTCACCGATGCTTTTCCTGATGTGGGTTTCTTTAATGTAACAAGCATTGATATGAAAGTTGTTTTGCCAGCACCATTCGGACCCAACAATCCGAATATTTCACCTTCTTTGATTTCAAGCGAAACATCATCTACGGCTTTAAGAACGCCGAATTTTTTCACTAAGCCTTTTGTTTCAATAGCATTCATGCAATTCTTTTGGCACTGAGTCTTTTAATCTTATCCTTCCTTAGTCTAGTTTAATGTTAATCGGTCTTGTGGGAAAACCAAGTTCTGGTAAATCAACCTTCTTTCAGGCATTGACATCTGTGCCTGTCCAGCGTGCTCCATATCCTTTTACTACCATTAAACCAAATCATGGAGTAGCATACGTTGAAGTTTCCTGTCCTGAGAAGGAATTGAATGTAAAATGCAAGCCTAAAACAGGATACTGCATTGATGCTAGAAGATTTGTTCCTGTTGAAGTTTTGGATGTTGCAGGACTGGTTCCCGGAGCACATGAGGGAAAAGGACTTGGAAATAAATTCCTTGATGATTTAAGGCAGGCAGATGTTCTGATTCACATAGTAGATATTTCAGGCTCTACAAATGAAGTAGGCGAGCCCGTTGAATCTGGTTCACATGACCCTGCAGATGATGTTGTATTCCTCGAGGATGAGCTCAACCACTGGATTCTCGGAATTGTTGAAGAAAACTGGGATAAATTTGTCAGGGAAAACAAGCAGGGAAAAAAACCCGAAGAAATTTTCTCAGAGCAGTTTTCAGGCCTTGGAATAAGCGGAGAAGTGATCCAGAAGACTCTAAAGGAACTTAACCTCAAAGAAAAAAGACTGGAGGAATGGAGCGAGGAAGAAAAATTCAAATTCTCAAGAATTGTCAGGGAAAAAGGAAAGCAAATCATTATCGCAGCAAATAAATGTGATTTGCCCAATGGACCGGAGAATTTCAAAAAACTGAAAGAAAAATTCCCTGAAAAATCAATAGTTGCATGCTCTGCAGAAGCTGAAATCACATTGAAAGAAGCTGCAAAAAACAAATTTATTGATTATGTTCCTGGAGATCCAAAATTCAACATTGTCAAAGATTTAAATGAACAGCAGATGAAAGCCATGAGACTTCTTGAGAAGGTAATCGTTGAATTCAAAGGAACAGGAGTCCAGAAAGCATTGAGTTTTGCAGTGTTTGATTTCCTTAAGTATATTGCAGTATTTCCTGTAGCAACTTCAAAATTATCTGATACAAAAGGAAACATCCTTCCAGACTGCTTCCTTATGAAGCCGGAAAGCACTGCTCATGATTTGGCAAAGCAGGTTCATTCACAGATGGCTGACAAATTCATAAAAGCAATAGATATGAAAACAAAAAAAGTCCTTGGTGCTGATTATATCTTAAAAACAGGTGATGTCCTTGAAATTGTCTTTGGGAAATGATATGTATGTGATGTTTTCAACATGTCCGGATAAGAAAACTGCGGAAAAAATAGCAAAAACGCTTGTAGAGAAAAATCTTGTTGCCTGCGCAAGCATTCTTGAAATAGAAAAATCATTTTATAAATGGCAGGGAAAACTTGTTGAAGAAGAGGAATATCTTCTTATAATGAAGGCAAAAAAGGACAAATACGACAGGATTGAGATGGTTTTGAAGATTAATCATCCGCACAAAGTTCCTGAATTAATCTGCATGGATGTAACTAAAGGAAACAAAGAATACATAGAGTGGGTTACTCGCTTTTAGTTTTTCTTTCCAGTGCAGCAATAGTTCCGCTTACTTCTTTTACAATAATTCTGGGATTGTTCATAAGGGCAAGCATTCCAAGGATATTCTGCAGTTCATGTCTTGAACACCTTAGAATTCCTTTTTTGTTTTTATATTCAATCAGCTTGATACCTGTTTTATGAAAATTCAGTTCGCCGAAGAATCTCAATGCCTCCTGATTTATCCTTTTCTCAAGCTCATCCTTTGGAATCTCTTCAGTAAGCTCAAAATGAATGTATCTTTTCTTCAATGCTGTTGCCCTGACCATAAACCCAACCTAATTTTTAATTTTTCTGTTTAGAATTATTTACATGGAAAAAATATTAATTCTATCAGGAAGCAAAAGCGATGAAGCAGTAGTCAAAAAAGTGACTGGTGTACTTGATGAATTTGGCGTGGAATACAAGGTGGAGGTTGCATCAGCCCACAGAACTCCTGAAAAAGTCGATGAAGCAGTGAAGAATTCATCAGCAGATGTTTTCATTGCAATTGCAGGATTGAGTGCTGCCCTGCCCGGAGTGGTTGCCTCAAAAACAACAAAACCGGTTATAGGAGTTCCAGTGAATGCCAAACTCGATGGATTGGATGCACTTCTTTCAATAGTGCAGATGCCCCCCGGAGTTCCTGTGGCAACAGTAGGAATAGACAATGGAAAAAATGCTGCGGTTCTTGCCTTGGAAATCCTTGCATTGAAGGATGAATCTCTTAAAGAAAAAATTGCAGAATACAGGAGACCAAAGTGAATCAAATGGCTCAGCCCACTAGGTATAAACCTTATCTTTCTCCTTTATTGAAAAAACTGAAAAGAGGACCCGCAGTCACATTGCCGAAAGATGCCGGATTGATCATTGCTTACACATGCATAGGTAAAGAATCTGAAATCGTTGAACTGGGCACAGGCTCAGGTTTTCTGACAGTACAGCTTGCAAACATCGCAAAAAAAGTAACAACTTATGAAAGAAGAGAGGAATTTGCAAAAACTGCAGAATCAAATTTCAAGAAACTTGAAATGGAAAATATTGAATTGAAATTAAGAGATGCACATGATGGAATAGATGAAAAGAATGTTGATTTGGTGATGATTGATTTGCCGGATGCTGAAAAAGCTGCAAAACCTGCCTATGATTCTTTGAAAGAAGGGGGTTTTATTGCAGCGCACTGCCTTCATTTAGAGCAGGCAAGGCTATTGGCAGTTGAATGCCAGAAATATTTCTCCGACGTTTTTATGATTGAAGGTTTGGTAAGGGAGTATGAAATAAAGGAAAGAGGCACAAGACCAAGAAACATAGGATTAATGCACACTGCTTATCTAGTTTTCGCAAGAAAATGAGATTTATGAACGGATTGCCGTTCATATCCTATCTAGTTTTCGCAAGAAAATAAAAGGCATAAACAAAACGAACAATCCTCCGCACATGAAATCAGTTATTGTTTCTTCACTGTCTTCAGGCGGAACTTCTTCTATAGGATTAAATCCTGGTCCTCCCGCTTCAGAATCATCGAATCCTGCCTCTTCTTCTGTTTTTCCCCCTGAACACACTTTATCGGCGGCTTCGACGCATTTGTCCCCCATAACAAAACAGTTTTTCATTGACTGGCTGCTACAGTCTTTTGCATCAGAGCCTGTTGTAGCGAGATTCTTGCAGGATTTCAACCTTTCAACACATTCATCAATCTGGGGGCAGCTTCCAAGCTGATGCTTAAGGCTCATCATAGGATATGTGAATGCAAGACAGGATGTTCCTTCACCTTCAACATCCTTTCTGCAGTTTTCATCCATTTTTCCATTCGCATCAAAAGAGCATTCATTGCATGACTTTATGAAGGCATCCAGACTGCAATTTGCAGCAAATGAAAGACCAATAAAAATAAACAATGATAAAATCAATTTTTTTGCCATATCCTCCCTCTAATATCCTTCTTTTTTCCTTCCTGAATCCCATACTCTTGCCGTTGTTTTGCTTGAAATCTTTATTTTCTTCTGTTTTGAAAATTCCTTTACAATCTCTTCAAAGACAGGGTTTACATTGCTCCTCCTGTGATGTGCGTCAACAATAAATCTCAATCTCAGTTCAAGCCAGTTGTCAGTTGGTATCATGTAAACGGCAGGTTCAACAGCCCTTGGTTCAAGGAGATACTTGTAGGTCATTTTTTTCAATTGTCTGTCCCCTCTCTCTATTTCCTTTTTTGTTTTCTTCTTCGCCACATCAAGCATTATTTTCCTTGCTTTTTTCCAGTCGCTTGCGTAAGTCACAGGAATCATTATTTCCTCCCATATGAAACCAAAATCCCTTGAATAGTTGTTCACAACCTTTTCAAGTACAAAAGAATTCGGGATTGTTTTAATCCTTCCAGTAAACTGGTCGTACATTGTCCATTTACCTGTTTCCATCATCACTGTGTTGAAAAGTTCGATGTCTATAACATCCCCAACTTCACCATCTATTTCTATCCTGTCCCCGGGGGAATACTGCCTTGTAATAAGTATTGTAAGGAATCCTGCAAAATTTGCTATCGGCTTCTGCAGTGCAATTGCGATACCTGCACCCATTATACCCACAGTGAAAAGAAGGCTTGACGCCTGTTCTATCCATATGGTGAGGACTATCACCAAAGCAAGCATGTATGTGGCATAGCCCACTGTTTTAATTATCAGAAATCTGGCTTTAACATCATCTATTCTTGAAAAGAACCTTTCTGATATGGAATCAATAATCAGTGCAATAAGAAAGATAGAAGCAGTCTGGGTTATTTTTGTTGCAATCTCCTCATCATAAAACAATGCAATATAGCTTGATGAAACAACAAGCAGTCCAAGAACAATAATCAATGCAATCTTCAATGCTCCCATGATCCTGATACTAAGCTAATCTTTAAATGATTATTCCATGTCCCATGAAAGTAGGTCAACTTTTGATAAATCAGGAGAGTCGGAAATTTGTTGGCCCATTATTCTCACCATCAGAAGCACTTCATTGAGTCTTTGTATTTCATAAAACCTTATTCCGTAGATTTTGAACATTTCCTCTATTTCTTCAATAGTAAATAATCTGCCATTCAACTCTGCAGATTCTGAAAGGAATCTTATCCCATCAAAAACTACATCATCAGATTCGCATAATGCTTTGTAATATTCCAATCTATCTGCAATCCTCATCTCCTCATGATTTCCGGTGTTGATATAAAGAGAAACAAGATTGCATTTTGAAACCCTTAGCATTTCACTCAACCAAAGAAACCTTTCTTCCATATCAAAATTCCCAAGGGTGTTCACAGTTAAAAAAGAGACATCAAAGAAACTATCGGGAAAAGCGGTTTGTTTTGCATCCATTACAAGAAATCTTAATTTCGAATGGGGAACACACTCCTCTATTGCATGGGGATTGATATCAATACCGAAAATGCCCCCGTTTATCTCATCCTTTATTGCGTGCATATCCTCCCCAAGTCCGCATCCGACATCGAGAAGAACAGTTTTTTTCTTTAAGGCCCGAGCACGCTGGACAACCCTTCCTCTCTCCAATTTTTTAATATCTCTTAAAACAGGATATTTAAGCAGTTCCGAGTTCATTATCTTCAATGCCCTTAAACCAAATGCATGGTCCTTTTTGTATGCCCTCATATTCCCCCCTTACTAGATATTGTGTCATAAAAGGAATTTAAATGTTATAGAATTAGCTTTCCTGCAGTTCCTTCAGTGCCTTGACAGCATCATCTTTTCTGTCATAAGGAACAAGCAAATGGTCATGGTGATATGCAGAGAATGCATTCACGCTTATTTTCTCTTTTGCGAGAACTTCAGTTATTTTTGCAAGAAATCCAACAGCCATCAAATCAGAATAAACCTTCAGCATTATCAAGCCAAAAGGCCCTGCAATTTCCTTTTCAGTCAAATCCTCCACAATCTCCTTTAAAGGTTCTGCAAAAACTATTGTGAGCCCCTCTTCCTCTCGGTAAACACAAACTATGTATTGCATGTATCCTGCGATTGTCATCAATTTTGATTCGTCCACTGAAGCAATGTAGTACTTCCCTCCCCTCAAGTCAGGGCTCATCTCTTTCAGTAATTTATTCAAATCAGATACAGTTTCCATTTTTCTCACTTTTTTGGTAAAGCTTTTTTCTTAAAAAAGGTTTATGCAGGAGGAAGGATTTCCGACACCCATTTTTGGGGTCAAGCCCTTTTAGGCACCCCGAAAAGGGCTGTTCGAACCTTCGTAGACGCTTAACCCGCACTCCAACCAATACATCAGGTTGTCGTGCGTTAGGTCAATAGATCACTCATTGCACTTTCACAACGAGTGCGATCTTGAGTCTATCGCGTTTGACCGCTCCGCCACCCCTGCATGTCTTTTCCTAAGGTAGTTCCTCAGGATTAGATGATAGAAAGAAACTGCTATAAACTATTTTTATATCTTTCTTCGAAATCTAAATCATGTATATGAAGATTCATCAAACTCCGAAAGGGAGGATAGTTGCATGCTGCGACAAGGAATTAATAGGAAAGCAACTGAAGGAGGACAACACTTTTCTGGATTTGGAAAAACACAAAAGTTTCTATCAGGGAGAACTGGTGGGCGAAGAAGCACTCGAGAGAGCACTTAAAAGCTTTTCTTCCGTTAACCTAATCGGGGAGAGGTGCGTGAAGGTTGCAAAGAAAATGGACCTTGTGACCGAAGAGCATATCGTCAAAATAGGTGATGTGCCCCACGTGCAGATATACAACATATGAGGTGGAAAATATGAAATCAGTAACAATTGTATCTGAGGACAAGGTTGGTTTGCTGGCAGACATATCTTACATTCTTGGAAAAGCAAAAGTTAATATTGAATCCATCAGTGTGGATGTTGTTGCAGGAAAAGCAATAATCACATTGACAATAGGAAATCCTGCAAAGGCAAAAGATGTTCTTGAAAGAAACGGGTACACAGTTGCAGAATCAAACGTACTTGTCATAAAACTTGCAGACAAACCGGGAGAACTCAGCAGAATAACAAACATGCTTGCCGGAGACCATGTTAATATACAGAATGTGCACATGCTTTCAAGGGACGGAAAAAATACAGTGCTTGCAATAGTGGTTGACAAGCCGAAAAAAGCATCAAAAATGCTTGAAGACCATCTTGTAAACAAACCGGACTAAACATCCACTTCTATTTCTTTTTTCTCTTTATTCACTTTTGCCTTGTATTTTTTGAGCAGTGATTCTATCTCATCCATTTTGGCGTTTTTTGCAGTTTTGAGTATTTCATCAAACTTACCATAGTTTGACTTTATGTATTCAGCAATCTTTCTTTTTTCAATTTCTTTTTTCTTTAATCCTTCAAGAGATTCATGCTGTTTGAAAAGCCTTTTTTCAAGTTTTTCCTCATCCGAAGATTTTTCTTCCCTGTTGCTGAAGTAATATTCATCTATTGCCTCGCTGAAACTGTTGAAATTTTTTGACTGGATTTTTTGATTGGATTGAATAAGTCCGTAATCAATCATTTTTTCATTTTCATAGAATCCGCGGGGGGAAAGATTTTCTCTTATATCTTCTATCTCACTTTCAATACATTCCCTATCCTTTTCACTAAGTTTATTTGCTTGTGTTTTCTCACTTATTCCGCATCTTGAAAGAACTTCAAGTGAATACTGTTTTCCAAGAGGCAGGTTCATCATAACACTTATTATGTATTTTTCAGGAAGTTTTTCAGGAAGTTTTTCAACAGTTTTTGTTTTTGGAAACGTATACTCCTTTTTTGCCTTTATCTCCCTGTCAGCCCATTTTTCATTCTTCAATGCCGAAACTGTTACTCCATCCCTGACAAGAATAATATTCCCCTTCCCGAACATTTCAAATACAAGTATACCTTTTGAAAATTCAAACACAACAATCCTGTCGTTATTGTATTGATAAACATCAACCAGCCTTGAGCCGGACAATTCCTTCCTTATTTTCATTGAGAATCCGCTGAGAAAATCAGTTTTCTCTATGTACTTAGAGATATTCATCCTCACTCCTGGCTCAACCGTTACATCCAAGCCTATCTTAATCCTGAACAGGTTCTCCCCTGCATCATAAATTTTGTCAAAACGCTTTCCTATCAATTGCTTTAGCTCATTCTGAATAATGTAGGAATATTCCAAAGCAGTCATTGTTCTCATAGAGAAATATTCTCTCCAGCAAGTTTAAATAATTTAATCGATTTATCCTTTTCCATGGATATCCGTTCTCTTCTTCTCAAGAACATGCCAGAAGAGGAACTTGAGGAGAAACTGAAAACAAAGACAGAATCATTCCACGGCCTTATAACAAGGGAAGTGGCAATGAGAATGCTTGCAAAAGAACTCAAGCTCATCGAAAAAAAGGCATATAGGATTTTAGAGATCCCTAAAGGTGAAAGGGGGTTGACTATTTTCGGGAAGGTCGAAAAAATATATCCTGTTGCAGAGTACAGGTCCGGTAAAAAATCAAGAGTTCTCCTTCTAAAGGATGACACAGGAAAAATTCCGGTAGTTCTCTGGAATGATGACATAAAAGTATTCAACAAGCTAAGAGTCGGGGATGAGATAGAGGCAAGAAGGGTTTATGAGAAAAATAACGAGCTTCACCTCGGTTTCAGCGGAGAGATAGTCATTATAAACTCTGCACAGTTCACCCCTCTGAATTCAATTCCTGAAGAGGGCCGTGTAAATGTGAGGGGAATGATAGAAAGCACCGGCGGATTCAGGGGGCAGAATTTCTTTTTCCTTTTGAATGACGGCAGTTCAGAGTCAAGGTGCAGAATAACTGAGGATGCCGCAAGGGGAAAGTTTCTTGAAAAGGGGCATGAGCTGATAGTAGAGAATGCAAAAGTAAGTCCCGGCTTCCTTGACCTTGATTCGTCAACCAGAATACTTGCAAGAAAAAAGGAAAACATAGTTGCAGGGAAGATAAACAAAATAGAAATGAAAGATGATTCCCTGTATGTTGAAATAGGAGACAAGAATTTCACACTGAACAGGGAAAACGCACTTAAATTCCTGAAGGCTGCAGTCAGCAAAGATATAAGTTTATCGACGATTGTAAGCCTTAAAAAGGATTCTTTACTTAATAGTAATGTCTCCCTTAAAATAAAGAAGGAAAAGGGAGAGTATGTAATAGAAAGGTGATTCTTTTATGCCGGCCATAAACCTAAAAGTTGCTGAAGCTTTTCAGAATGATATTGGAAGAGGTATTGCGCGCATTGACTCAAGGTCAAAAAGCGAGCTTGGGGTTTCAACGGGGGATGTTGTAAAACTCGTAGGAAAAAAAGCAGCTCTTGCGATAGTATGGCAGGCACATCCTGATGATGAAGGAATAGATATGATAAGAATGGACGGGATACTCCGCCAGAACTCCGGAGTGGGGCTTGGGGACAAGGTGAAGATTGAAACAATTGAAATAAAAGAGGCCAAAAAACTTGTTTTAGCCCCAAAGGAACCGATGAGATATTCAGCGGGCTTCGACCAGTATGTTAAAAAAAGACTCATAGGGAAACCGGTGCTCAAAGGAAACCTTCTTCCGGTTGGAATTTTCGGAACTTCGATTCCATTGGTTGTTTCACAGGTTTTCCCGCAGGGTCCAGTCATAATCACAGATGAAACAGACCTTAAGATAAAAGCAGAACCTGTCAAGGAGCTTACTTCAGTTCCGAATGTAACTTATGATGATGTTGGAGGACTCAAGGATTCCATACAGAAAGTAAGGGAAATGATAGAGCTTCCCTTGAGGCATCCAGAGATATTTGAAAGACTGGGTATCGAGCCTCCTGCCGGTGTTCTTCTTTACGGACCTCCGGGAACGGGGAAGACGCTTCTGGCAAAAGCAGTTGCAAATGAAAGCGATGCTAATTTCTTTTATATAGGAGGGCCCGAGATAATAAGCAAATTTGTGGGTGAGAGTGAAGAAAGGCTGAGAAAGCTTTTCAAAGAAGCTGAGGAAAGTGCACCATCCATAATATTCATAGATGAGCTTGATGCAATAGCACCAAAAAGGGAAGAGGTTTTCGGCGAAGTTGAAAAGAGAATGGTATCCCAGCTTTTGACATTGATGGACGGTCTTAAAGCGAGAGGGCAGGTAATTGTCATAGGAGCCACAAACAGGCCGGATTCGCTTGACCAGGCATTGAGAAGGCCGGGAAGATTTGACAGGGAAATTGAAATAGGGGTCCCTGATGTTGTCGGAAGAAAAGAGATACTGACAATCCACGTAAGGAGCATGCCGCTTGAAAAAGATGTCAACCTAAAGGAATTCTCTTCAATAACGCACGGTTACACCGGAGCCGACCTTTCTCTTCTAACAAAAGAGGCTGCTTTGAAAGCATTGAGAAGGGTCCTTCCAGAGCTCAACCTTGATGATGAGTTGATATCCCCGGAAATCCTTGAAAAATTAAAAGTTACAAGGGATGATTTCTACAATGCAATGAGAGAGATACAGCCTTCTGCTTTAAGGGAGGTTTTTGTTGAAAAGCCCAATGTCAAATGGGATCAGGTCGGAGGACTAAAGGAAATAAAGAAAGAGGTTCAGGAGGCCGTTGAACTTCCTTTGAAAAAACCAAAGACATTTGAGAAGATGGGAATAAGGCCTATAAAAGGAATACTCCTTTATGGACCTCCGGGAACGGGGAAGACGCTTCTGGCAAAAGCAGTTGCGACTGAAACAGAATCAAACTTTGTTGCTATAAGCGGACCGCAGGTTCTGAGCAAATATGTAGGTGAATCAGAAAAAACAGTCAGGGAGCTTTTCAGAAAAGCGCGTATGGCTGCACCGTGCGTCCTTTTTATTGATGAAATCGATTCAATAGCACCTTCAAGGTCTGCAGGAAGCGGAGAAGGGCACAGGGTTGTTGAAAGGGTTGTTGACACACTTCTTACTGAACTTGACGGGTTGAAGAGCTTGAAGAACGTCGTTATTATAGGAGCCACAAACAGGCCCGACATGCTAGACCCGGCATTGATGAGAGGAGGAAGGTTTGACAGGGTTATAGAGATACCAATTCCCGATGAATCCACAAGGCTTGAGATACTCAAGATACACACAAAGAAAATGCCCATTGCAAAGGATGTGAATCTATCAGACCTTTCAAAGGTGACAGAGGGATATACCGGAGCAGACCTTGAAAACCTATGCAGGGAGGCGGGAATGGCTGCAATAAGAGACGGAAGCAAGAAGGTTGCATCAAAGCATTTCACATTTTCATTGAAAACAACAATGCCGACGATAAGAAAAGAGGATGTTGAAAGGGTGAACAAGTTCAAAACTTCAGCATCACCGATGTACGGGTAGATATCTTTGAGAGCAATCATTTTCGTAAAGTTATTCGTTTTATTCCTTGCTGTTTCACTGCTTGTTTTTGCAGTTTATAATACGGGATTCATGGAGCTTGCAAGGATGGTTGCGCTTGGCACTGTTGCATCAATAATTGTTTCAGTCGTTTATCCTGAAGTCAGGGGGATAAAAGAAGGTGACAATGTATCTGTTGCGGCCTCTTCGGCAGTTCCTTTTTTTGTAGGCAGAAGGGGAGTTGCTCTTTCAGATGCAAAAAAGGGAAAGCAGGTGAAGATACGTTTTGGAAACGGAAGCGAGGCGGTCGGAGTGGTCCACAGCTATGAGGGAATTCTGTCTCCTCCAAGAATAAGGTTGTTGTATGAAGAAAGAATTGCTGAGTGAAATACTCATAGAAAAAAAAGAAGCCATTGAGATAATCATCTCCGTTCTCGCAATTTCATTGGCGTTGACAATAGTGCTTTCAAAGTTTGCAGCATTCAAGGGAGAGCCCCTGACAGGCCTGAACTGGTTTTTTACTGTTCTTGTAATGCTTGTGACTGTCGGAAGCGGATTCATACTCCATGAAATGGCGCACAAGCTTGTTGCAATCTATTATGGAGCTTATGCGAGGTTCAAGATGTGGATGATGGGCCTTATGATAATGTTTGCACTTGTGATATTTCTCCCGGTAATAATTGCTGCGCCAGGTGCAGTTTACATTTATTCGAAAAAAATGACAAAGAAACAAATCGGAGTTGTTTCTGTTGCAGGAAGCATTGTCAACATCTCCATAATGATTGTATTTTTCTTTCTTGCAAAATTCGCTCCCATACCATTCTTGTTCATCACAAACATCTGGGTTTTCGGGGCATATGTCAATGCGATACTTGCAGCATTCAACATGCTTCCAATAATGCCTCTTGACGGAGGAAAGGTCTTTGCATGGAACAAACTCGTCTGGTTTTTGACGATTTTAATTCCTATTCTTTATATCTTATTTATAGGGTTGAACATATGAGAGGGGCAGAAGCTGTTCTTTCAAGAACAACAGTAATAGGCATTCCTGCTGTTAAAAAAGACAGGATTAAAAAAAAATACAGAGTTCCAGAACTTGATGTTTCCTTAAGGAGAAAACGCACAAGAAGAGAGGCAAGGCTTCTACACAGGGCAAAAAAGGCGGGCGTCCCATGCCCTACAGTGCTCGAGGTTTCTGATTTTTCACTTTTTCTTTCTTTCATAAAGGGAAAAAGGCCCGGAATGGACAGAAAGAATTCAATAAAAGCCGGAAAATATCTTGCATTATTACATTCTGCAGACATTATCCACGGAGATTTCACTCCTGCAAATCTCATAATGACAAAAGATGGAATGTATGTAATCGATTTCGGCCTCGGATTATTTTCTTCCGATGTTGAAGACAAGGCAGTTGACGTCCTTACAATGCTGAAGGCAATAAAAACAGGCGATGCATTCATTCAGGGGTATAAGAAATACAAAAAATCAAAGTCTGTTCTCAGGAGAGTTGAAGAAATAAAGAAAAGGGCAAGATATGCATAGATTTTAATATTTTAACACTATAATACTGTTACATGGGGAGGATAAAATTGTACAGAGATTCAATAGGCAGATTGAGAGGGCTTTTGAATTGCGGCAGTGATAAAAATAGACTCGAAGCTCTTGAGCTGCACCAGAATTTCGTGCTTCCGGAGGAGCAGGAGAAAAGAACAAAAATAGCAATAGGGTTCTTCTCGGAAAAGATGGATGGCGGAGTAAGGCTTGCTGCATTCAAAGTGCTTGCATTCCTTGCGAGAAGCAATCTTCTTGATAAAAATCAATTGTCAGGTGTATTCACCACCTTCAAAAGACTTGCAAAAAAGAAACTGGTTGATTCTTCTTACACAGACACACTTTTTGAGTTCGTTCAGCAGCCATGCGACGAAGAAACACGTTTTTACTCATCAAAAGCAATATTGGGTATTGCAGCCAACAGCTCACTTTTCAATGGGGAACACCAAAAACTTCTTGCTTATCTGACAATATTCGAATCCAATTCAGATACTGCACTCAACTGCAGAAAAGCACTTGCAAAACTTCTTCCTGACGATAAGATATTCACTATCTTGAAAGAAGCGGGAAGCAATGAAAATAAAATCGAATTTCTTTCTGATTATGAAAGATTCACGGGTCCTCAATCAGAGGAAATTATTCAAAGAGCACTGGATTTCCTTGGAGAGGGAGATAAGGACGTGGGACTTCAATGCCACCTACTTATAAATGATCTTCTGGATGACGGTCTTGTAAAAGAATCACATATGGACAGGCTGGTTTCAATGCTTTCTGTGAAGGACCTGAAAACAGTTGAAAGATGTGCATGGATTCTGCAGGACTGTATAAACAGCGGGATAAAACTTTCAGAAGAGCAGATAGAAGCGATTGCGTATTCAATTCCGAGAATGTCAGATTTCCAGTTTGGTTTATGGATTCTTGACGCCCTTAAAAAAACAGGTCAGATATCAGAGAATGATTCAAAAAGACTTCTCTCAGCTGCAGTCAGTGAAAAGAGAATGGAATATTTGGAAACAGAAACGCGCAGAAGGGAAGTATGCAGGGGATACAAGGACGTGAGAGTTCCCAAGGGTCTTGTGGATGAGGCGTTTGCATTTGCAAGAAAACGCAGAAAAGCAGAAGAAAAAAGAAGGCCTGCCATGGGTAAAGAACGCATGAGGTTGGTTTCTACAAACGGTGGGGAAATCTCAGTAAGAAGAAAGTAAACTTATTAATACCTCTTTTACTCTAATTATATTCGTGGGCTAGAGGGAGGCCAGGGGTCTCCATCCGTAAATCCCCTTTAGACGGCTCGAATGCCCGGGGCGTTTTAAAGATTTGTAATGCCCTTTGTCTTAAGCGTCGAAGTCCTACCTTATATGGCGGTTTGTTGCGTGAACCGGGCCAGGTCGGAAGAAGCAACCCTAAGCGTATTCAATCCGTGCTTGTAAGATCTAGGATGGAGCTGATGTCAAAGGCAACTTTGCAAATTTTTATGGCAAACCGGGAAGCCCACATACTTGTTGGATGTTTTTGAACTCAACAACGAGATATATTTAAAAATTCTTGTCTTTAAAGATGATACAAAACGAAAATAATGGTGATCCCATGGGCTTATTTGATAAGGTTTTTGGAAAAGAGGAAGAAGTTGGAGTACCAGATCTTGAAGAAGTAATGGAATCAGAAGGTGACGTTGTAAGTCCGCCGGCTGACTTCTATGTAAAGAGAATTGACTTGAGGAACGAGGGGGATTCTGAACTTGTCGTGAAGGAATTGTCTGAGAAGAACATTATTATCATGAATGTCGGCCCGCTCTCAAAACAGCCTAACAGATTGAAGGGCATTATAGCAAAATTAAAGGGCTATACATCAAAATCCAACGGTGATATTGCACTTCTCTCAAACGAAACCATTCTTTTGACACCTAAGAATGTAAAAATAGTGAAGTCAAAGCCGAAGGTAAAAAAATAACTAATTTTTCTTTTTTCCATTTTCATAATGGATGAATATCTCACCGAATATTTTGTCCTGCCTAATCTGTATCAGTTCCTTTTGTGTGAGATGCAGAACTGAAAGAAGCGTTGTTATTATCTCAACATTGTCGGATTCCCTTAATATTCTTGAAAATAACGCCCATCCCTCTTTGTCCGTGTTTTTCTTTATATTTTCAAGGACCTCATCCATTTTCTTTTCAATATCAACCTCGTCAAGATGAAGGTTGACAAGCTCCTGCATACCGTCAATCTTGACTTTTCCCCTTTCCTTGTTCTCGTACTTTATTATGCTTTCCATCTCATCCATGAGTTCATCAAGAGTTATCTGTCTTTTAGGAGGTATTCTTGAAGATATTGTTAATTGGGGGACTGTATCAAATTCCATGTCAAGAGGTTCTTCAGGAACCTCCATAGGCTGTTCAACCTCATCCTCCATTCTTATGTAATTGCTTTTGTGCTTTAGAAGTATTGATGCCGCAAGTATTATGTTTGCAGGAACAAGAAGGTCGAGCTTCTCCATTTCCCTTATTTTCCTTAAGAATCCGTCGGATATTTCGACAAGGTCTATATTCCACGGGTCAAGCTTTTCTGTTTCTATAAGCTCCAGCAGTATACTTTTCCATGTCGGCTTCTCCACTATGCTTTCGATGTTGAACACTGGCGCCATAATTCTTTATTAATATATTCATTTAAATACTTTATTATAAATTCTTCCGTAGGTGATTTTTTTGGATGTAGAAAAGACCTTGATTGTTAATGGAAGCGAACCTCTCTCGAAGGCTTTAAACAGAATTCTAAAATCAGGAACAGCAGTTATAGTGACAAAAAACAAGAAATTTTATGGCATAATAGATGACAGGCATCTCAGCAGAGGGATAACTGATGCAAGCAAAAGGAAATGCCTAAACTCATGTGTAAAACCTCCTGTTCTAAACACTGAATCGACAGTGGTTGAAAGACTGAATGCTTTCCTGAACGGACATTTCAAGTCTGTTCCTGTTGTGGAAAAAAGCACAAGAAAACCTGTAGGTCTTACAACAAGAACCGACCTTCTGAAGGATTTTCTTAATATGAGAATACTTCCACAGATGATGGTTTCAGACATAATGAGTTCTCCAGTTTATACTCTTGACCATACATCAAGTGTAGGGGAAACAAAGAGAGAAATGAAGAAAAAGAAGGCAAACAGACTGCTTGTTGTGAGAAAAGGATATCCATACGGCCTTATCTCGACTTTCGATTTGTCAACAATGATGCTAAAACCGAAAGGAAGGCCCAGAAAAAGCCCGATTGCAGAAATCGTCAATCCTGATGAGCAGCCCATATCTGAACTGCTCAGGGAAAGGGTTTTCTCAATAGATTTAAGCTCAACGGTTGAGGATGCGGCAAAGAAAATGGCTGCAAGAGAAGTATCATCTGTTCTTGTGACAAAGAAGAAAAAACCGGTAGGGGTACTTAGTGCGGTTGACATCTTCAGAAAGATTTCTGAAATGACAAAGGATGAACCGGACATATTCATAAGCGGTTTAAAGGAATCGGAAATGAGATTCTATCCTTACATAAAGGACTCGATTCTTGATGTCATAAACAGATTCTCAAAATCTTTTGAGATAAGGAATATAAATGTTCATGTTAAAAAAGGAAAATCAGTGTACTCAACAAATGTCTTCCTGAATCTGAAGCGGGGGTATGTTTCAGTTTCTGCCGAAGACCACGTGCTCACATATGCAATAGACGAGCTCACACGTGATTTGTACAAAGTCCTTGAAAGAAAAAAGGACTACCAGAAGGGAAGAAGAAAATCCCGCAAGACGGGGCATAAATAGGTTTTAAATATGAAAGGACAGGTAAACACAGAACTGCTTGTAATCGTGGGTGCAATAATTCTCTTCTTTATACCTATTCTTCTGACAGTGTATTTCAAGGCATCTGAATCAAACGAGCAGCTTGCAGAATACCAGACAAGACTTGCTGTTTCAAGGATAGCATACCTGACCAATTCAGTGGGAAATATGGGCGGTGATTCAGAAGTCATTGTAGAGGTTTTCATTCCGTCTTATGTAAGGAATATTGAATTCCGGCCTGTAGGGGAAGGAGGAGAGATAATTTTCCGTGTGGAGCGTGAAGGTGAAACGACAGAAGTTGTTGAAGTAGTGCGCTTTAAAATAGCCCAGCAGGCTTTGAATCCAACAGGTTCGGGGTATATGAGATTCAGGATATCCGCATCAGGGGACAAGGTTGATATAGAAAAAGTAGTAAGCCCGGGCATTGTCGCCCCTTAATAGAATTCCCCTTCTTCATATTTCAGTTTTCCTCTGAATATTGTTTTCTTTACTCTTCCTTTGAGTTTTCTTCCTTCAAAAGGACTCCATTTGCATTTTGTCTGAAGTTCTTCCCCTTTTACTTCCCATTCCTCCTTTAAATCAATAAAAACAAGATTTGCAGTATAGTCTTTTTCTATTTTTCCCATCCTTTCCAATCCATAGATTTTCGGAGGATTTTCAGCCATCTTTTCAATTATCCAATCCATTGAAAGCAGTTTTCTGTTGTATGCATCAAGCATAAGATGGAGGCTCGTTTCAAGCCCGGGCATCCCTCTCGCACCCTCCTCCTTCTCCTCTTTCGTGTGGGGTGCATGGTCCGTTGATATGCAGTCCACTTTTCCAAGAGCACCCCACAAATCCTTTCTTTTTTCCTCATTTCTCAAAGGGGGATAAACCAAACTGAAATTTCCCAGTTTTTCTTCATCCTTTTTTGAAAGAAACATGTATTGGGGGCATGTTTCAACAGTGCAGTTCTTGATTGTTTTGCAGAGTTCAATCTCCTCTTTTGTCGTTGCATGGACGATGTGCAACTTCCTTCCTGAAATTTTCTTTATTCTTTCAATTGCTGAAACTGCAGACCTCTCCGTTCTGTCGCCTTTGTCAATCATTTCCTGGTCCTCCGCGTGTATGAACACCCTTTTTTCAGGATTGAAATTCTCAAAATGTTTTTTTATCACAGAATCATCGGTTACTGTCAGATTCCCTGTTGATCTTGCCATATAAATTTTCAAAGAATCAGGATTTGCTTTTTTGACTTCATCAAAATTTTCATTTGTAGCCCCGAAGTGAAAATACACATCGCAGTTTGCTTTTTTCTCTGCAAGTTTTTTCTTTTCCTCAAGTCTTTCTGCAGTTGTCGTGGGGACAGGATTATTCGGCATATCCATCACAGTTGTTATTCCTCCTGCAAGTGCAGCCCTTGTTCCGGTGTTGAAATCCTCTTTCTGTGTTGCACCGGGGTCCCTCAAGTGGACATGAACGTCAGTCATTCCCGGAAGAATCAGAAGCCCCTTTGCATCTATTGTTTCTCCACTACCAGCGTTTCCGATATCAACAATTTTTTCATTCTCAATAATCAGGTCCTTCTCAACAATCTGGCCGTTTATGAATATTTTACCGTTTTTTATCAGCATCTGAATCCCTTATATAGGAATAGGAATGTAAGTGCCTATAAACTTAGCCATGCCAAGCCAGGTTTTGTACCACCATGAGTTTTTCCTGTTTATTGCATCGAGCAGGTCTTTGAAAGCCTCTTTTTCAGCAGGTCCCATCTTGCTGTCACTTACTTTTTTGTGCTCTTTTCCATCTATAATTGTGACTTCCTCCTGCTTTCCTATCTGTTTCTTTGCCTGTCCATACCACGGAGGCAGTGATGATCTTTTTTTGTTTATAGCCCTAAGGAAATCCCCTGTGTGTATGTCCCTCTGTTTTATCTCCTTCTTTGCCTTTTCTTCTGCTTCCTGCTTGCTCATTCCCTGAGCCATGTATTTTTCAGCCCTTTTCTGTATTCCGAAGAATGCCTCTTTCCAGGGGAATGTCGCCGCATCATCAACTATCGCCTTGAGGTCTGCGGATGCATATCCTGTTGATGCAAAAGCAAGTCTTCTGAAAGGTATTCCCTTTGCAATGGGCCTTCTCTTTGCATGAATCTTGATAATCTCCACTCTTGATGTGAAATCCGGCTCAGGAACATAGATTGTCTTTGAGAAACGGCCACTTCTTCTCAATGCCGGGTCAACATCCCAGGGTGCGTTTGTTGCAGCCACAACAAGAACATTCTGGTTGTTTGCCTCAACACCGTCCATCTCATAGAGCATCTGGTTAACAGCCATCTTCATGTACTGCTGTCCTTCCTGCTGGTCCCTCCTTCCTCCTATAGCGTCAACTTCATCGAAGAACAGTATGCACGGCGGGTTCTTTCTTGCAAGCTCAAATACCTTATGGATGTTTTTCTCCGTATTACCAACATACATGTCAAGCAGGTCTGACAATTTGGCATTCACAAATCCTGAATTGCATTCTCCTGCAGCTGCCTTAATTACAAAAGTTTTACCGCATCCCGGAGGACCGTACATCAGGATTCCACCACCACCAAGTTTACCATATTTCCTTGCAAGCTCGGGATCCATCATCGGATAAACAATTGAACTTCTTATCTCTTCCTTCATCTTTTTCATTCCTGCAACATCCTTGAATGTCATATCCGGCTTCTGGAGCATTTTGATATCTGCCCCTCCCTTTCCTTCTCCACCGCCTTTTTCATCATCCTTCTTTGATTTTGCACTTTCAAGATGTGTTTTTGCTTCTGTCAGATCAGGATTCAGTTCCAATGCTTTCTCATAATCTGCTACTGCGTTGTCCATGCTTCCCGCGTATTCATAAGCAAGACCTCTTAGATGGTATGCCTCTGCAAAATCAGCCTTCAATTCAACAACTTTTGTGAAGTCCTCAACAGCTTTTTCATACTCCTCCATTGATGCATAAGATAATCCCCTGTTGTAGAATGCCTTAAGGTAATTAGGATTCAGTTGAATTGCCCTGTCATAATCCTTTATCGCGCTGTTAAAGTCCTGCTTTCTGTAGTATGCATCCCCCCTGTTATTGTATATAATCGGGTTCTGGGGGTCCAATTCAGTTGATTTTGTATAATCCGCAATAGATTTCTCAAAGTTCTTCAACTGGTAATAGCTCAAAGCCCTGTTAAAGTAAGCTTCTGAGAATATGGGATTGAGAAGAATGGCCATGTTGTAATTCTCAATGGCCTTGTCATAGTTGCCTTTTTCATAATAGTCGTTCCCCTGCTGGTAGTATGTTTTTGCATCTATGCTTGATTTTTTCTCAGCCATAATGGTCACTCTGTCCTTCTATATCAGTATCATCCATATAACTTTTATATTTTATCCTTTGAGCCTTTCCTCTATCCTGAGCAATTGGTTGTACTTTGAAGTCCTTTCCCCTCTTGCAGGAGCCCCTGTTTTAATCTGCCCTGTTTCAAGGCCCACGGAGAAATCGGCTATGAAAGAATCCTCTGTTTCACCCGACCTGTGGCTTACAACAACATTCATTTTATTTTTTCTGCAGAGTTTTGCTGCTTCCATTGCTTCAGTTACAGTTCCTATCTGATTCACTTTCAGAAGCAAAGCATTCATTGACTTCTTTTTTATACCCGTCTTTATCCTTTTTACATTTGTAACCAGCAAGTCATCCCCGACTATCTGCACTTTCTTTCCAATCTTCTTTGTCAATGCTGCAAAACTGTCAAAATCCTCCTCATAGAATGGATCCTCAATGCTTACAATAGGATAACTCTTTGAAAGTCCGACATAGAAATCAAGCATCTCCTCTTTTTCCCTGTACTCTCCATCGAGAATGTAGTTTGAACTTCTTTCGCTGTAAAAAGAGCTTGCTGCCGCATCCATTGCAAGATTAACCTTTCCTTTGTATCCCGCTTCATTTATTGCCTCCATTATGGCATCAAGAGCTTCATGCGTTCTCTTCATCTGTGGTGCAAATCCCCCTTCATCACCGACATTCCTTGCTCCCGGCCCGTACTTTTTCACAAGCCTTTTTCCAAGAACATGATATATTTCGCTTGCCTGTCTCAATGTTTCAGAAAAGCTCTTTGCTTTTGAAGGAATAATCATGAATTCCTGAATTGACAATTCACCGCCAGCATGTTTTCCACCATTTAAAATATTGAACATCGGCTTTGGAAGCTTCTTTCCCCCGAGATGCTCATACAGCCATTTTCCCCTTGAATTTGCCGCAGCCCTTAAAACAGCCATTGAGGTTGCAACCATTGCATTGCCGCCAAGGTTCATCTTGTTTTCTGTTCCGTCCAACCCAATCATTTTTTTATCGATTGCACTCTGTTTTGCAACATCCATTTTTTTCAGTGCAGGAGAGATAATTTTATTGACTTTATCGACCGCCTTTCTCACTCCCTTTCCAAGATACCTTTTCCCCCCATCCCTGAGTTCAAGTGCTTCATGCATTCCAGTTGATGCCCCTGATGGAGCTGCTGCCCTTCCGAATGCCTTTCCCGCCTTAACTTCAACTTCTATAGTCGGATTTCCCCGGGAGTCCAGTATCTCCCTTGCAAAAACAGAAGTAATTTTCATAGTCTCCAATTCGGAGGTAAAATTTAAATTCCCAACGTCCCACAAGTTATCGTATGCTTCTCATTCTTGATGATAAAAAAAAGAAGATGGATTTCAAGGGAACCGCTTCACAGCTTCTTAAAAAACTGAAAATAAGAAGAGAAGAGGTAGTGATTAAAATAAATGACAAACTTGCTCCTGAAACGACTGAAGTGAATGGCAAGGACAAGGTTGAAATAATAAAAGTAGTTTTTGGTGGATAGATGGAATGTTTTGAATGTGGAAAAGATGCTGTAATCTACCTTCCCTATACAAACAAAAATCTCTGCAAAAAACATTTTGTGAAAATGTTTGAAAAAAGATTCAGGAAAACCGTCAGGGAATTCAATTTCATAAAAAAGAATGATATAGTCGTTGTGGGCTTGTCAGGAGGAAAGGATTCGACTGTTCTTCTTCATCTTCTTGCATCTTTAAGGAAAGACCTGCCCTTCAAACTGAAAGCACTTACAATTGATGAGGGAATAAAAAACTACAGGCCCAAAACAATGAAAGTTGCAAAAAAAGAGGCAAAGAAACTGAATGTTCCACTCACAATTCTTTCATTCAAAAAAGAAGCAGGAAAAACCCTTGATGAAATCTTCAAAAAGAAAAAAGAACTGCCCTGCTCATACTGCGGAGTAATCAGGAGATATCTTTTGAATAAGGGCTCAAAGAAATTAAAGGCAACAAAGCTTGCAATAGGCCACAATCTTGACGACGTCGCGCAGACTGTTTTAATGAATGTAATGAGAAACGAGCCACTGCGCCTTGTCAGGTACAACGAACCCTTAATACAGGACAAGAAATTCATACCCAGGATAAGGCCTTTGATGAGAACACCTGAAAAGGAGATAGCTGTCTATGCAATGTTGAAGGGGATAGACATCACTCATATCCCATGCCCATATGCAGAATTTGCATTCAGGCAGGACATAAGAAGGGTTCTCAATGAACTGGAAGAGAAATACCCCGGAAACAAATTCAGGATTGCAAATTCATTCATCTCAATGCAGAAATGGATGAAAGAAGGATTAAAAAATGAAAAGTTTGAATTGGATTACTGTCCACAGTGCAAAGAACCCTCTTCAGAAGGGAAATGCATGTACTGCAGCATGATGGAAAAACTGGGATGACTGGAATGGAGCTTATCTTTTTAGGAACCGGAGGAGGAAGGATAAACCTTCTAAAGCAATTCAGGAAAACAGGAGGTTTCAGGATCAATTCCGATTCTGCAAATATTCATGTTGACCCAGGGCCAGGAGCATTAACCCAAAGCCTTAAGCACAAGCAGAATCCCCTGAAAATAGATGCGGTAATAGTTACTCACGACCATATAGACCACTGCAATGATGCAAATCTTATGATTGAAGGGATGTCGCAGCATGCTTTGAAAAAAAGAGGAATTCTGATTTCAACAAAAGGAGCAATTGATGGAAACAGTGAAGGCGACAGGGCGATAAACAAATATCACCAGAGCAAGGTTTCTGAGGTGTACAAAGCAAAAGAAGGAGAGAAAAAGAAATTCAAAACAAAAAATGGTGAATTTGAAATTGAAATCCTAAAAGTAAAGCATGATGCTGAAGAGGGATTCGGCTTCAAACTTTTCATTGACGGAAAAGTTATTGGTTATACAAGTGATACTGAACCATATGAGGGTATAGAAGAAGATTATTCAGGCTGTGATTTCCTTATAATAAACTGCCTCAAGCCTGCTGCAGATAAATATAAAGGGCATATGACAAGCAATGACGTTGCAAAATTGATCAAAAAAGCAAAACCAAAGCTTGCGGTAATCACACATCTTGGCATGGGATTCATAAGAAAAGGAGCAAATAAAGAAGCTAAGCAGATAACAAAGAAATCAGGTGTGGAATGTCTCGCAGCATACGACGGACTGAAATTGTAGCTGTTTTAAAAAATTTTACTCCTAATTATTCTATAAAATTCTAGGTAATTAAAATGTTAGAAAAGAGTTTTGACAGGAAGATGGAAGAAAAATGGAGAAAGTACTGGGCAGAGAATAATGTTTATAAGTTTGACAAATCTGACAATGAAAAACCAATTTATTCAATAGACACTCCCCCTCCTTTCACATCCGGAGAACTGCATATGGGCCATGTTCTTTCATACTCCTACTTCGATTTTGTAGCAAGATACAAGAGGATGAGAGGATTCAACGTCTATTATCCGCAGGGGTGGGACACACAGGGTTTTCCGACAGAAGTAAGAGTTGAAAAGAAATACGGAAGGCTCCCCCCTGAAGAATTCAGGAAAAAATGCGTTGAATGGACGGGAGAATTCATAGAAAGAATGAGAAAACAGATGGATGAACTGGGGTTCTCTCCTGACTGGGATTATGAGTACAGAACTATGGATCCCGAGTACCACAGAAAAATCCAGCTTTCTTTGATAAAAATGTATGATGACAAATTAGTATACAGGGGGGAGTATCCTGTTTACTGGTGCACAAAATGCGCCTCTGCAATAGCAAAGGCTGAGCTTGACGATGTTGAAAAATCAGGACAGATGAATCACATAAAATTCCAAGGTCCTGAGGGCGAAGACCTGATAATCGCAACAACAAGGCCTGAATTATTGCCTGCGTGTGTTGCAGTTCTTTACAACCCTGAAGATGAGAGATACAAGAATCTCAAAGGAAAGAAAGTGAAAACTGCATTGGGAAAAGAGGTTCCTGTCTTTGAAGACAAGGAAGTAGACATGGAATTCGGTACAGGATTATTGATGGTCTGCACATTCGGAGACAAGATGGACGTTGTCTGGATGCACAGGTATAAACTTCCAATCATCAATGCAATAAACAAATACGGAAAGATGATCAATTCCGGAGAGTTCGACGGATTGAAAGTCAAGGAAGCAAAGAAAAAAATAATTGAAAAGCTTGAATCCGAAGGAAAGGTCGTGAAAAAGGAGGACCTGCAACAGACAGTTAAAGTCCATGACAGATGCGGAACACCCATTGAATTGTTGACATCAATGCAGTGGTTTGCTGATATAAAATCAAAAGGGAAAGAAGTGAAGGATTTCGCCAAAAAAATAAAATGGGTTCCTGATTTCGGAATTTCATATCTTACAGACTGGGTTGAAGGAGCAGAATGGGACTGGGTCATCTCAAGACAGAGAATTTTCGGAACCCCTTTGCCTTTTTACTATTGTGAAAAATGCGGGGAAACAGAAAAAGCTGATGAAAAAGACCTTCCTTTCTATGCCGAAAAAGCAAAAGAAAAAAAGTGCAAATGCGGTGAGAATATGGCTCCTGAAACAAGTGTGTGCGACTGCTGGGTCGATTCAAGCATCACGCCTCTAATCATAGCGGGGTGGCCCGAAGAAATGAAACTATATCCTTCTTCATTGAGGCCCCAGGGAGTCGAGATAGTAAGAACATGGGCGTTTTACACAATCTACAGATGCGGGGCATTGACAGGAAAGCCTCCTTTTGAAACAATCCTGTTGAACGGGAACGTCCTTGCACCTGACGGAAAGAAGATGAGCAAATCACTTGGAAATGTAATCTCACCCGCGGATTTATTGAAAGATTATCCTGTTGATGCAATAAGGCAGTGGGGTGCATTGAGCGGCGCAATGGCTAAGGACAGGCCGTTCTCATATGAAGATATAAGATACTCAAAAAGCTTCCTGATAAAACTCTGGAACGCATCAAGATTTGTTGAAAAAAGCATTGAGGATTATGATGGGGAAAAAGGAAAACAAAGAATGACAGACAGATGGGTAATAAGCAGGATGAACCAGGTGATAAAGGAATTCACTGAATACATGGACAGGTATGAATTCCACCATGCAATGAACAGACTCCATTCATTTTTCTGGCATGATTTCTGCGACAATTATCTGGAGTATGTAAAATACAGGATATACAATCCAGAGATTTTCGGGGAGGACAGCAAAAAAGCGGCACAGCACTCATTGAAATACGTAATTTACAATGTGCTTAAATTGACTGCACCCATCTCATGCTACATAACCGAAGAAATATTTTCGGAGATGTTCAAAGAAAAAAAATCAATCCACATTTCAAAATGGCCTGAACCTGGAGAAATAGACGAAGAGACATTCCAGCCCATGGAGCAGTTTAATGAAATAGTTTCAAAGATAAGACAGCACAAGGCAAGCAACAGAATGTCCCAGAACACAGAACTTGAAAAAGTAACAGTCACATTGAAAACTGCTTTAAACGAAGAATTAAAGGATGACCTGAAAAATATTTCAAAAATAAAAAAATTGGAAATAAAAGAAGGAGAATTCTCAGTGGAGTTCTATTCAGCGTAGGCAACCCTGCCCTTTATCCTTCCTGAAACATTGTGGTAGCTTGCATTAAGCGGGTCGCAGTCAGGATTGACTTCTTCAGCACATAGGAAGTATCTCATCTTGAGTTTTATCTTTGCCATCGAGTCTTTTGACATTGTATAATCAGGGATTATCCCTCTTATCTCAACAGGGTCTCCGCTCTCAACTATGTTGTTCTGGAATCTTTCAATATTGAATGAAGTTCCCTGGTCTATGAGTTCTGCAGAAGCATTTGAAACATATATCGGATAGCCGTATCCGTTGTAAACCCTTATGTCAATGTAGGTGTTCCCATCCTCAACATAAACCCTGAAATCGTTTGTATCGCAGGGGAAATTCGGCCCCACTTCGCATTCTTCATTAACAAGATAAGTGGGAGACAAAAGTCCTGTTCCCATTATGAGCCCGAGAATTATGATCAAAAGTGCTATTGCCCATCCATATGTCATCAAATATTCTACAGCTGCTTGACCTCTCATGTCTTTTATTCAACTGTATTGCTTTTAAAAAGCTTTTGGAGCATGAAAAGAGAATACGATTCTAATCAGAGTGATATAATGGCTATAGTTACTTGTGAAAGATGCGGAACCCAGACAGCAAAGCTTGAGAAATGCGACCACTGCGGGAAAAAAATATGCGTTTCATGCATAAAGAGTTCAAAAAGGTCAAAGAAAAAGACAGGAAAGCTTTTCATATGCAAGAGCTGCTGGACAAACATACCAAAAAGAAAGAAATTCAAGAGCTCTTAATCTTTATTTTTACTATTCTTCCGTCTATCTTGTACTCTTCCATATTTTTCAATTCAGCGAATTTGACTTCTCCTGCATTAACTTCTTTCATCAGTTTTTTAATATTCTTCCCAAGCATGTTTTCTATTTCTTTTTCTGTTGAAATGTAAACAGTTACCTTGTTTTTTTCAAGGAGCTTTTCTTTTTTCCTCAGATTCTGTACTCTTCTTTTTACCTCGTTGTTCATCCCTTCTTCATAAAGCTCTTCATCTATTGTTTTGTCTATGAATATCTTTCCTGCTGAGAATTCACCCGAAGAAATCTTTCCCGAGGGTTTTTTCTCAACAATTTCAACTCCTTTTGCATTAAGCATGTTTGCCAGGGTTTCACTGAAATTGCTTAATGCGTCTTCAACTTCCCTTGACTTTGTTTCAATGTAAAGCGTTCTTATCGGCCACCTTAACTTTATCTCTGCATCCTGCCTTACTGTAAGCGCAACCGACGCAATCTCCTTCACCAATTCCATCTGTTTTTCATGTGAAAGCGATATATCGGATTCTTCAGGAAGGTCAAGTTCAAGAAGACTCACTGATTCGGCATCCTCAAACTTTTTGAAGAACTGCTGGTAGACATATTCGCTCAGCATTGGAGATACTACCGAAAGCATCTTTATGCATTTCAGCATTGAAGTGTAGATTGCATAAAGCGCGGCATCGCTGTCTTTTCCCCTGCTTATCCTGTCTTTTGCCATCTTCATGTAGAATCTGCTTAAATCTTCAACAATGAAATTTCTCAGAACCCTTGTCCCCTGATGCAGTTCATAATTTTCAAACGCACGGTGGAACTCCTTAATGGTTGAATTCACTCTTGAAAGTATCCAGACATCCTCCGCCTTAAGAACAGGTTTTTCTATTTTTTTCTTTGGATGGAATCTCTGGAGAAACACCATTAGATTGTAAACAATGTTCAGGTCGCCATTTGCCTTTTTCAATTCATCCCAGTTGAATTTCTGCTCATCCCATATCGTGGAAGATATTCCCCACATTCTGAAAGAATCGGCACCGTATTTCTCTGTTATCTCCTCCAATGGTATGAAATTGCCTACGGATTTAGACATCTTCTCTCCTTTTTCATCAACAAAGAAACCATGCATCAGCAATCTCTTGTAAGGACAGGCATCATACCTGACAACACCCGAACCCAGCAGTGAGTAAAACCATCCCCTTATCTGATCCTGTCCCTCTATTATGACATCCGTTTTCTCACCGAATTTTTCAATGTCTTCAGGAGTCATTGAAGCCCAGACCGCATTACCCGAATCAAACCATACATCGAGAACATCCTTGACTCTGTGCATTTTCTCCCCGCACTTGCAGTCCAGCTCAATCTTGTCTATGTAGGGCCTGTGCAGTTCCTTTACTTCTGGAATCTCCTCTTTTGAACCGACAACCTTAATCTCCCCGCACTTGCATTTCCATATAGGAAGAGGAATCCCCCAGTATCTCTGCCTTGATATGCACCAGTCCGGAGCATTGGTAACGAATTCCTTGAATCTCTGTTTTGCAAAATCAGGATGCCATTCAACCTTTTCAATTTCATCCATCATCTTGCCTTTCAAATCAGAGACTGTGATGAACCACTGCTTTGTAGTTACAAAAATCAACGGGGTCTTGCATCTCCAGCAGTGGGGGTATCTGTGCTTTATTCTTTCCTCACGAACCAAAGCGCCTATGTTGTCAAGAAGTTCTATCACTTCAGGGTTTGCAGCCCTTACATTCTTTCCTTCAAACATCCCCCCATCTTCAGTGAACTGCCCCTTTTCGTCAACAGGGCAGAAAATATCCAAATCAAACCTTTTTCCTATTATAAAGTCCTCATGACCATGGCCGGGAGCAGTGTGCACAAGGCCTGTACCCTCCTCAAGACTAACATACTCATCGCTGAGTACAACTCTCCTGTCATATTCCTTTTTTATCTTATCCTGGAAAGGATGTTCATACCTTGTTCCCTCGAGTTTTTTACCTGAAAACTCCTCAAGAACGGTTGCATTCTCACCAATCAATTCCATAAGATAATCAAGTCTTTCTTTTGCAAGAATCCAGACTTCATCCCCCACCTTTGCCTTTACATATTTGTAGGTCGGATGGGCCATTACACCTATGTTTGCAATCAATGTCCAGGGGGTTGTTGTCCATATTATAAGATACTCATCCTTGTCTTTTACCTTGAATTTCACGAATATACTCGGGTCTGTCTCCTCATCATATTCCAATTCATAATTTGCCATTGTTGTTTCACAGCGGTAGCAGTATGCAAGGGAATAAACATCCTCTTTCATCAACTGTTTCTCCCATGCCATCTTCAATGTCTTCCATGATGATTCTATATAAGAATCCCTGTATGTTATGTAGGGATTTTCAAAATCAAGCCACACTCCAAGGGATTCAAACTGTCCTCCCATCTTTTCTATATATTTTGTGGCAAAGTCCTTGCAGTGCTTTATGAATTTCTCTATCCCAACCTTATCCTCGATCTCGTGCTTGTTTTTTATTTTCATTTCCTGCTCAACCTTGACTTCAATCGGAAGTCCGTGGGTATCGTAGCCTGCCTGGGCCCTTACGTTGAAGCCCTTCATCCTCCAGTACCTGCACACTGAATCCTTTATCACCTTGTTCCAGCCAGTGCCTGGATGTATGCTTCCTGTTGCATAAGGAGGGCCGTCGCAGAAGTAGAACGGTTTTCCATCCTTGTTTTTTTCCATCGCTTTTTTGAATATTTTTTTGCTACTCCACAATTTGAGTATATCGCTTTCAATTTCCTTGAAATCGTACATCTTTTCACCGTTTAACAAATACTTTTTCCCTGAGTTTTATTATCAGAAATGGCAGCAGAAAAAGAAGGCCAACCACGAAAGCTGCAGAATAAAGATAGTTTGCCTCGCTATTCACTGCTATTGCGACAAGAGAGCCGCACACAACAGCAACGCCGGCTTCTTTCCACCCAAGCGTTTTGTCTGAATCAATGTAAAGTGCAAATCCAGTGAACGCCGCCCCAAGCATCAATATTGAATATATCATGCTTAGCCCTGCGACATTTAAAACCGTAAGTCCCAAAATCACAAGAAGGGAGCCTAACAGCACAGAAAATCCTATTTTAATGTCATCCATGAAATCAACTTCAGAAAACCTTTTCTCCTACATAGACCTTTATGCCCGAAGGAGTTACCTTGAACGGAACCAAATCCCTTGAATGGTCAGTACCTCTCATCTTGAATATCTCAAGAGCCCTTATCCTTCTTTCATCCCTGTCAAGATTGTAAAGGTTGATTATTCCATCCATAACAAAGTGTTCAATATCATAAGTAAGCTGTTCTTTTCTTGGAGAGCTTGCCTCAACAGTCGTTATGCTTGTGCAGTCAAGATTTCTCAATAATGAAAGGAATTCAAAGAGTGTCTGCCTGTATTCTATCTCATTTCCGAAAGACAGCCTTATCATTGTTGCGGAGTCGATAACCGCTCTCTTTATTCCTTTGTCTATTATCCCCTCTTCAAGTATCGTTGCGACATTCTCAAGCTTCAATTGGTCCGGTTTTACAATCTGCAGAAGCCCCTCTTCCATCATTTCCTCAACATCAGCAAACAAAGGAAAAGTCCCTTTCATGTTATTTATTATATCTTCAGGGGTTTCCTCAAGTGTTACGTATATCCCCCCTTCTCCTGCTTTCGCACCTTTGTAGAGGTATTCAAAACAGAATGATGTCTTACCCGCACCCGGTCCTCCGTTAAGTGCGACGTGTCTTTTTGCGGGGATTCCCCCTTTGAGCATTTTATCCAATCCTGCGATTCCTGTTTTAACTCTTTCCATAATCTTCCACCGTGGTAATACTTCCTGTGAAACTTTAATAATGTTAGCTTATAAATCTCTTTCTTGCTGGTTGTTAAAATGGTTGAACCTATTGATTTATTGCCATGGACAGAGAAATACAGACCCAAAGACCTTGAAGGCGTCATGGGGCAGAAAGAGGCAGTTAAAAGCCTTAAGGCATTTGTAAAATCAGGAAATATGCCGAACATGCTTTTTGCAGGACCTCCAGGAGTGGGGAAAACAACAGCAACTCTTGCTCTTGCGAATGAACTTTTCAAGGGAAACCTAAGAGGAAATTTTTTAGAATTAAACGCGTCGGATGAACGCGGTATCGACGTAGTAAGAGGGAGGATAAAGGATTTTGCAAGAAGTGTTTCACTTGGAGACGTTCCTTTCAAACTAATCTTTCTTGATGAATGTGATGCTTTGACTTCAGATGCACAGCATGCTTTGAGAAGAACAATGGAGACAAATGCAAGAGTAACGAGATTCATTCTTTCATGCAACTATTCATCAAAAGTTATCGAACCAATCCAAAGCAGGTGCGCGATCTTCAGATTCCTTCCTTTGCAGGAGGATGATATTAAAAAAATGGTTGAATATGTTTCTGAAAAAGAAGGACTCAAACTGAAAGATGATGTTCCTTCAGCTATATATTATGTATCCGAGGGAGACCTTAGGAAAGCATTGAATGTTCTGCAGGGCTGTGCAATGCACTCAAAAGAAATAACTGCAGACCTCGTTCACAGGATAAGCAGCAGGGCAAAGCCAAAGGAAGTAAGAGAAATGGTTGAGCTTTCTTTGAAGGGAGATTTTGTGAAAGCAAGGGAAAACCTTGACAAATTAATAATAGAGTATGGGCTTAGCGGAGAGGATGTCCTTCTCCAGATTTACAGGGAAATTCCTACTCTTGATGTTCCTGAGAAGCAGAAAATAAAACTGATAGACAGGGTTGGGGAATACAATTTCAGGCTTGTTGAAGGAGCTAATGAAAGAATCCAGATAGAAGCTCTTCTTGCACAGTTTGCAGTTCTCGGGGAAAAATAAGTCGTAAAAAATAGTCTTTTAAATTCTTGTTTTTGTTATATATTCACAATTTTTGAGGTGGGGAAGAAATGAACAATAAGATATTGCTTGCACTTTTGGGATTAGTGTTTCTGGTTAACATCTGTTTTTCTGCAACCGTTTATGTAAATGCGACAAATGAGACGTCATGCGGTGTTCCGAACTATCCTGCAATACAGGATGCTCTGACTGCTGCAAATGACAGCGATACTATTATAGTATGCCAGAACGGAACTGAAGGGTGGCATCTTACTGACACTGTAAATGTTAACAAACAGGTCAACCTTCAGGGTAATGAATCAAACGTAAAGATAGTGATGGACAGCAGCGACAGAAACATTTTCTCGGTGAGCGTTGCAGATGCAAACATATCAAATTTCCTTTTGACAAGAGATGATTATTCTGATGATGCCGTAGCTGCAGTGATGGTTTTTTCAGATAACACTGGTGTTTTTGACAATGAATTCAGAAAAAGCTATTATGGAGTCTGGCTTCTTTCCTCCTCAAACTGCATTGTTGAAAACAACCTTGCCTCAGATTTGAAGGAAGACGGATTCGGCTTTTACGTAGTTGACAATGACAACTCAACACTGAACAACAACACGGCAGAAACAGCAAACACGGGAGTCACAGGCTTCTATGACAATTCAAACAGCGAAAACACATTCTCAAACAACAAAGCATATGGAGTCGAATATGGTTTTGGGATTGAAGGGACTGTTGGGGATACAATATCAAACAATGTTGTTGACGATTCAGGAACAGGAAACCTTGAAGTCGGTTTTTATCTTCACAGTAACTCAAACAACAATCTCCTTGAAGGGAATGAAGTTTTGAATCCCTCAACATCAGGCTATTATCTTAGTGTTTCTCCTGACAATACACTTAATTCAAACAGTGTGACCGGCAGTGATTCAACAGGATACTTTGTTGAAATGAGCTCAGGAAATACGCTTTCAGGAAACACTGCTTTGAATGTTGATGAAAACTGTGTCATGGCACTTTTGAGCGAGAACCTGAACATTTCAGACAATGAAGTCCAGAACTGCGGTATGGTCGGATATCTTTTTGTTTCAAGCAACGGTGCAGTCCTTTCAGGGGATACTTCAAGAAATTCAACAACACAGTATTATTTTGACACAACAACCGCGGTCATATCGAACTGCAATGCATATGATACACCTGCAGACGGATACGACCTTCTCTCACTTAATTCAAACGTGTCAACAGGCTCATTCCTTAACACAGACCATTCCGTCTTGACATTCAGCAATGCAAGGGATGTTTTCATTAAAACATTGAATTATGCAGATGCGGGTGTTGAGCGCACAGGATGCAGTGATGAAAACAAGACATGCCAGCTTGTTACTCCCGATTACGATGTTGTAAACATAACAGTTGCAAGTGTTGACCCATACATTGATTTGGGAATAAGGTATGATGATGCTCTTGTTGGCAGCCATCCTCTTGAGAAAGTGGCAATAGCAAAATGGAGTGCAGAAGGATGGGAGCTTCTTGGATGGAACACATCAAACGAAGCTGAGAATTATGTAAAATTGGATGGTCTTGACTCATTCAGTGTTTTCGGTGTTGTTAAGTTTGACGATGCTGTTGATGACGATGACGACGATGATTATACAGGAGGAACAAGCAGTGGAAGCAGTGGAAGCAGCAAGGATGACCTCTATGTAACCTATGAAACTAAATGTCCAGGAAACGAGCTTCATGTGACCGTTGAGGAAAAATACGGACCCAAAAAGGCAGTAACTGTTGTTCTTTCAAAATCAGGAACAACTGTTGCTGAAGGGGTTTCTGATGAAGACGGAAATGTGGTTTTTGTTCTTTCATCTTCAGGAACTTACACATTAACAGCTTCAAAGACAAGGTATTACACAGAAACAAAAACTGTTGATTTCACTTTATGTGGAGAGGAGGATTCCTCTGATGATGAAGACGATGTTGATGACATGGGGGATGACACAGATGATTCACACCCGGTTGACTATGACCAGAATGGGACTTCAATCAGGGAACAGGCTGAAAGTGCACTTGCTGATGCACAGTCTGCAATAGATGCTGCAAAAAATTCAGGAAAGGATGTTTCTTCTGCAGAGGCAAAGCTTGCAGAGGCTCAGGAGAAGCTTGATTCGGGATACTACACAGATGCAAAAGAACTTG